>PPYE01584650.1_pt1 | contig 227186 bp, 194 predicted proteins | sample 1559881 | NCBI WGS metagenome assembly PPYE01 (sample SAMN08240022, study PRJNA423297) | Human gut metagenome, whole genome shotgun sequencing project.
CATAACAAATTATTAAAATGAGACAACAGATTTATTATCAATAATAAATGAAGATATGATTATTTATTATTTAAATAAAATAATTGATTCGCTAAATTGATTTATAAATAAAAAGAGTCTCGATGTTTTATATCGAGACTCTTTAATTTAAAAGTTACGACTTTTACTTAATTAAATCAACTGTTATTGGTATTGCTTGTATAGTCGTTGTTGTAATTAGCGTATTATTATTTTGATATCTAATATTAACACCTAATTGTGGTGTGGCTAATTTCCAAATCCCTTTTACAGTAACTGTACTACTTATTGGTTGAGGATCGGCTGTAAGCCATTGGCGAGAATAAACACTCACTTCAACCTGGTTACCCTTATTATCAATTTGGTCAGCTTCAATACCCTGATATAAATTTAAATCAGGATTAACAATACTTAGCGTTAATTGTTGTTTTTGTTTTTTTACCATTACCATAGTGGGGGAATCACTTGATAATAATAAAGCTTGAGATGAATTGACTTCGGTGGCATTAAAAAAAGCATATCCCTCTTCTTGCGTGATTTTATCTTTTACTGCATGAAGTTGATTATTATGCTGCAATACGGTGTATTCAGGCGCTTTATTATCTTGTGCTTCTATGGCTATTGCATATTCATAATTTGCATTTTTAGGGGCTTTACCGTGAGAGATAACGGCTGTTGCAAACAATTGTTCTGTTTGCTGTGAATTTCTGTCATCAACAGAGTATTGTTTTTGATAACTAAATTCTACCGTTTGCCCTTTAGCTAATTTATACAAGTTACCCGCCGGATCAATTAATGTATCGGCATTATTTAAGGTTAATTGAGTACCGAGTTGGTTCACTTTTTTACCATTAATTATAATTGATTGTAACTTAGGAACAGCAAACTGGAACAGTGTCGTTTCTGTTGTATGTTGTTTATCATTATTTTCAATACCAGAGCCTAATGCGATCACTCTATTATCAAATAAGAAATAGGATTTATTCGCTCTTAGACTTTGTTGTTGATATTTACTGTGACCATGTAATTTCATGGCAAACATACTGTTATTATTTAGTGTATTGGCACCAGAATAACGTTGTGTTGAAAGCAACATTTCTTCTATGCCTGCACTTGGCAATTGGCTTAGTTTTGCTTCTAGTTCATCATAAGGAAGGTGGATCGTAGTCGTTCCTGGATATCGATTCCAATCCCAACCTGCATGACTAAAACCAGATTTAGTTAAATCCGCAGGAATAATTTCAAGTTGCCCATATTGCAAGTAACGACCATAACGGTTGTTATTCTCATAACTTTCATTACCCACTAAATAACGACTAAAACCACGAGCGATAGCAAGCCAGCTTTGCTGTGGCGCTGTTATTGATGCTCTACGCTGGATTGCCATTGAAGCATAATTCATTGCCCATGCACCTACCGGTTCATTTTCTGCTTTAATACCTTCAAAGCTATCTTTGTTTGCTAATTTTGCATAAGCGGCTGCTAATGTAGTATCTAGCTCTTGTTTACCATCGGGCGTACCTGCAAGAGCCATCCATTTGAAGGGATCAATACTTATTTTATGTAATCCCGTAGGATGTCTGCCGCTTAATACCAGAGGAATTTGTGTTTCTTTGGTATAGATACGCATTTTTAATAATACATCTTTTAAGCGTGCATGTGCTGGTGATGAAAGACGAAAAGGGGAATGACTTAAGGCATAAACACTAGGCGCTAAGCCACCAAATGCATCTTTGGCATAAGCTGGATAATGTTGTGAATGGTGAAAAATAGAGCCATCAGATTTAAAGCCACCAGCGACACCTTTAGAACTAAGAATGGTTTTGTTTAGCCAACTTTGCAATTGTGCTAAGGCTTGTTGGCGCTGTTGATAATCTGGCAACATCAATAAACTTTTTATCATCCACTGTAATTGGGTATTGAGAATATCGACATTTGCATCAACGATTTCATTATCTTTTTCAAATATGCGCCCTGTTGCGTTATACCACATCATGGCTTGTTGTGTCGGTGCTAACAGATTATGTTTTGCTAGAATATGGCGACCAATAAACCATGCATCAAAAAGCTCTCTTGTTTGATAACCTACGTGAGTAATAATTTGGTAACCACTCCCCCGTGTGAAACCTTGTTCAAGAACGTAACGAGTGCCTAATAAATAGAGCGTTTCTAATTTTTTTCTATCGATTGCTGATAAGGAGTGACTACGCAAGTAAATCGCTGTTTGAAGAAGCGTTTTGCCTACATCTCTTAGCATGTTGGCATCAAGTAATGCTTTTTGGGTTTCTTCACTAAAGACCCCCTCGACTTTGATAAAATTCTGGCGATTAGGATGATCAAGGGTTTTTGCGGTTATTGAGCCATCAGCATGTTGTTCTAAGGCTAATTTTTTCCATAATGCTAAATTTTTGTCGATCATTTCAGCGGTGATTTTTTTATCACGACTGACACCTTGATAGTATTCAAAACGTTGATAAATAGATGCCACTTCAGGCTGATCATCACGAAACTCAGTCGCAAAATTTAATGTAGGATAATGCGCTGTGAACATTTGATCGTACATCAATAATGCACTCCAATTTTTACTCACCATTGTATTTACTGCATTATTAACATATGGAATTTGATAGTCAGGAATAGGCCAACGATTATCTAAAGGTACGCTCATAATTATTTGATCAAAAAAAAGCGTACCTGCTTGATCTGGTGCAGTAATGACTAATTTATCTAATTTGCCTGTTGCTGAGCCTTTCATATCACGAAAAGGAACTGCAATACCTCGCCAACCCGTGAAATTCAGTTCCGTTTTAAAACTTAATGCTACTTGATTATTTTGTTTAAATTGTAATGTAAGGGGCGTTGACTGTGGTTTTTCATTGTAAATCCACATCATAAAAGTGAGTGGTGTTGCTGTATTTTTATCATCTTGATAATTAACTTCATTATTAAGTGTTAATGTTGATTGGGGTTGATACTGCCATTTGAGTGACTGTACGCCATCTTTAGCATGCTCTTTACTTAGTGATAGCTGATGGTCATTTGAGGTGCTCAAGGTATTTGGCATTTCATCTTCAAAAAGATAAAGATCGCCAAAAGGTTCATGAGAAAGAGAAGGTAATGCTTGTGCGGGTAAGGATAAGCAGAAACTTAGTGTAATCGCATAAGCTAAAGAATTTTTTATTAGCATAATCAGATTTCCTGCAAAATAAAAAAGGAACGCGAATGCGCTCCTTTAAAGGTTTAATCAAGAGAGAGGAGAGAGTTTAATTTCTTGTGGAATGCCAAAGTAACTGGTGAAAATAAGTTCGGTATTATCCCCAGAAACGTTATATTTTACCTCACTGTCTTGAGCTGTGGGTTGCCATTTCCCTTTCACTGTCACATTAATGGTGACGGGGGTTGCCGCTTTTTGGCGAGTCATATTTAAATCAGGTGTTACAGCACTCACCGTCAGTATATTTCCTTCCTGATGTGTCATAACAATGGACGGCTTATCGACTTTTTTGATCCATTTATCGTCAATGACTGCTGGTTGATAAAATGCATAACCTGTTATTTGACTGAGTTTATCGTAAATAATATGTACATCTTTATCTTTACGAATAACTTGGTATAACCCATTGTTAGCACGGAATTTCTCGGCTAATTGCGCCATTTTTTCCGGTGTTGCATCTAAGAAAACCATGTACTCATAACTATGATCTTTGGGTTGAATACCGTGGTCGATCCATGCGGAGCTAAAATTTCCTTGCGTGGGTTGACGATTTTTATTTTCAGCCGAAGTCTGGTGTTGGCGGCTGACATTCACTTTTTCTGCTTGAGTAATTAAATAACCGTTACCATTACTATCGATTATCCAATCTCCTTGTTTTAGCGTAGTTTGATAAGGAAAACCTTCTATTTTTTGGCCATTAATCCAAATAGTGTTTAACTCAGGCGTAATAGCATGTTGGAATAACGTTGTTTCCACAGGGTGATCTTTATCGCTGCTATTAATATTGCTACCGACAAAAATTAAATGGTTATCCGCCGCTAAGACGGTTTTTTTAGCGGTAAAGTTAGCATCAAAACGCGCAAGATTAGCGGGATAAAGAAGATCAAACGCCATCATGCCATATTTTCCTTCAAGGGCTGATGTGCCGCTAAATCCTCGCTCACCTCGTTGCATCAAGGTGTGTGGGTTAGGGCTATCAAGTTCTTTAAGCGGAAGATGAATGGTTGTGGCGCCAGGCATTCTATTCCAATCCCAGCCTTCTTGCTGATAGCCTTGTGAAAGTTGAGAGCCATTGCGAACGATTTGAGCAACACCATGACTTTGATAACGGCCATAACGGTTATCTTTATTGTAAATTTCAGATGACCATACATTGGTATTATAGGCTTTTAATGTCACCATTTTGTCTTGCCAACGGTGAATACCAAAGGCACCACCGTTAAAGGCATAGAACCCTTGAGGAAGGGATGCTGGCGTTATCTCTTCACCAAAAATAGTGGGAGATTCATTTCGCGATTTACCACTAATTGCTAAATAAATAGATGCTAACTGTTTATCTGGCGCTGGTTGGGCAGACATCGCGAGCCAATAGTAACCTTGTGCTATAGATTGTAGGGAAGGTGAGTTAAAGGGGTGTCTTCCCGCTAAAGGTAAGCCAACTTCAGGATTACTATAGATCCATGCTGAAATCATTGCCTTTTTTAGGTTATTCCAGCCACTTTCACCTACAGCAAAAGGTGTTTCTCGTAATAAATAAATCAGCTGTGAGGCATTTTTAAATGCTGGGAAAGAGTAGCCGGGATAATTACCTTCATGTCGCCATGCCGTACCATCAGGACGCAAACCGTCTTTACTCCCCGGTGGTACTTGAGTTAAGGCACCAGTGATATAATGACTAAAAGAATTGACTAAGTTAATACGTTTTTGATCATCGGGTTCAAGTAATAATAGCGCTAAATGTTGACGAGATAAGGTATTAAAATAGTCTAAATCAGAGCTATTTGCGCCAACTTTCATATCAAAACTACTTTTAAATTCTCGTGAATACCAAAGTAGAGAATCATAGACTTCTGTCTGTAGATTAGCTTCTTTTAGTGCATCAGCCATTAATAATGTAGAGATATACCACCAACGTGAACTATATCCCCAGTGGTGAGTGGTTACTAGGGCACTACCTTTGACAAATCCTTGATCTAATAGATGCTTGGTCATCAAGAGGTACATCTGTTTTAGCTGTTCTTTTTGTGTTGGATCTTTTTCGAGCACATAAGCACGGCTAATATTAAACATTAATGTGGTGTAGTTACCAAGAATGACGTAATTATCAAAAAGTTGCTTGTCTTGAGAATTAAGCTGTTCTGGCTGATAGATGATAGTTTGTTTATCGGTGATAAGATGTCGACCTTGCATTCCTCCATCCGAAAGAGGGCGAATATTCAGTGCTTCAAAATCCGTTTTTAGCTTGCTGATATTCTCTTCTAAAGCAAGATTCGTCTCTTTTTCACCACCAACAAATTCATTGATAAGACGTTGGCGAATAAGATCTATCGCAGCTAAATTTTCTGGTGTTACAGGTAATTGAGGTTGTACGGTGTGAAATTCAATTTCCGGCTCTGATAATCGTGTTTTTATTTGATAATCAGACCATTGGTAACGGGCGTCATCAATAGAAAACATAATACGGTCGATATAGATTTCACCCTGACTGATATTAGAAGGGGCTTTAAAACGAATGCTGTCAACATTCGCACCTAAAGAGCGACCAATACTATCTTGAGTACCATCGGATGATGTATTTGTTGCATTTAAAGTCATCTCACGATTTTCAAGATCGTTATTTAAAGAGATACCAATAGCACGCCAGCCAGTGAAATTTAGTTTTACTTTAAAACCAGCTTGGGCTTCGCTGGTGGCATTGAGCTTTTCCCCTAAATCAACAGTGAGATAACCATCAATAGGTTTTTCGTTGTAAAGCCAAAATGATAAAACAGGTGTAGAAGCGCGTCCCCATGCTTTAGAGGCTTCTTTATCTGTGGGAACTATAAGCTTTTTATGTAAAGTAAAACTACTGCCACCTTTCCATTGCCATAAAAGGGATTGGTTTCCCATAATGCTACGTTTATCAGATAAAGTTAGTGTTGAATTTTTATCTGATGAAAAATCAGCTAATGGATCACTTTGTGCAAAATGATAGATTTCTGATTGCATAAGATGATTGGGATCAAATGCAGGATTGCTGGTGGCAGCAATAACATGATAGGGGGTTGATAATAACCCCAATGTCATTGCAAGCGCAGTAAAACGAAATATCGGCATTATATTTTCTCCTTAGAAACGCTGGCTAACAGTAAAGCCGATACGCCCTTCATTGAATTTGTCATAACGCTGATATCCCATTGTTGTACCTAAATTTAACGATTGGGTAATATCAAGGTTTGCACCTAATTCAGCACTAATGATGTCACCACCAACGGTATTTCCTTTAATATCGAAGGTGCTTCCTCCAGTATTAAAATAGGTAAGGCTGTGGCGTTGATTAATATCGTTATTACCTGCAATATCTTTGATATAACGAAGGTTAAGAGAAGGGGTTAATTTGCCATAAGAGGTTTGGTAGTCATTCCATAAAGCAACAGAGCCACCTAATTGATTAACTGCGTAGCGTTGGCCATAAGTACGCATAGATAATGTAGAGCCTGTTTCTTCCCAAGAATCAATATTGAGCCATTGATATTGGTAAGTTAGCATCGGTTTAATATGGATAAAATCAAAATCCAAATAGGTGCCAGCGTTAATCTGATAGCCTAATTGCACACCAGAGTAGTCACCTTTTGCTTTGGTATTTCCTTGCCATCCCGTATTACCACCAATATCCCTCTCACTATCGACAGTGTAATAACCAATATTTAAATTACCGTTTAAGAATAATGTATCACTATACCAACCGGCATAAGGCATAAATTCAAAATGGCTAATTTCTTTGCTTGCATTACGTTGTTTAGCATCGGCTTTAGCGTAGTTATATGCTAAAGAAATGCCAATTAGCGCATCTTGATTTATTTCATAATCAGTACCGATTTGAATACCAGTGCGATAAGTATTGTAGCCGTTAATTCCACCTTGTTGACTTTGCGTACCATAACCGTACAGAATATTTGCCCAGCTATTCCAACCTATTTCTCTTTCTTCAATGGGGAGCTGATTATCATAGCGTAAGTAGCGATGAGCAATATTGTTGCGCATATCTTCAACCATGATTAATCCTGCTTGAATATCACTACCATCAGCAATGGGCGCCAGATCATTTGATAGTGCAGCAATATTATTATCATTATTACCAGCGGCGACTAATAAACTTAATGCTTCATCTGAAATTTGGCTACGTGTATTATTAAATTCATTTAATACTGTTGGAATAATAAAATTAGCTGCTGCTAATCCATTCTCTGTGACATTGCCACGTTCAGCAGCGCTAATAAAATTATCCCCCCCTTCGTAGCTAATACCATAACGCGCAATTAATTGATTACCACTGACACCACCGCTAATATTTGGTGGTGTCGTTTCTAACCATGAATCGGTTTTTTCTAATAAAGGTGAAATATCTGGCGCTATGGCATTTGCATCAGTCACTGTAATGCCCGCTTCATCTTTAATTGCCGAGTCTGAAGCAATTAATACAATATCTTTATTAATGATGTTATCAACACTGGTGCCTTTAAAATCAAGTTTTGCTTGGCTACCTTTTTTAAAGGTGACATCGCCGGTAACATGTAAGATAGTTTCATCAGTATTGGTATTATCATCAAGGCGGAAAATAAGCTGGCTATTTTCCTTATTCATGAAGTTACCTTCCCATTGAATGGTTTTATCTTTACCTTGGATAGTTAAATTGCCATGGTTTTCAATTAAAGGAACACCGGTAATTTTATAGCCGTCAAATAATGCATTTTGTGCTCCTCCCTGATAAGCAAAATTGATTTTGGTATCCACATGATTATTCCCTAAAATATCACCGTGGATCTCGCCATTAACATCACTTCTAAAGCCTGTTTTTAAAGTGCTAAAATCAATCGCTGCGGTTTTTCCTCTGATAATAGCGCCATCTCGGATATAAACACCTGTTCCTCGTTTAGGAAAGTTACCTTCAACTAATATTGCTGTACCATTTTCACTAGTAACGTTAGCGCCATTTAAATTAATATTACTACTAAAAGTAGCTCCCTGATTTATTTTAATTGCATTTGCTCCATTACCAGTAACAGTAATATTTTTTGTAATTGCTTGAGCTTTATATTCTGTTGATGAGCCATTAAATACTACACCGTCACCTTGTGATACATTAACATCTTTATTTATTTGCGCTGTATCGCCATTATTAATGTTTACGGTTTCACAAATGGTTAAAGTACTATCGCAATCAGCCGCTACGGCTGAGCCATATATAGCTGAAAGGACAGCAGCACTTAAAAATAACAAATTTTTATTTTTCATGAGATATAACCTTATGACTATTATATGGTTTTAATTATTAGAAAGTTGCTCTTACCGATACTTTAAAATAATCTTGAGTTGACTTGCTGCCGTTATTTTTATTCTCAACACGCTCATTATAATATTCTGTCATAACACGCCATTGAGGAGATATTTGGTAAGCCATTTGTAAGGTATAACGAGTCATATCTTTATCGATATATTCACCTTTATTTGTTCTGTCTTCTATTTTTCCAAAAATAGACTTACGCATTGAGGGCGAAATAATAACACCGATAGGTGTCGTCCAGTTTACATACATACGTAATTGCTGATTGTGATTTGTTTCTTTTGTATCATACTCTTCATGTCTTATTGCTTGTTTTCCACCATCAAAATAAGCCACTGTTGTATTTAGATTCGGGGTGATAAAGTAGCGAATACCGGGTTCAATTTCCCAACCTAAATAATCCGTATTAGTGACGCCATTACTTCGTTTGTCCTCTTTTTTTTGTAATCCAAACAAAACACTACCGGTTAAAACCCAGTCTTTATTAATAGGAAATTGATAATTTGTTTTTGATTCATAAAAGTCGATAGTTAAACGGCTACCATTATCATAGTTAGTTAAATCTTGACGTATTTTTAATCCTGGTTGTATCCAACCATTATTTAATTTAAAACGATAACTACCTTGTAAATCATAACGCTGATAACGATTTTTATTGTCATGTTCACGCTGACGAAAACCGACGTCAAAATACCAGTTCGATTTGTCTGGATTAATATTAAAATCAACACGATAACCAGAATAGTTATTCGATGTATCATAATCAGCAGATTCCCACGAGAACATCGCATTAACTGTTGCTGCGTGAGAATGAAAAGAAGTTAAAGCTAAGCCAAAAAGAGGTAAGAAAAGCACAATACGAAGTTTGTTCATGGTCTATATCCAATTCTTTATTCGCTTTTATTTATATCTATTTTTAGATGTAGGACGTCTTCCTTTTATTTTATTAAAAGGATTTTTATATTAGCGAATTAGGTTTATATATAGCGCCATAAGGTTATGGCGCAGATGTTTTTATTATTTTTCTTCACATATTGATATTTTTTTATTTAATTTATTCGTTGTCGCTGTAATAAATTCAGTCGCTCTCCAAGAATCTCCTGTTTTTTCTAACCAAGGGGTTAATTCTTCTTTAATTAATTTATCAATTAAAGGCATATTATCTTTGGCAATATTTTTCATTTGATATGGATCGTTCACATTGTCATATAAAGTATATTTTAATGGTTGCCCATCTTGCCTATCTATCACCAAAGTATGAGTTTTTGTTCTTACACCTCGTTTACCGAATGAAGGTTCACCATAAGGAATAAAAAGATAAAGCTGAGAGTTTGCTGTGTCGCCTTTGCCTGTGATGACTCTATCTGCAAGATCTGTGCCTTCTACTGAATCAGGGATCCATTCCGATAAACCAAGTAACCCTAAAATAGTTGGGTAAATATCAGGTGCTGACATTAATGCATCATCAAAACCTGGTTTGATTTTACCCGGTAAGCGAAACATCATAGGGACACGCATCGATTCTTCATACGGATTATTTTTTGTTGCTTGTCCATTTGATCCTAAGCAACTGCCATGATCAGAGAAGAAAACGACGAGAGTATTATCTGCAAGGCCCTGTTTTTCTAATTCATCGACAATGCGACCAAATTGCTCATCAACACCGTTGACCATTGCCATATATTCTTTGAAATATTGAGGCCCATAACCTTCTTGATATTCACTGTCCCACTGTACATTAGGGCGTGTATTTAACTCTTTTGATGTCTTACCTTGATAAGCATCGAGGTATTTTTTCGGTACTTGATCATAAGGAGAGTGAGGTGGGTTCATTGAAACCACTAATGCAAATGGTTTTGAATTATCTCTAAATTGATTATTTTCATTTTTGAGGAACTTGATTGCCATATCGGCTTCATGTTCAGGCCCCCATTGATCGATATAAATCGGTTTATCACGAGGTGTATCGTTTGCCCAATACATCGGTTTCAAGTGTAAGTCATAAGTACCATAAGAATACCAAAAATCAAAACCATGACGCCTATCTGGAGCAGCCCATTCATTCCAATAACGACCTTCCATTGGATTATTGTAACTTTCAATAAAAGGCTCATAGGGAGCATCAAGGTGCCATTTGCCAATATACCCAGTGCTATAATCTAAGGATTTAAGTACGTCAGACCAGCATTTTGCGTAAGGAGACAAGTCAATACCTACTTTTCCACCGTAATCATGGGCATTACCTGTGATACCATTACGCACAGGGTACTGACCCGTCATAAACATGCCTCGAAAAGGGGAGCATAGAGGGTAATTTGATGCCATTTGTGTCATTACTTTGGCTTGTTTGGCAAATTTATTAAGATTTGGTGTAATCGATGGATCTTCCCCCATAAACTGTAGAGCATGGGCTCGCATTTCATCAGGAAAAACAATTAATAAGTTAGGTGCATTTTCTGGTCGAGTGCGTTTGCTTGCTGTAAAGTCACCTGAAGTAGCAAGAGCAGGTGTAGAAACAGAGATTGCAGCCCCACTGGCGGCAAGACCTTTGATAAAAGTTCTACGGGAAACAGTCATTGCTTCCTCCTATTTTACGTTTGCTTTCGAATTGGTGGTGTTTATCTTATTTATACTTTTATGTAAGATCAAAAAGTAAGTTAACGAAAGATCTAGAATTGAAGGAGAGATCACAGAATGGTGTCAAATTGTAAGCAATTTGATAGAGAAAAGTCGGGTTCAAATATTGTTAATAATTATGAGTTAATTTATGAAATACTAATAACATATTGATTTTTAATTAATTTTATATATAAATTTATTTTTGTTATAAATAATACTCATTATCACTGTTCGATATCGTAACTCATTGAAGAATACATATGCGTACTTTTTCTTTCATTTGTTTTCATTATCCACTAATTACCCACCATGCTTTTCCTTGAAATTGAAAATTTTCAACAATATTCATACCCAATTTTTGATGTGCTTTTAGCGAGCGGATGTTTTCACTATTAATAAATGCAATCGGGCGACCACCTTGTAACGCACAAATATATTGGTAAAGATCGGTTAATAGCGATTTTCCGCGGTATGATTTATCAATACATACAGGACCGTAAAACCAATTATTGTATGTAAGGCTAGGAAAACGTCGGTTAATTTCTTGAGCAATAGGTGGAAGAGAAAAAGAACTGACCGGAAAGCTGAAAACAACTGCTATAATCTGTTCTTGGTCAGTTGCGACTATGGCATTGGTACTACTTTGGTACATAGCTTCAACTTTATCGTGTGGATAATCACCATATAATCCACCTTGCTGTGACTGTGAGTTTTCTTGTAGTAATGAAGTCACTGCTTTGATATCAGCGAGGGTCATTTTTCGTAATGGATAACTCATGTTGTGTCTCTTTCAGTTATGGAGAATTATGTCATTATAGGAAAAATGTCACTATCACAAAAGGGAATAAAAACAGAAGATAAGCTTATCTTTTTAATAAGTGTTATGCATTTATTTTATTTAGAAAAATATTGTTAAGCAGCAATAAGGATACTACTGCTTAAATAATAAAAAACTTTCTTATTAAGAGGTGAGGTTAATTAATAAGATCACCAGCCATAAGCTAATCCGCCGCCAAAAATAAGCTCTTGTTCACTATTAATTGATGAGTTAAATCGAAATGCTATATCATTATTTGGCTGATATTGGATACCTCCAGCAAGTGCTATGCCAGTACGATAATTACTAATACCGAGGCCACCACTAAAAGTATGATGAGTAAGATAAGGAATATTGCTCATGGCAATTGAGGAAGCAATACCTGCATAGACTTTTTTTTCTAATGAAATAACTTTTTTATCAAGTGCTTCAATTGCATCGGTAATTGATGCTTGTCGTCTTCGATAATAATCATCAAACTCATGAATGGTTTTTTTGATGGTGTTTAAGTTATTATTAGTTTGATTTCTAAAAACATTTATTTGGCTATCAGTTAACCTTTTATTTTTACTAAGTAGTGCTTTTGTTTGTGCCAGATTGACTGCATCAGTATTATTTTTACCTTCACTGACATTGGTGAGTCGTGCTGTTTGTTTCTCTTCACTATTACCAAATGAAACCGTATTTTCCTCATTGGCTAATGCAGCATAACCAATAGCAACCGAACGAGTATTGGTGGCTTGGCTATTGATACCTATAGCAGTGGCACCGCTGCCGGATGCTTGACTATTGTCACCGAGTGAAAAACGGGCAAGATTATCATGGTTGGGAGTTAGTGAATTATCTATATTTGATGTTGGTAAGGTATTAGCGTAAGAGAGTGTAGGGAATAAAAAAGACACTAAAAATATTTTTTTTAATAGCATGTTATTCGTCCTGTAATGGATAACAGAGTTGCCAATAAATGCTAAATGATTCTTTTTCTCATCACAATCTAGAATAAATGAAATCACTCTTAAAATTAATTTTGTTTAATATAGCATGCTATTTAATTTATTTTTATTAATTATTATTTATTCTATTTTTAATAAAACCGCACCTTATATAAGATGCAGTTTTAAATAATATGTTAATGGCTCTTTTTTCTAAAAGCGAATGCAACTGAAAGTGCTTGTAGTAAACATAATGTTGAGGTTTGAGAACGAAACATTTTTATTTGTGCTTCTTTTACAGTTAAACAAACATCACTTAGACTTGCTAATGGGCTTATGGGGCTATCTGTTACAATAATTTGTTTAGCCTCTTTATAAGCTGCAATCTCACACATTTTTTGCATTTCTTCTGAATAAGGGTGGAAATGGATGCCAAACAGCACATCTCTATGTGTAATATTCCTAAGTTGTTCTTTATACATTCCCCCTAGGCAATTAACAAAGACGGTTTCACAAGGGATATGAGAAAGCGCGTGAAAAAAATAGCTCGCAGCACTAAAAGAATGGTGAAAACCACCTATATAGATAGTTTCTGCATACTCAAGTAGTTGTATAGTTTTATTTAACATATCCTTATGGGTTTGATGAGCTAACTGTTGCAAAGCGTGGCTATTGGCTTGTGCAAACTCTTGCAGAATATAATCTGGCTCATTTAAGTTTGGTGGTTCCTTTTTGTATTGCTGCTTATAGGTTAATTTTTCATTATCCATTTCACCCATTAAATGACGTTGAAATAAAAGTTTCATTTCATTAAATCCTTTGAAATGAAATGCATTGGCAAAACGGATTAATGTTGATGGAGGAACATTTGCTTTATCTGCAAGGATCGCGATTGTATCAAATGCTACACTGTTTTTATTATCCAAAAGATAATGTGCAACCTGCTGTAGCCTTTTACTTAATCCATTATAGCGGGAGCGAACTTGTTCCTGTAGTTCATTCAGATTTGTTGCAGTAGACATAGTGCCCTCAATAAAAATACGGCTACAATTGTAGTGTTTTTTCAAGTCAAATTGAATGTTTTTAGTTAATAACTATTAAAATGAAATCATGAGTTAATTTTAATTAAATAAATAACCTAAAGGTAATTATTCAATGTTAAAATCTCTATTCGTGTTAAAAGTAAGATGGTTTATTATCATAATGTGAAACTATTTTTTTGAGTTTAACTTTGGGTGAAATAATTATTTCAAGTCTAAAGTAAAACCCATTATATTATTTTAAGTCTTATGGTGGGCTATTTTTTATTTGTGATTGTGTTTTTTAATTCATTTTAAATTTAATTTATTACCATATTTTAAGTTGTTTTGTTGGTGTTTATTACTAATTTAAAATAGATTAGTGTTTTTGTGCGCAATGGCTAATATTTATAATAGGTTACTTGCCTTATTAGATAATAATAGTAATTTATTGCTATCTTTATTTTAAATTATTTTGAAGGCTTAGATTGTTGTATGGATAGTGAGGATGTTTGGTTTTATTTCTTGATGTGTTATTTTCATGAACACTATTCTGAACTTATTTCAGTTATTTTTATTATTAGCTTTATTGGAATTATTTGGGGTATTATTCATGAAATGCGCTGGCTATCTGTTTTTTTTACACTACCGCTGTTAATTTTTGTGGTTGGACTCATTTTTTCTAATTCTTGAGTTTAGGCGATGTTAAGTAAATCATATATAGCTTTGTAAATTTTTTCGATATTAAAATTAACTGACTCGCCTATTTATTCTCATTTCATTTCGCTACTTTTCTTTTATCGTAACAATATTAATACAGTAATAATATTAAGTTAATTTTTTGTTACACCTTCGACTTTACTGTTACATAAATCGCCTATATACTGTTTTTTGTATATATTATAATCAATAATTATATTGATAAATTAATCAATAAGGCAACTAATAAGCGATAATGACTCATTGATTATTATTGAAAAAGATAAACAAATAATTTGTTGAATTTTAGACTAACATTTTATATTTAATCTACTAATATAGTTAACGGCTTGTTAATAAAATATCGATTGAGGATCATTATGCAGTGGCGGAATACATCTACTCGCTATGGGCACTTGTCGCTTCTTTTACATTGGGGGACAGCATTAACCGTCTATGGCATGTTTGCCCTAGGATTGTGGATGGTAAATTTAGGCTATTACGATAGCTGGTATCATTCAGCCCCTGAAATACATAAAAGTATAGGGATAATTCTATTTATTGTTCTTCTTTTCCGAGCAATTTGGCGTTGGATTTCTCCTCCACCAACAGCATTATCCAGCTATAGCCGACTTACTCGCATTAGTGCCCATGTGGCTCATATGCTGTTATATCTAATTTTATTTGCCATCATTATAAGTGGCTATTTAATTTCTACTGCTGATGGTCAGCCAATATCTGTATTCGATTGGTTCTCAGTACCTGCTGTTTTCACAGGGGAAGGGGAACAAGCTGATTTAGCCGGTGATGTACATCTTTATTTAGCCTGGGCGGTTGTTGTGTTATCGCTATTACATGCCGCGGGTGCATTAAAACATCACTTTATAGATAAAGATATTACATTGAAACGTATGCTTGGCATAAAAACACAATAATTAAATTTATATTACCCTGTTAATAACAATATTATGGAGAGAACAATGTTTAAGAAGGCGTTATTGAGTTTAACTGCAGGTGCATTATTATTTAATGCTAGTTCAGCATTAGCGGCTGATTATCAAATTGATAAACAAGGGCAACATGCTTTTGTGCAATTTCGTATCCAACACTTAGGTTATAGCTGGTTATACGGCACATTTAAAGATTTTGATGGAAGCTTCACTTACGATAAAGAAGATCCTTCAAAAGATAAAGTCGATGTTGTGATTAAAACGGGTAGTTTAGATACTAATCACGCTGAACGTGACAAACACTTACGTAGTGCTGATTTCTTTAACGTCAGTAAATATCCTGAAGCTAAGTTTGTCTCAACCAAAGTGACTCGTGATGGTGAAAATTATACGGTGACGGGTGATTTAACACTTAATGGCGTTACAAAACCAATTTCACTAAATGCAAAATTAATTGGTGAAGGTACTGATCCGTGGAAAGGGTATCGCGCTGGTTTTGAAGCAACAGGTAAAGTTAATCTGAAAGAGTTTAACTTTAAATCAGATTTAGGACCAAAATCGCAAGAAGCAGAATTAATCATCTCTGTTGAAGGTGTGAAAAAAAATTAAACGTAGCGAATATTGGTAAGCAATAATTTGCGATATCACCTAATAGATTAAAAACTGATGCTTTTAGCATCAGTTTTTTTTTACTTAAGATACGTAACTTGTCTTATACTTACTTAAGAAAATTTCTGTAAGATAGATAAATCGTTATTAATTATTAGAGAGTTTATTTTTTATAAGTGATAAGAAAGTGGTCAAAATGAGGAAAATAAGATTAAGCTTATCTAATAATTTAAAGGTGAAAAATTATGCTAAAAAAATTACGACATACTTTATTAAGTACATTAATTATTTCAGGTACCTTTTTAAGTAGTATAACTACGGCGCAAGCTTGTACCCGAGTTGTTTATTTAGGTGAAAATAACCAAATAATTACCGCTCGTTCTATGGACTGGAAATACGAAATTGGTACTAATTTATGGATATTCCCTCAAGGAATGCAACGTTCTGGTGAGGCTGGTGATAATTCAGTTCAATGGCAATCAAAATATGGTAGTGTGATTGCATCAGGTTATGATATTTCTACTACTGATGGTATTAATGAAAAAGGATTAGTGGCTAATTTATTATGGCTTGCTGAATCAGATTACCCAAGTTATTCCAAAGATAAGCCTGCAATGGCTATTTCTGCATGGGCACAATATGTATTAGATAATTTTGCTACTGTTGAAGAGGCGGTAACTGCTTTAAAAGATGAGCCTTTTATTGTCTTAACAGACAAAGTACCCGGACAGGATAGAGTCGCAACGTTACATTTATCATTGTCTGACAGTTCTGGTGATAGCGCAATTATTGAATATATTGATGGTAAACAGGTGATCCACCATAGCCGAAAATATCAAGTGATGACTAACTCCCCTATATTTTCTGAACAGTTAGCATTAAATAGCTATTGGCAGCAGATTGGTGGTACGGTAATGTTACCGGGTACTAATAGAGCATCGGATCGTTTTGCAAGAGCCTCTTTTTATATTAATGCTATTCCTAAATCGCAATCGAGCAAAAAATCACTTGCCAGTGTATTTGGGGTGATCCGCAATGTTTCGGTGCCTTATGGATTAAGTACCGTAGAATCTCCAGAAATATCATCGACTCGTTGGAGAACTGTCGCTGATCATAAAAATCAGCTCTACTTTTTTGAATCTGCATTATCACCAAATACTTTTTGGGTTGATTTGAAACAAATTGATTTTTCAAAAGAAACAGGAAAAGTGATGATGTTAGCGTTAGGCCAAGAGCAGTCAACGATTTATTCAGGAGATGCAAGCTCTCAGTTTAAGCCAGCGAAACCTTTTAAATTTAAAGGGTTAGAAAATATACCAATACAAAATTAATAGAAATTAGATAAAAATGAAGTTATCGGCAGTCGTTAATTTTATGGAGACATCGTCTTTTAGCAGAAAGACGATGTCTTTCTTATTGATCTTGAATAGTCTTTTTATTATTTACTCGATATTACTTTCTCGTGGTGTTTATCTTGATTGGGAAATACACGGTTTTGCTGATTGGCTAAAATCGTTAGGTATATTGAAATTACTTGATATTCCTAAAGTGATGTTAGCGAGTGCACTTATTTTGCTCTCTTTCTTTATGTATATGGGGGCGCGGATTGCGTGGTGCGTTTCATTAATATTATTAGTGACGATCGTTTTTTTAGATGTCGCGGTTTATCACCAAGCTGGTACTCAAGCCTATACTTCATTAGCATTAGCCATTGTATTGGTTATCAGCCGGCGTGCTTTTCCTCATCATAGTTTAACCAGTGCCGGTTTTGTTGCTTTTATCTGTACGATTTCGCTACTGTGTTTCTCTATGTTAGGCAGCCTCTATATTGGTGATGAATTTAAACCACATATCACAACGTTAATGGATGCTTTTTACTTTTCCATTGTCTGTATGACAACACTCGGTTTTGGCGATATCGTTCCTATCTCAAGTAATGCGAGAATGTTTACCCTAACAGTGGTTATTTTGGGGATCACTGTTTTTACGACTTCTATTGTTTATGTGATGGGATTTTTGGCTCGTGGTACTCGCGATATTGTGAAGAAAAGGATCGCTAAAATGCATGATCATTTTATTATTATTGGCTCTTCAATGTTGGCAGCACAATTAGAGAAAGGGCTTAGAGAGCAAGGTAAACCGGTTATTGCGATTTGTTCGGATAAAAAGCAAGCCATGTATGATAAAGAAGCCAATATTATTGAAGGTGATCCAACCAATGTAAAAACATTACAAACGGCAAATATTCGCCAAGCGAGTTGGGTGGCGACGTTATCTGAAAGTGATGCGGAAAATACCTTTATTTTATTAACTATTCAAGAGTGCCCAGATCTTCAAGCGAAATTAATCACTATCATTAATAAAGATGAGAATAGAGAAAAAATAAGTCGATTACGTCCAGATATGCTGTTGTCTTTAGCTTCGTTAGGCAAAGAAATTATGATGAAAGTCCTTTGTGGTGAATCTATTAATTCGTCTGATGTTACTGATTTATTAATCAATAAATATTTAAAATAATGTATGTCAAAAATCACCCTTTACCTAAGAGAGTGATTGCAATAAGATGTATTTAAAATGCATCTTAAGAGAGGTTGAATTATGGAACTTGTTACGTATAAAACGCTACCTGAATGGCACTTAACAGCGATCCCTTTAGCATTATTAGAGCGTCATAACACAAAAGAAGGCACTTATGCGCAAATGCGGATATTACAAGGGAGTATGACATTTGTGCTATTTAAGGATAATGGAGAACAAGTGTTCCTAGAGTGTGATAGCGAAAATCAGCCTCCGCTTATTCAACCTCAGCAATGGCATAAAATCGATAAAGCGAGTGATGATGTGCTTTGCCAGCTCTCTTTTTTATGCACTCCCGAAGATAAATTTTTTAAAGAAAATGATTTGTCATTACCTCATTCGGAAGTGCGTTATATGGCAACATTGACTACCCCATGTAAAGTGCTTGATTTAGGCGCAGGGCGTGGTCGTAATAGCTTCTATTTAGCATTACAAGGTTATGATGTGACCGCATTAGATATTAATGCCGCTCATATTGATGCAATTGAAGCCGTCAAAGCTAAAACCGGTTTAGCGATCAAAAGCGGCTTATATGATATAAATGAAGCAGCATTAAATGAGAAATACGATATTATTATTTCTACTGTGGTTTTGATGTTTTGCCAGCGTCAACGTATCGCAGATATTATTAAAAATATGCAGGAGTGTACAAATCCAGAGGGGATTAATGTCATTGTTTGTCCTGTTGAAACAGCAAATAGTGGATCTGCTGAAGTTCCTTTCAAAACCTTCTTGCGCCAAGGTGAGTTAGCGGATTATTACCAAGGCTGGGATATTATTAAATATAATGAAAATCCAGGGCATCTACATAAAACTGATGCTAATGGTAATCGTATTCAACTTAATTTTGCGACATTAATTGCGCGTAAAAAATAATAAATAGATGGTGAGAAAAATACCCTCGTTAGATCACAGCGAGGGTATTTTAGTATTTGAAAACTATAGGGGCTCTTTGGGAGCCTCTGTTTTTTCTTTGGCTTCTGAGCGTTGTAGTATTCTTTCGAGTAGAACCGTATAAATAGGTCGCCCGCCTAATAATTGCGCCAGCATGGTTGCGCCAAGACAGGTAATTATCATTGGCAAAATAAGTTGATAGTTATCGGTCATTTCTAGAACTAACACAATCCCAGTTAGTGGTGCTCTCACCGTTGCGGCAAATAAAGCACCCATTCCAGCAATAGCAAAAGTGCCAATTTGAATTTGATAATCAGGGAAAAGATAGGTTGCCATTAATCCAAAAGCGCTACCAAAGAGTGTGCCTAAGGCTAATGTGGGGGCAAAAATTCCTCCTGGTGCACCGGAGGAGAAGCTGATAATGGTGGTGATGGTACGTAACACAAAAAATATTAGCAGTGCAGTTAACGAATATCCTCCGGCACTTAATGCAGGAATAATACTAAAACCGCCTCCGGTTATTTCAGGAATAATCAACGCAAGTAAACCACATGCACCACCAATCACGCCACCGGCTAAAACAAAACGTGAGGTTTTATCTTGATAAAAATGTTGGAATTGTGTTTGAACATAAAACAGTAATTTACTAAAAATAACCCCAACAACACCAAATAACATTCCTAACACTAAATAGAGCCACAGTGTATTCATCGGCGCTGAAGAAAATTTACCTATCTGTATGACGCCTCCTTCACCATTAATTAGGCGAAATACAATACAAGACATGATCACGCCAATGAAGACGGATTTAATAGAGATAAGATTATATTTAAATTGTGGTCTCATCTCTTCAATAATAAATAGAATGCCTGCCAAGGGAGCATTAAAGGCAGCCGTTAAACCGGCAGCAGCCCCTGTGGCTAATAGTGTTTGGCGCGTTCCTTTATCTTTAACGCGAGAGACATCATTAATGAGTTGACCAATATTAGCCCCTAGTTGCACGGTGGGGCCTTCACGACCAAGTACCATACCTGAGCCTAAGGTACCGATACTGGCTATAAATTTTACTGGCAATACCCGCCACCAACGAACTGGCCGAATATCTATCATTGCCCCTTCGATTTCCGGTATACCTGAACCACCAGATTCTGGTGAAAACTTCTTCACTAAGTAGTAGCCACTCATGGCTAAAAGAGAGGAAACAAGTAACGTGCCAATAGCCAAAAGATAAGGGTTGGTTAATACCTCGGCTAATTTATCTTGTCTTAAATGAATGACCCAGCCAACGGCTTTTTCAAATAGTACCCCAATTAATCCGGCTAACGTACCGATAATGGCGGAAAGAATAAGCGTTTTCACCGGGGCAAGGTTAGTTTCTTTCGCTTTTCTAAACCAATTAAAGCGTTGTTGATTTTGCGATTTTTTGATCGTGTTTCGCTGATACATAATTTATGTTTTATATATAAATAACAATGTATCTAATAATAGCGTAATTTAATCATCAAGTGATATTTCTCACATAATGTAATCAATTTCATAATTAGTCGGTTTTTTTTCTAGCATATTTCCTTTTTTTCATCTTTAGTGTATCTGATAACAAAAAATATATATTTACATAACATTTGGATAAAAAGGGTAACGTATGGATTTCATCACAAATATATTAAGCGCTATTAATGGCGTGGTGTGGGGAGTACCGATGTTAGTCGGCATTCTAGGCATCGGTCTATTTATGCAGTTTAGACTCTCTTTTCTGCCAATTAGAAAATTAGGTACAGGATTTAAACTCTTATTTGAGAAAAATGATAAAAGAGGTGAGGGACAAATCTCACCTTTTAATGCATTAATGACGGCGCTTTCTGCCACTATCGGTACGGGCAATATTGCTGGAGTCGCTACAGCGGTTGTATTAGGTGGACCGGGAGCGCTATTTTGGATGTGGATGACTGCTTTAGTCGGTATGGCGACTAAATATTCAGAAGCTGTGTTAGCGGTACGTTTTCGTGAGGTTGATAAATACGGCAACTACGTTGGCGGACCGATGTATTATATTAAAAACGGTTTAGGTAAAAAATGGCTTTGGTTAGGAACGCTATTTGCTATTTTTGGTAGTTTTGCCGGCTTCGGTATAGGTAATACGGTACAGGCAAACTCAGTGGCGGATGTTTTGCAAAGTAATTTTGGTATTTCTACCACAGTGACAGCAATTGCATTAGTTATTTTAGTCGGTGCTGTATTAATTGGTGGAATTAAGCGTATTGCTGATGTTGCCGGTAAATTAGTGCCCATTATGACAGTAGGGTATTTTGGGGCAGGGATTGTCGTACTTGCACTGAATATTACTGCTATTCCTGATGCATTTATGTTGATTGTAAAATCTGCTTTCACACCGGTTGCTGCGCAAGGTGGGTTTGCTGGTGCGGCTGTTTGGGCGGCAATACGTTTTGGTGTTGCACGAGGTGTATTCTCCAATGAAGCAGGATTAGGTAGTGCACCCATTGCTCATGCGACAGCCAAAACACAAAACCCGATCCGTCAAGGCTTAATTGCCATGTTGGGGACTTTCATTGATACCATTATTGTCTGTTCTGTCACCGGATTAACGATTGTGATCACCGGACAGTGGCTGACAGGGCAAAGTGGGGCAACACTTACTGCAAGTTCGTTCTCTATGGCTATCCCTGGAGGTAACTATATTGTTGCGATCGCATTGGCTGTTTTTGCTTTTACCACTATTTTAGGTTGGAGCTATTACGGTGAGAAATGTGTGCAATATCTATTTGGACCGAAAGCCATTATGCCTTTTCGTATTGCATGGTTAATTGCCTTGCCAATTGGCGCGACTCAATCCTTAGAATTTGTTTGGTTACTTGCTGATACATTAAATGCGATGATGGCTATTCCTAACTTAATTGCATTAGCACTGCTGAGTCCCATCGTTTATCGTCTAACAAAAGACTATATAAAAGATGTTAATGCGGTTGATATTGATCTAAATGAACAAGTGAATTCTGTAAGCAAAAAAGAAGCAGAAGCGGAATAAACGCGTTTGTTTATCTAAGGCTAAATGACCATCTAAACGAATAACCGTATGTGAGCAGTTAATATTAGATATTAAGAAAAGCACATACGGTTTTTTGTTGCTTACAGCAAATAAAAAGCCTTCTGGGGAGAAGGCTAAGAGATGAGTATAGATAATTATATTTATAAGAATATGCTTAACTAGAGGTTAATTATTCTTTGGTACTAATGAAGATGTTTTTCACTTGGCTGTAGGCGTCTAACATCATTTTATGCGTTTCACGACCTAAGCCTGATTTTTTATAACCGCCAAATGGTGCATGGGCAGGAAGTTCATGATAAGTATTTACCCACATACGGCCAGTTCTAACGGCTTTTGCAACTCGTAGTGCGCGGTTAATATCTTGAGTCCAGACACCACCACCAAGGCCATATTCAGAGTCATTAGCCATTTCAATAACATCTTCTTCATTATCAAATGGGATCACACATAATACAGGGCCAAAAATTTCTTCACGTGCGACACGCATTTGGTTTGTGGCATTGATAATAATGGTTGGGCGAACAAAAAAGCCATCATCAAACCCTTCACCCGTAATACGCTCACCTCCTGTGAGTATGGTTGCACCTTCTTTTTTGGCCAGTTCAACATAACCTAAAATGGTATCCATTTGCGCTTGGCTGACTTGAGTACCCATTTGTGTATTAGGATCAAGTGGATCACCAACACGGATACGCTCAAATTCTGCTTTTAACTCTTTTAAGAATGCGTCATGAATATCTCTATGTAAGAATAAACGGGAGCCAGATTCACAGGCCTGTCCTTGGTTCATTAATATCGCTAGTGCGGAATATTTAACGGCTTTTTTCATATTCGCATCAGGGAAGACGATATTGGCTGACTTCCCCCCCAATTCTAAAGTGGCTGGTACCATTTTTTTCGCCGCCGCAGCTGCAACGGTATAACCTACATTGGTTGAACCGGTAAATGCTAGTTTATCAATGTCTTGGTGTTCTAGAATAGCTTGTCCAGCAACAGATCCACGACCAGTAACAATATTTATAACACCGGCTGGTAATATTTCATTTAAAATACGACCTAGCTCTAATAATGAAAGTGAGGTGAGTGTGGCTGGATTAATAACAACGGTATCTCCAGCGGCGATGGCAGGGGCTAATTTCCAAGCAGCCATTAATAATGGAAAATTCCATGGAATAATTTGTCCAACGACACCAATGGGCTCACGAATAACAAGACTCAGGGTATTTTCGTCTAAGACAGCACTTTCATCGGTATGAGAGCGTATCACGCCTGCAAAATATCGAAAATGGTCAATAGAGGCGGGTAAATCGATGTTTTTCGATTCATTGAGTGGTTTACCGTTATCAAGAGACTCAATCCAAGCAAAACGTTCTTGCTCTTGTTCTAAACGGTCAGCAATTTTTAATAATAGCGCTTGGCGTTGAGCAGGAGAGGTTTTACGCCAATGATCAAAAGCTTTACGAGCCGCTTTTACAGCAAGATCAACGTCTTCAGCTGTACCTGATGGATATTCACTTAATAACTCACCGGTTGCGGGACTATAGGTTTTGGTCGTTTGTTGCGATGTACTGGATACCCATTCGCCGCCGATTAACATTTTGTAGCTTTCTAAGGGACGAAATTCGGATGGAACATTATTTAATTTAATCATTTTTAATCTCCAGTGTAGGGGGAGTATCGTCAAATTCTATAGTTTCATTTCGTAATACTCGTACTATTAAAATATATCAATTGTAGTAATTTTATTAGCTATTGATGCAATAGGTAATATTAACTATCAAAAATAATAAATAGATATTATATATACAATGAGAACTAATTAATTTAATCGATTCATCTCACTCTTTTTTAGCTGAGATGTAACAAAATCATCCCGTGCGACACTGCAACATTTCTTCTCAATTTCCCTTATAAGAAAAGCCCTTTACTTTGTTTACTTACCCTCTTACGAGGTGTGAAGCCAAATCAACAGAAAAAAAAGCAAGCTCTTAAGCACAGCAATAAATTGCGTTAGATCAAACATGGCGCAGATTATTTCATCTGACACTTTTCCTACTATAAAAATGGCGTATTCTTATGTTGCATATTTAATGCAACTTATAAAAATAAAGCGTCATCTTATAGAAGGAATTCGATATGTATTGTGTGCAATGTGAACAAACAATGAGAACACCTGTTGGTAATGGTTGTGCCTATGCACAAGGTATGTGCGGTAAAACAGCAGAAACCTCTGATCTACAAGACTTATTGGTGGCAGTATTAGAAGGGCTGTCAGCATGGGCATTAGCTGCGCGTAGTGTTGATATTATTGATCACGATATAGACAGCTTTGCGCCACGGGCTTTCTTCTCGACGTTAACCAATGTTAATTTTGATTCTGAACGTATTGTTGGATATGCCAAAGAGGCTATTTATTTACGTGAAAGCTTAAAATCACGTACGTTAGCCAAAAATGCAGCCATCCAAGTCGCTCATCCTAAAGCCGAAATTCAATTAGAAGGCAACGACTTAGCCAGTCTACAGAAACAAGCCCAACGCTTTGCATTAAATAATGATAAAGCGCAAGTGGGGGATGATCTGCATGGTTTACGTATGCTTTGCTTGTATGGCTTAAAAGGTGCTGCTGCTTATATGGAGCATGCTCATGTTTTAGGCCAGTACGATGATGAAATTTATGCTGAATATCATCGTTACATGGCATGGTTAGGTACCGATCCTGCGGATATGAATGAGTTGCTAGACAATGCAATGGGCATTGGTCAAATGAACTTTCGTATTATGGCGTTATTGGATAAAGGTGAAACTCAAGCTTATGGTGATCCAACCCCCGTTTCCGTTAATGTACGCCCAGTAGCAGGTAAAGCTATTTTAATTTCAGGCCATGATCTGAAAGATTTACAGATGCTACTTGAACAAACCGAAGGTAAAGGCATTAATGTTTATACGCACGGTGAAATGTTACCCGCCCATGGTTATCCAGAGCTGAAAAAATATAAACACTTAGTCGGTAACTATGGAAGTGGTTGGCAGAATCAACAAAGTGAATTTGCCAAATTTCCTGGCCCTGTGTTAATGACCTCTAACTGTATTATTGATCCTAATGTGGGGAACTATGGCGATCGTATTTGGACGCGTAGTATTGTTGGTTGGCCGGGTGTGAAACACATTAAAGGTGATGATTTCTCTGAAATGATTGAGCAAGCGCTCTCTTTAGAGGGATTTCCGTACAGTGAAATTGAACACTTAATTACTGTTGGATTTGGTCGTCAAACACTATTAAATGCGGCTGATACAGTGATTGATTTAGTTTCACAGAAAAAACTTCGTCATGTCTTCTTAGTTGGGGGGTGTGATGGTAGTCGTGGTGAACGTAGCTACTATACCGATCTTGCTCGTGCCATTCCCCAAGATTGCTTAATTATGACATTAGCTTGTGGTAAATATCGCTTTAATAAACTTGATTTTGGCACATTAGAGGGCTTACCGCGCTTACTTGATGTGGGTCAGTGTAACGATGCCTACTCTGCGATTATGCTAGCGGTTAATCTTGCAGAAAAATTAGGTTGTGGTGTAAATGATTTACCCCTGTCCTTGATTTTGTCGTGGTTTGAACAAAAAGCGATTGTTATTTTATTAACCCTACTCTCATTAGGGGTAAAAAATATTTATACTGGGCCGACTGCGCCTGCATTTTTAACCGATAATTTGCTCGCAATACTTAATGAAAAATTTGGTATGCGTGCGATCACCACGCCAGAACAAGATCTTCAAGAAATTCTTTCTGCTTAATTTATTTATTCATCATCATTGCCGAAGCCTAAAGGCTTCGGTAAGGAAGCAATATCCATGACGATGCCAACAGCTCTTTGTCCTAATCGTATGCAAGTTCACTCTATCCATCAGGAAACCCCGGAAGTGTGGACACTGAATTTAATTAACCATGATTTTTATCGCTATAAACCCGGCCAATTTGCACTAGTCAGTATTAATAATAGCGATGAAACGATGCGAGCTTATACGCTCTCGTCTTCTCCGGGATTAAGTCCTTTTGTCTCTTTAACGGTTCGTCGTATCGACAATGGGGTGGGGTCAACGTGGTTAACATCTCAAGTTAAGCCGGGTGATTATCTCTGGTTATCAGACGCACAAGGGGAGTTCACCTGTGCAGATAGAGAAGGAACGCGTTATTTAATGCTCGCTGCGGGGTGCGGTGTGACTCCCATTATGTCGATGACGCGTTGGTTGTTAAATAATCAACCTAAAGCGGATATCACGGTCATTTTTAATATTCGCGAACAGAGCCAATTTATTTTTGAAAAAGAGTGGTTAGAGTTGGCTAATGCTTATCCCTATAATCTCAATTTTATTATGATGCCTAAATTACCGGATGATAAGGGAATTTTTAGTGGACGTATTTCACAAGAAAAACTAGCCGCTTTAGTGCCGGATATTGCCAGTCGTACTGTTATGTGTTGTGGGCCTAATAGTTATATGGAAGATACTGCGCGTTTTGCCAAAAATCTTGGTGTTTGTGCAGAGAATATTTTTATGGAACGTTTTGGTGATGAGCCAATGTGTGTTGATGAAGCACAACAACTTACTATGACTATTCGTCATCCGTTAAAGCAAATTAACGTACCGGTGGGGATGACATTATTAACAGCGATGGAAGAAAACAGTGTTCCTGTTTTGGCTGCTTGTCGTGCTGGAGTGTGTGGTAGCTGTAAAACACGCATTGTGAAAGGTGATTATGAGGTCACCAGCACCAGTACTTTAACTGCTGATGAGATAGCACAAGGTTATGTTTTAGCCTGTAGTTGTCGATTAACAGGTGATGTTGAACTAGCCTAATCATTCATTTTATTATCTATTCTTTATCTATCCTTCTATTTTACCCCGCTAATTTATTAGCGGGGTTTTTTGTTATTATTTTTAAAAAGAGAGTTTATTTATTCAATATAATATATAACACGTAAAGCTATAATGAATTAAATATTTATTTTACTTAATTAGCAGTTTACTGATACACATTCTGCTATTATTTAATTTATGATAGGGGAAGGGGGGATATATGAGAAAATTGTTATTTATTTGTTTATTTACTGTCATACTTTCTGGTTGCGAAAAAAATCAAACCCTAGATGGCTCTAATGTTGAGTCATTACGAATATCGATTGTAGAAATGCGCAATTCATTACCGCTTGAAGAGCAACAACGCTTTGATGAAGCAATAGAATTAGCCATGCTAAATGATATTAATTTTAATGATTTAGTCATTGCTGGGCGCAATAAAAATGCTGATATGATCACGCGAAAAATGTGTCAATCGTTAGATGGTAAAACAGTCAATGAGATCTTCTCACAAGCTGAAGAAATAAAAGTACAAAAATTAGCATTAAAATAATCAATTAATAACCAATTTATTTAAAACTATTTTATTCATCTCTATTTGAGGTGAGTATTTAATTAATGATGTAAAAAATAAGCGATTTAAGATTTATCAATAGAACTTAAACAAAACTACGATGAGACTTTTCATTATAATGTGAGTGGTTATAATGCGCGCCGCATTCGCAAGAAAAGTGCAGTATCTCGTTAGGCGAGGCTCCTATACAAACACAGGTTACTGATCTGACGACGTCGAGAGACGCCCAAGATTAGGACAAGATATATCGACCGAAGGTATATCTCCATGTAACTTCCAGTATTCATCGGATACGTTGTATAGTGCTAAAACCGAGACGTGTAGATAGCTTTTGCATTCTCGCATCTGGTTTCGCCCCTATTGAGAACTGATTTGCTAAACACAAACAGTCATAGGGAACCAAAAAAATGAAATTTACTCCTCAACATAAAATGGATGCTGCATTAATGGCAGGCGCATCCTTAAACACACCCAATAATCATTCAATACAAGAGCAACATCATCGTTTAAAAGATGATGCTACCGTTAGTGCTTATATGAGCCAGAATTATATTTCTGTTTCTGTCGCAGATTCGGTTGAACATGTAAAAGCACAGCTGGTTAATGACTTAAAAGATGAATTAATTCCGACTTATCTGTATGTCGTAGATAAAGATAATTATCTTAACGGTATTTTGCCGGTTAAATCATTACTACTTGCTGATAATGGGCTTTTTGTTTCGGATATTATGCGCCAAACATTTTTCTCAGTTTCACCGGAGCAAAGCCGACATGATGTTTATCAGTTAATTAGCCAAAGTGGTTTAGACAGTGTACCTGTGATGCATTTTGGTAAGTTAGTTGGTGTATTACGACCTCAAGATATTGCTGATTTAATTGAAGATGAAAATACGCTAGATGCACAAATGCAGGGGGCAACGTCGCCATTAGAACAACCTTATTTAGAGACAAGTCCGGTCACTTTGTGGCGTAAACGTGTTGTCTGGCTATTAATGCTGTTTATTGCTGAAGCTTATACCAGTACGGTGTTACATGCTTTTGAAGACAGACTTGAAGCTGCTATCTCTTTAGCTTTCTTTATTCCATTATTAATTGGTACTGGTGGCAATAGCGGTACACAAATTACCTCAACATTGGTACGTGCCATGGCATTAGGTGAGGTGAGCTTGCGTAATGTATGGTCAGTATTAAGAAAAGAGATCACGACCTCGATAATGGTGGCTTTAACCATGGGAATAGCAGGATTTATTCGTGCTTGGACCTTAGGGGTTGGCATGGAAGTGATGATAGTGGTGGGATTAACGCTAATTTCAATTACGGTTTGGAGTGCTATTGTCTCTTCTATTATTCCAATGGTATTAAAGCGTATTGGTGTTGATCCTGCGGTGGTGTCTGCACCTTTTATTGCAACATTTATTGATGGTACTGGGCTTATTATCTACTTTGAAATAGCATCTCATACCATGAGTGTGTTTGCTTAATATATCAATCCTCCCTTATTTATACTGAATAAAGCCGATAAACTAACCAGTTATCGGCTTTATTTTTTGTTATGGGCTTTAGCCTGTTTAAGTCGCGTCAGCGTCTTAAATATAAAACCACCCGCTATGTGATCTCAAGCAAGTCGTCCTTGAGCTATGTGTGGCTAGAACTGATCTAATTATCTGGGCGTGATTGTGACTATCGGCATTGCAAGTTACCTGCAAGCAGATCTTGATTAAATTCAGCTATTGAGGAATTAAACAATGCTATATCCTCTTCACCGAATTCATCTTCAACCTCCATTGCGGGTAACGGGTTAATATGCTGATTAAATTGTCTATAAAGTGCTTGTGTATGGTTTCTTAGTGCAGCCATTTTAAGAATAACTTCTTTGAAGTAACCATCAGCTATGCTTTCAAATGGATGAAAAGCCTTGGTAGTTTTAGCAATGCTATACATTGCCTCAATCATCATAATTACATTATTACTATGGTTAATCACTCGTTCCAATTCACGCATAACCTCATCAGGGTTATTACCTGCATATTTTTTTATGTCATCTTTTGTTGGGTCATCAAGTAAAGCCACTATTTCATCGATTGATGTAACAAGGGTCGTTAGCACGGTCTTACCACCAACAATTAAATCCATAATTTCATCTGGTGATACATCACCTTTTGCCTTTTTATCAACAATGGTAGCTATCGACATGGCTAAATTAGCCAAGCCTGAATCCACATCTTTTTTATCCATTGGATTTGATAGCATTGCCATCATAATAGCCTCAGAAATCATAGTTTATTACCTTCGCTGAAATAGATACGCATACAAAGTATACATCATTTAAAGCTAAAGGATATATACCATCACCCATCCCAAGGATGGGCTAGATGATTTGATCTTGGCTATATGACTCAGTGAGAAATTACTCTTGATCTTTTTTAGGAGGAATATTTTTCTTTGGCTCTTCAGGCTTTACTTGAATTACATGCGATATTGCATTTGCCTTTCTATTTTCATCATAAACTTCCTTACTTGCAATGATGCAACGCTTGATAAATTCACTGTAATTTTGTGAAGTATTTGAATATAGTTTGTATAAAATTCAATAAGTTTCTCTATCTTTTTGCCTGATATACTTTTACTTAATTGATCATTTGAATTCATCAAAATTTGAAATGACTTCCCGCAGTTTTATTGCCAGTGTTTATACTAACATCCCTGATCAGTGTCACTCAGAACCTCGGCTGACGTTTAGTCTTAAAGACCAAGCTTACTTTTTTTTACTCTTTAATTAATTGTAAAATCGCCTGACAATGACGACAACGATACTGGGTTTCTCCTCGTTGTACTTTATTGTGTCGGCGAAGAGTTAACTGGTGTATTTCTTGGCAGCGACAAGCATAGCTAAACGTTTTTGCTGTTACATTGCTGATATCAAAATGATGGGTCCGTTTCGCACTCACTTGTAACACAGTTTCCATCATCCATTTCCACTCCTTGCCATGAGGTGCCACGCGACCAAAATGGCGACTAACTAGCAGATGTGCTAATTCATGAGGAATAACTTCTTCAATAAAATTCTGTTTATTTTCAATCAATAATGTAGGATTAAGACGGATCTCCCAATTTGCATAATAGGCACTGCCTGCAATAGTTCCTCTCTGGTTATATTGTAGAGTGGGTTCTGGGTAATCTGTATTAAGATATTTATTGGCCTGTTGCAGTTTTTCACGCAGTGTACGCATAACACTTTGCACTAAGGCGATAGGGACTCTTACTGTTTTCATATTAGAGAGCATATAGCGCCTTATTAAAACACGCAATAAAAGAAAACTTGCACAATATATAAATTAACATATTATTAAAAAGTATATTGATTATGGAGTTTACCATGACACAACGAGTTCAACCTGATTTATTGGAAGCCATGAAATTAGCGGCTAATGAAGCCTCTAGTATGCTGAAAACGCTAGGTAATGGTGATCGACTACTCTTATTGTGCCAATTAAGTCAGGGCGAAAAAAGTGTCAGTGAATTGGAAGAAAGTTTAGGGATCCGCCAGCCTACGCTTTCTCAACAACTTACTGTGTTAAGAAATGAAGGGCTTGTGAATACTCGTCGTGATGGAAAACGTATTTTTTATTCTATTGCTGATGAAAAAGTATTGGTGCTATTAAATACACTTTATCAGCTATATTGTCCTATAGCAGGTTAACTTATGAATATAGATTGGGTTCACTTTACGCCTTGGAGCTCGGCATTGGGTGGGCTATTAATAGGTTTAGCAGCGGCTATTTTATTACTGTTTAATGGTCGTATTGCAGGTATTAGTGGGATTTTAGGAGGGGTATTAACCACTAACCAACAAGGTAATGGGTGGCGATGGGCATTTTTACTCGGTATGTTGATTACACCGACACTGTTTTATCTATTTGATAAACCGTTAACACCTATTATTGACGTTTCACCTTGGCAGTTGATCATTGCCGGTGTACTGGTGGGAGCAGGTACACGTCTGGGGAATGGCTGTACCAGTGGGCATGGAATTTGCGGATTAGCACGATTATCGCGTCGTTCTATTGTTGCAGTTCTTGTCTTTATGGTGACGGCATTTGTGACTGTGTATATTCAACGCCATGTCATCGGAGGCTAAGATAATGACCAAATTAATTGCTTTTGTTAGTGGCCTATTATTTAGTGCGGGATTGATCATCGGTGGTATGAGCAACCCACAAAAGATCTTGGCATTTTTAGATATTCGTGGGGATTGGGATCCGTCATTGTTATTTATTATGGGGGCGGGTCTTATCGTCAGTGCTATTAGTTACCAAATTGCACGTCATCGTCAACAAAGTTTATTAGCCTGTCCTCTAGCCATTCCAACTAAAACTGTGATTGATAAGCCTCTCGTCTTTGGCAGTATCTTATTTGGTTTAGGATGGGGGCTTGCGGGTATTTGCCCTGGACCGGGTTTGGTATTAGCGGGTGGTGGTTTTACCCAAGGTGTATTATTTGTGTCAGCTATGATTGTTGGGTGGCTATTTATTGGGTTAATTCGCAAACCACAATAATCATCACTATTTTAATCACGCGCGATAAAAAACAACAAACGGACCGCATTAGCTGTCTGTTTGTTGTTTAATCTTGTTACGGGATTATTTAAAATCTGCGTAAGGAATAAGCGGGTTAGGCGGAAGATCTAAATCACCATTCCATCCATCAAATGAATAGCGTAAATACATTAGTGCATGGCTTGGCGTATAGTTTTTCGCTTGCTGAATATCGATAGCGGCACCTATAAACCAATGTGGTGTTATTCGATGTTCAATTAATGCTCTTGCTGTATAACCAAAACCATGACCCGAATCCCCCTTATCAATGATATTTCTCTCATGCTTAAATATTTCTTTTATGGGATCAGAATTAAATTTATCGCTTGAAACGAGATTTTGTAATGGATAACGTCTGCTATCATCGGTTTTTGAATAAGACCAAGAGAGAGAGCCAGATACTTCCCATGACCAATTTTCAGTACGTTGACGGTAATTAACGGGCAGTGAGAATGAGAGATATTGTTGTGGGCTATAATAACCCCCTTGCCCCAAGGTGTAGCCACTAAGATCTCTATTGTAATGCCAAAGCATGCTATTTAAGCCAACAGAAATGCGGCGATCATTTTCATTGATTAACTTATAGTAATAACCGCCCATGGCTTTCACACTGCTGTTATTTTTAACATTTTTTCCTGTTAATCTATCAATCGATATTTCTCCCCAATACCCATCCTTGCCTCCCAGATCATAACTGCCACTTAAACGAAGCCCCGTTTTTCTAACGCCCCCCCAAACTTGATTGGTCCAACTATCACGTTGGCCTGCAAAGGCAAGTAATGAGCTATTTACCGGGCGACGGTGAAGATCTACACTCCAACCGAGATGATAAAAACTATCGTTATAAGCAATTTTACCTACCCAATCAGTCACATTAAAACCGAGTGGCGTGGTACCTAAATCCCATTGCCATTGCTCATTTTCCCAACCGATAGCAGGACTAACACCAAAGGCTTTTTGCTTTAGAGGGAAACAACCTGTGCGATAACAACTACCAAATTTAGCATCGTATGGCGCTGTACCTAATGTGCCACTATTTAAGTGCACAAAATCAGTACGCCAAAAGAAACGGCCATGATAAATAGGATGATCCAGTTGTAACATGGTGGTATGAGCGCGTAATTTAGAGTATCCCTCACTGCCATTTGCTCCCCAATAATCATGCTCTAGGGTAAAACGCCACTCTTGTTGACGATAAAGGGTACTCGCATCATCACGTACACTACGTGATAGCCAATTATCATTTGGGTTGTTACGCATAAGTGTGGTGTATTCAATATTGTTTGTTGGCAATGTATGCGTGATACCCTCTTTTAGCATCGCTTGTTGATAATAGTGATGAGCGGATTGAACTTGTTGGCTATCACGATAAAAACGACCAATATCACGTAAAATTAATCCATCAGCACTATCTGGCTCCTTGTCAACTTGGCGAGCTAAATAGATAAAATAGTGTTTGGCTTTATCAATATTTCCCGCCGTTTTTTCAGCGTTTGCTAAACGTCTTAGTGAATAGTGGTTAAATTTTTCAGGAGATAATTGTTCTATCTGAGCTAAGTAATAACGAGCTTGATCTATTTGATGTTGCGCTAAAGATATCTCTGTTGCACCTAATAGTGCTGTTTCATTATTAGGCGCTAAATTTAATACTGTATGATAATAATTTAATGCTTGATTGAGTTGGTCATCTTCTTCGGCCCATTGCGCTAACAACAGATAGCTTTCTATTTTTTGCTCAGGAGGAATATGGGTGAAAAGATATTCGACAGCTTGCTGTTGTTGGTTATGTTCTCTTAGTGATTGTGCATGCGCCATAATTTGACCAAAACGTAATTGGCTATCTAAGGCGTTCATACTTTCACTGCGCTGCGATAAAGGGATCGTCTTTAAGGTGTTAAGTGCTTGTTGTGCTCGCCCTGTTTTATTGAGATATAACGCATAGGCATATCGTCGAGAGGGATCATTAGGTCGTCGTTGATTAAGTTGATTAAAGTAATCCTCAGCAAGTTGGGGTTGTTGAGTGATAAGTAAATCATCCGCCAGACGATAAATATTCCAGACTTCATCGGGATACGCTTTAGCGATAGCCTTACGTTTCTCAATCGCACTGAGATAGTGTTGTTGCTGTTCATCATCAGCAGCTAAGTCTTGTTGTATACCTGAAATGATATACCCATAGTCTTGGGCTAAATTTTTGTATTGCTGTGATGTCAAGTTAGCCATAAATTGGGCGGCTTTTTGATGAGATTGTTGACGATAGAGCTTGGTCAGACTATGCAAAGTCGCCGCATCATTAGGCTGATATTGTAGCGCTTGTTGATAATAACGTTCAGCTTGTTCTAATTGATGTTGCGCCAACTCGATATCCCCTAAACCAATATAAGCTTCACTTTTATAGGGGCTGAGTTGACGTACTTGGGTAAAATAGTGCTTAGCGGCAGAGTACTCTTGATTTAATAACGCTTCATCAGCCTTGGCAAGTAAATGCCAATATTGATTTGATTGCAACAGCGTACGCCACAAATCACTATCATCGTGTTTGGGGGACAATGTGAGTGCTTGAGAAAGATAATAAATCGCGGGTGCCCGTTGATTTGCGCGCGAATAGCGCACGCCTAATGTTCCTATTATGTCTGCATTATCAGGCTGCTGGCGTAATTGCTGTTTTAATGCGCGAATAGATAGTGTGTTATAGGAGACAGAGCCCGCCGATGCGGTAGATAATGCTGGGGTAAGATGATATTGCTGATAGATATTAGCTATCTGTTGGTTATTGGGATAAGTGTGATAAATCTGCTTAATACGTGCCATTTTGTTGGCATGGCTTGAAGCAATTAATACATTGAGATACTCAAGGGCTAACCCTTCATCGGGGGGCGTGCCTTGGTAAATATCATCATATAATTGCAAGGCTTCATCATAACGCCCCGCAGTCTGATAAAGGTAGGCTTTTTGTAGGATTTGGCGGTTATCTTCATGGGTTAATGATAGTAGCTTAATCGCACGTTGATATTGTTCAGTATTTTCGCCATGCATACGTAATTGCTCAACCAGTTGTTGTGCTTTTGCTGTTTCTTTTTGTTTTACAGCAAATTGGATACGCATTAACAACACACTAGGATCGTTCGGTTTTATAAGTGATAAACGATACAGTGATTGAGAAACTAAAACATCGTTACTTTTCGAGTTGCCTAGTCTAACTTGCTCATATAAAAAAGTTTCAGTCGGATCATCTGCGGCTTGCGTGACAGGCAATATGCCTGCCAGCAAACTAAGAGCAAGGAGATATTGGCGATATTGATAACAAATGCGCCACATCATAACTTACTCCTTATCCGCAAGACGACGTTGGCTTCTTATTTTCATTGCTCGCCAAATAAGAAGAGAAATAAGCACAATACCGACAATGGCAGCTAACCCCAGCCAAATAGGGTGTGAAGCAAAAACATACCAAACCTCTTCCCACCAAGGTAAATAGCCGACGAAATAGGTATCACCAACACGTAAACTATGGACACCAGACTCTCTGACTAATACTACAGAGCCATGCATTGCATCACGTTTACCACTATCACTTATCGCTTCATTTAATAATCGATAACCTTGGGGACTATCGGCTAATAGCGCCACTACACTACGCTGTGAAAAGAACGGAGATTGAAAACCAATAATAGTGCCGAGTGATCCGGTTGATGTTAAAGATGTTCTGCTATCTGGGCGCTTATCTAGATCTTGATAATTGGTATGACTAAAAATGGTGATTTCACGTGATGGCAGTGTAATTTCGCTACGTGCTTTATCAATCAAGACATTCATCTGTTTATCATTATTGAGTGCTGGAGGAATTGTCCCGATTAATAATAAATCAGCTTCTTGTTTTGATAATTCCTCTAATGATGCAGTTAAAGAGACATTTAACGCGGGATAGCCAGTTTGTGCACCAATATTACCTAATGATATCAATAACGTTGTTAATTGCTCAGGTGAAGGGGATTGGTTGACATAAATAAGAGTTTCTGACAAATCGGCATAACGGCTAAATGGGAACCCAGCATGACTATAAACACGCAAATCAGGTAGAGCAATATAGTGGCGATAGTTACCAGTAAAATTAAAGCTTGATAATTCATCTAATGCTACCGTGTTAGGGACTGGGTGATAAGTAATACATTGATCAACGGAGCCTCCGGGGATCGGATTTGTATAGTCAAAAGAGAAACGGATCTGATTACGTTCACCTAATTTTACCGCGGGGATATTGAGGAGATTTTTGTTTTCGATCCAACCTTGAATTAACGGTAGATAAGCCACAATAAAGTTCTCTTTTTTATCTCTCTCTAAAGGGTAGGCTTTGATAAAGTGATCGTTGACTGAAATCGACATACGAGAATCATCTTGAAATGCCGGGGCGGTATAACGATAACGCAATTGCATCTGTAGCCCTGTATTATTAAACATAAATAAATCAGGAGGTAAGGTCATATTGAGTGTGATGGGAGCAGGCTCTAGTCCACGAGATTGCAACTGACCTTGATAATCTTGCAAGGTATTAAAGTAGATTGGTTTATTTAATTGTACCCACTTAGGTGCATCATAAGGCTCACGTGGTGCCAATAGATTGACATCATTAATGGTGACGGTATCCCCTCTAAAAATAACTTGTCCCCGGGCAATACCATTGACGGCGGTAATTAAGTCATTGTCATCGCGACCCATTACTAACAGCAGTTTTACATAAGGATCCGTTGGGTGTGAGACTAATTCAATGGTGGGAGCATTGACATTGGTATGTGTATTAAGAAAGTCGGGGCGCTGTTTATTAGTGGCAAATACAATGCTGTGTTGATTGGGCAACTGATTGTAATACACAGGGTAGTGTTGCTGGCGCCAATCGACTTGTGTACCAAACCAAGAAGCGAGTATTCCCGCCGCTTTTTGTTGGGTAAGATTAGGGGATTGGCTAAACACCATAGGTAAGGTAAAAGTGCCAAAATCGCGACTATCAAAGAAAGGCTCGGGGAAATTGGCTAATTCGTTACTCAATTTCAATGATTGATAGGTGAGATGCAGTTGGCTATTTTTGCTGATATCAAGCCATAAGGTGGTATTGGCTTGGTTTTCACAAATTTCTCGGTAATGGCCGATAAAAGTAAATTTTAAATGATTAAAATCTTGAATAAACCGTGGATCGAGCGGTAATGTAATGTGGTTTTTATGGCCGAGATCTTCTTTTTTCAGGGGGATCACGCCCATGATTTCATCATTTAAATAGATATTGAGATGTGATTCTATAGGCAGTAATGAAGGTGAGGGGGTAAACTCTAGATCTAATATTGCCTGTGAAACATATTCATCACTACGAACACCAAATTCTAGATAACCATCAGGGCTAGCGCCTTGTAATTTTAGAGCACCATAAGTAGGTGCTGTTGTTGCAAATAGTCGTGTTTCTTGGCGAGATGGGATTATCTGATCCGGTGATGTTAAAGTGATTTTCTCTTCTTCAACCGTTATGAAAGGTTGTTCCGTTATAACCGCTGGCACTTCTTTTTCGTCATCACTATAAGCTAAACCGGAAAGCATAAGTAAGGCGAATAGTAGAAAATATTTTTTCATTATTATTACCCATAGATCTTATTGTTCATTAATAAATTCCCAAAAAGCTGAGTTTTACCGTTAAGATTAATGAAATATTTGTGAAACATTGACACGTCGTGGAAGTAGCGATAATAGCCACAATAAACACTGCCCTAATAAACGAAATAAGAGGTAAACAAGATACGGGGCGCGTTTAAGTAAGGTGTTATAGCCCCGCATACTGATATAAATGATATTTCTTAAACTATTCAGTGGATTATCGGCAGGGAGAGCGTGTTGCCAATTAGCCCAAGTGTCGGCTCGTTCAAAAGTACAGGCGGTAAAATCAATGGATTTTTGTGTATCCATATTAAGCAGTTGTAAGCCAATAATGCGATTATCAATCCGTAAAATACGTGCTTCAAAAGCATATTCACGTTGATTTTGTTTGAGAATAACGGTGATCTCTTGGTGACAAGATAAGGGAACTGTAAAATTATCTGGTAATACAATGGCACAGCCATTATCAGAGAAGTCATTGAGCTGACAAGAATAAAGCGAACCGTCTTGAAGTAATAGTATTGCGGGCACTTTTAGACGTACCCGTGGAAACTGGCGCTCTTGCTTTGCTTCTACAGAAACAGCAATGGCAACACCTAGTAATACTAAGTTATAGCATACCCAAACTAAGCACATGAGTACGGCTAACCTTTCATCGGGATCGCCTGTTGCGATACGCCAGAAAGCAAATAGAATTCCTAACAAATTAAGATTAAGAAACAGAATATAGGGGCGATTAATTTGCCAATCGACAAAACTTTTCTTCATAATTGCCCCTTTCTCTGTGACATTAAATTTACCTTTATAAGGTGAGAATAGGGTGCTTAATACGGGGCGAGTGGTGTACCAAGCTAAAATCGTTTCATAAATCTCTCCCCAAAATGAGTGGCGATAAGGACCTTGTAATTTGGTCGCGGCTAACCAAATGTGTAATAAATAAGGCACGACATACAAAGCGATAGCGATGGCGGGAGCGTAAATAATATAGGCATGAAAGATAAGGAACGTTAGTGGTGCTAATAAGAAGATCATCCTTGGTATGCCTGATAAAAAGTGCAACATGGCATTGAGGTAACAAAAGCGCTGTGGCAGTGTCAGCCCTTTGCCAAAGAGTGGATTATCTAAACGAAATATTTGTATCATTCCTTTTGCCCAACGTATGCGTTGGCCAATATGTGCTGAAAGTGATCCTGTTGCTAATCCTGCGGCAAGAGGGATACGAATATAAGCGGAAGTCCAACCATGGCGATGTAAGCGTAATGAGGTATGTGCGTCTTCGGTTACAGTTTCAACTGCCAGCCCGCCAATTTCATCCAAAGCACAACGACGTAATACAGCACAGGAGCCGCAGAAAAAAGCTGCATTCCAAGTATCATTACCATCTTGCACTAATCCATAAAAAAGCGTGCCTTCATTCGGTGTTTCGCGGAAATTGCCTAAATTACGTTCAAAGGGATCAGGAGAGAAAAAGTGGTGTGGTGTTTGTACCAATGCCATTTTTTCGTCTTTTAGAAACCAGCCCATAGTAAATTGTAAGAATGAGCGTGTCGGAATATGGTCACAGTCAAAAATAGCCACATATTCTCCGCAGGCTTTGCTCAATGCATGGTTGATATTACCGGCTTTGGCAAAATCATGTTTTTCACGAGTGATATACCGAATACCAATTTCTTTAGCAAAAGCCGCAAACTCAGGGCGAGAGCCATCATCTAATAAATAGATAGTTAATTTATCTTTAGGCCAATCAATGTTTAAACAGGCATAAAGTGTTGGTTTTACAACTTGTAGCGCTTCGTTATATGTGGGAATAAAAATATCGACAGTAGGCCATTGTGTTGTATCTTGAGGCATTGAAATAGGTTGTCGATGGAGTGGCCAAATACATTGCATAAAACTAAGAAATAACACAATCCATGCATAGGTTTCAGCCAGTAATAGTAAGATCCCAAAGAAAAGGCTCAGATTATCCACCCAGTAGAGTGTGTATTGATAGCGCCACCAAATATATCGGCAAGCAATAGTCAGCGATAAAATAATAATGGTAATAGAAGACAGTCGGCCAGGGATATCGCGGATAGCTAAAGCTATCAGCCAAATCACGAGAACAAAAACAAATTGTAGTTTTAAATCAAAAGGTTGAGTAATACTTAATAAGATAATAAAAATGGCAAAAACAGCAATGATCGATAATAGAGCGTATTGCCATAGTGGCGTGTTTGTTTTCTTATGATGGATCATATCTCGCGCAACAGGAGATAAGCGAGCAAAGAGATTTTGATAATACTGTCTAATATAGACAATAAATTGAATCGGTTTTTTCACCAAGGTGAGCATCAAATAATGGCAAATAAGCCAAATACTTTGTAATAAGTATCGGATCGGATCGCATAATTTAGGGCGACGCGGATTAATATGAGGAAATAGTTGTTGTTGTTTTTGTGCTATTTTCTGCCAAAAAGGGGATTCCATACGCAAAAAGAGCCACATTAATACCCAGAAAAGCTCATTCACGATAGCCGCACTGAATGAAGCCCCATTATGACGATAAAATTTGTAATAACGGGTTAAGATATGCGACTGCATAGTAGCCTGTTGCCTTATCGAGCGGGACGCTTTTTTCTCTGGATAATCGATGGTTGACATTGTGGCTATCCTTTTTTGCTTAACAATAAAGGCAAACACCATTGTAGAAGTTGATTAATTTCTTCAACTAACATGCAATTAGCGCGGTAATCATATAAAGGTAAGCGTGAAGCACAGGCTTCTAATAATGCTTCATCGCGATGAAGTTTTATTGGGCAGAAAGGAAACTGACTGGTTTGCCAAAATTGATAAAAATCTTGATGAATTTGGCTAGTGGCACAAAATTGATTCACCAGAATATACTCATTGGCAGCAAAGGTATGTTGGTTAAGCCGAATATGACAGTTACTTTCAGCTGTGGTAACGGTTAATACGATATTGGCTTTCGCAACCCATGATTTAAAAAGGGTATCGTGCTCTGGTTGTAAATCGAGAAAAATTAAAGTGTCTGGGTATTGTTGAGTAAAAGCGGTAAAAAAATGCTGCAGATGTTGATTGGCAGTGGCAGATGCTTGCAAATGCAATTTATCTTCTGAATTAACGACTCCAAAAGGTAAAATTTGATAACCGTTTTGATAATCACAAATCGCTTGTTCTATTGGGGTATGCGCGAGTAGTGCTTGTCCTAATGTGGTGACTTGTGATTTTTCTGGAAAATAGAAATGTAAGATATTATTCACACAGTTATCGATAACAATGACATTGTATTTATGGTGATGAAATTGGCGAGCCAGTGCAATGGTTATTGAGGTGGTTCCTACTCCACCTCTGAGCCCTTTTAATACAATTAGTGGCATAGTTTTTCTCATTTAGTTATTGAATTAAATGTGTTGAGTAATGGCCAACGATAAATAAGGCTATGTTGATTTTCTTCGTTATTAATATCTCTATAGTGATAGTTGTTTATTGAAAATAATTTCTTTAATTTATTTATATCTTGGTTTGTACTCTCTTTTTCTCTTTTTATCTCCGAGCGAATAATTTTTTTATTTTCCATTTTTTAACCCTCATATAAAAATAAATTCTTAACCTGTAATTTTATTTTCCTTAGTCAGAAAAGGGGTAAGTGTTAAATAAAATATTAATATTCTTTATTTAAGGATATGCCTTAAAAATAGTTATTTCAATTACGTATAAATACATAAATTAAATATACGAATTTAAATTTCATTGGGAATAAATAATAACCCTCTTTGACAATGATAATATTCTCAATAAATTCATTTAAATAATAACTAAACCATTGTTAGTCAAAAAAACGAAATATAAGATAATTGTAAATTACCTATTTATAACAAATTCTAATATAGTCTTTTTTAGATGATCAAAAAAGATTTGATTTTTATCAAGTAGAATACCATTAAATTAGTTAAATCATCTGTTTATTATTGTTTTCATTTTATTTTTTAGCTTTATGTTCTTGTGGTGTTTGTTTTGTAATGCTTATGTTAATTTAATCGATCTATTTGTGATTATTTTGTTTGGTTTTGGATATAAGAAAATAAGATAACTCTGTGTTGCTATTTATTTTTTAAAATAACAACACAACTATAAAATTTATGTCTATTATATAAATATAAAGTGGCGTTTTGTTTATTAATCAACTTAATTATTTTTAAGTTGATTGCTTATATTTATTTGTCAGTAATTTATTTTATGTACTTTTTCTTTTACATATAAGTAGTTTTACTAATTAATGGGGGAATATTCTATTAGGAGTTAACTTTATAGTTGTTTATAAAAATAAGAAGTATAAAAAGGCAAATATGAATATTCATATCAATGTCGGATATTATATAGATACGAATAAGTAGGTAATTAAAATGAACAAGACTAAAACAACTCGGTTCAGTTTTTTACATTACTGGCATGGGTTGGGCGCCTGGAATTTTTATTTTTTGCTAAAGTTTGTTTTGCTTTGGTATGGTTATTTAAAATTTGATGCATTTAGCAATTTACTCTTTCTAGCATTTTTATTATTTCCACTACCGAAAACATTTTGGCATAAATTACGTAATTGGATAGCGATCCCTATAGGGATTATGCTTTTCTACCACGACACTTGGCTACCTAGTTTTTCAACGGTATTAGAACAAGGAGGGCAGTTAAAAAATTTTTCATTCTCTTACCTCATTGAATTAGTTGTTAATTTTATTAACTTAAAGATGATCGGGGTGGCATTTATTTTACTGGTAGGGTATCTCTTTATTGAACAGTGGGTAAGAGTGTCGGTGTTTATTATCGCGGGTGTAGTGTGGCTTAATATTAGTGGTTTTACCCATTTTTCAGGTGCTATGGCTTCTGCTGTTTCTGCCAATAGCTTTACTCAGCAAACCAACACATCTATCGATCAGCCACAACAGCAAAATACAGAAATATTATCGACAGCTCAGACTAGAGCGCAAAATAATAACGTACTGAGTTCACCTTATCCGCCACAAAAACAGCCGGCTAATAACAAAGTGTTAGATGAATGGCTTGCTCAGTTTTATCGTTACGAAAATAAACGCAGCACACCGGCTCCCGCTCAGCTCTCTTCTTATGCACAACCCTTTGATATTTTAATTATTAATATTTGTTCACTCTCTACCGCTGATGCGGCAGCCGTCGGATTACAGCAACATCCTATTTGGGGTAACTTTGATGTGTTATTTAATCGCTTTAATAGTGTTGCTTCTTATAGTGGTCCCGCTTCATTACGTTTATTAAGAGCCAGTTGTGGGCAAACACAACACGCTGATTTGTATGATCCTGCCGATATGCAATGCTTATTGATGGATAATCTGGCTGCTTTAGGTTTTGAGAAGAAATTGGTGCTCGATCATAATGGCGAGTTTGGTCATTATCTTCAAGAAATTAGGGAGTTAGGTAATCTTAATGTGCCGTTGCAAGATCAACGCGGGCTCTCTCATCAAATTACCGCTTTTGATGGCTCTAAAATCTATAACGATAAAGAGACTTTAGAGCGTTGGTTAAAAGCACGAGAAAAATCAGATGAAAAACGGACGGTGACCTTTGTCAATTTAGTGTCACTTCATGATGGTAATAGGTTCGTTGGCGAAAATACAACGGCTGATTATGGCAAAAGAGCCTCAGCACTACTTGATAACTTAAATGCTTTTATTAATACCCTTGATAAACGTGGCAGAAAAGTGATGGTGGTAATTGTTCCTGAACATGGAGCCGCATTACAAGGTGATATAACTCAGATGTCTGGTTTGCGAGATATTCCAAGCCGAAGTATTACTACGGTTCCTGTCGGTATTCGTTTTACTGGACTTAAAAATCAACGTTTACCTCATACGCCTATGATGATCGATAAACCAAGCAGTTATTTAGCGTTATCCGATTTTATTCTCCGTAATGTGAATGGCGATATCTTTAATCAACGCACCATTGATTGGAATGCTTTAACCCGTGAATTACCACAAACCGCGACGGTATCAGAAAATCAAAATACCATTGTGGTTGATTATCAAGGGAAATCTTATATCAAATTGAATGAAGGAGAGTGGATAGACTACCCTGATTGATTTGTTTATTTCATCATCACTCCCTGTTCTCTTACTGACTTTGAGTTCCCCGTTAATATTGCGGGGTTTTTTTATGGTTAACAAACAGATAAATTTCAGGAATAAAAAAACCACACCTAAAAGATGTGGTTTAATGAGTTTTCTATGAAACAAGGGAAATTTATTTTAAACCCGCAGCTTCACGTAAAATCTCAGCTTTATCTGTTGCTTCCCAAGGGAATTCAGCACGACCAAAATGACCGTATGCTGCTGTTTTTTGGTAGATCGGATGCAGTAAATCCAGCATTTGAATTAAGCCATAAGGGCGTAAATCAAAGAACTCACGTACTAATAAGATCAGTTGTGAAGTAGGGATTTTTTCAGTGCCAAATGTTTCGACCATAATAGATGTTGGCTCTGCAACACCGATAGCGTAAGACACTTGAATTTCACAGCGATCTGCTAAGCCCGCAGCAACAATATTTTTTGCAACATAACGTGCAGCATAAGCCGCAGAACGGTCAACTTTGGAAGGATCTTTACCAGAGAATGCCCCACCGCCGTGGCGTGCCATACCACCATAAGTATCAACAATGATCTTACGACCTGTTAATCCACAGTCGCCCATTGGGCCACCGATAACAAAACGACCTGTTGGGTTAATGAAATATTTGGTTTGTTCATTTAACCATTCTGTTGGCAGAATAGGTTTAATGATCTCTTCCATTACCGCTTCATGTAAGTCTTTTTGTGAAATATCTTCAGCATGCTGAGTTGATAAAACCACGGCATCAATACCAACAATGTTGTTATTGTCGTATTGGAAAGTGATCTGACTTTTAGCATCTGGACGTAACCATGGTAGTGTGCCATTTTTACGTACTTGAGCTTGGCGCTGGACTAAGCGGTGAGCATAAGTAATAGGCGCTGGCATCAGAACGTCGGTTTCATTAGTGGCATAACCAAACATTAAGCCTTGGTCACCGGCACCTTGTTCAAGGGGATCTGCGCGGTCAACACCTTGGTTGATATCTGGGGATTGTTTACCAATCGCACTGATAACGGCGCAGGAATTAGCATCAAAGCCCATATCTGAACTGGTATAACCGATTTCACGTACTGTTTTACGTGTGATCTCTTCGATATCAACCCAAGCTTTGGTGGTAATTTCTCCGCCTACCATCACCATGCCTGTTTTAACGTAAGTTTCACAGGCAACACGTGCTTTTGGATCTTGTTCTAAAATTGCATCCAATACGGCATCAGAAATTTGATCCGCAATTTTGTCTGGATGACCTTCTGATACTGATTCAGAAGTAAAAAGGTGTGTAGTCATTATATCTCGTTACCTTAATACAGATGGTCTAAGGATGGATGTTTTAACATCTAGACGTCCATTTTAGGACTGTTTTCTCTTTAATTCCAGCTTTTTTTAATCAAATATAGGGATAAACTCGCATCCAATAGTTGATATCATTTTTTGTGTGACACAATTTTTCAAGTGAGCAAAAAGAAAAATAATAAAAAAAAGCGATTTATCTATTTTGTTTTTGCATTTTGATTCAACTACAGGTATAACCTCGCCGTTACTGTGAAAACTGAATCACAGTGTAAACCGCAGGATTGCTGATCCTGTTTCTCTGTTAGGGAAATGGCTTATAAGGTTAAGCCATGTGTGGAGTGAATGGGTAATGATCCATTGTCTACTGGTTATTCTTTTCAAAAACCAAAACAGTACTCGCCAATACTATACCCGTAGTATGTCTAGAGTGATTTCCTCTTTGAGCTCTTTTTCTTTAGAGCGAAGTTGTCTGTTACTTGCCAATAGGTGATTGTGTTAACTATTAGTCGGTTAACTTCATCGCTTTCTACTACTATATCCTGCGTTAGGCTGGATAATCATACAAAAATATATAGTGAGTCATTACTTCTAACTGTTATTTATCGGTCATTTCAGCTAGCCATGAAATTATTGACTACTATAGTGACAGGCAAGGTATAAACTCATACTCCCTAAGGAGAATGTCATGAATGATAACATCGCTCGTAAGATGCAACAGACTTATAACATCACATATTGGGGGGGAGGATACTACTGCGCGAATAATCGCGGCAATATTAGTGTTTGCCCAAATCCTGATGTGCCTGAAGCAACGCTGGATTTAACAGAATTAGTTAAGCAAGTACAAGAAGAGCATTCACATTTACGCCTTCCTGCGCTGTTTTGTTTTCCACAAATTTTACAGCACCGTTTGCGCTCAATTAATGCCGCTTTTCATCGTGCACGTGAGTCTTATGGCTACAAAGGGGATTACTTTTTAGTTTATCCAATTAAAGTCAATCAACAGCGTCGTGTGATTGAATCGCTGATTAATGCTGGAGAGCCATTAGGATTAGAAGCTGGCTCTAAAGCTGAATTAATGGCAGTGCTTGCTCATGCCAATATGACCAGTTCGGTGATTGTTTGTAATGGTTACAAAGATCGCGAATATATTCGTTTAGCCCTTACAGGGGAAAAGCTCGGTCATAAAGTGTTCTTGGTCATTGAAAAAATGTCTGAGATAAAAATGGTACTTGAAGAAGCCGAACGTTTAGAAGTGATCCCCCGCTTAGGGGTTCGTGCTCGCCTTGCTTCTCAAGGCTCAGGTAAATGGCAAGCCAGTGGGGGGGAAAAATCTAAATTCGGCCTAGCTGCAACACAAGTACTACAACTGATTGATACGCTACGCCAAGCTGGTCGTTTAGATAGTTTGCAGTTATTGCATTTTCACCTTGGATCACAGATGGCTAATATCCGTGATATTGCGACAGGTGTGCGTGAATCAGCCCGTTTTTATGTTGAGTTACATAAATTAGGGGTCAATATTCAGTATTTTGATGTTGGTGGTGGCTTGGGCGTTGATTATGAAGGTACGCGCTCACAATCTGATTGCTCTGTTAACTATGGCCTTAATGAATACGCTAATAACGTGATTTGGGCGATTGGTGATGCTTGTGATGAAAATGAATTACCTCATCCAACCGTTATTACAGAATCAGGTCGAGCATTAACTGCGCATCATACGGTGCTTATTTCCAATGTTATTGGTGTTGAACGTAACGAATTTACTGCAATCACGCCGCCGGACGAAGATGCACCAAGACCTATCGCAAGCCTTTGGGAAACATGGGAAGAGATGCAAACCAAAGGGAATAGCCGTTCATTGCGTGAATGGCTGCATGATAGCCAATTAGATTTACATGATGTCCATACTCAATATGTACACGGTATGTTAAGTCTGACAGAGCGTGCATGGGCGGAAGAGTTATATCTGAATATCTGTCGTCATATTCAATATGATTTAGATCCAAGTAATCGAGCCCATCGCCCGATTATTGATGAACTGCAAGAGCGTATGTCAGATAAGTTCTATGTCAACTTTTCACTGTTCCAGTCATTGCCTGATGCTTGGGGAATTGATCAATTATTCCCTGTATTGCCAATTGAAGGTTTAGATAAACCGCTCGATCGCCGTGCTGTATTGCTAGATATCACTTGTGATTCAGATGGTATTATCGATCATTATGTCGATGGTGATGGGGTCGAAACCACGATGCCAATGCCAGCTTATGATCCTGAATATCCACCAATGATTGGCTTTTTTATGGTGGGCGCGTATCAGGAAATCCTTGGTAATATGCATAACTTATTTGGTGATACAGCTGCTGTTGATGTTTATCTTGATGAGAAAGGCAATCTTACTTATCAGTTGAGTGAAGAGGGTGATACCGTTGCGGATATGCTTCAATATGTAAAACTTAATCCAGCGGTATTGTTGGAGCGCTTCCGTACTCAAGTGAAAAATGCACAGTTAGATAAAGCACTCCAAGAGCAGTTCCTAACTGAATTTGAAAGTGGCTTATACGGTTATACCTATCTGGAAGAAGAGGAGTAATGCTTACTTCCTAATGCAGAGTGGTGTTGATACATCACTCTTTATCTATCATATTGATTTATATGTTGCTTGTTAAAATAAGTAACAGAGGTAATGGCATGAAAAATTGTACGTTAGGTAATGAGACTGATAATTCTTTGATCTCAAATGCATTTGGTTTTTTACGTTTTCCACTGAATTTTCAACCTTATAGCAGTGATGCTGATTGGGTGATCACTGGGGTGCCTTTTGATATGGCAACTTCAGGTCGTGCAGGTACTCGCCATGGACCCGGCGCTATTCGCCAGATTTCGACTAACTTAGCATGGGAAGGACATCGCTGGCCTTGGCACTTCGATATGCGTGAACGCCTCAAAGTTGTTGATTGTGGTGATTTAGTATTTAACTTCGGTGATGCACAAGATATGAGTGATAAGCTACAAGCTCATACGGAAAAATTGCTAGCAGCAGGTAAAAGATGTTTAACCTTTGGTGGTGATCACTTTGTGACATTACCGCTATTACGTGCTCACGCTAAACACTTTGGCAAAATGGCTTTGGTGCATTTTGATGCTCATACCGATACTTATGCTAATGGCAGTAAGTTTGATCACGGTACGATGTTCTATCATGCTCCTAATGAAGGTTTGATTGATCCACAGCATTCAGTGCAAATTGGTATTCGTACCGAGCATGACACTAATAACGGCTTTACTGTCTTGGATGCTGCACAAGTTAATGATCGTGGGGTTGATGATTTAGTCGCGCAAATTAAAGAGATTGTGGGTTCACTTCCTGTTTATTTGACTTTTGATATTGATTGCCTTGATCCCGCATTTGCACCGGGTACAGGAACACCTGTTGTGGGTGGATTAACCACGGATAAGGCGCTGAAAATGCTGCGTGCTTTACAGCCGTTAAATATTGTAGGCATGGACTTAGTTGAAGTATCGCCAGCGTATGATCAATCAGATATTACCGCCCTTGCCGGAGCAACCATTGCACTTGATATGCTATATCTGCAAGCGGCTAAAAAATAATTACTTTTTTTTGTCATAAATAATGTCAAGGCAATATCTATTTAGATATTGCCTTATTTTTATCCATTAAATGAATGAGTTAAGCATTTTTTGCTAACTATAAAGTTAATGAGTAAAAAAGATCATCTGCTCTTTTGCAACAGATGATGGCCTTTTGGTAACTTGTTATTCTAAATGATAATTATTTTCACTATATTCTATTCTACTTATTATGTTTATTAGTGAATGATCATTTCTTTGTCACATCGCACTTTAATTGCTACTGTTAAATTATTAATAAAGTTCTTTTTTGGAAGAGCTTTTTCATCTGTAAATATTCAGGAGAAAGACAATGGCTTTGAATGGTAAAGTAATTTTAGTTACAGGTGCTGCTCAGGGAATTGGTCGTGGTATCGCATTACGTCTTGCTAAAGAGGGTGCCGATATTGCTCTGGTTGACTTAAAAGCAGATAAATTATCCGATGTAGCAAAAGAAATTGAAGCTTTAGGGCGTAAAGTAACGACCTTTGCTGCAGATATTAGCAACCGTGATGAAGTCTTTGCGGCTGTTGAACATGCTGAAAAAACCTTAGGCGGTTTTGATGTTATGATCAATAACGCAGGTATTGCACAGGTGAAACCTCTTGCAGATGTGACCCCGGAAGATATGGATCGGATCTTCAAAATTAACGTTAATGGTGTGATGTGGGGTATTCAGGCCGCTTCTGAGAAATTTAAAGCATTAGGCCATAAAGGGAAGATTATTAATGCATCTTCTATTGCTGGGCACGATGGTTTTGCCATGTTAGGGGTTTATTCTGCCACTAAATTTGCAGTACGTGCATTAACACAAGCGGCAGCTAAAGAGTATGCAAGCGCAGGCATCACTGTTAATGCTTATTGCCCGGGCATTGTTGGCACTGATATGTGGGTTGAGATTGACGAGCGTTTCGCTGAAATTACTGGAGCACCAAAAGGTGAGACTTATAAAAAATATGTGGACGGTATTGCTCTAGGACGTGCTCAAACTCCTGATGACGTAGCTGCGTTAGTTTCCTTCTTGGCAAGTGATGATTCCGACTATATAACGGGTCAAGCTATCTTAACAGATGGCGGTATTGTCTATCGTTAATTATTGATTAATTAATCATAATTATTATTTGTGCCCCGAGTTATTCACTAAGATAACTCGGGGCATTTTTTATGATGTGTGTACGAAAAATATTTCCTCTTTGATTTTTGTCTGTTATAAGTTACATTTTTAGTGTGATTTATAAGCAACAATTAGGACTTTGGCAATAAGGAAAGCAAATGCCATATAAAATAGATATAGTAAAAAGAAAAACTGTTCCTGCATATCTTGACCATGATTTAGAGATGATAAATGAACTACGAGAAGATCCTGATTATGCTGAGGTGTATTTGCAAACGGTGTTAGAAGGTATTTATGAGCCTGGGGGAATAGGTGCATTTTTAATTGCATTACGGCAAATTATTGAGGCTCATGGTGGAGTGGGCGTGATTGCGAAAAAATCAGGATTATCTCGACAACATATTTATCGAGCATTATCTGAAAATGGTAATCCAACACTGACAACATTGACAGAAATCACCAGAGCAGTAGGCGTTCGATTAGCATCAACTCACTGTGTTTAATAATTTACCAGCAAAAAATACGATGTGCCTCGAGTTATTCACTAAGATAACTCGGGGCATTTTGTTTACTGTAACGCATTAAAGTTGGAAATAACGAGCAATCAGTGGCGCTGTAAAGTTCTTTTTTAAATAAAAACCACGGGGAAGTGTCATGATGCGTTGTCCATTTTCACCAATGGCTTCGGTTAATGCCTTACTGTTAGCAGCCTTAGGGCGAATTTGTAATACTTGTCCGTGACGCGCAGTAATGCTTTCTACTTTTCCTAAGACAATCATATCCATTAACTCTTCCCAATCGTGACGCAGTAGCTCTTCTTCAAGATGATTGGGGCTCCAAAGTAGCGGGGAAGCGACTCTACGCTGTGCTAATGGGATCTCCCGTTCTCCCTCTACAGGCACCCATAATACTTTCGACAGCTTACGTTTTACATGGCTATTCTCCCATGTGATCCCACTGTTTCCTGTAAGTGCGGCTACACAAACAAAGGTGGTTTCTAATGGCATACCAAAACGGTCGATAGGGATGGTTTTTAGCTCAACACCGATATGAGAAAAATCTTGTTCAGGTTTACTGCCGGCACTGGCACCTAAATAGTATTCCAATAGCATACCAACCCAACCTTTATCACGCTTTAAATTTTCAGGAATGGGAAGCTGTGCAAAAGCAGCGAGTTCACCGAAGGTATAACCAGCCAGCGCTTGTGCTCGTGCGAGTAAAACGGATTCATTTTCAGGTGCTGCTGGTGGCGTAAACATAAATAACTGTCTTCCTGTACAATAAATAAACAGAAAAAAAGGATGATGGAAAATGTTTTTTCACTGATTTAAGTTAAAACATAATAGCATGATATATCATCATTTTTTTATGTGAATCGAGGTTTTAATAATAAATGATATAAGTTGTTCAGGGTTATCCTTAGATCATAAACAGGCTTTTGCACTAGGTTATCCACAGCTTTGTGGGATAACTCCGCAAAAGTGAGATCACTGTTCTGATTTACAGCCTTGACTTTTGCCGATATTCCCCAAAATCTGCCTATTTCGATTAACTAATCGGCACAACCTGTGGATAAAACCGACTATGATTGTTTTTCGTACAATTTAACCATTGGACTTTATTCATTGGTTTATCCAATCGTTGAAATAGGGATAAAAGCTTATCTACTAATTTGAATTATAAGTGATATTTTAAAAAATGTTTCAACAGCCTGTACGCTAATATAAAAACTATACCCTGATTATCTCACTCTTTTTCACATAGATATCCACAGAAAAAGTGAATAAATCCCCTAGGCCTTACTGTTGGTGTTTATAACTTTGCAGGTTTCTGTGAATTAACATAATTATAAGTGAAAACGTTATTTGAATGGGGGCGTTTCTAAATCAGGTATAAACCATGCCGATTTAAAATCAAACCAACCAAAGGTATTCATTTTTACACCGCGTATCGTACGTTGCCCTTGTAATTCAAGTAAATGGTGAAATAACGGGAAAAGCCAATTATTTTGTGTTAATTGGCGACACCACTCTTCAAGCGGTAATACTTTTTGACGCCATAAGGCTAGGGCATCTTCATAACGTTTACCCATGCACTGGTGAAATAGAGGCAGTTCATAAAGTGCTGCAAAAATAGAAAACTCGAGCGGTTTATAGAAATTGACGGTAGCTAACCAGATATCACTCTTTGCATCACCATAATACCACTGTTCATAATCAAGCACTTGAATAGATAATTCGATATCATAGTCAGATAAGATTTTTTTGATCAGTTCAGCAATAGTGCTGTATTCGTGGTGCTCTTTATACAGTGTAATGGTCAGTTTTGTGAGCGAAGCGGGTTTAGCATGCGGTGGGATCAGTTTGCTATGGTGCCAGTGTAACAATAAACCATAAGCAGGTGACCAATGGCGTTGATAAGAGGGCGCACAATGGGCCAACATATTCACCGGTGTTAATACACTACTAAGCCATTCGCGGATCTCAGGTTGTTGGCATTGTGTTGAGCGACTATCGTAAAGTAAAAAATAACAGCCTTCCTCTTTGCGGCTTTCCAGTGAGTTGTTATGAGTATCATCATCGGTTAAATGAAGGGTAGAGCAAACCATTTTGTCTTTTAATTCAGGAACCACCCAAATATCGATGTTATCTAATAGTGCGCGTAAACCAAAATAGCGATCAAACGCTTTGATTTGCAGTTTATGTTGATCATTGCTCATCACTTGGTATGCCCCTGTGCCAATGGGGTGCTGAGAAAAATTAGCGAGAGTTCGCCATTCTTGGGGTAAGATCGCTGCTTGTGGACTACCTAATAGGGTGGCAAATTGTTTATCCGGTACGGTTAAATAAATATCAATAACATAAGGTTGCGGTGAGGTTATTTTCTCAATATGTGCATAAAGTGGATTGCAGACTTTCATTCTCATTAAAGAGGTGCTGATATCCTCTATGGTTAATTCTCGTCCATGGTGAAAATAGATAGCAGGGCGTAAATAAAAGCGCCAATGTTGCTCGCTGATCATCTGCCAGTGATGGGCTAATTCCGCTTCGACTTCCCCATTTTCCTCTTTTAAGTGAAGTAATGAATTAAATATTTGGCTCATTAAATGTAATTCAGAGCGCCGAAGCGGCGTACCGGGTAATAAATTACGAAAAGGGCGATAGTAAATTATTCGTAGACGTTGTTGGCTAGGGTGAAAGCTTTTTTCAATCTGTGAAAGCACCATTTGCCGTAACGAGTCTTTATCGCCCATCAGTGCAACGAGCTTTTCTATATCATTTTCTTCCAGTAATCGCTCTGCTCGGCTTTGTTGGATGTCAAAGGCGTTAGAATGAAAAGTCAGGGTGGATTTTTTTCCTCTTCCTACTTCTGCTTGCCAATCTATCCAACCAGTTTGATGCATTTTGTTTAGTAACGAACGCACATGGCGACGAGTGCAATGTAATGTTTCAGCAAGCTCTTGTAATGTGGTTTCAGTCTCTTTTCCCTCAAAAGCTTGCCATAAGCGAATAAATTGCAACTCTAAGCGGGGTGATGTCATAAAAGAGGAAATCCCTTATTAAAGTGATCAATTTTAATTTCCTTATATTAGACCGATAATGTTTGTGTTTAAAGTTAGCTCCTATGTTAGTTATCACAAATTATGAATACTAACAGACTCCCCCTTTGAGCATGCGGTGATTACCGGCCAGTGATAATAGTTCACTGGCTTTTTTGTTCGTTTTATTGAAAAAAAATGCCGCGAGGTAAATAGCGGCGAGAATGACAAAGTTTAAATTTTTACAGATAACAAACAGTGAAATAAGGTAATTGAGTCAGTGATTAACGCATAAAAGCAGGTTGTTTAGCTTCATAAGCACTTATCTCTGCTTGGTGTTGTAACGTTAATCCGATACTGTCTAATCCTTCAATCATGCAATGACGGCGAAATGCATCGATTTCAAATGAGAAGCATAATTCACCGGCGATCACTTGTTGGGCAACTAAATCAACGGTAATAGGCGTACCAGCATGCTCTGTTACCCAATTAAATAACTGGGTAACTTGCTCATCACTTAATTTGATTGGCAATAACTGGTTATTAAAGGAATTGCCGTAAAAAATATCAGCAAAACTCGGCGCGATCACCGCATGAAAGCCATAATCTGTGAGCGCCCAAGGCGCATGTTCGCGAGAAGATCCACAACCAAAATTCTCGCGCGCCAATAAAATAGAAGCATCTTGATAGATGGGCTGATTTAAAATAAATGATGGGTTAGGCTGGGTGCCTTCATCATCTAAAAATCGCCAATCATGAAATAAGTGTTTACCAAATCCTGTGCGAGTGACTTTTTGTAAAAATTGTTTGGGAATAATCGCATCAGTATCCACGTTGGCAGCATCTAAAGGTACTGGAATTCCAGTGTGTTGTGTGAATTTATTCATTAGGCTCTCCGTTATGATACTGTTGCAAAAGTGCGAATATCAGCAAAATGTCCATGAATGGCGGCGGCAGCGGCCATTGCCGGACTGACTAAATGAGTTCTGCCACCACGACCTTGGCGACCTTCAAAATTACGATTGCTGGTCGATGCGCAACGCTCTCCGGGATTTAATCGGTCATTGTTCATTGCCAAGCACATTGAGCAGCCGGGTAAACGCCATTCAAAACCTGCTTCAATAAAAATTTTATCTAAACCTTCTGCTTCCGCTTGGGCTTTAACAGGGCCTGAGCCGGGAACAACAATTGCCTGTACATGGGAGGCGACTTTATGCCCTTTAGCTATCTTTGCGGCTGCGCGTAAATCTTCAATACGAGAGTTAGTGCAAGAGCCTATAAAAACTTTATCTATTGTAATATCAGTTAAGTTAACACCTTCAGTTAATCCCATATAAGCTAAGGCTTTTTCGGCGCTAGCTCGTTCAACAGGATCGTTAAAACTGTTCAATCGCGGAACAATTTGGTCAATAGCAATCACTTGTCCCGGATTCGTCCCCCAAGTCACTTGTGGTGCAATCTCTGCGGCATTAATCGTCACAGTAGCATCAAAAATAGCATCTTCGTCCGACTTTAACGTTTTCCAATAGGCGACAGCTTCATCCCATAATGGGGCTTGAGGGGCAAATTGACGTCCTTTTAAGTAAGCAAATGTAGTCTCATCAGGAGCAACTAAGCCTGCTTTTGCCCCCATCTCTATCGCCATATTGCATAACGTCATTCGCCCTTCCATACTCAAAGCTTCAATAGCTTCTCCCGTAAATTCAATGATATACCCCGTACCTCCTGCACTACCTAATTTTCCGATAATCGCCAATACGATATCTTTTGCCGTGATGCCATTGGCTGTTTTGCCTTGTACTTCGATTTTTAAGGTTTTAGCACGTGATTGCTTTAAGGTTTGTGTTGCTAATACGTGCTCAACCTCAGAAGTGCCAATACCGAAAGCTAATGCGCCAAAGGCACCATGTGTTGCTGTATGTGAGTCGCCACAAACAATTGTCATGCCTGGTAAAGTTAAGCCTTGTTCAGGCCCCATAACATGAACAATTCCTTGATATGGGTGATTTAAGTCATACAAGGTCACACCAAATTCTTGACAGTTTTTCATTAACTCTTGCATTTGAATACGCGCCATATCACCACAGGCGTTGATATCTTTGGTTTGAGTTGAAACGTTGTGATCCATTGTGGCAAAGGTTTTGTTGGGTTGACGAACAGCACGACCTTTGGTTCTTAAACCATCAAAAGCTTGAGGTGAAGTCACTTCATGCACTAAATGTCTATCGATATATATAATAGGTGTTTCATTCGCTACTTCTCTGACAACATGTGCATCGTAAATTTTTTGATATAATGTTTTACCCATGTTATGCCCCTTCTTGAATAAACTGAGCGATATGATCACCCATTTCTGCGGTTGTTATTGCGTTTCCTTCTCCCGCTAAATCTGCGGTGCGATAGCCTGTTGCTAGTACTCTTGTAATTGCTTCTTCAATGGCTTGGGCTGCTTTATCTTCATTAAAGCTATAACGCAGTAATAGGGCGGTTGATAAAATTTGTGCTATTGGATTGGCGATATTTTTACCGGCAATATCTGGTGCGGAGCCACCTGCGGGTTCATATAAACCAAAATGTGCTTCATTTACGCTTGCAGAGGGCAACATGCCCATTGAACCGGTGATCATGGCGCATTCGTCTGATAAAATATCGCCAAAGATATTGGAGCACAGCAATACATCAAATTGCGCTGGATCTTTAATTAATTGCATTGTCGCATTATCGATATACATATGTTGCAAGGTCACATCAGGGTATTGTTTAGCGACCTCAGTGACGACTTCACGCCATAAAATAGAGCTTTGTAAAACGTTGGCTTTATCAATCGACGTGACTTTATAACGACGTTTTTGCGCTGATTTGAAAGCAAAATGAGCAATACGTTCGATTTCATAGCGATGGTAAACCTCGGTATCAAAAGCACGCTCTTCGCGACCTTCACCATCACGGCCTTTAGGTTGACCGAAATAGATCCCCCCAGTTAATTCACGGACACATAAAATATCAAAACCGCGTTGCGCAATATCAGCACGCAATGGACAATAAGCTTCTAAACCTTTATATAAACGAGCTGGGCGCAGATTGCAGAATAATTTAAAGTGTTTACGTAAAGGTAATAATGCGCCACGTTCCGGTTGTTGATCTGCCGGTAAATGCTCCCATTTAGGCCCCCCCACAGAGCCGAATAAAATCGCATCAGCTTGCTCACATCCAGCTAAGGTGGTTGCCGGTAATGGTGTGCCATGATTATCGATAGCAATACCACCAATATCGTACTCTTTGGTCGTGATATTCAGTGAAAATCGTTTATTTACCGCATCGATCACTTTTTGTGCTTGCGCCATAACTTCAGGGCCAATGCCATCTCCGGGCAATACTGCAATATGATAATGTTTAGACATAATGATTAAACCGCTTCTTGTGTTGTATGGTGTTTGCGTTTTTCTATTTCGACTTGCTCTGAACGCCAAATACTGTTGATAACATGCATCATGGCGTTGGCGGATGAACCGACGATATCAGTTTCTAATCCCATGCCATGAAATTTACGTCCTTGGTATTCAACTACGATATCAACTTGTCCTAATGCATCTCGTCCTTCACCTTTGGCTGTTAATTGATAAGTCACCAGTTTTAAGGGATAACCTGTAGCACGAGAAATAGCTTGATAGACAGCATCAACGGGACCATTTCCTGTTGCTGCTTCAGTGATTTCTTCATTTTTACGACTAATGCTGACACTGGCCGTGGCAACTGTTGAGGAGCCGGATTGAGTATTAAAATAGTTCATTACAAACTCATCAGGCTCTTGTTGCTGTTGCCCCATAAAAGCCAATGCTTCTAAGTCATAGTCAAAAACTTGGCCTTTTTTATCAGCTAAACGTAAGAAAGCGGCATATAAAGAATCTAAGTTATAATCTGTTTCGCGATAGCCCATCTCTTCCATACGGTGTTTTACCGCAGCTCGACCAGAGCGAGACGTTAAGTTCAATTGCACCTCTTTTAAACCAATTGATTCAGGTGTCATAATTTCGTAAGTTTCACGATTTTTCAGTACGCCATCTTGGTGAATACCAGAGGAGTGGGCAAAGGCATTCGAGCCAACGATGGATTTATTGGCATGAATAGGGGTATTACATAATTGACTGACTAACTGGCTGGTACGGTAGATCTCTTTGTGATTAATACGCGTTTGTACATTCATCATTTGTTCACGTACTTTTATCGCCATAATCACTTCTTCTAAAGCGCAGTTACCGGCTCGTTCACCTAAGCCGTTGATAGTCCCTTCAACTTGTCTTGCACCTGCTTGTACTGCGGTAATAGAGTTTGCAACAGCCATACCTAAATCATCATGGCAATGAACGGAGATCACCGCTTTATCAATATTAGGTACACGTTCAAATAAATTAGTGATAATGCCACCGAATTGATAAGGCGTGGTATAACCTACGGTGTCTGGAATATTAATGGTTGTTGCGCCCGCGTTGATGGCACTTTCCACAATGCGACATAAATTATCAATATGGGTACGCCCCGCATCTTCGCAAGAAAACTCAACATCATCAGTATAGCGTCGGGCGCGTTTAATTGAGCGTGTTCCCATTTCAATAATGTCATCAAAGGATTTTTTTAACTTATGTTCAGCATGCAAAGCGGAGGTGGCTAAAAAAACATGAATACGAAATGCCTCGGCAATGTTTAATGACTCTGCGGCAACGTCAATATCATTATCAACACAGCGAGCTAACGCACAAATGCGACTATTTTTAATTTCTCGAGCGATGGTTTGTACAGATTCAAAATCCCCAGGGGAAGAGACAGGAAAACCCGCTTCAATGATATCTACACCTAAACGTTCTAAGGCATAAGCAATTTGTAACTTCTCTTTTACGCTTAAGCTAGCTTGCAATGCTTGTTCGCCATCTCTTAATGTGGTGTCAAAAATAATCACATTGTTGCTCATAATCTGTTCCTTATACTTTTTTATTTCGTTTTTTGCGCTCTCCCAGGTATAAAAAAACCCGCGATTAGCGCGGGTTTTTCTCTAAGGGTAGGTATGTTTCATTTTTTACCCATCAGCCGACCGCGCATCAATGTTGCGAATAGTAGTAGGCTTGATAGTAAAATTGCGTTTAACATGAAACATCCTTACATTTGTTCTTAATAACGTTTATTTATTGATACCGGATACCAATCATCATGTCAAGCATTGGAATTTTTTAATTTGTTTTGATGTGTGAATTATATTTTATTCTTAGTAATTCTGACTAATATCTAAATTTTTAGTAATGATTATATCTATCAAACAATCATTGATTAGGTTAATGTTTCACATAATCGCTCTCGGGGAGTGAAATAAAAAATTAAACAATTGTTTGCTTTTTTTTTGAACAACTAACTATCAGGGGGATGAGCGGTTGTAGTTAACAACAATATCAATAAATTTGAGCAACATTTTGAATATAAGAATAAAAATTATTACCGTGGTGACTGTAATAGTTCTGAAAGTGTCCTGTAAGGTGATAGATTTTATTATTTTATTATGATTTTTATCATATTTTGTTTTATTATTTGCAAGGCATAAGGTAAAACAGGTTGTAATATATATCGGTATAATCATTTCATTAATATGTAATTTAAATGTCAATTTATTCTCTTTAATATAAAGATGAATTATTTTTTGGTGTTTGTGTTATACATTTTGTGATGTACATGGATGATGAATAATAAGTAGTAATATTTTTATAAAAGTTACAGTCATGGTTAGATATATAATTTATTAATATGCTTTTATATTATTAATAAGTTTTAATTCGCCAATTATAATAACATAGTGGAGTAAAAAATGACGGATTACACATCAGCAACAACGACCAATAAAGAGTCAGCAGATATGCATTTACGTAATGTTGATCTTAATTTATTAACGGTGTTTGATGCTGTTATGCAAATGCAAAATGTCACACGAGCAGCACAGGTGTTAGGTATGTCTCAACCGGCAGTCAGTAATGCAGTTTCTCGTCTTAAGATCATGTTTAATGACGAGTTATTTGTTCGGTATGGCCGAGGTATTCAACCAACATTAAGAGCCAAACAATTATTTGGCCCTGTTCGACAAGCATTACAATTAGTCCATAATGAATTGCCAGGGGCGGGATTTGAACCGGAACAAAGTGATCGTGTGTTTAGCTTATCTATTTGCAGTCCATTAGATATCAAGTTAGCGCCAAAAATTGTAGAGAGAATAAAAAATAAAACCCCTAATATTAATGTAAATATTAAGTCTTATTTGAATAGTAATATTGAACACCAATTAAAATATCAGGAAGTTGAGTTCTTTATTAATTATAAACAATTTGATAAACCAGAGTTTCATTCACACCCTTTATTCAATGATGAAGTGGTTTTGGCTGTCTCTAACCAACACCCACGAATTAAAGAAAGCGTTACTGAAGAGATGTTATTAAATGAGCATCATTCTATTGTTTCTTTAGAAGATGTGGGGTCTTTTAGTGCGGCTTATTATAAGAATACAGAGTTAGAAGATTTAATTACTTATGAAGGTACTGATTTAAATAGTGTATTAAATCTAGTCTCAAAAACTTATTCGGTCGCTATTGCGCCTAGATGGTTAGTTGAAAGCTATTCAGAACAATTGAACATTAAGGCGATATCATTACCTTGGGAGAAGGTAGAACGTCCATGCTATTTAATTTGGCATGAGTCAACGGCGCGAGATAAAGGCCATTTATGGATGAAAAATTTACTTAGTGAGGTTTGTCAAAACTAAGAGTGATTCACTCATAATTAGCACTCTATGCTAATTATGCAGAAATAGTGGCAGATAGCGTTAGCTTACTGCTAATAACCAATAAAAGATATTCTTTAATAGTAAATAATAAAGATAAGTCTCTTGGGTAGCTGTCACTATTTTTGCCCTAATTGTTATCCTATCCCTATCAGTTGCAACTATTGTCATCTAATCGATTTTTTTCTTTATTTTCTCTGTCATTAATCTTGTAAATGAATAAATTTATCTAATTACTTTTTGATTTTATTATGTTTTTCTTGTTAATACTTTGTTTGTTCACAAAGTGTTCAGGCTCATTTTTACATTTTCATTAGTATGATGAAATTGACAAAACTTTTCATGACTCACAATTTTACAAATTTATGTAAAATTAGATTCCTTTATTTTTGCGGATCACTTAGACTTTCAGATAAGTCAGCGAACAGGTGTAAGCTGAAATTAGAAGATGACATTATTCTTTATTTCAACTTAATTATTCCTACGCTTTTCCATAAATAACAGGAAAATCATGATAAATAATAATAATCTATATGATTATCATATAATTAGAAGATTGCAGATGCAATTTTCATCTTCTGGGGAAAAAACGGCTTATCGTCAGTGGGAGGCTAAGTCTGAAATCGCCATGTCATGGGCGTCAGTAGCAAAGAAAACACGTGCACTCTCAAATGCATTACTCGATATGGGCGTGGCTGTTCAAGAAAATGTGGGGATTTTTTCCCAAAACAGCATTGATTGGTCTATTGCTGATATTGCTACTTTGCAGTTGCGTGCTGTCACAGTTCCTCTTTATGCAACAAGTAGTGTGGAACAAGCCGCTTATATCATCAATGATGCGGATATTCGTATTCTTTTTGTTGGTGACCAAAAGGAATATGACGTTGTTTCTGAGTTAGCGCTATTATGCCCGCAACTTAAACATATTATTGTGTTTAATTCTCAGGTCGTTTTAAATCCGACAATACCTTCTTATCATCTGACAAACTTAATCAGTGACTGTCAATCTCAATATGATTCTCTGCTACAACAACGTATTGATGAATGTTGTTTAGATGATTTGTTTACACTGATTTATACCTCGGGTACAACAGGTGAGCCTAAAGGTGTTATGCTTGATTACACCAATCTGGCTTCTCAACTTTATCTGCATGATCAGCGCCTTTCATTATCGGATAAAGATGTTTCATTATGCTTTTTACCGTTATCACATGTATTTGAACGGGCATGGAGCTTCTATGTTATGCATACTGGGGCTATTAATGTTTATCTCACAGATACCCATGCCGTAAGGGAAGCAATGGCTGCAGTAAAACCAACGGTTATGTGTGCTGTGCCACGCTTTTACGAAAAAGTATATAGCGCCATTCAAGAGAAAGTTTCTCAAGCACCTCGACTACGCCAATGGATGTTTAAATGGGCTCTTAAACAGGGTGAAAAACAACGTCAGGCACACTTAGCTGGACGTTCATTAGGTGTACTATCTCAATGGTGTTATCGCTTTGCGGATAAAAAAGTTCTTCAACCACTACGTCAAATTTTAGGTGGGCGAGTTCGTTTTTTACCTGCCGCAGGTGCTCGTTTAGATGATGTGGTGATCGGCTTTTTCTTAGCCGCGGGTATTAATATTAAATATGGTTATGGCATGACAGAGACTTGTGCCACGGTATCTTGTTGGGAAGAAAACCATTATAAACTAGGCTCTATTGGTACTCCGTTACCGGGGGTTGAGGTACGTATAGGCGAAGAAAACGAGATCCAAGTGCGTGGTAGTATCGTGATGAAAGGTTATTTTAATAAGCCTGAAGAGACGGTTGCCGCGTTTACTGAAGATGGTTGGTTACGTACCGGTGATGCGGGTGCATTAGATGAAGATGGGATGTTGTATATTACCGAACGTTTGAAAGATCTTATGAAAACCTCAAATGGAAAATATATTGCACCGCAAATGATTGAAGGTACATTAGGGCAAGATCGCTTTATTGAGCATATCGCTGTGATTGCAGATACCCGTAAATTTGTTTCTGCACTGATCGTGCCTTGCTTTGATGCATTAGAAGAACATGCTCGAGCATTAAATTTAAAATATCACGATCGGATAGAGTTATTACGCCATACTAAGATCAAAGAATTATTTGATGAACGCTTGCGTGAAATGCAACGTAATTTTGCTAGTTTCCATCAAGTTAAACGATTTACCCTATTAGCGGAAGGGTTTACGATGGAGTCTGGAGAATTGACACCTACCTTAAAATTAAGACGTAAAATAATTTCTGAACGCTATCGAAATGAAATTGAGCAGATGTATCAAGAGTCGTGATCACCAGACAAAAAAGCACCGTAAAGGTGCTTTTTTATTGCACTTTAGGTAAGTCATAGGCAGTAACAATGCAAGTAATTGGTAAAAGGTATAAACGGAAACGTTGACGCATACGGTTTTATCAGTAAATTGTGTTAAAATACAGATTCAGATCAGCATGATGACTGAAAACCATAGCAATAATGTAATAAATACCCTATTAATAATTAGAAGAGGCTAAAGTGAAACTGGATGAAATCGCCCGCTTGGCTGGTGTTTCACGAACAACAGCGAGTTATGTCATTAATGGTAAAGCTAAACAGTACCGTGTAAGTGACAAGACTGTTGAAAAAGTGATGGCGGTGGTCAGAGAGCACAATTACCACCCGAACGCTGTTGCCGCGGGATTACGTGCTGGTCGTACGCGTTCTATAGGTTTGGTTATTCCTGATTTGGAAAATACCAGTTATACCAGAATTGCCAATTATCTTGAACGACAAGCGCGTCAACGTGGTTATCAATTGCTGATTGCCTGCTCAGAAGATCAACCTGACAACGAAATTCGTTGTGTAGAACATCTACTACAACGCCAAGTTGATGCCATTATTGTATCAACGGCATTACCCCCAGAGCACCCATTTTATCAGCGTTGGGCTAATCGTTCGTTGCCTATCATTGCCTTAGATAGGGCGTTAGAGAGTGAACATTTTATTAGCGTCGTCGGTGATGATTTAGAAGACGCAAAAATGTTAGCGAGTGAGCTTAAAGCTTTTCCTTCTCAATCGGTTCTCTATCTAGGCGCATTGCCCGAACTATCAGTCAGTTTTTTACGTGAACAGGGCTTTCGTAGTGTGTGGCAAGATGATCCACGACAAGTGACTTATCTTTATGCGAATAGTTATGAACGAGAAGCGGCGGCAGAGGTATTTTCGGAATGGTTAAATAATAACCCGATGCCTGATGCACTCTTTACGACCTCCTTTGCGCTATTACAAGGTGTGATGGATGTAACGTTGCAAAGAAGTGGACGCTTACCTACGCAGTTAGTGATTGCTACATTTGGTGATCATGAATTATTAGATTTCCTCGAATGTCCAGTATTATCGGTGGCTCAGCGACATCGTGATATTGCACAACGTGTATTAGAGTTGGTTTTAGCAAGTCTTGAAGAAGAGCAAAAACCACAAGCCGGTATTACACGTATTCGACGTGATTTATGTCGCCGAGGTAGTTTAGGACGTACTCGTTAATTAGCGTTCACTTTCTGACTCAGCATTTTTTATAATGACTATCCCTGCTTTATTAAATTAAAGCAGGGATAGTTTATTTGGTTAAATAATGTCGGGTGACTTAAATAAAATAAAATTTGAGATTAATCTTAAACGTTTTTTTACAATTTATCGTGTTTTGTTTAATTCGCGGGTGAAATTTTGATATTTCTATAAGTGATATTACTTAAATAAAATAATTTATTTATTAACTTTGCAGAAAGAAAACTCGACAGTAAAAAATTATCTACATGATATCACATTATTTTTTCAGTAGATTAAGCCAGTTCTTTAATTTAAAGAGGGCTTTGTATTGTTATGTTGGTTAAAGGCAAATGAACGACAATAAATAGGCATTATCTCATTAAATAGGTCATTTTCTTTTTATGACTTCTTTATCTTATTTTTCCCTTTTTCATCTCTATAAATAATCACTATTTGAGAACAAATAAGAAAAATAAAAAATAACCGATAGGAATCATAGTGTTAATATTCTTCTTTTTTAGCCTGCTGATAATTTGTTCATTTCGATGAGATTATAAAATTACTGTAAATATCAATAAAGCGTCCTACAACTGGCTTGACAACGTTTTCATACCATCCGTAAACTCTATTTGTGGGGATTTGTGGGATAATGTGGTGTAAATTATAACGCTGAGGGAAATGAGGATGTTTCGTGGTGCAACACTCGTTAATCTCGACAGCAAAGGGCGAATAACAGTTCCTTCCCGTTATCGAACAACGCTGAACGAGGCTTCTGAAGGTCAAATGGTCTGTACCATTGATCTCAATCAGCCATGTTTATTGCTGTATACCCTTCCTGAATGGGAAAAAATTGAGTTAAAACTGGCGGCGCTTTCTTCCATGAACCCCGCCGAACGAAGAGTGCAGCGTTTATTACTTGGGCATGCCAGTGAATGCCAAATGGATAGCGCAGGACGTCTTTTGTTAGCTAGCACGCTAAGACAGCACGCGGGGCTAACCAAAGAGGTCATGTTAGTCGGTCAATTCAATAAATTTGAATTGTGGGATGAACAGGTCTGGTATCAACAGATCAAAGAAGACATTTTGGCAGAGCAAACCTCACAGGAACCGTTATCGACACGACTATTGGATTTATCACTTTAAATAATGACAACGAATAATTTTAGCCATACCAGTGTATTACTGGATGAAGCAGTAAACGGCCTGAATATTAAACCTTCAGGTATTTATATTGACGGTACTTTTGGCCGTGGTGGGCACTCTCGTCTGATTTTATCGCAATTAGGTGAACAAGGCCGTCTCATTGCGATTGATAGAGATCCACAAGCTATCGCAGTGGCAAATGAAATTGATGATCCACGATTCTCTATTATTCATGGGCCTTTTTCAAATATTGAACACTATATCAATGAGTTAGGTTTAAGTGGCAAAGTTGATGGCGTATTATTAGATTTAGGCGTTTCTTCACCGCAATTAGATGATCCTGAACGAGGATTCTCTTTTATGCGTGATGGGCCACTCGATATGCGTATGGACCCAACCACAGGACAATCAGCTGCACAGTGGTTAATGAATGCCGAAGAAGATGATATTACTTGGGTGATAAAAACCTTCGGTGAAGAGCGTTTCGCGAAACGCATTGCCCGTGCCATTGTGGCGCGTAATAAAACTGAAGAGCCATTAACACGTACTAAACAGTTAGCGGATTTGATTAGTGAAGCAAGTCCAGTAAAAGAGCGACATAAGCACCCTGCAACACGTAGCTTTCAAGCGATCCGTATCTATATCAATAGCGAGTTAGATGAGATTGAAAAAGCATTAAAAGGCGCCGTGTCTATTTTAGCGCCAGCAGGGCGTTTATCGGTGATTAGTTTCCACTCTTTAGAAGACCGATTAGTTAAACGCTTTATAAGAGATGAAAGTAAAGGGCCTGTTGTTCCAGCGGGGATCCCATTAACAGAAGAACAAATTAAAGCACTAGGAAGTGCTCGCCTGAGTAGCATTCATAAAATGAAACCTACCGGTGTTGAAGTTGAGGAGAATCCACGAGCGCGAAGTTCTGTTTTACGTGTCGCACAGCGTATTGAGGAATAAATGTCTACTGAACGCCATTCATTACCGGGAGTGATAGGACAAGATTTACTGCGTCACGGCAAATTGCCACTTATTCTTTTTTTCGCCGTTATTATCTCAGCGATCTATGTGGTAACGACAGCACATAAAACACGCTTACTGACAGCAGAAAAAGAGCGCTTAGTGTTAGAAAAAAATGTATTGGATATTGAATGGCGCAACTTGATCCTTGAGGAAAATGCATTGGCGGACCATAGCCGAGTTGAACGTTTTGCAAGTGAACAGTTAGGCATGGTTCATGTTGATCCAACTAAAGAGAATATTGTGGTTACTAAATAATTAAGGCAAGTATGAAATTTTCACGTTCGGCAAAAGCGAAGACAAAGACAAAGTCAAATGCCAAACTCCGTAAACCTGAAGAAAAAACAGGATTTGTGAGTTGGCGTTTTGCGTTGCTTTGCGGTGGTATTGGTATTGCTTTAGCGGCGTTATTAATACGAGTTGCCTATTTACAGATTATTAACCCAGATCCCCTGATCCGCGAAGGGGATCTGCGCTCTTTACGTGTGCAAAAAGTCCCCACTGCTCGTGGCATGATAAGCGATCGTATGGGAAGACCATTGGCGGTGAGTGTCCCTGTATATGCTATTTGGGCTGATCCTAAAGTTGTGTTAGAAGCTAACCCTGATATGACCGATTCACGTTGGTTAGCACTTGCTGACGCATTAAAACTTCCCGTTAATCAAATTTCTCAAAAAATTTCTGCAACACCTTCCGCTCGTTTTATCTATCTTGCGCGCCAAGTTAATCCTGAAATTAGTGATTACATAAGTAAGCTGAAAATCAAAGGGATAAACATGCGCCAAGAGTCGAAACGCTATTATCCTTCAGGAGAAGTGACCGCTCACATCATTGGTGTTACAAACATTGATGGCGATGGTATTGAAGGGGTTGAAAAAAGCTTTAACCAATGGCTTACCGGTGCCCCTGGAGAGCGAGTTGTACGCAAAGATGGCTTTAACCGTGTGATTGAAAATATCGCTCAAACAGATAGCCAAGCTGCTCACAACTTAATGTTAAGCATTGATGAGCGTTTACAATCTGTAGTGTATAGAGAGTTAACCAATGCAGTCATTGAAAATAAAGCCGAATCAGGTACGGCGGTTTTGGTTGATGTCAATACAGGCGAAGTGTTAGCGATGGCAAATAGCCCATCCTATAACCCGAATAATTTAGCGGGAACGCCGAAAGATGCGATGCGTAATCGAGCTATCACCGATATTTTTGAGCCAGGCTCTACGGTAAAGCCGATGGTGGTTATGAGTGCGCTAAACAATAATATTATTAAAGAAAATACCGTTATTAATACTGTTCCTTATCGAATTAGTGGTCATCAGATAAAAGATGTTGCGCTTTATCGTGAGCTTTCGATAACTGGAATTTTACAGAAATCGAGTAACGTAGGGGTATCTCGCCTTGCGTTAGCGATGCCGGCGTCTGAACTGGTAGATGTTTATTCCCGTTTTGGCCTCGGAAAACCAACTAACTTGGGGCTAGTTGGTGAAAGTAGTGGCATATTTCCAATAAAAAAACAACGGTGGTCCGATCTTGAAAGGGCCACCTTCTCATTCGGATATGGGCTAATGGTAACGCCATTACAGTTAGCGCGTGTCTATGCAACTATCGGTAGTTTTGGTATTTATCGACCGCTTTCTATTACTAAAGTCGACCCTCCTGTACCGGGTACTCGCGTTTTTCCTGAAAAAGTCATGAGAACAGTGGTTCATATGATGGAAAGTGTCGCCTTACCGGGCGGTGGTGGCGTTCGTGCTGCGATCAAAGGGTATCGTGTTGCGATTAAGACCGGGACCGCGAAAAAAGTCGGCCCAGATGGAAAGTATATTAATGCCTACATTTCTTATGCAGCCGGTGTTGCACCGGCAAGCCGTCCACGCTTTGCCTTAGTAGTGATCATTAACGAGCCAAAAGCGGGCAAATATTATGGGGGTGCAGTTTCTGCACCAGTGTTTGGTACAATTATGGGCGCGGTTCTACGTACGATGAATGTAGAGCCTGATGCATTAACGCCAGACGATAAAAGTGAAATAGTGATTAATAAAAAAGAGGATACAAGTGGCAGATCCTAATTTAAGTGACCTATTAGGGGCACTCGGGATACAAGCACCGTCTTTAACGCTTAAAGACATGACACTCGACAGCCGAAAAGCCGCGAGTGGTGATCTGTTTGTGGCAATTAAAGGCCATGAAACGGATGGTAGACGCTATATTCCTCAGGCAATTGCACAAGGTGTTTGCGCTGTTTTAGCGGAAGCTGAAGGTATTGCTACTCATGGCGAAATTCGTGAAAGTCATGGTATACCCGTTATTTATATTGAAAACCTAAATTGTCAATTATCAAAACTTGCAGGAATTTTTTATCATCAACCGGCAGATAAATTAAAGCTGATTGGTGTCACTGGTACTAACGGAAAAACGACAACAACACAATTGTTAGCACAGTGGGCGCAAGGTTTAGGTGAAGTCAGTGCCGTTATGGGAACGGTAGGCAATGGGTTATTAGATCATATTGTTCCGGCAATGAATACAACCGGTTCAGCGGTTGATATCCAATTAGAATTACAGCAATTAGTTAATCAAGGCGCTACCTTTACCGCAATGGAGGTTTCGTCACACGGTTTAGTTCAAGGGCGCGTTAGTGCGCTACCTTTTGTCGCCAGCGTATTTACCAACTTAAGTCGCGATCACCTTGATTATCATGGTGATATGGCCAATTACGAACAGGCTAAATGGTTGTTATTTTCGACCCACCATAGTGGCGAAAAAATCATTAATGCTGATGATGCGGTAGGGCATAAATGGTTGACGCATCTACCCGATGCAGTGGCGGTGACTATGGCGGATAAATTGCCGGCAAATTGGCAAGGACGCTATGTGCAAGCAACACAAATCAATTACCATGATGCGGGTGCCACTATCCATTTTAATTCAAGTTGGGGAGAAGGTGAAATTGAAAGCCCATTAATGGGGGCTTTTAATGTCAGTAACTTACTCTGTGCTTTAGCTACACTTTTGGCACTTGAATACCCTCTTGATGCAGTGATTAAAGCTTCCAGTGCATTAACGCCCGTTTGTGGTCGTATGGAAGTATTTAGTGCGGATAATCGTCCTACGGTGATCGTTGATTATGCCCACACGCCAGATGCCTTAGAAAAAGCGTTACAAGCGGCACGCTTACACTGTACTGGCAAACTGTGGTGTATCTTTGGTTGTGGTGGTGATAGAGATAAAGGTAAGCGCCCACTAATGGGCGCTGTAGCAGAGCAGTTTGCCGATAAAGTGGTTATCACCGATGACAATCCACGTAGTGAAGAGCCACAAGCCATTATTCAAGATATCCTTTCTGGGTTAATGGATCCTGGTCGTGCATTAGCGATTGAAGGTCGAGCAGAAGCCGTGACGAATGTAGTAATGCAAGCCTCTCCCGCTGATATGATCTTAGTGGCAGGAAAAGGGCACGAAGATTATCAAATCGTTGGTACTCGCCGTCTTGATTACTCTGACCGATTAACTGTTGCACGGTTATTGGGGGTGATCGCATGATAGCGCTTTCTCTCGAAACCATTGCACAAGTCACTCAAGGCGTGTTGAGTACTATTACTCAAAGCCAAGCCAATCAATTAATGATCAAATCAATTTCTACCGATAGCCGTAAAATTGATGATGCTTGTCTGTTTATTGCTTTAGCAGGTGATCGTTTTGATGCTCATGACTTTATTGCTGATGTCAAACAAAAGGGTGCCGTTGCGGTTTTAGTTAATCGGAAAATCGATGTTGAATGTCCACAAATCATCGTAAAAGATACCCGTTTAGCAATGGGGCATATTGCCGCTTATATCCGTTCGCTTAGCAATGCTAAAATTGTGGCATTAACGGGCTCTTCGGGTAAAACATCCGTTAAAGAAATGACGGCTTCGATACTGCGTCACTGTGGTGAAACCTTATATACACATGGTAATTTAAATAATGATATTGGTGTTCCCCTGACACTCTTTCGTCTAACCCCTGAACATCGTTTTGCCGTGATTGAACTTGGTGCTAACCATATTGGTGAAATAGCCTATACCGTGGATATGGTTAAACCAGATAGTGCATTGGTCAATAATCTTTTTTCTGCACATATTGAAGGTTTTGGTTCCTTACAAGGGATTGCTCAAGCTAAAGGTGAAATATTCACTGGCTTAAAAGAGCAAGGCACAGCCATTATTAATCAGCAAAGTAATGATGTTGCGCTATGGCAACAGCATTTTAACTCACGTCAAACTCAGTGGTCTTTCTCTTTATCTGCAGACACTCAGGCCGATTTCTACCCAACGGATATCGTTGTTAATCAACTCACCACCGATTTTACATTGCATACGCCAGAAGGAGGTGTAGCAATCACCCTACCTTTACCTGGTCGCCATAATATTGCCAATGCGTTAGCCGCAAGTGCGCTAGCCTTGTCGGTAGGGGCGACATTAACGGATATTCAGCAAGGTTTAGCGGTACTGAAAGCCGTACCTGGCAGACTCTATCCTGTTGAATTAACAACAGGGAAAATAGTGTTAGATGATACCTATAATGCTAATGATGGGTCGATGATGGCAGGGCTGCAAGTTTTATCTCAATTACCAGGATATAAAATCTTTGTTGCTGGAGATATGGCTGAACTAGGCGAGGATTCAGAAAAATGTCACCGTGATGTGGGACGTTTTGCTCATCAAGTCGGTATTGATCGGGTATTAACCGTGGGTCATTACAGCCAGTTTATTAGTCAAGAAAATAAAGGCGGTGAGCATTTTTCATTTAAAGCTGATTTGCTTACCCAATTAATTCCATTATTACAGCAGCATGATGTTGTTTCAGTTTTAGTAAAAGGTTCACGAAGCTCAGCAATGGAGGATATCGTGAACGCATTAAAGGAGTGCTTTGAATGTTAGTTTGGCTAGCCGAATATTTGGTTAAATATCATACATTTTTTAATGTGTTTTCTTATCTGACATTCAGAGCGATTGTTGGTTTATTGACGGCATTAATTATTGCGTTATGGATGGGACCCCATTTAATTGCATGGTTACAAAAAATGCAAATCGGGCAAGTGGTGCGTAACGAAGGCCCTGAGTCACACTTTAGCAAACGTGGTACGCCGACCATGGGTGGGATCATGATCCTATTTTCTATCGCTGTATCAACCTTATTGTGGGCGCGATTAGATAATCCTTATGTATGGTGTGTACTCTTGGTGCTAATTGGTTATGGCATCATCGGTTTTATCGATGATTATCGCAAAGTAGTGCGTAAAGATACTCGAGGCTTAATAGCGCGTTGGAAATATTTCTGGCAATCGGTATTAGCTTTAGCGGTTGCATTTAGTATGTACGCGATTGGTAAAGATACCCCAGCAACGCAACTTGTTGTGCCTTTCTTTAAAGATGTCATGCCACAACTTGGCATGTTGTATATCTTACTGGCTTATTTTGTCATTGTTGGCACCAGTAACGCGGTAAATTTAACCGATGGTTTAGATGGCTTAGCCATTATGCCTACGGTGTTTGTAGCGGCTGGATTTGCATTAGTTGCATGGGCTACAGGTAATGTCAATTTTGCCAGCTACCTAAAAATTCCTTATTTAATGCATGCAGGCGAATTGGTGATTGTTTGTACCGCCATTGTCGGCGCGGGATTAGGCTTCCTTTGGTTTAATACTTATCCTGCCCAAGTCTTTATGGGTGATGTTGGCTCTTTAGCATTAGGTGGCGCATTAGGTACTATCGCCGTGTTATTACGCCAAGAATTTTTATTAGTGATTATGGGGGGCGTGTTCGTTGTTGAAACGCTCTCGGTTATTTTACAAGTAGGTTCATTTAAACTGCGCGGCCAACGTATTTTCCGTATGGCGCCAATCCATCATCACTATGAATTAAAAGGTTGGCCAGAGCCTCGTGTGATTGTCCGCTTTTGGATCATCTCTCTTATGTTAGTCCTTATTGGTTTAGCGACATTAAAGGTACGTTAACATGGCAAATTATCAGGGGAAAAAAGTTGTTATCGTGGGACTAGGCATTACTGGTCTATCCTGCGTTGACTTTTTTATCCGCCAAGGTGTAACACCTAAAGTGATAGATACTCGCCAGCATCCCGCGGGTTTAGATAAGCTACCTGCTGATGTTGAGTATCATACGGGGAGTTTTCATCAAGTATGGCTTAATGATGCTGATTTAATTGTCTCAAGTCCGGGTATTGCGTTATCAACGCCTGAGTTAGTTGAAGCGCGAGATCATGGAGTGGAAATTGTCGGTGATATTGAGCTATTTTGCCGTGAGGCAAAAGCACCTATTGTTGCGATAACAGGCTCTAATGGCAAAAGTACCGTAACGACGTTGGTGGGGGAAATGGCTAAAGCTGACGGGATCCCTGTCGGTGTCGGTGGCAATATTGGTGTACCTGCTTTAACGTTATTAACACAGCCTTATGACTTATATGTCTTAGAGCTATCGAGCTTTCAATTAGAGACAACCTATAGCTTAACAGCGGCGGCTGCCACGGTATTAAATATTAGCGAAGATCATATGAATCGCTATCCGTTAGGATTAGAACAATACCGTGAAGCTAAATTACGTATTTATGATAATGCTAAAACCTGTGTCTATAACGCAGATGATGTTCTGACATTGCCTTTAGCTGGCAAAGATGCACGTTGTGTGAGTTTTGGTATCGGACAAGGTGATTATCAACTTGATAATACCAATCGTTACTTGAACGTAAATGGTGAAAATATTCTTGCCACTTCACAGATGTTCCTTTCTGGTCAACACAATTACACCAATGCATTAGCCGCATTAGCGTTAGCTGATGCGGTGGGAATTTCTCGTAAAGCATCACTGGCTGTTTTAAACACCTATCATGGCCTTGCTCATCGTTTCCAATTAGTTTACTCCCATAATGGGGTACGTTGGATCAATGATTCTAAAGCGACTAATGTAGGTAGCACAGAAGCAGCTTTAAGAGGGCTTGAAGTAGAAGGGACTTTGCACCTGTTGTTAGGTGGGGACGGTAAGTCTGCTGATTTTAGCGCGCTATTACCTTATCTCAGTGGCGATAATATTCGCTTATATTGCTTCGGACAAGATGGTCAAGCATTGGCAAATTTACGACCACAAGTCTCACAATTAACCGCGACTATGGAAGAGGCGATGCGATTACTTGCACCAACAGTGCAAACTGGCGATATGGTGCTACTTTCACCCGCTTGTGCAAGTCTAGATCAGTTTAAAAGTTTCGAACAACGTGGTGATGAGTTTGCCCGTTTAGCGCAGGAGCTTGGCTGATGAGTGTATACGCAATGCGAAGATTAAAACAGTGGCTGGTGGGAAGTTATCAAACAGATAACAGCGCGTTCGTGCCTTATGATCGCACTTTGCTATGGTTTACATTCGGATTAGCGGTTGTCGGGTTTGTGATGGTAACCTCGGCGTCAATGCCTGTTGGACAACGTTTAGCAGAAGATCCTTTTCTATTTGCTAAACGTGACGGCATTTATATGATTGTTGCCCTTTGCCTTGCATTAGTGACAATGCGAGTGCCAATGGCGGTATGGCAACGCTACAGTAGCTTAATGCTGTTTGGTTCTATCTTGCTATTACTCGTGGTATTGGCAGTGGGTAGCTCAGTAAATGGCGCATCACGTTGGATTGCATTTGGGCCTTTACGTATTCAGCCGGCAGAACTTTCTAAATTGGCACTGTTTTGTTATCTCTCTAGTTATTTGGTGAGAAAAGTAGAAGAGGTGAGAAACAACTTTTGGGGATTCTGTAAACCTATGGGGGTGATGTTAATATTAGCCGTATTACTGCTATTACAACCCGACTTAGGTACGGTGGTCGTGCTGTTTGTGACCACATTAGCGTTGCTTTTTTTAGCCGGTGCAAAAATTTGGCAATTCCTCGCCATTATTGGTACAGGTATTGCCGCTGTTGTGATGTTAATTATTGTTGAGCCTTACCGTGTACGACGTATCACTTCTTTCTTAGAACCTTGGGAAGATCCTTTTGGTAGTGGTTATCAGTTAACACAATCCTTGATGGCTTTTGGACGCGGTGATCTACTGGGTCAAGGGTTAGGAAATTCAGTACAAAAGTTAGAATATCTACCTGAAGCTCATACTGACTTTATTTTCTCCATTTTAGCAGAAGAACTTGGTTATATCGGTGTGGTTTTAGTGCTTTTAATGGTATTCTTCATCGCTTTTCGTGCGATGCAAATTGGACGCCGTGCTTTGTTACTCGATCAACGTTTTTCAGGTTTTTTAGCTTGTTCGATTGGGATCTGGTTTACCTTCCAGACGTTAGTCAACGTTGGTGCGGCAGCCGGTATGTTGCCAACAAAAGGGTTAACGTTACCTCTTATTAGTTACGGTGGTTCGAGTTTGATTATTATGTCAACGGCTATCGTGATGTTGTTACGAATTGATTATGAATCACGCCTAGCACAGGCTCAGGCGTTTGTAAGGAGTCCTAAATGAGCGAACGTAAACGCCGATTAATGGTGATGGCCGGCGGAACAGGGGGGCATGTCTTTCCTGGATTAGCAGTTGCTCATTATCTGCAATCCCAAGGCTGGGATATTCGTTGGTTAGGAACTGCGGATAGAATGGAAGCACAATTAGTGCCTAAACATGGCATTGAAATCGAGTATATCCGTATTTCGGGTCTGCGAGGTAAAGGGGTAAAAGCGTTAATTGCGGCACCTATTCGTATTATAAAAGCGATTTTTCAAGCCCGCCGGATTATGAAGCGCTATCAGCCTGATGCAGTATTAGGCATGGGGGGCTATGTTTCTGGGCCTGGCGGTGTTGCGGCATGGAGCTGTGGCATTCCCGTTGTTTTACATGAACAAAATGGTATTGCAGGCTTAACTAATCGTTGGTTGTCAAAAATAGCCAAACGTGTGTTACAAGCATTCCCCGGTGCGTTTGCTAATGCGCCTGTTGTTGGTAATCCCGTTCGTGACGATGTCTTAGCACTTGAAGCGCCAGCAGAGAGATTAAAAGGCAGAGAAGGTGCTGTCCGAGTGCTGGTTATTGGTGGTAGCCAAGGTGCGCGTATCTTAAATCATACAATGCCCGTAGTGGCTGGATTATTAGGAGAGCGGGTTACAATTTGGCATCAGGCCGGCAAAGGGAGCGAAAGTGATACCAAATTACGCTATCAAAATGAACTTTCTAAAAATTCAGTTAAATCTGAGTATAAAGTTACTGAATTTATTGATGATATAGCGCAAGCTTATCAATGGGCAGATGTTGTTGTATGTCGTTCTGGTGCATTAACAGTTAGCGAGATTGCCACTGCGGGGTTACCCGCTATTTTTGTTCCTTTTCAACATAAAGATAGACAGCAATATTGGAATGCATTGCCATTAGAAAATGCCGGTGCGGCGCGTATTATTGAGCAGAATGATTTAACGCCAGAAGCGATAGCTGACACCCTAGAAAATTGGGATAGACATCAGCTAATGCTAATGGCAGAAAAAGCACAAAGTGTTGCGATTACGGATGCTACTGAGCGAGTCGCTAATGTAATTATCGAAGTGGCTAAAAAATAAACGTAACTTGTAACCATTAACTTAGAGTGAAGAAGTAAATAGTGAATACACAACAGCTGGCGAAATTAAGATCTTTTGTGCCTGAGATGAGAAAAGTTAGGCATATCCACTTTGTTGGCATTGGTGGTGCCGGCATGGGCGGGATCGCTGAAGTGTTGGCTAATGAAGGTTATGCAATCAGTGGTTCTGATTTAGCGCCTAATGTAGTCACACAACAACTCGTTGCATTAGGGGCGACAATCTATTTTAATCATCGCCCTGAAAATATTCGTGATGCTAGTGTTGTGGTGGTTTCTACCGCAATTAGTGCAGATAATCCAGAAATTATTGCAGCAAGAGAAGCGCGTATTCCTGTGATACGTCGTGCAGAAATGTTAGCGGAGTTAATGCGTTATCGTCACGGGGTTGCGATTGCAGGAACCCACGGTAAAACAACAACAACGGCGATGATTTCGAACATTTATGCACAAGCAGGATTAGATCCAACTTTTGTTAATGGCGGTTTAGTGAAATCAGCCGGTACCCATGCTCGTTTAGGTTGTAGCCGCTATTTAATTGCAGAAGCGGATGAGAGTGATGCTTCTTTCTTACATCTTCAACCTATGGTTGCAGTGGTAACGAATATTGAAGCTGACCATATGGACACTTATCACGGTAATTTTGATAATTTAAAAGAGACTTTTGTTACTTTTTTACACAATTTACCGTTTTATGGTCGCGCAGTGATGTGTATTGATGACGATGTAATTCGGTCAATTATTCCTAAAGTAGGGCGTTATATTACTACCTATGGTTTTAGTGAAGATGCTGATGTACGTATTACTCATTACGAACAAAAAGGTGCGCAAGGATTTTTCACTATTTCTCGTGAAGATATGCCTGATTTAGATGTGGTATTAAATGCGCCGGGACGTCATAACGCCTTAAATGCAACCGCAGCTGTGGCTGTTGCCACAGAAGAAGGGATTGCTGATGAGCATATTTTAGCCGCACTACTTAATTTCCAAGGCACTGGGCGTCGTTTCGATTTCTTGGGAAATTTCAGTCTTGATCATGTGAATGGCCAAGAAGGGGAAGTCATGCTGGTGGATGATTATGGACATCACCCAACAGAAGTTGATGCAACGATAAAAGCGGCACGAGCAGGTTGGCCTGATAAACGTTTAGTGATGTTATTTCAACCACATCGTTATACACGTACTCGTGATTTATATGAAGATTTTGCAACGGTGCTTAATCAAGTTGATATTTTATTATTAACCGATGTTTATGCAGCAGGAGAGGCGCCTATTCCCGGTGCAGATAGTCGTTCACTGTGTCGTACTATTCGTCAACGTGGCAAACTAGATCCGATTTGGGTTTCTGATGTTGAGAACATCTCCTCAATATTAGCGGGTGTATTAACAGATAATGATCTTGTTTTAGTTCAAGGTGCTGGAAATATTGGTAAAATAGCGCGTCGCTTAGCAGAAACAAAATTACAACCATCTTTAAGCGAGGATTAAGACGGATGTTTGAGCAAGTGAACATCATTTATGGTGAAATAGTTAAGAAAATGACTGTAATGGTGGGAGATTTTAGTCAAAAAGAGATCTTATTTGCGAAAAATAAGATCGGTAATTTGCTTGCTCAAAGAGATGTGGGAAAAATTTATCAGTTAAAAGTAGCGAAATTTAAAGAAAAACTCGCTATTTTGACTTTTAAGGTAAATAATTCTCAACAGATTGAACAATTTAGTGATTTAATTATCAAAGCTAAAGGTATTTATAGAGTATATATATCTAGTGGAAGTATTAATCGTAGGAATATCGTACAAAAGAATAGCCGATTCTCTTATTTGAATGTTGCGCAGGGGTGAATGAATTTACTATGTCACAAGCAGCGCTAAATAATAAAGAGATAAAAGAGAAACGTCATTCTGATAGACCGAGTAATGGTAGCTATTTATCAGGATTAATCTTCTTCTTATGTGTGATTGCCACCATTATTTGGGGCGGAATACAAGTTGTGAATTGGATGAAAGATGCTAATCGTCTGCCGATATCAAAGCTTGTACTTACTGGTGAGCGGCATTACACAACGAATGATGATGTGCGTCAGGCCATTTTATCTTTAGGCCAACCAGGCACTTTTATGACACAGGATGTCAATATCATTCAGCAACAAATTGAACGTATGCCATGGATCAGGCAAGTGACCGTACGTAAACAATGGCCAGACGAATTAAAAATCCATCTGGTGGAGTATGTGCCATTTACCCGTTGGAATGACACACATTTTCTTGATAGAGAAGGCCGAATTTTCAGTCTGCCAACGCGATTGGAAACACAAGGAAATTACCCACTATTATATGGGCCGCAAGGAAGTGAGAAAATGGTATTAGCAGGTTATTTAGCAATGAGAGATCAGCTTCTTGCCAGTAATCTGAAATTAAAAGCAGCATCAATGTCAGCTCGTCAAGGATGGCAATTAGTCTTAGACAATGATGTCCGATTGGAGTTAGGGCGTAAGGATACCGAAAAACGGATTGCTCGCTTTATTGAGCTGTATCCTATCTTGCAACAACAGACTGACAAACGGGTTGATTATGTCGATTTACGTTATGACAGTGGTGGTGCAGTTGGATGGGCTCCTTTATTACTTGATGTGAATGAATAAACAAGACGTGGCAGATGACACGATGAAGGCGAAGGCAGAACAATAATGATCAAAGCGACGGACAGAAAATTAGTAGTTGGTCTTGAGATTGGTACGGCCAAAGTAGCCACCCTTGTCGGTGAGATCCTGCCTGATGGCGTAGTGAATATTATCGGGGTGGGAAGTTGCCCATCTCGGGGTATGGACAAAGGTGGCGTGAACGATCTCGAATCCGTCGTAAAATGTGTACAACGGGCTGTAGATCAGGCTGAATTGATGGCAGATTGCCAAATATCGTCAGTATATTTGGCGTTATCAGGCAAACATATTAGCTGCCAAAATGAAATTGGTATGGTGCCAATTTCAGAAGAAGAAGTAACACAAGATGATGTTGATAGCGTGGTGCATACTGCGAAATCCGTCAAAGTAAAAGATGAACACCGTGTTTTACACGTAATACCGCAAGAGTACGCCATTGATTACCAAGAAGGGATCAAAAACCCTGTAGGGTTATCCGGTGTACGTATGCAGGCTAAAGTACATCTGATTACCTGCCATAACGATATGGCGAAGAATATAGTAAAAGCAGTTGAGCGCTGTGGTTTAAAAGTGGATCAACTGATTTTTGCAGGACTGGCTTCAAGTTTTGCTGTGCTAACAGAAGATGAGCGCGAATTAGGTGTTTGTGTCGTTGATATGGGTGGCGGAACCATGGATATCGCCATATATACCGGTGGTGCATTAAGACATACTCGTGTCATTCCTTATGCAGGCAACGTTGTGACTAGCGATATTGCTTACGCTTTTGGTACACCACCAAATGACGCTGAAGCAATAAAAGTGCGTCATGGCTGTGCATTAGGCTCTTTAGTTGGCAAAGATGAAAATGTCGAAGTTCCAAGTGTCGGAGGTAGACCACCAAGAAGTCTACAACGGCAAACACTTGCTGAGGTGATTGAACCGCGTTATACCGAGCTTCTAAATCTTGTTAATGAAGAGATTTTGAGTGTTCAGGAACAATTACGTCAGCAAGGAATAAAGCACCATTTAGCGGCAGGTATTGTTTTAACAGGTGGTGCTGCACAGATAGATGGACTTGTTGAATGTGCTCAACGTGTTTTCCACACGCAAGTACGGATCGGTAAACCGTTAAATATTACCGGGCTAACAGATTATGCGCAGGATCCCTTCTATTCTACGGCAGTCGGGCTTTTGCATTACGGTAAAGAATCTCACTTTGGTGAGGAAACTGAAACCGAAAAACGCTCTGCAGTTAGTGGTTGGCTAAAAAAACTCACTGGCTGGTTAAAAAGAGAGTTTTAATCATCAGACAAATTTAAAAAGAGGTCGTTTGAGCAAGCGACCCTAAAAGGCACAAAACGGAGAGAAATTATGTTTGAACCTATGGAATTAACCAACGATGCGGTGATCAAAGTCATCGGCGTTGGTGGCGGCGGCGGTAATGCGGTTGAGCACATGGTTCGTGAACGTATTGAAGGCGTTGATTTCTTCGCGGTCAATACTGATGCTCAAGCATTACGTAAAACAGCAGTTGGACAAACTATCCAAATCGGTAATGCCATTACGAAAGGCTTAGGTGCAGGTGCAAATCCTGAGGTAGGCCGTAATGCTGCCGAAGAAGATCGTGAAGCGTTACGCGCTGCACTAGAAGGTGCGGATATGGTATTTATCGCTGCGGGTATGGGCGGTGGTACAGGTACAGGTGCTGCGCCAGTCGTTGCTGAAGTTGCGAAAGAGTTAGGTATTTTAACGGTTGCTGTTGTGACTAAGCCTTTTAATTTTGAAGGCAAAAAGCGTATGGCATTTGCTGAGCAGGGAATTACTGAGTTATCTAAGCATGTTGACTCATTAATCACTATTCCAAATGACAAGCTACTAAAAGTACTCGGCCGTGGTATTTCGTTACTTGACGCATTTGGTGCGGCAAATGATGTATTAAAAGGTGCTGTTCAAGGTATCGCAGAACTGATCACTCGCCCAGGTTTGATGAACGTCGACTTTGCTGACGTGAGAACGGTGATGTCAGAGATGGGTTATGCCATGATGGGATCTGGTGCAGCTAAAGGCGAAGATCGTGCTGAAGAAGCCGCTGAAATGGCGATTTCAAGTCCATTACTGGAAGATATCGACCTGTCTGGCGCACGTGGTGTGTTAGTTAATATTACAGCAGGCTTTGACTTACGTCTTGATGAGTTTGAAACCGTCGGTAACACCATTCGTGCATTTGCATCAGATAACGCTACAGTGGTGATTGGTACTTCTCTTGACCCTGAAATGAACGATGAACTGCGTGTTACTGTGGTTGCTACAGGTATCGGCATGGATAAACGTCCAGAAATTACGCTGGTAACTAATAAGCAAAATCAACAAAACGCTATGGAAAATCGTTATCAGCAAATGCAAAATAGCATGTCCTCTTTCTCTACAGTAGAAGAGAGCAAGCCTGCAGCTAAAGCGGTTAATGAACAATCTACTCAAGCTAACAAAGAGCCAGATTATTTAGATATCCCTGCTTTCTTAAGAAAACAAGCTGATTAATCGTCAAAAAGATTGGCATCTCCGCTTTTTGTGCTAAACTGTCCTGCCAATTATAAGTATAATAATTGGTAGGACGGATAATATTGCGAGATAAAATGATGATCAAACAACGGACATTAAAACGAATTGTACAAGCAACTGGTGTGGGGCTCCACACGGGTAAAAAAGTTACGCTTACAATGCGTCCGGCGCCAGCTAATACTGGGGTCATCTACCGTCGTACTGACTTAAATCCACCGGTGGATTTTCCAGCAGACGCAAAATCAGTTCGTGACACTATGTTATGTACTTGCTTAGTGAATGAAGATGATGTGCGTATATCAACCGTTGAGCATTTAAATGCAGCACTGGCTGGTTTAGGCATTGATAATATCGTAATTGAAGTGGATGCACCTGAAATTCCTATTATGGATGGCAGTGCAGCACCTTTTGTTTTCTTATTGCTTGATGCAGGTATTGAAGAGCTTCGCACTGCGAAAAAATTCATCCGTATCAAGGAAACAGTACGTGTTGAAGATGGCGATAAATGGGCGGAAATGCGTCCTTATAATGGTTTTAAATTAGATTTTACTATCGATTTTAACCATCCTGCTATCGATGCAAGTACTCAGCGTTATAAATTAGATTTCTCTGCTGAATCCTTTATGAGTCAAATAAGTCGTGCTCGTACATTTGGATTTATGCGTGATATTGAATATTTACAATCGAAAGGATTGTGTTTAGGCGGTAGCTTTGATTGCGCTATCGTGGTTGATGACTATCGTGTCCTCAACGATGATGGTTTACGTTTTGAAGACGAATTTGTTCGTCATAAAATGTTAGATGCAATCGGTGATTTATTTATGTGTGGCTATAACATTATCGGTGAGTTTACCGCGTTTAAATCAGGTCATGCACTAAATAATAAATTGCTCCAAGCTGTTTTAGCAAAAGAGTCTGCTTGGGAATTCGTCACCTTTGAAGACGAAGCGAAAATGCCAGTGGCATTTAAAGCGCCATCGACAGTTTTTGCTTAATCGCTCAATTGGAAAGCACGTTAATTATCTCTAATTAGCGTCATCTTTGGCTGTACTTGTACTCTCTCCGGCAAGTGCAGCCAACCGTTCTAATCTTTCTCTTAATTTCTTCGGGCTTTTCTCTGCCAAATATTTCAATGATTGTGCACTCTCTACACTTAAATGGCGTTTTTTTACGGGTGTTGGATCTTTTAATGATGAAGTGACACTCTTTTTTCCCGCTTTTATGCTTAAAGAAGGATTTATTTTGATGTCTATTGAGGATAACGATGGTAAAATTTCCTTTCTTAATGCAGAAAGTAATGATGGAATTTCATAACGTAATCGGGTCATCCAACTTGCGTTTGTGACTTCAATAATTAAAATAGCATTGCGATAATTGGCGACACGGCATTTACCTTGTAACGGTGCTGGTAAAAGTGCCATGACGGTACGATTTAATTTGAGTAAAATTGTTGCACGCTGTTGTATAAGCTGTAATGTGCTTTTATTGGAACCTTCAAGCTCTTTTAGGATGTTTTCCAATGATTGTGGGTAGCTATCCCGCATAGATTTTGACTCCACAAATTATAAAATTAAATAACGAAGGTTAATGAGCATTATAAATTTTTGGCGACAATTTGGCAGACGATATTTTTGGTCGCATCTGCTATTAGGGATGGTAGCAGCAGGTATTGGTATGCCTTCGCTGGTGTCTGCCCATGCTGAAAATCCATCACAAACGGATACACCTTCCTCACAAAATCGTCAAAGCCAAGCATTAATCGCTTTTGATAATTTATTCTTACGCCAGAGTGTACAGAATCCTGCTTCATCCTTCACCTTTAATTACTGGCAACAGCATGCCGTTAAAAATGTGATTAAGCAGCTCTCTTTTGCTTTTACCATTCATTCACCTGAATTGATGGTAAAAGCAAAAGATGAGCCATCACCTGTTGCGAATGTTGCTGAGGTCATGCTTGATACGCTTTATGCGTTACTGACTCAAGCGCCATCTTCTACCCTAGTTAATTTACCGATTTCCCGTGGCGTATTAACGGAAAATCGTATTTCCTATCATACCGGATTATGGCTTGCTCAGATCCGCGGTATCCGTGCTGGACCTTACCTAACAGCCTAATTGAGTTTGTTAATCTTTGTTAGATTATGCTTATCTCTATGATTTATCGTCGATAAACATAGAGGCTGTATTCGGCGTATTTACGCCATAAATGAGAATAAAGAGTTATGTTAGGTAAAATTGTAACCAAAATTTTTGGTAGTCGTAATGAACGCGCTATTCGTCGTATGCGTAAAGTGGTTGCTCAAATCAATCAACTAGAGCCAGAATTTGAAAAATTAACCGACGATGAATTGAAAGCCAAAACAGATGAGTTTCGTGAGCGCTTAAAAAAAGGTGAAAAAGAAGAGGATATTTTACCTGAAGCTTTTGCCACTGTACGTGAAGCGAGTAAACGTGTTTTTGGTATGCGTCACTTTGACGTACAGCTTATTGGCGGTATGGTATTAAATGATCGCTGTATTGCAGAGATGCGTACAGGGGAAGGTAAAACCTTAACTGCAACACTGCCTGCTTATTTAAATGCGCTATCAGGTAAAGGGGTGCATGTTGTTACCGTCAATGACTATTTGGCGCAACGGGATGCGGAAAATAACCGCCCACTATTTGAATTCTTAGGGTTAAGTGTTGGTATCAACCTCCCTAATATGGCACCACCAGCAAAACGTGAAGCTTATAACGCAGATATCACTTACGGTACAAATAACGAATTTGGTTTCGACTATTTGCGTGACAATATGGCGTTTAGCCCCGAAGAGCGTGTCCAACGTAAATTACACTATGCATTAGTGGATGAGGTTGACTCCATTTTAATTGATGAAGCTCGTACCCCACTGATTATTTCAGGGCCTGCTGAGGATAGCTCTGAACTTTATATTAAAATGAATAAAGTTATTCCTCATTTAGTGCCTCAAGAAAAAGAAGATTCAGATACCTTCCAAGGGGAAGGGGATTACTCTGTCGACGAAAAAACGCGTCAAGTGAATATTACTGAGCGTGGCTTAGTTAAAATTGAAGGGTTATTAGCCGAAGCAGGTATGATGAAAGAGGGCGAGTCACTTTACTCACCTGCTAACATCATGCTTATGCACCATGTAACGGCAGCCTTACGTGCCCATGCATTATTTACAAAAGATGTTGATTACATTGTTAAAGATGGCGAAGTTATCATTGTTGACGAACATACCGGTCGTACCATGCAAGGTCGTCGTTGGTCGGATGGTCTACACCAAGCGGTAGAAGCAAAAGAAGGTGTGAAGATCCAAAATGAGAACCAAACATTAGCGTCCATTACATTCCAGAACTATTTCCGTTTATATGAGAAATTAGCGGGGATGACCGGTACTGCAGATACCGAAGCTTTTGAATTTAACTCTATCTACCGTTTAGAAACTATCGTTATTCCAACTAACCGCCCAATGGTACGTAAAGATTTACCTGATTTAGTTTATATGAATGAAAAAGGTAAATTTGCCGCGATTATTGAAGATATTCGTGAACGTACTAAAAATGGACAACCGGTACTGGTGGGGACCATCTCGATTGAAAAATCTGAAGAGATCTCCCAAGCACTTACAAAAGCGAATATTCATCATAATGTCCTGAATGCCAAATTCCATGCTATGGAAGCAGATATCATTGCTAATGCGGGGTTACCATCAGCGGTGACTATCGCAACTAATATGGCTGGTCGTGGTACCGATATCGTATTAGGGGGAAGTTGGCAGACTGAAGTTGCGAAGCTGGAAAATCCAACAGAAGAGCAAATTGAAGAGATCAAAGCACAATGGCAAAAACGCCATGATGCGGTATTAGCTTCTGGTGGTTTACATATTATTGGTACTGAACGCCATGAATCACGTCGTATCGATAACCAGTTACGTGGTCGTGCGGGGCGCCAAGGGGATGAGGGTTCTTCTCGTTTCTATCTGTCAATGGAAGACTCCTTAATGCGTATTTTTGCCTCTGATAAAGTATCAGGCATGATGCGTAAACTGGGAATGAACGAAACAGAAGCTATTGAGCATCCATGGGTAACTAAAGCGATTGCTAATGCACAACGTAAAGTAGAAAACCGTAACTTCGATATTCGTAAACAATTACTTGAGTATGATGATGTAGCCAATGATCAGCGTCGAGCTATTTATACTCAACGTAATGAGTTGTTAGATGTTGCTGATGTCAGTGAAACTATCGACAGTATTCGCCAAGATGTGTTTACTTCGATGATTGATAACTATATTCCACCTCAATCACTAGAAGAGATGTGGGATATTGAAGGTTTAACGGCCTGTCTGCAAAATGACTTTGATTTAAATTTACCTATCAAAGAGTGGTTAGATAAAGAGCCTGAACTACACGAAGAAACACTGCGCGAACGTATTTTAGAAAAATCAATCGAAGTCTATAAAGCAAAAGAAGAGATTGTCAGTGCTGAAATGATGCGTAACTTCGAAAAAGGTGTCATGTTACAAACACTGGATTCACTGTGGAAAGAGCACTTAGCGGCGATGGATTATCTGCGTCAAGGTATCCATTTACGTGGTTATGCACAAAAAGATCCAAAACAAGAGTACAAACGTGAATCTTTTGCTATGTTCGCTAATATGTTGGAATCACTGAAATATGAAGTGATCAGCACATTAAGTAAAGTACAAGTTCGTTTACCTGAAGAAGTTGAAGAGTTAGAGCGTCGTCGTCGTGAAGAGGCGGAGCGTTTAGCTAAACAGCAACAACTTAGCCATGAAGTGACAAAAGAATCACAAATGTCTGCCGTTGATGGTCAAGTGGCATCAGGCAAAAAAGTGGGTCGTAACGAACCTTGCCCTTGTGGTTCAGGTAAAAAATATAAGCATTGTCACGGTAAATTAGGTTAATTGTCATCACACAATAGAATTTAATTATCGAATATAGCGAGTACAAGTAAAGTAACCCCCAATAGCTGGATAACCAATTATTGGGGGTTTTTCTATAAAGCGTAGCCGTGTGACTAACAGACTATGCTGGTCTTATTTTGTATTATTTCTTTTCAGAAATAGATGCTTTTGTATTGACGGTTTCATTCGTTTTAACGGGGGATTTAAAAGAAATATCTCCACCTACCAGTTGTTTTGCTAAATCCACCACAGAGGATTTCAGATCAAGATCGGCGCCGGCTTCATAATGATGACCTTCAATATTTTCTAATTTAACGCTACTTCCCCCTAAATCAACTTGGCCTTGTTGACTCACAATTTCTGCTCCGGTGAGTTTTGTCGAGCCATTCACATTTAATGATAGGTCGTTGTTGCTAGTTAAGGAGGTGGTTTTAGTGACAGCATCATTATCTACATGAGTGACTTTGATATCTGCATTAGCAGTATGACCCTCAGCACCTGTTACGATATTCTTAATACCATTACCAACTTTACCAAAACCTTGATCAATTTTGGCTTTAGTTTCATCACTGATACCTGTTTTATCTGCAATAGTTGAAGAGAGGGAATTGTATTTATCAGAGATAGCATCTGTTGATGATTTAATTCCTGAATCAATCGTATCTTTGATGGTTTTCTCTAATAATGACCCTCCGGCTTTAGCCGTTTTATTCACTTGGCTTGATTTAGGATCGTTGGTGTGGTTATAGCCAACATTGACGCCAACAGTGACATGGCGATCACTCTCTTTTTGGCTAGCAATATTGAGTGAACCACCGACATTACCCGTAACGCTATCAGCAGTCACATTAGCACCAGATAGTGTCAGATCTTTATTACTATTAATCGTTAATGTACCTGTTTCTAAGGTTGCATTTTGGTGGCTCGTTTTTTGTTGATCTTCCACATTAACCAGTAATTTACCCCCTATGTTATGAATAGAGGTAGCAGGTTTCTCCTCTGTAACTTCTTTTGGGGTGGTATTGGTTTTTTTGCCATTAAAGCCAATATCTGTTCCCCAATTGTTTTTATAATCAGTAGACTGTGCGGATGTGATCTCGATATCACCGGATTGTGATGTTAGCTGAGTATCTTTACTATTAACTTGTGCTCCTTGAAGATGGACGCTACTGCCATTAATCGTTAAGTTTCCTGAGTTATTAATCGTTCCTCCTTCTCGAGATACGCTTTTCTCATCTTGTTTACCAATAGCAAATTGGGCACTGCCTAAACCATTCACAGATGAAGCATCATCGGTCGTTTTTTTACCAAAGCCTGCTTGTACTCCTCCAGATAAATTATTGCCTTTTTCAGTACGTTCAGAGCTCGCTGATTGTAGGTCGACTTTATTAGTTGCATTTAATGCAATATCTTGTTCGCTACTTAAATGAGTACCTTGTAAAGTCAGGTTATGCCCAGCGTTTAATTCAATACCTTGAGAGCCAGTGATAGCGCCCACTTTTGCGGTAGTCTGCTCTTTGCTGTGATGAGTGGTCCCTGCATTGAAACCTCCACCATAGTCTTTACTCTCTGGCGTGGTGCCCACTTTCAGATTTGCACTACCATTAACATTAGATTGACTTTCGCTATGAGTATCAGTCGCCTGTGCAAGAGTGAGATCACCCCCCGCATTGATAACTGTTTTGCCCTTTTGTGCATCAAATTGAGCACCTTCATAATGGGCATCTTCACCTACATTAATCGAAATATCGCCATTTGAGGTAAATTGGCTACCTTTAGCCTTTGTTTCCATTAAGGCGTTATCAGTTGTTTGGCCTTCACCTTTAATAGCAACGGTAATATCACTGCCCGTTTTAGTACTGACACCAACTTGTCCACCGCCTTTTGTTTCATGGAATGTCGTTTGATGTTTATCTTGCGCGACCTCACTTGTGTGGGTGTTTGCTGTGAGAGAAATACCCTCTTGGGTTGATTGATAGTGAGTACCTTGATCATGTAACTTATTATTACTATCAATGTTGATTTTTCCTGCATTGATAGAGGTTGAAACGGCTTGGCTATCAGTTTGTGATTGCTGACTACCACCACCTTTAATACCCACTTCAACACCGACATTGGGGGTCTCTAAATTGCTAAGATTAGCTAAATTAGCAATTGCATCTCTTGCTGTAACTTTTTTAGTTAAATCGGTATTGTTACCCGGTTTGGTTGTGTTAACACCATCTTCGATTGCTTTCTTAACTGGCTTAGTTACACCGCTATAATCAAGATTAACGCCAACATCGATACCAACATTTAAGCTGTCAGTTTTAGATGTTTCACTATCATTGACGGCAAGATGCTGAATATTTTCACCAGACTCTTGATAACGCCCCTCAACATGGTGAGAAGCCCCTTCGTGAAGCAAATCTTTGTTCGCGGTAATAGTCAAATCACCTGCAACCTCTGTTTGGCTGCCTCTATTTTTTGTTACCTCTGTTTGTGTATGTTGTTTGTCATATTGAAAATCGGCTTTAGAACCGACTTTATCTACACCTCCTGTGTAGCTAAAACCTCCTGAAATAGTGGTATCTGTGTTGTCCGTTTGTTTTTTATTTTCCGTGCTAACAAAGGCAATATTATCACCCGTAATAGAGGCATTCCCTGCGGTAGTCTTTAGATCAGATCCCGCAAAAGTCACATCTTTATTCGCTTGCAGATCAACATTGGCGCCACTAATGGTTGAGTTAGCTTGCTCTGTTTCAGTACTAGTATTTTTATTGGTGGTATGAGTGATATGAAAGCCCGCACTATATTGCTTGTCTTCAACTTCTTTGGCGTGCCCAGTAATGGCTAATGATGTTTTTTCATCATCAATCTTAGTGACTTGTTGTGCTGATTTAACGTTGATATCACCTAAAGAATGAATACCTAATTTATCAGCGCTTTTGATCAAACTACCAATGACATTAACATCATTGCCACTGACAACGGTCAATTGTGCATCGGAAATGAGTTCACTACCTGTAGATGTTTGTTTATTAGTTTCATTTTTATGTGAACTTTTAGTGATATTAAACGCGGTTCCTGTGCGTTCATCGATTTTACTGATGGTTTCACTCAGCGCATTATCAATGACGACATCACCTTGTGTGGTTTTAACAAAAGCACCTTGGTTGCCTTTTACTTGGCTACCGGTAATGTTGACATTGTTATCTGCAGCAAGGAGCAATTGACCATCAGCGGTTAATTGTGTTGCATGACTAACTTGTTGTTGATTATTATTATTTTTATTCTGACCACCACCAATACCTCCCCACATAACATGATTATCGGTGACTGTTTTATCATTATTGGTTTTTTGGACGTTTAAATTAATGTTATCTTTGGCATTGACCAGCACATTTTCATTCGCATGCAGTTTAGCACCTTGCGCCGTTATTGAGCCTTGAGCATCTAAACCAAGATCTTTACCTGCCGTTAATTCACTGGCTTTCAACGTCTCAGTTTGGTGGCTGTTACTCCAACTACCACTTTCTAAGCGAGAAGTATGATTACGTTTATTGCCATTTTCACTACGACTTTCTTTCTCAACTAATCCATTGATATGGATATCTTTATTGGCATTAATTGCAAGGTTATTCCCCGCATTAATTTTAGCCGCGTCTAAGGTAACATCTCCTTTAGTTGCGGTTAATGTTGCATTATTTTTAGCATCAATTTGGCTACCAATTTGCTGTATTTGTTCTTTCTCTTTAGTCACATCGTATTTCCACGAGTAGAACCAGCGATTATCAATATCGGTCTCTTTTTGCTGTAGCTGTTTACCATCGATAGTTAAGTCAGCACCTTGTAAAGTGATATCATCCCCCATTAAATCAGAGGCTTTGATTTGATTATGGCTACTTGCTACTAATGTGATGTTTTTACCTTTTAATTCGGTTTTAGTGAGTGTTTGACTAGAGCCACTATTATTAACCGTGATCCCGCCACGATAGTTTTGGTAATTTTCACTGCCATCTTTATCGTAACTGTCATAACGGACTTGACTATCTGTTTGAATATTATCGGCTTTAACACTTAGGTCGTTATCTGCGGTAAATTTACCTGCTAATTTAACTCCACTACCTTCAGCCGTATTAATAATGCGGATACGACCCGATTGCATACTACCAAAGAAATAGCTATCTAATGCTGAAACGGGTTTTTGTGAAGAGAGAATATCAAAATGTTGTGAGAAGGTGTTTTGTCCAGTAAAGGCTGAAATTTCAGCAGCAGTGATTTTCCCTCTACTATCAATACGAGGAGCAATTAAGTCTAACAACCCTGTTGTATTTAAGCCATTTTTACCAAGCGATAGTAAATTTGTGTTGTTGAGGGTGCTATAGCCTTTTAGCTGACCATTTTCAAAGAGCGGATTACCAACAACTAATGAAGAGCGGCTGGTATTTATAAAACCACAACCATCACATGTGATACCATTTGGGTTAGAAAGCACATATTCAGCAGCGATACCAAAGACCTCTTGCTGACCTAATAAGAATGATGGGTTGCGGCTAACAACTTCATTCAAAATTAAAGAGGCAGCTTGACCATTTAAATTGCTGTTAGCGTTTAAATGACCCGCAAGTTGAGATTGTCCCGCTTCTAATGCGTTATTAAATACAGCCCCAGGCTTGCCAACATTGAAGTCTTGGTATTGGTTATGAGAAATCCCTTCGTTATTTGGCGTGACTATATTAATCACTTGCGTACCACCATTAACAGCAGAGACATCCGGCCCTTGATGGCCTGCATCGGGCACGATGCCATTGCCATAAGCATTAAGAGAGACAAAAATTATTGCTAAAGACGCAGCAAGTCGCCCGGAGGGTGAAAGTTTAAAGTTTTTTGATTTCATAGAGTTATCTCCATTTGTTGCTATGAATGTAGATCAAAATAAGTATGAAAATTTAACCAGTAGTTGAGTAGGATCTTTGGTTTTATTGGAATTTGTTTGGTGATACAGTAACTCGCCTTTTGCAACTTCAAGGTCGAGTTGTGCTTGTTGATATTGAATATTTAAGCCGGAGCTTAGGCCGTAACCACCTTGCCATCCTTTGTAGTTACCATGTTGTTTTACTTGACCGATATCTACCCCTATACGAGGTGTGATAGAAAAGTGGTTAAGTCGATAGGGATAGGAGAGGGTATTGCGTAAATAGCCACCGTTATCACCAGAAAGTGTGCTTTGATCAAAACCACGAATAGCGTTTTTGTCTGTTAAACTTAGCCATTCAACGCCGGGGAGTGTGTCGTGGCTGTATTGGCCTAAAAAAGTACTATTGAATAAAAATGTAGAATGCCATAGAGAAAAGCGTTGATACCAATTGGCAAATAGCTTAACTTTTGTAAAGCGATAGTCGTTACCATTACCGTTAGCGATATAGGGTGTTTCCTCTGCGCCAAACCAGCCGACCGCTTTTTCAACACTCAAATTAGTGCTCAATACGCCATTTGGAATAATCTGCAAATGATTAATCCCTAATTCAATCGTGGTTAATTTAGGGCTACTGAGATCTAAACGAATTTGGCTAAAATAGTTGCGTATACGTTTATGAGTGACTTGAATATTTAAGGTATCAATTTGTTTTTGGCTACGGCTAAAAGCATAATCGCCTCTAATACCTACTTGAGTGGTATCGCCATATAAGCTGACAGTACGTGTTTGTAATTTTTGGTGAAATTGGTACTCCGAATAACTACCAAAAGAGCTAAAAGTAAAACCACCATAAGGAATTGAATAGAGCAAAGTATAAGCGCGATTAAAACGGGTATTCGGGTTATCTGTTGTTATGTTGGCATTTAAGCTTACAAAATCAGATAAACCTAATGGGCTATCTAAACTAGCATTCGTTCGTATTAACCAGCGGCCTGAATTTTTCTGTCCATAATTGTCACTAGCGATATTGAGATGCCAAGGTGATTTTCGTTGATTAGACAACTTAATGACAGAGCCCCCCAATTCGGTACCGGGAAGAATATCCACTGTGACTTTATTTGATTGCAAGCGGTTAGCTTGATCTAAGCCTTGATCGAGTGTAGCGAGTTTTAATGGTTGCCCTTTGATTCGAGGAAATAGTAGTGTGGTGTTAACACCTCGATCACCTCCTTCAATACGTTCAACAAACCCTTCAATAGCATACAGACCTAATTCGCCATGTTGGTTAGGACGTAAGAATTGGATACGTGCGGTAATATAACCATGTTGAAGATAACGCTGAGTGAGTTCTTTTACGAGGCGATTAATATCAGCACTCTTAATACATTGATCTGGTAATGGAGATAATGAATTGAGATCCTTCTCAGTAAGTAAAGTAATACCTTGAATATAAACGCCTTTTATAGGCAAACAGTGTTCTGACTCAGTAATTAAAGTTGGGGTAGGTGAAATATTTACCGCTTTTTCTTGCAGTTGCTGATAGCGATTTTGTTCTATTAATTGATTAATTTCACGTTGGCTATCTTGCAATGCACGCCTTGATTCACTGATTGAGCCTAAATTTCCTGTTTCATTTGCGCTTAATCCACTGGTAGAAAAACAGCTTAATAGTGTTAATAAAACAACTTTTTTTTTCATTTTACCTCGAGATAAAGGTATTAATTCAAATATAATAATAGGGCTTTAATATATATAGATAATAAATAATGTTTTATTATTATATTGAAATTAAAAATAATAAATACCAGTTACTCTTTAATTGAATATATTTTTAAAATTGATGGATTTAAGTAAAACTTTCCCTTTTTTTAGTATTAACTATCAATAAACGTAAAATAATCAGTATGATTTTGTTAGAGAGAATAAGCGTTATCTACAAATAAAATCATTTGTTTAATTTTTATTGTTATTGTATTTGTTGTGATTTTTGCTATGTAAATTACCAGTTAGAAAAAATCAATTAACCAAAAAATAGGTTTTTTAGAGAAAAAAGAAGAATACTGAGAGCGGTTTTGAAAATATTTAATTAAGTTAAAAGCGACTTTTCATTTGTTGGCAGTGATTTATTTATTTCATTATATAAAATATTCATTCTGTGAATAATTATTTCATTTTAATAAATAAAATATAAAAGCATTTATACTTTTACTATTTATTTATCTTAATAAATAGTGATGATTGAGTTTAAACGAAAAGAGTCCAACTTTTGCGGGTCGTTCATCAGGGGGGGAGCAGATGCCGAATAGTGAAGAAAGAAAATCAACCTCATACTATTGGATCTACGGTATAATGGTGAAGTTTGTCAGTGAAACGTATGATCTAATAAGGCTGTTTATGATAGATAAAAAAAAACTACATATTGCTGCAGGTGTGATTTGTGATAAGCAAAATAATGTATTTATTACCCAACGCCCTTTGACATCTCATATGGGAGGATATTGGGAGTTTCCTGGTGGAAAACTAGAAGATAAAGAGACGCCAGAGCAGGCATTATACCGTGAGTTGCAAGAAGAAATAGGTATTAATGTGACGCAATGCCAGTTGCTTGAAACAGTAGAGCATGATTTTATTGATAGGCATATTACATTATCATTCTTTTTAGTCACTGAGTGGGAAAATAAACCTTACGGTAAAGAGGGGCAACTTTCCCGCTGGGTACCTATTATGTCCTTAAATGCCGAAGATTTTCCGCCAGCTAATCGCTCTATTGTTGCCTTATTGCAAAAATAATCAATACAGCCACTTCATGATTGTTGTGGCTGTATGAGTATGCTATGGGCGTTTAATTAAACGACTTAGGATCTTGCTCTGGCATTTCACTCCATTCATCGCTGTCATTGCTTTCGCTTTGACTTGGAATTCGCTTCTCTTCAGCCGCCCATTCGCCTAAATCGATTAACTGGCAACGCTTACAACAAAAAGGACGATAAGGGCTACTTTCATCCCATATTACCTCGGTTCGGCATGTTGGGCATTTCACTATTAATTTTTCGCTCATTATCTCTCCTGAATTTAATTGAGATGATTTCTGTTGTTGATATTAAGCTATATTAACAACATGAAATCTCAAAAGGTAGTTCAGAAGGGATTGTGCCATGCTCACTATCAAGAGGCAAAAAGCGAATAGCATAACGGTTTTTGTGTCCTGAGACTTGAGGGTAAATTTGCTGGCTGGCAAGTAGCTTGATCCGTAATAATTCACCTTCTTCCGTACTGTCTTGATAAAAACCATTATGGCTTAATACCGGTTTAAATGTATCTGATTGACGAATAAGTGTTAATAGGGCATTTAATGCATTTTGTAGAGGATATAACCCTTCCTGCCAACAAGTTAACTTTTCAGTACGCACCGTTTGAGGAAGATTTAACCACAAATGCAAAGTAGGGACATCAAAGCTACAACATCCTCCCGGAATGCTGAGGCGTTGTTTTACTAAGCTGATGATTTTATCTTGTTTTAAATGTTGTCCAATACGTGGTGCTTTACTTAATGCGCAAGCACTTTCTGATAACTCATTAATAATATGACTGACAATCTCTTTATCGACATTAGGAAAGGATAACCACTGTTGCAGTTTTTTTTGTCTTTTTTCTAACTCTTTAAGTAGCTCTGCGCGGATCTCTCCGCGATCTAAAACTTCAATAAATTCTGAAACGGCACGAAAAAAAGATAATGCAGAAGATAATGAATTAATAGATTGAAAACTATTTAATTGAATTAATGAGTTTTCAATTCTAAGCCATGAACGCATTTTCTCATTAAGCGGGTGTTCAAAAATAATTGTTGAGGTTTCTTCACTCATGGCTATTGTCCTGTATTGCTTTTTTGAGCTAATTCTAAGTAATGCTGATGAAGTTGTTTTATTTGTTCATCTTGATTTAAGCTATTATCGTGATTTTCAATAATATCATCAGCAACGGCTAATCGTTGTTCTCTTTTAGCTTGGGCTTGTAAAATTTTGAGTACATGATCTAGGCTTACACCATCACGTTGCATAGTTCTGGTAATTTGTTCTTCTTCAGTCACATCAACCACAAGAATACGATCGGCTAAATGTGTTAGTTTATTTTCAACTAATAAAGGAACAACCCAAATAAAATAAGGGGCGCGAATTTGTTGAATTTGTTTTTGCGTCTCTTGTTGTATCAGTGGATGGAGTAACTGGTTTACCCACGCTTTTTCTTGTTGATTTTGAAAAATAATATGACGTAATTGTGCTCTATTTAACTTGCCATCAGGCAATAAAATTGTGTCACCGAAGTGTTGCTGTAAGGCTTTTAATCCCGGCGAATCTGGCTCTACCACTAATCGGGCAATGACATCCGCATCCACAAGAGGGACGCCGAGTGAGGCAAAACCATTAGCGATGGTCGTTTTACCACTACCAATACCACCTGTAAGAGCAACTGTATAAGTCATTGCGTTCGTCTATTTTTAATTAATCAAAATTTACTGTTGATTGCGATATTCTAAAGCTTAAACTGATTTTTATCACAAGATAATAACCGCAATATTTGGGTTTTATTCAGTTATTATGATAAGCGATTTTCTGCTACCCTGACAGCCTAGCTTACAGTAAGTGGCTAAATCTTCGCTTAATCGGCTATTAATATATCAAAATGTAATGGTGATGCATTGTATCACTGATATTTTGATTATTAGACGCATTGTTAACGACTTTAGGATATTGCTAGCATCAATGTATGGTATCACCTAGTTGTAACACCGGAAGATACATCGCAATAATAAGCGTGCCAGTAATCAATGCGATCAGTGTCATTAAAATAGGCTCAAGCCATGTTTTTACACTATCAAGACGTTCTTCTAATTGATGATAAAACCAGTGGGTAAGTTGCTGGCAAAAAAACTGTAGTTGTCCAGAATTTTCTGCTGAAGAGATAAATTGATAACAGATTGGCGGGAATAGAGGATTATGTCGCATAAATGAGCTAAGTGATTTGCCTTGAGTAATATGCGCTATCATATCAGTGAGTGCTCGTTGATACAGTGAATGCGTTAATTGCTCTGTAATAATTTTTAATCCCTGTAATAGTGGTAATCCAGCTTGTTGTGTAATCGTCATTATCTGAAAAATAATATGTAGCTGGTGATATCTTAATAAGATGCCCAAGTAAGGAAGATTAAGCCAACATCGTTGTTCAATGTCGCGAAATTTAGCACTATGGTGTTTAATAGTGTAATAGCTATAAGAAATTATTAATATAAACAGCAGGATAATTAAACTATATTGAGAAAACCATTGAGAACATCTAATTAAGGTTAATGTTAGCATCGGTAGCTCAGTATTAAATGCACTGTATAAAGATTGATATTCAGGTAAAACATAGATCAACATAGATATTGTAATAACGATTAATGTTAATAATAAGAATAGAGGATACTGAAAAGCTTTTATTATTTTTTTTATTAAATCCCGCTGGTTTTTTAATTGCGTTGTTTGTAATAAGAGAACTTCATCAAGTTTACCACTCTCTTCGCCAATATAAATAAAATGGGTTAAATTAGCAGGAAAATAGAGTGGATAACGACTTAATTGTTTAGATAGCGCGCCTCCTTGATTGAGGTGAAAAATAATATCATTTAAAACACATTGCCAATGTAAATAACGACATTCTTCTTTAAGCAGTGTTAATGCGGGCAAAAGTGCTAAGCCTGAATGAAGTAATAACGCTAACTGTTCAAGAAGTTGAATGCGGTATTGTTTATCACTATTTTGAAAGATTATTACCCTATATAGGCGAATTTTTACTGGTAATTTTTGTTGTTGAATAAGTTGATCAATAACTTCATGTTTAGATTGAGCGACAACGTTGCCACTTAGCCATTTTCCTTGATAAGTTAATGCATTATAGCGATAGATAAAATGTAATTTCATTCAATATCTCCGACTACTTGATAAACTTCATCTAAAGACGTGATCCCCTTCTTTATCAGTTCAATACCTGAGTTAAATAGTGCGTAAGGTGAGGGAAGTGATTGCTTGGCAAGTTCAAAACAATCATAAATAGCTGTTCTGCCTTTGTAGCCGGAATAACAAAATTGACAACCTGTTGCTTGCCAATTGGGTAATATAATTTGTTGATTATTAATAATGAAATTTCTCTGTTCAGGTGATGGGTATTTACAGTTGCTACATAAGCATCGAACTAAACGTTGAGAAATAATTAATTTTACACAAGAGTCGATTAAATCTTTTGCGATGCCTAAATTAGCCAAACGGGCGAGTGTTGCTTGGGTAGAGTTAGTATGCAGTGTTGATAAAACTAGGTGGCCTGTTTGTGCCGCTTTTATTGCTATTTCTGCTGTTTGTTGATCACGTATTTCACCTATCATAATAACATCGGGATCTTGGCGTAATAGTGCTCGTAATATTGTTGCAAAAGTAATACCGGCTTTTTCTGTTATTTGTGTTTGATTAATGCCCTGGAGAGGTAATTCAATAGGATCTTCAATACTATTAATATTACGATTATCTTTATTTAAATATTGCAAACAACTATAGAGTGTTAAAGTTTTACCACTCCCTGTGGGGCCGGTGACTAAAATCATTCCCTGAGGTTGAGTAAGATATTTTTTTAATAGTGTTAAGTGTATTGTTTGAAAACCTAACTGTGCTAATTGTGGCTGTTGCAGATTATTCATGAGCCGCAACACTATTTTTTCTCCATATAAAGTAGGAAGTGTCGCAACACGTATTGAATAATTGTTTTTCTGGTAAGACCAATTAAATTGACCATCTTGTGGTAGGCGTTTTTCGGCAATATTAATATTCGCGAGAATTTTTAAACGTGTCAGGATCTCGTCAGCTAATTGATTGTCAGGGGGAGAAAATAACACTAGATGATTATCAATTCTCGCGCGAATTCTCAGGCTATTTTGTTGTGGCTCTAAATGAAGATCAGAAACACGTTGAGCAAGACTGTGACGTAACAATTGCTCAATAAACTCTGTTGCTGTATGGATAGTATTATTCATGAAAGCTCTTTTTTACGATAAATGATTTATGGATGGTAAGGGCTAGAAACAGAGCCTATTGGCTTTTCCACCTTTGTTGAGGTTGTCGTTTGATTGGTTTAATGAGATTTAAAAACCTTATGGCATAGCGTTTGTAACGCGGTGTTAGTTGATGTGCAGTTAATTTGCCATTGGGGAAGTGTCTCTTTACTGTTTGTTGCAGGAGTCATTACGATGGTTAGCCCTTCTAGTTGAGCCTTACCTTTTGCACTAATAACGCCATTGGCAACATGAATATCTGTAAGGTATCGACTACGAAATTGTTGAGGCATAAAACTGGCATCAGCATGGCATTGGTTATATTGATGTTCATAGTGACAAAGTTCCACTGCAGAACGATAAGGCGACAGGGTTTGTAATACATCAGTTAAGGCGGCCTTTTGGATATAACCATGATAAGCAGGGATCGCCACTGAGCTTAAAATTGAGATAATGGCAATCACAATCATTAATTCCATTAGCGTGAATCCATTCTCTGTTGAGTGATAATTTAATGTATTCATTTTTCTCTCCTTGATAAATAACCTGTTGAAGTATGAGAAAAAAGCGTTTTATTGGCGAATAGAGAAGCTAAGAATTGAGTAAAATATCGAAAAGAAAAAGGCGTGATACAAAATTAACCACTATTATTGAGAGCAAGTTCGCATTAATTGGCGGATATTATTAATAAAAATAGCTAATATGATTTTAAATGTAGAAAAAAGAGGGGTGTTGTGGAGATTAAGCAAGGCTGGCTAACGGGAGTAAAGCACGTTCCATCGCCAAATTATGACAATAGACCTGAAGGCGAAATCCCTTCATTGTTGATTATCCACAATATCAGTCTTCCTCCTGGGCAATTTGGTGGACCTTATATTGATCAACTGTTTACCAATACGCTTGTTGTTGATGATCATCCTTTTTTTAATGAGATTGCACATCTGCGTGTTTCTGCGCACTGTTTAATTCGCCGTGATGGTGAAATTGTGCAATATGTGCCTTTTACGGCACGAGCGTGGCATGCCGGGGTTTCCTTCTATAAAGGGCGAGAGAAATGCAATGATTTTTCGATTGGTATTGAGCTAGAAGGAACCGATGAGTGTGACTTTACGTCGCAGCAATATCAGCAATTATCGACACTCACTCAGCAACTTATTGAACACTATCCGGGCATTAAAGAAAATATTACCGGACATAGTGATGTTGCACCTGGTCGGAAAACAGATCCAGGACCTCATTTTAATTGGTCATATTACCGAGCACTATTAGCAAAATAACATAACAAAATGCATTAATAATTGATATTTTTGCATTGATAATCAATATATGAATGCTGTCACGCTTCAGTGTGACTGTTTATGTGTTTAATCAATGTTAAAAAATAGTGTTTTTAATCTTTTCTAATAATGCGATCTAGTTATCAAATTTGATGAATTTATCAAATAATTTGTTAAAATTTGCAGGTTTTTATGATTTCGCTCAACAACTGTATGGACAGTTAGTAAATACTTTGTTACTTTATTATCCATTACATTAAATTGGTATTACCAATTGACATTTCAATAACCAAGGTAATAGTTATCCAATAATGGCTTCTAGCAATATGGCTTACACAAAGATCCGCCAACCAAAGCTTTCTGATGTGATAGAACAACAACTTGAGCATCTTATTTTAGAAGGCACCCTACGTCCGGGGGAAAAACTCCTGCCTGAACGTGAGCTGGCAAAGCAATTTGATGTATCGCGTCCTTCATTGCGTGAAGCAATCCAAAAATTGGAAGCAAAAGGTTTTTTATTACGCCGCCAAGGTGGTGGAACCTTTGTGCAAGATAACCTTTGGCAAAGCTTTAGCGATCCTCTCGCTCAACTCCTCAGTGGGCATCCAGAATCTCAATTTGATCTGTTAGAAACACGCCATGCCCTTGAAGGTATTGCGGCTTATTATGCTGCATTACGCGGTACTGATGATGATCTTGAGCGTATTAAAGCCAGTCATGCTCGCATTATTGATGCCCATGATAAAGGGGATATCGCAGCGGAGTCGGATGCGGTATTGCAATACCAATTAATCGTTACGGAAGCTGCTCATAATGTCGTTTTGCTACACTTATTAAGGTGTATGGTGCCAATGCTTGAGCAGAATATCCGACAAAATTTTGAGTTTCTTTATACACGTAAAGAGATGTTAACTGCTGTAAGTGAGCATCGCACACAGATTTATCAGGCGATTATTAATAGAGAGCCAGAAGCAGCCCGTGAAGCTTCACACCGCCATCTGGCCTTTATTGAAGATGTTTTGTTGGATATGAGTCGTGAACATACTCGTCGTGAGCGTTCTTTACGCCGGCTCCAACAACATCCTGATTTATTTTAGTAGCACAGATCCTGACCGCTGAGTCTGTACTACCTATCTCCCTGCAATATTCAGGGGTAGCGGTAATAACAGCAGGGCCTATCTTCCCGTCATATCCCCGTGGTATCACGGGAAGATAGGCTCCTATAACCATTAGAAACAGATAACAGATAAGGAATACACCATGTCAGATATGCTGAAAAATGACGTGGATCCGATCGAAACTCGCGATTGGTTACAAGCGATCGACTCGGTCATCCGTGAAGAAGGTGTTGAGCGTGCACAGTTCCTGATTGATCAGGTATTAAAACAAGCCCGTAATGGCGGCCTTGATATTGCTTTAGGTGGCTCTGTACACAGTGATTATATCAATACTATTCCTGTTGAAGATGAACCCGCTTACCCTGGCAATCTGGAATTGGAACGTCGTATCCGTTCTGCTATTCGCTGGAACGCAGTAATGATGGTTCTGCGCGCGTCCAAAAAAGATTTGGAACTCGGCGGGCACATGGCGTCATACCAGTCTTCTGCAACTTTATATGAAGTTTGCTTTAACCACTTCTTCCGTGCTCATAATGACAATGATGGCGGTGACTTAGTTTACTTCCAAGGTCATATCTCTCCGGGGATCTACGCACGTGCATTCTTAGAAGGGCGTCTGACTGAAGAGCAATTAAATAACTTCCGTCAAGAAATTGGTGGTAAAGGTTTATCCTCTTATCCACACCCTAAATTAATGCCTGAATTCTGGCAGTTCCCAACCGTTTCAATGGGCTTGGGGCCACTATCTGCGATTTATCAAGCAAAATTCTTGAAATACTTAGATCACCGTGGCTTAAAAGATACCACTAAGCAACGTGTTTATGCGTTCTTAGGTGATGGTGAAATGGACGAGCCAGAATCTAAAGGTGCTATCACTATCGCTGTACGCGAAAAATTAGATAACCTGTGCTTCGTGGTTAACTGTAACTTACAGCGTCTTGATGGCCCAGTTACAGGTAACGGCAAAATTGTTAACGAATTAGAAGGTATCTTCGCCGGTGCTGGCTGGAATGTGATCAAAGTGATGTGGGGCGACCGTTGGGATGCACTACTACGTAAAGACACTTCCGGTAAACTGATCCAGTTAATGAATGAAACACTGGATGGTGACTACCAGACTTTCAAATCTCGCGACGGTGCTTATGTTCGTGAGCATTTCTTCAATCGTTACCCAGAAACTGCCGCATTAGTTAAAGATATGACTGATGACGAAATTTGGGCGTTAAACCGTGGTGGTCACGATCCGAAGAAAGTTTTTGCGGCATTCCAAAAAGCCAAAGAAACCAAAGATAAACCAACCGTTATTTTAGCTCAGACCATCAAAGGTTATGGTATGGGTGAAACGGCAGAAGGTAAAAACATCGCTCACCAAGTGAAAAAAATGAACATGGACGGTGTGAAACATTTCCGTGATCGTTTCAATATCCCTGTTAGTGATGAGAAAGTAGCAGAACTGCCTTATATCACTTTTGATAAAGATTCAGAAGAGTACAAATATCTGCATGCTCGCCGTCAGGAACTAGAAGGTTACTTACCTGCTCGTCGTACTCGTTTTGATGAAAAATTAGAAATTCCTACACTGGAAGATTTCAGCCAGTTATTAGAAGAACAATCTAAAGAGATTTCTACTACTATCGCATTCGTTCGTGCGTTGAACGTAATGTTGAAAAACAAATCTATTAAAGATCGTTTAGTCCCTATTATTGCTGATGAAGCACGTACTTTTGGTATGGAAGGTCTGTTCCGTCAAATCGGTATCTACAGCCCGAATGGCCAGCAATATACGCCTCAAGATCGTGAGCAAGTTGCTTACTATAAAGAAGACGTTAAAGGTCAGATCCTGCAAGAAGGTATTAACGAACTGGGTGCGGGTGCATCTTGGTTAGCGGCTGCAACATCTTACAGCACTAACAACTTGCCAATGATCCCATTCTATATCTACTACTCAATGTTTGGTTTCCAACGTATTGGTGACCTATGTTGGGCTGCGGGTGACCAACAAGCACGCGGTTTCTTAATTGGTGGTACTTCAGGTCGTACAACGCTAAACGGTGAAGGTTTACAACACGAAGATGGTCATAGCCATATTCAATCACTGACTATTCCTAACTGTATCTCTTACGATCCGGCCTTCGCGTATGAAGTTGCTGTCATTATGCAAGATGGTTTAGAGCGTATGTATGGTGATAAACAAGAAAACGTTTATTACTACATCACAACGTTAAACGAAAACTATCATATGCCAGCAATGCCAGCTGGAGCAGAAGAGGGTATCCGTAAAGGTATCTATAAACTGGAATCTCTGGAAGGCGCGAAAGGTAAAGTTCAGTTACTGGGTTCTGGCTCTATTTTACGTCACGTACGTGAAGCGGCACAAATTCTGTCAACCGAATATGGTATTGGTTCCGATGTGTACAGTGTAACATCATTCACTGAATTGGCTCGTGATGGTCAAGATTGTGAACGTTGGAACATGCTACATCCATCAGAAGAGCCTCGTGTACCATACATTGCTCAAATCATGAATGATGCACCAGCTGTTGCTTCAACAGACTATATGAAACTGTTTGCAGAACAAGTTCGCACTTATGTGCCAGCTGACGACTATCGTGTCTTAGGTACAGATGGTTTCGGTCGTTCAGATAGCCGTGAAAATCTGCGTCACCACTTTGAAGTTGATACTTCTTATGTGATTGTTGCTGCATTAGGCGAATTAGCTAAACGTGGTGAGATTGATGTGAAGGTTGTTGAAGAAGCAATCAAAAAATACAACATCAACCCTGAAAAAGTAAACCCACGTCTGGCGTAAGAGGTAAAGTGAATGTCTATTGAAATTAAAGTCCCTGATATCGGTGCAGATGAAGTTGAAGTCACCGAAGTGATGGTGAAAGTCGGTGATCGTATTGAGGAAGAACAATCCTTGATCACCGTAGAAGGCGATAAAGCGTCTATGGAAGTGCCATCACCACAAGCGGGTATTGTTAAAGAGATCAAAATTGCCGTGGGCGACAAAGTCGAAACTGGCTCTCTTATCATGATCTTTGATACTGAAGAGGGTGCTCAGGCACCCGCTCAAGAAGCCGCTCCTGCGCCTTCTGCTGCCGCACCTGCTGCGAGCGAACTGAAAGAAGTTCATGTACCGGATATCGGTGGTGATGAAGTTGAAGTCACCGAGGTGATGGTCAATGTAGGTGATACCATTTCAGAAGAGCAATCTCTGATCACGGTTGAAGGTGACAAGGCTTCAATGGAAGTCCCAGCACCTTTTGCTGGCGTAGTAAAAGAGATCAAAATTGCTGTCGGTGATAAAGTGAGCACAGGCTCTCTTATCATGGTATTTGAAGTAGCAGGTAGCGCGCCAGCACCTTCTGCATCAGCTCCGGCTCCTGCAGCATCAGCACCAGCAGCCTCTGCTATTAAAGATGTTAATGTACCAGATATCGGTGGTGATGAAGTTGAAGTCACCGAAGTGATGGTGAAAGTGGGTGATACCATTGCAGAAGAGCAATCTCTGATCACGGTTGAAGGTGATAAAGCTTCTATGGAAGTTCCAGCACCTTTTGCCGGTGTAGTAAAAGAGATCAAAATTGCTGTCGGTGATAAAGTGAAAACAGGCTCACTGATCATGACCTTTGAAGTTGCCGGTGCCGCACCAGCAGCACAAGCGCCAGCAGCGCCTGCAGCCTCTACATCAGCAGCACCAGCACCTTCTGCTCCAGCAAAAGCGCCTGCTTCTGCACCAGCAGCAAAAGAAGAATTTGTTGAAAACGAAGCTTATGTCCATGCAACACCTGTTATCCGCCGTTTAGCACGTGAATTCGGTGTGAACTTAGCGAAAGTTAAAGGAACAGGTCGTAAAGGACGTATCTTACGTGAAGACGTTCAGTCTTATGTGAAAGAGTTAATTAAACGTGCTGAATCTGCACCTGCTAATGCCGGTGGTGGATTACCAGGTATGTTGCCTTGGCCGAAAGTTGACTTCAGTAAATTTGGTGAAATTGAAGAAGTTGAACTAAGCCGTATCCAGAAAATCTCTGGCGCTAACTTAAGCCGTAACTGGGTAATGATCCCTCATGTTAATCTGTTTGATGAAGCAGATATCACTGAGGTTGAAGAATTCCGTAAACAGCAAAATAAAGAAGCTGAGAAGAAAAAACTGGATGTTAAGATCACGCCATTAGTCTTCGTGATGAAAGCAGCGGCTAAAGCACTGGCTGATATGCCTCGCTTTAACAGCTCAATTTCAGAAGATGGACAGAAACTGATCCTGAAAAAATACATCAATATCGGTATCGCCGTAGATACACCTAACGGTTTAGTTGTACCTGTCTTTAAAGATGTAAACAAAAAAGGCATCTTAGAGCTATCTTATGAATTAGCAGAAGTTTCTAAGAAAGCACGTGCAGGTAAACTGACTGCATCTGATATGCAAGGCGGATGCTTCACTATTTCTAGCCTTGGTGGTATCGGTACTACCGGTTTTGCACCAATCGTTAATGCGCCAGAAGTTGCGATTATGGGACTGTCTCGTTCTTCGATGAAACCAGTCTGGAACGGTAAAGAGTTCGTACCACGCTTAATGTTACCAATGTCATTATCTTTCGATCACCGTGTGATTGATGGTGCTGACGGTGCTCGATTTATCACTCTGATTAATCAGTACATGAGCGATTTACGTCGTTTGGTAATGTAATCATCTAAACCGGTGCTAAGCACCGGTTTCTCTGATTGCCGTGACAGATTTTGCAGTCATACATTCTAGGTTGTGAGATCTGTCATGTTAGAGCGCTTTTCAGTTTATTAACATTTCTGTAAACTGCATGCGGTATGTAAGTCTCGGTGTTAAATATGGATTATCGTCTGACTCGCCGGACAAATAAATAATGAGGTCACGATGAGTACTGAAATTAAAGCACAGGTAGTGGTTCTCGGTGCAGGCCCTGCGGGTTATTCCGCGGCGTTCCGTTGCGCTGACTTAGGTTTAGATACAGTTTTAGTTGAACGTCACTCTACATTAGGTGGTGTTTGTCTGAACGTGGGGTGTATCCCTTCTAAAGCGTTACTCCACGTTGCTAAAGTAATCGAAGAAGCGAAAGCATTATCTGAACACGGTGTCGTTTTTGATGCACCGAAAACAGATATCGACAAAATTCGCATCTGGAAAGACAAAGTTATTTCTCAGTTAACCGGTGGCTTAGCTGGCATGGCTAAAGGCCGTAAAGTAAATGTTGTTAACGGCGAAGCTCGATTCACAGGCTCACATACATTGTCTGTTGAAGGTAGTGAAGGTACAACAACAATCACTTTCGAAAATGCTATCGTTGCCGCAGGCTCTCGTCCAATCGAATTACCTTTTATTCCACATGAAGATCCACGTGTGTGGGATTCAACAGATGCACTACAACTGAAAACAGTACCAGAGCGTTTACTGGTCATGGGTGGTGGGATCATCGGTTTGGAAATGGGTACCGTTTATCATGCGTTGGGTTCACAAATTGACGTGGTTGAAATGTTCGACCAAGTTATCCCAGCGGCAGATAAAGACGTAGTTAAAGTCTTTACTAAACGTATCAGCAAAAAATTCAATCTGATGCTAGAAACCAAAGTGACCGCCGTTGAAGCAAAAGAAGATGGTATCTATGTCACAATGGAAGGCAAAAAAGCACCAGCTGAGCCTCAACGTTATGATGCTGTATTAGTTGCTATCGGTCGTGTACCAAATGGTAAATTATTAGACGCAGGTAAAGCCGGTATTGAAGTTGATGATCGTGGCTTTATCCATGTTGATAAACAAATGCGTACTAATGTACCTCACATCTTTGCTATTGGTGATATTGTTGGTCAACCAATGCTGGCACACAAAGGTGTTCATGAAGGTCACGTGGCTGCGGAAGTTATCTCTGGTAAGAAACATTACTTTGATCCTAAAGTTATTCCATCAATCGCTTATACTGAGCCAGAAGTTGCATGGGTTGGTATGACTGAAAAAGAAGCGAAAGAGAAAGGTGTTAGCTATGAAGTAGCAACTTTCCCTTGGGCAGCATCTGGTCGTGCAATTGCATCAGACTGTGCAGATGGTATGACTAAACTGATTTTTGACAAAGAAACCAACCGTGTTATCGGTGGGGCAATTGTCGGCTCTAACGGTGGTGAACTGTTAGGTGAAATTGGTCTAGCTATTGAAATGGGTTGTGATGCTGAAGATATCGCATTAACCATCCACGCTCACCCAACGCTATACGAATCAATCGGTATGGCTGCGGAAGTATTTGAAGGTAGCATCACTGACCTGCCAAATCCAAAAGCGAAAAAGAAAAAATAAGTTGATTTTATAATCAAGACAAAGTGTAAATGTTAAGAGCCAAGTTCATTATGAGCTTGGCTCTTTTTTCATTATGATGGATTAAACAACATAGGAATTTAATTTGATACGATATTATTTTTCCATTGAGAGTACTCTTAAGATAAAAACCTCTCGCGTCACAGTTCATATCCAACGGAGAGGATTTATTATAGTTATAGAGTATGGTTAAACTACACTAATATGCCTTTTCCTGAAATTGTATCTGTCCAAGCTACGGCTATCATTTGTTTAGCCTCATCACTTATATTATCGAAAAATCCGGATGCGCCTGCCTTCATAGGAAATGTACTCATGGCCTGAATTTGAATAGCGAGTGCATTGCTTGATAAAGCCGTATATTCGCGCTGATCAGAGTGATCTTTATCAGTCATTGCGATAACGATTTTTGCCTGATTACCATTGAAATAATCAGTAAAAGTAGTTGAGCCAATGCGCTCAAATGTGGCTTGTTCCCCTGTATTTTGTGGGAAGCGAATATGTGAGATCTTTAAATCATAGCCACTGCGTTCAAACCATAATTTATTCCAATCAATATCTCCAAGTACAATATTATCTTCTTGGCTAATATCGTCTATATAACAATCAATCACATTATTATTAATCAGGAAGCTATCGATACCGTTTCCACCTTTGAAGTGGTTCTGATATCCACCTAATATGATAATATCATTACCTGTATTACCATTAAGAAGGCTAAATTTCGAGAATGAAGCTGCAATTAGTTGATCATTTCCATCGCCTCCATCAACTACGGCGTGATAACCCATTAGTTGAATTTCGTCATCACCGCCCCCTCCATTCAACCTATTGTAGTTACCAAAAATTTTGGCAAAATCATTGCCTTCTTCTAAGGATATTTGGTTGTGGTTACCAATTGTGACAACAAAATCTTGTTCACTACCACTGAAAATGCGATTGTAGTTACCGGTAGTGACAGCATAGTCATTACCTGCATTAGTGTGAATTTCACCGCCTTCCCCAAAGACAAATGCTTTATCGAGTCCGTCACCTAAATAGACATTATTGATCCGACCGGCGATAATAGCAGTGTCATCTCCATCGCCTCCAAACATCATGTTTGAGCGCCCCATCAAGACGCCGAGATCATTTCCGTAACCCCCAGTAAAAATATTTGAGATCCCCGTTGCATAGAAAGTATCTGAACCACGCCCACCCCAAAAATTATTATTATCTCCTAGGTAAGCGCCGAGATCATTACCATCTCCCCCCCAGTTGAAATTATAGTTGCCAAGAGAGACATGTATGTCACCATCGCCTTTTAAATGACCACTATTACGCAAGAAATCGAGCGTTTTCTTCTCCATGTTCAGTACATCAGCTGCTAAATTTTCTTTGAGGTTTTCTGCGAGATCACGCATATCTGTTTGTTTATCTTTATTAAAGATTGTGGCAAATAGATTGGGGATATTTAGCGAATTGAAGCCGAAAGGGCGATCATTTTCCTCTGTGATCTTGCTATTTTCAGTTTGACTCGTTGTTATTGGTGTTTGGGCATTAATTGAAACTTCAGATTCATTTTGTTGATCTTCTGTCGCTTTTTCTTTTAAACCATGGCTTTCAGCAAATGAAATAATACCATCCTTGCCCAGATTAATAGATGATTGGAGGTTATCTAATAATTTAGTCGGATCAGTAAATGCGGACAGTTTTTCACCTCCAAACTCAGTCACTACAGCGAGCATATCTTTCAAAATAGCGACAACATCAATGGGCTCACCATTACGAGAGATTATTTTTCCATCTGTGGTAGAGTCTACTCCAAAAATATCCCCCAGAGTCGTGTCTGAACTCACGCTGGCTAACCGACCTAGCAATTTATTTTTTAACTTAGTTGGTAAGTTTTGGGGGGTATAAGTAAAGGTGGTTTCCACCATACCAGTTGCTGTAAATTGCTGCGTCATTAAGCCAAATAATGAGCCAAGATTAGTGTCTATAATAGACTGGATATTATCACCAAACATCAAGTTCCAATTCCCGGCAGTAACTTGAATATCAGCACCTTGACCACCAATGGCGAAATTAAAAGCGATTTTACTATCTAGTTGACGAAGTTGCTCAGCTCGGCTGATTTTTCCCATCTCGTTGTTATTGCCACTACCACCTAACCACTGGTTATATTTTTTGTTTAGTGTGGCTTCTAGATCACTCTTTAATCCACGGCTACTACGCTTATTCTGTGAATTCAGATCAGTCAGTGTTTTATAGTCAACATTGCTCGTTTGGTCTATTCCTGACATATCTATGGCAAATTTTTTAGCGCCAGCGAGTGTCCACTGATCGTTTTGTACCGACAACCAATCATTATCATTATTTTCACCTGAGCATGCGATTGACTCTAGAACTTTGGTGATTCTAGCAGCACCATCAAAAGGGTTGATCAGTGGAGGGGTTGGAATTGATTTTTCTAACATCACAATAAGATCATTACTACGCCCCAGATTAAAGCTGACGTTACGTGTACCAACAAATAATTGCATACCTTCGAAAGCTTGATAGCCAGCAATATCAACACTATGTTTACTATCACCATTACCAACGTGTACCATCACATTGTTATCACCGAAAACCAGTGATTTAAATCCGCCAGTACCTACTTTGATCCCAAGATTAGAGGTTCCCCAATTAACCGTTGTAAACTCGCCGTCACCCACACTGACTTGGATATTGCCAGAATAGCTTAGTGATGAATTATCACTTCCTGATGAGCTTTGTTTGGTTGATTTTTTACCTTTTTTGGGGGCGGTAAAGACTTCATTATTATCTGCAATTGCGCCACGTACTTTGTTGTCAGCTGAAGCACCTATTTTAGTCAAATCAATATCACCTTCAGCAACACCATTATGTATTTGCTCAAATTCAGTCGTGATTTTGCCTTCTTTATTCCAATTTAACACTACCTTGTTTTGGTTTTGTTTGGCTACCCACTCTCCGTTGTTATCTTTGGTGTATTTGTGACCATTGCTATCAACGGCGACCTCTGTTACTCGAGCAGAAACGCTACTACGAATGCCTTGTTGATCTAATGCATTGATAAACTGGTGGGCAAATCCTGCCTGCTTGTCATTACTTATTAATGAACAACCGACAATACTGATATGTTCAGGAGTTGTATTGATATTATTTTCTTTGCTGAATACGGTATTGAATTTAACCAATTGATTGGAAAGCTCATCAGCATTGTAGTTGCTAAGGCGTAAATGATTATTTTCGGTTGTTTCACGACCATGGCCAACAAGCTGCCAACGTATTTTACCTGAAAGTTGTGCTGGGTCGCCATAAGCTACGCGGTAATGACCATCGGCATCCAATTGTACCACGATACTATTTTTGGCATGTTTAGCGGCAAGTGCCGAAGCTGCTTGAGCGACTATCGGATCATCCTCTGTTTGGATAATAATCTGGCTATCAAAACGACTATCACCCCCATTATCATTGGGTTTTACATATACCATCCCCCAATCAGTCACCTTATTCTTTTTTATCGGGTTTTGTATCGAATCTAACGCATTTCTGTGATTGGTGTTATTTACATACTCTGGGGATAGTAAACTTGATATTATTTGTTTACCGTATTGATTCATCAACTTAAGGCTCTCTAAATGAGAAACATCGGTTCTTTCTCCTTTAACTAGATATCCTTTATCAAGTAATTTAGTGCGCATTTTTTCACCACCAATGCCCAGCTCGCCACAGTCAGTGAGCAATATAATGGGGATATCTTTTGAGAAACCCTGTAGATTTTTTTCTACGGAGAATTGGCCATTGATTTTTTTTGCGAGTTGTCCAGTCAATTTCTTAAGGCTATATTCATCATAAGATTCAATTGCTTTTGACATACTTGGCATTGGTCTATCTAAGAATAGCCCAGCTATATGCTGACCGTTAGCTGAAATATCGCTGGCTAATTTAGCCGCAATGGGTGCCCCCATGGAATAACCATGAATAATAATATTTTTAGGATCGATACCTTTATCATTAACGAGATAACGGAACATGGTTTGTGCATCAGCATACATTCCTTGCTCTGTTGGCGAGCCATCGCTTTCGCCAAACCCTCTCATGTTAATCGCTAACATATCGATGCCTTGTTGGTTATAATAATGATAAAAACTAGAGGATTGTTTTTCGGTAGGGGAATTTGAACCATGTAAAAATAGTACTACTTTCTTATCGGTAGCTTCTGGAATATTGTCGTTTCCTCTGTAATATGATCCTGTAAGACGGCCTGCATCCCCTTTTAATGTTATTTTTTCTTCATTTTTTATTCTCATCACCGTTGTCATGTCTCTACGACGTTCATAGCTGCCGAAAAAATGATCATTAAAAAAACGTGTTAATGGGCTAAGATTTTTTCTCTCGTTTGGTGATGTACCGTCATTATCAATAGCCACTTTATTGTGGTCTGATAATGCTTGTAAATTAGAATGTATAGGTTTGCCTTGTTGTACCGCAATTTGGGCTAAGCGTGCTTCCTGTATCTTTTGAGAAAATTTATACAACTCATTTGGTGTCCATATGCCAAATCGAGGTTTCCAATGATGACCAATCAGTTGATCTGCTCCGCCTGCTTTTAATATTCTAGCAACAATACTAGAACAGTTCTTGGTTAATAATTGGTAACGAGGATCAGACTGGCTATTAATGCGCTTCCACTCTTTTTGCATGGCGGCGGCATCAAGTCCCTCTAGATTAATGCGAAACACCACGCCATCATTTGTATCATCAGCGACACTTGTTTTGAAATTTTCTGTTTTTCGGTCTTCAATTTCTTTAATTTTCTTGATTTCCAATGCAAAGGTTTGGTTAATCATCGCTGTTGGAAAGGCGACTTTTAGCCAGTTTTTCACTGCGATTGAAAAGTTTGTTGATACTTCAAGTAGATTACTATTTGGGCTTTTCCACTGTTTAATAAAGGGGTGTGAAATTTCAGGTGGGATAAGTGTTTCTGGTATCCAATGAGGAGCATTCAACAGTAAGCCTGCGATTTCAGGTGTAATATTTTCGAGACCTCGGGTAAGATTCGTTTTATCTCTAAATTCTTTTAACTGTCTGTCATTTTCCCCTTCATCTTTATTTAATTTGAAATTCGTCTTTTCCTCTTCTTGAATATCAATTTGTAAAGTCATGAAATTTGTTGAGCGACTCACTGGTTGGCTTAAATCATACCAGCGTAATTTTAAATCAGGATTTTTTTCTGTTGTAATATTCAGTGGGTTTGCGAGCGATTTGCTCCCGGCAGGCCACCAACTGACATAATTATTATCATGGTTATCCTGCACACTATCGCTATCTAATTGTAAGCGCCCAGAACCTATTTGTAGCGCAGCATGTCCCAAGCGACTATGTTTGCTGGGCTTCCAGATATATAGTGTAGAACTGATTGGTGAAACTTGTTGTTCAATTGCTTGGTGAATTTTTTTCAATCCTGACAGGTCAATACCATGGCCATTTTGGGCAAATTCATTTTCTGTAAATTGATTAAATACCTGATTGGTAATTTCACTGCCATACTCTTTTTCGACCAATCTTTTAATGCTTGTGATTGCATTTTTACCACTGATAAGTTTGTCTTGGTTTTGTAAATTATTTTTCCCTTTTGTAACAAAGTTGCCGTTTTCATCAAGATAAATATGTTTGTTGATTTTTAAGTTAGCATTTGAAAAAATCTCATATAAATAACTAAAAGTATTATTTGAATCAACTTGCTGGCTATTACTTAATAAGATAGAAGCATGTTTATAACGTATATCAACTTGGTCGCGTAATTGTTGCAATGCTTCGTTACGTTTTGAATCAGGGTGTTTAAGCAGATAACTATTAATTTGTATACGTAATGTGGATAGTTGCTGAAATATATCTATTGGTGTGTTGTTTGTATTTGTACTTTGTAATTCATAATCTCTAAGCGATTGAATGATCGCTTTATAATTTTCACCGCGTGCTTTTCCTGTCACCTCTGCAGCGGAGGTTAATTCATCAGCAGTCATTAGATTCGAATAGGCAACAGGTTGCCAATTTTCACCGACTTTTTCTGATAATATTCGTGAATGGTTTTTATCGAGTGACACGATTGTATTATCTAAGAAATAAAGTTGCTCAGGGATAGAGTCAAAATCACGATAATGAGTGAGTATAAAATTACTCATTATTTTTTGTTGTTCTTGATTATCTCCATTTTTTATATAAATAAATTTTTCATTCGTTTCATCTGATGCTTGTGTCAGTAGAAAACCCGTTTCCTGTTCACTAAAAACAATATTGAGCTTTTGTTCAGCAGAAATAAGAGGGGAGGTGTTTTCTAGCTCTTGACGGATATTTTCAGAACCTGACAACGCGTGTAAGTTAGGTGGAATCATTCTACTTTGTTGTCGTGCCATTTGCGCTTCTTGTAACTCTTGAGCAAATGCGAACATTTGATTTGGTGTCCAAATATTATATTTAGGTTGCCAGTTATAGCCAATCAGTTCATCTGCGCCACCCGCTTTTAAAATTTTCGCTACGATACTCGAACAATTTTGGGTTAATAAATGATAACGACCATTAGGTGAATTTTTAATTCGTTGCCATTCAGCTTGCATAGCAGCAACGTCTAACCCCTCTAAATTAATACGGAATACTCGTCCTTCATCAGGTAAGCTGGTTTTAAATCTGTCAATACTTTTTTGTTTTTGCTCAGCAAATTCGTTTTCTACTAAAGCAATTCGTTTTTTCGTTAACGTTGGATCCTTACCTTCTTGTATCCAAGTCTTCATCGCTTTTAATAATTGAATAGATATATCTTCTTGTTGTGTTTTTATATTATCCCATTGTTCAATAAAAGGCTGTGCAACAGAAAGTGGGATTTTTCTTTTTGATAGTAACGTGGGCTCTGTCAATAGTATCATGGCACCATTTATAGTTATGGTATTTCCACTAAATTTACCTTGTACAGCTTCTAGAAAATTTGTGGCGATGTTGTTGAGTTTTTTCTGAGTTATTACCCATTCATCAATAAAAGGCTGTCCAATTGTTCGCGGTATTTTTGAATTTTCTATATAATTTGGGATCGTCAATATATTTTTTGCGTCTGCAAGAGATAAATCATCTGCAGTGGTGACCGTTTCACCTTTCGCAATATTCATGAGTCGGTCATATCTGTTTAGTTCTTTATATTTGTAATTTAAACCAAAGCCATCATTTTCTTCTGCTGCAACATCCGATGCTAACGACTCTTTTGGTTGTGAGGGGACTCCCATCACATCAAAATATGACTTCGCCTTGTTAGGCCACCAACTGATGTAGTTTTCTTTATGATTATTTTGTGCGTCTTCTGTGTTTAACAGTAAGCGACCTTGACCTATTTGTAGTGTGGCGTGTCCCAAATTACTATGATTGCTTGGTTTCCAGATATATAAGGTTGCACTATGAGGAGATAGTTCCCGCTCAATAGCTCTGTGAATTTTTTTTAACCCTGAAACATCAATACCCTCGCCGTTTTCAGCGAATTCATTATTTGCAAATTGACTGAAGACTTTATTGGCAATCGGTGCGCCATATTCTTTTTCTACGGCATTTTTTACTCGCTCAATCACTTCTTTTCCGCTGGTTAGTCTATTTTTCCCTTGCAGATTGTTTTTTCCTTCAGTGACAAAGTGTCCGTTAATATCAATATAAATGTGTTTACTTCTTTTTAAATTGGCATTTGAAAGTGAATCGTATAAGCGACTAAAGCTGCTATCAGCGTTGATGGTGTGACTATCTTGTATTAAAGCCGATGCGTGTTTATAACGTGTATTGACTTGAGTTTGTAACTGTTTCAATCCATCATTGCGTTCAGAGTCGGGGTGTCCTAATAGGTAACCATCAATTTGGTTTCGCAACTGAGCTAGCACTCTCAATTTCTCTATTGGTAAGCAGTTTGTATTCGATTCTTTTTCATGGTATTCCGAGAGAGTTGTAATGATTGATTTATAACTTTCGCCTTGTATTTTGCCTTTAACACTTGCAACTTTATGTAGTTCATCAACTGACATGACTTTTGAATCAGTTAGCATTTGCCATTTATGTTCTACGTATTCTGCAAGTATCCTATCTTTGTTGTTATGACTTGATTTAATTTTGTCATTTTCTAAATGAAGTTCATTAGGCATTGCTTCAAAATTTGAATAATTAGCTAAAATAAAGTGTTCTATTATTTTTTGCTGAGTGGGATCATTGATGTTATCCAAATAAATATTTTTTTGGATACGACCACTATTTTTTTCCAAAATAAAAGTAAAGTAAGTATTTCTATTCTTAATTTTTACATTGAATTTTTGTTTTAGCGTTTCAAAAATGGGGCTTTCGCCTAATCCAGAAAGATTGACCGCGATAGCTCCTATTTTGTGATATTGAAGATTGCCTGAACGAAGAGAAGGTTGTTGATAGGTTGCTACGTCATCTCCATTAAGGTCTGATGTAAAAGAGGGAAGAACGTTTGCCGATTTTTGTCGGATCCCAGCATTAATGCTTAAACGATTAATGGCTTGCTGAGCATCATCAAGTAATTCCTGATTAAATGTTGTCAGTTTATTATTGAAACGACCATCATTTTTTTTAGTTGATATTGGTTTGATATAACTGGATGGATTATCATCAGCCCCCTCTACATAGGCCGCTTCTCCGGATAAACCGCTACCATGCGCCCTGTGACGATTAGGTTTATCACTTTCTTTCAGTTGAACAGATTTAGCTTCTTTTTGTGCTTTATCCGATATGCTAGTCGCTGTTTTTTGCTCCGTATCTCCTCGTGATCTCGCATCTTCCACCATGGTTGATGCTTTTTTCTCTGCCATTTGAGCACTATTTTTTTTATCTATCGCGTCTGAGTATCTTTTATCTGCATCATTTTTTGCTTTGGAAGTATCGAGTTGCACTTCTTGACAATGTTCTTCACTTTGAATAACGCCATATTCCGATTTTTTTATCGATTTTTTCACCTTTGTAAGGTTTGCAACATACTGAGTTTTAATATTATTAACAGGCACTGAAACAATTTTTTTAGTATTAATTAAGCTCTTCTGTACATCCTTTAAAATTCCTTCCGCGAATGGCTCACTCCATGGTTGATCTGAGGGGGGGGGCATCTTGTGAATATTCGCTGAGTACTTCCAGTGTTTGACCAACTGTGGTCAAATTGTGTGTTACTGAATTAGCTTCTTCAAGAATGGCATCGCGTTCTCTATGGCCGTTTTTCTCCAGTGCAAGGTGATCGGTCGATTCAAGTTCAGTCTGTGTGGTAGAGATGTGGTCTAATAGGCGTTGTTTTTCATCAGTTAGTTTTTGACGATTGGCATCTGCCTTCTTTTTGTCAGCGAGGGCATTTTTTGTCGCATCAGAATCTGAGATATGCTTGTTTATATTTGCTACAGCTGATTTAGCGACAATATTTCTTAGTCTGTAATTATTTCCTTGCAAGCCATCAGAGCCTGGAATGGTAAAAATAAGACGATTATTTTCTGCATTTGCGGTTAATTTAATTTGTTGTTGTTGCCATGCTATTGACTTATCTTCACTTGATGAAGTGAAGACAACCTCACCATTCCAGATAACACTTAATTTATTCTCTGTTGGCGTATTATCTTGTCGTTCATACTCAAAACTTAATTCAATCACCTCATTTTGCATTAAACCACTAATATCTTGATATATAGCGATATTTGGTTCATATTCTTCCGTGTATTCTGCTATAAGTCCACCATCCCAATAATCTTTATTATTAGTATTAGTTGGTGTATCAATAGAGGCTCTATGTCCATATTGGCTAATTGCTGTAATTTTATCCTGAGTATATGCAATATTCCAACTTTCTGTTACAGGGTTAAATCCATGTTTAAAGTCACCATTTATGATCAAATTCGGACTGTTATTGGTTAAGTTGGATTCATCTGTATTAACATCACTTAAACTAGGGGTTTCTACCTCTGTGATATGACCTTTTAAATTTATATCAATGTTACTCTTCACTTCGTCGATTTTGTTCATTTTGAAACCGTCGATTGAAGATTTTTCAATTAAATGAATAGCGCCTTTGCCTTTGCGGGAGCCGGAAGTGGTTACATCATCACCTTGTACTAAATAGTTAATAGCCTGACTCCCGACCATACCAAGTACACTCTGTTTTATATTGCCGAAGAAAGTAGCGAGTTTATTACTTTGAGTATTACTAGAAGCAACCGATAAGCTGTAGATATCACCATTGCCAATTTTAACGATGACATTGTTTTTTGCGTAAGAGGCGTTAATACCTAAACCGTTACCAACATGGATATTTGCATTAGCGGTACCTTTCATGACCGAAACATTTAAGCCGTCACCCACTTTGGTACTTACGTTATATTTCCCCCAAGCAACGTTTACAGATACACCATTCCCCACTTTAGTATTGATATTTGCGTTGCCGTATGTAACGGTAACACCTAGGCCATCACCTACGGTTGTTGTAATATTTGCTTGGCCTTTTGCTATGGTGACTTGCGTGCCATTACCTACTTTTGTCGAAATATTGGCTTTACCCCAAACTATGCCATAGTTGTCACCTTTTCCGAGCATAGTGACAATATTTGCATGACCTTTTGCTAAGGTGACCTGACGACCATCACCAATTTGTGTTACAACATTCCCATTGCCCCATGCACCAGTATAATTATTTCCACTACCTACGTGTGTAATAATATTGATATTACCTTTAACAACAGAGGTTTCTTGTCCATTACCTACTTTGGTAATGATGTTGGCATTTCCTTTGGCGAAGTTATATCGTTCACCATCGCCGATATGAGTGAAAATATTGGCTTTACCCCATGCCGCATTAATGCCTAAACCATAGCCTACTTTTGTGATGATATTGGCGTTGCCTTTGGCAAAACCAATCGTGGTGCTATTACCAATATGGGTCATAATATTTCCCACCTTTGAAATCAGCAGACCCACGGTGAGCCCATCACCCACTTTTGTTAAAATATTCGCTTTTCCGCCGAGGATCGCAGCGGTTATTCCATCACCTACATGAGTAACGATATTTCCTTTCGCACCAGCAATGATTCCCGCAATGCCATCACCCACTTTTGTTATGATATTGGCTTGGCCTAATGCAAGTATGCCAGTTATCCCATCACCGATATGGGTCATAATATTGGCTTTGCCAAACATCGCTGATAATGTGGTTCCATTACCCACTTTGGTCATGATATTTGCTTTACCAGAAAACAGCCCAATACCAATGCCATCACCGACATGGGTATAAATATTAGCCACACCTAGCATTAATCCCAACGTTAATCCATTGCCAACTTTGGTAAGGACATTACCTTTACCCACCATTGCAGCAAAGGTTTCTTCATGCCCAATGTGAGTAAAAATATTAGCATTGCCAATCATTGCAGCTAATGTCATGCCATCGCCCACTTTTGTGGCTATATTGCCTATCGCTAACATTAGAGCAACCGACATTCCATCACCCACATGAGTGAACACATTCCCTTTGGCGATCATTAGTGCCAAAGTATTCCCATTGCCTATTTTGGTATAGACGTTGCCTAAACCTCCCATTAGCGCCCAAGCTTCACCATTACCTATATGGGTGAATATATTGCCACCACCGACCATGGCACCTATACTGGTTCCATTACCGACTTTAGTGAAAATATTCCCCACAGCGCCCATTATACCTAGGGTTTGCCCATCGCCAACATGTGTTAGTACATTACCAATACCTAGCATAATGCCTGAAAGATCACCATTACCTACTTTAGTTAAGATATTGGCACCTCCAAGCATAACGCCATGTATGTTACCGTTTCCGATATGTGTTAGGACATTGCCACCTCCCCCCATTATGGCTAAAATATCACCTTGACCTTTTTTTGTTAAAATATTTAATCCACCTAGGGCTATGGTGTAAGTGTTTGATTTTGATTTGTTTTTGCTGATATGTGTAATGATGTTAGCACCACCTAACATGATGCTACTTAGGTCGCCTTCACCCATTTTAGTCAGGACATTTCCACCGCCGCCGAGTAAAGATGTAATAGTACCAGCACCGACTTGTGTCATGACATTAAGTCCGCCTAATGCTCGCCATAAAGCCTTATCACGCTGATGACTATCAATCTGGGTATGGGTATTTAATCCTCCTAACATTGTGATATGACTATCACCTTGTCCTTTGTGAATAGAAACATTCCCTAATGCCGTAAGATGTGCTTTATATTCACCGTCACCAATTCGGATTAATACATTCGTGGCACCAGTAGCATTAATGTTCATTCTTCCTTCTTTACTTTGATGTAGTAAGACATTTGCTAATCCTCCTCCATCAAATGTTAGGTCTCCTCTTTGACCTTTTTTTACAATGATGTTGGCTGCGCCTCCACCAGTAAAGTTGGTATTACCATAATTAGAGTTATGTTTTATTACATTTGCTATGCCGCCACCTGTAAAATTGATATCACCTTGTGTAACATCAGATTTAATGACATTACCAGCGCCACCACCTGTGAAATTGATATCACCAGAGCATTCAGCAGAATTATCGTCTTTAAAAAGTTCTTGTGCTACGCCCAACTTGATTGTTTCTAGAGACTTTCTTTGGATTTGTTCTGTATTAATGTGTTGAAATACTTTTAAATTAGATAATTGATAGTGGCTATCAGCATTTATTTTTGTGAAACGTGGTGATTCGATAATTTCTTGTTTTTCTAATGTATTCCAACAATTATTGACCACACTAAGATTATAGGTATCATCAAAATTTTTTTTATCAAAACGTATGTTCCTAATGTCCTCACTATCAGGCGTTATACGCCAAAGTTCGGAATCGTATTGAAGTTTTCCCGTTTCAGGATCATTGTAAATTTTGACTTTATTAAAGGTATAATCTCGACGACCATAGTCTGATATGAATAAATTGGTATCCCTTGGGCCCGGTGTTTTAAACAAATAAGTATTTGGTTCTCGCAATGATTTAATCGCTTTTACTTCAACAGGTTTACCGAATTCGAAATTTTGCTTATTATCACTTGTTAGAAAATTAATACTTTTATCTAAGTCTAGATTTAACATATAAGCACTTGTTAGAAAAATATTTTCAGCTTTCGTATATTCAACTAATAAATCATTATGAGGATGAACTTGAGTTGTACGAATGATCTCATTGTAAGCCCCAGCTCCATAAAATGTGATATTGCCTTGTGCTATATTGGAATAGATATGATTATAACCTCCCCCCCCCGAAAAATAGATATTGCCACTTGTTTCTTTATAGGTATCAGTATTTCGGCTGATACGTGTAAGCCTATTATTGGCTCCTGCTCCATACATAAAGATATCGCCTGATTTACCTTCGCGTATTAAGACGTTTTCTAAGCCACCTCCGGTAAATTTAATATCACCTGTTTCAACGCGAGAGAAGATTCCGTTGCCTCCGCCTAATCCTTCAAAATTAATATTTCCTTTTGAATTTTGATAGCTATTAAACCAAGTACGAACCAATTTATTATAGCCTCCCCCCCCTTTAAACGTCATATTGCCAGTATTGGTTTCATGCCAAATTTGATTGTAACCGCCAGCACCTTGGTAGTTGATATTACTGATTGCGCCTTTACGGGTGATGATATTTGCAATAGCAGCTCCTGAATAATTGATATTTCCATATTCATATCCAGTATGATTAATCTTAATCGCGGCAGAAGCACCAACATATCTCAGATCGCCATGACCGGACTTTTCAATTTCTCCCCATGCATTTAATCCTCTGACATCTAAATCACCGTTCTCATCAATAATCTTAAGATAAGCACTTCCCCCTCTGACAAAATCGTGCCCGTCTCCGGTGTAAGCGGTAACTGCAAATGTTCCGACTGTGATTGTATCGTGTCCCTTTCCTGCATAAATGATCCCTCCAAAACCTATGGCATCAATATCGTCATTTCCATCTGTACCATAACGTTTTCCTGCAAAAGTAAACTCTAAATCTTTTAAAATTTTTGACATCATTTTCCCTCAAACTTATTTTTAATAAAAAGTACAGTAATTTTTAAATACAGTAGTTCTAGCATCTCTATATACCCTTCTAGCGTCTGACTTGACTGAATTGTCTTTTTTAAGACAAAAAACCTGAAGAGAGAAGATTATTGTAAATAATCGTTTCCTTTCTTTAATTAGTTTTATTTATTTCAGTTGTTAATAAACAGGATAAGAGTTAATTTATGATGAATAAGTTCTTCTTTAAAATTATTCTTCTATTACTTGTTTTTTTTATTAAATGAAGGGCAGTAAAATTTTCAGTCATATTAGTTTTATTTTGAAGAATAGGAAGTAGATCTGCTGCAATTAGCTTTTCAAACTCTTTGTTTATGCATGGATTTTCCAGCATGCTTTTAATTATTGAAGCCATATAAATAAAACCAGAAGCAGGAATGTGGTTCACTTACTTTAGGGCTAATTCTTCATCTTTTTCTGGCATGATACCTTGTGCTATTTTATGAGGATCTTGACCGACAAAATAGAGTGAAAATATACCATTATTATAATTAATGCTTGATGTTTTTTGGACAAATTTTTCGTTAATTGCCATAAAGACTTTCTCCATATAATTAATCATTTTAATGAATAAATCGATAATTTTCTTTTTTTAAATGTAAAGGTTGAACGTAATTGCTAAGTGCTATTTGTAAATGAACTTAATGAAATTATTGTTTAAATAATTAGCATGGTAAAGCTATTTCATATTAATTTGTTAGATTTTAAAACGCTATCAAAAAATAATTATTATATGGGATTTATAGTAGTTTATTGATTAAGTTTTTATTTGTTGGTGATGTTGGGTTTATTTTTATAAGCATTCTATTTAAAATAATTCTAAAGGATGTATGTGTAAGGTTTATTGTTCTAGTTATTTATTACTTAAATCAAATGACTTTAATTTACAAGATAAGTTACGTTTACCGAGTAGCACTGATATCTATTTATTAACTGAGTTTATTGGTAAAAACGAGGCTGGTGAAAAATGCCTATTAGATTGAGTGTCATAATATGAATAAGGTGAGATTTACGTTTGTTGTATGTTGCTTTTATGTGAACGAATTAACATAGTGTTGAAAATTTGCTATGCTGATAGCCCTTAGCTGGGCATAATTTCACAACCATAGATGTTTTATGCGAGCAAAAGATCCTCTGACCTGGCATCCAACTAGATAGGGTGCAGACAGCCGGGTTATACAAAATGACAAAGAAGCGAGGAGAAAGTCGTGCTAGAAGAATACCGTAAGCACGTAGCAGAGCGTGCAGCTGAAGGTGTCGTTCCAAAACCTCTCGATGCCACACAAACAGCCGCACTTGTTGAGCTATTAAAGTCCCCCCCAAAAGGCGAAGAAGAATTCCTTCTTGATTTAATTGTTAACCGTGTTCCACCCGGCGTTGATGAAGCCGCTTATGTCAAAGCAGGTTTTTTAACGGCTCTCGCAAAAGGTGAAACAACATCACCGCTTATCACGCCAGAAAAAGCCGTAGAATTATTAGGTACTATGCAAGGTGGCTATAATATCCATGCATTAATAGAAGCGCTAGATAACGACAAACTGGCTCCTATTGCGGCAAAAGCACTTTCTCATACCTTATTGATGTTTGATAGCTTTTATGACGTTGAAGAAAAAGCGAAAGCCGGCAACGTTTACGCTAAACAAATTATGCAATCTTGGGCTGATGGAGAATGGTTTACTGAACGTCCAGAACTTGCTGAAAAAATCACGGTAACCGTGTTTAAAGTGACGGGTGAAACCAATACAGATGATTTATCACCAGCACCAGATGCTTGGTCTCGTCCTGATATCCCATTACACGCTTTAGCTATGCTAAAAAATGCCCGCGAAGGCATTGAACCCGACCAACCGGGTAGCGTTGGCCCGATTAAACAAATCGAAGCACTGAATAAAAAAGGTTTCCCACTGGCTTATGTGGGGGATGTTGTCGGAACAGGCTCTTCACGTAAATCTGCAACCAACTCGGTACTTTGGTTTATGGGGGATGATATCCCTTATGTACCAAATAAACGCGGTGGTGGAGTTGTATTGGGTGGCAAAATTGCCCCTATCTTTTTCAACACGATGGAAGATGCCGGTGCATTACCTATCGAAGTTGATGTTTCTAAATTAAATATGGGTGATGTTATTGATATTTACCCATACAAAGGTGAAATCCGTAACCATGAAACCAATGAGTTATTGGAAACCTTTGCACTAAAAACAGAAGTACTGATTGATGAAGTGCGTGCGGGTGGCCGTATTCCTTTGATCATCGGTCGTGGATTGACCTCAAAAGCTCGTAGCGCCTTAGGTTTACCACCTAGCACTTTATTCCGTCATGCCAAAGCAGTGGAACAGAGCGATCGTGGTTTCTCACTGGCACAAAAAATGGTGGGACGCGCTTGTGGTCGTGATGGTATTCGCCCTGGTGAATATTGCGAACCCAAAATGACCTCCGTTGGCTCTCAAGATACTACAGGGCCAATGACACGTGATGAACTGAAAGATTTAGCATGCTTAGGTTTCTCCGCTGATTTGGTTATGCAATCATTCTGTCATACCGCCGCTTATCCAAAACCTGTTGATGTAACCACCCATCACACGTTACCTGATTTTATTATGAATCGTGGAGGGGTTTCACTGCGTCCGGGTGATGGCATTATTCACTCATGGTTAAACCGCATGTTATTGCCAGATACTGTTGGTACTGGTGGTGACTCACATACACGTTTCCCTATTGGTATTTCATTCCCTGCAGGTTCAGGCTTAGTCGCTTTTGCTGCGGCTACAGGGGTAATGCCATTAGACATGCCAGAATCGGTGTTAGTACGCTTTAAAGGTAAAATGCAACCGGGGGTAACGCTACGTGATTTGGTTCATGCCATCCCACTTTATGCGATTAAAGAAGGGTTATTGACCGTTGAGAAAAAAGGTAAAAAGAATATTTTCTCTGGTCGTATCTTAGAAATTGAAGGTTTACCTGAACTTAAAGTTGAGCAAGCCTTTGAGCTAGCTGATGCATCGGCTGAGCGTTCTGCTGCGGGTTGTACGATTAAATTAGATAAAGCACCGATTATCGAATATCTACAATCTAACATTGTCTTATTAAAATGGATGATAGCAGAAGGTTATGGTGATCGTCGTACACTTGAGCGTCGTATTACGGCAATGGAAAATTGGTTAGCTGATCCGCAATTACTTGAAGCAGATGCAGATGCTGAATATGCGGCTGTAATTGAAATCGACTTAAACGAAATCAAAGAGCCTATTCTTTGCGCGCCAAACGATCCTGATGATGCTCGTCTATTATCAGAAGTGGCAAACAGCAAAATTGATGAAGTCTTTATTGGCTCTTGCATGACCAATATTGGGCATTTCCGTGCGGCGGGTAAATTACTTGATCAACATAAAGGTCAATTACCGACACGCTTATGGGTTGCACCACCAACAAAAATGGATGCAGCACAACTGACTGAAGAAGGTTATTACAGCGTCTTTGGTAAGAGTGGCGCTCGTATCGAAGTGCCGGGATGTTCATTATGTATGGGTAACCAAGCGCGAGTGGCGGATGGGGCAACGGTTGTTTCAACATCAACACGTAACTTCCCGAATCGTTTAGGTACGGGGGCGAATGTCTACCTTGCATCTGCAGAGCTTGCAGCAGTGGCTTCACTGTTAGGACGTCTACCAGAGCCACAAGAGTATCTTGATTTCATCAATAAAGTCGATGAAACGGCGGAAGATACTTACCGTTATCTCAATTTTGACCAACTAGAGCAATATACAGATAAAGCAACACAAGTGATTTTCCAAACCACGGTATAACTGAGTTTGATTTTTCACTAAAAATTGATTACAACTGCGTTCCAACATATAACGTTGTTCAGCAGTCTGAAACAGGAGGCAATGCCTCCTGTTTTTTTGTTATTTTTGCCATAATAACAATAGATATTTTATATAGAAAAAGGCGACAGCTAATTTAAGGGGCATACACCATGGACTATGAATTTCAGCGTGATCTTACTGGCGGTATATTGGCCCGTTTTTCAATGGATCATGAAGCGATTGGTTATTGGTTAAATGATGAGATCCAAGGTGATATCAGCTTAATCGATCAAATTTTGACTGAGATGGACGAAGTTAAAGGCAGTGAGAAACAGTGGCAATTGATTGGTAAAGAATACAGCTTATCTATTGATGATGAGGAAATTATGGTAAGGGCGAATACTCTCCATTTTGAAACCGATGATTTAGAAGAAGGGATGAGCTACTACGATAATGAAAGCATCGCATTTTGTGGATTAGATGATTTTGCTACTATGCTACAAAAATATCGGTTATTTATTCTGGAAAATAGAAGAAGTTAACAAATCCCATATATTTATTAAATAAATCTGCCACAATATACTATTGGTTGCTATTCTTTTTATTAGGATTATAAGTTTAAAAGGTGGTCTAATGAATGAATTACCTGCGAGTTTAGATGAAGCAACAGGTTGGTTTGTTGCTAATCAAGAACTCTTTATTCAATATGCTGTGAATATCGTTGCTGCATTCTTGATCCTATTTATTGGTCTTTTTGTCGCTAAAATGGTCAGTAAAGGGGTTGCACGGATCTTAACGTTACGCCATATCGACGCAACTGTTGTGACATTCTTGTCTGTCTTGGTGCGTTATACCGTTATTGCATTCACTTTGATTGCAGTATTAGGTCGATTAGGGGTTCAAACAGCTTCTGTTATCGCAGTACTTGGTGCGGCAGGTTTAGCGGTTGGTTTAGCATTACAAGGCTCACTCTCTAACTTTGCAGCGGGTGTTTTAATTGTTATCTTCCGTCCTATTCGTGCTGGTGAATACGTGATGATTGGTGCTGTCGAAGGTACGGTGCGAGATGTACAAATATTCTCGACCACATTACGTTCAGCGGATGACCGGATCATTGTTATTCCAAATAGCAAAATTATCAGTAGTGAGGTTATTAACCTTAGCCGTGAGCCAAATCGTCGTACACAAATTATTGTCGGCGTTGCTTATGATGCTGATATTGATAAAGTCAAACAAGTGCTCGGTGATGTTGTTGCGCAAGATAAACGTATTCAACATAACCAAGGCGTGACAATACGTTTACATGAAATGGCGCCTTCTTCATTAAACTTTGTGGTACGTGTTTGGACCACCAATGATGATGCATGGCCAGTTTATTGGGATCTTATGGAAAACTTTAAACGCGCGCTAGATGCAAATAATATTGGTATTCCATTCCCACAAATGGATGTCTATATGCATCAAGCACAAAATACCGTGATGAAAGCAGAATAAGCACTATTGTTATAAAACACATCTCAAGAGCCACCGATTAAGCGTGGCTCTTTTATTTTTACCGCTATTAGTTTTTCTTATTATCAATAAGAATGATTCATTTCCTCTAATAACAAAATCCTTTTATTATTTTTCTTAATTTAATGAATAATTATTAGGATATTTTGCATGTTAACAACATTTTTTCAGGGGTTTTTATTAAGCGCAGCAATGATATTGCCCATTGGTGCGCAAAATGCCTTTGTTTTGCAACAAGGTAGTAAAAAACAATACCATTTAATGAGTGCATTTTTATGCGCTTTAAGTGACGTGATATTAATTAGCGGGGGAGTCTTTGGTGGAAGTGCATTACTGAGCCAATCAGAATATCTTTTATTACTGATCACTTGGGGCGGTGTGGCTTTTTTATTGTGGTATGGCTGGAATGCGTTTAAAACCGCTTTTACAAAAGAGATTGAATTATCACAACATAAAAATCAAGTGAAAAGTCGTTGGCGGGTGATTGTAACTTTAGTTGCCGTCACTTGGCTAAATCCCCATGTTTATCTTGATACCTTTGTAGTGCTTGGCAGTATCGGAGGGCAATTATCAGCAGAATTACGTCCTTGGTTTACTTTTGGCGCGGTATTCGCATCGATAAGTTGGTTTTTTGCTTTATCACTACTAGCGGCTTGGTTTTCACCTATTTTAAGCCAAGTGACCGCTCAACGTATCATCAACTTGTTTGTGGGGTGTGTGATGTGGTTTATTGCTCTGCAATTGGCCGCTCAGGGATGGAAAAACCTCTTTTAATCTGAAAGAACTTTACAACAGATATGCTAATGTTGTTATAACCGTAATTTAGTGACAATACCCATACATGATTTTTGTCAGGAGGTTTTTGTGAAAGTAAAAGCAATGGTATTAGCATCCATGTTAGCCCTTGGAGCACCCTCAATCGCTTTAGCCGGGGCGGTACCTGAAGGACCCCATATAACTACATCAGGTAATGCAACAATTAAAGCGACTCCTGATATGGCGACACTTAATATTCAGGTTAGTGAAAAAGCAAAAGATGCAGCTCAAGCTAAAAAACAAGTGGATGAGCGTGTTGCAAAATATTTTGCCTTTTTAAAAGAAAACGGTGTGACGAAAGAAGATATTGATGCTGCCAACATTCGTACACAGCCTAATTATGAGTATGATAAAAAAGCAGAACGTTCGGTGATTAATGGCTATACAGCAACACGAACCGTAGATGTAAAAATCAAAAAACTTGATCAGCTTAATACCTTACTGGATGGGGCATTAGCAGCAGGGCTAAATGAAATTAATAATGTTGAGTTTGGCGTTAATGATCCAGAACAGTACAAAGCCAAAGCACGAGAAGTTGCAATTAAAAATGCCATACAACAGGCAAGTTCAGTGGCAAAAGGGTTTGGTGCTGATTTAGGGGCTGTTTATAGTGTAAGTTATCGCGCACCAGAAGCAACACCTTATCCAATAGCACGAATGAAAATGGATGCTATGGCATTAAGTGCCCCGTCACCGGAAGCAGTAAAAGAGACCTATCAACAACAAAGCATTGAGTTTAAAGATTACGTTGACGTGGTATTTGAATTAAAAACAGCTAAATAATCTTTACCATCAAAGGATAAGATGTATTGGCTCAGCAGTGAGCTGATACATCTATATCAGCGTTGTAGTCTGCTAATAACAGGTTTATTGAAAAAAGAAATATTCTAATTCACTGTAATCACTTGTCAGTGTTATATTCTTATCTAAAAATGTCATGTTTTTCTGCAGAAAAACTTTACCATTTGCTAAGTAGATGTAGAATACTTAACGGGAGGCCAAAAATATGAAGATTAAACCTTTAGTTGAGAAGGAAATAAACCGGTTTGAATTTGGTAAAATTTTCACCTATAGAGATTTAACACCATATCTTTCAAATCCTGAAACAACAGTAAAAGCTGTCAGTCGCCTAGTGAAGAATGGTGACATTAAAAGGTTTGCTAAAGGGCAATTTTACCGTCCGAAAAAAGGGATATTTGGTGAAATGCAATTGAGTGATGCCGAGAAGTTAAAAACATTCATGTATCAGAATGGAAAGCGAAAAGGTTATATTACGGGAATGGGGCTTTATAATCGACTGGGACTGACTACCCAGATCCCGAAAACAATTACCATTGCTAGTGACAAATCACCACAGCGTAAGGATTTTGGTACCGTCGAGGTAAAATTAGTGAAAGCTAAAGTGCCTGTTTCCGAATCTAACAGGGAGTATCTTGAGATCCTTGATGTTCTTTCCAATATTAAGAAAATACCAGATAGTAACCCATCTGAAGTCATGAAAGTCATAGCAAAAAAACTAAAAAATATCAAAAAAGATGGCCTTTATGAGCTTATTAATTTGGCTAGTTTTTATTCGCCTGTAACGAGGGCTTTGTTAGGATTATTGATAGAGAATATTAATATAAATCTCGCTTTGGAACTTAAAAAACAGCTAAACCCTACTACTCATTATCGGATAGGGTTGGATAGTTATTGGGATAATGCAGAAGAATGGAATATTGAATGAATCTTCACAACAATCCAGATGTATTTCTGGAATTGATTAACCGGACAGCAGAGTATTTTAAGATCCCTGAAGTTTATGTTGAGAAGGATTATTGGGTTACACACGTCCTTCTCCAATTAAGTCTGTCTGAATTCAGGAACGATTTTATTTTCAAAGGTGGCACGGCGCTATCCAAGGTCTTTGGTCTAATCAAAAGATTTTCAGAAGATGTTGATCTTGCTATGTTTAATAACCGAGGACTGAGCAGTAATCAGATTAAAAAGTGCATGAAAGCAGCAGAGGAAACAATTGCTGCTGGATTGACATATATTCAAAAACCTGACGAGTCTAAAGGAAGCCAATTCCGAAAAGTCTATTATAAATTCCCACGAATTGTTAGCGGAGAATTTGGTCACGCTTCTGATGTTATTTTGCTGGAAACAAATAGTTTTACTTCACCAGAACCTTTTTCATTTATGCCTACTGAATCATTGATTGCTGAATTCATAAGGAAAGCACAGATTGAGGGTGGAAATGAAATCATAACACGCTATGGACTAGAAAAATTTGAAGTCAACGTTCTTGACATCAAACGAACAGTAGCAGAAAAAATATTAGGATTAGTTAGAGCATCGAGCGAAGCAGATCCAAAACAGGCTCTAGCTGATAAAATCCGTCATATTTATGATCTTTGCATGATCAAGCGTAATAAGCATTATAGCCAATTTTTTGATTCTGATAGTCTTTGGAAGATGATGGACATTGTTATTCAGGCTGACAGAGATCAGTTCAGAGAAGCAGGACAATGGCTTGACCAACCTCTACATAAGAGTGTGCTTTTCTCCAAGTCTAGTGAAATATGGGAAAATATCAGGGGGATTTTTCACGGCGAATTTTCTGAATTGGTTTATGACAGTGATCTTCCCTCTGATGATGAAGTTTTCAGCTTACTTTCCTCAGTGGCCAGTCTTTTGCAAAAATGGTCTGATTAATAAGCTGTGGTGATATATTTTTTGTATGAGTTATATCGTTAAGATGCAGTTTAGAGCCAACTGCCAGTCACTGTCTGAGTGAATATAGATAACAGACTAAAGTAAGGAAAATCAATTCGCCATTTTCCTTACTTATCGTTAAATCCCTTTCTAAGAATAGCGATAATATTGATCAAGAAACAACATCATCAACGTTACTTTTTACTCTTCATCTTGCTTAAGCACTTTACGACCATAATCAAGTAACGCATCTGTTACCTTTCTCATCGTTCTGCTTTCTGGGGCAAAACGGTGCCAATACAACATGCGGCGTTGGCATAATCCTGGCGTTAAATCAATCAATTCACCACTTTTTAGCTCATCGGCAATTTGTAGATGAGGGATCATACAACATGTTGAGCCTTGTTTAGCTAACTGAACAAAAGCTTCGGAAGAATTAACAATATGGCAAGGCACACTACCGGGAGATAAGCCGAAATTTTGCTGTAAGAAGGCCTGATGCATATCATCAAGATGGTCAAATGCGACAGCGGGGGCTTTTAACAGAGATGATTTAGTGACCCCATTTGCAAAATAGCGTTGGGCAAAATCAGGGGATGCCACAAAAAGATAGTCTAATGCGCCTAATTGGTCGACTAGACAACTAGGCAATGCTTGAGGCTGAATACTGATAGCGCCAACCACTTCACCACGTCTTAATCGCTCTTGGGTACGAGTTTCATCTTCTACTTGAATATTAAGCCGGATAGGAAGTTGTGTTAATACCGGGTGCAAAGCAGGCAATAACCAAGTAGCTAAACTATCCGCGTTGACAGCTAAAGAGAGTAAAAGAGGCGTCGAGCCACTATTTTCATCACCTAACCACTGCTCTTCTAACATTTCGACCTGATGCAGTAATGCGAGTAGCTTTTGCCCCTGCTCTGTGGGTTGGGGCGGAACCGTACGTACTAATAAAGGTTGTCCAAATAGATTCTCAAGTTGTTTTATTCTTTGTGAAACGGCAGATTGCGTAATACATAGTTTTTGTGCGGCTCGTTCAAAACCACGCTCTCGAATAACGGCATCAAGGGCTTGCAGGGCCCGATAATCAGGACGTTTCATTGACAGATTCTCTTTGATTTTATGTTCTACTGTGTACTATGCCATATTTTTAGTTTTTATGAGTTAAAATGTTGTGTCTCAAATTTTGATACACCTTGTGCGGATTTTATGGGCACTATGCTATTCTTATTCGATAAATGTGAAAAATAAGGTTTTGTAAATGACTCAAGATGAATTAAAAAAAGCAGTAGGTTGGGCCGCCCTTGAATATGTAAAACCGGGTACTATCGTGGGCGTTGGAACAGGCTCTACGGCTTCTCATTTTATTGATGCTCTTGCAACAATGAAAGGTCAAATTGAAGGGGCAGTTTCTAGCTCAGAGGCTTCAACGGCAAAACTAAAAAGCTACGGCATTCCCGTTTTTGACTGTAATGAAGTTGATTCGCTCGATATCTACGTAGACGGTGCTGATGAAATTAACCATCAAATGCAGATGATCAAAGGTGGTGGTGCGGCATTAACCCGTGAAAAAATTATTGCAGCGGTGGCAAAAACCTTTGTGTGTATTGTCGATGAATCAAAACAAGTGGATGTTTTGGGTAAATTCCCTCTGCCTGTTGAAGTTATCCCAATGGCTCGCTCTTATGTGGCTCGCGAGCTGGTTAAATTAGGTGGGTTACCTGAATATCGTGAAAACGTCGTGACGGATAATGGTAACGTGATCTTAGACGTTTATAATCTCACTATTTTGAACCCTATCGAGCTAGAAAATAAAATTAATAGTATTGCAGGGGTGGTTACTGTCGGGCTTTTCGCTAATCGCGGAGCAGACATTGTATTAATGGGGACTTCTGAAGGTGTGAAAACCATTAAATAGTACAATTAAACTGCATCTCTAGTCAGTGATAACAACATCCTCTTAAAGAGAGTGGGAGAACTATATTGTTTTCCCACTCTCTTTTATCTTTCCCCTTAGATAATCAGAATGATGACTTTTTGCAAATTATTTTGAAAACCATAAATTCAGTGATATATATCACACGATAGAGATATCTCTCTTTAAAATTCTGCCATTTTTATTGTCAAAATCATTTTGCTCGGTAGAAAATCACTTTATCTATCGCTTATTCTGTCAACTGTGCAATCGGTTGTATTGCCTCAAAATCTATTTTTGTTATGTTGGTGAAACAGGATTTCGTTTTTATTCATGTAACACAAATAGGGCAGGGTAAATGGTCAAGGTATCTTTGGAAAAAGAAAAGATAAAGTTCCTACTATTGGAAGGTGTACACCAAAGTGCGGTAGAGAATTTAAGAGCAGCAGGTTATACCAACATCGAATATCATAAAGGTGCATTATCGGGAGAAGAATTAAAACAAGCTATCCGTGATGCACGCTTTGTGGGGATCCGTTCCCGCACTCACTTAACAGAAGAAATTTTTGCAGCCGCTGAAAAATTAGTTGCTGTAGGCTGCTTCTGCATTGGTACTAACCAAGTTGACTTAGATGCGGCTGCCCGTCGTGGGATCCCTGTTTTTAATGCACCTTTTTCAAACACTCGTTCCGTGGCTGAAATGGTGTTAGGGGAATTACTGTTATTACTGCGTCGTATTCCAGAAGCAAATGCTAAAGCGCATCGTGGTATTTGGGATAAACAAGCTAAAGGCTGTTTTGAAGCGCGAGGTAAAAAACTGGGGATTATTGGCTATGGTCATATAGGCACCCAGTTAGGGATATTGGCGGAAAGTGTTGGTTTAGATGTCTATTTTTATGATATTGAAAACAAACTTCCTTTAGGAAATGCAACCCAAGTTCGCCACTTATCCGAACTGCTGAATATGTGTGACATTGTTAGCTTACACGTGCCAGAAACGCCATCAACAAAAAATATGATTGGTCACGAAGAGCTATTACGAATGAAGCCAGGCGCTATTCTTATTAATGCCTCTCGTGGAACTGTGGTTGATATTCCGGCATTAGCACAAGCGCTAGAGAGTAAACATTTATCAGGTGCAGCGGTGGACGTTTTCCCAACGGAGCCGGGGGCAAATAACGATCCAAACGATCCTTTTGTATCAGAGTTAATTAAATTTGATAATGTGATCTTAACGCCACATATTGGTGGTTCAACCCAAGAAGCCCAAGAAAATATTGGTTATGAAGTTGCTGGTAAGTTAGCTAAATATTCTGATAATGGTTCTACATTATCTGCGGTTAATTTCCCTGAAGTATCATTGCCTAGTCATGGTGATGATGTAAACCGTTTACTGCATATTCATGAAAACCGTCCGGGTATTATGAATAGTATCAATAACGTATTTACAGAAGAAAATATTAACGTTGCTGCGCAATATCTACGTACAGCTGGCAATGTGGGTTATGTAGTGATTGACGTTACTACACAAACGAAAGCACAAGCTGAGTTAGTATTGCAGAAACTAAAAGGACTACCGGGTACCATTCGTGCTCGTATGTTGTACTAATATCGCATATTTTTATATTAAGTATAAAGGCTCAATAATTAGAGCCTTTATTTTTATGGTTCATTAGTTATCACGGTTTATTGCTGTGTCTGTTGTTGCCACAATTGCTGATAAAGTGTTTTCTTATTTAATAAATCGCTATGTGTACCTTCTTCTAATATACGACCTTTATCAATAACATAAATATAATCTGAAATAGAAATAGCATTAAGTCGGTGAGCAATACAAATTACCGTTCTATTTTTACAAATAGCCGGAAGATTGGCTAAAATTTCCGCTTCTGAGGCATAATCTAACGCCGATGTTGCCTCATCTAAAATAAGAATTCGTGGATCAGGTAAAAGTGCTCTTGCTAGCGCAATACGCTGACGCTGCCCTCCTGACAAATTACTACCTCTTTCACCTACTTGTGTATTAAATCCCTCAGGGAGTTGAGTAATAAAATGAAAAGCACCGGCTAATTTACTCGCTTCAATAATATCTTCTTCACTACAATCGGGTTTTGATAACCGAATATTTTCCATAATAGTGCCACTAAATAAAAAATTATCTTGTAAAACAACACTAATTGATTGGCGTAAAGTAAGGGGATTGGCAATGGCGAGATCCATACCATCAATATAAATCTGGCCTTGTTGAGGAGTATAAAAACGTTGAATTAAACGTGTGATAGTACTTTTTCCTGAACCAGAGGGGCCTGTAATACCAATAAATTTGCCCGCGGGGATCGAAAAAGAGAGTTGCTCAATCACATCTGGAGTATTGGCTGTATAACGAAAGCGTACATGAGAAAATACTATACTTCCTGCAATATTAGGTACAGTAGCAAGTCCTTGATGCTGATGCTCTGTGGGCGTATTAACAATCTCGCCAATACGACGTATAGAGATGCCTGTTTGTTGAACATCTTGCCAAAGTTGGGCTAAACGTAAAATAGGTTGTGTAATATGGGCGGCAAACATATTAAAAGCCACTAATTCGCCCACACTTAATTGCGCTTTCATAATCAGATTAACACCATGCCACAAGATAATTGCCATAGTAATTTTATGAATAGCCCCAATTAATTGCTGAGCAAATAACGCTTTTTTGGCCGCTGAAAAACGCTTAAGGATATAATTAGTGAGTTTATATTGCCACTTTTCAATAAATTGATGTTCTGTTGCTGTTATTTTTATGGTTTCTATACCATTAATAGCTTCTGTTAATAAGCTCGTATTATCAGCATTTGCTTGATACTCTTGTTCAACCCAATAACGGATCATGGGGCCAAGTATCAGCCAAAATAAAAAGTAAACGACTAATGCTGCTATGGTTATCCAAGTTAATAATACGGAATAAGCAAACATTACTGAAAGAAATACGATAATAAAAATGAAATCCAATACCATCATCAACGCAGAGCCAGTAATAAACTGGCGAATATGAGCAAGCTCTTGAATACGAGCAATAATTTGCCCAGATTGACGTTGATTAAAAAACTGACTGGGTAGCCGAATGAGGTGTTGATAAATTTTCCCTGAGAATTCGGCACCTAGGGTACAAGAAACAAAAGCATAAAGTTTATCTCGTAATAAAAGATAGATAGGCTCTATAATGGCAAGCAGCACGAGGAGTACCCCTAAAACTTGCAAATTAGAGAGGCTTCTCCCCGTTAATACTTTATCAATAATTTTTTCAAAAATAATTGGATTAACTAAAGCAAATAATTGAATAAAACAAGATAAAATAAAAATTAAATATAATGATTTTTTTTGTTTTAATAGCGATGGAATGCACCACATTAAGCTAAACTTGCTCTGTTTAGGGGTAAATATCTTATTAATAATTAGCAGTGTGGTATAAGTGATTTTTTTATCAATATGATAATGACTCTCTGTGTTAGTGCTTGGGTCAATAATAATTAATTTATCACTTGTTCTATTTTTTAGAATATACCAATAACCATTAATTTCGATAAGTGTATCAATAATTATTTTATCTTTATACTCACTTTCACTATTAAAAAATGAAAATTCGCATTTTAAATTGAGTTGTTGAGCGGCTTCTATGATATTTAATTCAGAGAGATTGTCGTCATTACCTAAAAAATGAATAAGCTGCTCTTTTTTTAATGTTCCTTTATTCTTTTTTGAAAAATAAATAAGCCCATCAATAATTGAAGGATGAAGAGATGGCGTATTTTTAGTTATATAGTTCATAGATATCTCGCTATTATTTTTCTCTTAATGCTTCATGTTGATAAACTTCTATTGGACTGAGTAAATAATCAATCACTCGACGTTTTTCAATTTTTATATCGGCAACTAAAGACATACCTGTGGCCAGTTTATATTGTGCCTCATCTTCACCCATCATTTGCTTATCAAGTTCAATCAGGACGGGATAAACTAAGCCTAATTGTTCATGTTGTATGGAATCTTTTGCTATATTGACAATGGTGCCTTCAATGGTGCCATAACGGGTATAAGGAAAAGCATCAATTTTAATCATCGCTTTTTGACCTGGATAGATAAAACCAATATCTTTATTGAGAATATTCACCTCAGCAACATTATGCTGAGTATCGGGTACTATCACCATCACTGCTTGTGAAGGTTGCAATACGGCTCCTAGGGTATGAACAGCGAGTTGTTGTACTGTACCTGTAACAGGAGAACGAACAATTTTTAATTGTTGACGTTTCTGAGCATGATAAAGATTTTGTTGATAAATAAAAACTTCGCTTTCATATTGTTTAAATTTATCATGCCACTCTAGGTGTTTTTGTTTTTCTAATCTATCGCGATTTTTTATATATTGTTGCTCTTGACTGGATAAAATAACCAGTTCTGATGATTTTCTTTTAATGATTTGATTGATTTCTAATAACTCCTTTTTATTTTCTAAAAACTCCATGGTACTAATGATTTTTTTATCATAGAGTTTTTTCTTTATATTAAAACGTTTTTCAATATTGTTTTTTAATTCATTTAATGAATTGATTTCTTGGTGAGTAAGAAGCTTGTTTTTATTGTTGGTTTCTATTTCAGAATTAATATGATTAATACTAGCATCAAATTCATCCTTTTCTTTTTTATAACTTAGTAGAACCGCTTCTTTTTTTCTTTATTTAGTAAATTAAAATCATCAATTGCATCAGGTCGGGTGTTTTGACCTAATGCTTGATAACGAATTTTTAGTAATAATAGATTTTCTATCTTATTTTTTAGATTATTAATCTCCTCATCAACACCTAAAATATCAAGTGTTAATAACGCTTCTCCTTTGGTAACTTGTTGGCCATTTTTTACATGAATGGCGCTTAAGCGACTATGTTCATAAATTTGAATTTGTTGCGAATAACCTGAAACCACTAATTTTCCTATAGCTGAAGAAAGCACATCTAATTTACCTATATATGCCCAGAGTAAAAATATAATCACACTTAATGAAATTATTATTGCAATAATACGACTATAAGGTGTCGGCGGTTTCTCAAGTACGGCGATATGATTAGGGTAAAAATCATAGTTTTTAGGCTCTTTTTTAGTTTTAAAGTAGTGAGCAATCATTTGTTTTATTTTTGATTTCATCATTGTTATCCTTGTTGATGTTGCCAAAGTTTCTTATAAGCGCCATCTTTTCTAATCAATTCATTATGTTTGCCTTCTTCAATTATCTGGCCTTTTTCTAATACAATAATGCGGTCACAGTTTTTTATTGTGGAAAGGCGATGAGCAATCATAATGACGGTCTTATCTTGGGTAATAAGGGGAAGATTTTTTTCGATGATGGCTTGAGACTCACCATCCAATGCGCTGGTAGCTTCATCAAAAATTAAAATTTTAGGGGATGAGAGTAAGGCTCTAGCAATTGCAATACGTTGGCATTGTCCCCCAGATAAAGATCTGCCATTTTCAGCAATGAGTGTGTCGTACCCTAAAGGAAGTTTTAAAATAAACTCATGAGCACCTGCTAATTTAGCGACATGAATAACCTCATCTAATGAGGCTGATGGTTGCGTTAAACGGATATTGTCGAGCACGGTTAAATGAAATAAAAAATTCTCTTGTAAGACAAAACCTATTTGTTGACGTAATACTGCGGGGGGAATTTCACAAACCGGAATGCCATCAAGCTTAACTTGACCTAATTGTGGGATATAAAGCCCTGCGATGATGCGCGCTAATGTACTTTTCCCTGATCCAGACGTCCCGACGATACCAATAGTTTCATATTTATTTATTCTAAATGAAATTTGCTTTACAACAGGGGGGGCATCATGTTGATAACTAAAACTGACATTCTCAAAACTCACTTCACCTTGTAATGCCATTTTCTTATTGGCTTTTTCTTGCTCTATTGGGAGATTAAGAATGTCTTGTAAATTATAAATAGCCGTTTTGGCTCGGATATACTTTCCCCAAACTTCTATTGCAGAACTTAAAGGTTGTAGACAGTGGTTTAATAGCATATTAAAAGCAATGAGTTGACCTATTGTCATTGCAAGTGAAATGACTTCAAAAGCACCTAGACATAAAAGTATCGCTGTCGTTATTTTTTGTAAAAATGAAACAATGTATTGCGATAAGTTATCAATATTTTGTAATTTTAAATTTTCATTAGTCAGTTGATGAATTTGCGTATGCCACTGTTGTGTAAAACGTGGTTCTAATGAAAGGCTTTTTATTGTTTCTATACCTCCTAGGGTTTCTGTTAAAAAAGCACTATTTGTTGCTGAATATTGATAAAGCTGTTGTACGGTTTTTTCTATTTTAGGGGCAATTAATTTAGCTAAGATAAAATAGAGTGGGATGGTGGCAAGAAAGATTAATGTTAACTTTAATGACAAATAAGCCATAACAAATAGGAAAATAAAGATAAATGAGAAATCAACCAATAACATTAATAAGGTTTTTGTTATAAACTCTCGAATGATATCAAGCTCTTTTACTCGTGTAACAATAATACCTGTTTGGCGAGATTTAAAATAACTGATAGGAAGTTTGAATAAATGGTTAGTTAATTTCAAACTTAGCAACATATCAATTTTATTTGCTGTATGATGATAAATATACTCTCTTATCCCCTTTAATACAGATTCTGAAACGGCGACAAAAATAAGACCTATTATTAACACATCAAGCGTGGATAGGGCTTGATGGATAATTACCTTATCCATAATTATTTGCGTAATAATTGGGGAGGCAAGTGCTAGCAGTTGAAGAATTAACGAGTAAAATAATACACTTTGAAATAATATACGATATTTCATAAAGGTTGGGACAAACCAAGTGATATCAAAAAAATGCTTTTCTGCAAAGTCCAGATAGTAATAGTGATTTACACTGTTATTTATTAATCTCTCTTTATTCCATGTCTCCATATTGTCAGTTTGTAGATTATAAATTAGAAATTCATTATTGTTATATTTTAAAATAATAAATATATTTTTAGAACGATCTAAAAAAATCATAGGGTAGTGTAATTGTTTTTTAAAAATATAATGAATATTTTTTTTCTTTAGTTTAAAAGCATGTTTTTTTTCTAATGATGCGATAGTATCATCGTATTTATTAATGTTTGGTTTTGTATTATCTAATTGTTTTCCCGAAAGATTAAGAATGATATTAATGCTTTTTATAAATTTCGTGCTTTCTCTATTTTTCATATTAAATGCAATGTGGTTAAAAATAGAGATTTAATCTTATAAAATAAGATAATAATATAAAAAAACAAAGATAGCGTTAAAAGCTCGTCTTAATTTCTCTGTATCAGTTGTTCATCAAAACACCATACTTTATCAGGTGTAATAATTTCAGGTAACGGTATATCCCAATCTGCGCTCGGTAACGAATGAACTTGTTGGCATGTATGAGCAAGTCCCATAGGATAAAATGACTGCCGCTGCCAATTTTCTAATGTTCTATCATAAAAACCTCCGCCCATACCGAGTCGTTGACCACTTTCATCGAAGGCAACCAGTGGCGTAAAGATAATATCGATATCAGATATTGGAATAATGTTATTCACATTGAGTGGAGGTTCAAAAATATTAAAACGATTTTTCACTAACTGCGTGGTGGGAGCGTAACGTAAAAAAAGTAAATGATGGCGATGAAAAGGGTGTAATACGGGCAGACAAACCTGTTTATTTAAATCCCATAAATGAGTGATTAGAGGTGCGGTATCAATCTCGCCGTCAAAAGAGAGAAATAAGGCAATTGTTTTAGCTTGCTTGACTTTGGGATGATGGAGTACCCGTTCAGAGAGTTTATGTGCAGCATCTTGCTGTTGTGCCACAGTAAGTTGACGGCGTTTTTGGCGGATAGCTTTACGTATCTGATCTCTTTGCTGGAAAACAGGGGGTTGTGTCATGATTAATCCATCAGCAAGGAATTAGTATGAATAAAAATATATCACTTCTATGAATTTATTACACTTTAGAGGTAAAAAAAGAGAAAAGCCAAGAAAGATAGGGGCAAAAGAAACAAAAAAAGCTCTAAACATTAAATACTTAATCAGTACTCAGTGTTTAGAACTTGAATTGGGGTCTCCAAGATGCCGTTGTAGGCTGTAACCCTTGAACCCGTGGTCCAAGGTGAACATAGTGCTATCACCATTAGGCTGCCTGAACGAATCAGGTATGCTCACAAGTAATAGATCACCACATTCTATTTTTTTTGAAATATCGGCTCAGGGGACTTACCCACTGACGAACATCTCAGAGAAATTAGGTGGGTGCTGTTAAGCACCTTATCTATGAACTATTGTATTATTTTAATTGTAGAAAGCAACCTATTATCTGTTAATTTCGTGGTGTGCGCATGCTTTCTGAACAAATCTACTTTGATGTTGAAAAAGTGCGATCATGGTGCTTGCCTTGATCGTGTAAAGCTTGTTCAATAGATTGTTGTAGCATTTTTATTTTCTCTTCCATATTGTAGGCATAGTCTCTCGTTTTTAACTTTTCTTCTGCCAACTCATGACTCATATTTAATGCCACGATAAAAATTAAGTGCTCAGTATTGGAAACACCACTGCGTTCTTTGAGATCTTGTAATCGTTGTTCAAGTTCAGCAGCAGAAGCCAGTAAAGCATCTTTTTGTTCTGGTGGGCAATTGACACGTAATGAGCGCCCAAAAATTTGAAGATCAACGGGTTGTGCGGACATGATTCCTTCCTGACATAAAATCTGTGCTACGTGTTTAGTAGTGTATACGGTTATAAGGCAGTATTAAACGCTATTACTGCAAAAATTCCAATGTTTAACATAGCTTAACTGGTACAGTGCGTTCTATTGATGGTAGCATATCTTGAACTATTCCCCTAAATGCGACGTTTATTCTTATGTCAATACAAAACACATTACCAGATTACTCAGCAATTGATTCATTATTACAACAACATGCCGTGCCTTTAACTGCCGCAGAGATGCATGGCCTAATTACTGGGTTTATTTGTGGAGCAGTACATGACAATAGTTGGAAAACTTTGTTACATGAACTGACTAATGAGGGCTTAGCGTTCCCTAAATCGTTATCAGAACCCCTTGAATCACTTTATCACGTCACTCATGAGCAACTTGATGACAGCGTATTTAATTTTTCTATGCTGTTACCTGACGATGCAGAATCTGTTTTTCCTCGAGCTGATGCCCTTGCAGGGTGGGTTAATCATTTTCTATTAGGATTAGGTGTTGCACAACCTAAGTTATCTGAGCATAAAGAGTTGACGGAAGTTATCACTGATTTGCGTAATATTGGTGCATTAGGCTATGAAGAAGATGAAAATCAACAAGAGCTTGAAGATGCACTCGAAGAAGTTACAGAATATGTCAAAGTCTCTGTTCAGCTGTGCTATATCACTTTTGTCGCCTCAAAAGAGACAACAACAGAAAATGATAAACAAGATGAACAACGGACATTACATTAATAATTGCCTTATTAATTAGATAACCAAAAGATCAATAAAGGATAGGAGTGGGTATGAATAAGCAAGAATTTTTATCCCGTCGTCAGGCATTATTAGCTCAGATGAAACCAGCAAGTGCAGCTATCTTTTTTGCTGCGCCAGAAGCACAACGCAATGCTGATAGTGAATATCCCTATCGCCAACATAGTGACTTCTTGTATCTCACCGGATTTAGTGAGCCAGAAGCTATCCTTGTGTTGATTAAAAGTGATGAAACACATAATCATAGCGTACTGTTCAATCGGGTTAGAGATTTAACCGCGGAAATCTGGTTTGGTCGTCGTCTTGGGCAAGAAGCTGCCCCTGAAAAATTAGGTGTTGATAAAGCGCTACCTTACGAAGATGTAGGTGAGCAACTTTATCAATTACTCAATGGATTGGATATTGTTTATCATGCCCAAGGTGAATATGCGTTTGCCGATGAAATCGTCTTTAATGCTCTGGATACCTTAAGAAAAGGCTCTCGCCGTAATTTAAAAGCGCCACAAACGCTTATTGATTGGCGCCCAATAGTGCACGAACTGCGGTTATTTAAATCTGATGCTGAAATTGAATTACTGCGCAAAGCCGGAAAAATTTCTGCGTTAGCCCATACTCGCGCAATGCAAAAATGTCAGCCAGGTATGTATGAGTATCAATTACAAGGGGAAATTGAACATGAGTTTATCTCTCATGGTGCACGTTTCCCTTCCTATAACAGTATTGTCGGTAGTGGTGAGAACGGTTGTATCTTACATTATACTGAAAATGAAACTAAAATGCGTGATGGGGATTTAGTCCTCATTGATGCAGGCTGTGAATATGAAGGTTATGCGGGTGATATTACGCGAACTTTCCCTGTTAATGGTAAATTTAGCCGTCAACAACGTGAAATTTACGAGATTGTTTTAAAATCACTCAATGTATCCCTCGAATTGTATAAACCGGGTACAAGCATCAAAGAAGTCACTCAACATGTCGTGTATATCATGGTGGAAGGCTTAGTTAAGCTCGGCATTATGCACGGTGATATCGAACACCTCATTGAGACAAAAGCCTATCAGCGCTTCTTTATGCATAGCTTAAGTCACTGGTTAGGTCTTGATGTTCATGATGTTGGACACTATGGCACCGATCGTGATCGTATCTTAGAGCCGGGTATGGTGTTGACTATTGAACCAGGACTTTACATTGCGCCAGATGCAGATGTACCACAAGAATATCGTGGTATTGGTATTCGCATTGAAGATGACATTGTTATTACTGAAACAGGTAATGAAAATTTAACGGCTATGGTTGTTAAAGATCCTGATGAAATTGAAGCTCTGATGGCAGGAAAAATTTAAGGCTAAAATCAGCATGAATGTGATTATTGTGGGTGGTGGAATGGCGGGTGCAACGTTAGCACTAGCACTTTCTGCATTAAATAAGGGTAATATTTCCATTTCGCTTATTGAAGCGCGAGAGCCAGATAATGGGCATCCCGGATTCGATGCCAGAGCGATCGCTTTAGCGCATGGCACAGCAAAGCGATTAGCACAAATCGGATTATGGTCGGTCTTAAAACCCTTTGTGACACCTATTAATCACGTTCATGTTTCTGATAGAGGCCATTGCGGTTTTGTGAACATAAATGCACAGGACTACGATATTGACGCTCTCGGTTATGTTATTGAATTACATGATGCGGGGCGTCAACTGTTTGCACAGTTGAAAAAACAACCCAATATTACGCTATATTGTCCCGCTAAAGTGGAGCATGTTCAGCGCCATCTCGATAACGTTGAAGTGACACTTGATGATGGTACGCAACTTAGCGGTGATTTACTGGTTGCCGCAGATGGTACACATTCACCCATTGGTCATCAATGTCATATTCAATGGCAGAAAACGCCTTATCATCAAGTCGCGGTGATCGCCAATGTAAAAACAGAGATTGATCCCAAAGGTTGTGCATTTGAGCGATTTACACAATTTGGTCCATTAGCAATGTTACCCATGAGCGAAGGGCGTAGTTCATTGGTGTGGTGCCATCCTATTGAGAAATTAGAACAAGTTTCACAATGGGATGAGCAAACAACCATTGCACAGTTACAACGGGATTTTGGCTGGCGTTTGGGTAAGATTGAACAAGTAGGGCAGCGTCATTGCTATCCATTAGTTCTGCAAAAAGCACAGCAAATGATCAGCCATCGTTTAGCATTGATAGGTAATGCATCTCAAACCTTGCACCCTATTGCAGGGCAAGGTTTTAATCTTGGTTTACGCGATGTAATGACATTAGCCAATACATTAACCTCGGCCATACAATCAGGTCTTGATATCGGCAGTTATCGCGTATTATCACAATATCAACAGCTTCGCGAACAGGATAGAGAAAGTACTATTACGATCACTGATGGTTTAGTGAAAGTGTTTGCGAATCGTTGTATGCCGTTAATTATCTCCCGTAATCTAGGCTTAATGACGATGGAATTAGTGCCTGCACTTCGTAACAAATTAGCACACCAAACATTAGGTTGGACAAACTGAGCATAATTGCTTTTTAGGATACTTTTATTATGAAATCATTTGATGTTGTTATTGCTGGTGGTGGAATGGTCGGGCTTGCATTAGCCTGCGGATTACATGGCTGTGGATTACGTATAGCGATAATAGAAAATCACCCAGTAACCACGCATTTCCATCCGCAAGATGATTTTGCATTACGGGTATCTGCGATTAATACTGCCAGTGAGTTATTACTCAAGAAATTAGGGGTATGGGAAAACTTAACAGCATTACGTACAGCTCCTTATCAAGGTATGGAAGTATGGGATCAAGATAGTTTTGGACGTATTGCGTTTTCAGCGCAACAAGAAGGGTTATCTCATCTTGGCACTATTATTGAGAATCATCTTATTCGTGAAGTGCTGTGGCAAAAGGTCACCAGTCATAGTGATATTACCTGTTATTCCCCTGCTCAAATTGAACGCATTGTGTGGGGAGAAAATGAAGCCTTTATCAGTTTAAATGACGGAGAAATGTTAACCGCTAGGCTGGTTGTTGGCGCCGATGGTGCGAATTCTTGGTTGCGTAAAAATGCTGATATTCCACTGACTTTTTGGGATTATGAACATCACGCTTTAGTCGCAACCATACGCACAGAACAACCCCACGATAATGTGGCGCGCCAAGTGTTTCATGGTGAGGGGATTTTAGCCTTTTTACCTCTTGCAGATCCTCATACTTGTTCTATTGTGTGGTCGCTACCTAGCTCATTGGCTGAAGATTATAAGAGTGCAGATAAAACGCGATTTGAACGTACGCTAGGTGTTACTTTTGATATGTGCTTAGGCCAGTGTGAATTAGTCAGTGAACGTATGACAATTCCATTAACGGGTCGCTATGCACGTCAATTTGCCGCTCCACGGTTAGCGTTATTAGGTGATGCCGCGCATACCATCCACCCTTTAGCTGGACAAGGGGTTAACCTTGGCTTTATGGATGTTGCTGAATTAATTGGTGAAATCCGTCGTTTAAAAGCAGAAGGTAAAGATTTTGGTGAGTATCTCTATTTAAGACGTTTTGAGCGCCGCCGTAAACATGCCGCTGCGGTCATGTTAGCGACTATGCAAGGGTTCCGCGAATTATTTGAAGGTAATAACCCTATTAAAAAGTGGGTGCGTGATATCGGTCTTTCGTTAGCAGATAGTTTACCAGGAGTAAAACCAAAGTTACTTGAACAGGCGATGGGACTTTCTGATTTACCAGAATGGCTAAAGCATAAAAATCCTGTTTCAGCTGAAAAAATCTAATTCAACAGCCATTTCACATTACTTTTCTTTATAACAGACTGGAAAAATAACACTAAAAATAGCTATTTTTTCAGTCTATTCTTTGTATTGCTCGCCTTTTTTTAGTCATTATTCACTAAAAATGAGGGCTGATACGCATAATTACAATCATTCATTCTGCATACTTATTTCTCTACATTATGATTGGTAGAGGTAATACCCTATTTTAACTTATGGTTTATTTTTTCTCTTAGTGATAAGTTCAAAGTAAAGGTATCGTTTGCGTTGTACGTTAATTGCTCACATTTGTTAAAGTAATGTTTAAAAATAAACTTAAGCTTGTAATTAACACGCTGATTTTTAATCAAGTTTAATTTTATATTTAACAAATTGCGTTCTCTGGATCATCTAAACTAAAAATAGAAAGAGGGAAGAATGGCAAAACAGACTCCGTTATATGATGAGCACGTCGCCTGTGGTGCTCGTATGGTTGATTTTCATGGTTGGATGATGCCACTGCATTATGGCTCTCAAATTGATGAACACCATAATGTGCGTCAAGATGCAGGTATGTTTGATGTATCTCACATGACGATTGTTGATTTACATGGCCCGCAAGTTAAAGACTTTCTACGTTATCTATTAGCGAATGATGTCGCTAAACTCACCGAAAAAGGCAAAGCACTTTATACTGGTATGCTAAATGCGTCTGGTGGTGTGATTGACGATCTGATTGTTTACTACTTTGATGAGACTTTCTATCGTCTGGTGGTTAACTCCGCAACCCGCGAAAAAGATTTAGCGTGGATCACTGAGCATGCCAAAGATTATGTCGTCGATATTCAAGTACGTGATGATTTAGCATTAATTGCAGTACAAGGCCCTCACGCACAAGAAAAAGTACAGCGTTTATTAAGTGAATCGCATCGCCAAATAGTGGCAGCGATGAAGCCTTTCTATGGCGTACAACTTGATGATCTCTTCGTCGCGACGACAGGTTATACCGGTGAAGCAGGTTATGAAATCGCCATGCCAAAAGAGCAAGCTGTTGATTATTGGCAAAAGTTATTAGCAGTGGGGGTTAAGCCCGCGGGGTTAGGTGCTCGAGACACTTTACGTTTAGAAGCGGGTATGGATCTTTATGGTCAAGAGATGGATGAAACTATTAATCCTCTTGAGGCTAATATGGGATGGACGATTGCCTGGTTACCCGAAGATCGTCAATTTATTGGTAGAGAAGCATTAGAAAAATTACGCGCAACAGGCACAGATAAACTGGTTGGTCTGGTGATGCGAGAAAAAGGGGTGTTACGTGCAGGTAGTGCCGTGCACTTTACTGATGATTTAGGTGAATTAAGAGAAGGCGTTATTACTAGTGGCACATTTTCACCGACATTGGGCTTTAGTATTGCATTAGCCAGAGTACCCGCAGGTATTAAAGATAGCGCAATTGTTTTATTGCGTAATCGTGAAATACCGGTAGAGGTGGTAAAACCTGGTTTTGTTCGTTCAGGTAAAGCATTGGTATAAAGCATTATTATTTTAAATGGAGAGTACGGTCAATGAGTCAAATACCTAGTGAATTAAAATATGCGCAATCTCATGAGTGGATCCGTTCTGAAGGCAATGGCGAATACACTATCGGCATCACTGAACATGCTCAAGAGTTGTTAGGTGATATGGTGTTTGTTGATCTTCCTGATGTAGGCAGTGAAGTTGATCTTGGGGATGATTGTGCTGTGGCTGAATCAGTAAAAGCTGCATCAGATATTTATGCCCCATTATCTGGCGAAATTATTGCAGTAAATGAGGAGTTAGATGGTTCACCAGAGCTGGTTAATAGTGATCCTTATGGGGATGGATGGTTATTTCGCATAAAAGCAAAAGATGAAAGCGAATTAAACGATCTCCTTGATGCGGCTGGCTACCAAGAGTTAGTTGAAAACGAAGAGTAAAAATAAACGCCTCGTCATTAAAAAGTCGGGGCGTTTTTATTTATCAGCCTATTTTCAAATCAGTAAAAACAGCTTATCCATTTATTGTGAATTCAGGAATTACCCGCAATGACACAAACTTTAACTCAATTAGAATATCGTGATGAATTTATTCGTCGCCATATTGGCTCATCGCCAGAACAGATTAAAGAGATGCTTGATGTTGTTGGCATCTCCTCATTAAATGAATTAACACAAAAGATTGTTCCCGATAATATCCAATTAGCAACGCCGCCTAATGTCGGAGGGGGGGCTACTGAACAAGAAGCATTAGCAGAACTAAAAGCGATAGCCCGTAAAAATAAACGTTTTACCTCTTATATCGGTATGGGATATGCGCCTTCTGTATTGCCTCCTGTTATTTTACGTAATTTGCTAGAAAATCCAGGTTGGTATACCGCTTATACTCCTTATCAGCCAGAAGTTTCTCAAGGGCGTCTTGAATCATTACTTAACTTTCAACAAGTAACCATTGATTATACCGGCATGGATTTAGCCTCTGCTTCGCTATTAGATGAAGCTACTGCTGCCGCTGAAGCTATGGCAATGGCAAAACGTGTTAGTAAACTAAAAAATGCGGAGCGTTTTTTTGTCGCTGATGATATTCATCCCCAAACACTAGACGTAGTAAAAACCCGAGCTAACACCTTTGGTTTTGAAGTGATTGTCGATAAAGCTGAAAAAGTGTTAGAGCTAGAAGGTGTCTTTGGTGTGCTATTACAGCAAGTCGGCACAACCGGTGAAATTCATGATTATAGTCAGCTCATTAGTGAACTAAAAACGCGAAAAATTATTACCAGTGTAGCGGCTGATCTAATGGCACTGGTGCTATTAACGGCTCCAGGGCAACAAGGAGCAGATATTGTATTAGGCTCAGCCCAACGCTTTGGGGTGCCAATGGGATATGGTGGTCCACATGCTGCTTTCTTTGCCTGTCGAGATGAATATAAACGAGCCATGCCAGGACGTATTATCGGTGTCTCGCGTGATGCTGCAGGTAACAGAGCGTTACGTATGGCAATGCAAACTCGTGAACAGCATATTCGCCGTGAAAAAGCTAACTCGAATATTTGTACTTCACAGGTATTACTGGCCAATATTGCTGCCATGTATGCGGTATATCATGGGCCTGAAGGTCTAAAAAATATTGCTCAGCGTATTCATCGCTTAACGGATATTTTAGCCGCGGGTTTAATTCAAAATGGCATGACATTACGCCATCAGACATGGTTTGATACTTTAACCGTTGAAACAGCGGATAAAGCGGGTGTATTACAACGTGCTAAAGATGCTGAAATTAACTTACGAACCGATATTGTTGGCGCAGTAGGTGTCACTTTAAGTGAAGTGACGACTCGCGAAGATGTTGTCAGATTGATTGAGATTATCAGTGGTAAAGCTTTCTCTGATGACATTGATACATTAGATGCATTGGTAGCTTCTTCATCGACCTCAATTCCAACGGCAATGTTGCGTAAAGATGCGGTGTTAACCCATGAAAACTTCCATCTTTATCACAGTGAAACTGAAATGATGCGCTATATGCATCGTTTAGAAAATAAAGATTTAGCGCTTAACCAAGCAATGATCCCGTTAGGCTCATGTACCATGAAGCTTAATGCTGCGGCTGAAATGCTGCCGATCACATGGCCTGAATTTACCGAAATGCACCCATTCTGCCCACCTTATCAAGCGCAAGGCTACCAGATAATGATTGAGCAGCTATCTAATTGGTTGGCTGCCATAACGGGTTATGATGCGATGTGTATGCAACCTAACTCAGGGGCGCAAGGGGAGTATGCTGGATTGTTAGCTATTCGTCGTTACCATCAAAGCCGAGGAGAAGGAAATCGCCATATCTGTTTAATTCCAAGCTCAGCCCATGGTACAAACCCTGCATCAGCCCATATGGCGGGTATGACGGTGGTTGTCGTGGGATGTGATGAAAATGGTAATATCGACATTGCAGACTTAAAAGCGAAAGCAGAGAAGCACCAAGCTGAGCTTTCTTGTGTGATGGTGACTTATCCTTCAACTCACGGTGTTTATGAAGAGGGTATACGTGAAGTTTGTGAGATCATTCATCAATATGGCGGACAGGTTTATCTTGATGGCGCCAATATGAATGCGCAAGTGGGGATCACGACGCCAGGCTTTATCGGCTCTGATGTATCACACTTAAACTTACATAAAACTTTCTGTATCCCCCATGGCGGTGGTGGCCCAGGTATGGGACCTATTGGCGTAAAAGCACATTTAGCGCCATTTGTACCTGGACATAGTGTCGTGGAAATGGACGGTGTTACGACCCAAGGTGCCGTGTCAGCAGCACAATTTGGTAGTGCCTCAATATTACCTATTAGCTGGATGTACATCCGTATGATGGGCTCAGAAGGGCTTAAACAAGCGAGCCAAGTAGCGATTTTAAATGCTAACTATATTGCTCAACGCTTAAAAGATGACTATGACATCCTCTATTCTGGGGCGGAAGGTTATGTTGCCCATGAATGTATTATTGATATTCGTCCACTCAAAGCTAACTATGGTATCAGTGAAATGGATGTGGCGAAGCGTCTAATTGATTACGGCTTCCATGCGCCAACCATGTCATTCCCTGTTGCGGGGACATTAATGATTGAGCCAACAGAATCTGAAAGCAAAGTTGAAATTGACCGCTTTATTGATGCGTTACTCTCGATTCGTGCTGAAATTGCACAAGTCGATGACGGGGTATGGCCGATTGATGATAATCCGCTAGTGAATGCACCACATACACAGTATGAATTAGTGCAAGAATGGTCACATAGCTATAGCCGTGAATGTGCGGTATTCCCAAGTGAAGCAACGAAACGCAATAAATATTGGCCGGCAGTAAAACGCCTTGATGATGTTTATGGTGATCGTCATTTGCATTGTTCTTGTGCACCAATAAGTGATTATGAATAAAGGTTAATTTAGCGCTATTACTAAATAAAATACCGAGGGTAAATTCAAAATCTACCTTCGGTATTTTTTTGGTCAGTATCAAATGAACAGCAAAAAATTATTTTAACCAGCCTTTTTTCTGAGCCTCTAGTAATTGAGGATAGAGGTATTGCCAAAATTCTGGCCACTGTTTTTCGATAAATAGATTTCGTGCAATCACTTGTTCTAAACGGATATTATTTTCAACCCAGCTTTGCCCTTCGTTATGTAGATTCATTAACATTGGCATTGCGCGATCTAAAATATTGGCAAATTGTGACTCAGGGGTTTGTGCTGCATCATATTCAAGCCAGAGATTAAGAAAATATTCACTTTGTGGTGCAGGTAACAACGAAAAAATACGTCTGGCTGCTTTTTGCTCTTGCTCTTTAATCGCTTCACGAGCAGCAACATCATAAACCATCACATCGCCAGCATCGATTTCGACAATATCATGCACTAAAGCTAGCAGGATCGCTCTACCTATATCAATATCACCGGCATAAGGTTGAAAACTCATTGCTGCAACAGCAAAGTGCCAACTATGCTCAGCGGTATTTTCAGCACGGCTATTGTCTAATACATTATTTTTGCGGTAAACGCGTTTGAGTTTATCAAGTTCAATAATAAAATTGATGGTATCTGAAAAGGGGCCAAAAGCCCCATTAGTTTGTTGTGTCATAAAAATCCGTTCATATGGAAGTGCTATCACTCATCTTCTAAAGAGTAAGGCAAAGGTTTAATAGTTAAGCGGCTGGTGGTATCACCTTGGACACGAAATACGCTGTCAGCATCCATATCATTATTCATCACCACTTCGGCGATAATCGTGTTATCGGCCATACGAACCGCACTTAATACTGTGCCTGTTTTGCGCCATTTATCTTCACCTAATTGCCACTCAACGCTACCGCCAATGTCGGGCAATTGTGCTGCGCCACCTGATAACAGATACATAGCACGTTTATTTGCGCCTCTGAATTTGGCACGAGACACCATTTCTTGACCTGTATAGCAACCTTTTTTAAAGCAAATACTTAATGGTAATGCTTGTAAGTTAGTCGCTTGTGGTAAGAATTGTTCGATATTAGGGGTATCAATAATGGGATAACCCGCCTCAATATCAAGGGCTAACCACTGGTCACTATCACTGGTTTCTGCGGGCAATGTCGTGGCTAGTTTTTTGGCAGTCTCTTCATCTGTAACAATTAAAAAGCGCTCTGTAGGTAACGGGAGTTGCAGTAAGTAGCTATTTTGGTGATTAACCACTTCATTGGCTTTACGGGGGATCTCAGGGAAGAATTCCGCTAAGGCTTGTGCCGCGCCTTGCCCCGCAAGTCCTAATAACACCGCATCTGTATTTTCAGTAAAAGTCACTTTTGAAAATACGGCGTATTTTTTAAGCTCAGTAAGTTGTTTTTCAGCAACATTTTTCCGCAATATATAAGCAAATCCTGCTTGTTGATGGAAAATGCGCAATGTACTCCACATTTTCCCTTTAGCTTCACAATGAGCGGCTAAAGTGTGCTCTGTAGTCGGTAATGCGGCAATATCCGCTGTTAGTTGGCCTTGTAAGTATTTTTCACTATCAGCCCCTGTTGCAGTTATCAATGACCAATCATCTAAAGAGATCAAGGTGAGTGGTAAATTGATTGCGGCATGAGGGCGTTTTGTCTGAGTAGAATTTTGAGTCATGACATCACCCGCTATGTAGTTAATCCGATACACTGTTTATGGTAAAAGAGTCACAAGACAATGCAAGTCATTATTATTTTCAGCGCACAGAAAGAATTTTGTGCATAACAATTTATTGATGCTTCAAAGCGTTGCTATTGGACGAAAGCGACAAATTGTGATCATTTTGATGTTAAAAAGAGTGCGATAAGACTATCATCAAGGCAGGAAGAAATAGTGGTATTTCTTGAAGTGAACATATTAAAGAGCAGAATATGACTATCGATATAGAAAATAAAGCACGAATAAATTGGGCATGTCGCCGTGGAATGCGTGAACTAGATATTTCTATCATGCCTTTTTTCGAAAACGAGTACGACACACTCTCTGATGACGACAAAAGGCTCTTTGTTCGTTTACTTGAATGTGCTGATCCTGATTTATTTAATTGGTTGATGAACCACGGCCGCCCTGATGATGAAGATCTTTATTACATGGTAAAGTTAATTCAAGAGCGTAATAGAATTCGTATGGCTGAAATTGTTAATAAGTATTAGTACTAATAAAAATAGAATATAAAACCAAGTGCATTAAATAAAGCCTGAAGTACTAAGTATCACGCCCTTATTCATTAAATGAATAAGGGCGTTTTAGTAAGTAAAAAACGAAGAATAGAAAATTTTAATGAGGTAATATTAAATCTTAGTGACAATAATTTTGCGTGGCATTTCAAAGAAAAAATAGAGGATCGTCATTTTATTTTTTATATTCTCCTTTTTTTACAAAAATCAGTTATGCTATTAAAAAACGACGACGATATCTTGTTGTAATAATAAGATATTAAAGCAGGAGCTAATATCACTCGTGACTTTATGGAAATCACATTTAACCGTTTCTTGGTTTACACAGTTATTTTCAACTAGTGTTTACGTTATTTTTGAAATAGCATTGCTGTTATATCCTTGGCCACCTGGCTTTATTTATATCTGGGTTCCTTTGTTACTTTTACTTATATTAGGTTGGTATTTTAGCCAAAAAAATATCAATAAAAGGAAAGGGGATTTAGTGCTGCTTAATGGCAATCGTATTCAATGGAAATATCATGAATGGCAGATTGCAAAACAACCGTGGATCAGCCGATTTGGTGCAAAAATAACGTTAGATTCTATCTTAAATAATAAGCAAATCACGCTATGGGTTGCTTTTGATAGTATGCCGGAAAATGAGTGGCGAAATTTTTCACAACTGCTGATGCAATACCCAGATATTTAATTCTGGGTATGTATATAAACCGTTAGAATGCTTACTGATTGACTAAGGTTAAAAGTGTTACCTTGCGGTAGATAACCTGAAGCAATAGATTGATTGCGATTTACAAGTTTTCTTCTATTTCTCGTAAAATTTGCATACACCACTGTGATAAACGTTCATCACTTTCTTCAAATTGATTCACCTCATCTAATGCGAGCCCGACAAAATGTTTACCATCATCAGTAAGTGGTTTAGGACTGGTAAATTCATACCCTTCAATAGGCCAAAAACCGATAAATTTAACACCACTTGGCAGTAAATGGTGGTAGAGCATACCTAATGCATCTAAAAACCATTCACCATAATCAATTTGATCACCCATTCCATACATAGCAACGAGTTTATCTTTGAGATCTAATGTTGGTAGCGTTTCCCAAATTGCGAGCCAATCTTCTTGGATCTCACCAAAGTCCCAGGTTGGAATACCTAAAATAAGAATGTCATACTCTTGCATCAGAGTAATATCGCACTCTTGAACATTATGAAGATCAATAAACTCTTCACCGAGAATGTCACGAATTTTCTCTGCCGCCATTTCGGTATAACAGGTGCTGGAACCGTAAAATAGACCAATTTTCATAAAGATTTTTAGGATATTTTTGCTAATAAAGGTCACTATTGTACCAGAAAACTTTTTCTATGAGGCATAATGTACAAGTAACAACGTAAAGAAGAGAGAGTAAACCCGTGACCCAGACCAAGTTATCGACACAAACGACAACAGATAATAACCAAGAAGATAATGACGTTATCATAGAACAATTTCTCGATAGTATTTGGCTAGAGCAAGGGTTATCTGCGAATACACTCAGCGCTTATCGTTTAGATTTGCAGGCGTTAAGCCAGTGGCTGGTCACACAAAAACTCAATTGGTTATCGGTGACGACGTTAGATTTACACGCTTTTCTTGCCACCCGTTTGGATGAGGGCTATAAAGCAACCAGTGCGGCACGACTGTTAAGTACCTTACGTCGGTTTTTTCAATATCTTTATCGTGAGAAATTACGCCAAGATGATCCCAGCGCTTTGCTTTCTACACCTAAATTACCCAAACGTTTACCCAAAGACTTAAGTGAACAGCAAGTAGAAAATTTACTTAGTGCTCCTTGTATTGATGAGCCAATAGAATTACGTGACAAAGCGATGCTTGAGGTTCTTTATGCCTGTGGATTGCGGGTTTCTGAGCTAGTAGGATTGTCTTTATCTGATATTAGCTTACGGCAAGGGGTGTTACGTGTGATAGGTAAGGGCGATAAAGAACGATTAGTTCCTTTAGGTGAAGAAGCTATTTACTGGTTAGAACAATATCTGCAATATGGTAGACCAGCCCTTATGCAAGGGAAAACCGATGATATTGTGTTTCCAAGCTTAAGAGGCCAAAAAATGACGCGACAAACATTTTGGCATCGTATAAAACATTACGCGGTGATCGCCGGAATTGATTCAGAGAAATTATCACCCCATGTGTTGCGGCATGCCTTTGCAACACATCTATTAAATCATGGAGCAGACTTGCGTGTTGTACAGATGTTATTGGGGCACAGTGACCTCTCTACAACACAGATTTATACCCATGTTGCTACAGAGCGCTTAAAAGTGCTTCATCAGCAACATCACCCAAGGGGATAACCGCCGAATGGCTGGTGTTAAATAGGAATTCAAATGAAAAAGAAATTACTCTGGTTACCCATTTTATTCAGTATGGTGTCAATGCCAGTGTTTGCAGATAACGCTGCTATTAAAGCGCAACTGGCAAAAATGCAGATAAAAGCAGAGAGCATTCAACCGACACCGATAGTGGGGTTAAATGCAGTGCTTTCTGATAAAGGCATTTTTTATATTACTGATGATGGGAAATACCTTACAGCAGGGCCGATTTATAATATTAATGGTGAGGAGCCTGTCAGTATCGCTAATCAAGTGATCATGAAAAAAATTGATTCACTGAAAAATGAAATGATTGTTTATAAGGCTGCTAATGAAAAATATGTGATCACTGTTTTTACCGATATTAGTTGTCCTTATTGCCAAAAATTGCATCAAGAAGTACCAGAGCTAAATAAACAAGGTGTCACGGTACGTTATTTGGCATTTCCTCGTAACGGGGTGAAAAATAATGTGGTCAGTCAACAGATGAATGCCGTATGGTGTAGCGGTTTTCCTAAAAAATCACTCGATAGTGCGTTTAAAGGTGACAAAATTATTGCGATTGATGACTGTAAAAAAATTAATATCAATGAGCACTTTAAACTTGGCACTATGATGGGCATTCAAGGTACGCCTGCGATTGTATTACCTGATGCGAGTATTTATGGCGGATATATATCGGCGACTAATCTACTTGAATTATTAAATAAAAAAGAGAAGTGATAGCGTTTTATGGTTACTATTGAACCGACATTACGTCGGCGTGTGGCGAAAGCAACAGCATTACCAGAAAGCCTCGATCCCTTATTACGGCAAATTTATGCCAATCGAGGTATTACCTCTGAAACTCAGCTCGAGCGCTCGTTAAAGGGCTTATTGCATTATCAAGATTTAAACGGTATTGATGTTGCTATCTCTTTATTAGTTGAGGCATTAAAGCTGCAATCGCGGATCGTTATTGTAGGGGATTTTGATGCCGATGGGGCAACCAGTACAGCTCTTGCTATTAAAGCGTTACGGCAAATGGGATTTCAGCAAGTAAGTTACCATATTCCTAATCGTTTTGATGACGGTTATGGACTTAGCCCTCAAGTGGTTCATGATGTGGCGAAGAAAGGCGTAGATCTGATTATTACGGTTGATAATGGGATCTCCTCTTTTGAAGGTGTTGATGTTGCTCATGAATATGGTATTCGTGTATTGGTTACTGATCACCATTTGCCGGGTCACTCCCTTCCTCAAGCTGATGCAATTATCAATCCTAATTTAGCGGATTGTGCCTTTTTGTCGAAATCATTAGCGGGTGTCGGTGTCACTTTCTATTTAATGACCGCATTAAGAGCTGAATTAGAAAAACAAGGTTGGTTTACAACACAAGGATTAGCTCGCCCTAATATGGCCGATTACCTTGATTTAGTCGCATTAGGCACGGTTGCTGATGTGGTTCCTCTTGATGAAAATAATCGTATTTTTGTTTATGAGGGATTACGCCGTATTCGTGCAGGACGTTGCTGTGCAGGGATCAAAGCCTTGACGGAAGTTTCACGTAAAACGTTGTCACAATTAGTCAGCAGTGACTTAGGTTTTGCATTAGGGCCAAGACTTAATGCGGCTGGGCGTCTTGATGATATGTCTGTTGGCGTTGCTTTACTGTTAACTAATGATATTGGTGTCGCCCGTGAAATTGCCAATGAACTGGATGGATTAAATCAGACTCGTCGTGAAATAGAAGCAGGAATGCAAGAAGAAGCATCGACAATTTTTCGCCAATTTATTACTACCCAAGATGACTTACCGAATGGATTAGCTATTTATCATCCTCAGTGGCATCAAGGTGTGGTTGGCATTCTCGCCTCACGAATTAAAGAAAAACTACATCGCCCAGTGATTGCTTTTGCCCCAAGCGGTGATGGTTTACTAAAAGGCTCAGGACGCTCTATTCATGGTGTACACTTGCGAGATGCATTAGAACGTTTGAATACATTAAATCCGGGATTAATGGTGAAGTTTGGTGGTCATGCGATGGCGGCCGGACTATCTCTGGAAGAAGAGAAATTTCCACTTTTTCAGCGTCACTTTTCGGCACTTATGGCGGAATTAGTTTCAGCTGAACAATTACAAGGCGTGATTTTAACAGACGGCGAGTTAAGCGATAGTCAGTTATCTTTACCTATTGCGGAAATGTTAAGAGAAGCAGGGCCTTGGGGACAAGCCTTTCCTGAGCCACTTTTCGATGGCAAATTCACCTTATTACAGCAACGTATTGTGGGAAGCAAACATTTAAAAATGATGCTTCAACCGATAAATAGCCATGTAATGATTGATGCTATTGCATTTAATGTTGATGTTAATATATGGCCGGATAACAGTATTAAAACGGTTGAGCTTGCCTACCGATTAGACGTCAATGAATTTAGAGGACAGCGCAATGCACAACTGCTGGTGGAGCATATTTGGCCTTGTTAATCGCGATAGATAAGTCATTTTATGGTTGTATTGAGCATCGCGCTGTTATGAGCATAATAATCCGATAGACAATTGTATATAAATGCTATAAACCCGCGCTGAGATCCGTTACAATATGCGGTTCAAAATTTATTCCAATTGTTTTTAAAAACAACGTTAAGACGAAAAAGTATGTTTGAAATCAATCCAGTAAAACACCAAATAGAAGAAGTCGCTGAGCGGACTCAAGTCCTCAGGGGGTATCTTTGACTATGATGCCAAGAAAGAGCGTTTAGAAGAAGTCAACGCAGAATTAGAGCAACCTGACGTGTGGAATGAGCCTGAAAAGGCGCAGGCGTTAGGAAAAGAACGCTCATCTCTTGAAGCTATTGTAGAAACAATCGACCAACTCGAACAAGGACTAGAAGATGTTTCTGGTTTACTTGACCTTGCTGTTGAAGCCGATGATGAAGAAACATTTAACGAAGCAGTTGCTGAGTTAGAAGGATTAAACAAAAAGCTTGAGCAATTAGAGTTCCGTCGTATGTTCTCTGGTGAATATGACAGTGCTGATTGCTATCTTGATTTACAAGCAGGCTCTGGCGGTACAGAGGCACAAGATTGGGCAAGTATGCTAATGCGTATGTACTTACGTTGGGCTGAATCTAGAGGCTTTAAAACAGAAATTATTGAAGAGTCTGACGGTGATGTTGCAGGTTTAAAATCAGCAACAATCAAAATCATAGGAGAATATGCCTATGGTTGGCTACGTACAGAAACCGGGGTTCACCGTTTAGTGCGTAAAAGCCCATTTGACTCAGGCGGACGTCGCCATACTTCATTTAGCTCTGCTTTTGTTTACCCTGAAGTTGATGACAATATTGATATTGAAATCAACCCAGCCGATCTGCGTATCGACGTTTACCGCGCATCAGGCGCTGGTGGTCAGCACGTTAATAAAACAGAATCTGCGGTACGTATTACCCACGTTCCTACAGGGCTTGTCACACAATGCCAAAATGATCGCTCTCAACATAAGAACAAAGATCAGGCAATGAAACAGATGAAAGCGAAGCTGTATGAACTGGAAATGCAAAAGAAAAATGCAGATAAGCAAGTGATGGAAGATAATAAGTCAGATATTGGCTGGGGTAGCCAAATCCGCTCTTATGTTCTAGATGATTCACGAATTAAAGATTTACGCACTGGTGTGGAAACGCGTAATACACAAGCAGTGTTAGATGGTGATCTCGATAAATTTATTGAAGCTAGCTTAAAAGCGGGCCTGTGAGGAAAAACATGTCGCAACAGCAACAAGGTGCGGAGCAGGCACCTGATTTAAATAACGAACTGCAAACTCGCCGCGAAAAATTATCAGCTTTACGTGATAATGGTAACGCATTCCCAAATGATTTCCGCAGAGATGCCATGTCTGACGAATTACATCAAAAATATGATGCAATGAGTGCAGAAGAGTTAGACGCTGCTAATGTGGAAGTTGCTATTGCAGGTCGTATGATGACTCGCCGTATTATGGGGAAAGCATCTTTCGCTACATTGCAAGACATGGGCGGCCGTATCCAGCTTTATGTCTCTCGTGATGATCTGCCTGAAGGCGTTTATAACGAGCAGTTTAAAAAATGGGATCTCGGTGATATTTTAGGTGGCCGTGGCCGTGTATTTAAAACCAAAACAGGCGAACTGAGTATTCATTGTACTGAGTTACGTTTACTGACTAAAGCACTACGTCCGTTACCTGATAAATTCCACGGTCTAGCTGACCAAGAGACACGTTATCGTCAGCGTTATTTAGACCTGATCTCTAATGAGAATTCACGTAATACTTTTAAGATCCGCTCGAAAATCATGTCTGCTATTCGCCAATTTATGGTGAATAAAGGCTTTATGGAAGTAGAAACACCGATGATGCAAACTATCCCAGGTGGAGCAAGTGCACGTCCGTTTATCACTCACCATAACGCGCTAGATATTGATATGTATCTACGTATTGCACCTGAATTATATTTAAAACGTTTAGTTGTTGGTGGGTTTGATCGCGTTTTTGAAATCAACCGTAACTTCCGTAATGAAGGTGTATCACCACGTCATAACCCTGAGTTCACAATGATGGAACTCTATATGGCTTATGCTGATTATCGTGATCTTATCGAATTGACTGAAGAGTTATTCCGTACATTAACTCAAGATGTATTAGGTTCGACTATCGTCAAATATGGTGATGAAGAGTTTGATTTCGGTAAACCGTTTGAAAAACTGACCATGAAAGAAGCTATTTGCAAATATCGTCCAGAAACCAATATGGCTGATCTAGATGATATGGATAAAGCCGTTGCTATTGCTCAATCTATTGGTATTAAGATTGAAAAGAGTTGGGGTTTAGGTCGTGTTCAATGTGAAATTTTTGAAGAAGTAGCTGAAAGTCATTTGATCCAGCCAACTTTTATCATTGAATATCCAGCAGAAGTTTCACCACTGGCTCGCCGTAATGATGATAATCCATTTATTACCGATCGCTTTGAGTTCTTTATTGGTGGTCGTGAAATCGGTAATGGTTTCTCTGAGCTTAATGATGCGCAAGATCAAGCGGAGCGTTTTGAAGAACAAGTTCGTCAAAAAGAAGCGGGTGACGATGAAGCCATGTTCTTTGATCATGACTATATCACTGCATTAGAGCATGGGTTACCACCTACAGCAGGTTTAGGTATTGGTATTGATCGTATGGTAATGTTATTTACCAATAGTCATACTATTCGTGATGTTATTTTATTCCCAGCGATGCGCCCGGGAAAATAATTATCGAGTCACGATAAATACGCCATATGAAAAAAGCCATCGCAAGATGGCTTTTTTATTGCTTAATTTTCAGTAAGTAACTTAAAAATAATAAGTTAATTATGAGCTTAAAAGCGCTAAAAAATGATGAAAAGCGACCAAGTGTGGTCGCTCTGTGGACAATTTTATCTATAAACTGAGACCTCCTTTTAATGGATTGTTTACAATCGCATCTTGTAAGAAATCGGGTGCAAAATGAGCATAGGTCATCGTTTGTTTTAAACTGGCATGCCCTAGAATTCTTTGTAATGTGATGATGCTACCGCCGTTGATCATGAAATGCGTAGCGAAAGTATGACGCAACACATGTGTAGCTTGTCCGTCGGGCAAAGAAGGTTTTACACTTTTTAGTATTTTTCTAAATACTTGATATGAAACGGAGGAAAATAGGAGGTCTTTTTTTCCTTTGCATATTTGATCGCAGAGTTCTTTCGATATAGGGACAATGCGCGCTTTTCTTGTTTTAGTGTAAGTAAAACGTACTTTGTTTTCAATGATATGCTCTCGTTTCAGTTTCATTGCTTCGCCCCATCTAGCCCCCGTACTTAAACAAAATACGGCAATGTTATAATAATCACCTTCCAGATTAGCGAGTAGTTTTCGGGTTTCATCAATGGTTAAGTAAGACATCTCACTCGCATTTATTTTTAATTTCTTGGCCTCAATAAAGGGGTTTTCAGCCTCATATAATCCCATTTTAATTAATTGAGAGAATATACCTCGTATAGCATACAGTTCACGATTAATAGTGGAGGGTTTTATCCCCTTAGCAAAACGCTCATTTTGATAAAATGAGATACTTTTTGATGTCACTTGAGATACATTGCTACTATGCATACCCTTGCAGACACGCATTGCATTGTTGTAGTTAGATTTTCCGTTCTCGCTGTGTTTACCGAACATGTTCCACCATAGCTCAACGAGTTCATCTAATGGGCGAATGTCTTTTAATTTTGTCCCCCATTCTTTTTTGCTGTGATTGGCCATTACATAACGTTCAAAGGCAATGGCTTCATGTTTTTTATTAAACTTCCGTCTGATCCGTTTTCCATTACGTCCAGTTGGTCTAATGTCCACTTCATATCGACCATCTTCAAGTTTCTTAATTGTCATAAGAAAGCTCTCCAATGGTAGAAAGGCTTTGTGAATCAATAAATTCACAAAATGCTTGATGTATTGTTATCCAATTTTCTTGTCTGAGTGGGATGATTGCGTGTTGTCTTGCCCACTGTGTGCGAGTGCCGGTGCGATTTGCCCAGCATCAGGATTGACTTCATCAAACATAAACCAATCTCGATATTTTCTAAAACGGGGATGTTTGAAAAACTTCATTGCAGATTCAATAGACATTTTAGCTTTTCCACTTTCATATCCATGATATGTAACATAGTTAATTCCGACTAAATCAGCCGCTTGTTTGACATTAAGCCTTTCAGACTCACGTATTAACTTTAATTTCTCATTATCGTATGTTGACATTATATAAGAGACCTCTTATCTTATTAGAGAGTTGATATATTGATTCTGTCGTAACAAGATGCAAAAGAGCGCCAGATAGCGCTCGTAGAGAAGAGATTATCAGATGACAAAAGAAATCGGAAATCAGAAAGAAGGTTCGGAGTTTGTAACTGAAAAAAAATTTGCAGGATATATAGGGAAAACACCTAAAGCGGTGTCAGATATGCGTAAAGATGGCAAGCTACCCTATGTAGAAGTCAAACACCCCAATAATTCACGAGGTGAATACTACATCGATGTTACTGCATGGAATAAAGGCTTGCGTATGGCACGTGAAAGAATGCCTAAAGAATTACGTGACGGCTGGCTGATATGGTTAGGAATGGGTGAACCACAATAACAAGGATGATGAAGGTGATAGTAAAGCAAATTACAGAGCATAGTTTTATGTATCGAGGTTTCACCATTATTAAACTGCCAAGAAAAGCAGTAACACCGATAACTCGTTATCACGTTTGGCTAGATGATCAGTCATTCGGTAAGTTTGATGCAATGGCGGAAGCAACTAAATATATCGACTTATTAAAAGGTGACATTCAATGAACCAATTAATTAAGCAAAGAAATAAATACAAATTAAGCAGTGAATCTTTTAAGGATAAAGTTAATAAAAAATTATCAGAATCTAATGTTATTTATATTGTTAGTTTTATTTTCTTTGTGAGTTATTTATTAATTTCAGCTTTAAGTTAGGAGGCGTTTATGTCAAGTGATAAGGATTATTCAACAACAGAAGTCCATCTTACTGGTTGGGGCGGTGTTGAGCACGTTTCCGACAAAAAAAGAAATGTAAGTGCTAGATGTTTAAAAGAATTAAAAGTTAAACAATTTAATCTTCGCAAAAAGTTAATAGATGTACTTCATGAAGCATATGATGACGGTTTGTGGATAGACCTTATTCAAGAAGAATTAAAATTACTTTCGAGTGAAGAGTTTATTGTCTGCGATGGCTTTGATTGTGACGGAAAACCAATTTAAGCAGAGTTGTTATGCATCAGAATCTATCAGGGGCTAGAGATATTTACTTATGAATGCTGCGGAGCTTATTCAAGCAAGAGAGCAACTACAAGGCAATGATGATTTTTATCAGTCTAAAGTGGTAAAGCATTATCGCAATGATGGTCTTTCATTTGATGAGCGCGTCAGTGGTATGAATAAAACAGCCGAAGTTAGGGCTGATTTATTAAGTAAGTTGAATAAAAATAGTGATGATATTTTGATTGGTGAGTTTCTTGATTATTTAAGAAATGAAAATAATCGTATATATCAGATGATTTATTACCTTGCTGAGATAGAAAAAGAAAAGAACGGAATAGATTATTTATTATTAAAGAGGAAAGATAAAATAAAAATAATTAATGCACTTCATCAAATAAAAGTATTGAGCGCATTAATCCCAAATAAATTAGCAATGCCTATTTAATTACACCTAAAAAATAAATGACATTTATTTGTCAGGACTTTTTATATCTGATTATCAGAGGTCTGATTATGTCTAAAGAAAGTGATGTAACCGATTTAATTAATGCCGTCAGAGAAGATGAAAGAAAATCTCGGGCGGTTTTTTATGCAGTTCGTTTGCATTCATTGATATCAAAAATAACAAGCGAACAAATGGAACGCCCTGAAATCGTTCAGTTAGTGGAAGGGGAAATCGAGAATATCGAACATCAAGCGCAGGAATGGAATTATGTCTAAAGAAATGGATTTAGCCTGCGAACAGTCACAGTTATTGCTTGATAAACAAATAAAAGCAGTAACAGGGCGTTACGTAGGTGTATCAGCGTTTGAATGTGAAGATTGCGGTCGTGAGATACCCGAAAAGCGCCGTATTGCAGTAATGGGATGCACCCGCTGTGCAGATTGCCAAACAGTGTACGAGCTGAAATCTAAGCATTATCGGAGTGTTTAAGATGCAACGATATACGCATGAATTAAAAATAAACCCTCAATATTTCAATCAAGTACGTATTGGTGCGAAAAAAGCAGAATTTCGTCGGGCTGATAGAGATTTTCAGGTCGGCGATATTTTGGTTTTACGCGAATTTAATGCTATTCCACCAAGAGAATTCAGGCACCTTTTTCATTATGGCGAATATACGGGAAATATTATTAGAGCAGTTATTACAGATATCACCTGTATTAATTCTATTATTCCTGAGTTAGGCGATAAACCTAAATTTGTAATGCTTTCATTTTCCATTCTTGAGGGGGATGAATAATGGCGAATAAAACCATTTTGAAATGGGCTGGCTCAAAAGTCCGTATCATGGATAAATTAATTCCACATTTGCCAAAAGCAAAGCGCTTAGTTGAGCCTTTCGCCGGTTCTTGTGCTGTTATGATGAATACAGAATATAACGAATATTTAATTGCAGATGTCAATCAGGATTTAATTAGTTTATATCGTAATGTCGTAGAACATACTGAAATAATGGCGCGTAAAGAGTTCTATGCGTGGGAAGAAAACAATCATAAAAATGATTACATTGCTATTAGAAAGTTATTTAATTCAATTAAGATATTAGATAAAAACGAGTGTGATCAATATATACAATCTGCTCGGTTTTTATATTTAAATCGTCATTGCTTTAATGGATTATGTCGATATAACAATTCGGGTGAATTTAATGTGCCATTCGGAACATATGCCCGTGTTTATTTTCCAGAGGAGGAAATCAGACAATTTGCTGAGAAAGCCACTAATGCCATTATCGCTTGTTTAGAATGGCAAGATACTTTGTCACTCGTTGATTTCGGTGATGGTGTTTATTGTGATCCTCCATATATGGGAGATGAAGGTAGTTTTACTAAATATCATCACGCGGATTTTACTCACGCTCATCAAATTGAGTTAGCTCAAGCATTAAAGGCATTAAATCAATCACAAGGTAACCCGATTACTGTCTCTAATTCCATTCACGCCAAAGAGCTGTATGTCGATCTCGGTTTTATTATTCACGAGATTGATGCGCCTCGTTCTATTTCTGCAAATGGAAACCGCCAATCAGCAAAAGAGATTATCGCCGTTTTGCCGGAGGTGTGCTGATGGAACAGGGCTATGTCGATATTCAAGATCCAAAAAATGGGGTGCATATTACCGGCACTCGTTTTGCTATCGTTTATTGGAAAAAACAATTTGGATTAATTGAAGTCACTGTGATTGATGGTCGTGTGCGCCGTGAAGTGATTGCGTGGTATGACTCTGCGGTAAATGTGACGGCTGGCGTTGTTGGTGCACATGTGAGTCGTGTTATTAGTGCTGAAATTAAATCTATCTCTGAATTGATAGACGTAATGACTCACGTTGCTAAACTGTGCGAAACAGCCATTGAAATTATTGATCCGAAGCATTTAGGCGGTGTGCGGTAATGGCTAGCCGTCTGATTGATTTTTCTCAGCCTCCTGTTTCCTATCCTGCTGATATGCAATGGACATATTGGTGGAATGGGAAACAGCATGAGCCAGTTGTTTATGAAAGACCGCTTACCCGTGAGCAATTGGCTCAGGGGCAAGCGATTTTATTCGATATTGAAAAACTGCCTCGCTTTCTTAAATCTCGCTTATTTAAGTACATCGAACATCTTAAAAAAGAGAAAACGCCGAAAGAAGTTCATAACTGGCTGGTCTTTAAGTTCCATAAAAGCGTTTATCAGCGTTTGCAAGCCGTTAATGCGCGCTATGGTTTAGCGAAAGATAAACGTCAATTTTTGTTAGATAGAGATTTTGATCAAGCCATGTTCTTTAATCGTTTGCCAGATGCGCATGACAAAATATTGCGTCATATGGCGAAGTCATTTGCAAACGCGTGTGACAACTTATTCGATGAATTGGCTGATCAGGCAATTGCTGAAAATAACGGTGATCGTGAGGTGTTACTTAACCTAAAAGTGATTAACCCTATTTATCATCAATTAGGAGAGTTAATTACCTATTTACATGTAACACCGTTGTTTTGGGGAAAAGCTCAAAAAGGAAAACTAACACCAGAAAATGCGTTGTCCGGATTAAACCGGTTAACAGATGAAAATTGGTGGCTGAAAAAGTTAAAAGCTCATCGCCAACGTTGGCGTGAGTCTTTGCATATTGCCTTTGGTGATGTGAATTCAGATAAGACACCTTACGCCAGTAAAAATGCAGTTCGTGAAGTCAGATCGCAACGTTTAGCGAATATGAATTATCTTGAAATGATGGATATTCAAGACGTTGAATCGGGTGATCGCTTCGATTTAATGGAAAAAGTATTAGCGAGTATCGCTAACCCTAAAATTCGCCGTATGGAATTAATGGCGCAAGCCGCAGGTATTCAAAAAGTTGCCGAAGAAAGAGGTGATATTGGTTTATTTATTACGTTAACCACCCCTTCAAAATACCATCCCACCAAGCAAATTAATGTTTCTAAAGATGAGAAAAAGAAAAAAGTTCTCATTAACGAGAAATGGAATAACAGCGCATACACTCCGAAAGATGGTCAACGTTATTTAGTGAGGGTGTGGGCGAAAATTCGCACTGCTTTTAAAGATAAAGGCATTAACTATTACGGGATCAGAGTTGTTGAGCCTCATCATGATGCTACACCCCATTGGCATATGATGATGTTTCTGGATAAATCTCAACGTGCATCAGCGATTGAGATCATGCGTAAGTATGCCCTTGAAGAAGATGGCGAAGAACGGGGTGCAAAGAAACACCGTTTTGAAGCAAAGCATTTAAATAAAGGCGGTGCTACGGGTTATCTCGCTAAATATATTTCAAAAAATATCGACGGTTATGCGTTAGAGGGCGAAGTTGATGACGAATCGGGAGAGTTATTAACCGAGGTTGCATCAGCCGTTACTGCGTGGGCGTCTACTTGGCGTATTCCTCAATTCCACATGTTTGGCTTGCCGTCTAAAGGCGTGTGGCGTGAGTGTCGTCGTATTCGTGGTGTGAGTATCGCTGATAAGTTGGGTGATATAGCGGAAAAAGTAAGAGCGTCTGCCGATGCAGGAGATTTCGCTGCTTATATCGAGCACCAAGGAGGCCCTAACGTTAAGCGTAACCTACAAACGTTATTAGTTGCTCGTACTGTTGCCGATGAGCCAAATTCTTATGATGAAGAGGTGATGAGAGTCATCGGATTATATTCGCCGATAAAAAATAGTGATTTAGTAAAAACGCGTGAGCGTCAGTATCGTTTAGTTCGTAAATCTAAGCAGGATATTGAGGCAATTGAGCATAAGCGTAAGTCAGAAACGGGGCGGGTTTTGACTTTAAAAAGCGCGATCAGCGCGCCTCGGAGTCCTGTCAATAACTGTGGATCGGGCAGTTCACCCGATATTAAAAAACCACACGATAGGGGCTTAAAATCGCCCGTATGGGGGATTTCTGAGCCTGAATATTTCGACCTTCATTCACAATATAGCGATTGGGAGAAATCATTTGGCGAGGTTTTAGAGCATAAAAAGAGTCAGAGAATAATTTCAACCGTGTCATTAAGTGAAAATCAGGAACGCTTGATACCTGAATTTAAAGCCTTTGCCGAAAAAATGGGATTGGATTTACCGCCTGACTCAATGTGGTCAATGGTGATGAACGGTATGCGCCTTAGTTATGGCGATGAGGTGATTTGGTTTGAGAACGGGAAGGTTCAAATTTCATCGGCGAATAGTGAAAAAGTTAATTTTGAAGAAGTGAAACAGAGAAATATCTCAAATACACGAGATAGGGTAATGGCTAAGGTTAATAAATTGAGAGGGATAAATGATTAACTATTTAATTTTATTTTATTTATTGGTGTCGATAACTCTTTTTATATACAGGACTATTAAATCAAAAAAGAGTTATCACGATAAATATAGTTTGGGTGAAGCGATAGATTATTCAATGCTATGGCCATTTTATATTTTGATTGCATCCTATTTTTTACTTGCAGAGAGATATAGAGAATTTATTGGTATGAGTGAGGAAAGATAAAATGAAAATAAAATTTGATTTTAATCAATTAATTTATGTGGTTATGAATGTAGCAATTGTTATGTCTTTTTACTTTGGCATTACGAAGAATATCGTTGGCTTGATTAATGTTGGATATTTTTGGATCTGGTTATTAGCGATTCTCTATATTGCTATTCTTTCACTTGGAAAGAATAAAATAGCTGAAATTTACAAGCATCAATCAAAAATCTGGCGTGTATATGATGCTTTAACAGACATACTCTATGTTGCTATTGCCGCTTATTTTGGGTGGTTTGTATTGGCTTCATTATTTACTTTTGGTGCCATATTAAAAGTTTGCACGAAAATTCAGCTAGGCTAGAAGATGAGTTGGTTTCAAGGCCCTTCTGGCATTATAAGCCTAGTTAAATCAGTGAGTTTGAATAAAAAATGGCTTAAAATATTCTTGAGAATAACTTAAGCCATTATGAAATTAATCTATGGACATATCATCAAAGTAATCAATTATCTTTTCTAAATATCTTATTTTTCTACCAGAATAACTTTCTATATCTCTAAAGTAATTATTATCTTTAAGCTTTTTAAACTCTTCACCAGTAAGCAATTCATAGCGAAGTACCATATACAAATAGTGAAGTGATGTATCAAATAAATTCTGATCTAATGGTATATTCAATACGGTAAGTACTTCTTCTGGAGTTATATTTTTTCTTTTTAATTTCTCTAATAACGGTTCATTGTTAATTTTTATAAAACAAATCAAGCCTACAATAACTTGATGTGCACTATTAAGCATCATTATTTTATTGGAGTTTTTTATAATTGAAATTAAAGAATAACATTTTTCTATTTCTCTAAGAGATACATTGTTGAAGTTAAATAGGTACAGTAACATATTGAATGCATCGCTTTCTCTCATAAGAATATTATTTTTATCTATGTGTTGAAGATAAGTTCCTAAAGTTAAATGTTTAGGCATACGATATCCTTCACTATTTATGTATTTATCTGTTGTGAATATATCTTTAGGCAAAGTAAACCAATAATCTATAAATTTATTTAAATATAATGATGAGTTGATATTTCCATATCTTATTTTTATTGATTCTTCAAATTGTTGCTTATTCATAACTAGTAAAAAATAAAAACCATCAACATTAAATATATGTTTTATTAATTCTAAAAGATTTAATGAAAAATCAGGTCTTGCTCTATCTAACTCATCAATAATAAACAACGTTTTATTATTTGTTTTTTCATGTATAGACCTTAATATGGCTCTAAAATTTTCTATTTTATCCTCTTCTTCTTGTGAGTTTTTTATTTTATCTTCAATGTAACTTTCCCAAGGGGCATTTGTGGCATCAACAATTGATTCCTTAATTTTATCTATATCATCACTGTCGATTAATTTAGAGGTTAATATATTGATTATACTTTTAGGAACTTGTTTTGAAATGCTTAAAGCAACACTTTTACCTGTTTGGAATACTTTCTCTTTTATAGATTTTTCATCATGTTCTATACTATTGTATACACATGATATCATTGGTAATAATGGGTCTTTTTGGTAATCATTTTTAAAAGAGTCAAAGTAAATAACATTAATATTATTTTCTGATAGTTCTAATTCTGCTTTTAGCATTTTTACAAAAGAGGTTTTACCATTTCCCCATTTATCATTTAATGCAAGAACTAAGTTACTATCTTCAGAATGGTTTACGACATTAATAATTTTTTCATATAAAGCTTTCCTATTAAAAATATCATTTTCGCTTGTAAATCCTTGAGAAAAATCAGGTTCTTCTGGGGACAATCTCATAACAACTCCTTAAATATGTTTAATATGAAATCTATTTAGATAGTTACTATTGCATGGTAAGCAATTCTGAATAAATTTGCATGATATTGAATCTATTGTGCCGTTATTTTTTATATACACTAATGCCATTGTTAGGCGCTATGATGAGAATTTGCATCTGCATAAAAACCGACACATTTAGTGCGCGGGCGTGGCGGGGTCACGATTGCGTTTTGATAGGGTTGAAAACATTATTCCTCGCAAATTTCCGGCGCGTAGAGCGATTAAAACAAGAAAAAGTTACCTAGGTATCAAATAAATTACGTGCGCTTAAAATGGATTGTAGGCGCATTTAATACAGGTTTGAGAGGGTGAAAATTAGGCGGATTCGCCTTATCAGGGGGTAAAGGGTATAATAGAATCGGGTCACTATTATTATTAGTCAGACCGACATTCATACCTTGCAGGTAAAAAAAATACCGCCAGTGTCGGCGGTATTGTTCTTTGTGTGGTGAAGTTATTCATCATCTAATGTGTACTTATCAAACTTAATCACTTCTTCACCTAGCCAATCATTAATCTGTAATATCTTGCTTTGCAGTGGTGCCAACTCATTACGAAAGAAAACCTTTGCCGCTTTTTCTACGTCACCAAAGCCACCGGTATTCTGTGGAATGATCCCCATCATTTGAGGCGGTACGCGGTGTGCGGCTAACATATCGTCACGGCTGACATTCTTGATATTGAGAAATTCATCTTTCGCCGCAATCTCACTTAATGGAATAACTTGCACGCCGTCTTTCTTGCCGTTCGGTGCGTGGATAAACAGGTTGCGGAAATTGCCGGGGCCTTTTGAGTTTTGCATTGCGTTACGAATTTTATCAATATCACTTTGGTTTTGTGAGGCGTCACTGACGTATAAAATAAATCCGGCATGGCTTCCGTTGCGATAATATTTAACACGAAACAAGGTTGCTGCTTCATTCAGTAGCACTGACATCGTGGAGGCCAGATATTCTGGTAACCCGTATAGCTCTTGATTTAAGTCGGGTTCGTATAACTGAAATACACTACCGGGCTTAAATTCATACGGCTTTGAGTCATAGCCATAGCGCACAAACCAATAGCTATCATCAGCAACACCACGGCGGGTATATTTGGCGAGAACGGGGGTGAGTTTTAATAAGTTACCCACCATATTGTTACGCCGTTCAAGGTAGGCATTGCCAAAGGTTAAGAAGTCGAGGGCAAATCGGCTAAAGTCTAACTTAGAGAGAAAACGGTTAGGCTGGAACGTACTCACTAAGATATTACGTTTCACATAAATTGCACTGCTATGATGTGTCGCCGCACGAAACAGTTTTGATAACCCATCAAAGCTAACCGGTGGCTCATACCAATTATCAATTTGCGCACATTCCAGATAATCAAAAATTTCTCGTTTATCTAACACCGGAACGGGATCACCAAAGGTAAAGGCTTCCATGCTGTTATTAGCGGTTGCCGTTTGTTGTGCTTTAAAATTCTTTTTATTTTTACGGCTCATCAATAAATCTCCACAATGTTATTACTGTTCTCGGTGGTGCCAGTTAAGGGTTCGTTGAAGAGGGCGTGCATTGTTGCCCATGCAAGGTCAGCATGTCCGCTTTCTTCACTGCGTGAGGCTTCATAAGTGGGGCGGTTACCGCTTCCGGTGGTAGTACGGCGAATGGAAGTAAAAGATTGAATGATATCAACGCACTGCGCATCGAACTCTAAACGTCCGTGACTAATCACGTCATAAGCTTTAATGACTAAAGCATTTTTGACATTCGGGTTATAAATAAACTCACGCGCAGCAGGAAAGAACTGAATGACATTCTGATAAACCCCATGCCCTAAGCCGGTGGTATCAATCCCCATATATTCGACATAGAAACGTTCGGTGATTTTTTTTATGGCGTCAGCTTGTGCGCGAAAATCCATACCACGCCATTGATGACGTTCTAATATTCGGAATTTCCCCCCTGGTACTTTCGGCGGAGCGATAACCACACAACCAGCACTATCACCATTTTCACCGCCTTTGCTGGGGTCGTAACCTACCCAAACCGGATCATAACCATAAGGGCGCAGGGCTAACGGTTGAATGTCGTCCCACACTTCCCAACTGTCCACCATGCAGTTTTGCATCATGTTAAAGTTGAATAGGGATTCGATATCATCCATAAAGTGACACATTAACAGGTTGTTATATTCGTCCGGACTATACTCTTTTTTGAGTTGCTCTAAATCGAATAAATCACAACCGCCTCGTAGTGCATCTTCAATATTGACGATTTGTCGCCATTGCCCATCTTCACATAAACGTCCATTGACTAAGGCTTCATGTGAGATATCAATATCAACTCTGTCTTCTTTTTTGCGCCCGCGGTTATACAGCTTGCCTGACCAAAAGGGGTACGCTTCATGGCTCATGGTTGACGGTGTTGAAAAGTAGGTTTGTCGCCAATGTTTTTGTATCGCCATACCCGAAGTCACTTTGCGTAACTCCTGAAATTTAGGTATCCAAAAAGTTTCATCCAGATACAAATTACCGTGATAACTTTGTGCTGTGCGGGCATTAGTGCCGAGGAAATAGAGCGTTGCACCATTACTTAACATCAATGGGTCGCCTTTTAATTCAACATCAACCTCCAATGCCATTTTGATAATATATTCACGGAACATATAGGCTTGCGCTTTACTTGCTGACAGGAAAACCTGATTACGTCCGGTGGTCAGGGCATCAATAAAGGCTTCACGGGCAAAGTAGAATGTTGCGCCGATTTGACGGGATTTTAAAATATTACGAATGCGGTGATGACCGGCGCGATACCACACCTTTTGATATTCAAACAACGTATTGCGAAAGATATCTTCTAGTTTTTCAATTTGTTCTTCTGAAAAGAAGTTTTTCTCTGGCTGACGGCGTTCGCCTTTATTGCGGTTAGCAATCTTAGGGTTTAGGTCCGTTTCATTGCCACCGTTTTGATATTTTCTGATCCGCGCCATGCGTTCAAGTTGACGCCCTAACAAGTCGATTTCTTTAAAATCTTTGCCTTCTTTGCTCTCTTTTAAAATTAGATTGCAATAACGCGCCTCAACGGTTAACTCTGCGCGTTCGGTAGGGCTGATTTCATCCCAATTATCGCGACGTTTCCAACTGTGAATAGTGGACGCCTTTTCGCCTAGCGATTCCGCTATGCGAGCAATGCGGTAACCGGCAAAATACAGGTGCATTGCTTTTTTTCGGTTATCAAATGTTTCTGTAATAGTCATTGCACAATCACGATTTCTTGCTTAAGTTACGGCTAGTCTATTGACCGCTGATCACCTATTCGCTTTATTCCCGTTGTGCCATATCTCAGACAAACCCTATCCATTGTTTAACGCCCCTTTTAACCGACAACATACAGACCAACGAATAAATGGATGCAGTCTGGAGTAGTGCATGTCGAAGAAATCAAAACCGGTTCGTCTTTGTGTTGAAGGGGCGACAACGGACGGGCGTCGAGTTGATCGCGAATGGTTAACCCAAATCGCGAAAAACTTTGATCCCACGGTTTATGGTGCGCGAGTCAATATCGATCACTATAACTATTCATGGGCACCACGCTTTGGTGATGTGGAGTCGGTGTATACCGAGGAAATTAAAGAAGGGGCACTGGCGGGTAAGTTGGCACTGTATGGTGTGATCAATCCGACGCCTGATTTAATTGAACTCAATAAAAAACGTCAAAAAGTTTATACCTCTGTTGAAATTGACCCGAGTTTTTCAGATACCGGCGAAGCGTATTTAGTCGGGCTGGCGGTCACCGATAACCCCGCGAGTTTAGGCACTGAAATGCTGCAATTTAGTGCTAATGCACAAAGTAGCCCGCTTTCAGAGCGCAAACAAAGCAAAGATAACGTTTTTACTGCTGCAGAAGAAAATCACTTTGAATTTATTGATGAAAACCCGCAGAGCGAGAAGCCAGGGCTTTTTAGCATTATTAAAGAGATGTTTTCTAAAAAACAACACAGTGATGATGCGCGATTTACCGATGTGCATCAGGCGGTGGAGCTGTGCGCCCAAGAAGTACAAACCCTTTCTGCAGAAATTACCGCATTAAAAAACGCCGACCAAAGCGAAGCGGTAAAAGCACTTACGCAACAACTCACGGAATTAAAAAACCAATTTGAAAATACAGACGCCTCGTTCTCACATCGTCCGCCGGCCACGGGTGGCGAAAATAATAGCGAAGTGCTGACGGATTGCTAAGGTAGTGAACAGACCATGAAAAAAGAAACTCGTTTTAAATTTAATGCGTACCTCACGCAACTCGGTAAAATTTACGGTGTTAGCGCGCAAGCGTTTAGTGATACAAAGGTTCAAATTGAACCGTCTGCCGCGCAAACGCTGGAAACCAATATTCAGCAGTCAGCAGAATTTTTAACACACGTTAATATCGTGCCCGTTGATGAGCAAGTGGGTGAGGCCATCGGTTTAGGTATCGGCTCAACTATCGCAGGCACTACCGATACAACAGCAAAAGAGCGCGAAACAAGTGATCCAATTAAGCTGACCAAAAATAGCTATCATTGCCAGAAAACCAATTACGACACCCACCTTGATTACGCCAAAATTGATATGTGGGCGAAGTTTACCGACTTTCAAACCCGTATCCGCGATGCGATTATCCGCCGTCAGGCATTAGACCGCATTATGATTGGTTTTAATGGTACACATCGCGCCGATAATTCTGATCGGAAAAAATACCCCTTACTGCAAGATGTGAATTCAGGCTGGTTACAAAAAGTACGCGAGCGTGCGCCAGAGCATGTGATGGGCAGTGAAACGAAAGACGGCGCAACCACAGCGCAGCCTATTCTGGTCGGTAAAGGACAAGCTTATCAAAATCTTGACGCATTAGTGCAAGATACGGTCGATACTGCGATTGATCCTGAATATCAGGACGATACCGGTCTTGTTGTGATTTGTGGACGTAAATTATTAGCAGATAAATATTTTCCACTGGTTAATAAAGACCAAGATAACAGTGAAAAACTGGCGGCAGATACCATTATTAGTCAGAAACGTATTGGTGGTTTGCCGGCTGTACGTGCGCCGTTCTTCCCTGACCATGCATTTTTTATCACCCGACTTGATAATTTGTCGATTTATTTCCTTGCGGATTCTCGTCGTCGTCAAGTGTTAGATAACCCAAAACGCGATCGCATCGAAAACTACGAGTCCGTCAATGAAGATTTTGTGGTTGAAGATTTTCGCGGTGTGGCACTGGTCGAAAATATTGTTTTTGAAGATGTAAAAGAGACACCGCCAGAAACAAAAAAAGAGGGGGGAGCTTCTGAAAATGAAGTCGTCAAAGACGACAAAGCAGTAACAGAAGGAACACCAACTGAAAATAAAAAGGCGAAATAATGGCATTATCTCCGTGGGAAAAACATCGCATGAGCCTTAGCGCGCAACAGTCCAGCCAATTGGGTGGACATGTTAGCCGCAATACACAGGGCTATCACATGATGCTGTTACGTCTTGCGACAGATAAAAAAGAGCTAAAACATTTTCAGTCACGCGAACGCAAAGAAGCTTATAAGCGCAAGATATTAGCCAATTATCAGCCGTGGGTTGATGGGGCATTGTCCGGTGGTAGCGGTGTGCAAGATGATGTCTTAATGACGATTTTGCTGTGGAAAATTGATGCGGGGGATTATGAGGGGGCGTTAGATATTGCTGTTTACGCATTAGCTAACCGTTTAGTGATCCCCGGTGTTAACCGCACCACGGGAACCGTGATTGCCGAAGAAATCGCCGATTCTGCCATGCGAGCGTATGCCGTGAAATCACCGGTATCTTTAGCAACGTTAGAGCGTACACGTGCCTTGACCGATGATGAAGATATGCCTGATGAAGTGAGGGCAAAACTCTACAAAATCTTAGGGTTAGTGCTACGCGATAATAATCGCCCACAAGAAAGCTACTGCGTATTAAGTCGAGCCTTAGAGCTAAACATGAATATCGGTGTGAAAACCGAATTAAAACAACTCGATAAAGTGCTTAAAGCCCAGCGTGACGCTGAAAAAGCATAGTGACACCACGTCAGGGCGGCACGGAAAAAGCAATTTGCTTTCTTTCGTCCACCGCCCACCTATTTTAAGGTTTTCTTATGGATTATGTTTCTGCTAACCCAGTGCCACAAAAAGACGAAACCATTAAAAATAATGGCTTTTTCCCTGATATTCAAACTCGTGATTTTCAATTGCAAACTCGCGTCGATGGCACAGTGACACCGGAACGGCTGAAAAGCACATTATTGAACGCCATGATTGAAGTAAATCGCGAATTGTATCAGTGGCGTATTGGTCAAGCTGCGAAAACATTAAAAGACGTGCCTGCCGAACAGATTAACGGTGAAAGTGAACTGATGATTTTATATCAGCGTGCGGTGTTCTGTTTTGCAAAAGCCAGTTTAATCGAGCGTTATCGCGATATTGATACTACCGCACAAGGTAATAAAAAAGCCGACACCATGACGCCGGTTATTGATGAAGTGTGGCGTGATGGCAAGTGGGCGTTACAACGTATCAAAGGGGAAACCCATAACACGGTGGAGCTTATCTAATGCGGATTTATACCCAGCAAGGGGATACCGTAGATGATATTTGTTGGCGTTACTTTGGTCAGTCATCCGGCATGATTGAACAAGTATTAGAAGCCAATCCGGGGCTGGTTGAATTAGGGGCAATATTACCCACTGGTACCGCGATTGAGTTACCGGATACGCCTCAACAACACAGCACCACACCGATTTTACAACTTTGGGATTAACCCCTTTAAGGGGGAAGGTATGAAGAAGATGCCCTATAAAGATCCAAATAATATGAATTGGTTTACTGCCTTATTAATTGCCGGTATGGCGGTTTTTGGTGGTATTGCCAGTTATGCCAATAAAATAGTGAAAGGGGAACCGTTCCGCTTTGCCATCTTATTTGCACAAATTGTTGTCTCTATGTTTTCAGGGGCATTGATTTTATTCGGTGCAAGTTATTACCAGTGGCAACCTGAAATTGCCGGCGCTATTGCCGGTATGGCGGGCTGGTCTGGTGCTGCATTGGTCAGTGCGTTAGAAAAAAGATTCTTAAGGAAGGTCTCTGGTGAATAAATTTATCTTTAGCCAGCGCAGTAAAAATAATCTTAGTGGCGTTAATCCGCTATTAGTGAAAATTGCTTATCGTGCGTTAGACATTTCTACGGCGGACTTTGCAGTGATTGAAGGTGTTCGCACACTTAAAAAGCAAAAAGAAAATGTGAAAAAAGGCGTTTCAAAAACATTAGACAGCCGTCATTTAACAGGCGATGCCATTGATATTTTGCCTTCTGCGATTAAACCGGGGATGGAATGGCAACCGCATTTTTTTGAGCCGGTTTTAATGGCATTTAAGCAAGCGGCAGATGAAGAAGGGGTAACATTACGTTTTGGTAAAAACTGGAAAAGTGATCCCAGTTTACCCGTTGAAACCCGCTTTCCTGATTATCCTCATATTGAGATCCCACGATGAAAAGGAACGTACTGCTTATTATTGTGGCGGGTGTGATGGGCTTGCTACTGATATTTAAGTTTGATGCTTTGCTCACTGAGAATAGCCAGCTTAAGGGTGATAATCTCGCCCTTAAGAAAAGTGTTATCAGTCATCAAGACGCCATTGAACATTATCAGGAAGAACTTGCCCGCTTATCAGAATTGGATAAACAACACACAAAGGCGTTAACCGATGCAAAAAATGATATTAGCCGGCTTAATGATGAGTTGCGCAATAATACTAAACGGGTGTACATCAAAGCCGATTGCCCCAACCCCGATAATCACACCACCGCCACCGCCGGCATGGGTAATGCAACCTCCGCACGACTTACCGAAACAGCTCAACAAGATTATTTACGTCTCCTCGAAATGATGGCGGAGAATAAGGCGCAAACGGAATATTTGATTGATTATACAAATCAATTATTACAATACATCAATAAGTTAAACCATGAAAAAGCCTGCAAACCTACGTGACATCTTAATTAAAAAGGTGGCCTATTTAGGGGATAACCCCGATAGGCTCTACACCTTTATTGACGGCGGGGCGATTGTGGCAAGCGGTGCCCGTAGTCAATCTTATGAGTATCAATACAATCTCAATATTATTATTGATGATTATCCCGGTGACCAAGATGTGTTAATGGCGGTGATCATTGGTTGGATTGAACAACATCAGCCTGATATTTTCCTGAATCCCGATAAACGCCAAAGTCATTTTACCTTTGACGCCTTTATTGATAGCAATCAGACCGCCAGTATTAGCATTGATTTAAAGTTGACTGAGCGTGTCCTCGTTAATGTGCAAGCGGATAAATTGGTTGTTGGTGCCATTGAAGAGCCGGCTGATCCGTTTGAAAGTTGGGAGAGTGTGGCTCATGAACGCTGATGATTTCAGCCCGTTAACCCAAGCATTAGCCGCTATGTTGGCAAAAGCGTCACCCAATGAACGTAAAAAATTAGCCCGTGAAATTGCCCGTGATTTACGCAAAAGCAATTTACAACGTATCCGTGCGCAAAAAAATCCCGATGGAACGGCATTCACCAAACGTAAAGCATCAACGGTTACCGTGTTGCGAGGAATGAAATTTGTCTGGAAAGGGCAACCACGTAGTTTAAAAAACTGGCGATTACGCAAAACAAAAAAAGGTGAGGTGATCACCGGTTACGATTTGGAAAAGAAAGCCGAACGTAGTTTTTATAAGCGCGATATTCTGCGTTTTATTGAAGTAAAAAAAGACAAAATTAGCACCGCAAAGCCCAATAAACAGACTCGCATGTTTAAGCGTTTAGCCACTGCCCGTTATTTGCGAATGTCAGCAAATGATAAAGGTGTCACCCTCTCTTTTGCCCCTCAAGTTGCAGGCATTGCTGCGGTGCATCATTACGGTTTAAAAGAGCGTGTGCGGGGCAAGTCATTAGAAATCCAATACCCTGAACGAAAGCTATTAGGCTTTTCACCGACAGATATTAAACATATCGAAAATCAATTACTGGAATTCCTTTCTCGTTAATTGTCCTGTCGTTGAAACAATTCCAATCCCGTGAGTTTTTTTATTTCCCGTTGCACATTGCGGGTATGAATATCGCAGAGCTTATCCGAAAAATACAAAACTTGATCCGTACTGGCGTTGTGATTGATGTCAGTGCGGAAAAAGGGTGTCGAGTTAAAACGGGCGACAATGAAACCGACTGGCGCCCGTGGCTTACTGCACGTGCTGGTAACTCGCGCTCATGGTGGGCGCCCAATGTTGGCGAACAAGTGTTATTGCTATCAATCGGTGGCGATTTAACTACCTCGTTTGTGTTGCCGGCGATATTTAGTGATGATTTTTCAGAGCCGTCAACCTCATTAACCGCGCATCGTCATGAGTATAAAGACGGGGCAGTAATTGAATATGAGCCGGCAACAGGGGCGCTAATAGTCACGGGAATTAAAACCGCCGTGATTGAAGCCAGTGAGTCGGTCAAAGTCACGTCACCTGACATTACGTGTGTCGCGACAAGCAAAATCACCTTAGATACCCCTACCGTTATTTGTACCAACAACTTAACCACGGGATCACTGACGGTGCAAAAAGGCGGCACCATGACCGGTGATATTACCCATGTTGGTGGGAAAATGTCCTCTAATGGCGTGGTGGTTTCAACCCATACCCACGGTGGCGTGCGTACTGGTGATGGTAATACGGAGCAACCGCAATGAACTATCTCGGTATGAATGCACAAACCGGTGAACGTATTACCGATATTGAGCACGTTCGCCAATCGGTCAAAGATATTTTTAACACCCCCATTGGTAGCCGATTGATGCGCCGTGAATATGGCAGTTTGCTTGCCGATTTAATTGATGGCCCAGTTAACGCCAAGATGCGATTGCAATTAATGTCAGCGTGTTACACCGCAGTTTATCGTTGGGAGCCACGTATTGTGATGACGGCCATTGATATTCATAGCCAACACGAACAGGTGATTGTCGATATCACCGGCTATTACGCCCATAACCAACAACCGATTAATTTCTCTCTACCGGTGACATAACATGCCAACGATTAATTTAAGCCAATTAACACCGCCCGATGTGATTGAGTCGTTAGATGCAGAACAATTATTACGCGAACGCAAAACGGCATTGATTGCCGCAATGCCAGTGCATTTGCGTGATGCGGTTGCTAATACGTTATCGTTAGAGTCGGAACCGCTGACCAAGTTGTTAGAAGAAAACGTCTATCGTGAGTTGTTATTGCGCCAGCGTATCAATGAGTCTGCCCGCGCGGTGATGGTGGCGTATGCAAAAGGGGCGGATTTAGATCAGTTAGCGGCGAATTATAATTTATCGCGTTTAGTGTTACGCCCTGCCAATAACAACACTATTCCGCCCACACCGGCGATTTTAGAGTCTGACGATGATTTGCGTTTACGCATTCCTGCCGCTTTTGAGGGGTTAAGTGTTGCGGGGCCGGTGGGCAGTTATGAATTTCATGCCCGTAGTGCCGATGGTCGGGTGTCCGATGTGTCCGCGATCAGCCCAGCGCCGGCAAATGTCACTATCTCGGTGTTATCTCGTGAGGGTGACGGCACCGCATCGGAAGAATTACTGCGCATTGTTGAGCGCGCGTTAAACGATGAAGATGTGCGACCGGTTGCCGACCGTATCAAAGTGCAATCTGCCAAGATTATCCCTTACCAAATTGATGCCACGTTATTTCTTTTCCCGGGGCCAGAGTCGGAGCCGATACGCAAAGAAGCGAGTCAACGTCTGACGCAATACATCACAGAGCAACACCGCTTAGGGCGTGATATTCGTCTGTCAGCGATTTATGCCGCGTTGCATGTGGAGGGCGTGCAACGTGTGGAGTTAAAACAACCCACTAAAGATGTAGTGCTTGATAAAACACAAGCCTCGTATTGCACACAAAGCACCTTAACCATTGGTGGCTCTGATGAATAGCTTATTACCGTCAGGCAGTAGCCCATTAGAAAAGGCCGCCGCTATTGCTTGCCAATCCTTGCAAACCTTGCCGGTGCCTTTACGCCAACTATGGAACGCCAGCACATGCCCTGTTGAGTTATTGCCGTATCTCGCATGGGCCTGGTCGGTTGATAGATGGGATGAAAACTGGTCAGAATCCGTTAAGCGCCAAGTAGTACGGGATTCGATGTTTATTCACCGACACAAGGGCACTATTGGCGCACTTAAGCGTGTGGTTGAGCCGTTAGGTTACATCATCAAAGTTACCGAATGGTGGCAAACCGACGATCCGCCGGGCACATTTCGCCTTGATGTGGGCGTGCAGGAAAACGGTATTAGCCAAGAGATTTATGACGAATTAGAGCGTTTGATTGCCGATGCACGCCCTGTTAGTCGGCATCTCTTAGGGTTATCTATCAACCTTGATTCGCAAGGTGAATTTTACCTTTCTGCCGCCACCTTTAGCGGTGATGAGTTAACGGTTTACCCCTATTTTGCAGAAGAAATTACCGTGTCTGGTGCGCCATTAACGGCGGTCGGAGTACACATTATTGATAAAGTTGAGGTCGCACATGAGCGCTAAGTTTTTTGCCTTATTAACGGTGATTGGTGCCAATAAATTGGCAAAAGCCACGGCACTAGGCACCACCTTAAAAATTACCCAAATGGCCGTGGGTGACGGTGGCGGAATGTTGCCCACACCCGATACACAACAAACTAAACTCGTAGGCGAAAAACGTCGCGCGGGATTAAATACCTTATTTGTTGATCCAAAAAACGACAGTCAGATAATTGCTGAACAAGTGATCCCTGAAAATGAGGGCGGTTACTGGATACGTGAGATTGGTTTATTTGATGATGAAGGCAGTTTAGTTGCCGTGGGGAATTGCCCTGAAACCTATAAGCCACAATTACAAGAGGGAAGCGGACGAACGCAGACTATCCGCATGATATTAACCGTTAGTCATACCGAGTCAGTCGAGTTGAAGGTTGACCCCTCGGTGATATTGGCGACCCGTGAGTTTGTCAATGATGCGATTGAAAGTGCATCAAAACAGACATTAGCGGAAGTCGCTAAGCTTTATGCTACCAAAGCCGAATTAAGCACGGGATTAAGTAAGGTACAAAAATCAGCGGATGCCGCTAACACAAACGCCAATAGCCGCGTACCTAGTACCCGTAAAGTTAATAATAAACCACTGAGTACCGATATTACCTTAACGGCGAGTGATGTAGGCGCTGCAACACCGGCACAGGTGAATGAAGCCAAGACAGCCGCATCTAATGCACAGGCCACAGCAAACAGTGGTGTGAGCAAAGCAGATACCGCACAGAAAACCGCTAACGATGCAGTAAGCAAAGCTAACGCCGCGCAAACTGCCGCAAATAATGCCAATACTAATGCTAATGGTCGTGTACCTAGCACCCGTAAAATTAACAACAAACCATTAAGCGCTGATATTAGTTTAACTGCCGGTGATGTAGGTGCTGCAACGCCGGCACAAGTGAATGAAGCCAAGACCGCCGCATCTAATGCACAGGCCACAGCAAACAGTGGAGTGAGCAAAGCGGATGCCGCACAGAAAACCGCTAACGATGCAGTGAGTAAAGCTAACACAGCACAAACTGCCGCAAATAATGCCAACACTAATGCTAATGGGCGAGTGCCTAACACGCGTAAAGTGAATGGCAAACCATTAAGTGCTGATATTAGTTTAACTGCGGGTGATGTGGGTGCTGCAACACCGGCACAAGTGAATGAGGCAAAGACTGCCGCAAACAATGCTAACAATAATGCCAATGGGCGGGTACCTAACATGCGTAAAGTAAATGGTAAGTCACTAAGTGCTGATATTCGTTTAACGGCGGGTGATGTTGGGGCATTAACACAAGCACAGGGAGATAATCGATATGATAGGAAAGGCACTGAGCGCCAATGGCGAAAGGTAGGGGATTTTAATGGTGAATCCGCGGTTGTTGAGATAACGTTAAGTGAAAATATTTTAGGTAAATATGTATTTATCCAGAGATACACGAATGAAGCATATGTAGGATTTTTAGTCCCTCCTATACCAAATATAAAATTTGCAGTATCAGTCCATGCTGCTGCCTTCTGGGAACTTCAAGTATCAAGTGATGGGAAAAAGCTGAAAATGACTGATAGTACTTATGGTAGTGCTAGTGGTGTCTATGTATTAGACTGATATTATTCACTTGTACAGCTCCTCAAACAATCCCGCTTTCGTGCAATTTAATCGCTAATTTTTCATGCTACACGGACACAGTTATAGGAGTCCGTGAGCATGGCACAAGATTATCATCACGGTGTGCGCGTTATTGAAATTAACGAAGGCACCCGCCCCATTCGCACTATCAGCACCGCTATTGTTGGCGTAGTTTGCACCGCTGATGATGCGGACGAAAAAGCCTTTCCTTTAAACAAGCCCGTCTTATTGACCGATGTATCACAGGGTATCGGTAAAGCAGGGAAAACCGGTACTTTAGCCAGCACGTTAAAAGCGATTGCAGATCAGGCTAAACCCATCACTATTGTAGTACGTGTTGCACAAGGTGAAGAAGAGGCAGAAACCACCACTAATATTATTGGTGGTACAACCGAAGAAGGGCTAAAAACAGGGTTGCAAGCGCTGTTAGCATCACAAGCCCAACACGGTATTAAGCCTCGTATTATTGGTGTGCCCGGTCACGATACGTTAGCCGTTGCCAATGAGATTGCGGTGATTTGTCAAAAGCTCCGCGCCTTTGGCTATGTTTCGGCTTACGACTGTAAAAATATCAGCGAAGCAATCAAGTACTGTGACAACTTTGGTCAGCGTGAATTAATGGTCATTTTTCCTGATTTTACCTCATGGGATAGCACCACTAACAGCGAATCAACCGCTTATGCCACGGCGCGAGCGTTAGGTTTGCGCGCCAAGTTAGACAATGATATTGGCTGGCATAAAACGCTGTCCAATATCACCGTTAACGGTGTCACGGGTATTTCTAAAGATATCTATTGGGATTTACAAGATCCCGCGACTGATGCCGGTTTACTGAATGAAAAAGGGGTGACGACACTTATCCGCCGTGATGGTTTTCGTTTTTGGGGTTCGCGTACCTGTTCGGATGATCCACTATTTGCCTTTGAATCTTATACCCGAACTGCGCAAGTCCTCGCTGACACCATGGCGGAAGGGCAGATGTGGGCAATTGATAAACCGTTAACGCCGTCTTTAGCGCGGGATATCGTTGAAACCATCAACGCAAAATTACGCTCACTGGTCAGTCAGGGCTATTTGTTAGGCGGTGAATGTTGGTATGACCCGACATCAAATAGCAAAGAAGCACTGAAAGACGGCAAGCTCACACTGGATTATGACTATACACCAGTGCCACCAATGGAAAATCTGATGTTACGTCAGCGTATTACCGATAAATACCTGATGGATTTCGGCAACAAAATCAAGGGGTAAATCATGGCGTTACCACGCAAACTAAAGAATTTTAATTTATTTATGAATGGCGCCAATTATGTGGGCGTTGCAGAAGAACTCACATTACCCAAAATCACCCGCAAGTTAGAAGCCTATCGCGGGGGCGGTATGAATGGTTCGGTGCAAATTGATATGGGCCTTGATGACGGCGCGCTTGATAGTGAGTTTACCCTCGGTGGCGCTGATATTGATGTTTACCGTCAATGGGGTGCCTCAACCATTGATGCCGTACAACTGCGTTTTTGTGGTGCTTATCAGCGTGATGATACGGGGGAAGTACTTGCTGTAGAGGTGGTTCTGCGTGGCCGTTATAGCGAAATCGATCCGGGTAACTGGAAATCGGGTGATAACACGCAAACTAAAGTCACCGTAAAACCCACTTACTACAAGTTAGTGATGGACGGTCAAGAAATCATTGAGATTGATATCGTCAATATGGTGGAAAAAGTGGACGGTAAAGACCTGTTACAAGCACAGCGTGACGCGCTGGGGCTTTAATTAAATGCGGAAAGAGAACATGAAAGAGACAATCAAAGAGCAAAACCAAGAACAAGTTGAGTGGGTTGTTGTGAATGGTGACCAAGCCACGGTGACTCTAGAACAACCGATTATGCGCGGTGAAACCAAAATCGACAAAGTGACCGTGCTTAAACCCAATTCGGGAGCACTACGCGGTGTGCGTTTACAGCCGTTAATGGATATGGATGTTGATAGCATGATGCAGGTGCTACCGCGCATTACTATGCCAACACTGACAAAGCAAGATGTGCTGTCTTTAGCCGCGGGCGACTTGGTAAACCTGAGCGTGCAGGTGGTTAATTTTTTATTACCGAAGTCGGTTATGCCCGATTCCCTAGCGAATTAACTACCGATGAACTGGCGGCAGATATTGCCGTCATTTTTCATTGGTCACCGGCAGATACCGGCAAAATGAGCCTTTCAGAATTATTGTTATGGCGCTATCAAGCGGCGAAACGTAGCGGACAACAGGATGAGTAATAACTTAAAATTACAAGTTGTACTGAGTGCGGTTGATAAATTAACCGCACCGTTTCGCAGTGCGCAAGAAAGTAATAAACGACTGGCGTCCGCTGTACGCCAGTCGCGTGACTCATTAAAAACCCTTAATCAGCAAGCCTCACAAATTGACGGCTTTCGCAAGATTAAACAGCAGTTAACCTCCACACAGCAAGCGTACCAATCCGCCACACAACGTGTTGCTACTCTCGCCAAAGAAATTGCCAACAGTGAAAATCCGACAAAAAAACAGTTAGAGGCGTTTAAAAAAGCGCAACGGGAAGCGGGGCAACTCAAAACCAAATATGAGCAGTTACAGCAGTCGGTACAGCGACAGCGCTCAGCATTACAAGCTAATGGCATTTCAACAAACCAACTCGGTCAAGCGCAACGGCGACTGAATGGTGATATTGAACGCACTACGCAACAGCTCCGCCGGCAAGAAAATCAGTTAAGGCGCAGTGCCGAACAAGAACGGCGTATGGCGGCGGCTAAATCGCAATATCAAAAGGCGCTCGATGTGCGTAATAAAATGGCGGGTGCCGGTGCCACTATGACGGCAACCGGTGCGGGTATGCTGTATTCCGCCAAACAAACCTTAATGCCGGGGTACGAGTTTAATGTCGGGATGTCAAAGGTGCAGGCATTAACGCGTCTCGATAAAAATTCTGATGAATTTAAGATGTTGCGTGAACAAGCGCGAGAGCTAGGTGCAACCACGGCATTTACCGCCAACCAAGTGGCGCAAGGTCAGGCATTCTATGCAATAGCGGGCTTTAAGCCTGAGCAAATTAAAAATGCTATGCCGGGCACGCTGGCAATGTCATTGGCAGGTGATATTGATTTAGGTACTACGGCGGATATTGGTTCCAATATTTTAACCGGCTTTAAGCTCGACTCGGATCAAATGGGGCGAGTGAGTGATGTATTAGTCGGTGCCTTCACTCGTTCAAATACCAGTTTAACCATGCTTGGCGACACCATGAAATATGTCGCACCGGTGGCGTCAGGGTTAGGGGTTGATTTAGAAACGGCGGCAGCTGCAACGGGTAAATTGGGTGATGCGGGTATTCAAGGATCGATGGCGGGTACCTCATTACGGGCAATTTTAGGTAGATTGGCAGAGCCTCCGAAACAAGCGGCGAAAGCACTAGAAGAACTCGGCATTAAAACCCGTGATGCTAAAGGGAATTTACGCGATTTCCCTGAACTGTTAGCCGAATTAGATAAAAAAACCGCAAAAATGGGTAATGCGCAACGGGCAGGATTCTTTAAACATATTGCTGGTGAGGAAGCTTTTTCGGCGTTATCGGTACTGGCCGAACAAGCGGGTAAAGGGGAGTTGCAAACCCTTGTTGCTGACTTAAAACAAGCTAAAGGTGAAGCGCAAAAAGTCGCGGGTACCATGACGGATAACTTAAGTGGGGATATGAAAAACCTGCAATCTGCATGGGAAGATTTAGGTATTCAAATTTTTGACGGCATTGATAGCCCATTACGCCAGATATCACAAAGTATTACCCGTGTGATTTCTAAAGTCGGTGTGTGGATGAAAGAAAACCCTGAATTAGCTAAGACGCTGACGATGATCGGTTTAGCGATAGCGGGCATTATTACCACGCTGGGTATTCTCTCGTTATCCATTGCGGCAATGTTAGGGCCATTAGCCGCCGCGAAATTAAGCTTGTCAATTTTAGGCATTAAAGGCGGTAGTGCGCTAACACTGTTATTAAAACCGATAAAATTATTAGGTAGTGCATTTTTAGGGTTGGGTAAAGCCATGTTAGCTAACCCTATTTTATTGGTTATTGCCGCTATTGCGGCTGCTGTTTATCTGATTTATAAAAACTGGGACACCATTGGCCCCTACGTTTACAAGGTATGGGATACCGTTAAAAGATATACTGCTATCGCATGGCAAGCGCTAAAAGATACTATTAAGAGTGCATGGGAGGCCATTAAGTATATATTCTTTAATTGGACACCGCTTGGACTCATTATTAAACATTGGGATTCGATAGTCAGCTACACCCAAACAACATGGACAATGATAAAAACTAAAATTTCAGATGCTTGGGAAGGGATTAAAACAACACTTAAAAACGGTTGGAATCATATTGTTAAGTCTGTACAAGAAACGTGGGAAACGATAAAAACCACGATATCAACAAAATGGAATGAAATTGTCGAAGACACCAAAGCATTACCGGCTAAATTTTTGCAGTTTGGTAGTGACCTGATTGATGCCATTATTCAGGGGATCAAAAACAAATGGACGGACTTTAAAAATAGCATTGGGGAATTGGCAACCGCAGCTAAAGAAGCACTTACCCCTGAGTTTATGAAAAGTAATGATCCGAAAGTGCAGTCTGCGTTAGATTCGTATAACAGCAACTTTGCCGGTATGTATGATTCCGGCGGTTATATTCCTCGTGGTAAATTTGGTATTGCGGGAGAAAATGGCCCGGAAATTGTCGAAGGCCCTGCGAATATCACTAGTCGTAAACACACTGCGATGTTAGCGGCTGCCGCGTTATCGTTAGGCAGCGCCTTTTCGTTACAGGCACAAAATGCCCCGTTGCACCCACACAGTTTGCCCGTTGAAAACTATCGTCCTGCTCCGGCTAATGTGAATATTCAACAACAGCGTTATCAAGGCGCGCCGGCACATTATGAAATTAATATTCATCCTCAACCAAACCAATCCGCGCAAGATATTGCCCAGCTTGTTATCGCGGAAATTGAGCGCCGTGAGCGTGAAAAACAAGCACGATTAAATAGCCGTTATCAAGACAGTGAGGTGTGGTAATGATGGCAGCACTTGGGGTATTTGTGTTTGAGTTACGCACCGTACCTTATCAATCCCTACAAAAACAACAAACGTGGCGACATGGTTTTACTCAACGTGTCGCACGCCGACCGGCACAACAATTTATTGGCCCTGATACCGATGTGATCACCTTATCGGGGGCGCTTTATCCCTCATTAACTGGCGGTAAAGTGTCGTTGCTGGCTCTAGAACTCATGGCGGATAGCGGTAAAGCATGGTCGTTTATTGATGGTACGGGTACCATTCATGGCATGTTTGTGATCACCGATTTACAACGCACCCATACCGAATTTTTCCAAGATGGTGCAGCCAGAAAAATTGATTTCTCGCTGACATTAAAACGGGTGGATGACCCCATCAGTCAGATGTTGGGAGATTTAAGCGACCAATTAGGCATGATGGCCAATGGTGCCGGTGAAGCGATGAAAGGAGTTTTATCATAATGTTGCCAGAAATGATCACCGGTAAAAGTAGCATACCGGCTTTTGTGTTAATTGCTGGTGATGAAGATATCAGTGCCAAAATTCAAGGGCGATTAATTTCGCTTTCATTAACGGACAATCGGGGCTTTGAAGCTGACCGGCTTGATATTGAGTTAGATGATTCTGACGGCGCATTAATGATGCCTAAACGCGGTGAGGTGTTGACCTTGCATCTTGGTTGGCAGGGTGAAAACCTTATTCATAAAGGCTCATTTACAGTTGATGAGATAGAACATTCAGGTGTACCCGATAAAATGACATTGCGCGCTCGTAGTGCCGATTTTAGGGCAACACTGAATGTGCGCCGTGAAATGTCTTACCACCAAAAAACATTAGGCGATATCGTCAGAACCATTGCAGGGCGTAATAATGTCACGGCAGTGGTTGATCCTGGTCTTGATACGGTAAAGATTGAACATATCGATCAGACTAATGAGTCAGACGGCAGTTTTTTAACCCGCCTAGGGCAATTAAACGGTGCCACCGCCTGTGTTAAAAACGGCAATTTGCTGTTTATGGTGCAAGGGAGCAATACCACCGCCAGTGGTCAAGCATTACCGCTAGTACAAATCACCCGCAGTGTGGGGGATGGACACCGTTTTTCATTGGTGGATAGGGGCGCTTACACCGGTGTCACCGCCAATTATTTAAATACCCGTAAACCGCAAGAAAAAACACAATCACAAATTCGCCGTAGAAAACCCACTACCAATAAACCGAAAAAAGAAGAACAGAAACAAGGGGAGTACCTTGTCGGTGAAGAAGGTAATGTGATGGTGTTGTCTCATACTTATGCGAGTAAAACCAATGCTGAACGTGCCGCGAAAGCCGCGTGGGAAAAAATACAGCGAGGTGTTGCCTCTTTTAGTATTACCCTTGCGAAAGGGCGTGCGGATCTCTTTCCTGAATTACCCGTAAAGGTTAGCGGATTTAAGCCTGAGATTGATGAGGCCTATTGGACGTTGGTCACGGTGAGTCACTCATTGAACAATAGCGGGTTTACCACCTCGTTAGAATTAGAAGTCAAAAGCAGTGATATAGATATGGATAAGGAATAGTGCCTGTGTATAATTACAGGTAATTTCCACATCATAAAGAGGTAACCCGTTTATGATGATTTGTCCTGTTTGTGGTCATGCCGCTCATACCCGTAGTAGTCAACAAATATCTTCCGATACCAAAGAACGTTATAACCAGTGCCAGAATATCAATTGTGGCGCGACGTTCGTCAGCCATGAAACCGTAACGCGGTTTATTTCAAAGCCTCAGTTGATTGAACGGGTAGAGCCGCATGTAGATAAGTGTTGCCAACAGGCATTAGCGATTTGAGGAAAATGCCCGGAGTATTCCGGGCGTTGTTTTATTTATTTGCCGTTAATTCATTAAAGAATTTATCAAAACCTTTTTTACCGCTATCGTCATAACGTAATTCATTAAACTGTTTTGTGAATGAGCAGTTTTCATCAATTAAGTCATTCAATGAATTGATTGGAATATATTTCTGGGTAATTTTTAGAGCTTGATCTTTGGTAATTGTAGCTGTGTATTCTGGACTATCTTTTAGCTTTTTATAACTATTGTTGTAATCAACTAAATTAGAAACGATAGTGATACTATCATTGTTTGTGTTAATAAATGTACGGAATATGCCATAAACAAGAGCTCGTTTAGCTAAATTATCTTTAACATCACTAAAATCATTATCTAAAGCAAAAGCGGATAATCTAATTTTTAATGGGTTTTCGCTAATAAGCTCAAAGCCATTCATATCTGATGGATAGTCGTTAAAATCTTCTATCATGGCAGAAATTGAAGGGTAAATTGCATTTTTATTACTACATACAAAAGAATCGGTTATTGTTTCTTGTGTTTCGGTGATTTGGTTGTTAGGGGTATCGGGAGCGAAATTAAGAACCCCAATGATTGATAAGACGAAGGTAATAAGAAAAGCAATAAATGATTGTTTGCGGTTTTTTAACTTGATGATGCTAGGTTTTATCATGCCTAGAGTTATGCAAACGACAGATATTAAAAATAAAAAAATAGATACAATGAATAGAAATTCCATGTTTTTTCCTTATCTAACGATAAACAGAAGAATCTTAAGAATTTCTAATGATGAGACACGAACTGTGGTAAGTAAAGTCCCTAAAATAAGTTTATTTCAAAGCCTCCATTGATTGAATGAGTAGAACCACATCTTAATAAGCATTGACAACAGATGTTAGATATTTGATGAAATGCCCGGATAATTTCTGGGCATGATTTAGTGTGGTCGATATGTGGACGCGATGAGAAATAAATCCATTTATTTCAATGCAATAAAAGCTATTTCATAGCCATCGCAAGATGGCTTTTTTATGTCTAAATTTCAAGGGATTACACTCTATATTGTCTATTTGATAACCATTTAAATAGGCAGGGGATTGCCGTTAAAATTTGCTGGAGTATAATCAGAAAATCTACTGCGGGCGTAGTTCAATGGTAGAACGAGAGCTTCCCAAGCTCTATACGAGGGTTCGATTCCCTTCGCCCGCTCCAAACTTAACTCACCTGAAGTCTATCAAATTTTCATTTTCTGAATATATGGTTATCTGCGATCCAGGATTTGGCGAATTTTATTAAATAGATAAATTAGCAAGAAATAGATAGCAAATACCTAAAAATATTGTATTGATAGATTTTATATTCTAACTGTATGTAATTTATTAATAAATTTAATAATTTTTTGTGTTGCTGTTTTTTTATAACATGGCAAATAACAGCCATATATTATAACTCAATCAATCATTGATGATATCATATTAAAATAACTCAGCATTTATAGATATAAAGCTAAAAATAATAAATAACCATATAAATAGTTATAGCTATTTACTGATAGTGATGTTAATCACAACTATTTTTGGAGTATCTTTTTTATGTATTGTTCGGTTTTTTCTATTATGTCTTGGTATTGTGGATGTTCAGCATAAGCATTTCTAATGGTTTTGTTTATATCATATATAACAGATTCCTTTTGTTTATTTGTTAATGTAAGTAATAGTGATTTTAAAATCACTTTTAATGCCGCAACTTCATGTTCTATGTTAACTAATTTTTTTTCCATATATTCTTCCGAGGAACTATTACGATAGCAATACGATAATTTTGCATATTAATTAATTATTTAAGTAAATCCAAGTAAAAAATGTATTAGTACAGAAAGAACGTTTTTACAGATGCGCTTTATCTAAAGAGCTCTATTTTATTAACTTAATCACTGGAGGATAAAGATAGAGTGTAAGAGGTTATATTTGACTTAAGTAATAGAAAAGAGTGAACGTTATTTTAGTAAAAAGAAGAGCATAGGATGCAATATTGTGCATCCTATGATGTTAAATTGGTGGGGAAACCATTAAAATCATATAATGAGTTTATGCTTGGATAAGTTTTTTCACATATTGCTCAGTAAGATTTATAACTTCATTGTGATGTGGATATCTGCTTGAAGTATCTTCAATAACTAAAGATATATTGCCTAACATATCGCGTCGTTGCTTATCATTTAATGCACAAAGTAGAGATTTAGTGACTATTTTTAAAGCAGCGAGCTCGCATTCGATTTCTCTTAAGTTGTTATCCATGATTTACCTGTCAGTATCTAATGGATTATTAATATAAGTAATTTTTTTATATATCACAATTATAGAAAGAGATTATTGAGAGATATAACGCACAATATGTTTAATAGGAGCAAGATGTGTGAAATGAGTGATAATAATTATTTCTCCCTTGTTTTGGTAACTAAAGTAATATCTAATTTGTTAATTTTTATGAGCTAGATAGAAAGAATAACATAATGATTTTATTGATTGGTTTTTTAATTGCGCTAACTAATAGACTAAAAATACCATACCATTTACTATTTTAAATAGATTATTAAATGTCATTTTTATACATGGGTTACTTGCTATAATAAAGTTAATTATTATTAGGATGTACTATTTAAATATTGATAATTAATAGTTAATTATATTTTATTGATTGGTTAGCTAGTTAGTTTTACTTTCCCTCTTTTTAAAATAAGACAGAGTGTAATTATTATAAACCACACTCTGTGAAATCTATTTAGGACTATTTTAAGCTATTTTTGATTATGCTTTACAAAGTTAATATAGCTATTAACCCAGTTTTGCATAAAACCTGCTGTTTTTTCAGAAAACTGACCGTTTTCTACCATTCCATCATACCATTTTAAAAAACATTCTGGTTGATTTAAGGTTGGCATATTTAAAAATGCTAATGAATTACGCAGGTGCTGTTGTGCAATAGCAGTACTAATATTACCGATTGAAACACCGATGATACCAGCAGGAATACTATCCCATGCATTAGTACCATAAGGGCGAGAGGCTTGATCTAACGCATTTTTTAGCACACCAGGGATTGAGCGGTTGTATTCAGGTGTCACGAAGATAATGCCTTGGCATTGCTTAATTTGTTGCTTAAACTCGACAACGGCTTCAGGTGTTTTGTCGTCATCATCTTGGTTGTAGAGAGGAAGAGTACCGATATCAAGGAACTGAAAAGTAAATTCTTGAGGAAATAGCGAGGTTAATGCTTTTGCTGTTTGTTTATTATAGGAATCTTTTCTTAAGCTTCCGACTACAACACCAATGTTAAAATGACTCATCTTAACTCTCCTATATTGAAGGATAACAATGAATATCAATTACTATTTTGATATTCATATTTTGATTTTATCCTGATAATAGAAAACAGCAACAAAATAAAAGTAATTATAACACATTAAAAGAGTATTATTTTACACCTTATAAAGGTAATTAAATGATAAAATTAGATGTTATTATTTTTCTGATTATCTGCTATTATCTTCATTGTGTAGAAATAACTGCTTCTAACACGACAACATTTTTCCAATTAAAAATACCGATACTCATTTAATGATGATTTTAATGTGACGGATGCAATGTTGTAAGAAAAAATAATGAAATGAAAGGATAGGAGCCGTTATTGTCATTTATGCGCTAGGTTATTGACTTAGTACGCAATAGACAATAGAAAATTATAATAAGATAGCTTAAAATGCGATACTACATACGCTCTTATTTAGACTGATCGGAATTAAGGAAAAATGATGTCCTTATTGAAAAATAAAAACAATGTTTTAGCTCTGTCTATGGCAGTTACTGTTCTCACACTATCGGGATGTAGCATTTTATCTGGTGATAGCCAACCTGTGGAGGTGGTGCCAACACAAGTGCAATCCACGGTAACTTCACCTGCTGATAATAATTATCAACAGATGAACGTAGGGGAGCAAAAACTGGCATCACAAACAGCATGTATCAAGCAACTTGATTCTTTAAAAACATTTTCACCAGCAGAGTATAAATCTATGGTGGATGAATTTAAGGAAATCAGTGAAATTAATGCGTTATACCGTAGTGTTGAAAATACCGCCAGTAAAGATAGCTTAGCATTATTAAAAATGAGTATCGAATCTAAGACCGAAGTACTATGTGCTAAAGTGCGCTATCTTTCGGTTATGTCTGTGAATTCGACACTGAAGAAATTAGGTGAATAATTACTATGAAATTAAAGCAGAGTGCTTGTCTCGCTTTTATGATGTTTCCGGCGCTGTCTTTTGCTAATAATGAGTTTAATTTTGTCATTGAAGATTTTGACCGTTATTTAGAAGCACAACAGCCCGTTGATATTAAGCCTGAACCCTCTGCAACAATTTCATCTTCATCTACTCCCGATCAGCGTAGTGGAACGGTGCGTTCCACTGTGACATTGAAGGAAAAGCCACCACAAAAACCACAACAAAAAATTCAGCCTAAACAGCCTGTTGTACGGAATGAACATCAAACCGTGGTACGCAATGAGCATCAGCCAGTAGTGGCGACTCCCTCTGTACCTCAGGTGACTTTGTCTGAACAATGCTCTGTGGTATCTACAAATACCAACAAAATAAACAGTGATTACACTCATTATTTAACACCACTGCTTTCGTTTGTACCGATTAAACCGCAATTTACCCCTGAGGACTTGAATCGGTATTATCAAAGTAAATCCGTGGTCTATAATCCTCTAATGCTTTATACGCGTAAGCGTTATCCAGGGCAGCCATATCAGTCTACTGATAATACTTTATTAGATTTCATTCCAAATACAGTGTATTCAGTGACTGAAATACCTTTTCATTTTTTATATCAATTTAAACGTTCTTTGCTTGACCATAAGCAACCTCTCTTTAATAAAGAGCTATTAAATCGTTTAGCAAATACTCGCGAAAAATATCAACGTCTGTATCAGAAATTTACTGAACAAACCGCGTTATTAACTGAAAGTTTAACTAACCTGCAAACCGCAGAAGAAAAAGTTCAACAATTAACAGCGGAATTGGCAAAAACGCAAGATAAACTGGCTGTAGCGAATAATTTACTTAATGATGATAGCCTAAAACAGTCTGTGGCTAAGTTACAAAATGAATTAGCACAGTCTAAAAAAGAGCAGGATACCTTGCTTGCACAATTAGCTGAAAAAGATCAGTTGCTGTTTGATGCGACAGAAAAAAATAAAGTATTAACTAAACAGCAAGAAGATTTTGATATTCAGGCACAAAAATTAAATCAATTGACTACCCATGTTGCTCAACTTGAGCAACAAAAACAGCAGCTACAATCACAATATGGGCAGGCTCAACGGTTATTAACAAATAACAGTGCTAAAAAAGAGATTGAGGTACTACAAAATTCTTTAACTAATTTATCAGCAGTGCGCCAATCTTTAGAAAATCAATTAGCTAAAAACAAAGCCTCTTTTGAAGCTACTCTAGCTAAGAATAATCAGTTAATTGATACCCAACGCCAACAGATAGCTCAACTTAACGATCACATAAAAAAAATAAACCAAGAGCAACAACAGTTAAATCATTCGTTAGTGACTCTTCAACAACAAAAAGCACAAGCAGATGATAAATTAACACAGATCCCAGCGTTGAAGCTTGAGTTACAAAATAAGGTTAATGAATTAGCTGAGCTGAAAAAAAGTTTATCTACGGGCGAGAAAGCTTTTGATGCTTTGATTTCAGAAAAAAATGGTGCAATCGCTAAATTAGAGAAAGCTCAGGCAGATCTCGCCAATAAGTATCAAGCATTGGATAGCCAATTTAAAGAGAACAATACCATCATTGGGCAACTTAAAGAGAGCAAAATAGCGAACGATAACGCTTATGCTCAATTAGAGAAACAACTAGCAGAAAAACAATCGCTTACTGATAAATTAACGACACAATTAACACAAGCTAAAGATCAGTTAGCAAAACAAAATTCTGAAAGTAACCAACTAATTGCTTCATTAAAACAGCAGCAAGTAGAATCGACGGCTCAATTTAAGCAACAAGAAAGTGTTTTAGCGAATTCTCAAAAAGAGTTTAATGAAGTCTCTAAGCAGCTTGAAGCTCAGCGTGCGCTAACGAAAACACTTGAAGAAAAAGAATTAAAATTAAGTGAGCAACTAAAAGAAAAAGAGAGTGAAATTAAAAAAATAAATAGCGAAAATGCGAATGCTCAAAAAGAGTTTAATGAAGTCTCTAAGCAGCTTGAAGCTCAGCGTACGCTAACGAAAACACTTGAAGAAAAAGAATTAAAATTAAGTGAGCAATTAAAAGAAAAAGAGAGTGAAATTAAAAAAATAAATAGCGAAAATGCGAGTGTTCAAAAAGAGAATAAAACATTAAAACAGCAATTGGATAAAGCTATGGGAGAAGGGCAAATTATCGCAAGTCAGCTTGCATATGCCTATTCAATTATCGGTAAAGATAATGCCCAACGAAATAAATCAATTCTGTCGGAAATACAAAAACAGAACTATGTGCAATACGATGATAACACTTACTTTAAAATCCTAAAACAAGGGAAACCTGTGGATTCAATTGCAGGTAAAACAGTTGTTTTCGCTATGCATGAACAATTAACCGATGGTACAGTAACACTTAATTATGACAAAGCTAAGCCGTTAATTTTACCATACCGCCAACTTCCACTGCCTCTTAATACTTTTGTTGCTAAAGCAGGCTTAAATGGCAAAGCTAAAATTTATATTAAACCTGATGGAGGGTATGGGAAAGATGGTATCCCAGGGCAAGTACCTCCAGAATCGATGTCTATAGTGACAATTGAAATTTTAGCTATCAAATAGCACCCTTTAATAAATTACCGTTGTCAGCTCTTCTAAAAATAATGAAGAGCTGATATTTTATACATGCCACATAAATTCATCATTAATTAAACATAAAGAGTGTTCTACTAGCCAGTGTTTTAATTTTTTACAATTTTCAGGGTGTTGTGGAATAGTGATTAAAATATCCCATAATGGTTGTAATAACTCAGAATGCGGTTGTGTATTTTGTAAGTACTCTAATGTATTATTTATTTTTTTATTGAATACCGGCTCTTTTTCCCAAGCTTCTATAACTAATTTAATATCCTTTTTCAGCAAATCATCTATCACAACGATCCGTGCTTTATCAGCTTCTAATTTTGTTTTTATATCTTCTAAAGATAAAAAAGAAGAGGCTATATTTGATGGTTCCTTTTCTTCAAATAATTTAATGTTTTCACATTGATTAATTTGATATTCGAGCTCTTTTTTTATCTCATAAAGTGTAAATATATGCGGTGTTATATGCTCAACCCACCAAATAAAAATGGGTTTTATGATAGCTTGAATTAAACGTGCATGATCAGCAATGTTGATTTTTGCATTTAAAGCGTTCCAATTAATATCTGATATATTAGATTGGTATTTATCAGCCAAATTTACTACGGCATTAATATTTTCTTTAGTTAATGGCACTGAGCAATGTTTTTTGCGTAAAAACCATGTGGATTGCAATAAACTGTCTACAGCTTCACGGCATAATAAACGAGATAATATTTTAATTTGTTTCTCATTTATATCATTATTTGTAATAAGTAAAGAAAACTGAAGATTAAATAAATTATCAACAGTTTTCTTATTTTCATCTGCCATCATTTTTTTTAGCAAATTAAAATAACGATAATATTGGTATTTGCTAGTATTAGTTTGTCGCTTTATCACAATAGTTTCACTCATCAGAACAAATTTTGCATATTCTAGCGATGAATTGAACGATGATATTATGATAATAGGTCGGATTTTTTATAATTTTAATTTAAGATGTCTCGCTTTACTCGGTGTCATATTAAAACGTCGATGATAGCTTTGTGTAAAGTAAGATTGGCTAGAGAATCCTGACTCCATAGAAATATCGACAATACTCATTTCTGTTGTTAATAATAATTGATGTGCGTAAATAATTCTTCTTTCGCATATCCATGTTCTTGGCGATGTTCCATAAACATGATTAAATAACTCTTTAAATGTGGTGAGACCCATACCAAACTCGCGAGCAAACTGTTTTAGCTTCCAATTTTTTAGATGGTTTTTTTCCATAAATATTTTCAAGCGATCAACTTGCCTATGACTTAATTGGCGTAGTAACGCCATAAGATTGGCACCTTGCTCGGAAGAAAGTAATAGAATGAGCATTTCTTCAATACGTAATTGAGTAAAAGTATCTGGACAATTTTGTGAAGAAAGATAATCAAAACCATTACTACAAAAATGGATCAGAGGTGAATCTTCAAAACAGATAAAAGCCGATGAGAAATTTTCCTCTCTATCGATATTACTGAGAATATCACTATTTTTTGACATGAAATTTCTTAAGAAATCATCAGAAAGAGGAATATAAATTGTTTCACAAGGCTCATTGCCTAGCGTTTTTATGGTATAATTTCCTTGTTGTAAGAAAATAATCTGATCTTTGTTAATAGTTATTGTATTTGTGCAGTTTTGTAATACCAGCGCATTATTTCTGATTATGTATAAAGCTTTTTGGTTATTTTCTAATATTTGATATTGCGGATAAAAATAAGAGAGTTTTTGAATAACGCAATCTTGTTTAGTGTTTTCACCACATTGTATTGTATTCATTTTTCGCCCAAAATTATTATATAAGTATCACTGTATTTAATACCAATAAATAAAAAGAATATAAAGTAGTAGCTTCTTTATTATTTAAAGAGTATTAAAAATAAAAAATAGAATGTTTTCTTTATTATGATGTGGTTTTTTTTTAGATATTAGACATTGAAGTTGCCATTTCTAATTTAAGATAAATCATTTGTTTAATTTAATGTCATTTTTTATAGATTGCAAAAACAATTTAATTAAGCTAGTCATTTAATGAAAAGAATGCGACAAAATTTAGTAGAATTTTGTAATAATATATTGACAGATAATGAAATAGAGTTATTTATTCTATAAATAACAATTAGTTATATTTTATTTTAAAATTTACACTGTAAAGCATAATAAGGGTGTTTTTTAAACACTATAAAGTTGTTTAATATGAGTTGTTAATAAATTTTTGTCTATATGTTTTTATTTTGTATATTAAATGAGTGTTTTTTGCAATGAATTTATTTGATAAAAAAAATAAAATGTAATTTTTATAGGTTATTTTCACTATATATTATTATCTTTTTTAGTATGGCAAAGAAGCAAATAAACTTGCTATAAATTTTTCCCAAGTATATTTTTTCGTCTTTATATAGTTTTAACATTATGAAAACATAAAAATTAACGTCTATCATAAAAATGGCCAGTAATGTATCAAGGAATTAGTCTTAAAAATAGACGGTAGTTTATTTTTGTGACTAATGTCTCATATTTTATCTGTGATGGTTTTATTGTTGTTTTGTTAGTTCTCCTCCATTTGTTGAAGATTTTTGAATAATCAAGTTGTTATCAATAGATGCGATTAGCTATATGTTAATTCGTGTTATAAATTATCATCATTATAGGATGGGAAAGTGTGCATCTTATTCATAAATTAGCGAAAAATTAATTGTTATCTCTTTTTTTATCTACTTATAAATCGACCTTTTTCCTAAAAAACAAAGCCCAAAATTGGCGATGATATATGGCGTTATTATCGCCATCGACTTGAATAATTATTTATTAAAATAATAAGTAGAGCTAGTGTATTTATTATCAGGGAGGTTCAGATATAGCTAATTATGGATAATAAGCGAACACAGCGGGATATTATATTTAGCATAATATGGATTATTTGGTCATGTGCATTAATGGCTTTTTGGCGATATCAAATAGCTGGTGAGCTTTTGATCACCCTTATCCTAATTTTTAGCATTATTATTTACTCTATAACTTTGAGGTTAAAAAAAACGGCAATGTTTAGTCGAAAAACAGAAACACCAAAAGCCGCGGAGCCTATTGCTCCAGTTATGGCAGAAGAGAAGAAGCCTATGCCGGAGCAAAAATTGTATACCATTATTGCTAAAGGCACTGTATTTCAAGGTGATATTAACGTTGATGGTGATATTCAAATTTGGGGTAAAATTTCAGGGAATATCAATGTAAAAGATGGCGTGATCCGTGTTATGCATGCAGGCCAAGTTGAAGGGGAATTAACGGCGCCAGACATCATTATTGATGGTTTTGTTAAAGGTATTTGTGCCGCAAACAATCTTGATATTCTAGAGCATGGTGAACTACGTGGCACTAGTCGTTGTGGCAGTATGTCAATTAAACGTGGCGGTGTCTTTACTGGACAATCTGAACAGGTTGAACACCAAGCTAAAGCCGTTGCACAGCAACGTGTTGTATCTATTAAAGAAGGTACAGTTAATACCAATAAAGAGTCTGTAACTGCAGAAAGTAAACTAAAAGAAAATAAAAAATAAAAGCGATTCTCTTTTTATTACTTATGATCTGTTTTATTTTATCATTATTATCCTAACTAATTAGAATGAGAATAATGATGGAATTGGCTACTCCTCGATTACGTTTACGAGAATGGCGTGAAAGTGATAAAGCGCCATTTTTTTTACATATTAACGCCTCCGCATCGGTGATGCGTTATTTCCCTTCACCACTTACCCGCTCAGAAAGCGATGCAATGGTTGATACATTGCGTGATAAATTTATTCAGCAAAATGGTTGGGGATTTTGGGCCGTTGAATTAAAAGAGACTCAGGAGCTTATTGGCTTTGTTGGATTAAATATTCCTAATGCCCCTTTGCCTTTTAATCCGTGTGTTGAAATAGGTTGGCGTATTGCACAATCTCATTGGCGCAAAGGGTACACTTATGAGGCGGCTTTAACAGTATTAAAATATGCTTTTGAACAGTTGAAACTGGAAGAAGTCGTGGCATTTACCGCAGTGACTAATTTACCCTCAGAAGGGGTGATGAAAAAACTCGGTATGAAGAAGTCTGAATATTTTATGCATCCATCTCTAGATAAAACACACCCTTTAGCACAACATGTATTATACCGATTAAAAAAAGCAGACTTTATTTTCCCGATAAACGTTTAGATTTTTTAGCCGGCAATGCAGGAACGGGTTTCTTATCATCAATAAGATGTCTAATTGCTAAATAGGGATGATAAATTAGCATTCGAGGCCCAGCCCAACGCATGACTTGTTTCATTGCTGCTCTTTTTACTGGCTGATAGCAGTGAATTGGGCATTGTTTGCAGGCGGGTTTTTCCTCACCATAGCGACATTTATCTAGTCTTTTATAAGCATATGTCACTAATTGCTGATAATACTCGGGGTCGGTATTAGGATGCGCTCGTTCATACAGAGCAACCATTTTTTGGATGGTTTGCTTCTCTCGATTAATTCTTTTACCTGACATGGTACTCTCACTTCTTATTATTGCATTTAAAATGCATTTTATCATAACGCATGACTGGGATGATAAATTAATTGGCTATTCTTAAGGCAAAAAAAGAAAAAATTTTGCAAAAATACTTTTCTTTTTTTTGATTATATAATACTGTATTTATATACAGTTTATTTGCCTTGGTATGGTGAAAATAATGCGTGTGGAAATTTTATTTAACAAACAATCTAATGTCACTGACTCACTATTTCCGCTGTTAGAACATGAACTAAGAAAAAAAATTATTCCTATTTATCCTGATATGCAGTTTCGTATCGCTTTTAGTAGCATGAATACGATCCAAGTCACGGGCGTAAAAGATGAAGCTAAGCATGAGCATATTATGGAGTTAATTCAAAGTGTTTGGGAAGATGATAGTTGGCTCCAAACGAATGATGATTAACGACCAATTAAGTTAAACAGAGATTGCCAGAGCATCTTACTTTTATTGATTAGATAGATAGTTAACAACATGCCAAACATGTTGCTTACTGGCAATCTACTTATTGATATTACTAATGGCGACAAATTTTGTTTTCACTGGTAGTAAAACCGCCATCAGCAGCAATAAATTTTCCTTTTTTTTCTAAAAATGCCACTAATTCGGCCGCTGTCATATTCTCAGCAGAACAGGTATGAAAGCGCGCTTCTTCCCCAAAACGTTGATGAATTGCCTCGATAAGTGATCTTTGCGTAAACGCCACTTTTGATGAAAGGATCATATGTAATACTTCATGACCATGTATAGATGCCATTTGTTAGCCCTTAATTATATAAGATGTATTTATTATGCATCTTTTTAGGTGGGAAACTTTGTTTTTAATCATAAAAAAGCGATGACAAAAGGTCATCGCTTCAGGTCGCTGATAAATAATATTTGTGCCGTAGTAAAGAACGGTTTATTTCTCAGCTTGTTGAAGTATTTTTTGCATTTCATCTTTTAGATAGAGTTTTTCTTTTTTTAGTTTTGCAACTTCATCATTGTAGCCTGCGCCATTAGGTCCTTCTAATTTAGCAATTTCTTGATCAAGTCGATGGTGTTTATCATAGAGAGCTTGGAAACGAGGATGGGTATTTTTTAACTGAGAAACCAGTGATTGTCTTTCTGAGAACATATAACCTCCTAATGAAAGAAATTGCGATCTCTATTTCAGTATAATCATAGATAGCTGATCTGCACGTTAGTGCATCACAAATTTACATTTCATCAATAAAAGAATGAGTTCTTTAAAAAATTATCAGAATAATCCTCTCAGAGAGAGATCTGCTAAAGTGTTAGCATCTATATTATAAAATGCTAGTATTAAGATGATTACTAATAAAAATATCTAAGCAAAATTTGTTAACAGCGATTTGGCGCTGTGAATATGGAGAAAATGATGAATAAAGTAATTTTATCTTTGGTTGCAGCGATGTCTTTGTCTGCTTGCGCACAAGCGGTTGATAGTTTGGAAAAAGTCGCTCCTTATCCTAAAGCAAAGGAAAATCAAATTCGTCATGTTATTGAGTTAGAACAAAAAGAAAACGAAGGCAATTACCAAGTTGAGTTGATCGTGGGTAAAGAGATGATGGTTGATTGTAATCGTCAATGGTTTGGTGCTGAGTTAGATAAAAAAGATCTCGAAGGTTGGGGTTATGATTACTATATCGTAAGCGACTTAAATGGCCCAATGTCTACGATGATGGGTTGTCTTGATAACACTAAAAAACCCGCCTTTGTTCAAGCTAATATGGGGCAAGCGGCATTTATCCGCTATAACAGCAAATTACCTATTGTTGTCTATGCACCAAAAGATGTAGATGTGAAATATCGTGTGTGGTCTACTTCTGACGAGGTTAAAGATTCAACAAAGAAATAATGATTGATCTTTAATTATTATTGAGTGGAAAGCCCTTTGTTTTCAAAGGGCTTTTTTTATAACTAACGGATCACCAATACCGACATTTTTGCATGTCGAACAATAGATGATGCTGTTGAGCCTAATAAGTAGGAAGAAACATTAGGACGATGTGAAGCAATAGCAATTAAATCTGCATCGATTTGACGTGCATACTCTAAAATTTCATCTTTTGCATTACCAACACCGACATTGCAAACAATTTGCTCATCGGGAATTTTCGCATCTTTGATCATATCTTGCAGAGCAATAAAAGCGAGGCGAGTGCGCTCTGAAGAGTCTTTAAATTTTTCAGGAATAGCGGCAAACTCAATACCGAAGAAAAGTTCTGCATTTGGAATAACGGTGAGGAAGTGGATCTCGGGTTTGCCAACTTGAGCAATTTGTTCAATGTGAGTGATCAGTTCCTGAGAAAGCTCATCTTCTAGAATATCGATAGGAACTAGAATTTTTTTGTACATTACAAACCTCACTTAACGTTAGTTTTAAAATATAACTCTATTATCACTGAATATAAAAAATATAGCTGTGATCTACGTTCTAAATAAGAGTGAGAATGATTATTCTATCACTTAATTATTTATATTATAGTAATAATTAGTGCTTTTAAAATAAAAAGCTAAAAAGGCAGAATAAAACTATATCAATCTTAACTTATTGACAGGAATGAGTTAAATAAGATGATATTTAAAATAAAAGTTTTTTAATTAGCCATCTAGAGGAAAATGCACAAAAGAATGATTATCAATTATATTATTGTTCTGTATCTATAGGATTTTATTAGTAATTTTTTAGAGACTTAATCAGTAAAGTATGGCATATTAACCGTTAATAGCATCTCAATATGATGTTTGGACAGCAATCTTAGTCCCTAAACAGGATTGTTATTCAGAGTCGTCCTTTATCCTCACCAATGAGTTATGGAACCTGAAATAACCTATGGAACTCTATTCGTTATAAACAAATAGGGTAGGCTATTTATACAGAATAAGATTATTATTATGACACATAATCACATTGATGATATTGAGTTGAATATGGCTGAGAAAACACAATCTGACAAATTCAAAGCGGCCAAGAAAAGCACATTGGTCAGTGTTTTTGTTAATATCTTTTTATCCATATTTCAAATCACAATTGGTTTCTTCTCACATTCCCAAGGCTTAATTGCTGATGGTATTCATTCACTGTCTGATTTAATTGCTGACTTCGTGGTGTTAATTGCGAATAAAGGCAGTCAAAAGCAACCCGATGCCGATCATCCTTATGGACATTTTCGCTATGAGAATGCCGCTTCATTAGTGTTAGGGACAATTTTATTGATTGTTGGTTTGGGAATGATATTTTCTGCTATCCATAAAATGTTAGATCCTTCAATCATTCCTGATGTTCATAGCATCGCGCTTTATGTGGCTTTATTGGCATTAGCGGCTAAAGAAGGGTTATTTCGTTATATGTTAGCTGTAGCCAAAAAAGTCGATTCTAGTATGTTAGTGGCCAATGCTTGGCATGCGCGCTCAGATGCCGCCTCTTCTTTAGTGGTTGCAATAGGGATCATTGGTAGCCTTGCTGGATTTAAATTCTTTGATCCACTAGCAGCACTTATTGTCGGGCTATTTGTTGGCCGTATGGGATGGCGTTTTACCTATCAAGCTTTGCAAGATCTCATGGATAGAGGCGCTGATGAAGAAACACTTGAACAGATCACCAATACATTAATCACCACACCAGGAGTACAAGGGGTACATGATTTAAAAACCCGTCGTGCAGGTGATTATTTATTAGTTGATGTCCATTTAGAAATTAAAGGCGAATTAACGGTCAATCAAAGTCATGATATTGTGGTCAATGCCCATGATAGAGTACTTAAACAGCATGCACAGATTTTAAGTGTGATGATACACGTCGATCCTGCTTAATTTAGCGTTAACTATTTGATAGTTTAAAGGTAATAAATTGTATTTATTACCTTTTTGTTTTTATTCTTTGCTTAATTAAAAATTAACACAGTTTTCTTTTACATTATCGGTTAATGCAGCAATCAGATTGTCAACGGCACATTCAGCCATTGCATAGCGAGTCTCTTTAGTTGCAGAGCCAATATGGGGTAAGGCGACAACATTTTTCATGGTTAAAAGTGGTGAAGAGGTTGGCAGTGGCTCTTGCTCAAACACATCTAATCCGGCTCCAGCTATTTGTCGCTGCTCTAATGCGTTAATTAATGCTTTTTCATCAACCACGGCACCGCGTCCGGCATTAATTAAATAGGCGTCAGCTTTCATTAATGCAAACTGTTTTGCGCTTAACAGATGATGAGTTTCTGGCGTTAGCGGTAAAGTAATGCAGACAAAATCGGCTTGTTGTAAAAGCATCTCTAGGGAACAAAATTTAGCATTAAAATGCTGGTTAACATCGTTATATTCAGTACGAGAATGGTAAATAATATCCATATCAAAACCGAAGTGGGCGCGTTGTGCTAATGCTTTACCGATACGCCCCATACCAATAATTCCCATGGTTTTATGGTGAACATCAGTACCATACCAATCCGGCGTAATACTTTTTACCCATAAACCTTGTTTTATATTATCGGCTAGTTCAGGAATACGACGAGAGACGGCAAGAACAAGCGCCATCATTGTATCAGCGACAGTATCAGTTAATACCGTAGGTGTATGCATCAATTTGATATGACGTTCAGTGAGCGCGGCAACATCCACATTATCATAACCGACAGAAATCGTTGATACGGCTTTTAGTTTTGGTGCTCTTTCAATAAAGTGTTTATCGATATTACCGCCGGCGCCTAACAATCCTTCAGCATGAGCGAGGGTGGCTTTAAAATCGGCACAATCGAGAGAGAGCGCGTTAAACTGTTTTACCTCAGCAACGGCAGATAATTTTTGTTGCAGTTTTTCTGGAAGCGGTTGATAAAGTATTACAACGGGTTTCATAGCGTTCTCCTAATTGGTATTAACTAATAGATATAAATCACACTCTCTTCTCTTCAATTCATCTATTGAGGCTACTCTTAATTTCACTGTAAAGCATATTAGCGTGGATGTTAATAAGGTATGATAAAAACCAATTAATATCAGTTTTATCATATAATTAAAGTATTCAGTATAATGTAATCGTTTACTTTTATGGTGAAGAGGGCACTTCTCTCTAAAATAACTATATAACGATTATTAACAATAATTTGCTGTAATACGGTTATATTAGGTCGTTTTTATTAAATAGTTAAGGAATAAGAAAAGCGTGTAAACGTTTACACTAAATGTCGGTTTGATCACGAAATTAGTTTGTTGAACTTGTTAAACTCTGAGGCAATCAACAAAACCGCTTGACGCTTTTCATTTGAAATAAATCAAAAGAGGTGAATGTGGAAATTTTAGTTACGGGTGGAATGGGATATATCGGTAGTCATACATGCGTGCAAATGTTAGAAGCAGGCATGACGCCTATTATTTTGGATAACCTCAGTAATGCAAATGAAGAGGTACTTAACCGAATTGAAGCATTAACAGGAAAACGCCCACTGTTTTATCAGGGGGATATTCGTGACGAAAAACGACTGGCCACAATTTTTACTCAGCACTCTATTCAATCAGTGATCCATTTCGCTGGATTAAAAGCGGTAGGTGAATCTGTTGAAAAGCCCATCGAATACTATGACAACAATGTTAACGGTACTTTGGTGTTAGTTCGTTGTATGCGTGATGCGGGCGTAAAAAGTATTATTTTCAGCTCATCAGCCACGGTTTATGGTGATCCTCAAACTGTGCCTATTACTGAAGAGTCACCTGTTGGTGGCACTACCAATCCTTATGGCACCAGTAAATATATGGTCGAGCGTATTTTGTCTGATCTCTATATTGCAGATGAGAGTTGGTCTATCAGTTTACTGCGCTACTTCAATCCAGTAGGTGCTCATCCATCTGGCACTATGGGGGAAGATCCTAAGGGTATTCCTAATAATTTAACGCCTTATATCTCGCAAGTTGCGATAGGTCGTCGTGAAAAAGTCGCGGTATTTGGTGATGATTACCCAACAAAAGACGGTACTGGTGTACGTGACTATATCCATGTCATGGATTTAGCTGATGGTCATATTGCCGCCTTAAATGCGTTAGGAGAAAAAGCAGGGTTACATATCTATAACCTAGGCACAGGGAATGGCACCAGTGTGATTGAAATGATTGAAGCATTTCGTAAAGCCAGTGGTAAAGCAATCCCTTATGAAATTCAGCCACGTCGCCCGGGAGATATCGCACAATGTTGGTCAAGTCCTGCCAAAGCAGAAAAAGACTTACACTGGAAAGCCATTCGCTCTATTGATGATATGGCAGCCGATGCTTGGCGTTGGCAATCACAAAATCCTAACGGTTATCTGAAATAGATCATAAAAACGCTATCAGATAATCTTTAATAAATAAGAGAGAAGATTATGTCAAAACTGATTTTTGATCCCGTTGAGCATCCTCATCGTCGTTATAACCCTTTGACTGGGCAGTGGATATTAGTTTCACCCCATAGAGCAAAACGACCATGGAATGGCAAAGATGAAAAACCTCAGATAGCGACACTTCCCTCTTATGATCCACATTGTTATCTGTGCCCAGGGAATACCCGAGTTTCGGGTGATAAAAATCCTGATTATACAGGCACTTATGTTTTTAATAACGATCACTCTGCATTATTGACAGACCAATATAGTGTTGAGGTATCCGATAATCCACTCTTCCAGACTCAAGCGGTGAGAGGGATCAGTCGTGTTGTTTGTTTTTCCCCCGATCATAGTAAAACTATTCCCGAATTACCTATTAGTAGCCTACGTAAAATCATTGATACTTGGGATAACCAAATAGAAGCGCTAAGTAAAGAGTATCTATGGGTACAAGTATTTGAAAATAAAGGTGAAACAATGGGATGCTCTCAACCTCATCCTCATGGGCAAATATGGGCGAGTGATTTTTTACCTAATGAATTAGCACGCAAAGATAGCCAATTAAAAGACTATTTTAATCAATATGGCCGTAATCTATTAATGGATTATGTTAAAGCTGAATCTGAAGACGGTAGTCGAACCGTGGTTGAAACTAAATACTGGTTAGCTGTCGTGCCTTATTGGGCATCATGGCCTTATGAAACCATGCTATTACCAAAAAGCCATATTCGCAGAATGAGTGAATTAACGGCTGAACAACGTGATGATTTAGCCTTGGCAATAAAAAAATTAACCAGTCGTTACGATAATCTATTTCATTGTTCATTTCCTTATTCAATGGGATGGCATTTTGCACCTTCTTTTAAAGAGGGCGAAAGCATCGAGCATTGGCAATTACATGCCCTGTATTATCCGCCGTTATTACGCTCTGCGACAGTACGTAAATTTATGGTGGGTTATGAAATGTTGGCTGAATCGCAACGCGACTTAACGCCAGAGCAAGCTGCTTATAATTTACGCCAAGTAAGCGATATCCATTATAAAGAGCAAGAAAATTAGCTTAACGGGTTGATGGCGGACGCTTTTTAAATCACTACCTAGCCTAGGATGCATCACTATTATATTGATGTAACAGGTTGTTATTACTTAATTTTAAGTTAAGGATTTATTATGCAGGCACTGATTAATAATGTGACTCATTCTTTTACCTCTATTTTTGGTTATGCCCCAACACATTTTATTCAAGCTCCAGGCAGAGTTAATCTGATTGGTGAGCATACTGATTATAACGATGGTTTTGTTCTTCCTTGTGCCATTGATTATCAAATGGTAGTTGCTGCCGCCAAACGAGATGATAATCTTATTCGTGTGATTGCGGTTGATTATCAGAATGCGCAAGATCAATTCTCTCTCGAACATCCCATTGAGTTTTTACCTAATAAAATGTGGGCTAACTATATTCGTGGCGTTATTCATTTTTTACAACAAGCCAAATATGTATTTCAGGGTATGGATATTGCCATTACAGGTAATGTGCCTCAAGGGGCTGGCTTAAGCTCTTCAGCTGCATTAGAAGTGGCTATAGGACAAACAGTAAAAACACTTTATCAACTTCCTATTAGTCAAAAAGAAATTGCCCTTAACGGTCAAAAAGCAGAAAACCAATTTGTTGGATGCAATTGCGGTATTATGGATCAGCTTATTTCTGCATGTGGTGAAGAGAGCCATGCACTATTAATTGATTGTCGTTCATTAGCCACTACGGCGGTAAAAATGCCAGAAAGTGCGGTAGTGATGATTATTAACTCAAATAAAAAAAGAGGGTTAGTCGATAGCGAATATAATACGCGTCGTCAACAGTGTGAGGAAGCGGCAAAAATATTAAATGTTACTGCATTACGAGATGCGACCTTAGCGCAATTGCAAGCGAAAAAGGCACTGATGAATGATAAAGTATATCGACGTGCTCGTCATGTGATCACCGAAAATGAGCGTACTTTACAAGCGGCTGAGGCGTTAAAACAAGGCGATCTTACTAAACTTAGTGAGTTGATGGCACAATCACATATCTCTATGCGTGATGACTTTGAAATAACCGTTAACGAAGTGGATACACTGGTAGAAATTGTTAAATCAGTGATTGGTTCGCAAGGTGGCGTTAGAATGACTGGCGGAGGTTTTGGGGGCTGTGTGGTGGCGCTGGTGACTCCTGATTTAGTTGCAAAAGTGACACAAGCGGTTGAAGCCCAATATAAACCCCAAACAGGTTTAAAAGAAACTATTTATGTCTGCTCTGCAAGCCAAGGGGCGGGCTATCTGGAGATAACTAATGGCATTAAATGAAAACCGTTTTTTTAAGCCTGAACAGATGACCACACAAGCCGCTTTTGATGGTTTGCCTGCTCAAGTCGTGATTTTGACAAACCGTTTTGGTATGTCTATCTCCATTATGGATATTGGTGCAACATGGTTAAGTTGTATTGTCCCTGTGAATGGCTATCGTCGCGATGTGCTTTTAGGATCTGCAGATATGAAAGCCCATCAACAGCAAACGGCCTATTTTGGCGCAACGGTAGGGCGTTTTGCTAATCGTATTGCAGGGGCTAAATTCACCATCGCCGGAACTGAGTATCGCCTTGTTGCTAATGAAGGCAACAATACGCTACATGGTGGTAAACAAAATTTTAGCCATCGTCGCTGGACTATTGTGGCGCAATCCACACAGTCGGTCACTTTAAGCTTGCAATCTGCAGATGGCGAACAAGGATTTCCTGGTACCGTCGAAGCCAGTGTGACATATACATTAACGGATGATAATGAAGTTCATATCAATTATCAGGCTATTAGTGATAAAACGACAGCGTTGAGTTTAACTAATCATGCCTATTTTAATTTAGCTGGGGAGCATACTCAGCGAACGGCTCTTGAACATGATTTAGTTATCCACGCTTCTCACTACTTAAAAAATGGTGCGGGTAATATTCCTACAGGGGAAATTGTCGATGTGACTGGGACGGGATTCGATTTTCGCCAATTAAAACGTATTGGCATCGATTTTATGCGAGATGAATGTCAAAAAGCCGCTAATGGCTATGATCATGCGTTTATTTTAGACAAACAAAAAATAGCAGATAAAGCATCGATTGCCACAGTTATTGCCCCTGAAGGTGAGCTTAAAATGGATGTTTTTACTACCATGCCTTCTATACAGTTTTATACAGGAAATTTTTTGGCACAGAGTAAAGGAAAAACTCGTCGTTATGGTAATTATTCGGGGCTGGCTTTAGAGACACAATATTTTCCTGATGGGCCGAATCATCCTGAATGGGGTGAGAACCAAGGTATTTTAGCTGCAAATACTCCGTGGCATAGCCAAACAATATATAAATTTTATCAGTAATAGATAAAGGAAAGTGTAAACGCTTTCCTTTTTTACTGTTTATTTGATCATTTTACTTTTTAAATTTCTTATCTTCACTGATAATCATGCCACTTGTTTTATAACTTACTCTTTTTCTTAGCCATCGATTAATGACACAAGGTTTTTAATGCAGAATAAGAGTTATTTATGAGGTGGATATGGCAACTATCAAGGATGTGGCAAAAGAAGCGGGTGTTTCTGTTGCTACGGTATCTCGGGTCATTAATAACTCACCAAAAGCGAGCCGAGCATCGATAGAGATTGTCAATTCGGCAATGCAAAAATTAGGTTATCGCCCCAATGCTGCTGCGCGAGCACTGGTCAGTCAAAGTACCCAAACATTAGGTGTTTTGGTGCATGACGTATCCGATCCCTTTTTTGGGACCTTGGTCAAAGCGGTCGATAATATTGCCAGAAAAGCGGGAAAACATATTCTGGTATGTAATGGTTACCATGATGCGCAAGATGAACGCCAATCTATAGAACTTTTGATCAACAGCCGTTGTGATGGCTTAGTGATCCACTCTAAGGCACTTTCTGATGAAGAGTTGTTAGCTTATGCCAATGAAGTTAATAGCATGGTATTAATTAACCGTTTTATCCCAGAAATTGCGGAACGTTGTGTCGCCTTAGATAACTACAAAGGGGCATGGATTGCCACCGAACATCTTATTCGTCAAGGTCATACTCAAATCGCCTATATCTCATCCACTCACCATATTGAAGATACCAGCCAAAGGCTTGCGGGATATAAAGCTGCTTTAGCAGCTTATAATATTAGTTTGCCTGAAAGCTATGTCGAATATGGCGAGCCAGAAGGCGAAGGGGGAGAGCAAGCGATGATGCGTCTATTAACCAAGTCGATAGATTTTACAGCAGTGGTCACCTATAACGACTTTATGGCTGCTGGGGCATTATCGGTGCTTGATGAAAATGAGATCCCTGTTCCTGAAAAAATTTCAGTGATTGGCTTTGATGATGTACTTATCGCTCGTTATATTCATCCTCGACTAACCACGGTACGTTATCCGATACATATGATGGCAGAGCAAGCAGCAACATTAGCGTTAAAGCTTTCTCAAGGGGAAGTCCTAACCCAAAAGCAGCGTATTTACTCACCCACTCTGGTTCAGCGCAACTCCGTTTATAATTTAAGCCACCTTTCTTAATCATCCATTATACTTTAAACATGTTATAAACTTCTGATAATAGGCTCAGAAGTTTATAACAGTTTGTTTAAGCGCCTTTTTTATCTGTTTTATCACTTAAAAATATTCTTATTATTATCTGGTTATTTCTTGTAATCGTTATCAAACTCTCTTTATTTTGTTTATTTTTAGCGATGACTTTTTTCTCAATTAAAAGAGCATAAAGTGAAATCAGCGAATTTTGTTGATTTATTAGTTAAGGTAATCGTTTGTTATGTGCTTTATCGATCCGATTTTTAACATAGGCGATAAAATTGTGAACGGAGTAACGGAAAAAGCAAGTGGAAACGTTTACATTAATATTCTCTTCTCTCTATGGGTCTGAAAGGAAAATATTATGCATACAGAAGGTGTTGGATTAAGCACAATAGATTATGCAATCTTTGCCCTCTATGTCATCATTATTATTAGCCTTGGATTATGGGTTTCTCGTTCAAAAGATGGAGCTAAAAAAGGAACAAAGGATTACTTCCTCGCGGGTAAAACACTGCCTTGGTGGGCGATTGGTTCTTCTCTTATTGCTGCTAATATCTCAGCTGAGCAATTCATTGGTATGTCTGGCTCAGGATTTTCGATAGGTCTTGCTATTGCATCTTATGAATGGATGGCAGCATTGACGTTAATCATTGTTGCTAAATACTTTTTACCTATTTTTATTGAAAAAGGCATTTATACCATTCCTGAATTTGTTGAGAATCGTTTTAAAAGTCGTAATTTAAAGACGATCCTCGCCGTATTCTGGTTAGCACTCTTTATTTTCGTTAACTTAACATCTGTATTGTATTTAGGATCATTGGCGTTAGAAACCATTCTTGGTGTGCCGATGATGTATGCCATTATTGGTCTGGCACTATTTGCGGTTATCTACTCGCTTTACGGTGGACTTTCAGCGGTTGCATGGACGGATGTTGTACAAGTTTTCTTCCTGATCCTCGGTGGACTTTTCACCACCGTACTTGCTGTTAGCTATATCGGTGGTGATGGCGGAATAATGGAAGGCTTAAGTAAGATGACAGCCGCCGCGCCAGATCACTTTAAAATGATCTTAGCAAAAGAAAACCCACAATTTATGAATTTGCCAGGAATTGCTGTGCTAATCGGTGGGCTATGGGTTGCTAACCTCTATTACTGGGGCTTTAACCAATACATTATTCAACGTGCTTTAGCCGCTAAATCTATTAATGAAGCGCAAAAAGGTTTAGTGTTTGCCGCTTTCTTAAAACTGATTGTGCCTATTTTAGTTGTTGTGCCGGGGATCGCAGCTTTTGTTATCACAACCGATCCTACGCTGATGGCAGGATTAGGAACAATGGCACAGGAGCATATCCCAACCTTAGCGCAAGCGGATAAAGCCTATCCTTGGTTAACACAATTCTTACCTATTGGGGCTAAAGGGGTTGTGTTTGCAGCACTGGCAGCAGCTATCGTTTCTTCTTTAGCTTCCATGCTTAACTCTATCGCGACTATTTTCACGATGGATATTTATAAAGAATATATTGGGCCAAAATCCTCAGAAACCCGCTTAGTTAATGTGGGACGTATTAGTGCGGTGATTGCATTAATTATTGCTTGCTTTATTGCGCCACTGTTAGGGGGTATTGATCAGGCATTCCAATATATCCAAGAGTACACAGGTTTAGTGAGTCCTGGTATCTTAGCTGTATTCTTGTTAGGACTATTTTGGAAGAAAACTAATGCCAAAGGGGCAATTATAGGGGTTGTACTCTCAATTCCTTTTGCTTTATTCCTAAAATTAATGCCACTAGGAATGCCATTCCTTGACCAAATGATGTATACCTTTATTTTCACCGCGGTTGTTATTGGTTTGGTCAGCTTAACCTCAACGAAAAGTGATGATAGCGTAGGGGCGATTGTATTAACTGATGCAACATTTAAAACCCAAAGTGGGTTCAATATTGCTTCTTATATCATTATGATCATCCTCTGTGTGCTTTATGCTGTATTTTGGTAATTAGTAATTAATTTTATTTATCAATGTATTACAAAAAAAAGCAGAGCCAATAGCTCTGCTTTTTTTGTCACTTCAATGCCTATTCAAATCTTCTTATCTTTGTTGCTCTAAATTGCTTTGATGCAGATTAAAAAATATCACTAAATTGCAAAAGAAAATTATTCTCACAGTCAATTGATTAAGATAATATTAATCATTCTCATTACTATAACCATTATTTGACTTCAGGGATTTGTTATGAAATTTAAAATAAGTGCTTTAACAGCCTGTATTTTAATGACTTCTTATTCACTACACGCACAAGAAGATAAAGTAGAACGATTAGTTGTATCAGCCTCAGGGTTTGCACAGCAACAAACAGATGCACCCGCTAGCATTACGGTAATCAACAAAGAACAATTAGAGAAAAAACCGATACACGATCTTGCTGATGCCGTAAAAGGGGTTGAAGGCGTCAGTGTGAATGGTAATGCCAATAAACAAGAAATTACTATTCGTGGCTTACCCGGAGAATACACACTGATTTTGGTTGATGGCAGACGTCAAAATAGTCGTGAATCACGCCCTAATGGGAGTGGTGGATATGAAGGTGGATTTATTCCTCCTGCGGATGCCATTGAACGGATCGAGGTAATACGTGGGCCAATGTCATCACTTTATGGCTCAGATGCGATGGGCGGTGTGATTAATATTATTACTAAGCCTGTTACTAAAGAGTGGCATGGTGCAGTTTCCATGGGGGGAACATTGCAACATAACCGTGACGCGGGAGATTCTATCAATGGTGATTTTTATCTTTCCGGCCCATTAATTGAAGATAAATTAGGTTTACAACTTTATGGTAGTAGCTACTTACGTGCAGAAGATAAAATTACATATGGGCAAGGGCGTAACGATAATAAAAATATTACGGCCAAATTAGCTTTTACTCCTACAGATAACCAAACCATTTTATTAGAAGCTGGACGCAATTCGCTACAACGCACGACAACACCGGGTAAATCGATGAGCGAATTTACCAATCGTGGTGGACGTCTTGATAAAAACAAAATGCTAGAAACGAACAATGACCGTAACCATTGGGCATTAACTTATAAAAATCAGTTTGATATTTTGCACTCTGAGTTAAGTGTTTATCAAGAGCAAACCAAGCGTGTTCAAAAGACGGAAGGTGTAGATAAAGCGACAGGAAATAGCTACAAATATTATGAAGATCGCCGCCCTGAAATCACTAATACTGTTTTCGATGCTAAATTTACCGCATTCCTTCCTGATAATGTGATGACTTTTGGTGGTCAATACCAATATGCACGTTTAAAAGACGAATCTTCAGTCGGCGGTAAAGAGGTCAAACAATCTACGATCACCGCTGATCAAAAAGCGTTATTTTTAGAAGATGAATTTAGTGTCACTGATAATTTAGCCCTAACTGGGGGAATACGTCTTGATGATCATGAATACTATGGTAAGCACTGGAACCCAAGAGCATACGCGGTTTACCATTTAACCGACGAATTTACCATAAAAGGGGGGATTGCTAAGGCCTTTAAAGCCCCGAGTTTACGAGAAATTAGCCCTCAATATGGTACATCAACGGAAAAAGGGCGAGCGATTATGTATGGTAATCGTGACTTAAAACCTGAAACTTCGGTTAGCCAAGAAATTGGTGTTGGTTATGACAATGGTGATGGTTTTACCGCCAATGTGACCTTCTTTAATACAGAATTTAAAGATAAGCTTACCAACTACGATACCGGTGAAATCGATCCTATTACCGGATTAAAACTGTACCAATATGATAATGTGGGTAAAGCTAATATTAAAGGGATTGAAACCGCGGTTGCATTCCCTGTCGCTGATAATTGGCGAGTAAGTGCTAATTACACTTATATCAACTCTAAGCGTAAAAGTGATGACGAAAAATTAGGCTCTGGTGAATCATTAAAAGGTTATCCATTGGATATGACACCAAAACATAGCGCCAATGCGCGTGTTGATTGGCAATACGATGAAGCTACCAGTTTCTATGCCAATACTGCCTATACTGGTAAGCAAATTTGGGCGGCTCAACGAAATGGTTATACTGGCGCTCGTTATCGTAGTGGTTATACAACCTTTGATTTAGGAATGACCTATAACTTTAATAAAAATACCATGCTAAATTTAGCCGTATTGAATATTACTGATGAAACGGGTCCTGCGGTCAACGATAAAGGGGGGAACTGGGTCGTTGATGAAGGCCGTCGTTATTGGGCAAATATCAAATATAGTTTTTAATCTATCCCAGTAAAGGTAAGCCTCATTTATTATGGGGCTTACTGCCATCATTTGATAATAACTTACAGAGTATCTGATTGATGAGAATACTAATGTTATGTGGAATGATAATGTTATCTTCTATTGTGCAAGCAAGACCTAATCAACAAGTTCCTCAGCTCACACCACAAGTATCAACCTATTATCACATTATGGAAAAAGAGGTTGAGCATCAAGGAAAGCAGTATCGCTTTTTTCTTGCGATCCCCAAAAATACGCCTAAGACAACAGTGCTGTATAGTGTTGATGGAAATGCACAATTTCCACTTATTGTGAATGAAGCACTAGCGCAAGCGAAAAAGCCATTGCCTGTTATTGCAAGCCTAGGCTATGTAGGTGAAAAGGCCTATTTTATAGCGGAAAGAACTCACGACTATACCCCAAGAGTACATGGCGAAGCCTTTGCCAAAGGCGGTAATGTTGAACAGTTTTATCAGTTTATGGTAAGCCAATTAAAACCCTATGTACTAGCACAGGCGGCGCAAGAAAACATCACTATTACTGAGCAATCACTATTTGGACACTCCTTTGGTGGCGTGTTTACGCTATATGTATTATTTAATCATCCAGACGCTTTTCAACGCTATATTGCTGCTAGCCCATCTCTTTGGTGGGGAAAAGGTGAGTGGATCACTCAAGATAAATGGCAACAGATCCCCAATAATGTTGCGGTGACCATTACATTAGGTGAATTAGAAGAAACCCCTGATTTTTCTCAAATGAGCGAAGAGCAACGCTTGCGCTATCAAACGCGTAGTAGCTGGCTTACTCCTCGACAACTCTGTGATTATCTTACTGATGCCGGCAAAACATGCCAATTTTACCTCTTTACGGGGAAAGGACATGGCAGTTCAATCCCTGATGCAATCAAAATCGCTTTAGAACAAAGTACAGAATAAGCGTTGTTATTAACGGCTGTTTTATTTAATAAAATAGCCGCTATTCTGCTCTGTGCGCTGTTATCACAAAGGTTATAGATTATTCTCAATTTTAAAAAATAATTTGCGCCAAGGACTACTTTTTTACCGTGAAAGGACGATAATAACGGATAGGATAAATAAAATTACTCGCTAGCATTAGATTTTATAATTTTATTTATTTTTAGTAACGAGCTATATTCACGCACCCCTAACTTAGGGACGCCACCCACTGTTTTCATCACTATTGCTTTCATCTTTTCTAGATGAAAGGAGTGCCAATGTCTGGCTTCGAGAAAACAGCGCATGATTAACCGTTTTGATTGTGGAGACGAGGGTAGTGAAACAGAACACTACTTTGGTACGCAAAGGTGACAGTACATTAGTACCTGTCGCGGGTTTAACGGTATTTGCTATCGCATCAGGCTATTTAATGAGTTTAATTCCACTATCTATGGATAGTTTTGGTATTGATACTTTTTATGCTAGCTGGTTAGCAAGCATTTACTTTATTGGATTACTTATAGGTTCAGTGATGATCGAACCTATTATTGCAAAAATAGGGCATAGGCTCTCTTTTGTGCTGTTTTTATTGTTGTTAGCATTCACCGTGAGTATTTTGCCACTGTTACCTTATTTATCGGTGTGGCTAGTATCTCGCTTTTTCGGTGGTATGGCGGTTGCGGGTATCTTTGTTGTAGTCGAATCATGGTTATTAATTGGTGATAATCCTAAAGAGCGAGCTAAACGCTTGGGCTTTTATATGACATCACTTTATGGTGGCACAACATTAGGTCAGCTTGCTATTGGTGCCATTGGTACGCAAGGGGCAATACCTTTTATCGCGGTATTGGCATTGCTATTAATTGCAGTGTTACCTCCTTTGTTTTTTAAACAAGGACAACCCCAATGCCACGAGCATAAAAGTTTGTCACTTAAACAGATTAGCCGGCTGAATAAAGCTTCTTTAGTAGGCTGTATGGTTTCTGGCGTTGTGATGGGGAGTATTTATGGCATGATGCCATTGGCTTTAAATCAAGGACAATTTAACACCGACCAAATTGGGGTGTTGATGGCAGCAATTATTTTAGGCGGTATGGTTGTTCAGCCTATTATTAGCAAATTGTCGGTGATGATGAGTAAAACCCTATTATTAGCCATGATGTGCTTAGTTGGGGTATTTGCGATGGGCATGACTTATCTGTCTAATGACTATGTGGTGTTAATTATTGCATTAGCTTTATTAGGAATGTCATCTTTTGCACTTTATCCTATTGCCATCACATTAGCTTGTGATCATGTTAATGCGAGCTATATTGTGGCAATTACTCAGGTGATGTTATTAAGTTACAGCGTGGGTTCAGCAATGGGGCCATTAGGCGCAGGTATGTTTATGTCACAAGCAAGTAACGGCATTATGAACTTTTTCTTTGTCGTGTTATTAGCGACAGCTGTATATATGTTATTTGCCAGTTTACGACGCAAAAGCCATATTGTGCTTAACTAATTGCGTTAAACGCTTTCATTCTTTGATATCAACCGAGTTGCTTTTAAGAGTAACTCGGTTTTTTTTATTGATGCGTCATGGTTAATTAAGATCCTTCTCATATTTTTACCCCACTATTTAGCAAATGATAAAGTCATTAAATAAAGATGATTTTAATTATCATCGATTGATACAACATGGAAATAATTCTTTGAAAATATTCATATTTAGCTTTCTCTCTCTGATTATCTTACCCATTTCTGTTTCCCAAGCGATAACACCGACACAAAATAAACAGCTGGTGGCTTATGCAACGGATCTACCTAGAGCCGTTATTTATGATCCAGCCTACCGTAAAATTAATTATCCTAATGGTGATGTGCCTGCTCATTATGGGGTGTGTAGTGATGTGATTATTCGTAGTTACCGAGGAATTGGCATTGATTTACAAAAATTGTTACATGAAGATATCAAAGCCAATTTTGCACTTTACCCTAGTAAGCGTATCTGGGGACTTAGTCGACCTGATACTAATATTGATCACCGCAGAGTACCCAATTTGGAAGTTTTTTTCTCGCGTAAGGGAAAGGTGAAACCTATTAGCAAAGAGGCGTCAGACTACTTGCCTGGTGATATTGTTAGCTGGCGTTTAGATAATGGGCGTCCTCATATTGGTCTCGTCATAGACAAGAAAAGCAGTGATAATCAGCGCTATTTAGTGATGCATAATATTGGTTTTGGACAAATCGCTGAAGATGTTTTATTTTCGTGGAAAATAACCGGTCATTACAGTTATTAAAATTAGATTTAAATAGAATATAAAAATATTTACTAATAACGAGTAATAGCAAAATAAAAAGAAAGTTAATTAATATAATATTAATAGACGCCCATACTAAAAATAATTATTTTGGTATGGGCGTCTATTTCTGGGGGAGAATATTTTCATCAGAAATATTCATAATTAGTCCTCTAAGCCACCGAGTAACATACTGACAACGGCAACGGAACAAATAAGGGAAAGGAAAAGAATGAAAAATGAGCTACTGATCATAGTGACCTCCTAATTTATTGCTATTTTTAAATAAAAAACCTCACTAAATACACGTTATTAATTGATTACTCTCTATACTAGATGATTTATAAATAAAGTCAAACTAACCTATTATTTTATAATGCTATTTTTGGTGAAAATTCTTTATTTTATGCAAAGAAGTGCAAAATTGTGATCAAAGAGACTCAGGAGGGGCTAGCCCCTCTGATGTTCTACGCAGAATGCGGTAGAGAAATATTAGGAAGAGGAGGAAGCCCAAAAGCGGCTCTTGCCCGATCGCAAGCTTCATTTTTTACGCCATTAGCCCAAGATTGTTCAAACTCACGGCAAGGGGATGGTCTCTGTTCATAAATTGCACAACTCACGCATTCACCAACTTCACCAATCAATTTTTCACAGCGTGGTTGTTTCTCATTAGTTCCTTTCATACATGATAGAAAAGGGGTTAAGGGTTCGGTAAATTCGTCAGGAACAACACCACCACCACTTTGCATTTCAGCCCAATAGAAAGAGACTCTAAAATAGGCGCAACATGCACCACAATGCATACAGGGATTATCCTGCATATAAATAAAATCGTTAGAATGTTTGCTCATACCAGATACCGTTTTATCTGACCTTAAAGTAATATAAGAAGTTTTTGAAAATCGTTTTCACTTAAGAGAAGCAACAAAGAAAGAAAGAGAAACAATGCCTCTCTTAGCTAGCTATTATGCGCTGAATGAAAATATTTTTTCAAGAGTAATATTTGCTTTTTGTAGTCAAATTTCTACTAATGCAGTGCATAATATGGGATGTGGTAATTTATTGAATGATATAACTTAATCTTGCTATGAATTACTGGTTAGTACTTAATAATTGAAATCAATTATTTTGATTGTTTTTTGTTCGACTGATACGAGGCTCTACAAAACAAAAAACCTCATTTCGAAATGAGGTTTTGAAAATTTTCATTTATTTTATCAGCAACTATTTTTTATTCTTTAAAATGGCCCCTTAAAAATAAATAACGCACCCGCACCAATTAAAATAAAACCGATAAAGTGGTTAAGTGTGAAACTTTCACCTAAATAAGTCACCGAAAAAACAGCAAAAATGGTTAGTGTGATGACTTCTTGAATGGTTTTTAATTCGGCGGCGCTGTAATAGTTGTGGCCGATACGGTTTGCAGGAACTGCAAAACAGTATTCAACAAAAGCGATTAACCAACTGAGTAAGATCACTATAATTAACGGCTTGTTACCGTATTTTAAATGGCCATACCAAGCAAAAGTCATAAAGATATTGGAAATTATCAGCAGAATAATGGGGGTAAATTTATACAACATATTTGTCATACCACCAGAGGTTTTAAAGGGAGAAAGTAGCAAAAAATCAGCGATGAGATTACTGCAAAACGCTTTGTTTTGCTATTGACATCAAGTAAAAAAAGTCTATTTTTTTGCTTCTATTGCTAAAAATAGAACTTCGGAGGATCAAAAAAAATTGACTTAAATCGAGAAAAAACACTAAACCTGATTTTTTGTATATTATCCTCTCAATAGATAAATATAACGCTTACTAAGATTATTATTAAAACACCTTTTTTTATAAAAAATACTAATAAAATAGATAGATTTAAAGACTTATTAATTATAGTTTTACTTCTTATTAAGATTTATTTTCTACACTTAATGCGACATATCCTAAATTTGTGTTTTCGCACTAATAGATGTGGTGTTAATTCTTTAATACCTTATATTTGACAGTCAAATTTAGTAAAAAACTTATTATTGGGAGCCAACGTGAAGATAGGTACGCTTTTAATTTCTTACAGTTTACTCACAATGAGTTTGATCTCTTTTTCCTCCTTTGCTCAAGTAAATCACGATCCCCTGACCAAATGTTATGAGTTGTCAACAGATGCAAGCCAAACAACCATTAAAGCTTGTCTATTAGATGAACTAAGATTATCTGAAGAGCAGTTGAATGTTATCTATAATAAAAGCAAAGGCGACCTTGAAGATAGTGACTCTATCGCGGCTAAAAGTGCTATTGATGCATTAGTCAGTTCACAAGAGCAGTTTATTCTTTTTAGAAGTAGTGAATGCCAACGTCAATCTGCTTTAATGATGGGGGGCAATGGTGCTGATGAAGTACTGCTGGCTTGTGAAATAAAATTAAATCAATGGCGAGCTAAATTATTACTCACTAATTAAGCCATAAATACAAAACACCTGTATAAAAGGTGTTTTGTATTTGGGTCAATCCGTTGACCATGACGTTAAGTTATTTGGTTATCGTTTTTATATTGTTTCGTTTAAACTAACAATCTTCAATAATAAGATAAGCGGCATGAACAGGGCCATGAACTCCCCATACTTTGATTAATTCAATATCAGCCGTTGAGCTTGCACCACCAATTAAATTGATACATGAAGGCATTCTGATCCCATCTTGTGCCATTTTGTGTAAACGCTCTGCAAGTTGAGCCACTCGCGGTAAAATGTCACTTTTGCGTAAAATAACAATCGAGGTTTCAGGTAACAGGCTGACAGAACGCCCTTTTTCCGGAGAAGAAAACAGCACAATCCCGCCAGATTCTGTTAATCCCGCTTCCGCAAAGACAATCCCTATTTGAGATCGCTCAGCATGAATAATATTTTCATGACCGAGTTTAGGATCCCAAATATAAGTTTCATATTTTTCACTAATAGCTTGTGTTACACCAAGTGCATTTAAGCGCTCATCACCACTTATTATCACTGAGCCTTGACAATCATAGCTTTCACAAAGCGCTATTAAGCTATTTATCACTTGTTCTGGTTTAGTGATAACGCATCTTACTTGCTGGGTTTGTGCAAAATCAGTAAATTCTTTGCATAATTCATCTTGGGTTAAATTTGTTAAGCGTGTTTTAGCTAAATTATTAATAGGGGGATCTTGTGGTTTTGGCGTATGCGTCACCTCACGTCCTAATTTTTGAGCAATAGTTTGCAGAAACTCAGCACGATTTTGTTCGTTTAACATATTATTTTTTTCCTTCTGCTTTGTGGCGCTTAAACCAACTACGGAAACTATAACCATCGGGTTTTGGAAGATCACGTGATGCCATCCAATCATTGAGTACACTAATCTTGATTGGAGTTGAGCCATTTTTGATCATCAAGCCCGCCATCTTAGCCCCTATATTCATGCCAACTTTCCAAAGCGTGGGGTGCGCATTAATGTAATTAAACATACCGGTTACACGACGCTCAGCTTTTGGTGTTAAACCACTTTCTGCCATGACTCGACGATGTTTAAGGATCAATTGTGCTAAAGGGATTTTGACCGGACAGACCACATTACATGCATTGCATAATGAGCAGGCATAAGGTAAGTCATGAAAATCTTTATAGCCTCCTAAGAGTGGCGAAATAACTGCACCGATAGGGCCGGGATAAATAGAGCCATAAGCATGACCACCGATATTACGATAAGCAGGACAGGTGTTTAGACAGGCTCCACAACGGATACAGCGTAGAATATCTTTAAATTGTGAGCCTAAAATTTCAGAGCGACCATTATCGACAATCACTAAATGAAACTCTTCAGGGCCATCAACATTACCCGCTTCACGAGGTCCAGTTACCCAAGTGTTATAACTGGTTAGGCGTGAGCCAACCGCACTACGACATAACATCGTGATCAGCGGATCGACTTCTTCAAAAGTAGGCGCAACACGCTCCATTCCCATAACGGCAATATGGGTTTTAGGTAATGTGGTCGTCATCCGTGCATTACCTTCGTTAGTTACTAAACAGACTGAGCCTGTTTCTGCAACCGCAAAGTTACAACCAGTGACTCCAATATCAGCAGAAAGAAAATCTTGTCGAATACGTTGCCTGATAAAAAGGGTCATATCTTCAGGGGTTTCACTACCTTGATAACCTAGTTTTTCATTTAGCACTTTACGTATTTGGTAGCGATCTTTATGGATCGCCGGTACAACAATATGAGAAGGGGGATCGTTATCCAGTTGCAGAATATATTCACCAAGGTCGGTTTCGATAATCTCAATACCTTCATTTTGTAAGGCTTTGTTCATACCGATTTCTTCGGTTACCATCGATTTTGATTTAACGATTTTCTTGGCATTTTTCTGTTTGGCAACGTTACAAATATAGCGTGTCGCATCTTCTGCCGTTTTGGCAAAATAGACATGACCGCCGTTTTCAGTCACTTTTTCTGATAATTGATAAAGATAAGCGTCTAAGTTTTCAAGAACATGGTTACGGATTTGTTCTGCGCGATCACGCCACGCTTCCCAATCACCTAACTCTTTTACCATTATTTGGCGATTGGCTCCAATGCGCTCTTGTGCCATAACAACGGCGTTACGCATAATGGTATCATTCATTTCATGCGCTAAGCGTGGTCTAAAATCGATATTACTGGTTTTAATAGACATTGCAGCCCCCTTATTGACTCATTAAAACTTGTGCAATATGCAGCACTTTGACAGGACGCTTTTCACGACTTAAACGGCCTTGAATATTAATTAAACAACTGGTATCTGCACCAATGACGTAATCAGGGCTGACTTCCATGATATGTTTTACTTTTTCAGTGACCATTTCACCGGAAATTTCTGACATTTTTACTGAGAAGGTGCCGCCAAAACCACAACAAGTTTCTGAATTGGCGAAAGGTAACATTTCGAGTCCTTCAACATGTTTTAATAAGGTTAAAGGTTCACTAACAACCCCTAACTTTCGCGTTAAACTACAAGAGGGATGATAAACCGCTTTACCCACAAGGCGGGCGCCAACATCAACCACACCTAAGGTGTTGACGATAAAGCTGGTAAGATCAATTAAACGATCGGCCACACCTTGGGCTCGCAGCGCCCATTGAGGCTCATCGGCAAGATAGCTGGGATAGCCTTTAATCGCATAAGTGCAAGAGCCTGCAGGGGAAATAATCGGATAATCATTAACTTCTAATGTCTCAATTAACGATTTCATTGCGGGTTTTGCATCATTAACATAACCGCTATTAAGTGCTGGCTGACCACAGCAACCCTGGCGCTCTTGAAATAATACTTCGCAACCTAATTTTTCGAGCAATAATACGGTATCTCGTGCCGAATCTGCTTTTAGCACATCACCAAGACAGGTTGCATAAAAATTAACTTTCATTCACCGAACTCCAAAACATCGCTCAGATGTTGTCATTTTTATTTAAGATAAAATTCTTATTGGTTATTTTTCTTTATTTTCGTTATGTCAAAGCGATAGGTGATAGCCAAGATAAGCCATCACTTATCTTGTATAGTTAATTCATTAGGTGATAAATAATGCCGATTTTGGCACCTAGAATGATGATATAGGCAATACAATATTTTAATGTTTCTCGCATAATGGCACTGCTTTGCCCATCCATTTTGGTCGCCGAAACGGCGATCGCGATGCTTTGTGGTGAAATCATCTTACCGCCAGTCGCCCCAGAGGTATTAGCCGCTGCGAGAATAAAGGGATCAACATGGAGTTTTGCCGCTGCACTGGTTTGAAGCTTGCCAAATAGTACGTTAGAGTTTGTATCGCTTCCGGTTACAAACGTTCCTAGTGCACCAATGACTGGGGCAATAAAGATAAATCCAGCGCCAGTAAAGTTAACTAATGTTTCCGCAATGCTACCAATCATGCCACTGAAATCCATTACCGTTGCCATCGCAACAATAGCCATAATGGCAATAATGGAGTTCTTTAATTGAATTGTGGTTTTTACTAATACAGAAAAGAGCGTTGAAAGGCTTGCACCTTGAATAGTGCCACCAACAAAACTCGCTAAAATAATCAATACCCCAGGCGTACTTAACCAAGCAATAGTTTGATATTCAGTTTGAGTATCACTTAATACAAAAGGAATTTTAGTTGCAATAGTTCCTACTGCGGTTTGGATTGTAGGGAATAGCGGAGAGCAGGCTAAGATAAAAATAAAAGTAAACAGATAGATCGAGCTAGCGACTAATAGCTCTTTAGCTGAGTGTTTTGTTGGCTGTTTACTTTTATCATGGCCTGTTTTCATGCGTTTAGCCAAGAAAATAACCACAATCAGACTGACTAGGCTTCCTGCAAAGGCAGGTAATTCTGCACCTAAATTAGCTGCGACAATATATTGAGGGATTAAGGTGCTGATCCCACACATTAAAGTAATAAAGCCGACACCTTTAATGGCTTTAATACCACCACCAGCAATAGCAACAATGACAAAAGGTAATAGAATATTGAATAAACCAAGTTGGATAATAATGGTTTTACTTAACACCAATACATCAAGGCCGGTATTTTGTGCCAAAATAGACACTGGAATACCAACGGCACCAAATGCGGTAGGTACCGTATTTGCAACTAGTGAAGCGACAGCTGCTTTAAAGGGATCAAAACCTAGTGCGATTAAAATACCGATAGGAATAGCAACTGCTGTACCATAACCTGCAACAGCTTCTAAAAAACCGCCAAAACACCAAGAGATAAGTAAAACTTGTACGCGTTTATCATCGCTGATCCCCGCTAATACGTCTTTTAATACCTCCATTCCTCCTGTTTTTAGCATTAGGTTATAGCTGTAAATAGCCGCCAGAATAACGATGATAATCGGCCATAACCCCTTTACCGCACCATAAAGTACAGATACAGAGGCAAATTGAAGGGTGTTATTCCAATGAAAAATAGCGAGAGCCACAGTGATAATTAGCGAAACGAGGACAGCGTGATGAACGGCCGATTTCATTTTTAAAATCATAAAAATCAGAACGGCTAAAGGAACAATTCCCAGTAAAAATGATAGATAGTCTGACATAATTATTTTTATCCTTAAGTTTGCAATTTTTTATCGTTTATCACTGCACCGGCAAACCTATTCATTCGTCATTTATGTTTTGTGTAGGGCACTTAGTTTGATGGTTTTCTATTTTGCTGAAACGATAAATCATAAAGAAAAAAAGATAGTTACCTAAAGAAACAATATAAGCATTCGTTACTTAAACTATTGTCAGGTTAGGTTGTGGGCTATTGTAGGAAAAATTTAGAAAGATGTAATAGAATAAAATCAATTGTGTGACAAATATAAAAAAAATCTATTTTTGTTACTAACTAGTTATTATTTGTCTTGTTTTTTGACTTTTATCAATGTAATTAATTTATTGTTATTGTTATCAAGATGATTTTTGATAGTAAAAATAGAGTTTTTTATTACTTATACTGGTAACTTATTCGATACATTAAAGCCTAAATTAGCTTTTTTTATTGGTATCCGGCTCATTCAACGCCCACAAATCATAATTTTTTCTAATGTTTTATTGTCTGTGTTATAAAAATCAGTTTTATAAACCAAAGTACGTTACCATTTAATATATTCATTATTGA
>PPYE01000011.1_pt1 | contig 226500 bp, 158 predicted proteins | sample 1559881 | NCBI WGS metagenome assembly PPYE01 (sample SAMN08240022, study PRJNA423297) | Human gut metagenome, whole genome shotgun sequencing project.
ATTAATACACTAGAACAATGAAAAAGCTATTATATACAATATTTATATTCATCATATCCTTTAGTACTTTTTCAGCCTGTGACGAATCTGAAGAGTTAACTCCTAAAGTAGATGATACAACAAGTGATTATTTACTTCCAACCGGAGTAATTCTCACCGCTCAAGAACGGGAAGAAGTCCAAGAACGTTGGAATGAATATAATACTGCCATTAATCAGTAAAATTAAAGAAAGATGAAAACTATAATAAAGGAAATAACTAAAATTCTGACAATAACATTATTGGCAATGATGGTTACTTCATGCAATAATGATGATGATGCAGGGGCAAATCTCTCCTTTAGCCGCTCTATCTATGTTCTACCGGCTACTGGAAGTTTAAATATAGAACTAAAAGCCTCTGTAGCTCCAGAAAATGATCTGATAGTTCCTATAACCATCGATGGTTCAGCAGTGTTAGATGATGAATACGAAATATCAGCTAAAGAATTTATAATAAAGGCAGGAGAAACAAATGCCCAAATAACAATAACCCCCAAAAATAATCTAGCCCAAGGAAAAGAAATCCGTTTGTCTATCAATCCGGTAGCAGGATATAGCTTAGGAGATAAGAATGTGGCTATCATTCCGATAGAAACCAAAGAACGTATTATGTACTCATTCACCACTTCTTATTCCCGCATTCTTAGTTCTATCCAAATATGGGTTGAAATACAAGGTGAAATTAGTGGACGAAGCTACATCCCTCAAACAGACATTGTACTTCCATTAAAAATATCTTCTTCCAGTACTGCAGAATTGGATACTGATTTTGAAATCGAGAATCACTCAACTTCTATAACTATTCCGAAAGGTACGCGACAAGTCAACTTCAGCGTTAATATAGTAGAAGGAGCAGAAGATTATGCTGGAAAAGAAGCCATCCTTGAATTGAAAGCCCCGGAAGGAGAAGATCCTGATTTATATTATGCAGGTTCATTCACTACCTTCACTGTAAAATTGGATCAATTAAAATTTATCGACTTATTAGGCAAATGGAAACCTGTTGAGCTTAGCAACGAAGATGGTTTTTATGTATGGGGTGAGGAAGAACTCCCCAGTAACGATTTTGAAGGAAAATTACCTAAAGATTTTGCTGCTGGTGACTATTTGGAATTTACTAACGAAGGCGGAGTCGATAGAATTATTCCCCACATGACTGGAGGTTTGAAAAAATATTTCTGTGGACCAGAACACAAAGTTACATTCGATCATATAAACAAAGAGTTCCTTGATGCTTCTATATTTGACTATATAATGGTCCCCTATTTTAAAATAACCAATATAAACAAACTCTTTTCTACAAAAACAGAAATTGGTGATGCCCTTTTGGGATTAGATAAAATAGACGATAACAATATTTATGTCTATATCCACGACTATATTCCAACCGATTTCTTTACGTACTCCTATGAACAATGGGGAGGATTTGATGCTGAAATGTTTGGTATTACATATAAATTCACACGAATAGAAGAAGAATAAAAAATTAAGGATGCCCGTATGGCTCGGGCATCCTTAATTCAAATTATACATATCTTATTTTCTCAACGCCTTCTCAATTATAAACAACCGATAATCATAATCCTCTCTTAACTTTTTCGTCGGTGCCATTGCTTTAGCTTTTGTATATTCCTGTTTCAAATCCATCAAACATCCATACCAGAAATGAGCTCTTGCCGGAACAGACAGATATGAAATGCTTTCAATTGGCTCCATTCCCCAATGAGAATTAGTTTCTCCAACCGCAAAGCTAGAAGAACCGGATGATGAACCTTTTTCTTTTACCGGACTTACATCCGACCATGAAATAACAGCATTCAAGAATTGTCCTTGCATAAAACGCTTAAATTCAGCAGAACTCTTGCCCATCCTGGCTTCCTTGAATAAGAAACTTATCAGATCTGAAATAGCCTGCTGTTGCGTGTAAGGATCATTCGATTTACTTTCACTAAGCCAAATATTACTCAACTGCACTAATACCAAGTTTCCCAGGAATTTTTGAGAATAATCGGTAACACTCCCTGTTAAGGCACAATGATTCAGCAATTCCTTATCATCCATCCATGTCATCTTTTCAATCGCATCCAGCATCCACAAAAAAGATTGGCGCTGAACCTCTTTTGGCACTGATTGAAAAGAAGGATAAACATCTCCATAGTAACTATCATTCAAATAAATACCACCCACTTGTTGCAGTACATGCTTCATATATTCATTCACCTGCTTGATGATATGACCATATAAAACAGCACGCAGCTCATAGTCCACATCCTCCTTGTCCAACCACTGGTTGGCATTCTTTATTACTTTCGCTATATTCTCACAAGCTATTGTTGCCGAACGGATAGCATCATTCCCTAAATCCCTTTCCATTCCACGAGGGTCATAATACGCTTTCCTGTTTTGCGACCCTTTAAACAACAATAACGGATTGTGGTTACGTTCAGATATCAACGATTGCAAACCGGATAATTCCTCCTGCGGCGTAGTCTTTTTCATAGGTTGATACAAATAACGAATTACCCAATCATCATATACCCCTAACACCGATTGCACCAGAGGCATTCCTTCACTATAACTATCATCAGAAAGCAAATAGTTCATGGGGAGCTTATCCATAACGGAAGCAGATAACCCATGCTGCTTAACAAACTCCTTCGAACGAAGCGAATCAACAGGATAAGCAATAGATCCTGCCATATTATCACTCAACCCCAAACAATGTCCCCAATGCCTCAATAATAAAGACGTTAACGCTTCCTCTACCAAGCCCTCATCGGGCAGCAACGTACGAGCCTTCTCATTAAAAGAAGATGTTTGCAGAAAATAATCCAACTGGATTTTCGATGCCAAGTTGTGCGGAATGTAAATATTGGCACTTATAATCTCTCCTGTCAACGGATCACTCCAACAGTTGTCTGTAATCTGGTTAGACGGTGAAATGACATAACGAATACAGGATTTAGTAATATTATTGGCATCAAACACCGTACCGTCTTTAGGATAAGGCTTCACTACCAGCGCATTTGGAAAACCAATCTTCTGAAAAGACTTCTTCCATATATCAGCACTACGATACACACAACGCTGCCAGCTTTCGGGCAACAGAGTATCTACATAAAAGACAATAGGGTTTTCCTCTGTCAAATTCCAACGATTCACCCAATACTGCACTTCACTTCCTTGCGCTTCATCCGAAAAGCTAACCTTGTCACTCCATAGAGTACCAACACGAGGATCTGCCAAACGAGGAAGATAATCTTCATCCTCCGGTAATAACATAAATGTACGCTTCACAACCGCACTGAAAGGAATATCGTCTGCTATCGGGAAAAGCCCGAATAACGACATGGCAAGACTATAACTCATATTGCATGAGATAGATACATTATCCGAGTAAGAGGCAATCCCGGATATCATCGACCGGTCTTGTTTAAAAGTAGCCTTCCTTTTCACCCAGCCATCCATTGTATTATATGCCTTCGGATCTATCGGATTCATGTATTCGTCATCTTTAAACACATAAGAAGTAACATCAATCACCAAAGCACTATCAGGAGAATAAGCCTTGATTGGAAACTGCTCCAAAACAATATCACTAAAGCTCTTTTTCAATGCATCGCCGATACGAGAGTCATCACCGGTAATCGGACGATTGGCAACCCGATAAAGTCTGACCAACGAATCAGATTGGCAAAATCTCACCTGCAAAGAAGTGGCAGGGCGAAATCCCACGGACGATTCCTGCGGATTACTAACTTTATCAACCACCCCTCCCATCAACAGACGTTTACCTAAAACAGCCTTAGGTATTTCCATATATATCTTATTCTCAATCCAATAAAGATTCATTAATCCCTTGGACTCCACGCTATTGGATTTACCTTTCAATAGCTTTTCATAATCACTCTTCGATTTTACCTGCTCTGTTTTTTTCTTTTTCTTAACTGCCCCTTCCAAAGGATAAGAAACGGACAGGGCAAAGACCGACAAAAAAAGTAAAAGGATATATTTATTCTTCATAATCATCTGTTTAACGCATTATTCATTTGATGAAGCAATAATTGATAGTGAAGTCGAGTATCTTTATCGACATGTTGCTTTTGATTATTCAATAAGTCGCGCACCCGCAAGAAATAACCATAACACATACTCTCCTGATTTCTGGGGACAAAGTACTCGGCCATTGGTTCTTCAAATCCGGCTACAGGATTAAACATACGTTCCAAATCCGACACACAACATCCTTTGTGTCCTTCCCCTATCTTATGATGAAGCGTGGTTAACGATTCCCAAACATCCTCATCTGCCAATGATTTTGAATCTTTATTCCAATTAATCTTTGCCGTTGAAACTAACTGTTTAATAAATAAATTCTGCAACTTCATTTGAGTAGAGGTTAATTTACGCCCTTTCAAAGTAGGACTCCAGATGTATTCATAAATGTCATTCATACATTCGTCAACATCATATTTATCGCCTTCAGCTTTCAGTGCCGAAAATTCCACACGGGCAGGAGCCGCCATCAATAATTTCATCAGCACATTACGCAAAGCATCAGAAGGTTTACCAACCATAGGCAACTTATCCAATACATCGCTGTTATCTAACCAATCCAGCGTTTCCAACTGTTCCAGAAAATAACTCATTGCCTCTTTTTGCTTCTCCTTCGGTTCACTTTCTAGAGCTTCCACTTTATCACCCACCAGTTTTTCATGCAGATAAATGCCACCGATATTATGATAAACATGCAACATATAAGTCAAATACTGCATTATAATACCATCATAAATAGCAGATCGGTGTTTATAATCATTATCTTCCTTATCCAGCCATTGATTCAGATTAGCCAGGATATACTTCAGGTTTTTCACACCATATTGAGTTGCTTTTACCGCATCATCTCCCAGATCTTCCGTTTGAGAACGAGGGTCAAGTATATCCGACTGTTGTTTTCCATACCGATATACAGGATCACCGGATAAATCCGTAATCCACTTTGAAGTAATCGCATACTCTTCTTCCTCTGTTTTAGCTTCCGGTACTGGTGTATAATTCCAACGGATCAAATAATCATCATACAGCCCAAAGCGGGGAGGCATCATACGAACCCCACGCTCCATATCACCGGGTTGTGCCACATAATTAAAACGTGCATAATCCATTATAGAGGTAGTGGTGCCATGTCTCTGTGTAAACGAAGGAGAACGCAGAGAGTCCACCGGAATGACGGAAGAAGCACTCATATTGTGCATAAATCCGAGACAATGTCCTACTTCGTGTGAAACGACATAACGTAAAGCATCATCCATCACTTCCCTTGGAATAACTTTATGACGGACACGTTTGTCAGCTTGAGCAGTCTGGATAAAAATCCAGTTATTCAACAACTTTATAACATCATGATACAGATATACAGAAGCATTCAGTATTTCTCCACTGCGCGGGTCTACCCAAGAGGGACCCATTGCATTTTCAATAGCAATCGGTGCATAACGAATACAAGAGTATTTCAAATTATCCGCATCAAATTCCGGATCGTCTTTCGGAAATTCTTTAGCCTGGATAGCTTGTGTAAAACCTATTTTTTCAAATGGTTCATTCCATTGGTTGACAGCTTCAAATATAGATGCTTTCCAACTATCAGGGAAACAACTATCTACATAAAAAACAATCGGCTTCACAGGTGTCACCTTTTTACCCTCTACATAACTTTTTAAATCAGAAGGCTCCAAACGCCAGCGATTTGCATAATAGATTGCCCGCATCGTCTGTTTGGTTGCCGAATATTCTTTTTTTATAGTCGGGAAAATACCAATCCGGCTATCCATCAATCGGGGACGGTAGGGAACAGAATCCAATAACAGGATAGAACGTGTCACCTTTGCAGTCAGAGGTTCATCCTTAATGTCTTTTCCACTACCTCCGGTCAACGAATAAGTATAACTTAGGCAACTCCGGACAGATATATTGTCCTTAAAAGCTTTAAAACCATCAACAAACGACTTGCTACTTTGAAAAGAAGTGGAACGCTTACGTCCTCTCGACATATTTGCACTATATTTATCAAAAGGATCTATTAGCTTATTGTCACCCACAAAAAAACCGGTAACATCAAACACAACAGCCGTACTATCATTATTATAAGCAGAAATATCAAAGGCTTGCAATATGGCATCCATGTTGCTTAATGCAATAGCCGTCTTCAATCGATTGTCATTATCACCACTCACATTATCTGTTTGAATAGCAGACAGACAGATTTTGTTATTCAGTTTTTCAAAACGAAAATGAATAGGTTCGGTAGGTTTTGATCCTATAATGGCATTTCTATTATCACTGATTTCTGTAACTGCAGAACCCAACAACATATCACGTTTCAACAACGATAATGGAAGTTCAAAATAAACTTTTTCTTTCACTTTGTGTACAGTGATGAAACCTTCTGCTTTCGAATGATTAGATGAGAACAGTTTATCATAAGCAGTTTTTTCTTTCTCAACGGATTCTTTCTTTTTTGTCTTTTTACGTTTAAAAGAAATAGCATTTGCTGATACAGCTCCTCCCAGCATAGAAAATACTAAAAGAGCCACCCAAATTCTTTTCATTTTGATAATAGTGTTAATTCATACTCTAGTAATAGAATACAAATCTAAGAATTATAAAGAATTATCTCCAATAAAATCTACTTTTTTCTGTCTTCAAATAAAGCGATTATGACTGCTTTTAGAACAGGATAAAAGATTATCAAGGCTTTCGCACTCCAAATGGTTAAAAGTATACCATATAAGATTGGCATTATTTGAATCTTATATGGGTCCTTGAACAATCCTAAAACGCATAAACTTATCCCACCTAAAAAAATCACTAAAAAGAACACTGCAGATATAAAAATGGGAAACGGACCGTCATATTCAGTAAAATCGGCTAATCCAAGCCATTTCTTCCATTTTCTCCACCGTTCTCTCCTCCTTTCTTCCGGTTCCCTTTCCTTCCTCATTCTCTCCGACTCTATCACACGCCGACGGAATTCCTCTTGGGGACGCTGTAAACTGAGATTGTATCTCCGCATCTTTTCACTAATGCGTTTCTTTTTCCTTTTTGTCACTCTTATATTTGTTATTTCTTGTGTGGTTTTACCTATTTATTTCTTTTCTGCCTGATAGACTCCAAATATAATGCAACCTGCTCCCAATAATGTAATCCACGTGATTTGTTCGTGAAGAATGATTATGGATGCCACCATTGTCACTAACGGATTGAGATAGATATAACTGGAAGCTCTAACAGTTCCCAACTGTTTTAAGACCACATTCCAGAGGACATAACATATCAAGGAAGCCAGAACAGCTAGAAACAAAAGATTGGATAATACAATCGGTTTTAAAAGTATATCAAGATCCGGTTGCAGCGGATGAAGAAGAAAGGCGGGAAGTATGGTCAATACTCCATAAAAGAATATCTTGCGAGTGATAAATACAGTGGGGTAACGCCCCGTCATTTTCTTTATCACCAAACTATAAAATGCCCACGACAGGGCGGCAAGTAAAGTAAGCAAATCCCCTACCGGAGATAATTTAAGTACAAAACTGCCGTTAAAGACCACCAGTCCCACTCCGATTAAAGCTAATATGGAACCATAAATCAAACCTTTGGTGGCTTTTTCACTCTTATAAAAGAGAAGGGAAAGAATGGTGGTAAGTAAAGGAGCTGTACAAATGATGAAAGCTACATTAGATGCTTGCGTGATTCCTAAAGCTGTATTTTCGGTAAAGAAATAGAGTGAACCACCGAAAAGACCTCCTGCCATCAACCAAAGTTCGTCTTTCCAATTACCCGCAAACAGACGTTTGGGAGAAATCACCCAAATACCCAGATAAGCAATGAGAAAACGATAAAGGAATATCTCCTGTGGGGTCAGTCCGTGATTAATCAGTACTTTGGTTGATATAAAGGTTAGTCCCCAAATAGCAACTACAAGTATCGCAATCAGATGGTAATATCCATGCTTCAATTCCATAGTGATGGTGATGTTTTTTAATAGAGTACAAAGATAGCGAGAAGTTATGGAATGTTTGTTTGGAGAAGTAACAAAAAGCCCGTACCTTTGTTTATGTTCAAAGAAAGCTCCTAAAATAAGGAATAAGTTATGGAAAAATATACAGCACCGGACAGGAAACGTATCCCCTATGGCATGATGAACTTTGCAGTAATCCGCCGCGACGACTGTTATTATGTAGACAAAACCCGATTTATACCCATGATAGAAGAGGCGGACAAGTTTTTCTTCTTTATTCGCCCGCGCCGTTTCGGCAAAAGTCTCACAGTAAGTATGTTGCAGCACTATTATGATATACTTGCCAAGGATAAATTCGAAGTGCTGTTTGGCGACCTTTACATCGGAAAGCATCCTACGCGCGACCGGAACAGCTATCTGGTACTATACCTCAACTTCTCCGGAATAGTAGGCGAACTGCACAACTACCGCAAGGGACTGGACGCGCATTGCCAAACAATGTTCGACTACTTCTGTGACATTTACGCCGACTATCTCCCCAAAGGCATTAAGGAAGAACTCGACAAAAAAGAAGGAGCTGTCGAACAATTTGAATACCTGTTCACAGAATGTAATAAGACCAACCAACGTATTTACCTCTTTATTGACGAATACGACCATTTCACCAATGCCATTCTCTCAGATATAGAGAGCCTGCACCGTTATACGGACGAAACGCATGGCGAAGGTTATCTGCGTGCCTTCTTCAATAAAATTAAAGCCGGAACCTATTCCAGCATCGAACGTTGTTTCATTACCGGCGTAAGTCCCGTGACAATGGACGACCTCACAAGCGGTTTCAACATCGGAACCAACTACTCGCTCACACCGGAATTTAACGAGATGATAGGTTTCACGGAAGAAGAAGTCCGCCAAATGCTTACCTATTATTCCACCACCAGTCCATTCAATCACAGTGTAGACGAACTGATAGAAATAATGAAACCTTGGTATGACAACTACTGCTTTGCAGAAGAATGTTACGGTGAAACCACTATGTACAACTCCAACATGGTACTCTACTTCGTCAAGAATTATATTCAACGAGGCAAAGCCCCCCGGGATATGGTAGAAGACAATATCCGTATCGACTACGAAAAATTACGTATGCTCATTCGGAAGGACAAAGAGTTTGCACACGATGCTTCCATCATACAGACATTGGTGAGCGAAGGCTACGTCACCGGAGAACTGAAAAAAGGTTTTCCTGCCATCAATATCACCAACCCTGACAACTTTGTGAGTCTGCTTTACTATTTCGGTATGCTCACCATTAGCGGCACGTATAAAGGAAAAACCAAACTCACCATCCCCAATCAGGTAGTCCGCGAACAAATCTACACCTATCTGCTAAGTACCTACAACGAAGCCGAACTTAATTTCAGTAGTTACGAGAAGAACGAACTTGCCAGTGCCCTTGCCTACGATGGCTCTTGGAAAGCTTACTTCGACTATATTGCCGACTGTCTGAAACGCTACACCTCCCAGCGCGACAAGCAGAAAGGTGAATTTTTTGTCCATGGCTTCACACTTGCCATGACAGCACAAAACCGTTTCTACCGCCCCATCTCCGAACAGGACACACAGGCAGGTTATGTCGATATTTTCCTCTGTCCGCTACTAGATATCTATTCCGACATGAAGCACAGTTACATTGTAGAACTGAAATATGCCAAGTATAAAGACCCTGAAAACCGCGTGGAAGAACTGCGGCTGGAAGCTATTGCTCAAGCCAATCGCTATGCTGACACCGATACGGTGAAGAGAGCAGTCGGCACTACACAACTTCATAAGATTGTGGTTGTATATAAAGGAATGGATATGCCGATATGCGAAGAGATCTAATACAAGGATTTTTTCAATAAAACGTCACACCATCAAAAGACTACTCTTATAAATAAAAATCATGATACGATTTATACTTCTATATGCTAAATATTAAAAGAACCGTGTACATTTGTATCATAATTAATCTAATAATATGCAAGAAGACATTACGCTCGCACAACTTAAGCGTGGCGACCACCAAACATTTTCTCGCTTATTCAATTTATACCACCGGGATTTAGTGCTTTATGCCGGGCGCTACCTTCCGGATTTGGAAACGTGCGAGGATATTGTACAAGATGTATTTCTAAAAATATGGCATATCCGTGATCGTCTGGAAATAAGCGTACCGCTACGTGTCTATCTCATTAGTGCTGTCCGCAACTCATGTCTGAATGAAATTAAACGCCGTAGAATCATATATGATACCACTATAGACTCGCTGACATGGATGCCCGAACGAGTGGAAGAAGAAGCCGTACTTTATTCCGAACTCCACGAGCAATTTCAGCAAGCATTGCAACAGCTCCCGGCGCTTTACCGTCAAGCGTTCGAAATGAATCGTTTCCAAAACAAAAAATATCAGGAAATTGCTGATATGCTTGGAGTCTCCAAACGTACCATCGAGGTGCGCATTGGTAAAGCACTGGCTTTTCTACGAAATCATCTCAAAGAATATTTACCGATGATCTTATTTCTATTCACAAAATAATTGTGGTAAAGCGTTAGTCAATTGTCTTATTAATATAGAAGAATATAAAAAGAGAACGATGGAAGAAATAAATGAACATATCAATGCAATCATAGCTAAATATTTTGCGGGCGAAGCCTCTCTTGAAGAAAAGGACGAACTCACAACATGGATCGAAGAGAACAAAGAACATGCACGATGGTTTGCACGTCTCAAAGACCTCGATCAAGCTATACACCCAAGCTTTACCCCTTCTGCCATCCATACGGAACAAGCTCATGAAAAGTTCATGGACCAACTCCGTCGTGAAAGTAGAAACCAAAAGTTCCGTACACTGATGATACGGTGTCAACGCATCGCCGCCATCCTGTTTCTGCCCATAGCTTTTCTGGCAACATATTTATTGGCAGAAAAATTTTCTGCTCCTGAACTAACAGAAGCATGGCAAACCATCACTACTCCTTACCGCACTTACTCACAAATAAACTTACCCGATGGATCCAAAGTATGGCTTAACGGAGGAAGTACTTTTCAATATCCGCTTGCCTTCCATAACGGAAACCGTGCAGTCAAACTCACAGGAGAGGCTTACTTCGAAGTCGAATCTGACAAGAAGCACCCTTTCATCGTTCAGACAAAAAATATGAATGTGACAGCTACTGGTACAGCATTCAATGTAAATGCTTTCAACGTTGATTCCATATCTGCCGTCACGATGGTAGAAGGTATTACAGACGTAGATATGCAAGGAACAAGTCGTCGTATGTTACCCGGTGAACACATCGTTTATGACAAGCAGAAAGGAAACTACACCGTTACTAAAACAGACCCTAATAAATGGTGTTCATGGCGCAACGGAAAAATTATTTTTGAAAATGATCGTTTAGAATATGTCTTCCACCGTCTTAACCAACTTTACAATGTGAACATAACAGTCTGTGACAGTGTCATAAACAGCTATGTCTATCATGCAACTTTCACAGATGAAACATTACCCGAAATCCTGGAAATGCTGAAAATTAGTGCGCCTATTTATTACGAGATTCAAAAAACGAACTCTAACAATCCGCACGCCCCCAAGCAACAAATCAAGGTTTTCCGTAAATAATAATAAACTAGACAATAATAAACAACTCTGAAGATTGTACCATCAGTCCGCTAAATCATTATGAGTTAAAATTACCATATTTTAAATAGTGCCACCATATTAGCACAATTGTGCCAATCTATTGGCATAACTGCACCTGATTATTGCATCTTTCGAAATCCTTCTGTCTTGACATTCCAACCCTTTGGAAACCCAGGAGTGATGCCCGAAGCTCCCTCCCATCCACCTGCCATCATCGCTACGGCGGTAAGCAAGCCACCGTTCGACGGAAAATAAGGAAACGGACCGCCGGTAGCCAACCCATGCGCATCGAAGCGGAAGTTTTCCGAATCATACAGCAACAGGTCCACAGCATCCTCGGGACGGTGGCAGCGTGCGGCAGCCATCGCCAGCATCGAAAAATCCCAACCCCACACACGATCGAACTGCCAGGAAGTAAGAATCTTGTCCAAAGTAGCCCCGAAGATTTCCTTATCCACTCCATCGCCCGGCAACATTCCGAAAATACCGGCAAGTGCCGGATGTTCAAAGTTATAGCGTGTCCACATATCGGGGATTCCTTCGTACGTAATATACACACCGTCTTCCACCGGCAAGGGAGACAACTGTTCCAACACGTCCTCCCACTGTTTTTCGCGTGGCAGTCCGCAACGCTCCCTCCAAGTTTGTGCGGTCTGCAAACCATAACGCCAATAGGCCAGTTCAAATGCAGGATTAGACGTATCGAATACGGGAGTATTTTCGGAAACAAGACAGAGTGGGGCTCCCAATACGTAACGTTGCGATATACTGTCATAACGCACGTAATCGGACATGTAATCGGCTGTAGCGAAAACAATCCCACGCCATTTATCCAGCATCTCCTGCGTAGGATGCAGACGATACTCCTCTTCTGCAAAATAAATAGGATGAGGCTGCTGCCAGATAAGCGTGGCATGAATGAAATGAGGCCATTCCCGGTCTATATCTCCCGTACATTTAGGCCAGCGTGCACCACGGTAACCTTGTTTTTCCGCACGCAAGCGCGATGTCGGAAGGAATTTCCGGTAAACATCGATGGCTTCTTCCGCCAGCTCCGCACGGTTCCATAACAGATAATGCAGTTCATGCCACCAGATCATCTCGAAGTGAAAACGTCCGAACCAGCTGTTGTTCACCAGCCCGCTCTCCTGCGGTGGCCATAAACCGACTTCATTCATCCGCATCAGATATTGCGACAATACGATACGACGCTCCAACTCTTTCCAACGCACATCTTCACTTTGGGAAAGATCGATGGCCGCACCGGAAAGCCAATAGTTACGCCATGCTTCGGCATTACGTACTTTCATTTCCTTCATTCCCGGAAGAACGACCTGCCCGGCATCGGACATATAGGCACACAACAACGAAAAACAGCCCTTCGAATCGGGTTCCAGCCGGAAGCGATGCGAACCCGCCACGGGAGCCACGATACACATCGAATCGCTCCACTGCAACCTCACGTCATAACGCGTATCGTCTATCTGCCGCCTGATACAGGCTGACATAGCTCCATCACTCTCAAGACGCGATATATGCCGTCCCGGACAAGTGTAATCACCGGCATACTCGGATATATCCTTCCTGTCGGGATAAGGAAAATCCATAAAAAACTGGAGCCGCCCTTTCTCTAACAACAGCGAACGCACTTCTACCCCGATAGCATCCAATTCCGGATCACAAACAGTTTCAACCGTGACAAGAACTCCCTCCAATGTAAATCGACTGATTACCACACCCGTCCAAAGATCCACCTCCTGCCGCGTATCTTTCAAATCGCTTTCAACAGCCTCCCGCCCGTCAGCCTTCAGCAAACGTAAACCTAACCGTCCGAGATTGAAGCGGTGAGGATTCCCGGACAGCCAGGCGGAAATCTCCGGCTGTTCATCATCCGGAAATTCCAGCGGAACTTCTCGCCCACCGACAGCCACCCCAACTCCTCGATATTCCTGCGTACGCGCCTTTTCATCTTGTGGAAAACTATGCCAGCCCCACTGCGACAGCGTATTGAACGGTACAAACGTCTGCAAACCCGTTATGTCCATACAAAAAGCAAAGCGACCGTTGCCCACCTGCGCCGGACTGTGCGGATCTGTTTCCGTAGTGACAATGCGATGCCGAGCTACTACCGACTCGCGGTCGATGACCGGCCTGCAGCTACACAGCAAACATGCCACCATCATATAATAGAACAGTTTCTTCATATCCATCCCAAAGAAGTTTCCGCACCCTCCCGTTCCGAAAGCGGAAAGATACGGAAACATATACACAATCAATGAATCAATCAATTCCCTACTTGACCCGTTCGGAACCGGGTGTGTAAACCTTTTGAGTGATGCCCTTAGTGCCCACTCCAATACGTGCATAAAGCATATCGTACTTCTTCAAATCCGCACTCTCAAGGTTTACGCTAATCGTATGTGTTCCCACACTCAATCCTTCAGCATCGATCTTCTGACAAAAAGTGACATCATCTATAAAGCGTGTCTTTCCCAAATAAAGCGAAATGCTTTCAATCAGCTTTGCCGGATCTCCCTCAATCAGCGAGAAAGCACCGCGAACAACGTCAAATGTCACTTCCAACTGCCCCCCATCTACTGCGAAATTCGCATTGCGAACCACATAATAAGGAGTAACGGGAAAATCAATCTGCATATCACCATGTACATCAAAATTCAATTCTGTTCCGGTATCCGGCCAGGGACCGTACCCCTTCTTAGCAACCAACTTATAAGTACCATCGTAAACCAACACTGTGAAGTTTCCCTCTTGATCTACATAAACAGGAATATTACCTGTCCCCTCAAAGCCAGGCTGATAAAGTTCCAGTACATTATAATCCTGCCCCGTTCCGGTTTGTCTCAACCCGACTGCTTCGTCTTCATAAACAATACGTCCTGTCAGGCAACTTTTGGGAGCTTCATAATTATCCTTGTTGCATCCCGCAAGCACGAGCGCACAAAGCATTAAGAATATTCCAGTCAATCTTTTCATATCTTTCTATACTTATATTATTCCACAAAATCAGGTTATTGGAAAGGATTTTTGACCAGTAGAGGATTATTAGTAATCCATGAGTTGTCAATACCGTTATAGTAACACATCCGTTGGAAAAGCAGCGGATAAGGCTTCATGTAACAGTCTTTCTTCTCGAACACCCACTTGCCGTCAATGCTCGTTCCCGGAGCATACACCTTATATGGGAAGAGCGAAGTAAGTTTTGCCTTCGAAGTGCCATCCCAAATGGTATGCCCAATGCGCCAACGTTTCACGTCCCACCAACGATGGTTTTCAAAAGCAAATTCCACCCGGTTTTCACGCTGGATATCCTCAATAGCCACCTTGTCCAGCTCACTGATGCCTGCACGCCGACGGACTTCATTGATATATTCCACCGCTTCTTTAGTATACCCCAGTTCCATGGCAGCTTCAGACGCTATCAACAACACCTCCGCATAGCGAAAACGGATAAACCATACATCACTGCCGCGAGTGCCCTGATCGAGGCTTTCGGAAACATATTTGCGAATGTTGAACCCGGTCTTGTTCATATACAATTCATTGTTTTGGACAGGCCCGTTGATGCTCGTAATGACACCGCCATACTGCGCGCTGATTTGTCCCGGCGTTCCTTCCACCGTCCGGAAAGTGCCCGACGATTTATCCATGATGCCTGCCTGATAGTCCATATGTGTAGAACGAAAGTAGGAGCCCGGATAGATCACAGTCCCCCATAAGCGCGCATCCTTATCCTTAAAGAGATCTTCGGGCTGATCGTAATAGAAATAATCTCCACCGTTGCGCACCTTCAGAGAGCCGTCTCGATTGTTTTTATACTCAAAAGCCTCTACAAGATTCAACACGGGAAGAACCATGTTACCGCCCGACTTAATGGAAGTGGCATAGTTGCTCAACGTCCAGGAGTGAGTCTTGCCCGGATAAATGTAATCCAACGCCCAAATCACTTCCGGGTTATTATCTTTCTTGACAAACAAATTGTAAAAGTTCAGTCCTTTATCCGTATCTTGGTTATAAAGGCTGTATTTATTGCCCTTGATAATCTCCGTAGCCGCTTCGTAAGCGATACGGTAAAACTTCGAAGCCTGTTCGAAAGGGACACCGACCTCCAGGCCGGAAGTTTTAATAATACAGTTGTTCACCTCGTTGTAACGGGCTATGGAAGCGGCATAAACAGCCGTACGAGCCTTCAATGCGAGCGCAGCCCACTTCGTGGCGCGAGCCGCGTGAAGATTGGTGGTCGGATCGTCCACATCGGTTAGAAAATAATTGGCAATCGCATTACACTCGGAGATGATATAGTCATAAGTCGCCTCTTCCGTACTGCGGGCAATATACATGGCCGGAATCTCCGACTCTCCCTCATACTCATATACTTTGTCGCCAATCACCGGTATTCCGCCCAGACGCTCGCACATGTTAAAATAGAGCCAGGCACGCAGGAAGCGGGCTTCTCCCTCAAGGTTCCGCCGCATATCCACTGTGAGTTGCCTGTTGGATTCGGCTGCTTCCGAACGCAATCCTTCCAGAAAAAGATTTATCTCGCGCATCAGGCCATAATCGTACATGCGCCAGTGGTTCTGGAAGAACATCTGTGTATTGTCCGGTATTCCCCAACCGTAGCAAGCCTCATCGAGCAACGTGTATTGATACATTTCCGAAAAACTCTGTCCCCACTCTACCCTGCCATAAAAATTAGCCAAAGTGGACTCTATCAGTGCATTATCCGAAAAGATCTGATGCTGCGTAAAGACATTGTTGGCTTCCTCGTCAAGAAAGTCATTACAACCGACGCTCGTGGCAGCAGCCAGCAGCAGAAGACCACCCATATAGATAGTTCGTATTATTTTCATAATCATCCTCCGTTAAAAAGTTAAGTTAAGACCAAAACTGAATACTTTCGTTGTCGGATATTGCTGACCGCTCTGTGTCGCAATCTCCGGATCTATTCCAATATCTCCCACATTATCAATAGAAAAGAGATTCTGTATGGAAGTGAATACGCGAAGGTTCTCAATGTTGACCTTCCGCACCAGTCTCTTGGGTAACGTATAGCCCAGTTCAAAATTACGCATCTTCAGATAGCGGACATTTCTCAACCAAAATGTACTAAGACGATCGGAAGCATAATTACTGTGATTACCATTTCCGGCAAGCACCATCGGATATTTACCCGGAAGATACGTACTGTTAGGATCGTTAATATCTGAAAGATGCCACATGTCATCGAGCATGAAAGCCGGACTGTTGCCACCGTCATGCAAGGGATTCTTCATCTCCATATCCATATAGAAAGAAGCCAGTGCCGCACCAGTAAATAACACGGCAAGATCGAACCCTTTCCATGACATCGCAATGTTGAAGTTAAAACTCAAGCAAGGTACATCTCCCTGGCGATACCCCATCGGACGCTTATCCATATTGTTAATCACCCCATCGTTGTTGGTATCTTTATAAATCAAGTCTCCGGGACGCAAGGTAGTGTTACCCTTGCCGTCGATATCCACCGGATAACTGGCGATTTGTTCCCAGTCCTGAAACTGCCCAGTACATTCCAGTCCCCACCACTGGCTGGAGTAACGTTTCTCATACCAATTCTGATATTTTTCCCAAGAATGACTGAACTTCCACGGTGAGCGTTCCCATTCATACTTGCGGGCGAGGGTAAAATTACCTTCTACCGAATAATTGAAGTCTCTGACTTTATCCGTCCATTTCACACTGCCATCCAAACCGCGGATCTTTTGCGACTCCTTGTTTACCTTCGGGAGAGAAAGACCGGCTTCTGTCGGCAGATTGATGCCCTGACCGGCAGGAATCCCCTCCAGCGTACGGCTGAAATAGTTCAATTCCCCCGTCAGCCGATTGTCGAAAAAGCCATACTCAAAACCAACATTAAACATCTTCACCTTCTGCCAGGAAAGTTGCGTAACAGGTAAGCCGCGATATTGCGAACCGATTACCCACTTACCATCCAACACTGCGCCGCCGGAATTATAATTATATCCTTCCAGATAATCGTAAGGGGAATACCCGGAAGTATTTTCATCGCCCACTACTCCGTAGGACACTTTTAACTTCAGGTTTGAAAGATACCGCTTCATGTCCTCCGTCCACCATGATTCTTCCGTGATGCGCCATCCGGCAGATACGGACGGAAAGAATCCCCAACGTTTGGTAGCGGGAAATTTCCATGAACCGTCATAACGGCCTAGAAATTCCAGCAGATAGCGCTCATCATAATCATAAGTGAAACGGCCGATAAATCCGGCACGGGCTTTCGGAGCATAAAGCATATCGTTGACAGCCTGCAAAGTAGATGTAGTGATCTGTGTTGTCAGGTCTGTCTGTGGCTGGGAAGTGAGTTCAATGCCCGGCGATGCATCTCCTGAAGGATTATTAGGCGTCTGGAAACGAGAAGCCTCACCACCAACCGTTGCCGACACATTGTGACGACCAAACTGTTTCTGAAAGTCTAATGTAAATTGCCCCGTATAATCTTCCGTATTACGCACATACTTATAGAGCGAAGGCTCTTTCTGTCCGTCCGTTACATAATATTCACCGGTCACCGCATCATACTCATACAAATCGAAAGTCTTCACTTGCTTAGAACGTCCCCAATACTGCAAGGCATAACCTCCAATAAGCTTCAAAGACAAATAGTCCGTAAACTTATATGTAGCATCGATATTGAATTGCACCGCACGCTCCTTACGCAAATCTTCTCCGTTTTTCCCTAACGTCGTAACAGCAAAATTCGTATAGATATAACTCGACGTTTTGGCGGGATAAAGCGGATTATCATTCACGTAAGGCCGCATAGTCGGCAGATTGCGGTAAGCACCGAAAAGCATCCAGCCTATTTCATCCCCGCCTCCTAGTCCGGGAGCTTTCAGATTTTGCAACCGTCCGCTGACCGAAGCATTGAAAGAAAACTTTTCGGAAAGTTTGGCATTTATGTTAATCTGAAGATTGGTACGGTTGAAACCGCCGAAATCGCGAATGGCATAATCCTGGGTAGTATTACTCAAAGCGATATAATATCCCACTTTATCCGAACCACCGGTGATATTGGCTCCAATATAAGACTGTGCGCCCGGATCGGTGGCAAAATCGAACCAGTTGAACCCTTCGTAACCACGCTCGGTCCCCGCCTGCCATTTCTGGTATTCTTCACGAGTATAAGTAGAAGTGTAATTTGGATTGCTGGCCTTTTGAACCACATCCGACTGATATTGTGCCCTGACATACGAAGCTGCCGAAGCCGGTTCGGGAAACCGGAAAAAGTCCTGCCAACCATAGAGTGCTTTGATATTGACGGTGTGACGGGAATTAAAATTGCCCGATTTGGTTTTCACCACCACTACACCATTAGCGGCACGCAGACCATAAATGGCTGCCGACGCATCTTTCAGAATTGAAATAGATTCAATATCATTAGCATCAATATTATTAAACTGGGACTCATCCCGCTGCACCCCGTCGATAATATATAGCGGAGTATCCATACCACGAATACTGATTTTGGTCGTCGCTCCCGGACGCCCATCGGTCATACGGCTGTTGATACCTGCAATCGTACCCGCCAAGGCAGAAGAAGTGTTAATCGTAGAATTCACCTTCAAGGCATCACCGGATATATTGGTGATAGCCCCCGTGATAGAAGCTTTCTTCTGTACACCGTAACCTACGATTATGATATCTTCAAGCACTTCAGAATCTTCCTGCATATTGATCGAATAGTCTCTGCGATCCCCTTTCACGGTGATTTTCATCGTCCTGAAGCCCATATACGAAACAGACAGCACATCACCGTTTTTCACCTTAAGACTGAATTTTCCGTTCGCATCGGTCACCATTCCGGTAGTAGTGCCTTCCACCATGATATTTACGCCGATAAGAGGTTCCCCGTGAGGATCGGTAACGCGTCCCGTGATGGTATGCCCTCCGGAAGAAGAGGAGGCAGCAGGAGTGATTTCCGGCGTATTGTTCTCTTTCGGCTGGCGCAAAGACAAAATGATTTGTTTATTGCGGAACGTATATTCCACTCCGGAACCGGCAAACAGCTTATCCAACACTTTCCGGACAGGCTGCCGGGTGACGCGAAGAATAACTTTGCGACTAACATCTATCAACGTCTTGTTATAAAGGAAATGATAATGACTCTGCTTCTCCATATCCTTCAATACCTCCTGAAGAGGAATATTTTTCACATCCATTGTGATCGTTACGTTTTCCTGCGCACGGACAAATGTGCCTGCACACAGCAGCAACGCCCAAAACAGCCACACGAAGCGAAATGCGACACCGGAAAACGCCGGTGCGGAACGCCTGCTACTTCGGAAGCCTTTTATTTGTTGTGTATTCATCATTTATTTTCTATTAAAGTTTCAACTAACATAAGGGTTACTTTCCACGGAGCAATTGCCGTATAAATTTTGCCTCACGCGCATCATAAGGTGTACCGTCAGGATGAAGCACATCGTGAAACCAGGGTTGAGGTTCTTCTGCTCCCCCTTCCCAATGCCAGGGCCATTTCGTATTCATCTTGCCGTCCACCAGTCCCCAACTGATAGCACCGACACGCTCCGCCTTGAATAGTGTCAGCACGGTATCAAAATAGCAGTGAAACGTACGTGCCATATATTCCGTACAGATGATGGGACGTCCGACAGGTTTATACCGTTCGGCGAGCATCGTCAATACTTCGTGTTGTTCGCTGTAAGTATGGAAAGAAACAATATCCGAAACAGCAAAAATAAAGTGATTGAGATTGACCAGGTCGGTATTCCATACGCCGATAGTCAATGGCTGGGAAGGCTTCATACTGCGTACCCAACACACCACTTTTGTCATCAGGTCGAAAGAGGTGGTTCCTTTATGGTTGCGCCAACCGGGTTCGTTCCATAAATCCCATGCCAGCACCCGTTTGTCACGCCCGAATTTTTTCATCAACTGTTTCACGTAACGCTCCATAAGCGGATATGATTCCAAATCCTCCGATCCGTCGGGCAAAAGGTCCGGATCACCACAGAAGAAACGGTTATGACATCCGGGAATCGGTTCGGATTGGGGACCGAGTTTATTGTCTATCCCACCTGCGCCAGAGAATATCACTAGCATCGTTTTCATTCCGTGTCTGTCGGCTATTTCCAAAAACTGGTCTACCCGCTGCATATATCCTTCCGGATCTGCTTTCCAAACCGTACTTTGAAGAAAGACACGCAACGTGTTGAAACCCAACTGTTCCGCCCAGCCCAATTCTTCATCAATAATCTCCGGTGAAAAAGTCTTTTGCTGCCACATCTCAATCTGATTGACTGCATTTCGGGGGATATAATTACAACCTGCAAGGAAAGGCAACCGGTCATACCAGCGTTCGGCTTTACGTGCCGACCATCCTTTCATATCAGTTGATACCACAGCTTCTTCCAAAGTCATATCACGATATTTTTCTGTCTGAATCTGTCCCGAAATCGACGATACGGTCAAGGTGAACATAAGGCAAAGTGAGATGACCGGTTTGGCAACACGGGATATAGTAAGTCTAACATTCATAATATCATTTGTTTAATTCGGTAATACCTGTTATTTCACGCAAAAATTCTTTCTCTTCCGGATATTTCGGCGAACCGTCCGGAAGAAGAATATCGTGGAACCATGGGTCGGGCTCTACATCTCCCTTATCCCATCCCCAAGGATAAACGGTATTCGTTTTACCCCATACCAGTCCCCAGTTAATCGCGCCTATTTTATATTGTTTCATGAAAGGCATTGTATTCTGGAATGTACTCTGCCAGTCATTACCACGTGCCAGGTATTCCGAACAAATCACAGGGCGTCCGTATGCAAGAATCTCTAATGCAATATGCTTCATACCGATAATAGTACCTCCATAGGTATTTTTCGCATCGTTCCATCCGGAATAATTATGGTAAGAATTAATGTCCGACATTGTAAGAGCTATTTCATCGAAAACCGCATGTTCCATATCCGGTGAATGGATACCTACCGTAATGGGCTGTTCTGGATTCATCTCCCGAATCCACTGAATACTTTTGGGAAGCAATTCCGTTGTAATATCTTCCCGGTTGGCAGCAGTTCCCGGCTCATTCCATGCTTCCCAGATACGAATACGCTCGTCGGTACGGAAATGGGCGACTACGTCCTGCACATACCGTTTCATCAGGTCATAACGTTTAGGCATTGCCTTGCCATCATCATTGGTCACCGTAGGATCACCCATAAATGCAAGGTTGTGTACACCTGGAATCGGGTCCAGTTGTTTGCCTAACGTGCAATGGCTCAAATAATCGCCCGCACCCGAAAAGAAACAGAACATAGTCTTGATGTCGTAGCTATCCGCTATAGTGAGAAAGTCTTCCATATTATTAATAAAAGAGTCCCGTTCTTTTTCCCATACAAAGCTGTGCAGGAAAACACGTACGGTATTAAACCCCAGTTCGGCCGCCCATCCCAGTTCCCGGTCTATCGTCTCCCGGTCATAAGTGGACGACTGCCACATCTCGATCTGATTGATAGCCGTGCTTGGAAAAAAGTTGCATCCTACAATCCACGGTTGGGCTGCATGCCAGTCACGCGCTTTAGTGAGCGACCACGGTTGAAGAGGCTCTTCGGCAAGGGGGACGAATATCTCGTCTCCTTCAATCTTTCCGCAAGATGACATCATCACCAGAAGCAGCAATACACATAGTGATAAAAATTGTCTTTTCATATGATTATTTTTCTTTTAGCGTTGCAGGAGAGAGAGCCCGGTCAGTAACGGATCTCCCTCACACACATTTGTTCATCCTGAAAACTAGTTATTACTCTTAAGTTTGATTTCGATTTTACGGATTACTTTACCTCCGTCTTCACCTATATAGAAAGTATTATCGTCGGCAAGTGCCAGACCTACCGGATTGTTGAACTGCACGTTTCGCAGGTCGGAAATTGGGGTCTCCGTGACATTGTTTGAACCGGAAGAACCTGTTCCGGCTAGGGTAGAGGTCGTTTTTGTTCCATCCAGATCTGTTACTTTACGCAATGCATGGTTATGCTGGTCAACAAAATAAAGTGTCTCGCCTGTGCTGTCGAAGTACATTTGACGCGGACCGTTCAATCGAGAAGTACCCGCTACACCATCTACAAATCCAATTTGATTTAAATCTTCGCTTCCGGCAACTACTTCTTTTTCACTGCCAAGAGTATGTGTGTCCGAATTATAAGGATACCGCACAATATAAGCATGAGGACGATCGGCACCTTCACCGGAAGGAACAGTCGCGTTATCACTACTCCGGGATACATAAAGCCATTTACCATCAGGTGAGAAAAGCAGGCGTGCACTATTATTTACCCATAACGGGGGAATGATGCCCGATAGATCAACTGGAGTGGCATCGACAGCATCCAGCAAATAAAAATAAGATTCCATACGGAATGCATCCCACGAATAACGAGTTAAGATAATACGTCCGTCGACTGGATTAACTGCCACATCACGAACATCTGTATAAGGAGATGCCGGCGTCTGATAACCTGTAGCTTCGCCAAATGTACCACCGCTACGGGTAGCCATATATAATATATCACACTGCCGGTCGTGGGCTTCTTTAATTGTATAGTACAATTGATCGCCCGAAACACATACTGCACAACTAGTGTTAAATCCCCACGGATTACCATCGGTCGGCGACTTATACGAAGAAACTTCACCATCATTCGTAATCAGGCGAATACCGTTCAATACTTCTCCTACATAAAGTGATTTAGCAGATGCATCATAAGCAAGACTATAAGGTGCAAGGAAGGTTGCAGTCAACCGGGGGCCATTAGCAATACCGTTCTCACCTGTACCGGCATAAACCGAAGAGGTACCTACATATTCTTTTGCAACAACCTGGAAGTCACTGAAAGTTTTATGGAATGTTTTTGCCGCATTTACCCCATATTTAATTTCAATTTTCAACTCATGACTGCCAATTTCCGAATCTTCCGGCACAGTGAAAGTGATGGCGGTAGTAGTCAATGTAGTTACAGTAAGTTTCGTTCCATCCAAAGTGACAGTCACATTATTTTTGTCCGTACCGAAATAATCTCCTTCGACAGTCACTTCACCACCGGCATAAGTTCCTGTAGAAGGCAGGTAACCGGAAACAACAGGAACGTTTCCGCGTACTTCAAAATCGACTTCAAAAGTATGTGATACCGTCTGTCTGATATTTTCCTTATCGGTATAAGCTATTTCTACAGAGAGAGGGTAAGTTCCGACTTCCAGCGTATTCGGAATCTTAAATTTAATCACCGAGTTGCCTACCTCTTTCACAGCAATAGACATTTCACCCAGCTTGACTGTTACATTCGAAGATTCCGTTCCAAAATTCTCACCCATAATCATCGCGTCCGTTTCGGAACCCGCTTCCGTGTATTCCGGAGAATAGGTAATGACTTCGGGAACTTTCCCTTTTTTGATGGTTTCAATCTCCTTTTCATCTTCATTACAGGCAGCAAACAAGATTACCACTACTGCCAGACACCATGTGAGCGCACATAGTAAATTAGATCTGTAATAAGGTTTCATATACATGTTTTTTAGTTATTATTAGAATAAGATTATTATTCGTTTCCCTGTACAATCTTACGTATATCGGCAAATTCTTCTTCAGAAACATAGATGTTGCCTTTCGAATCCAGGCAGATACCCGAAGGTTGATTAAAGACAGCTTCCAGAAGTTCTCCATTCTTGAAAGCATTTGTATTGGTCGGCTGTCCCGGACAAGGGGCCCCTGCCAATGTTGTCACATTCCCTTCACCGTCTATCCGGCGGATGCAATGGTTCCTCCTGTCTGTCACATACAGATTGCCCGCATTATCGCAACATCCCCATTGCGGAGCATCAAAACGAGCTGCCGAACCTTTTCCATCCGCATAGCCCTGTCCATAGCCTTTTATACGATTACCATCTCCCGCATCCTCTCTTAGTTCTTTCTTGCCTGCAAATTCTTCAATTTCATTACTTATCGTTTTTGTCACAGGGTCATAATCATAATGCGAGATATAATGAAGTCCCTGATGTATGATAAATAATCTGCGGCCGTCTTTAGAAAAGACCGGGTGAGACTCACTGCTTGCCCATGTCTTGGTATAGCCGCTTAATTCTGTCGCTTTATGCGTCTCTATATCATATATATAAAGTTCTTCGAAAGGTCCCCAAAGGTTGCGCGTAAGTGCGATCGTTCCATCAACCGGATTGACGGCTAATCCGACAAAACCATCCATATCTTCAGTTGAATCACCATAATAATTGGCATAATTCTCTGATTTAAGCGCATAGCCCAAGAATTGTCCTCGTGAAGCAGGACGCGCTCCCAGCAGCCAAAGCCTGTCTCCATTCGGTGAGAAATCCATCGCTTTAAAATCAGACATCCAATCACCCGTACCGAACCCGCCGACATTGTCTGTTGAATGATAGAAATCAAGTAATCGTGATGTTTGTCCATCGGTCAACAAACGGATTCCTCTGTTCCATTCGGATAAATATATATTATCATCATTATCAACAAGTAATTGTCCAGGGGCATATAATTTTGAATCAAGTAATGCTCCGAAAGTATATTCATTCTTTAGTCCCGTGCGCCCGGCAAACGTTGAAACATTGGCAGATATGGTATAGGAAAACAGATTCTCGAATATTTTTTCAAAAAGCTGAAGCGTACCACTTTGTCCCCGGCGTAGTCCGACATGTACTTTCCCCGACCCACAATCTTCGGGAACTGTTACTTCTATCGTGTTATCATCTATGTGGGAAATGGCAGAGATTGTATTATTAATAAGTACAGTTATTCTGGACGGATCAGTGCCGAAGTAACTTCCCGTAATAGTAATCAAATCTCCTGCCTTACCTTTTTCGGGAGAGAAAGCCGTAAATACAGGTTCCTGTGTCGGTTCATCACCGGAATCTTTATTTTCATCATCACTGCAACCTACTGTAAACACTGCCAACAACAGTATTACCAATAAACTGTGCAGATAAATCCTGATCTGATAAAAAGATTTTATATTCATTTTTGAAGAGTTTAGTTTCTAAATAAATTAATTTATTTCATGTAAAGCAATATGCCGGGAATATCGAACAGTCGTTTAGCCATTGCCATGTGTCCCTCGGCTGTAGGATGTATTTTATCCTCCTGAAACAGCCAAGATGCCTGTTTATGCAAATTCCCATTGTCAGCGGTAGCGAGATCAAAACGACAACCGGATACGTTCATTTCCTCGCAGACGGAAGCTATTATTTCATTGGTAGCATAGCTGCCCCCATCACTGGTCACCGGAATCCGGTTGATAACCGGAATCGAACCGTTCGCACGTATCAACTCAATCAGCTTCACTACTTCCTCACGTGTATTCGGACGGTTAGTACCAATAGTCACCATTACAAATTTCGGACGGATAAAAGGTATCTCATTGGATACACGGTCTATCACTCCTTCAATGGTTGAACCGCTTTCACCAGAAAAGACCACTCTTCCATCAAGCCATGAAGCCATCATCTCGCCATAACGTGCTGCCTGCCGGACATGATCGCCTTCGGTAATGGAATTTCCGATGATATACATTAAAGGTTCCGGTGATACAGTAGCCACAATCTCCATGTCTTTAATAAAAGGAGATTTACCTGAAATACGTCGGAAGCCGAAAACATTATTTTGTCTCCCTCCCTTAAATTCTTCCTGTTGACCTGCTCCTAAAACAGGAGCAGTCTCTACAGAAGCGGTAGCTCCGGTCTGTTCATCGGTTATAGTGAACGTATTATTACGAAAAGATTTGACTGCTTCGAGCAGATAGGTATGACCGTTTTCGATGGCAAAAGAGGTAGATGCATCAATATCATTCACGCCTGCCCAGTATCTATGGATATTAATAGTTCCTTTCACAGCGTCTATCGTAAAAAGAGAGCCACCATTGCCATCACGCTCAAGCCAGTGTAATCCAAAGCGAGTATCGGAGAAAAGAGAAAGACGCACGCGCGTGGCACGTTGTTCAAAAGAGATTCGCCTGGATAGGTTCAAATAAAATCCGGCATCTTGCGTACCGTCTGCTGCCAAGCCGCGTTCTTCAAGGGTCCATTCCCCAAAATTGTCATTTTCATTGGAGAAATCTTTTAAAGACTCCCCACCAGAAAGAAAGTCATACTTTAGCAGAGAGATTTCCTGCTTGACAGGTTTTTCAGGCTCGTAGGGGTGAAAGTTGTATTCATCAGAACACGAAACATTCCCTAACATCATCACCATAAAGGATAGTGTAACAAGTTTCCTCATATATCAGATTTTTTTAGGTTTAAAATATCTACTCTTCGATCCATTTCCAAAATGCTATTGAGAACCATTTTAGGACATGAATCATAATAATGACAATCCTAAAAAGAAAAGACACATCAAAAAATGATTTTTAAAAGAAAAAATGTGCGCCAAACTACTAAAAGTAGGAAATGGAAGGCTTGCAAATACTATTTTTATACTTATCAAACCACTTGTAAATCAAGATACGACGAACTCATTACCAAATTAGTGAAAAAATAGTCGTATATAGAAAAAAAGAGGAACAACCATTTAAATATAAAAAAGGAGATGTGCTAAAATTAACACACCTCCTTCATATCAAATCCCTGGATAAAAAACTATTTGGTCACCTTGTAAGTTCCACTTCCATAGTTCTTTGACTTCACCTCTCCGGGAAGAGTTACGGTAGCGGTAACACCCTTAGGAATGGTGAATTCCCAAATCCAAGTGTCACCCTCGTATTTCCATGAGCTCTTAATGAGTCCGGCGGCAGAACGGTATTCGGCAGTTACATGTCCCAATCGCTTGTCTGGAATGGGTTTCATAATGATATGCTTGAAGCCAGGGGTGGCAGGATCGGCTGCGATGCCGGCAACAGTTTCCCAAATCCATTCACATACGCATCCGTAGGCATAATGATTGAAGCTGTTCATACCACGTGGTCCCATTCCCTTATCTATCATATAGCTGTTCCACCTTTCCCAAATAGTGGTAGCTCCATTGTCCACAGAATACAGCCAACTTGGGTTCTTACGTTGGAAGAGTAGTTCATAGGCAATGTCTTCCATGCCATTCTCCGTGAGGGTGGCCATAAGGATAGATGTGCCCAGGAATCCGGTCTGCAAGCAAAGGTCGTGTTGTGCGAAGTTTTCGCGCAGGCGGTCTATCATCTTCGCTTTGGCTTCGCCTTCCACAAGCTGGTTTTTCAAGGCGAACAGAGCAGGAGTTTGCATGGTGTTGAGGATGGCGGTTTTGAAGGTGCCATCCTCGTTGAGGAAGTTCTCTTTGATGTATGCTTTTGCCAAGTCGCCCATTTGCTGGTATTTGGTGGAATTGCGACCGGTAGCCGTAGCCATGTCGCGCATCATGAAAGCATCTATCACCCAGTAGAAAGCACTTAGATAGTTCCAGTAGCTAATGGCATCAGGAAGCGGACCTTGGGGAGAGAAAGCCAGTCCGCTACAGCTTTCCAGCGGTTCGTAGCTCAACCAGTCAGCCCATTGGTAGTTGCCATTCTCGCTGCAGAGCGTCTCGTGGTTATACTTGGTGTCGTTGATGTGGTTCATAAACAGGTCCATGGCATTCCAGTTCTCCTCAATGATTTGCGTATCTCCGAATTGTTTCCACACCGTCCAAGGCACAATGATTCCGGCATCGGCCCATCCCAAACGCATTTTCTCATCACCGTATTGTGCTAAGGGAGCCACTCCGGGGAATCCGCCCAAACTGTTCTGGGTGTCGCGCATGTCACGCATCCACTTGTGAAAGAACTTCATGGTGTTAGCAAAGAACGTACCGGTTTCCGCAAACACTTGTGTATCTGCTGTCCAGCCCAGACGCTCGTCGCGCTGCGGACAGTCGGTGGGTATGGATAGGTAGTTGGATAGCTGTCCCCAATAAGTGTTGGAGATGAGCTTGTTCACAAGGTCGTTGCCTGTGGTGATAGTGCCGGTCTCCAATTCCTTTGTGATGGAAGTGACGGGAATGGATTTCAACGACTTGATGGCGACATTCCCGGTGGCAGTTATGGAAACGTAGCGGTAGCCGAAGAAGGTGCAGTGAGGATAGTAGGCCACATAGTTATCTCCGGCAGCAAAGGTGTAGTCCAAGCGGATACCAGTGTGGGGAATGCGCAGGTTTTCGCGGTGGCAGCTTCCTTCCGGACCGTCCATGCCACGAATCTTGGCACCGTTGCCGTCATTGAGCAACTCTGCGGGAAAGCAAGTCAGCACTGTTCCCTCGGCGGCTTTGAATACGAAAGAGGGTATGCCGGCACAGTTTTGCCCGAAATCCACCACTAATGTCTCTCCCGGACTTATGGTCATCTCCGTGCCCGATGCGAACTCACGGGCGATAATCACTTTACCGAACTCGTTTTCTTTCGCTCTTTCTATCTTCTTCCAAATGTATGCTCTGACAGGAGCGAGGGCGAGATCGGTGCGCAGATAGACCTCCGCTCCGTCCGAAGGCAGAATGTCACCAGAAAATTCGGTATTCTCTTCGGGTGTGGAGAGTTTGTCCACACATTCGTAGCCCATCGGTTCGCGTGCATCATACTCTTCTCCGTCAAAGATGCCGGCATGTTTCACCGGACCGGCAATTCCGGCTTTCCAGTTTTCGAGGTCGGTACCGTAGCACTTCTTAGTTCCGTCAGAAAAAGTCAGTTCCAATACACCGCGGAAGGCACACTTTTTGCCTATCATGCCGTCATATCCTCCGGGGGTTATGATTTTGTCAGCCCACCATCCCGGTGTCACCTGTACGGAGAGCATGTTGTCGGCGTTTGGCTTGGTACGGATGACGTCTGTGATATCATAGGTGAAAGAACGTTTGGTCTTGGCATAGTGTGTGAAGCCCGGTTTCAGGAATTCTCCGCCTACGGGTTTCCCATTCACATACAACTCGTAAACTCCCAGTCCGGCGGTCATCCACTTGGCAGAGATGACTTTCTGTTCATTTTTCACGGTGGACACGAACCAACTGGCACCATCGGCTGCGCGACCGTTGTTATGTCCTTTCACTATAGGAGCGTCTACTGCTGAAATCCATTTGGATTCGTTCCAGGCCGACGCTTCCAATGCGTGAGTACGTTTTCCGACTTCAGTTGCGTTTATCAGTCCGCTATTCGAGAAAAGCGCGAAAATCATTACCGGAACAAGATTCGCAAAACAATGGAAATTCATTTTCATACTTATATGTATTTTTTAGTATTAAAAGATTAACTTAGAAGTGCTGTTTTATGGGACTTGCACAACAAAATTACAGAATTATATGATATGACAGACGATTTCTACATTTTTTTTGACTCAACAATGGTTTCTGTTCAATCTGAAGCTTTTTACGTTGGAGAATCGATTATCGGGCAAAACAACGACATATTGTAAAATAATATAATCAACGCATTCGCTAGTTCTATTGTATCAATTATTTATCAAATAAGAAAAGAAGATGACGGTTATTCATTGCAGTCATTCTTTCTTCTTTACACGAGAACCTCGAAATCGAATAAACTCTATTCAAATTTTTAATAAATAACGAAGGGGTTTATTAGAAACGGTATCCAAGTTTATTATAAACTCTTTTTTGACGCTTTTAATACCTGAAATAGAATTATTGCAACAAAAATGGGCAAGAACCTTCACAGTTTCTTGCCCATTCGTTATCCTAGTTATGCATTTCGCACATCCACCTATTGAACTTATGTCACAATATTTATATCTTTCATTATTAATTTTCTATTTTTAATTTCCCCAAATATACGAAATAAAAACGATAAAGTCAATAGAGAAAGCGTGGTTATCTGAAAATAAACACGTAAATTTGTGCCTCGAATTAGAAATAACAGTATAAATCACTATAAATAAAAACTTTATCACTATGGAGTACAATTTCAGAGAAATTGAAAAGAAGTGGCAGAAAAGGTGGGTGGAAGAGAAAACCTACCAAGTTACGGAAGATGATTCGAAGCAAAAATTTTATGTACTAAACATGTTCCCTTATCCATCAGGAGCCGGCCTACACGTAGGACACCCGCTGGGATATATTGCTTCCGATATTTATGCCCGTTACAAACGACTGCAAGGCTTCAATGTACTCAATCCGATGGGATATGACGCATACGGTCTGCCTGCAGAACAGTATGCCATCCAAACCGGACAGCATCCTGCAATCACTACCGTCAAAAATATCGACCGTTACCGCGAGCAGTTGGATAAGATAGGGTTCTCTTTCGACTGGAACCGTGAAATCCGTACTTGCGACCCGGAATATTATCACTGGACACAATGGGCCTTCCAAAAAATGTTCAATAGCTACTATTGCAACGACGAACAGGAAGCCCGTCCTATCGAAGAATTGGAAAAAGCTTTTGCAATCTACGGAAACGAAGGATTAAACGCCGCTTGCAGCGAAGAAATCAGCTTTACTGCCGAAGAGTGGAATGCCAAAAGCGAAAAAGAACAGCAGGAAATCCTGATGAACTACCGTATCGCTTATCTGGGTGAAACAATGGTAAACTGGTGTGCTGAATTAGGAACTGTATTGGCGAACGACGAAGTAGTGGACGGAGTCAGCGAACGTGGCGGCTACCCCGTTATACAAAAGAAAATGCGTCAATGGTGTCTGCGTGTATCTGCTTACGCACAACGCCTGCTCGACGGATTAGATACGATCGACTGGACAGATTCTCTGAAAGAAACTCAAAGAAACTGGATTGGACGCTCGGAAGGTGCTGAAGTGCAATTCAAAGTAAAAGACAGTGATCTCGAATTCACCATTTTCACCACTCGCGCAGATACAATGTTCGGTGTCACCTTCATGGTATTGGCTCCGGAAAGCGAACTGGTGGCACAATTAACTACTCCTGAACAAAAAGCAGAAGTAGATGCTTACCTTGACCGTACCAAAAAACGTACGGAACGCGAACGTATCACCGACCGTAGTGTTACCGGTGTATTCAGCGGCTCGTATGCCATCAACCCGTTCACAGGTGAAGCAGTGCCCGTCTGGATCAGCGATTACGTATTGGCCGGATACGGAACAGGTGCTATTATGGCTGTACCTGCACATGATAGCCGCGACTATGCATTCGCCAAACATTTCGGACTGGAAATTCGCCCGTTGGTAGAAGGTTGTGATGTAAGCGAAGAAAGTTTCGATGCCAAAGAAGGGATCGTTTGCAACTCTCCGCGTCCTGACGTTACTCCCTATTGCGATCTTTCGCTGAACGGACTGACGATCAAAGAAGCAATAGAAACAACCAAGAAATATGTAAAAGAACATAACCTGGGCCGTGTGAAAGTGAACTACCGTCTGCGTGACGCTATCTTCTCACGCCAGCGTTACTGGGGTGAACCGTTCCCTGTTTACTACAAAGACGGAATGCCTTACATGATCGATGAAAGCTGTCTGCCACTGGAACTTCCGGAAGTAGCTAAATTCCTGCCTACCGAAACAGGTGAACCTCCATTGGGACACGCTACCAAATGGGCTTGGGACACAGTAAACAAATGTGTAGTAGAAAATGAGAAGATTGACAATGTAACCGTCTTCCCGCTGGAATTGAATACCATGCCGGGATTCGCCGGTTCTTCGGCATACTATCTCCGTTACATGGACCCACGCAATCATAAAGCACTGGTTGATCCGAAAATCGATCAGTACTGGAAGAATGTAGACCTTTATGTAGGTGGTACCGAACATGCTACCGGACACTTGATCTACTCTCGTTTCTGGAATAAATTCCTGCACGATGTAGGTGTATCTATTATGGAAGAACCATTCCAGAAGTTAGTAAACCAGGGAATGATTCAAGGTCGCAGTAACTTTGTATATCGTATCAAAGACACCAATACTTTCGTTTCGCTGAACCTGAAAGATCAGTACGAAGTTACCCCTATTCACGTAGACGTAAATATCGTATCTAATGATATTTTGGATTTGGAAGCATTCAAGGCATGGCGTCCTGAATATAAAACAGCCGAGTTTATCCTCGAAGACGGAAAATACGTTTGCGGATGGGCAGTTGAAAAGATGAGTAAATCAATGTTCAATGTTGTCAATCCGGATATGATTGTTGAAAAATACGGTGCAGATACACTTCGTATGTACGAAATGTTCCTTGGCCCGGTAGAACAATCCAAACCGTGGGATACAAACGGAATTGACGGTGTACACCGTTTTATCCGCAAATTCTGGTCGCTGTTCTACAGCCGTACAGACGAATATCTGGTAACGGACGAACCTGCAACGAAAGAAGAATTGAAGAGCCTTCATAAATTGATTAAGAAGGTGACAGGTGATATTGAACAGTTCTCTTACAATACATCTATCAGCGCATTCATGATTTGTGTAAACGAACTCTTCAACCTGAAATGCAGCAAAAAAGAGATTTTGGAACAGCTCATTATCACTCTTGCACCTTTCGCTCCGCATGTTAGCGAAGAGCTGTGGGATGTACTGGGACACGAAACTTCCGTATGCGACGCCCAATGGCCTGCATACAACGAAGAATATCTGAAAGAAGACACTATCAACTATACCATCTCTTTCAACGGAAAGGCACGTTTCAATATGGAATTTGCAGCAGATGAAACTTCGGACGCTATCCAGGCGGCAGTATTAGCCGACGAACGTTCACAGAAGTGGATGGATGGCAAGACTCCGAAGAAAGTCATTGTCGTTCCGAAAAAGATTGTAAACGTTGTTGTTTAAAAACAAATTAGGCACGGATTACACAGATAACACGGTTTTGATTAATTAGAACCACGAAATCCGTGTAATCCGTGCCTAACATAATTATAAATCCAAATGCATAAACTGACAAAAGCGGAAATAATGAGAGAAGTGAAAGATTATATCTACATCACTCTCGGATTGATAAGCTATTCTTTGGGATGGGCAGTATTCCTATTACCTTATCAGATCACTACCGGAGGAACTACCGGTATCGGAGCTATTATCTATTATGCAACAGGATTTCCAATCCAATGGTCATACTTCATTATAAATGCAGTGCTGATGACCTTCGCCATCCGGATATTAGGTCCCAAATTTAGCATAAAAACCACTTATGCTATTTTCATGTTGACCTTTTTACTCTGGTTATTCCAGCTAGTGGTAAACAATTACATAAAAGCACCGGATATGACGCCTGACGGCAAACCGTTATTGCTTGGTATAGGACAAGACTTTATGGCTTGTATTATCGGTGCAGCCATGTGTGGTGTAGGTCTGGGCATCACTTTCAACTACAACGGAAGTACGGGTGGAACAGATATTATCGCTGCTGTTGTTAATAAATACAGAGATGTATCACTTGGACGAATGATTATGATCTGTGATGTATTCATTATCGGTTCCTGTTATTTTATATTCCATGATTGGCGTCGGGTTATCTTTGGTTTTGTCACTCTGTTTATCATCGGTGTTGTGCTCGATTGGATTATCAACAGCGCCCGCCAATCGGTTCAATTCTTCATTTTCTCCAAGAAATATGATGAAATAGCCGACCGGATTATTAAAGATGCCGACCGGGGAGTAACAGTACTCGACGGTACGGGATGGTACAGCAAAAACAACGTGAAAGTGCTGGTAGTACTTGCCAAGAAACGCCAGTCACTCGAAATCTTCCGCCTGGTGAAACGCATCGATCCGAATGCATTCATTTCACAAAGCTCCGTCATCGGTGTATATGGTGAAGGATTCGATAAACTGAAAGTGAAATAGGCAATTCACCAAGCCATAAACAACCTCTGTAAAAACAATATTAAACAATGAAACGCAAACTTGTATTTGCCACCAATAACGCTCACAAACTCGAAGAAGTGGCCGCGATTCTCGGAGATAAAGTCGAATTGCTTAGCCTGAATGACATCGGTTGCCACACAGACATTCCCGAAACAGCTGATACACTGGAGGGTAATGCCCTGTTGAAATCTTCTTTTATCTATAACAATTATCACCTGGATTGTTTTGCCGACGACACCGGTCTGGAAGTAGAAGCGCTGAATGGAGCTCCCGGCGTCTATTCCGCCCGCTATGCAGGAGGAGAAGGACACGACGCACAAGCCAATATGCTCAAACTGCTTCACGAACTGGAAGGGAAAGAGAATCGCAGAGCACAATTCCGCACTGCTATTTCTCTCATTCTGGATGGAAAGGAATATCTCTTCGAAGGAGTGATAAAAGGCGAAATAATCAAAGAAAAACGGGGTGATTCCGGATTCGGTTACGATCCTGTATTCAGACCGGATGGTTACGATAAAACTTTTGCAGAACTGGGAAACGATATTAAAAATAAAATCAGTCACCGGGCATTAGCTGTAGAGAAACTTTGCGAGTTTCTGCAACGCTGATTATTCTGACTATCGTTTCGTCCAATTTATTACTCTGACATCATTGAATCCATCAACAGTCGATTCGAGTTTTGTGGATTTCTTAACTATATGATACAGAGTTTCATAAAAGAGATATTGCTTACTTCCAAAGAAAATTATTACTTTGCAGAAAAATAAAACGCAATGAAGAAAGTTACATTATTTACTCTACTGACGTTACTATTATGTACTTCATGTGTAACGAAAAAGAAGTTTATGCTCGCAGAGATGGCGGCTACCACAAGCAAAGATAGTTTACAAAGACTATTGACCGACTGCCGTAACACAGGCGACCAGATGTCAGCACAAATCAAGAGACTGTTGCGTGATACAACTCAAATGGGAAACAGTATCCGTCAGTATCAAAGTATGCTGAATGTGAACATGACTGAACAGGAAAAACTGAACGCCCTGTTAAGCCAGAAGAAAAATGAACTTAGCGAAAGAGAACGCACTATCAACGAGCTGCAGGATATGATTAATGCTCAAAATGATAAAGTGCAGAAACTATTGAGCAGCGTGAAAGATGCATTGCTGGGCTTTAGCACCGATGAACTGACCATCCGTGAGAAAGATGGGAAAGTGTATGTAGCCATGTCGGATAAATTACTGTTCGAATCAGGAAGTGCCCGCCTGGATAAACGCGGTGAAGAAGCTCTTGGCAAACTAGCCGAAGTGTTGAACAAGCAGACAGACATTGATGTATTTATTGAGGGACATACCGACAACAAGCCTATCAACACGGTGCAGTTTAAAGACAACTGGGATTTGAGTGTGATTCGTGCTACTTCTGTTGTTCGCATCCTGATTAAGAACTATCATGTGAATCCTCTGCAGATACAACCCAGCGGTCGTGGGGAATATATGCCTGTTGCCGATAATGAAACAGCAGAAGGCAGAAGCAAAAACCGCCGTACAGAGATTATCATGGCTCCGAAACTGGATAAGTTGTTCCAGATGTTGCAGACTTCGGAAGAAGCTAAATAAAAATCTTACTATAAAAGATTATAGACTTTATAGAGATAATAAATGAAATAGGCGTTTCAACTTTGAAACGCCTATTTTGTTATAATAAAGGAAATCCATTTCTTCGTGATAACTTTTCTTTCATTCCAGTATTATTTAATCGCATGTATGGTGTTGTATTCTGTTTTTCTCTACCGACACTTCGTTGCAATCTCGTGTCTGAATAAAATCTGATTCTTTATTTTTCTCCGCATCGGAAGTATAAATCAAGTTATGACGTATCACCAGTCCCTCAACAGCTTTTGCCCGAATAACAGATGAACTGTTTTTACGCATATAAAAATAGTTTTCTTCGATAGTAATGTTTTTATGAACTGCGCCTTTATATTCTCTGTTTTCCGGAGCTATATTGATGACCGGTTCTCCGCAGTTTAAGAACGTATTACGACGGATAGTCAGGTCGTGCACCGGTCCGGATTCATACCAGCTCAATCCGTCATCAGCTACCAATATTCCACTCATTTGCATGCCATAGAATGTATTCCCCTCAATCAAAGATTTGCGACGTGTTGTGATAAGAATTCCTCTGGTAGGGATTCGTTCAAAATAGTTGTTTGTAATCCGTACTTCCGGTGTCCATAATACGTTCTCTACCACCAAATCTTTCCGTTGTATCACTTCCGGAGAAAGCGGGCCGGACAGAGTGAGTTCCATTTCGCGTGGTGTCACCAACTTCGCTTCTTTCACTTTGGCTTTTTCCACTGCCAACAGCGAAAGAGGATCAACCAGTTCAATATCGTCCCCTTTGAAGAAAGCTTCAAATCCGAAAGTCTGATCGTGCATAAAACGAACTTTCAAGCGATTCGGCGACAGAAATTCCGTCACCCGCAAATGCGTACCATGTATATTGATAGGATCATCGTGCGCACCGGAAAAACGAGAGTTCCTGATATCAATCATACCACGGCAGCCAGAAACCTGAATGAAATCAGCAAATCCTGCATTGGTACGTCCGGAATCCGGACGGGGAGCGAAGTTACAACGATCAAAAGTGACATTCTCACTATATTGACAGACTACTCCGAAGTTTCCCAGATAATAGAAATTAAGATTCTCCAGCTGTACATTCTTACTCCTATTAACAAATCCACTCACTTCATCACGGAAAGAATCGCGCATCTGAAAGACAATATGCAGTCCCACTTGAGGTTTTTCTTTGTATTGCAGATATAACACATTCGGACGGAGTTCCACCGCACGAATCAGATTTTCCATCGGACTCCAGGAACGCCAGGTCATATTACTTGCACGATCATACGACTGTGCAATTCCATTCTTGAAAGACCAGCCATCGCCATACCATTCCAATTGTTCGTCCACAATCCGATACTGGGAGGTGGGATGAACCTGAACAATTAGGTAATCTTTTCCTTCTTCCAACACTTCAACTTCCGTCTGGGTGGGATGTTTATAATCGATATTAAGATTCTTCAAGATAATCCCTTCACACCTGTCGAGTACGAAGCTTGTCATTTCACCATTCATCTGCAAGGTTGATCCGCAACCGTCGATGGTAATGTTCTTTAATGAATGAAGATACAGTCCGATATGTTTGGTTGGATCAGGATCCTCTGATTCGGAAGTGGTATTCGATATGTGATATAACACTTGTGTCGATTTCGAACGGTCCAGCTCGTAAATACCCGGCGAAAGTCTGACGGTAACCGGTTTCCCTTTATACCCGGCAGCCTTTTCCAAAGCCAACATCAGATTTTCATTATCTTTTCCCTGTTCCGGAGAAATTTCAATCACTCTGGACTGCGCAAGAATAGTCAACTGGATAAGCCAAATACTGACCACAAATAAAATGCATTTTCTCATGGTATTAATCATTAGATTTCACTTCTTCCACAAAGATAAAGATTATATATCTCCCTCCTATCATAAATACAAAACAGTCAAAAAATAGAATACTTTACTGCAAATATCCTATTCTTTGACTGTTCCGTACTTATATTTTTTTGAAAATTCGTCTACAATCCCAATTCAGCCGAAATCTCCAGCATCCGTTGAATCGGCTTCACTGCTTTCTCTGCCACTTCAGGATCTACCGTAATTTCCGGTGCTTCATTCTTCAGACACTCATACAGCTTCTCTAACGTATTCAACCGCATAAAGCTACACTCATTACATCCGCACGTACTATCGTTCGGAGGAGCGGGGATAAACGTTGTTTGCGGACACTTCTTCTGCATCTCATGCAAGATACCCGATTCGGTAGCCACAATATATGTATTTTCAGGATGATTCACGGCATACTTCAACAGGGCAGCCGTAGAACCTACCACATCCGCCAGTTTCAACACCGTACTCTTACATTCGGGATGTGCCAATACCAAAGCTTCGGGATGCTGTGATTTCAGTTCCACAATCTTTTCAACCGAGAATTGTTCATGCACATGACAGGCTCCGTCCCAAAGTAACATATTCCGGTTCGTAACAGAGTTAATATAATTCCCCAGATTCCTGTCCGGCCCAAAGATTATTTTCTCATCTTTAGGGAAGCTTTCCACAATCTGTTTTGCATTGGTGGAAGTCACCACTACATCTGTTACCGCTTTCACGGCAGCCGTCGTATTGACGTACGAAATAACAGTGTATCCCGGATGCTCTTTGACAAACTGCGCAAACTTATCTGCCGGACAACTGTCGGCCAGCGAACAGCCTGCTTCCATGTCGGGAACCAACACTTTCTTTCCCGGACAGAGCACTTTCGCCGTCTCACCCATGAAGTGGACACCGCACATCACAATAATATCCGCTTCCGTTTTTGCCGCCCATTGAGCCAGTGCCAGACTGTCGCCAACGTAATCGGCGATGTCTTGTATTTCACCCTTCTGGTAGTAGTGACCCAGAATGATTGCATTCTTCTCTTTCTTTAGCTCGTTAATAGCCTTTATTAGTTCATTCATTATTATATTCTTTTTTCTTTCCTTCTAAAAAAAATCCTTTGTTAGTAATGATAGCCTGTTAATAGTGTTAGCAAATAAATCCGTTTTTTCTTGCCGGATAAGTTATTAGTCCACGCTTCCACTTTATGAGTCCGTTATGAACGGAAAAAAAGAAGAAGATATCCTATCTATTCACTTCATTATCAATGAGAGTACCGACAATAGACAGTTTGCTATTAACTCCCTGTTGATAAAGTGCAAAGTTAAAAACTTTATGGATATAAACAGATAGATAAGTGCTGAAAAATATGTTTATGTCTGCATGGAAAGTTTTGATTTTATTTTTTGGAATGTTCATAACGAGTGCCTCATATATCTTCTTTTGAATAATGCAAGAATTATTTTTCAAAATCTTTGCCGATAGTTTTGACAGGTTTTAAACCGTTATCAACATCTCTGTTAACAGAAAAGAATTACCTTTGTAGCAAGAACGTAATAAAAGAAAAGACGTATGCGTAAACTGAAAATAACAGAGCTGAACCGTATCAGCGCCGAAGAGTTCAAACAGGTTGAAAAACTGCCTCTGGTAGTAGTGCTGGACGATATTCGTAGTTTGCACAATATAGGTTCTGTGTTCCGCACTTCGGATGCATTTCGTATTGAGTGCATTTATCTTTGTGGTATAACAGCCACTCCTCCACATCCTGAAATGCATAAGACAGCTTTAGGAGCAGAGTTCACTGTTGACTGGAAGTATGTTAATAACGCTGTTGATGCTGTTGATAACCTCCGAAAAGAGGGATATATCGTTTATTCCGTAGAACAAGCGGAAGGGAGCATCATGTTGGATGAACTTGAACTGGATAAGACGAAGAAATATGCCATCGTGATGGGAAACGAAGTGAAAGGGGTACAACAGGAGGTTATTAACCATTCAGATGGCTGTATAGAGATTCCTCAATATGGTACGAAGCACTCCTTGAATGTTTCTGTAACTACCGGTATTGTAATTTGGGATTTGTTCAAAAAGCTACGTTAGCGGCTTCAAACCGCATTGGTTAATAAGTAGTTGATAACTGGTGGATAATGTAGTTAATTTGCTTATAATCAATATATATAGAATTGTTCATAAGTATAGAATCCAAATGATGTAATTATACTCTTTACAGGATATATAGATGCTGTTTATAGGGGATATATATCCTGCGTATTGGACATATATGCGCTGCACGTTGGATATATAGTTCCTGTAAGTAGCATATATAGCTCTTGCACATTGCTTAGATTTGCCCGTTCTCTACCATCAACACCACACGTTCTGTTAGTTTGTCCTCACCCTGCGGATCATATTCCTTTTTGAGGCTGGCACCGAACAATGCGGCAAATGCCTGATAGAACCCTGCTTTGAAAGGTCCCATAAATGCTTTTACCAGTTCATAACTAGTCTGGTTACTTTGACGGTCTACTAACTTTATCAACAATTTTCCCTGTGTAAAAGAGAGTTTCTTCATTCGGGCAGTATATTGATCTTTCAATCCTTTTTCAACCCGTTTGATATGTTTCTGACGGGCTTTCTCATTGGGTAGTGTCTGAAGATATTCGTAAGTTTCGATGATAGCCTGGTTAATTTCTCTGGAAATAGGATATACTTTTTTCACATTCCGAATCAACCGATAGTATTCCTGGCGTTCTTTTTCATTTTTGAATTTAAGTGGTTTGAAGATATACACAGTTGGTAGCTGGATAGATGGGATTGTATCTCCGTTGTAGATACACATCGGAACCAAATATCCATTGATGCTCTGCTTTTCCTGCGCCTGTAAATGTAGTGAGCAGCAAACAGTGGCAAACAGTATCATTACTACTATGTTAAGCCTTCTTTTCACGATACAAAAATAGAATTAAAATTTTATTATTTAGACATTTATCCCGGACGTTAACCTATTTAAAGTATCTTTGCAGCCTTGTCTGTAAAAAAGCAGGAAGAAAGATACATTTTATTGATGAAAACTATTCAACTTTTACGGTTGATAAGTATTATAAACAGCCTGTTAATAATTCCTGCTTGTAGTGCTCAAAACCCTTCTGAAACTGTTTTAGAAGATATTCTTGAAGATTTATCTGTTAATAATGATACTGATAACTCTGTTAATACACCCAATTGGGAAAATGAGTTGGAAGAACTTTCCAATCGTTTGCAGGAACCGGTTAATTTAAATGCTGCGACCCGTGAACAACTTCGTCAATTTCCTTTTTTAAGTGATATACAAATCGAACATCTGCTGGCTTACATCTATATACACGGACAGATGGAAACGATCTACGAACTTCAGCTGGTAGAAGATATGGATAAGCAAACAATCCAGTATTTACTGCCTTTTGTCTATATAAAAGCTATTAACAATGAACCTGTTTTTCGGTGGAAAACTATGTTGAAAAGTGCAGGTAAGTATGGGAAGAATGAACTGTTAACTCGCTTTGATATACCGTTTTATAAGCGAAAAGGTTATGAACAAACCTATTTGGGACCTTCTGTTTATAACTCTGTGAAATACAGTTTCCGGTACAGTGATCGGCTCTATGCAGGAGTCGTTGCTGAAAAGGATGCCGGAGAGCCTTTTGGGGCTTTGCATAATCGCTATGGCTATGATTATTATTCCTTTTATCTGTTATTAAAAGATTGTGGACGGTTAAAAGCGTTAGCTGTTGGTAACTATCGTCTTAGTTTCGGACAAGGCTTGGTGATTAGCACCGATTATCTGATGGGAAAAACAGTCTACGCTTCTTCTTTCAACAGCCGTAGTAGCGGGATAAAGAAACATTCTTCCACTGACGAATACAACTATTTCCGAGGAGTAGCTGCCACTGTTTCTTTGGCAAAAGATTGGGATATTTCCGGTTTCTATTCACATCGTTCTCTGGATGGAGTAATCACTGACGAAGAAATCACCTCTATCTACAAAGCCGGGCTGCATCGAAGTCAAAAGGAAGCGGATAAAAAGAACCTGTTCACCATGCAATTAACAGGTGGAAATGTGAGTTATCAACACAACCGTATCAAACTGGGTATCACTGGTATTTACTACCTTTTCAACCGATCTTATGAACCGGAATTAACAGGTTATTCCAAATACAATCTTCATGGAAACAATTTCTATAATCTGGGGATTGATTATGCCTATCGCTGGCATCGTTTTTCTTTTCAAGGAGAGACGGCCATAGGAAAACAAGGTTGGGCCTCTTTGAATCGTTTGCAGTATTCACCGGTTCAAAACACTCAAATCATGTTGATACATCGATTCTATTCATATAATTATTGGGCTATGTTTGCCCATTCATTTGGTGAAGGAAGTACCACTCAAAACGAACAGGGGTATTATATCGGATTGGAAACTTCTCCTTTTGCTTATTGGAAATTCTTCGCTTCATTTGATTTATTTTCGTTCCCGTGGAAAAAATACCGGGTTAATAAACCTTCTCGTGGAACAGATGGTCTGGTTCAAGCTACTTTCACTCCATACAGCAATTTATCCATGTATCTAAAGTATCGCTATAAACAAAAAGAACGTGACTGGACAGGCAGTAAAGGAACACTAACACTTCCTATTTTTCATCATCAACTTCGCTATCGTTTGAACTATTCTTTAGGAGATGTGTTAAGCAGTCGTACAACTTTAGATTATAATCATTTTCATTCTCAGGACAGAGCTGCTAATAAAGGATATCAGGTTACACAAATGATATCCTCCCAACTGCCTTGGGCCAGGCTGTTTGCTGACGTTCAGGGCAGTTACTTTTTTACAGACGATTATGATTCGCGTGTATATATCTCGGAAAGCGGATTACTCTATACGTTTTACACTCCGTCCTTCCAAGGGCGTGGATTCCGGTGTACGTTTCGTTTGCGATATGAACTGAATAAACATTTCCTGTTAATAACCAAATTCGGTGAAACCGTCTATCTGGACCGTAACGAGATAGGTTCCGGCAACGATTTGATCTGTGGAAATAAAAAAGCAGATATGCAAATGCAACTGCGTATCAAGTTTTAGGCTATCTTTGTGCAGAACTAATTGGAGAAATTAGTAGACAAAGTGAACAGTTTAATTTTGCGGTGTTAACTAAGAATGATTAGTTGATAAAGTGGTAAATTGTAAATGATAAAATTAGAATAAAATGACTATTATTTTTCCTTCACCCATCTTCGGCCCTATCCATTCCCGCCGTTTGGGCGTTTCTTTGGGAATCAATTTATTGCCGGACGACGGTAAGGTTTGTTCATTCGACTGTATTTATTGTGAATGTGGTTTCAATGCCGAACATCGTACGAAGAAGCTTCTCCCTACCCGTGAAGAAGTTCGTGCGGCTCTTGAAGAAAAACTGAAAGATATGCAGGTGAACGGTCCCGCTCCTGATGTACTGACCTTTGCCGGAAACGGTGAACCAACTGCGCATCCCCACTTCCCGGAAATTATAGAAGATACGCTTGCGCTCCGTAATCAGTATTTCCCGAAAGCAAAAGTGAGCGTATTGAGTAACTCTACGTTTATTGATCGTCCTGCCGTGTTCGAAGCATTGAACAAGGTAGATAATAATATTCTGAAACTGGATACAGTGGATGAAGAATATATCTATCTGTTGGACCGTCCTAACGGAAAATATTCTGTGAGAAAAATCATCGAAAAGTTGAAAGAGTTCAAAGGAAACTGCATCGTACAAACGATGTTTCTGAAAGGAGGTTATCAGGGAAAGGACATGAATAATACATCTGATAAATATGTGCTTCCCTGGATAGAAGCAGTGAAAGAAATCGCTCCCCGTCAAGTGATGATTTATACGATTGACCGGGAAACACCCGACCATGATCTACAGAAAGCTACGCATGAAGAATTAGACCGTATTGTAGCTTTACTGGAGAAAGAAGGGATTTCGGCAACAGCTTCTTATTAAAATCTATGTGGTAGATATACCTGTGCCGAAAAGAAAGTAGTCAATAAAACTACGGGTAATTTGAGTCTGATCCGGTAAATCCTTTCTTCACATAATCTTTCGGCAATATCCCGAATTGCTTCTGGAAGCAACGGGCAAAATACGAAGGATTATTGAATCCGACAATGAAACAAACCTCATTGATCCGGTATTCTCCTTCGCGCAGAAGTTCTCCGGCTGTTTTGAGCCGTATCAACCGGATATAATCATTGGGAGGCATTCCAGTCAGCCCTTTCAATTTGCGTTGCAGATTGGAACGGCTGATTGCCATCTCTTCCGCCAGCTTGTCAATCGTGAATTCCTCATTGGTGAAGTTGCGAGTGATAATCTCATTGACCGTATTGATCCATTTCACATCAGACTTATTCATCAGCGTCTGATCGTACGACATATTCGGCACACTTGTGAAGTGATTGAACAACATACGCCTGTTTTCCAGCAGATTGTTGATCGTGGCTTTCATGTGATTCAGTGAGAAAGGCTTCTCTATGTAAGCATCCGCACCATAGTCGAGACCTGCGATCTTTGAATCAATGCTGTCGAGTGCCGAAAGCAAGATGAACGGGATATGGCAAAGCATATTATCGGAACGGATCGACTTTAATAATTCGAATCCGTCCATATAAGGCATGACGATGTCACTGATAATCAAATCCACCGTTGTTGTTTCCAGACATTCCAATGCTTCCTTACCATTGGTAGCCGTATGAATCGTATAGGCATTTCCCAGATTCTTAGCCAGAAATTCCAGCATATCCGTCGTATCCTCCACGACGAGTAGAGAATAACCACTGGGTTCGGCTTCTTCTTCCAGAGCGGCTACCTTGTCCGGTATGGAAGTGACGGCGTGGGTTGCCGGAATACTTTTCTCCAAATAAGGAATTTCGACGCACACTTCGCAACCATCGGTATAATTAGGGTTGATATAAACTTTCCCATTATGCTTTTCGACCAATAATTTAACCAGGCTTAGCCCGATACCTACTCCCGATCCGTTATTACCGGCATTTCCCACCTGATAAAACGGTTCGAACACCTTACCGCATTCCTCTTGCGGAATTCCCGGACCGTCATCGCGTACACAAATAGAAAGAATACGTCCTTCGGAAGACAAATGTTCGTCCATAATCACCCTGATGCAGGTACGGGCATATTTCATGGCATTGGTCAGCAGATTGCTGACGATTTTCGTTAAAGCCTCCTGATCTACATTATATTGCAGATGCTCCTCGGGCAGGGAAACACTGAAAGATATTCCGGTCAGGGAGATGGCACGGAAACGATCGATGATATCCTCAATCATCCGGTTAATATCTACTTCATTGAATGAAAGTGTATATCCTTCCTTATCCACTTTGCGGAAGTCGAGCAGTTGCTTGATAAGCTCCATCAGCCGGTTGGTGTTCTTCCGTATCACAGACAGGTTACTCTCTACTTCACTGTTCCATTCATGCATTTCCAAAATAGCTTCCAGCGGAGCCTTGATGAGGCTTACCGGAGTCTTAATCTCATGTGCCACCTGTGTAAAGAACGTAATCTTCGACTGAAACAATTCCTGATTCTTGATTTGCTCCATCTCTTTCATCTTTCTTAATTTCACGGCCTGTTGCTTGCGCAGATAAAGCCTTACCAGAAAATAAGTGAATCCACATGCAATTAGTAAATAGAAAATCTTGGCGTAGATCGTCTTCCAGGGTGGAGGAAGAACTTCAATATGCAGACAGCAGTCGTCATTGCTCCAATATTCATCGTTGTTACTCGATTTCACACGGAACGTATATTCACCCGGAGGCAGGTTGAGAAATGATACGTTATGTTTGTCCGTGTATATCCATTCCTTATGGATGCCGTCCAGTTTGTAGGCATATAAATTCTTGCTGGGAGCCACATAACTTAGACTTTCAAATGTGATGTCGAACGAAACTACCTGATAAGGAATAGTCACCTGTCCGCTAAGGGCAGGAATGCGTTTGCTAAGGCTCACCTTATCATCGGGACTGTGCATATACACTGCCGAAATAGACGCCGTAGGCTTTACCTTATTGATCGATAATTTGAACGGATAGAAACTATTGAATCCATTCACCCCACCGAAATAAAATTTCCCGTCACGGGCTTGCATGGAAGAGCGGAAATTGAACTGGTTACTTTGCAATCCGTCTTCAATGGTATAAAGTTGTGCCCGCTTGTTTTGCGGCTCATACCGGATCAGCCCCCTGTTGGAAGAAAGCCAATAGTTACCTGATTGATCGTCCAGTATGCCGTAAATGATATTGTTCGGCAGATTTTCTTTGGTGGAGAAATTTTCAAAACGGTCCTCCTGGTAGTGATAACGGCAGATGCCGCCTCCCTCGGTACAAAACCATAGATTCTGTTTATGATCGATATACACACGAATGACCCAGTTGCTACACGGAGAAGCGGGATTAGCCGGATCGTTACGGTAGTTGTGCAGCTTACCGGTCTGGCGGTTGTAACGCCAGATACCATCCCTTTTACTTGCCAGCCATAAATCCCCATACTGGTCTTCCACCATATCGTAGATAAAGATATGACTTAAAGGTTCCAGTGTCCGGAACGAATCACTGTTCGGATCATACTGGCAGAACCCGGACAGAGTGCCCAAATAAATACTGCCATCTTTCGTTTGATAAATGGAGTAGATATGATCGTTAGGAATGGAATGCGGGTTAGTACGGTTGTGGCGATAGTTCTTCGTTTTTCCCGTTTGGATATCCAGGATATATAATCCCCGGGAGAAACTGCCGATCCATAACTTTCCTTCATTGTAGAGCAGCGCATGGATATTGTGATAACCGATATTGAGATTACTGCTTTTCAATAGATGATTCTTAAACTTCCTCGTGCGGGGATCGAAGAGATTCAATCCTCCGTCTTCAGTAGCAATCCAGATATTACCGTCGGGATCTTCACAAAACTGGCTGATTACATTTCCCGAAAGAGAATTCGTACCATTGGGATAATACCACTCGATATCCTTATGCTTGGGAGACAGGTAACTCACTCCACTGAAATAACTCCCTATCCAAATTCCCCCTTCCCTGTCCTGATAACAGTCATAGATGCTTTCCTTGTTCTGTTCATCGTCAGTTGGCAGACACTCTCCTGTGGCAGTGTTGAAGGTATAAAGCCCGTCGTCGGAGCCAAGATAGAAAGAATTGGCCGTCCGTTGAAACAGGGTACGGATGCGCGGAATGGTGAGAGTATCCCCTTCTCCGAAGTAATAGCGGAATTGCCCCGTTTCCTTATTGAAACGTGCCAGCCCTCCATACCAGGTACCCGCCCATAGCACTCCCTGCGAGCTTTCCATCAAAGAGATAATCTCGTTGCAGGCAGGGCGTCCGAAAGAAGTCTCTTCGGATATATACCCTGTGAAATTGTCCGTACGCTGGTTATACTTTGCCAAACCATTCCGGGTGCCTATCCAGATCGTCCCGAACGAGTCGTTATAAATCACCCACACATGATTATCCGGTAATGAATGAGGATCGGAAAGAGAATGTAGATACTGCCTCAACGTACCTTTTTTCTCATTGTAGACAAACAATCCGTTGGTTGTTCCAATCCATAACTGCCCGTCATTGTCATAAGCCATTCCGAAGACACTGTTGACTGTCACCCCGTCTTCCGTCTGTTTGTCGAATACGGAGAATTTCTCTTCCTGCGAGTCGAATAAATACAGCTTTTCCGTGCTTGCCACCCAGATCTGATTGTTATCCTGATGGCGGCAGATGGTTACTATATTCATATAACTGTTTCCGCCGTTTTCTGACGAATGTCCGTAGTTGGTAAACTCGATACCGTTGAAACGATTCAACCCGTCCTGTGTGGCAAACCACATATATCCGATGCTATCCTGAAGGATGCTCCGGACACAATTGCCTGATAACCCTGATCTAACGTCATATTTCTTGTAGATATTGGCGAAGACCAGAGAAACCGATGCCAGCAATATACATATAGATAAGATGGATCGTTTCATAATTTCCCTTCTTTGTATCTCCTGTTTATAGGCAATATATCTTCTGTTTGCAGGATCTATATACCCTGCATGTTGTATCTATATACCCAACACGCAGGACATATATTGCCAACAGATTGGATCTATATCTCCTGTAAACCGGGTAACTATCCCCTCTGTAGGGCTCTTTATTTCACGTCATCCCACGTATCCGTGCGGAACGGGAAAGCGCTCAATCCGAAAGTGTTGCGCAGGGTGATATTTCCTACATAATTACGGAAAGCATAGCGCACGGCAACCGGTTGGGCAACCTCTTCACTCGATACTTCCACCGTGTTGGTACGTCCTATAATCTTCGCTTTCGCCGGATAGAACTTCTTGTCGGCTCCTGCAATCTCGAATCCCTCCAGTTGGGCGAAAGTAGGGAACAATCCCGCAGGTGCGTTATTGAATGTCACTATGGCCTTGTTGCCCTCATAGTCTACTTTAGTCATCATCGGACCGTTGGATGGCAATCGGCCGATACCGTATGTTTTGGTCAATGCAAGCGTAGCCAGCCGGAGCCCTACCACATCCTTTGGCGATGGATGGATACAAAACTCATCACCAATATCCGTAGTAGGTATCATGCCTGAATTAGGAATCGTTTTCAATGCTTCCATCTGTGCTTCACGCAATAAAGCGGCCCCCGTATTGCTGCTGTTTTCATATTTGTAAGGAGCAATCTGCACATAATAGAAAGGCATATCGGGAGCCTCCCATACGTTTCTCCATAGCTGCACCATGGCAGTCATCATCGGAGCATAGAACTGATAGTTGGATATGTTCGATTCTCCCTGATACCAGAGGAAACCCTTTGCCGTGAAGTTCTTAACAGGCCATAACATCGAGTTGTACAGACATTCCAGACGCTGATGCACCCCTCTTTTAGGATCTTTGGCAGCTTCTACGTCCATACCTTCGACGGTTTTCAATGTCGGTTCATCTATCCATGCTTCGATAGCCGAACCTCCCCAACTGTTGATAACCAGCCCTACCGGAAGATGAAGACTTTCAGTCAGTTGTCTGGCAAAGAAATAGGCGGCGGCACTGCAATCAATGGTCGTTTCAGGTGACGAAACTTCCCATTTCCTTTTTTCAAAATCCGTGCGGCGCTCTGTATCATTGGTTCTCGGTACGGTAATAAAGCGAATACGGTCGCGGTAATTTCCCGAGTTTAGAAGCGTTTCAAGTGAGTTGTCAATGGGCTGTGCGGCATTTCCCATCATGCGCATTTCCATGTTCGACTGTCCGGAGCAGATCCACACCTCCCCTATCAGTATATCCGAGAGAGTGACCGGAGTTCCGTCGCTGATTGTAATAGAATAAGGTGTATAACCTCCTTTGGGAGTGTCCACTTTCACCAGCCAGGCCCCGTCTTTGTCGGTAGATGCCTGATAAGTCCGGTTGTTCCATGAAGTAGTGACGGTTACTTTTTTGCCGTCTGCCCAACCCCATAATTTAACGGAACTGTTCTGTTGAAGCACCATGTGATCTCCCATCATTGCGGGGAGTTTTACTTTGCCTTGTGCAAGCGGTAGGAATAAAAGTGATAGAATCAGAAGTAGAAAATGTTTTTTCATACTGTTTTTTATTAGATATTCGACGAATAGTTATTAGGTATCCGGCAAAAATACAATCAATTTTTAAATATGGAATAAAATTAGCTAGTCATTTTCTGATAAAAGCTAGTCGAAATCTTAAAAGCTGGTTTTTCCTTTCCATTCTCGGTCGAATTTTCTTAATTAGTGGCATCAATCGCCTAAACAGTATTATTAGATTGGTTAAATATCCCATTTCTTTGCACTGTGAGTATTTAACAACCTAATTGTTTCATTAAATCTAATCAAATGAAAAAGAAGCATTATTTATTATTTTTATTGGCTTCGCTCTTTTTACTGACAGATGTGGTGTGGGCACAGACATCTGCTACAGTAAGTGGAGTAGTGATCGATGAGAATGGAGAAACCCTGCCGGGTGTTTCCGTCGTCGAAGTAGGTACAACGAACGGTGTCTTGACAGATTTGAACGGTCACTACACCTTAAAAACAACTTCTGCCAAACCTTCTGTTTCTTTCAGTTACATTGGTTATCAGACCACCACGCTTCCCCTGAACGGACGCACGAAACTCGACGTCCAGATGAAGGTGGAAACGAAAGTACTGGATGAAGTAGTGGTAGTGGGTTACGGTGTGCAGAAGAAAGTGAACCTGACCGGTTCCGTGACTTCCATCAACTTTGCCGATCAGACGGAGGGACGTCCCATCATGAGTGTTTCTTCTGCCCTTTCGGGGCTCGCTGCCGGTATGAACGTGACGCAGGCTTCGGGACAACCCGGATCGGACGGCGCCACCATCCGCGTGCGTGGTAACGGTACGTTCAATACCAACTCCCCATTGGTACTGGTAGACGGTATTGAATGGAGCATGGACAACGTGAACCCCAACGACATTGAAAGTATCTCCGTACTGAAAGACGCTGCCTCAACAGCTATTTACGGTACGCGTGCCGCTAACGGAGTGATCCTCATCACCACCAAAAGCGGAAAAGGTAAACCGCAAATCTCCTATTCTTATTCGGGAGTCGTGCAGATGCCTTACAACAATCTCTCTTTCGTAAGCGACTACGCCCGCTATATGGGACTGGTCAACGAGGCTTGCGAAAATGTGAATACCAAAGGTATTTTCTCGCAGGAAAGCATTGACCGCTGGAGGGCTGCTTCTGCCGATCCGAACGGACTGAATGAGTACGGAGTGCCCAATTACGTGGCCTATCCGAACACAGATTGGTTCGACGAAGTATTCGACACCGGATATTCGCAGGAACACAACCTCTCTGTCTCCGGCAGCTCGGAGAAAGTGAAGTATATGCTCTCCTTGGGCTATCTCGACAATCAGGGAGTCATGAACCGCTGGAACCTCGATTCAAGTACGCAGAAAATCAATTTCCGTACCAATCTGGAAGCCAAGATTGTGAAATGGATGACCGTCGGTACCCGCCTTTACGGACAAAAGCAAGATTACGGGATGGCAAACATCAGCAATGGATTCAAGTATCTCTACCAGACTACTCCGGGTGTATATCCGGGCGAACCGAACTACTGGGGACGTCCCGCACTGGCAAGTGAAGAATCTTCCAATGCCAATAATATCTTCGGGCAGATGGCGGGAGCTACCGGTTTCAATACCGTATGGCGTCTCAACGCTTCAGTCTACGGAATTATCACTCCTTATAAAGGCCTCAACATCGAAGGTACATTCAACTATTCGCCGACATTTACCGACAAGTCTTCCTATAGCCGCCAGAATGGTTATTGGGACTACGTGACCGACCAACGTGTCAGCGAAAGCGCACTGGAGAACGCTTCCATTACCAATACAAGCGCGCGCACCTGGCGTCAGAGTGCCGAAATACTGGTACGCTATCAAACCACCATCAAGAAAGACCACGATCTGGGCGCATTACTCGGATATTCCGCACAAGAATATTACAGCAAGAGCTTTGCCGTTTCCCGTAAAGGAGCTACTGACTGGACACTGAACGAATTGAGCACCTATGAAACTCTCGTCAGCTCTTCCAGCTCGGCACCTGCCAAGTGGGGACTGCTCTCCTATTTCGGCCGTGTCAACTATGGATATAAAGGACGCTACCTCTTCGAAGCCAACCTACGTGCCGATGCCTCTTCCCGTTTCGGTGTGAACCAGCGTTGGGGATATTTCCCCTCGTTCTCCGGTGGATGGCGTATCTCGGAAGAATCGTTCATGCAGGGAGCATCAGACTATCTCTCTAACCTGAAACTGCGTGTTTCGTGGGGAAAGACAGGTAACAACTCTACGGGCAACTACGACTGGCAGGCAAATTATGCCACAGGCAATGTTGTAATCGATGGTGAAGGAACCAAAGGACTGGTACGTAAAAAACTAAGCAACGACAAACTGCATTGGGAAAGTACCGCAACAACCGACATCGGACTTGACTTCGGTTTCTTCAACAACCGCCTGACGGGTGAAATAGACTACTATAATAAATATACTTCGGACATTCTCTACCATCCCGAACTCTATCTCTCGATGGGTGTTGTCGGCTCTGCTCCCGAAAATCTGGGTGAAGTGCGCAACCGCGGTGTAGAATTTACCCTGAACTGGAACGACCGTATCGGAAAAAACTTTGAATACCGGGTAGGCATGAACTTCTCTTTCAATGCCAATAAGGTAATGAAATTCAAGGGCGATCTCCAGAAATACTGGACGTATGATGCACAGGGAAACAAAGTCAGCTATGTCAACAACTTCAGTGATGTGTCCGAATCCGGATTCGGAGGATACATCTGCGAAGGTCGCCAACTGGGTGAAACCTATATGTATAAGGTGTACAGAGGTTCCGGCGAAGGCTATACCGGAGGTGCGGTAGACATCCATGCGGGACCGAAGGACGGAATGATACGTACAAAGGAAGACATGGTATGGGTACAGGCGATGATTGACTCCGGTTATTCATTCGGAGGAATGAAGACGATTGCCAAAGACCAGCTTTGGTATGGTGACATTCTCTATGCCGACAGCAATGGGGATATGAACTATGGTGATACGAACGACAGGGATTTCTCCGGTCATACCAGTGTGCCGAAATTCAACCTGGGCTTCAACTGTGCTTTCTCTTACAAGAATATTGATTTCTCCATGTTGTGGTCGGGAGCTTTCGGACATTACCTCAACTGGAATACGGATTACTACAACTCCACGCTCGTGAGTCACGGATATGGCATTATCGAACATATTGCCGACAATCATTACTTCTTCGATCCTTCCAATCCGGACGATTCGCGCACCAACCAGTCGGGCAAATACCCCCGTCTGACGTATGGAACTACGTATAATAACAGAATCCAGAGTGATTGGAACGAATATAAGGCTGACTATTTCAAGTTGAAGAATATCCAGATAGGCTATACATTGCCGCAGCGGATTTCCAGTAAGTTCTTTGTAAGCAAGCTCCGTGCTTTCGTGTCGATGGATAACATCCTGACGATTACAAGTTACCCGGGACTTGATCCGGAAATAGGAACTGAAATCGGCTACCCATTGATGCGTCAGATCTCTTTTGGCGGACAGATTACCTTTTAATGATGTAGAACTAAAAAACAGAATCTGATATGAAAAAGATATTAATGATTTTAACGATGGCTCTGGCTGCTACCTCCTGCATGGATATTCTTGATGTGGCCCCGGAAGACCAGATCGCAAGTGAAAACATGTGGACTACGGAGGAGCTTGCCGACAAGGGAATGGCAGGACTCTACTATCCGTTCTATGCCACCCAACTCTCGTCTACCCAGCTCCGGCGTGCCGACGGTTTGAACCGCCAGGGAATCGAAGCCATGAGCTTCGCCACCGATTATTATTCCAACAACTATCCGGTGGAACTGCTTTCGCTGGCTACCAAACCTGCCAATGACTTTCAGGTGTGGTATGAATGGAAGTTCTGTTACACCATCATCCATGCGTGTAACGATGCGATTGCCAATCTGCATAAAGCGGATATGAGTACTGATAAACTGGCACGTTATCAATGCGAAGCCCGTTTCCTCCGTGCGTGGGCCTATAACCGTCTGAATATGCTTTATCAGGGTGTTCCCGTTTATCTGGAACCCATCAATAATGAAGACTGTACGCGTGGTCAATCTTCGGTAGATGAAGTCTGGCAAGTGATTCTGGACGATTTGACGTATTGCATCAATAATCCTGATTTCCCCCATAACACGCTGAACGAAAACTACGGACGCCCTTCCAAGGGAGCTGCCTATGCGCTTCGTGGCATGGTGTATATGTGGAAGAAGCAATACAAGGAAGCAGGCAACGATTTCAAAGAAGTGGAAACCTGCGGCTACGGCTTGTGGACAGGCGAATATGCCGACTTCTTCAAATATGAAAACGAGAAAGACAAAGAAATGATTTTCTCGCTCCAGTTTAGCGAAGAAACCGGTTACTGTGACAACATTCAGCAAATGACCGGTGCGCGTGATACGTATGACGGATGGACGGAAATAAAACCTTCCGCAGACTTTGTAGACTATTATAAGAATGCCGACGGATCGGACTTCAAATGGTCGGAAGTAGACGGTTTGGAAGATTGGGACTTATTGACTCCGCAACAACGTGAAATCTTCTTCTGCCGTGACGGGTTGGAATCCATGTCCTCACAAAAGAATGCCCTTATCAAACGCGTAGGTGAAGATATTTATCAGAAATACTACCTGAACAGCGGTAACGAAGCCCGCATTAAAAAGGCGTATGACAACCGCGACCCACGTTTGCAACAGACAGTCGTTACCCCTTATATCCCGGTAGATTGCTACAAGCCTAACTATGCCGGAGATGCCAACCAAATCGGTAAACAACTCCGCTGGCCGTTGAAGGAACAAGGCACGAATGGAGGAGACTTCTGGCTGGATAAACGTACTTCCGCTTTCTACTGCTATCGTAAATACAATGAGTTTGAGAAAGGTCGCTTGATTAGCCGGAGCCGTTGCCATACCGACTGGCCGTTGATTCGCTATACCGATGTATTGTTGCAGTATGCGGAAGCATTGGCACAGACCGACCAGATAGGAGAAGCCATCCGCCTGGTGAATAAAGTACGTACCCGCGCCCACATGCCTGCGTTGACAGAGGGCGGAAGCGGTCCGTGCGCAGTGAACGGAAAAGAAGATATGCTCGAAAGAGTGCGCTATGAACGTCGCGTGGAATTCTGTCTGGAGGGAATTAACTTCTTCGACGAAGTACGTTGGGGAACCTATAAAGAAACCAAATTCCAGGGAAAAGACGTGAATGGCGGCAAGTCCTGGTGGGGCGATATGGTAGAGTATAACTGGTATTACACCGATTATATGTGGCCGTGGACTGCTCCTATCGTTGAAACGCAAAAGAACCCGAACCTGACTAAACGAAGCGGTTGGGCGTATTAATCATAAAGATTTGAATAAGGATGAAGAAAATACTTTTACTATTACTCATTTTTGTATCCGGTTGCACAGGTGTATTTGCGCAACAGTTTGACTATGGCAAGATAGCGCCTCATCCCCGGCTGTTATTGCCGGAGGGCGGAGAAGAAGCTATTAAGAAAGCTATTGCGGAGTATCCCCCGTTGGCAGCAGTTCACCAACGGATTATGGAACTTTGCGACCGGACACTTACGGAATCACCTGTGGAACGTATCAAGGAGGGCAAACGCCTGTTGGCGATTTCGCGCATCGCATTGAAGCGTATCTATTACCTCTCATACGCTTACCGTATGACGGGAGATAAGAAATACGCTCACCGTGCGGAACAGGAGATGCTCGCTGTCAGCCGTTTCACGGACTGGAACCCTACTCATTTCCTGGATGTAGGCGAGATGGTAATGGCATTGGCTATCGGTTACGACTGGCTCTATGATTCTTTGCAGCCCGACACCCGCCGGGTGGTGCGTGAAGCAATCATCGAAAAAGGATTTGATGCGGCAAAGAATACCCGTCATGCCTGGTTCTACACTGCCAAGAATAACTGGAATTCCGTATGTAATAGTGGATTGGCGTATGGTGCACTGGCTCTTTTCGAAGAGATTCCGGAGATTTCGAAAGGTATTATCGAGAAATGCATGGAGACAAATCCGAAAGCGATGGTAGGCTATGGTCCTGATGGAGGTTATCCCGAAGGATTCGGATATTGGGGGTACGGGACGAGTTTTCAGGTAATGCTCATTGCTGCGCTCGAAAGTGCTTTCGGCACAGACAATGGGCTCTCCCAAGCCCCCGGATTTAAGAAGTCTGCCCGTTTCATGCAGTATATGACGGCTCCGAGTGGAGACTGCTTCTGTTTCTCGGATTCTCCGGTAGAGGCGGAATGTAACATGATGATGTTCTGGTTTGCAGGCAAGGAGAAAGACCTTTCCCTATTGTGGATTGAACGTCAGTATCTCGACCGTCCGGATATGCAGTTTGCCGAAGACCGTTTACTGCCCAGCCTGATGGTGTTCTGTTCACAGCTCGACCTGAACCGGATCGGAAAGCCGAAGAAAAACTTCTGGTTTAACCGTGGAGATACGCCTGTGTTTATCTACCGTGGCGGATGGGACAGCAAGAAAGATACCTATCTGGGAGTGAAAGGAGGTTCGCCCTCTACCTCTCATGCACACATGGATGCCGGGTCGTTTATCTTCGAGAGAGACGGAGTGCGTTGGGCGATGGACTTGGGGATGCAGAGTTATATCACACTCGAAAGTAAGGGAGTGGACCTGTGGAATATGTCGCAGAACGGACAACGCTGGGAAGTATTCCGGCTAAGCAATATCGCTCACAATACGTTGACGATTAACGGAGAACGCCATTTGGTAGAGAGCAATGCCCCGATCACCCGTACTTTCGAGTCGAAGAAACAGAAAGGGGCGGAAGTAGACCTGTCGACTGTGTTTGCCAATAGTGTGAAGAAAGCTGTCCGCACCGTGATATTGGATCAGAAAGACCATCTGGAAGTAATAGACCGCTTGGAGACGCGCGATAAGGAAGCTACCGTATCCTGGATTATGGTCACTCCGGCAGAAGCCAAGATTACAGGCAAGAACCGCATAGAATTGACTAAAGACGGACAACGGATGCTCCTGACAGCAGATACCGGTACGGAAGTAGAAATGAAAATCTGGTCTAACGTGCCCCCGCATGAGTATGATTTCCGCAATCCGGGAACCATCCGCGTTGGCTTTGAAACGGTGATTCCTGCCAATCGTGCCTCGCAACTGAAAGTACGACTTATTCCTTTGAAGTAATACAAATAAATTCATTGAACCATGAAAACGATTCTTTTTAAAACAATCATCATAGCTTTCTTCGTAGGAACAGCCGTAAGTTGTTCCGATGAGGACGAGAACAGATTCCGTCCGGGATCTACCCATGAGAAACCGAATCCTACGGAGCCGGAGGGTGGACTGGATTATTCCAAACTAACTGCGGATAACCATCCCCGTCTGTTGATGAACGCCGAGGCTTTCACTGCATTGAAAGCCAAAGTGGATGCAAATGCGAGTGCCAATCTGACCTTGCTGCATAACACCATTATGGGAGTGTGCAACAGCAAAGGGATGAATGCAACGGCACTGACTTATAAGCTGGATGCCAGCAACAAACGTATTCTCGACGTTTCCCGTGATGCTTTATTGCGTATTTTCACCTGCGCTTATGCCTACCGGATGACTGGCGATGCCAAATATCTGACTAAAGCAGAAACCGATATCAATGCCGTATGCAACTTTCCCGACTGGAACTCGAAACGTCACTTTCTCGATGTGGGCGAAATGGCTACGGCCGTTGCTTTCGGCTACGACTGGCTCTATAACGAACTAAGTGCCTCCACCCGTACGAAAGCAGCCAACGCATTGCTGAAGTTTGCTTTCCAACAGGCACAGAACAAGAACTGGAACCTGAACTTCTATGAAGCTACCAACAACTGGAACCAGGTTTGTAATGGCGGACTGGTCTGTGCGGCACTGGCCTCTTATGAAAACAATCCTTCCGAAGCAAAGGACATGATTGAAAAGGCTTTAGAATCCAATAAACCTGCATTGGAAGTGATGTACTCTCCCGACGGCAACTATCCGGAGGGCAGCGGTTACTGGTGTTATGGCACACTTTATCAGGTGTTGATGCTTGCCGCCCTCAACAGTACGCTTGGCACGGATAACGGACTTTCCGATACACCGGGATTCTCCAAAACGGCAGAATATATGTTGTATATGACAGGGCTGAACAGCAAGTTCTTTAATTATTCGGACTGTGCTCCCTCTTCTACCGCAGCACTCGCTTCGTGGTGGTTTGCCGATAAATACAGTAACCCGTCATTGCTCTATAATGAACTGAAAATGCTGAAGAACGGTGAATATGCTTCCTGTGCCGAAAACCGCTTACTGCCAATGATTATGGCTTTCGCCAATAATCTGAATCTGGATGCGATCTCCGCCCCTTCCAATAAGCTATGGAGTGGAAAAGGGGAAACACCCGTCGTGATGGTGCATACCGACTGGACATACACGGATACGGATAAATACCTCGGTATCAAAGGCGGCAAGGCCGGTTCTAGTCATGGACACATGGATGCCGGTTCATTTGTATACGATGCGTATGGAGTGCGTTGGTCGATGGATTTCGGTCTGCAAAGTTATACAACTCTTGAGTCGGTACTGGCCGGTTTGGGTGGTAATCTTTGGGATATGGGACAGAATTCGATGCGTTGGGATGTATTCCGCCTGAATAATCTCAATCATAGCACGATCTCAATCAATGATGCCCGTCACCGGGTGGACGGTGCGGCTACCCTGACCACTACCATCAACACTGCTACGGAATTGGGAGCCACTTTCGATCTGACAGAAGTAGTGTCCGATCAGGCTGCATCCGCTACCCGTACCGTGAAAATCGTGAACGATAAAGATTTAGTAGTCATGGATGAGATAAGGGCAAGAACGGATAAATCCGCCAAAGTGCGCTGGTGTATGGTGACCCCTGCCGTCCCGACGGTGGAAAGTAACCGCATCGTGTTGACTAACGGAAGCAAAGTGATGTATCTCACAGCCAGCGGAACCGTGAAGCCTACCTATAAAACATGGAGTACTACCAGTGAAAACTCTTATGACCAGGCTAATCCGGGTACTTATATGGTCGGCTTTGAAGCAACGGTCACAGCCAACCAGACTGCCACATTTACTACAACCCTGTCCCCCAAATAAAATGAATTGAACGTATGAGAATCTTATTATTATCTATACTAGGGCTTCTAACATTGGCATCCTGCTCCAGGCAGGAGCCGATGGAGGTGCTGATTGACCGTGTGTTTACCGTTGCAGAGCAACAATACACGAATATGGATACCCGCCTGACGGAAAAGACACTTCCCCGCACGCTCTCTGCCGAGGGTGAGTTTGTCCCTTCGAATATCTATTGGTGGTGCAGCGGGTTCTATCCCGGCTCCCTCTGGTATATCTATGAATATACCCGGAACGATGCCGTGAAGGCGCTGGCCGAGAAGAATACGCTGAAACTCGACTCTATACAGTACGTGACCAGAGATCACGATGTAGGTTTCCAGTTGAACTGCAGTTATGGGAATGCTTTCCGGCTGACGGGCAATGAGGCTTATAAACAGGTGCTCTATCAGGGAGCCAAATCCCTGTCAACCCGCTTCCAACCTACTGCCGGTGTAATCCGTAGCTGGGACTTTGTGCGCAAAGGTTGTGACTGGAAGTTTCCGGTGATTATTGACAATATGATGAATCTTGAATTGCTGTTATCCATGTCGAAAGCCTATGCCGATGATTCTTTGCAGAACATAGCCTGCACACATGCCAACACCACTATCCTGAATCATTTCCGCGATGATTACTCTACGTATCATCTGGTGGACTACGATCCTGAAACCGGAGAAGTGCGCGGCAAGCAGACTGTGCAGGGTTTCTCGGACAATTCTTCTTGGAGCCGCGGACAGGCATGGGCCTTGTATAGCTATACGATGATGTTCCGCCTGACGGGTTATCAGAATTATCTGTTGCAAGCCGGACATATTGCCGATATGCTGCTCCGCCGTCTGCCTGCCGACGGTATTCCTTACTGGGACTTTGACGCTCCGGTGGAAGAACACTCCTATCGGGATGCTTCTGCTGCCGCTATCATGGCCTCTGCTTTTATCGAGCTAAGCCGCTATATCCCCGGAACGGAAGCTAAGGAATCTTATCTTGCCATGGCGGAAAAGCAACTTCGCACGCTTGCCTCGAAAGAGTATCTGGCCGAACCGGATACGAACGGGAACTTCCTCCTGAAGCATAGCGTAGGCGCACTTCCAGATAAAAGCGAAGTAGATGTCCCCCTGACGTATGCCGATTATTACTTTTTAGAAGCATTGCTACGGTATAAGAATCTACAAAAATAAAACTAATACAATATGATTATGAAGAACTTACATATAAGCATGGCATTTATCTTCGTATTACTGCTGATAACTGCCTCCTGTTCGGACAAGGATGATTCGGCTCCACGTATCATCCCCACCATGAACCTGACAGTTTCGGAGATTGCAGACAATACGGCTCTGATTACTTCCGAACAGCAAACAGGTACTACATTCGGAGCGAAAGTCATTGATTTCTATCCGGTGGCCGACATTGGCTTTGACTATAACATTGAAGTGAAGCTGGTGAAATTCGTAGAAGAAAACGGAGAACCGGTATCTCTGCCCTATACGCGTAAAGTCACCGAAGGATTGCGTCCGGGAGTGAATTACATTAGTGCTATCATTGCCTATAATGCCGAGGGGCGTGCTGTGTGTTCCGCTTTTCAGACTTGGAAAGCGGCAGGAACAGAAGGCGCATGGAGTGATGGCGGTTCTGCCGGTGATCTGGAAGAGAATGAATGGTAAACGAGGATGTAACCTAAAAGAATGAATGGTATGAAAAATAAATTATATGCAATAGGTGTAACGATTCTGATGATGACAAGTTGCACACAGGACGAGCTTATTTCGTCCGATAACGGCCGGGAACCGGTAACGGAAGGTTCATGTCTGACGCTGGTCGGACTCTCGTCTCCGCAGACGCGTGTTTCTATCGGTGATAAAACAGGTGATGTTTATCCGGTGCTTTGGAGTGAGGGGGATGCCTTGGGAGTTTTCTCCCGTACGGCAGGGACTGATATTCACAATGTGCAGTCTTTATTAAGTGATGAATCGATCGGGCAGAATTCCGGTGTCTTTACTTCAGACGATGTGAAGATGGCGGAAGCAGGAGCTACGGAACTTCTTATCTATTACCCGTACCGGGCAAGTACGGAACTAGCCGAAGACGGGAACAAGATAACTTCTTCCTTGTCTGTAGAGCAGGAGCAAAGTCGTCCGGGTGATAGTCATCATATTGGAAAGTATGGGTTTGCATTTGCCAAGGCAACAGTCAGCGGTCCGGATATGCTTGCCAAATTTACGTTGAATCATGCGATGGCTTATGTGAAGTTCAGCATCTCGTCCCAGGAACTTTCTACGTACAGGCTAAAGAGTGTTTCCCTGTACGACAAGGAGACGAAAACGCCTCTTTCCGGTACGTTTACCGCGAATCTGGATACGGACGAGTTGACATACGGTACGGATGTCAAGCCGTATGCCACTGTTTCACTGACTACTCCCGAGTTGCTTGCTTCCGCACAGGATCTATATCTGACTACGTATCCTGCTGATTTAAGCGGCAAAGAGGTGTATATTGTGGTCACTCTGGAGAATGACCGGCAGACGGTTACAATTCCTATTCTAAAGGAAGGAAAGCAGCTGAAAGCCAATGCAGTCAATACGATTGCTATTAATAACTTGAAACTTTCGGATAATTCCTGTGAATGGTACGAGCCTGTAGAGACACGTCTGCTGGCAGGTGGATGGGCTTATGGTGAATCCAACTGTTTGATGACGAATATTTCGACCAGTGGTGTGAGCAATACGATTAGTGTGAAAGCACGTGGTAACTTCATGGAAGTGGAAGAACCTAAGTATGCAAAGACTATTCTCGGGTGCGATTTGAATGTTAATCATAAGATGATTGCTGTGAATGGTTCTACTACGGACATCATTCCTGTTGGCAGTGATTACAATATTACGATTAATACCTATAAGGTAAGTGGAGGCTACGACGGCGGTTGCGGTCAGGTGGCTATCTATGGAGAGGATCAGACTACTGTTATCTGGAGTTTTATTATCTGGATGACCCCTACTCCGGCAGAACACCCTTATGGTAATACGAGATATGTAGTGTTAGATCGTAATTTGGGTACTTACATGACATGCGAAGGAGACAACTGGAAACAAAACGGTGTTTACTTCCAGTGGGGACGTCCTACGCCGGTGGGCTGGTCGGGAACCGTGGGTACTAACATACCTACTCAAGCCACCAATGTCCGCTTCTCTATCGAAAATCCTCGTGCATTGCTTTATACCAATGAAGTGGAGAATACAAAATCCGACTGGTATCTGGGTGCATGGACCGGTGCACGTACCGACCGTAAAGATGACTTCTGGGGTAATCCGAACGAATCGAGCACTTATCTCAATCCTTCTGACGGTCATAAATCTATTTATGATCCTTGTCCGAAAGGGTATCGGGTAGTGTCTCCCCGCGTATTGGATGAGATAGAGCAGAAAGGTGAATTTGTGAAACAGAGCGCAACTGCGGTATTTAAATATTGCTATGATGGCACAAACTATGCTTATTGGCCGTTAGCAGGTTGTAAGTGGGGATCTAATGGTGGAAATAATGGTAATAATACAGGGCTGGATGCTAGCAAGGGTGCTGCTTGCTATTGGTCCAACTCATCGGCAAGTAGTTATGGAAATGATAAGGATCAGGGAGCTACTTCCTTGTATTATAAAGTTTCCGATAAGACGTGGACTCACTCTTCCGGTCGTTCTCATGCATTCTCTGTACGGTGTATGAAAGATACCGAGAATCGTTAGGTTTATGGGCTGTATGAGGAAATAGAGTTTTCCATCTCTGTTCCATTTTTAAGATTCAGAAGAAAACCGGAATAAGATAAAAGGACCTAATAGAAGAAAAAGTGCATATTCAGTTGCAAGAATATGCGCTTTTTCTTTTTATATTGCATTTATTTCCTTGAAATATGCAATATATGGTGTCATTAAACCATCGGTTTGGTGTAATCAAAGCTTCGGTTTGTTTAAAACAAACGCTCTCTTTGGTATAAACAAACCGTCGGTTCCTTTTAAAGGAAGCGAAACTGGGTTTTGGGAGAGCAGAATTAGAGCTGGTTTGTCTTTCTTTTCTGTTGGTTTGTAAATAGCAATCTGATATGTGTCTGATGATATAGTGACTTTTTATACTTTTAAAAGGTCTGCTTTACTGCAATTTGTCTAGCAATAGTAGGTGTTTGGTGTCGATTGCGAATTGTTATGTTTTAAATTGCAGGCGTTTTTTCTGATTCAGAAGAGAGAAGCTCGAATTATGAGGTACAGAATAGACAAAATATGCGTTTCTTCATATTTCCTCTTTTCTGCTCCGGTAACTGGCCGGTGATGTTCCCAAATATGCTTTTACATATTTCCCGAAGAAGGATTGATTGGGGAAGTTGAACTCTTCCGCAATTTCTTTGATAGACTTGTCCGAATGCTTCAACCGGTATTTTATTTGCTCCATAGCCGTTTCATTAATCAAGTCTGACGGAGTTCTGCCACACGCCTGCTTGATAACCTTTGAAAAATGTTTGGGCGTATAACAGAGCTCGTTGGCAAAATAACTCACCGAGCGGTGTATACCTTTGTCTCTTGATAATAGTTCCATGAATTTCCGTAAGGTATAATTCACCTGCTTGATATTCTCTCTCGAACGATCCGACTTGTCGGAACACTCGATTTCCTTATGAAGCTGCCCCAACATCTCACAGAAGAGAGCGGAAAAGAGATGCTGCATCACTTCCCTGTGGTAGCAATGAGGTTCATCATTTATCTTGGCCACAATTAAATCCCGGTAGAATCCGAAAACAGAATTGTCTTCTTCGTCGCTTACGGACTTCACCGGATTGTTATGGATATGAACGGCTGTGTTCCACGTCTCCTTTTCCATTTTAATGATACGTTGCAGAAAACGGGTGGAGAATCCTGCAAGCCTTACCTTATATTTAGGGCTTAACATCGTATGGCTGATGACGGTATTGGGAAGGCCGAGCAATAGATCGCCTGCCTTCAACTGGTAAGTCCGGTAGTTGATGTCCAGTTGGATGCACCCTTCTATACAGACGGCGATGATGAAACATTCCAGTCTGACAATATCATTATTATCAGGAATTCCTTCCAAGCTGTTGACTATTGCAAAATCATTATCTATATAGTCCAGTGTATGCTGACTGTCCTTAAAGTCTTTTATATCTATTGGTCTGATGTTCTCTTTTTCCATATTCTTTTCTTTTTTTCTTTTTGCAAAGTTGGTGAATAAAGCGGAAAACAGAATGTCCTGATTGCCTTTATAATTGTCTGATATGTCGTTTATTGACAAATAGTTAGCTATAATAAATGAAAAAGGCGAGAATAGGACATTTATAGAGGGAAATTGGTCACTATTGCCTTGTTCTTTTCTCCTACTTTTGTCCAGGATTTAACAAAAGAACAAAAGAGAAAGTATGATTACAGTAAGCAAAAAATGGATACGGCTGATAGGGATTGTCGGTTGTACAGTGTGGATGGCATCTTGCAAGCAGGCATCGGATGCGGGAGTGAAATCTTCTTCTTATGCAGTAATGCAGATAGAAGCGGTGGACAAAGAGTTTTCTTCTTCCTATTCGGCGACTATACGCGGGCGGCAGGATATTGACATCTATCCACAGGTGTCGGGAACGATTGAGAAACTCTGTGTGACCGAAGGACAGAAAGTACGCCGAGGACAATTACTCTTCGTTATCGACCAGGTTCCTTACAAGGCTGCACTGAAAACTGCCACTGCCAATGTAGAAGCAGCACGTGCCGGGCTGGGTACCGCCGAACTGACTTACAAGAGCAACAAAGAACTGTATGCACAGAAAGTTGTTTCCGAATTTAGTCTGAAAACAGCCGAGAACACTTATCTCACTGCCAAGGCACAACTCTCACAGGCCGAAGCCCAGGAAATCAGTGCCCGCAACAACCTTTCTTATACCGAGGTGAAAAGTCCCAGTGACGGAGTAGTAGGCGCATTGCCTTATCGTGTGGGTGCATTGGTAGGTGCTAATATGCCTTATCCGCTTACCACAGTCAGCGACAACTCGGATATGTATGTCTATTTTTCCATGACCGAGAATCAGTTGCTTGCCCTTACCCGCCAGTATGGTGATATGGATGAGGCATTGAAGAATATGCCGGAAGTGGAATTGCATTTGAACGACAATTCGGTTTATGATAAGAAAGGTGTCATTGAATCCATCAGCGGAGTCATCGATCGCCAGACGGGTACTGTCGTAGCGCGTGTGGTGTTCCCCAACGAATCACGGTTGCTTCATAGCGGAGCATCGGGCACGGTAGTAGTGCCGAGTATCTATAAAGACTGTATTGCCATTCCGCAGACGGCTACCGTGCGGATGCAGGACAAGACTATTGTATATAAGGTAGTGGACGGTAAGGCTGTCTCTACCCTGATAACTGTGGCCGGTATCAATGACGGACGCGAATATGTAGTGTTGAGCGGACTGAAAGCCGGTGATGAAATTGTATCGGAAGGCGCCGGACTGGTGCGCGAAGGCACGCAAGTTAAATAAGAAGGAGACTGATTATGAAAGGAAATATGTTTATAAAGAGGCCGGTGATGGCAATCTCCATTTCCGTATTGATTCTGGCTATCGGGCTTATTTCACTCTTCACGTTGCCCGTGGAGCAATATCCCGATATTGCACCTCCGACGGTATATGTGACTGCCAGCTATACCGGTGCTGATGCCGAGGCAGTGATGAACAGTGTCATCATGCCCCTGGAAGAGAGTATCAACGGTGTGGAAGACATGATGTATATCAGTTCGAGTGCCTCCAATGCAGGTTTGGCTATTATTCAGGTTTACTTCAAACAGGGCACAGACCCCGATATGGCAGCAGTCAACGTGCAGAACCGTGTGGCTAAGGCGCAGGGATTACTTCCGGCCGAAGTGACGAAAGTCGGTGTAAGCACGATGAAGCGCCAGACCAGTTTCTTGCAGATCGGTGCTTTGGTCTGTACTGACGGTCGCTACGACCAGACTTTCCTGGCCAATTACTTGGATATCAATGTTATTCCCCAGATAAAACGTATCGAGGGAGTGGGAGACGTCATGGAGCTGGGTGATACGTACAGTATGCGTATCTGGCTGAAACCGGAACGGATGGCACAATACGGGCTGGTACCGTCGGACATCACCGCTGTACTGGGTGAGCAGAATATTGAAGCTCCTACCGGTTCGCTGGGTGAGAGTTCGCAGAACGTTTTCCAGTTTACGATGAAATATCGCGGACGCCTGAAGAGCGTGGAGGAATTTCAGAATACGGTTGTCCGTTCGCGTGAGGACGGCTCGATACTCCGCTTGAAAGATGTGGCGGAAGTAGAGCTGGGCACTATGACATATAGTTTCCGTAGTGAGATGGACAGTCAGCCTGCCGTTCTCTATATGATTTTCCAGACAGCCGGTTCCAATGCTACCGCTGTCAATAAAGAGATTACCGCGCAGATAGAGCGGATGGAGAAAAATCTGCCGGAAGGAACGGAGTTTGTCACCATGATGAGTTCGAACGACTTCCTTTTCGCTTCCATACATAATGTGGTGGAGACGTTGATTATCGCTATCATCCTGGTAATCCTTGTGGTATATTTCTTCTTGCAGGATCTTAAAAGTACTCTTATCCCTTCCATCTCCATTATCGTATCATTGGTAGGTACGTTTGCCTGTCTGGTGGCTGCGGGGTTCAGTCTGAATATCCTGACGCTGTTTGCCTTGGTGCTTGCCATCGGTACGGTGGTGGATGACGCTATTGTGGTGGTGGAAGCAGTGCAGTCCAAGTTTGATGCCGGGTATAAGTCTCCTTATCTTGCCACTAAAGATGCAATGGGCGATGTGACGATGGCTATCGTTTCCTGTACCTGTGTGTTTATGGCTGTGTTTATTCCCGTTACATTTATGGGAGGAACTTCGGGCGTATTCTATACACAGTTCGGTATCACAATGGCAACTGCCGTAGGTATTTCCATGATTTCGGCCTTGACGCTTTGTCCTGCTTTGTGCGCCATCATGATGCGTCCGTCGGACGGAACCAAGAGCGCTAAGAGTATTAACGGACGGGTACGCGCTGCGTATAATGCTTCGTTCAATGCCGTACTGGGTAAATATAAGAGAGGTGTGATGTTCTTCATCCGCCATCGTTGGATGGTATGGACTTCGTTAGCAGTTGCCGTTGCTCTGTTGGTTTATCTGATGAGTACCACCAAGACGGGACTTGTGCCGCAGGAGGATCAGGGTGTTATCATGGTGAATGTCAGCATTTCACCGGGAAGCACGCTCGAAGAAACAACGAAGGTGATGGACCGTTTGGAAAATATCCTGAAAGATACGCCCGAAATAGAACACTATGCCCGCGTGGCAGGGTACGGACTTATATCCGGGCAGGGAACTTCTTACGGTACAATCATTATCCGCCTGAAGGACTGGAGTGAACGAAAAGGTAAGGAACATAGCTCGGATGCCGTGGTTTCCCGCCTCAATGCACAATTCCAATCTTTAAAGGAAGCGCAAGTATTCAGCTTCCAGCCTGCCATGATTCCGGGTTACGGTATGGGTAATTCCCTTGAACTGAACCTTCAGGACATGACGGGGGGTGATCTGGCTACGTTCTACGAAGCGGCTGTACAGTTCCTCGGTGCTTTGAACCAGCGTCCGGAGGTAGCAATGGCTTATACCTCTTATGCTATCAACTTCCCGCAGATATCGGTGGAAGTGGATGCTGCCAAATGTAAGCGTGCGGGTATTTCGCCAAGTGCGGTGCTCGATGCAGTGGGGAGCTATTGCGGTGGTGCGTATATTTCCAACTACAATCAGTATGGTAAAGTATATCGTGTGATGATGCAGGCTTCACCTGAATATCGTCTCGACGAACAGGCATTGAACAATATGTTTGTACGCAATGGTACGGAGATGGCTCCGGTAAGCCAGTTTGTAACGCTGAAGCAAGTGCTGGGACCGGAAACGGCTAACCGTTTCAATCTTTACAGTACCATTACTGCCAATGTGAATCCTGCCGACGGTTACTCTTCCGGTGAAGTGCAGAAAGTCATTGAAGAAGTAGCCGCACAATCTTTGCCGGCAGGCTACGGATACGAATATGGTGGTATGGCACGCGAAGAAGCAAGTAGCGGTGGTGCACAGACAGTCTTTATCTATGCGATCTGTGTCTTCCTGATCTATCTGATTCTGGCCTGTCTTTACGAGAGTTTCCTCGTGCCGTTTGCCGTTATCTTCTCCGTGCCGTTCGGACTGATGGGTTCGTTCCTTTTCGCCAAATTCCTTGGATTGGAGAATAATATCTATCTGCAGACAGGGGTGATTATGTTAATCGGTTTGTTGGCTAAGACAGCGATTCTGATTACAGAGTACGCCATAGAGCGCCGTCGTAAAGGAATGGGTATCGTGGAATCTGCTTACTCTGCCGCACAAGTCCGCTTGCGTCCTATCCTGATGACGGTATTGACGATGATTTTTGGTATGCTTCCGCTGATGTTCTCTTCCGGTGCAGGTGCCAACGGTAACAGTTCGTTGGGTACGGGTGTAGTAGGCGGTATGGTTGTCGGGACACTGGCATTGCTCTTTGTCGTTCCGGTTTTCTACATCATCTTTGAATTTTTGCAGGAGAAAATCCGCAAACCGATGGAGGAGGAAGCAGACGTACAGGTGCTTTTAGAGAAAGAAAAGAGTGAAGTTGAACGCGAACGTAACTAAATGAAAGAAAGAATGAAGAAGAATATCATCACATTAGTTGCCATCAGTCTGTCGTTGAGCGGTTGTGGCATCTATACCAAATACAAACCCGCCACTGTCGTCCCCGACCATCTTTATGGGGAGGAAGTGGTGGCCGAGGACACTGCCAGTCTGGGTAATATGGACTGGCGGGAACTCTTCACCGATCCTTATCTCCAATCCCTCATCGAAGTGGGATTGCAGACCAATACTGACTATCAGTCCGCCCAGCTTCGTGTGGAACAGGCACAGGCAGCACTGATGTCTGCCAAACTTGCTTTTCTGCCTGCTTTTGCCCTTTCCCCGCAGGGAACGGTGAGCAGTTTTGATACACACAAGGCTACGCAGGCTTATTCATTGCCTGTTACTGCCAGTTGGGAACTGGACGTATTCGGTCGTATGCGCAATGCCAAAAAACAGGCGAAGGCACTTTATGCTCAAAGCGAGGATTACCGTCAGGCTGTCCGCACCCAGTTGATAACAGGTATAGCCAATACTTATTATACCCTGCTGATGCTGGATGAGCAACTCGACCTTTCCCGTCAGACGGAGACAGCATGGAAAGAAACCGTGGCCTCCACCCGCGCTCTGATGAATGCCGGACTGGCGAACGAATCCGCTGTGTCGCAGATGGAAGCTGCTTATTATCAGGTGCAGAGTTCTGTACTCGATTTGCAGCAGCAGATCAGTCAGGTAGAGAATAGCCTTGCCTTATTATTGGCGGAGACACCCCGTAGTTATGAGCGCGGTATGTTGGCAAAGCAGCAGTTTCCTACGGATCTTTCGATAGGGATTCCTGTCCGGATGCTTTCTTCCCGTCCCGATGTCCGTTCTGCCGAGCGGACACTGGAAGCAGCGTTCTATGGAACCAATGCGGCACGTTCGGCTTTCTATCCTTCTATCACTTTAAGCGGAAGTGCCGGATGGACGAACTCTGCCGGGTCTTTGATTCTTAATCCGGGTAAGTTTCTGGCATCAGCGGTAGGTTCGCTCACGCAGCCGCTCTTTAATAAAGGACAGGTGGTGGCACAATACCGCATTGCCCGTGCACAGCAGGAAGAAGCCGCTCTCGGTTTTCAGCAGACATTGCTCAATGCCGGCAGCGAAGTGAATGATGCGTTGATTGCCTATCAGACCAGTCAGGGAAAAAGACTTTTGCTGGACAAGCAGATCGCTTCCCTGCAAACGGCTTTACAAAGTACTTCGCTATTGATGGAGCATGGTAATACTACCTATCTGGAAGTGCTTACCGCCCGCCAGTCATTGCTTAGTGCGCAACTGTCGCAAACGGCCAATCATTTTACTGAAATACAAAGTTTAATTAACCTATACCGTGCTTTAGGGGGAGGTCAGGAGTAAATGACATCATACTCTCTCTGTTTTTTAATTTAGAGAAAGAAGGGCTGCCGGAGAAGTGATTCTGTGGCAGCCCGTTTTATGGTAAATCGTCTTAATGTAGTGTGTCACTTATTTTATCAAGCTCTTTGCCCTCTCCAATGCGACATTGATATTCGGACAGATATTTTCTTTTCCCAGCAGTTCGTAGAATCCGGCTTTTTCCAGTACGTTATGCACGTTCTCGTTTACTCCGGAAAGGATAACGGTGGTTTTTTCCTTCTGTGACATCTCGCAGAGGGTAGTCAGATTATGAATACCTGTGGAGTCGATGAACGGAACCTTACGCATACGGATAATACGTACCTCCGGACGATCTCCCAGTTGAGCCATGGTTTCTTCAAATTTAGTAGCGATACCGAAGAAGTAAGGACCGTTGATTTCGTATACCTCTATGCCTTTGGGAATCATCAGGTTTTCTTCGTGTACGGCAAGATCCGATTCTTTATTGGGGTCGATTTCATCGGTAATCACCGAGATTTCGGTAGTCTCCATAACACGTTTCATAAAGAGGACGCAGGCGATTATCAATCCTACTTCGATAGCGACTGTCAAGTCGAAGATAACGGTCAGGAAGAAAGTAATCAGCAATACGGTGACATCCGATTTCGGGTTCTTCAGTAAAGCTCTGAATACACGCCATCCACTCATGTTGTAAGATACGATGACCAGTACCCCGGCAAGGCACGCCATCGGGATATATTGTGCAAGCGGCATCAGGAAGAGCAGAATCAGCAGCAGTATCACTGCATGAATAATTCCGGCTATCGGTGTCTTACCTCCGTTGTTGATATTTGTCATGGTACGGGCGATGGCTCCGGTAGCGGGAATACCTCCGAACAGGGGAGCTATGATATTGGCTGCTCCCTGGGCAATCAGCTCTGTATTGGAGTCGTGGCGGTCGCCTATCACACCATCGGCTACGGTGGCAGACAACAGGGATTCGATAGCTCCCAGTACGGCAATGGTGATAGCTACCGGGAATAATTCTCTGATAGCTTCCCAATCCAGTGCAGGTACAACGGCATCGGGCAATTCCGATTTAATGGTAAAACGGTCGCCAATGGTCTGGATGCAGTCGATACCTCCGAAAGTTTTCATCAGATAAACGGCTACTGTGACAACGATGATAGCAATCAGTGAACCGGGAATTTTCTTTGAGAATTTCGGAGTGATGGCGATAATAATAATACTGGCAATGCTTACAATGGTGTTCCACCAGTTGATCGTATCGAAGTGACGGAAATAGATCATCCACTTACCGACGAAGTCCCCCGGCACTTTCTCATCTCCGAAAGACAGGCCGAAAATATCGGCGATTTGGGTCGTGAAAATAGTGACAGCGATACCGCTGGTAAATCCGACGATGATAGGATAAGGGATGAACTTGATAACCGCTCCGAGCTTGAACACTCCTAATAAAATAAGGAGTACACCTGCCATGAGTGTGGCTACAATCAATCCGGCTTCGCCGTATTGCTGTATGATGCCGTAGATAATGACGATAAATGCTCCTGTCGGACCACCGATCTGGACTTTGCTGCCGCCCAATAAAGAAATGATAAATCCGGCAATGATAGCGGTGATAATACCTTTTTCGGGTGAGACTCCCGAAGCGATACCGAAGGCGATGGCCAATGGGAGTGCCACGATACCTACGATGATACCGGCCATCAGGTCCGCCATAAACGTTTCTTTCGAATAATTCTTTAGACAAGAAACCAGTTTGGGTTTAAATTCAAATAGCTTCATTTTTAGATGTTGTTATACGTATATTCCGTCTTTTTTGTAAAGTAGAGGTTGCAAAATTATATAAAATAATCGAAAGAAGTATGTTTTTGAACATACTATTTGTCTGTTGATAGATTTCATCGATGAACAGATAGTTATTATTAATGAATAAAAGGTGGTTTATTATGAACAAATCGCTTATATTTGTGTTGTAAATAGTACGACAAGTTACGTTTGGTAATCAACCAATTTAAAATATATATAGAATTATGGCTAAGAGTATTAAAGGAACCCAGACAGAGAAGAATCTGTTGACTTCATTTGCAGGAGAATCACAAGCTAGAATGCGTTACACTTATTTTGCAAGTGTCGCTAAAAAAGAAGGTTACGAACAAATTGCAGCTATCTTTACAGAAACAGCCGATCAGGAAAAAGAACATGCAAAACGTATGTTTAAGTTCCTCGAAGGTGGTATGGTAGAAATCACAGCTAGCTATCCGGCTGGCGTAATCGGTACTACACTTGAAAATCTTCGCGCTGCTGCAGCAGGTGAACATGAAGAATGGTCACTGGATTATCCTCACTTTGCTGATGTGGCAGAACAGGAAGGTTTCCCGATGATTGCTGCTATGTATCGCAATATCTCCATCGCAGAAAAAGGTCACGAAGAAAGATACCTTGCTTTCGTGAACAACATCGAAAATATGACTGTATTCGCTAAAGAAGGCGAAGTGGTATGGCAATGCCGTAACTGCGGTTACATCACTGTAGGTAAAGAAGCTCCTGAAGTTTGCCCGGCATGTTTGCATCCGCAGGCTTATTTCGAGGTGAAGAAAGAAAACTATTAACCAATAGATTAAGTAGAATAAAGAAATGCCGCTTACAAATTACTGCAAGCGGCATTTTCTGTTTTTATAGGATATATTGCCTTTGTAAATAGCAATTGTTCTCTTTCTTGTTATTTCTTCACGTGCGGATAATCAATCGTATAATGCAACCCGCGACTCTCCTTACGCTCCATTGCCTGACGCATAATCAGATAGCCCACGTTCACCATATTACGCAATTCGCAGATTTCTCTGGACGCAACGCTACGCTTGAACAGGCTTTCAGTCTCCTCGTAGATAATATCCAGTCGGTCCCACGCACGTTTCAGACGGAGGTCGCTACGGACAATACCTACATAAGTACTCATAATCTGGTTCACTTCCTTCATGCTCTGTGTAATGAGCACCATTTCTTCCGGCGAGCGGGTTCCCTCATCATTCCATTCGGGAATATCTTCATTATAAGAATATTGATCGACCGCTTGCAGACTGTGTTTGGCAGCAGCGTCGGCATATACCACTGCTTCTATCAATGAGTTTGAAGCCAGGCGGTTACCACCATGCAATCCGGTGCAGGAACATTCTCCCACGGCATAAAGACGTTCGATGGAAGATTGTCCGTCCAGGTCGACAAGGATACCTCCGCAGAGATAATGGGCGGCCGGGGCTACCGGGATATAATCTTTAGTGATGTCGATGCCCAGGCTAAGACATTTCTCGTAAATATTGGGGAAATGTTTCTTTGTTTCTTCGGGATCTTTGTGGGTAACATCCAGATATACATGGTCGTCTCCACGATTCTTCATCTCGTTGTCGATGGCACGTGCCACGATGTCACGGGGAGCCAGGGAAAGACGGGGATCGTATTTCTGCATGAACTCTTTGCCATCCATGGTGCGCAGTACGCCTCCGTAGCCGCGCATCGCTTCCGTTATCAGGAAAGAAGGACGATCTCCCGGGTGATACAGGGCGGTAGGGTGGAACTGTACAAACTCCATATCCTTCACCGTACCTTTGGCACGATACACCATAGCGATACCGTCTCCGGTAGCGACTAGCGGGTTAGTGGTCGTTTTATAAACGGCTCCTACTCCGCCGGTAGCCATCAATGTCACTTTGGCAAGATATGTATCTACTTTTCCCGTTTTCGGATCGAGGATATAAGCGCCGTAGCATTTAATATCCGGTGTCTGGCGGGTTACGGTAACCCCCAAGTGATGCTGTGTCAGGATTTCAATGGCAAATTGGTTTTCGATGACCGTGATATTCGGATGCCGTTGCACGGCTTTAATCAGACTGTCCTGAATCTCTGCTCCTGTATTGTCTTTATGGTGAAGAATACGGAACTCCGAGTGTCCTCCTTCGCGGTGCAAGTCAAATTCGCCTTTCTCGTTTTTGTCAAAGTCCACTCCCCACTTAATCAGTTCTTCAATCTGTGCGGGAGCTTCGCGCACTACCTTTTCTACTGCGGCACGGTTGCTGATCCAGTCGCCTGCAATCATCGTATCTTCAATGTGCTTGTCGAAATTATCCACCAGAAGGTTGGTGACGGAGGCTACCCCTCCCTGGGCGAAGTACGTGTTGGCCTCTTCCAGCCCGCTTTTACAGATAAGAGCAACTTTACCTTTGTGCGCCACTTTCAGCGCAAAACTCATACCGGCAATTCCGGAACCGATAACGAGGAAATCGAATTTTCTTACCATAATCTTGTTATTTCTCACCGCAAAGCTACAAAATAAGTTACTTCGTTGTACTTTTCGTTGTCACTAATTCATAAAATTGCTACCTTGCAGGCAAAAATCTGACAAAATGAATCGAATTTTCCATGCCCGCATCGCCTGGTACCAATATTTCCTGTTGGTGGTGCTTACTGTGAATGCCGTCGGCGCATTGTGGTGTAAATATATCTTGGTAGCCGTATTGTTCATGCTTATGCTGATTGTAGTAATCGAACAGATTATACACACTGCTTATACATTAACTACAGACGGTAATCTGGAGGTTTCACGCGGCCGTTTTATTCGTAAGAAGGTAATTCCGCTTTCCGAAATCACCACAGTCAGGAAATACCATTCCATGAAGTTCGGTCGTTTCTCGGTGACGGATTATATCTTGATAGAATACGGAAAAGGGAAATTTGTTTCGGTGATGCCTGTCAAGGAACAGGAATTTGCAGAACTGCTCGAAAAGAGAATGTTCGAAAAGAAGATCAAAGACCTGGAGGCAATAGACTCTGTAGACCCTCAAGGGGATGAACCATAGCATGTTTTGATAATAATGAAAAGATTAACTGATTATATACTATGAAATATCAAGTGATTATCATCGGTGGCGGTCCTGCGGGATATACGGCTGCCGAAGCTGTCGGTAAAGCCGGTTTGAGCGTATTGCTTATCGAAAAGAATAGTCTGGGTGGTGTCTGTCTGAATGAAGGCTGTATTCCTACGAAAACGTTGTTGTATTCGGCAAAGACTTATGACAGTGCAAAACATGCGTCAAAGTATGCAGTCAATATCCCGGAAGTCTCTTTCGATTTGCCTAAGATAATAGCGCGTAAAAGTAAGGTAGTGCGCAAACTGGTGCTGGGAGTGAAAGCGAAGCTGACTGCCAACAATGTTACGATCGTATCAGGAGAAGCACAGATCATTGATAAGAATACAGTTTGTTGCGGAGAAGAGACTTACGAAGGAGAGAATCTGATACTTTGTACAGGCTCGGAAACCTTTATTCCCCCTATTCCGGGAGTGGATGCAGTGAACTACTGGACGCATAGGGATGCTTTGGATAGTAAGGAATTGCCGGCTTCTCTGGTCATTGTCGGTGGCGGAGTGATCGGGATGGAGTTCGCATCGTTCTTCAACAGTTTGGGAGTACAGGTGACGGTAGTTGAGATGATGGACGAAATCCTGGGTGGAATGGATAAAGAGCTTTCCGCCTTGCTCCGTGCGGAATATGCCAAACGTGGTATTAAATTCCTGCTTGGTACGAAAGTTATCGGCTTGTCGCAAACGGACGAAGGAGCTGTAGTCTCTTATGAGAATGCAGAGGGAAACGGTAATGTCATAGCAGAAAAGCTGTTGATGAGTGTCGGTCGCCGTCCTGTGACGAAAGGTTTCGGACTCGAAAACCTGAATCTGGAGAAAACAGAGCGTGGTATTATCAAAATTAATGAAAAGATGCAGACTTCTGTATCGGGTGTGTATGTGTGTGGTGACCTGACAGGATTCTCTTTGCTCGCCCATACGGCTGTTCGTGAGGCAGAAGTTGCCGTACATTCCATTTTGGGGAAAGAAGACACCATGAGTTACCGGGCTATTCCGGGCGTAGTCTATACCAATCCGGAGATTGCCGGAGTGGGTGAAACGGAGGAATCGGCTTCAACGAAAGGAATCGATTATCAGGTTATCAAACTACCGATGGCTTACTCCGGCCGTTTTGTGGCGGAGAATGAAGGCGTGAACGGAGTTTGCAAAGTACTGCTGGATGAACAGCAGCGGGTGATTGGCGCTCACGTATTGGGAAATCCCGCTTCGGAGATTATCACTCTTGCGGGGACTGCCATTGAACTCGGACTGACGGCAGCGCAATGGAAAAAGATTGTTTTCCCGCATCCCACGGTAGGAGAAATCTTCCGGGAAGCTCTATAAACGGATTCCGATATCTGACATCGTTCATTGATGAAGATACCTATCTGATTCATTGATGAGGGGATATCTCACTGATAAAATCGAATATATGATGAGAAAATATATAATCACTCCGGCCTTATTAGCAATAGTTTGTATGGTGATGTGTCATTGTACATTCAATCGTAAAGCGTCAGTTGCCGCAAATGAATATTTGATTCAGGGCGAATTGGCCAATCTTCCCGACAGCATTGTGATCGGCCTGTATGAGGAAGACGGAAGTATTCTCAACTGTGTATGGAGAGATACGCTTATGAATGGGCAGTTCTCTTTCCGCGACACGGTTTCTACCACACGGAAAATGCTGATTATGTCTGATAACCGGGGCTTTCCGGGTACATGGCTGGAAGTGTGGATCGCACCGGGAGAATACATCGAAATCAAGGGGCAGGACAAACTGGTGAAAACATGGGAAGTAGTAAGCGATGTGCTGGAACAGCAGGAAGAAAACCGCTTTACGGCTTGCGCGATGCCCCAACAGAAAGAACTAATGCAGCACATGGCAGCAGAATATGACTGGCAACGGATGATGTTCATAGACCATCCGGGCGACCGGGAGTTTGAAAGCCAGGCCTGGGCCAAGATAGATTCTATCAGGAAACTGTCAATGCCGTTGCAGCAGGAAATCTGGAAAAAGGAAATGGAATACATGGAAGAAGCGCCCGTCTCTCCGGTGTGGATGGACAGATTATTGTTATTTGCTTCCATGATGAAATATGAAACCATCATGCCTTATAAAGAAGAGGTGAAAAACCTCTATGCCCGAATGTCCGAAGCCGATAAACAAACAGATGACGGACAGGAGATTACAACCTATGTTTATCCTCCCACTACAGTAGGGATTGGAGATATGATGGTTGATGGAGACCTATATGATGTGAATGATTCTCTCCATCATATTTCCGAATTCAAAGGAAAATTCATCTTACTCGATTTCTGGAGTAGCGGTTGTGGCCCTTGCGTGGAGTCGATACCCGAAATGGAGAAGGTGATGGATCTGTATAAGGATAAAATGACTGTGATTAGTATTAGTGAGGACCCGAAAGCACGTTGGAAAGAGTATATCAAGACGAAAGGAATGGGCGGCAACCAGTGGAACGAACTTCGTAAAGGACGCACCGGTCTTGCCCTAAACTATCAGGTACGGGGAATCCCTCATTATGTATTGATTGCCCCCGATGGAAAAATCCAGGATGTATGGTCCGGCTATGGCTCCGGTTCGCTTCTTGGACAGGTAGAGAAAAACTTGAAATAGATGTAGAATACTATCATTTGTTGATGTCATAAACAGTGTTATATGAAAAAAAGTCTTTTGTTAGTCGCCCTTTCTGTTTGTTTGTTGCCACTTTGGGGACAACAGAATTTCTCCCGGATAGATTCGCTTATCAAGAAGATGCTCCCCGAAGCATCCGAAGTCGGCATATCCGTCTACGACCTGACGGCTAAGAAATCGCTTTATAACTATCGTGCGGAGAAACTTTCCCGTCCTGCTTCTACCATGAAGCTGCTGACGGCCATTACCGCACTCTCCCGCCCCGAAGCCAACGAGCCTTTCCGCACGGAAGTATGGCACGATGGCGTGATAGAACATGATACCTTGCAAGGCAACCTGTATGTGGTAGGCGGATTCGATCCGGAATTTGACAGCCAGTCGATGGACTCATTGATAGAAGAGGTAATCACTTTTCCTTTTTCGGTCATTAACGGACAGGTATATGGTGACGTCTCAATGAAAGACTCCCTTTATTGGGGCAGCGGATGGGCCTGGGACGATACGCCTGCGGGCTATCAGCCGTATCTCTCTCCATTGATGTTCTGCAAAGGGACTGTCCAGGTTTCCGTGGTTCCCTCCACCGTGCAGGGCGATGCGGCAAGTGTTTCCTGCCAACCTGTATCTTCCTATTATACAGTGACGAATCAGACGAAAACACGCACCTCTTCTGCCGGGAAATTCTCTTTCACGAGAGACTGGCTGACGAATGGAAACAATCTCCTTGTTTCGGGTAATGTCACTTCGATCCGGAAAGATGATGTCAACATCTACGATTCCCCCCGTTTCTTTATGCACACTTTCCTGGAACGCCTTCGTGGGAAAGGAATCACGACTCCCCAGTCGTATGGCTTTGCCGAATTGCCTCGCGACAGTGTGAGAGTAGAGCGTATGGCTTGCTGGAACACTTCTGTGCAGAAAGTGCTGAACCAACTGATGAAAGAGAGTGATAACCTCAATGCGGAAGCATTTCTCTGTCGCCTGGGAGCGCAGGCTACGGGAAAGAAGCAAGTAGCTGCCGAAGATGGCATTGTCGAAATAATGAATCTGATCCGCGGCCTGGGGCATGATCCGAAAGACTATAAGATTGCCGACGGTTGCGGACTGTCCAATTATAATTACCTCTCTCCTGCCCTGCTGGTCGACTTCCTAAAATATGCGTACTCGCAAACAGAAGTGTTTCAGATGTTATATAAATCACTTCCCGTTGGCGGGGTGGACGGAACTTTAAAATTCCGGATGAAAGGTACTCCTGCTTTCCGGAATGTTCATGCCAAAACAGGCTCGTTTACGGCAATAAATGCGCTTGCAGGCTATCTGAAGATGAAGAACGGGCATGAAGTGGCATTTGCTATTATGAACCAGAATGTGCTTTCGGCTGCTAAAGCGAGAGCGTTTCAGGATAAGGTGTGTGAGGTGATTATCGGGAAATAGGCTAATATTGATGCATCAGTCCGAACAACAAGAGTGGAATCTCGTTGTTGAATCCAATTTCTATGTTGTCAAGGGGAGGTATCTATTCTCCATGGAGGGCTTATTGATTCTTCTACAAAAAGATAATTGTATTCTCTAATAAGCAAAAATCGTTGGATTTTGTTTACCAGAGAATACAATTATACTTGTTTTGAATCGAATACTGTAAATTCTAGATTCTATTTACTTTGAGTATTCAGCCCAATTGGTATTCTTCATATCGCCACTCTTAGCCAACTCTGCGTGCATACCCAGTGCAGCGTGTATAGCGTGCGGAGTCTGCGCTCTGTTACCTGCCAGTTTGAGGTAATCCCAAAGAAGCTCTTTGTAGTCAGGATGTGCACAGTTTTCGATGATGGCTTGTGCGCGTTCTTTCGGGCTCTTGCCACGAAGATCGGCAACACCTTGCTCGGTGATAACGATGTTTACAGAGTGCTCGCTGTGGTCGAGGTGAGAAACCATCGGCACGATTGCACTGATCTTACCTTCTTTTGCCACAGACGGACAAGTGAAGATAGAGATGTAAGCGTTGCGGGTAAAGTCGCCCGAACCACCGATACCGTTCATCATTTTAGTTCCGGAGATATGAGTTGAGTTTACGTTTCCGTACAGGTCAACTTCGATGGCTGTATTGATAGAAATGATACCGAGACGGCGAACCACTTCCGGGTTGTTGGAAATTTCCGACGGACGGAGAACCAGTTTATCGCGGAAGAAATCCATATCGTTGTAAATGCCTTCCAGACAGTCGTTTGTAACAGTCAGTGAGCAGGCGCTACCAAATTTGATACGTCCTTCGCGAATCAATCCGATCACGGAATTCTGGATAACCTCTGTGTACATCTCAAATGCAGGAATCGTTTTGTCACGTCCCAATGCACCGAGTACAGCGTTGGCGATGTTTCCTACACCCGATTGCAAAGGCAAGAAACTAGACGGGATGATACCGCGTTTCATGTCGGCAGCAAGGAAGTCGGCAACATTCTGCCCGATTTTGTCGGTCAACGGATCAGCAGCAGCGAAAGAACGCGCTTCATCCGGCCAATTGGTTTCCACTACGCCTATAATCTTTTTCGGGTCTACCTGAACGTAAGGCAGTCCGATACGGTCACTCGGTTTGTAGATCGGTATTTCGCGGCGGTAAGGCGGGTCGAGCGGTTCGTATACGTCGTGCATACCCATACCGGACTTGCTGTGTGCGCTGTTCAACTCCACGATAATCTGGTCGGCAAGACGGCAGATAGTCGGCGAAATACCACCGGCGGCAGTCAGATAAATCTTTCCGTCGGGAGTCACTTCGCAGGCTTCGATGATGGCTACGTTCACTTTGCCCATGAACCCGTAGCGTACTTCCTGTGCCATTTGTGAGAGGTGTATGTCGTTGTAGGCAATCTCTCCGTTGTTCACAGCTTTGCGGAAGTCGGCGTTGGTAGTATAAGGAGCGCGGTAGCGGATGGCTTTGGCACGTGACAGTACACCGTCACAGGATTCCCCTGTTGATGCGCCTGTGAAAATTCCTACTTGAAACGGGTTTCCTTTCGCATGTTCTGCTTCAGCAATTTTTGCGAGTTCGGCTGTTACAGCCTTGGCCGTTCCGGCGGGAGTAAATCCGCTTAGGCCGATGTTATAGCCATGTTTGATTAGGCTTGCAGCTTCCGCTGCCGAAATACGATTGAATGACATAAAATAGTAAATTTCGTGTTAAAAAACAGTTGATAAATTATGGTTAGTTATTGCTCAATGCTCTTAGCTCAATGTTCTTATAACCAATGTGTAATATTTAATCTTCTCTGATATATTTAGTGCATTTGGCAATGCTTTCATTTCTCCTTTTCTAATACTTTCGTTGAAGTATTTCTCCCCAGATAATAGCGCGTCGGGCTTCTTCTGCCGAATGAATCGTGAAGTCTTGTTCGTTGGGTGATTCGTGAGGAGTGTTATAGTGAGAGCCTTGCCTGGTATTTCGCTCATCCTGTGCGGCACTGTTTGCCAAGGATGCAGCGACGGATACTTCTTCTTTTTTCTTTTTGGATTTCGACGCTGGTTGTGCAACCGGTTTCGATATTGGTTTCGCAGCCGGTTTGGCTACGGTTGGCTCGTAAGAAGATGCGGGTGGGAACAATTCGTCGAGCGATTTGCCTCTGCCCCATGCTTCGGGCATAGGAACGACATCCGGATCTATTTCTGTGGGAGATGACATTGGGGGAACAGGGCGTTTATTTTGAGCCTTTTTCGACTTGCTATTTTTATTCACCTCTTTGAATATTCCCACAAGAATGACACCTGCTATCAAGAGAAATTTCAAAAAATCTTCCATTGTGCTTCACTTCTAAATAGTTATCCGCCAAAGGTAGGCATTTTATCTGGTTTGAACTAACATTTGGGTATGAAAAAAGGGCAGCTTCACAGCTCCCCTTAATTTTTTTAACCTAAACCTTAACTATGAAAAAATCTAATGTTTCTTTAACTGAAATGAATGATGACAACAAAAAGTTGTTTATCGAAACCTATGGCTGCCAGATGAACGTAGCCGACAGTGAGGTGATTGCCTCGGTGATGCAAATGGCGGGTTATTCCGTAGCCGAAACGCTGGAGGAAGCCGATGCCGTGTTTATGAATACTTGTTCCATCCGCGACAATGCGGAGCAAAAGATTCTGAATCGCCTGGAGTTTTTCCACTCGCTAAAGAAAAAGAAAAAGCACCTGATTGTAGGTGTATTGGGCTGTATGGCCGAACGGGTAAAGGATGATCTGATAACGAATCATCATGTCGACCTCGTTGTGGGGCCGGATGCTTACCTGACGTTGCCCGACCTGATTGCTGCCGTAGAAACCGGTGAAAAAGCAATCAATGTGGAACTTTCTACTACCGAGACTTATCGGGATGTGATTCCGTCGCGTATCTGCGGCAATCATATTTCGGGTTTTGTATCCATCATGCGTGGCTGCAATAACTTCTGCACCTATTGCATTGTGCCCTATACTCGTGGACGCGAGCGTAGCCGTGACGTAGAAAGCATCCTGAATGAAGTGGCAGACCTCGTGGCGAAAGGCTATAAGGAAGTCACCTTGTTGGGGCAGAACGTCAACTCTTACCGTTTTGAAAGACCGACAGGCGAAGTGGTTACTTTCCCGATGTTGCTCCGAACAGTGGCTGAAGCTGCTCCGGGAGTGCGTATTCGTTTCACAACTTCCCATCCGAAAGACATGAGCGATGAGACGTTGGAAGTAATTGCGCAAGTCCCCAATGTGTGTAAACATATCCATCTGCCTGTGCAGAGCGGCAGTTCGCGTATTCTGAAACTGATGAACCGTAAATATACCCGTGAGTGGTATCTGGACCGGGTGGCAGCTATCAAACGTATCATCCCTGATTGCGGATTGACTACCGATATTTTCTCCGGTTTTCATTCTGAAACGGAAGAGGATCATGCCTTGTCACTTTCGCTGATGGAAGAATGTGGATACGATGCTGCTTTCATGTTTAAATACTCCGAACGTCCGGGAACGTATGCATCGAAGCATCTCGAAGATAATGTGTCCGAAGAGGTGAAAGTGCGCCGCCTGAACGAAATTATCGCTTTGCAGAACCGTCTGTCTGCCGAATCCAACCAGCGTTGCATCGGTAAAACGTATGAAGTGCTTGTAGAAGGAGTTTCCAAGCGTTCGCGCGACCAGCTGTTCGGCCGTACGGAGCAGAACCGTGTGGTGGTGTTCGACAGAGGTACGCACCGTGTAGGTGATTTTGTCAACGTGCGTGTCACGGAAGCCAGTTCGGCTACGCTGAAAGGGGAAGAGGTCGTTTCAAATTAGTTCGCAAGAGAATTTTAAGATCGAACAAATATTGCACGAATTAGCAGATTATTTCATTTAATGTGCTTCTTACGGCTTACTATATTTCTCATTGCAGAGGACGCAAAAAACGCAGAGGTATTATTTTCTTTAATCTCTGTGTCTTTTGTGTCCTCTGTGTTTTTTTCGTCTTTTTGGCTCTCTTTTACGATGAGATTTACATCATCATGTGCCTCCTGATGGAGAACTTCACAATCGCCATTGCATTGATGGACGCAAATGGAATGTCCATCGGTTCGTGGTGTGTATTGTAACTCACCAGTTTGAGATAGCCCTCCTTATCGGAACGGTTCACGTATTTCACTGCCAGATACTCGTCTCCGTCAATCATAAACGACACCAGATATATTTCCCCGTAAATGACATTATCGAAGCTGCTGATTTCTTTATATCCGATAATGTCTCCCGATTTCAATATAGGATACATGCTGTCTCCGTTGACGTAGACTGCTCCGTCGCAGACGGAAATATTCGGAATTAATATCTTTCCCAGTGCATATTGCTTTTTGTTGGTGAACAATGTTTTCAGGTTTGCAGCTGCCGTAATATCGTATAATGTCACGCTGCGGTCGTCTATTGGTTCGGGTGTTTTCGGATTGTGTATAATCTCGACTTCTCCCTGCACCAGTTCGCTTTCGCAATATCTTGACTGGTGTTTCGGATTTCCCTTTCCCAATAATAGCCAATTGTAGTCCACCTTGTCCCCGAATTTATCGAGTAACAGGCGGAAGTCAATGCTATTTCGTGCACCCCAATTGGATACTGTAGCGCGTGAGACGCCTAAATATTCAGCTAATTCGCTGTCGTTCTTGAAGTTTAGCGCCTGTTTGGCACGCTTCACTATTCCTGTAACATCCAAAAATGTATCCATTCTATTATCGTTTATTTTTGATGTAAAAATTCATAAACTCGTTAATTGCTCATTGATAATTTGTTATCTACTTTTTTAAAGTTAATTCTCAAAATCATTTGTTTTCTTTGTGAAAACTGTTTTATCTTTGTAGCAACGAAATCACAAAGATGTTTCAAAATTATAAATTTTAAATAGAAAAACCATGAGAAACCGCAAAAAGTTTACGAAAGGTTGCAAAATACCTCATTCACCCCCTTTTTAAGGAAGCCGTGCCGGACGGGCGGAAGTAATATTGAGCCCGCTTACACCATCTATATATCTTGCGTCTAGCATCTATATACCCAATGTGCAGCCGATATATCTCCAATATACAGCAACTATATGTCCTGCGCGCAAGCGATATATCTCTAATATACACACGAATATTTAAATATGAAAATTGTAAAAACGGAAAGCAGTATGGAAACCATTATGAATCAATCTCTACACATCTGCGGATGTTGCAAGCGTAAGCTCCCACAGAAAGCCTTTTATATGAATCAGCGTACCCGGGCTTCAGATAATTACTGCAAGGAATGCCGTAAGGCAAACACGCGCAGACATCGCAATCAGGATAAAAATATATCATTTGAAAACAAACCTCTTTCTTATCCGGTAATAACCGAGGTAAAGGACTACGCTTTGCGGATGCTCCTTATCCGTCATGCCCGTCAGGTGGTGGCGGACAGTATTCGCCGGAAGCAGGAAAAGGAAAAACTACACGCACTATGGGAAGAATAAAACAGGGGTTGGATTATTTCCCCATGAGCACCAGTTTCATGCACGACCGCGTGGTGCGTCGTGTCATGAAGCGGGAAGGTGATGCTGCTTTTGCCACATTGGTAGAAACGCTGTCGTACATCTATGCCGGAAAAGGATATTATATCTCTGCCGGTGATGAATTTTACGATGAACTGACGGACAGCCTTTACAATACGGATATGGATGATGTGAAACGTATCATCGCCCTGTCCGTGGAATGTGGTCTGTTTGATGCCGGGCTTTTCCGCCAATACGGCATCCTGACTTCCGCCGATATCCAACGGCAGTATCTCTTTATCACCAAGCGTCGCAGCAGTTCGTTGATAGAGCCGGACTACTGCCTGTTGGAAGCGGAAGAGCTTGCATCGTACCACCCTTCTCAAAGTAGCAAAAATAGCGCGGATGATACTGATAACAAAACAGTCGATGCTGTAACATCAACTGCTGATTCTGTAACATCAAACACCGGTTCTGCAACATCGGAAGCCGAAATGTCGACATTGGGTACACAAAACAAAGAAAAACAAATTAAAACAAAGGAAAACAAATTAAACCACCTCTCTGACTCTCCTCAAGGAGAGGATAGAGGAGGAAAAATCTTGAAAAGAAGGAAGGTGATGACACAGGAAGACATCGACAACCTGCAACCACCGTCCGACGGCACGCAGCGTAACTTCGAGGGACTGCTGGAGAACCTTCACTCTTACAAGATTCCGCCTTCCGAGCAATATGCCATTATCCTGAAAAGCAACTTCGGAGCTATCGGAAACCCGGTGTGGAAGGGATTCAGCAACATTCGCGGGAGCAATGGAAAAATCAAATTGCCGGGACATTACCTTTTGAGCGTAATTAATTAATTTATGAACGCACTTTGAAAAAATGATTGGGTCAGTCTGAATAATACCCGTATCTTTACAGTGTCATTAAGCTTAAGGACAACACTAAACTAATTTATTAACACGTAAAAACTATTACAATTATGCCAGTATTGTACAAACCCTTCCAGTCCGTTCTGGAAGACAAGAACAAAAAGAAATTATTTCATCCCCGTGTGATATACACGGCCAATGTGTCAACCACCCAACTCGCCAAAGAGATAGCCGCTTACTCGTCTCTCTCCACCGGTGACGTGAAGAATACACTCGATAATCTGGTGACAGTGGCTGCCCAGCATCTGCAAGCATCGGAAAGTGTAACGCTCGACGGCTTCGGGACTTTCCGTATGGTGATGAAGTCCAACGGCAAAGGGGTGGAACTGCCGGAAAAAGTATCGGCTGCCCAGGCTTCCCTTACCGTCCGTTTCCTGCCCAACTATACCAAGAATCCTGATCGTACCACCGCTACCCGCTCTTTGGTGACAGGTGCCAAGTGTGTCCGTTTCGACCTTGCCGATACTTCGGCTTCGGGTGGCGGAAATGGCGGTGAACCCGATGACGGTGGTGGTTCCGGCGGCAGTGGAGAAGCACCGGATCCGGCAGCATAGTCTGTCTGTATGACGCAACACAAACACGAATGGCTGACTAAACGGAACTTTTTAACTAGACTAGTAAACTAATTATCCACTAACATGCGAATTATTAATTTAATCGTGGTGCACTGCAGCGCCACGCGGGGGGATTGTACGCTCTCTCCGGAAGATTTGGACCGGCTGCACCGACGTCGCGGATTCAACGGAACAGGCTATCACTACTACATCCGCAAGGATGGAACAGTGCACCTCACCCGCCCCATCGAACGTGTCGGAGCGCACGCAAAAGGTTTCAATGCTCATTCAATAGGTATCTGCTATGAGGGTGGTCTGGACTGCCGGGGACGCCCGGCAGATACCCGGACCCCGGCACAGCGGGCCACGCTCCGGCAACTCGTCGGGCAACTACAGGAGAAATTTCCCGGCTGCCGGGTATGCGGACACCGGGATCTTTCACCGGACTTGAACGGAAACGGCGAGATAGAACCGGAAGAGTGGATTAAATCGTGCCCGTGTTTTGAGGTGGCGAAGGAATTCAAGGAACTTGAGGAGTTTGCTATCAAAACGGAAAACACGGAAGAACACAGAGTAACACAACACATTAAAGAACAGAAAGGAGGTAAATGATGGCAATGAAGAAATCAGTATGGGATATGATCCTTAAGGTGGTTATCGCAGTGGCTTCGGCTTTGGCTGGCGTTTTGGGTGCTAACGCGATGAATCTGTAAGTCTTTCAATAGTCTTATAATTCTGCAGATTCCTAGGTTTGGAGTCTGCAGAATTTCAAACCCATATTTCAACACGGACTAAGATCCAATTTAAATACCATTCCTTAGTTTTAACCATTTATATAACAAAAATAAAATATGAAACGATTAATTTTTATACTATCATTTTTCGCTGCACTCTTTCCTTTTACGGCACGTGCAGCTTCCACACTTCCATACGTTACACCTTCTGTCCCCACTTCTCCCCAGGCGGCAGCCTTTAAGATGTATGGAGATGTAGCCGTGAATCCAGCCATGGGAGTGCCCGACATATCTATTCCCTTGTTCGACATTGACCATCACGGCTATCGATTGCCTTTGAGCTTAAAATACAATCCGGCTCCGTTCCATCCCGGCTACAACTATGACGTGTTCGGCCGTGGCTGGGCATTATCTATCAGCAGTTGCATCTCGCGAAGCATAGAATGCATGCCCGATGAACTTACAGACTTTAAACTGGATACCGACAAGTTTGGAGAGTCATACCGGAACTTAACGGAAGAATACTTGAACACGTTGAATCTAAAATCCGACCTCTTTACCGCTACCCTTCCTGATGGTAGTTCCTTCGAATTCGTTATCAGAAAAAACTATGACGGCAAAATCGAATATGTTGTTTCAGGTGGACGTGATGTGAAGATAACCCATGCTACTAGGGATAGGAAGATTATATCTTTTAAAGTGGTAGATGAACAGGGTGTTGAGTATGCTTTCACCGGTGCCGATACCACCTTTAGAGGAACGGGTTGTACGATTACTCCCTACAACACCACTTATGTGTCTTGGCAGCTCACCTCTATCCGTCTGCCTCATTCCTCGGAACTTATTACTTTTGATTATGACAAGAGTATTCATTCTGATTTTGGGTATCAGCAGGCAGAGCCGGCAGTACGTTTCCATCATTTTTATGAGTTTAAGTGCAGTTCAGACGTATTTGACGTCACTTTTCATACTTATACACGGCAGCATGCATATCAGATGAAGCTTCTGACTTCCGTCACTTATGGTACTACCACCATCCGCATCAATTATAATGACGGTACAAATAGTGAATGTTATAATTATGCCCAAAGTGTCAGTATAAAAGACGGAGATAGACTTGTGCGAACTATCAACTTGGAACAGCACCAGGGGACTTTGCAATCTAACAGTTTATCAAAGTCGCCTTTCAGCATGCTTGACAGCGTCACTCTACTTGGCGGTAATGATGGATTATCCGAGACCTACCGGTGTGAATATACATCTTCGTATGCCAGCTTTGGTGGGACAGACCATTGGGGCAACCTGAATTTTCGCAGCAACAATTATGACGTGGCCTATATGAATCTGTTTGTGGGCTTTGATGTGTCCAGAGCCGCTACCACTTCTTATGTAACAGACGTACCAAAAGACGAAAATGATTTGTCTCCTTTGGATAAAGTGAAACTTTCTAATGTGCCCTACAATTCACGTAAACCTGCCGGTCCTGAAAGCCATTGTTTGCTTCGCAAACTAACTTATCCGACAGGGGGCTACACAGAGTTTGACTTTGAGAACCACAAGTTCTTCTCATTCACTGATAACGACGGAGACTATATTCACGATAAAAAAAGACGCGTGAAAGCCGAAGCTACAGGTTTTAGGATTCGTGAAATCGTCAACTATACGGCAGAAGGTGTACGGAGTGATTCCAAGCGCTACTGTTATGGGAAAACCGAATACGATGCAAATGGCGGTATAGGCGACCGTTATTACCATACAGGCGCAGGTGAACCAACCCTCGATCCTACGATTCAGACTTATATGAACTACCAATCGACCGACCTTCCGATGTCGGTATTGAACATGGTTCTGGGGCTTGATCCGGATGGGAAATATCGCTCCTTCAAATCCAATCCTTTCATGAGTTATAGTCCGTCAGCAGGATATCCTGTTTACACCTGGGAGTGGGAATGTACGTTCAGTGCGTTCAATTTCCAGCGGCTTCTGAACGGTCGTCCCGCAGTGGTCTATCCCGAAGTTACGGTCTATTATTTAAAGGATGGTGCAACTCAATTTACTCCCGAAAATTGCAATGGTAAGACTGTCTATGAGTATGACATCTACGAAGAAATGCAAAATGACACAGCCTTTTTCGAGAAACCGCAGTACTATGGCAATGTGCTCTCGTATGAAGGAGAGAAATATCGCTATAATCTATTAAAAGAACAGACTGACTACATGAGCGACGGACGGGAATATAAACTGAAGCGACGCGAATCACTGATTTGGCGTTCCGGTGGCTCGCCGGTGATAGGCTGGGAATATTCCAATTCCTATGGAACCCCATTTTTTGTCCCTATAAATGCTGTTCTTGGTAGTTTCTATACTTCTACCTGTCAGATGCTTGGACACTCACTTCTATATGAACGTAAGGTAACCGCTTATGACGAATCGGAAATAGGTATTCCAAATACAGAGCACTACAGCTACCTCTCCGGTAACCGGATGCAATGGAAAGAACGGAATGCATGGGGAGTGCATCGAGAGACCAATTGGGAATACCCGGCTCTCGCACGAACTGGTATAACCCCGGATATTGTTCGCAAAATGGTGGAAAAGCACATACTTAACCCCGTGTTGACAGAGAAACAAAGCAATGACGACGGCTATAGACGTGAATTCGGAGAGTTTCCTACAGAAAGTGGGGATACACTGATATTGCCTGCCCGACTTTATCAGGCACCTTACTTTCAGAATATACTCCATAGCGAAGTTCTTGCCTACTCTTCCAACGGAAATCCCCGTGAAGTAGTTTCTAAGGATAAGCTACATACAGTCTACCTATGGGGATATAGTGATCGCTATCTTATTGCCGAAATCAAGAATGCCACTCTGGCACAGGTGGAAACCGCCGTACTCTCCGTCTTTGGCACGACATCCTCCGCATTGGCAAAGAGCACTGCTCCTGATTCCGCCAAGCTAAAGGCATTGCGTAACCATACGTCTCTCTCGGAAGCACATATTACCACTTTTACTCATCTTCCGTTGGTGGGTGTTACCTCGATCTCCGATCCTACAGGGAAGACTTCGTATTACGACTACGATGGACTGGGGCGCCTGAAGGTGAATTACTATTATGAAGGTAACGTTGTGGAGGAAAGCAAGAGACGCGTCGTGCAGGAATATGATTATCATTACCGTAACCAATAAACAAAATATGTACAAACTTATGAAACGAATATATTTACTTCTTTCGCTCTTATTGTGCTCTCTTTTATGCATGTCGCAGGTGAGCACCTCACAGAACTATATCAGCACACGTACTTACACCTCGCCCGACCATAGCGGTTGCCGTGAACAGGTGGTATACTTTGACGGCCTGGGCCGTTCCTCACAAATGGTAGATTGCGGCATTACGCCCGACGGGAAAGATCTTGTCTCATTACAAGAGTATGACGATCAGGGACGCAAGTTACGAACCTGGCTTCCTGCCAAATCACTGGGAAATGGCAATTACATGACTATCTCTTCCTTACAAAGTGGTGCAAGCTCATTAGCAGGCGGTGATGCACATCCATACCTACAGACCACGTATGAAGCCTCTCCCTTGAACAGGCCGGTTGCACAGCATGGGGTGGGTGAGGCATGGGCAGAGCATCCTGTAAGCTACCAATACATCACTCGCGATCCCCGGTCCTTTTCTTGGCTTTATTATAAAATTCCCTCCGGTAATTTCCTGGGGGTCTGTACTACCGATGAAGACGGGAATCCGACCTATGAATTTAAAGATGGTTTAGGACGTACAATTCTAGCGGGACGCATGGACGGTTCTGATCCCTATTTCGTTTATTATGAATATGACAACCACGATGATTTGGTGAATGTTTATCCGCCCTTTGTTACTTACCCCAAAATGGATGAGCCCGAAGGACCTTTTGCTACGCAGAGTAGTTATTCCTACCGCTATGATTTCCTGCACCGCTGTGTTTACAAGAAACTGCCGGAGTGTGATGTCATCTATTACATTTACGATCATGGCGACCACCAGGTGCTTTCGCAGGACGGCGAGCAACGTGTTCGTGGAGAATGGGCTTTCTCCCTTAGCGATGAATTAAATCGTCCGGTACTCACGGGTATTTGCCACAATTCTTATTATTACGATGACTTTCCGTTGTGCGAAACCGATGTGAAAGCACGACGGGATGATACAGGCACTGCCTTTCATGGCTATATTCTCGAGAATATCCCGATGACGGATCCTGTAGTGTATACAGTGAACTACTACGATGACTACTCTTTCATCGGCAAACATGGAGTACCCACATCTCTGAATTATGTCACACCTCCATCGGGCTATGGAATCTGCTATACGGAAAGCAGCAAAGGATTGTTGACAGGAACAGTTACAGCACGCATGGACGCTACCGGTGTGACCGGATATGATTATGCCGCTTTCTACTACGACGAGCGTGGACGCATCATCCAAAGCCGGACGACGAATCACATGGGAGGCATAGAGGAAGAATATGTCGCCTACAACTTTACGGGAGAACCCCTGAAGCGACAACATGCCCATACAGCTACAGGAAAGAGCACGCAGACGGAAGTCTGTATGTACGAGTATGACCACGCAGGACGCCTTTTAAAGACGAAGCATAAACTGGATACGAATGATGAAGTGACTCTCGTTGAAAACACCTATGATGACTTGGGTCGAATCAAGAGCAGCAAACGCCATGGCAACTCTGCTCTTACAACGGACTATACCTATAATGTCCGTTCATGGATCAAGACACTGGCTACCGACACGCTGTTCACCCAGACGTTGCATTACAATGACTCATACGGCGGAAGCACGCCTTACTACAACGGCAACATATCCGGCATGAGTTGGAAAGCCGCAGGTGACACCGGAATGCATGGATACCGCTTCAGCTACGACGGATTGTCACGGTTGACCGCTGCGGGGTATTTGTGGAATGGAGCTCCCAGCGCAAATTATAACACCTCCTACACGTATAACAGGCAGAGTAACCTGACTTCACTCCGTCGTAACGGACGCACAGGCGCTTCCTTCTACGGCTTGATTGACGACCTGACGTTCACTCTGGATGGCAACTGGCTGACACGTGTGGATGATGCCGCCACATCGTCGGCTTACAACGACGGGTTTGAGTTCAAGGATGCCGTGAAGCAGGACAATGAATACACCTATGACAAGAATGGCAACATGACCAAAGATTTAAACAAAAATATTACTGATATTCAATATAATTGTTTAAATTCGCCAAGTAAAGTCACGTTCAAGGATGGCAGTACCATTACTTATACGTATGCATTGAACGGAGCGAAGCTGCGCACAGTGCACACAATAGGCAACACTACCACCACAACGGACTATTGCGGAAATGTGATCTATGAAAATGGTGTACAGAAACTATTACTGACTGATGCCGGTCATGTTACGTTGTCCGACAAGAAGTATCATTACTACTTGCAGGATCATCAGGGAAACAATCGCGTAGTTGTCGACCAGACGGGGCAAAAGGAGGAGGTAAACCATTATTATCCTTTCGGAGGCACGTTTGCTTCAGCAGAGAAGAGTATTCAGCCTTATAAGTATAATGGTAAAGAAATTGATACCAAGAATGGGTTGAATTGGTATGATTATGGGGCAAGACAGTATGATGCTGCGATTGGAAGGTGGCATGCGGTGGATCCGATGGCGGAAATGTATTACAGTTGGTCACCGTATGTATATTGTGTAAATAGTCCCACAAATTATGTTGATCCAACAGGATGTTTTTCAACTAAATTTGGAGCATGGTTATATAAACTGTTTAATGGCGGGGATCAAATTTTAAAGGATAAAGGTGGAGAGTATTTTGTAAGTACTCAGGTAGAACATTCTGGTGATGAGATTGGGGCTACAGTAAATCGAAGATTTGATTGGAATGGCAGAAATACTGGTAGGAATCTGGCAGTTGAAAAACAATGGGATGTATATATTGCAGATACTAAATTTCAAGAGCTTTGCGCAACTCATGGAATGGAATATGTGAGAACGGAAAATCAATCAGATGCTGTTGCAGGGATGTTACAACCTGCAATGCAAACAATTATACCAGTTCCGTTTATTAAATCAGGAAATGCATTAATAAATGCAGTACGTGGACAAAAAAATGTAACGACTCCTGTTATTCGATTTGGTGGTAATGCAAATCAGGTATATCACACTTTTCGGCATACAGACGCTTTAGGCTTGGACAGATCATTAGTGCAGTCAATGATACGAACTCATTTTGAAACTGTTTCTTCACAAGTAGTAGTGGGTAGGCCTTTTAATCAGGTTATTAGAATAGGTGGTCGAAATATACAGTATACAGCTTTTAAGCTTTCTGATGGTACATTTAATATAGGAAGAATACATGAAATTTTATAGAATACCGACTAAGCAAGAGGAGCAACTTATTGAACTACTTGTTCATAAGTCCTCTTTAAAAATGTCTGAAGATTGGAAAAATGGATTATTAGTATGTCCAATGGATGATGGGGAAATGGGTGGTTTATATTTGTTTCCACAGGGGAAAATAATTGAAAGTAGAAAATTTGGTAAACAAGTTAGTGAATTTCAATTTAAGGATATTGATGGAGTTGAGGTTATCGCATCCTTAAATGTGGATGTTGATGGGATCCTGTTTGAGCTCGAAATATGGAAAACAAATTTTGAAAAACTTGTAAAATTGCCTGATTTATAAATTGATTACTACCTTGACATGATATAGAAATATTCTTAGGTGTCAGGGTAGTTTTTTTATATTATTGTTCGATAAAACTGATAGTGTCTTACTCTGATACGAATTGATCAAATATGTTTAACTTGTGTCAGGGCATTACTGATGTTTTATATATACGACGCTCGCAACCGTCAAATAGACAAAGATTTGAATAAAAGATAATTGCTATTCAATATAATTATTTAAATTCGCCAAGTAAAGTCACATTCAAGGATGGTAGTACTATTGCTTATACGTATGCAGTGAACGGCACGAAGCTTCGCACAGTGCACAAGATAGGAGACACTACCACCACAACGGACTATTGCGGAAATGTGATCTATGAGAATGGTGTACAGAAGTTGTTATTCACAGATGTCGGTCATGTTACGTTGTCCGACAAGAAGTATCACTACTACTTGCAGGATCATCAGGGAAACAATCGGGTAGTTGTGGATCAAACGGGGCAAAAGGAAGAGGTAAACCATTACTATCCGTTCGGAGGCACGTTTGCTTCAGCAGAAAAGAGTATTCAGCCTTATAAGTATAATGGAAAAGAGCTGGATACAAAGAACGGATTGAATTGGTATGACTATGGGGCAAGACAGTATGACGTAGCGATTGGAAGGTGGAATGCGGTGGATCCATCAAGTGAGAAGTATTACAATTGGAGTCCATATGGCTACTGTAAGAATAATCCAGTGTTGAGAATAGATATTGATGGAAAAGATGATTATACAGTAAACAGTGCAGGTAGGCTTTCAGAACTGTTGTAGAAGGTTCTCTGATGATAGATTGATGAGCACTAGATCAGGCGTTAAACCGATAACTGTGAATGATAAAAAAATACTTTCTGGAATGTATAATATGCAAGATGGTAAATCAGGAGGTCTTGAAACTTATAATTCAACATCAAGCCTTGAGGATGCAGCTGCAGTTTTCAAATTTGGAGCTGACAACACTTCTGTTGAATGGAAATTGGATATATATAATGATAAGGGAGATAAAACGGCTCTTATCGGAACTTCGGGTAGAGAAGATAGTGTATTCTCTGATAAACAGAGTGAATTGAATGTAAAAGGAGATAAAGTGATAGATATGCATTCACATCCATATAATACCCAAGCTTCTGACCAAGACATGAAAAATTTGAAAATAAAGACAGGTGCTGTTTATCACAGGGATAGTAAAGTGTTATTCTTCTACAATAGTGAAAATGCACGTATTGGGAATAATGAATATAAAATAGATACGAGTAAAACGTTATTAGATAAGTTGAATGATAAATTTATGAAGTAATGAGGACTGCGTTTCTAAATTTGATATTATTATTTGTTATAGTAGGCTGTAAACAGCCTACTATAAACAAAGTTCAGCAAGCGGTGAAAACGCAAGCCAAATTGCTTGTGGATAGTGGCTTGATATGTAGTATTATATGAGTTGGCTATTAATGATTCCAATCATATATACAGTATTCAAGCAGCTGATTGTCCGGCAGATTTAAAATTTGAATATCCTTCAAAGATCATTAAGTACAAGGATAAGTATCTCTGTTTTATAGAATTGGATGAGACACCGATGTCTGCAAAGGAAATGATAGAGGCATCTGGTTATTCGGGCAATCTTGTGGTAGAAGGAGGCGGGGGAAAGAGTTGGCTTTTGGTTGTTTCCAAACTTGGAGAGAAGAAAATATTGATAGATACTTCATTGCTTGGGGGATGGGGCACATATTTTAATATAACGGAATTGTGGCCCTATTTTTCGGGATATGTGAAAGGATGCCCAGTACAGATGGGGATTATGTCTCATGATGTTGAGTTGAGCGATTCCTATTTTAGTTGTAATGTGGATAGTATAAAACGGAATTTGCTTTGGAATGAAAACCAGAATACTACAATGATAAAGAACGTATATGGACAAATGTATCTGAAAAACAATACAGATTCCGTTATTTGTCTATCGTCAAATACAAAAAAACATTATGTCATCGCACATGGTCAGGATAGCCTTTATTTGTCGCTTTGTGATTCTTTACCCATTACCTTAGCACCGAATGAAAAGAAAATTTTAGAATATAAAAGCCTGTCTCACCAAGATGAGTTCTTTAAAAATCTTACGTTGAAAGAAGATCCTTGGGAATATTTCTATAATCTATTTTGCAGATCAACATACAGTCTTATAAATGTAAATGGAAAAGATTCCCAAACAAAAGTGATGTTCCATGATATTGATAATTATGGATTTAATGTTTCTATGACGTTTCCTAGTGTTCATTTTCAGATATTAAACCGCGGTATATATGATAAGAAGTATGGGGAAATGTCGAGATTCAGATTTTGGTCTGATAAATGGGATGCTATGAGTAATACTGATAAGCAGAGGTTATCAGATGATGCAGATGAAAGATTTCAAAGAAACGTGAATTAGGTAAAGAATAATAGTAAGTAAATGAATCTCTTGTCTATAGTAGATAGCACGAAGCTCCGCGCTGTCTTATCCTGATATGGAGTTAGAAATTATTCTGTGTTAGGGTATCTTTTTATTTGCTTTTACATAAATACAGAAAGGATATGCGCTTGATATTTCAGCTAGCCTAATTGTAGATACTGATGTCTTAATTGGTTTATCTATTAAAAGTCCTTAACGAAAGCCCATTACATCACTTTTTATTTGTTTCTTTGCACCAAATTCGGGTATAGTGTTGTCTTGTCATTCGAGGCAGCACTTAATTTTGCTTAGAAACTAATGGAGAAACTCAGTATAAATGCTTGTCCGGTGTGTGGCGGTACGCACTTGAAACGCGTCATGACTTGTACGGATTTTTATGCTTCGGGCGAACAGTTTGAACTGCATTCGTGTGAGGACTGTGGATTTACATTCACACAAGGAGTTCCCGTGGAAGCAGAGATAGGCAAGTATTATGAGACTCCCGACTACATCTCCCACACTGATACGCGCAAGGGCGCGATGAATAATATCTACCATTACGTACGTTCTTATATGCTGGGCCGCAAAGCGCGTCTGGTAGCTAAGGAAGCGCATCGCAAGACGGGGCGTTTGCTTGATATAGGTACGGGAACCGGCTATTTTTCCGATACAATGGTTCGTCGGGGATGGAAAGTAGAGGCAGTGGAGAAAAGTCCGCAGGCACGTGAGTTTGCAAAAACACATTTCGAACTGGATGTAAAGCCCGAATCGGCTCTGAAAGAGTTTGCTCCTGCTAGTTTTGATGTCATCACTCTCTGGCATGTGATGGAGCATCTCGAATCTTTGAATGAGACTTGGGAGACGCTTCGCGAACTGCTGACAGAAAAAGGAGTATTGATTGTGGCAGTACCTAACTGCTCTTCTTATGATGCCAAGCGCTACGGTGAGTATTGGGCGGCTTATGACGTTCCCCGTCATCTTTGGCATTTCACTCCGGGCACTATACAACAGTTGGCTTCCCGCCATGGTTTTATTATGGCGGCACGTCATCCGATGCCGTTCGATGCGTTTTACGTATCTATGTTGAGCGAGAAACATCGTGGCAGTTCATGCAGTTTCCTGAAAGGGATGTTTGCCGGGACGTTGGCCTGGTTCAATGCTTTGGGAAGGAAAGAACGCAGCAGTTCAATGATTTATGTATTCCGAAAAAAGAGATAACGCATGGGAAATCAAAACAAATATAAGTCAAGTTCGATTTTCGACATGCAGTTCATCACGTCGAGTATCAGTACGACACTGGTATTGCTGTTGCTGGGACTGGTTGTCTTTTTCGTATTGACGGCGCACAATCTTTCCGTATATGTCCGCGAGAATATCAGTTTCTCCGTTCTTATCAGTGACGACATGAAAGAAGCGGATATACTGAAACTTCAGAAGAAGCTGAATCAGGAACCTTTCGTGAAACAATCCGAATATATCTCTAAAAAACAAGCATTGAAAGAACAGACGGAAGCAATGGGAACAGATCCGGAAGAATTCCTGGGCTATAACCCTTTTACCGCTTCCATCGAAATCAAACTCCATTCTGACTATGCCAACTCGGACAGCATTGCGAAGATAGAGAAATTGATTAAAAAGAACACCAACATACAAGATGTGCTCTATCGAAAGGAGTTGATTGACGCCGTGAATGATAACATTCGAAATATCAGTCTGGTACTGCTTGCCTTGGCAGTAGTGCTTACTTTTATCTCTTTTGCCTTGATAAACAATACCATAAGACTGGCTATTTATTCCAAACGCTTCCTCATTCACACCATGAAACTGGTAGGGGCGAGTTGGGGATTCATCCGGGGGCCATTCCTTCGAAAGAATGTATGGAGCGGGATATTGGCAGCCATCGTTGCCGATTCCATATTGATGGGGACCGCTTATTGGGCCGTGACGTACGAACAGGAATTACTTCAGGTCATCACGCCTGAAGTCATGTTGATAGTCTGTGCAAGCGTATTGGCGTTTGGAATTGTAATAACGTGGCTATGCGCCTATTTCTCCATGAATAAATACCTGAGAATGAAAGCAAACAGCCTGTACTATATTTAGCGGATGGCGAATGGCTGACGGCAAACCTGTGTTTGCGTGTGATTAGCATCCGTAACAACCGACTGATAGAGTAAGGGAATGATTGAAATTAGTAATTTGTAATTAAATAAACTATGTCTGACAAGCAGAAATTTGCCTTTGATAAAGTGAACTTTATCTTGCTCGCAATAGGGATGGCGATTGTTATTATCGGCTTTCTATTGATGACGGGACCTACATCGTCCGAAACGCTTTTTGAACCCGATATTTTCAGTGTACGCAGAATCAAGGTGGCGCCGGTCGTTTGCCTGTTTGGCTTTGTATCTATGATTTATGCAGTATTACGCAAACCTAAAACACAAAAAATAGAAGAATAAAGATGGGGGATTTAACAACATTTGAGACGATTATTATTGCTATTGTAGAAGGGTTGACAGAGTTCCTACCGGTTTCTTCTACAGGACACATGATTATTACACAAAACATACTAGGGGTAGAAAGTACAGAATTTGTAAAAGCGTTTACTGTAATTATTCAGTTTGGCGCAATTCTTTCAGTTGTCTGCCTTTACTGGAAACGTTTTTTCCGGTTGAATCACACACCGGCTCCTGCAGGCGCTTCTGCTTTGAAGTGTTTTTTGCATAAATTCGATTTTTATTGGAAGCTGTTGGTTGCCTTTATTCCTGCTGCAATTTTGGGTTTCCTGTTTAGCGATAAGATAGACGAGATGCTGGAAAGTGTAGCGATAGTGGCAGTGATGCTGGTAATCGGTGGTATATTCATGCTGTTTTGTGATAAGATTTTCTCGAAAGGAAGCGAAGATACTGTGCTGACAGAAAAAAAGGCATTCAATATCGGTTTGTTTCAATGTATTGCAATGATACCGGGAGTATCCCGTTCGATGGCTACCATTGTCGGAGGTATGGCCCAGAAGCTGACTCGTAAGGATGCTGCCGAATTTTCATTCTTTCTTGCCGTGCCAACTATGTTTGCGGCAACCGGTTACAAGGTGTTGAAACTCTTCCTGGATGGTGGAACCGAGATTCTTGTCAACAACATGCCGGCACTTATTATCGGTAATGTGGTGGCTTTTGTCGTTGCTTTGCTAGCTATCAAGTTCTTTATTAGCTTTGTTACGAAATATGGCTTTAAAGCATTTGGATGGTACAGAATTATTGTTGGCGGAACCATTCTGGTAATGCTGCTGCTTGGATACAACTTAGAAATTGGCTGATGAATTTTAAAAAAGGAGAAGTACTGTTTTTCAATAAACCTTTCGGATGGACTTCATTTAAAGTAGTAGGGCATGCCCGCTATCATATTTGCCGCCGGATAGGAGTGAAAAAATTAAAAGTCGGCCATGCCGGAACACTGGACCCACTTGCAACAGGGGTGATGATTTTATGCACAGGCAAGGCAACCAAACGAATAGAAGAGTTTCAATATCATACGAAGGAGTACGTCGCAACGCTGCGTTTGGGTGCCACTACTCCGTCATACGATTTGGAACATGAAATAGATGCCACCTACCCTACCGAACATATCACGAGGGAATTGGTGGAAGAAGTGCTGACGCACTTTATCGGTGCCATCGATCAGGTACCTCCTGCCTTCTCTGCCTGTATGGTAGACGGTAAGCGTGCTTACGAACTGGCCCGGAAAGGAGAGGAAGTCGAACTAAAAGCAAAACAGCTTGTTATCGACGAGATTGAATTGCTGGAATGTCGACTGGATGATCCGGAACCGATGATTCAAATCCGTGTCGTATGCAGCAAAGGGACTTATATCCGTGCCCTGGCCCGCGACATCGGCGAAGCACTCCATAGCGGAGCTCATCTGACAGGATTGATCCGCACCCGTGTAGGTGATGTCCGGTTGGAAGACTGCCTGAACCCCGAACACTTTAAAGAGTGGATCGACGGACAGGAGATAGAAAATGAGGAAGAAAATAATTAACGTAATAAGGAATAGATATGAAATTATCACAATTCAAATTTAAGTTACCCGAGGATAAGATCGCTCTACATCCTATGAAATATAGAGATGAGTCGCGTTTGATGGTATTGCATCGTAATACAGGTAAGATTGAGCACAAGATGTTCAAAGATGTGTTGGACTACTTTGATGATAAAGATGTGTTTATATTCAATGATACGAAGGTGTTTCCTGCCCGCTTGTACGGTAACAAGGAGAAGACAGGTGCTCGTATCGAGGTATTCTTGTTGCGTGAGTTGAATGAAGAACTTCGTTTGTGGGACGTATTGGTTGATCCGGCACGTAAGATACGTATCGGTAACAAGCTATATTTCGGTCCGGACGATTCAATGGTGGCTGAAGTGATTGATAACACCACTTCTCGCGGACGTACGCTCCGTTTCCTTTACGACGGACCTCATGACGAGTTCAAAAAGGCACTGTATTCTCTGGGTGAAACTCCACTCCCCCACTCTATTATCAACCGTCCCGTAGAACCGGAAGATGCTGAACGCTTCCAGTCTATTTTTGCAAAGAACGAAGGTGCGGTGACTGCTCCGACTGCTAGTTTGCACTTCAGCCGTGAGTTGATGAAACGTCTGGAAATTAAAGGTGTGGACTTCGCATATATCACTTTGCACGCTGGTCTGGGTAACTTCCGTGACATTGATGTGGAGGACTTGACGAAGCATAAGATGGATTCGGAACAAATGTTTGTAAACGAAATGGCAGTGAAAACCGTGAATCGTGCCAAAGATAACGGTAGAAATGTATGTGCGGTAGGTACGACAGTGATGCGTGCTATTGAAAGTGCAGTCAGCACCGACGGACATCTCAAGGAATTTGAAGGATGGACTAACAAGTTTATCTTCCCTCCGTATGAATTTACTGTAGCCAATTCAATGATTTCCAATTTCCACATGCCGCTTTCTACCTTACTGATGATTGTAGCTGCTTTTGGTGGTTATGACCAGGTGATGGATGCTTATCATGTAGCATTGAAAGAAGGTTACCGTTTCGGCACGTATGGAGATGCAATGCTGATTTTGGACAAATAATGGCAAAAGTTTATCTGGGACTCGGCACTAATCTTGGGGATAAAGAACAAAATCTTCGGGATGCCGTGCAAAAAATAGAAGAGCAGGTAGGGAAAATCGTTTCCCTGTCTGCTTTTTACATAACTGCCCCTTGGGGATTTTCTTCCGATAATAGTTTCCTGAATGCAGCGGTTTGTGTAGATACCGAATTGGCTCCCATAGACGTTTTACAGAGAACGCAGGCGATTGAACAGGAATTGGGGCGTACGAAGAAATCCGTCAACGGCATATATAGCGACCGCCTGATTGATATTGACCTGTTGCTTTATGATGATTTGATACTTTCCACCACTTCTCCTTCAGGAGCAAAGTTAATCCTCCCCCATCCGTTGATGGCAGAACGTGACTTCGTCATGAAACCACTGGCGGAAATTGCTCCCGGATTAGTGCATCCGGTACTTGGAAAAACGATGAAGGAGCTTACTTCTTCTTTTTCTCCGCAATAAACACCGGTAAATAGGCAATGCATCCTATCAATACTGCATACAGCAAATGAATCTCCTGAAACGGCTTATCGATGAAATGGCAGACAATGGCATAGATGGCAATCGTGAAGCCTATATAAAGAGCCAGCACCAAAAGCGTTTTTAATTTCTTATTTAGAATCATTATAAATCTATTTATGTGTTAAATACAGGGCAAAGATACTCATTATCTCCGAAATCTCTTTATCTTTGTACCTGAAATGAAAGTGTGGACAGATTTGAGTAGCTTGCAACCACGGAAAAAAATGCTAAAACACGTCTGATTGACGCCTTTCGGTTTATCCTTTGCAGCACTCGCCTCTCCTACTCTCTCTCATTTTTTAATTTTCAATTTTTAATTCTTAATTTAAAAAGATGGGATACTTATTTACATCCGAATCGGTGTCAGAAGGACACCCCGACAAGGTAGCCGATCAAATATCGGATGCCGTGCTTGACAAACTGTTGGCTTACGACCCCAGTTCGAAAGTAGCTTGCGAAACACTAGTGACTACCGGACAAGTGGTGCTAGCGGGTGAAGTGAAAACTAAAGCGTACGTTGACCTCCAGCTCATCGCGCGCGAAGTGATTAAGAAAATCGGTTATACCAAAGGAGAGTACATGTTCGAAAGTAACTCTTGTGGCGTACTTTCCGCTATTCATGAGCAAAGTCCCGATATCAACCGTGGTGTAGAGCGTCAGGACCCGATGGAACAGGGTGCAGGCGACCAGGGTATGATGTTTGGCTACGCTACCAATGAAACGGAAAACTACATGCCGCTTTCTCTTGATCTGGCACACCGCATTCTGCAAGTGCTGGCCGACATTCGTCGTGAAGGAAAGGTGATGACTTACCTCCGCCCCGATGCCAAAAGCCAGGTTACTATTGAATATGATGACAACGGAACTCCTGTTCGCATCGATACAATCGTTGTTTCTACGCAACATGATGACTTTATCCAACCGGAAGATGATTCTCAAGCTGCCCAGCTGAAAGCTGACGAAGAAATGCTGTCTATCATCCGCCGTGATGTGATCGAGATTCTGATGCCTCGTGTCATTGCTTCTATCCATCACGATAAAGTGTTGGCGCTGTTCAATGATAAAATCATTTATCATGTGAATCCTACGGGCAAGTTCGTAATTGGTGGTCCTCACGGAGATACCGGTTTGACAGGTCGTAAGATTATCGTTGATACTTATGGTGGTAAAGGTGCTCACGGTGGTGGTGCTTTTTCCGGAAAAGATCCTAGCAAGGTAGACCGTAGCGCAGCTTATGCAGCACGCCATATCGCTAAGAATATGGTAGCGGCAGGCGTAGCAGATGAAATGCTTGTGCAGGTGAGCTATGCTATCGGTGTGGCTCGTCCGATCAATATCTTTGTAGATACTTATGGCCGTTCCCACGTCAACATGACGGATGGTGAGATTGCCCGCGTTATCGACCAGTTGTTCGATCTACGCCCGAAAGCAATCGAAGAACGTCTGAAGCTTCGTAATCCTATTTATCAGGAAACAGCTGCTTACGGTCACATGGGACGTGAACCGCAAGTGATAACGAAGAAATTCTTCTCTCGCTACGAAGGGGACAAAACTGTGGAAGTGGAACTCTTTACATGGGAGAAACTCGACTACGTAGATAAAATCAAGGCTGCTTTTGGTCTGTAAAATAGCTTGAAAGCGAGCTTAGCTCATTAGGTAAGAGCCACAATCTCAACTCCTTTTAGTAGGATATGAGGTTGTGGCTCTTGATTTTAAATAAGTTATATTTAAATAAATGTCTTTTGGATATTAATCTTCTTTTGCCGGAATTTGCTACTTTTGACCCGTAAATAAACAGACTGCCTAATGAAAACAAGATGTTGTTGTTCTAAACGCTATTTATTGGCGTTCTTTAGTTTACTTGTCAGCGTAGGTAGCATTCTGATGTCTGTCTCTCTATCTTCCTGCTCTTCTTCGGTGAAGAGTTCATTGCTACTATCTGCTGACTCATTGATGGAAATATATCCTGATAGTGCATTATCTATTTTGGAATCAATTTCCTCCCCACAGAAATTGCCACGTGCCGACAGAGCACTTTATGCGCTATTGCTTACGCAAGCAAGGCATAAAAATTATATTGCTTTAGGAGATGATTCGCTGATAAAAACGGCTGTTGAATACTATGGTGATAAGAAGAAAAGTGTACGTGCTGCAAAAGCTCATTATTATTGGGGAGCTACTTATGGTGAGAAGGGGTATACTTCATTTGCTGTAGACGAGTATTTGACGGCAATTCGGTTGATGCCTGTTAGGGATGAGTTCTTAGCAATGATATATGATAATCTTGCGGATTGTTATGAAAAAGATGATTTGTATGATATAGCGATTGAGGCTTATCGCCAAGCTTATCAGATATTAGAGGGGGGAAGTCAGCAGACATATCCATTGAGAGGTATTGCGCGTATCTGTTTATTACAAAATAAAAAGGATAGCGCATTGTTATATTATCAAAAAGCTCTTGATTATGCATTAGTAGAGCAAGACTCTAGTTTGATAGGAGCTCTTTATCATGACCTCGCTATGGTTTACAATGAAAAAAAAGATTATGTTCAAGCCGATAAATATGTATCGAAAGCAATGATTATGCAAGGGGAGGATGCTGTTAATGTCTGTTTGTCAAAAGCTCAAATTATGTTGAATTTGAATAAACTTGATTCTGCCAGTTATTTCTTTAGTAAGAATATAGACCAACTTAATATTTATGGAAAGGCTGTTTGCTATGATGGAATGCATCAAATAGCAAAGAAAAGAGGTGAATGGAAGATTGCGACAGAAAATATGGATGCATATAGAGTGCTTTATGATTCTATGCAGATTATGAATGACAATGAAGAACTCAATCGACTTATGGATAAACATCAATTAGAAGAACATAAGAGGTTATTGTCAGAACATACTAAAATGCTGGTTTTTACTTTGGTTTCTGTATTCTTTTTCTTAATGATTATTTGTGTCTTTTGTTTTATGTGGAATGATAGGAAAAGGAAAAAGCGTTATATAGCATTACAACGTGAATTGACCCAAAATCGGGTAGATACTATGCTGCTCAAAGAGGAAGAGGTCTCGGAAACTAATAAAGAAGATCTAGATAAGAAAAGGTCGAAGTTAACAGAGCAACAAATTCAATTATGTATATCTGTACTTAAAACAACTAATTGTTACGATCAATTGGAAGCATTAGAGAAAGCGACTCCTAAACAGCTATTGGTGATGCGTAGTTTGAGAAAAGAGATACGTTCTGAAATTTCTAGTGCATTTGTTGATGTGATGATGAATTTGAAGGAACGTTATCCGGCTTTAACTGGTGATGATATATTTTATTGTGTTCTTTCATTGCTTTGTTGTTCGAAAACTGTCATGATGGAGTTAATGGATGCTACATCAGATGCTCTTAAAACCCGTAAGAATCGTATAAAGAACAAAATGGATGCTCAAATTTTCGATCGCGTGTTTGGCGTTGATATTCAGTGAGATATATTGATTTCTCTAGGTTTGTTTTGCTTTTAAATGAAAGGCTGTTACCATTGTTACCGCATAAAAATCGTTTCTTTTGCTTCATCTGTGTATTTTTGGAGCGAAATTTTAAACCCATTTATTATGAAAGCTAAATTTTTACCTTTTTTGTTGTTGACTGTCTTACTTCAAGTAAGTATGTTTTCTTTTGCACATGAAATGATATCTGCACGTCAAATCAGACTAAAGAATAAAACTGAGGTACAACATCGGTCTATCCCTGTTACTCCTGATGCTTTTATTGAAAACTCATTGTTGTCTATTGACCTTCTTTCTACTGTTCCTACTGTAACTGTTACCATCAAGGATGCAGAGACAGGAGAGGTAGTTTATACATCTACTGATTTAAATGTAGATAAGGTTTATATTGATCTTGCAGGTGAAGAAAAAGGTAAATATACTTTGGAGATACAACTTCCGAAGGAAGCCTTTATCGGAGATTTTGAATTAGATTAAATCTTTGGAATATATATTATTTGCAACTAACATAAGATGATATACCTAAATCATTAACTGTTGAAGCCCCGCTGTTGAAATATATGGCGCATTGCTGAAATGACGATTTGGATGACCGAAAGGGGAAAGAATCGGTTAACTTTTATTCGTGGGTTTAATAAGCCTTGTGAAAGGCCCATTAAGGTATATTGAAACGTAAAATTAAAATCACTTTTTTAATTGTGTGCTGGATTACTACTGGTAGGGTATTTGAACGATTTTATGGTTCAGATAATGAAGTTTATTCAGCAACAATGTGATACACCTGTTAGTAGATGAGAAATCTGTGATAGATGTATTCTCTGTGAGAAAAGCTCTTGGACTTCTTATTTTTAGAAGTCCAAGATTTTTTTTATGAAGATAGATAAATGTGGAGATAAAAATGATCTCTGATTAAGTTGAATATGAATAACGGAATTTTTTCGTAATTTTGCCTCCTTGATATAATAATGGATAGTGATGAAGATGAATCAGATAAATTCCGTATGCGTATATAGTGCTTCCAGTACCAAGATAGATGCTGTTTACTTTCAAGCAGCCGAGACTCTCGGCCGTCTGCTTGCTGAACACCATATCCGTTTGATAAACGGAGCTGGAAGTATCGGTCTGATGTGCTCTGTGGCAGATGCTGTGTTGAAAAATGGCGGTGAAGTGACCGGAGTGATTCCCCGCTTCATGGTGGAACAAAACTGGCATCATACTGGACTGACAGAGCTGATCGAGGTAGAATCCATGCACGAACGCAAACAGAAGATGGCCAATTTAAGTGATGGTATCATTGCTTTGCCGGGTGGATGCGGTACCCTTGAAGAATTGCTGGAAATTGTCACTTGGAAACAGTTGGGGTTGTATCTCAATCCGATTATAATCCTCAATACAAACAGATTTTTCGATCCGTTGCTCGAAATGCTTGAAAAAGCAATTGATGAAAACTTTATGCGACGTCAACACGGTGATATATGGAAAGTGGCGCAGACTCCGGAAGAAGCTGTTCAGCTGCTTTATGAGACTCCTGTATGGGATATTTCCATTCGTAAATTTGCAGCGATATGATAGGTGACACATTAAGTTCTCAGAACACGGATACCTTGTCTCTTCTCCAGCAGAAACAGATTAGTCCGGCAAAGGCAGACAGTGATAGCCTGCAGTTGGCCGATCTTCATGCTGTACAAGAGGTTGATTCCGGCTTTGAAGGAACCCCTATCTCCTACTCTCCCCGTACGGACGATGCTATTGCACTGACATTACTGGCTTGCTTCTTTCTTTCCTCTATTGCCTTGGCACGCGGAAAGAAATTTCTCTCCCAACAGGTGAAAGACTTTGTGTTGCATCGCGAACGGACGAGCATTTTTGATAGCTCTACGGCGGCTGATGTGCGTTATCTCCTTGTGCTTGTATTGCAGACCTGTGTCTTGTCGGGCATCACATTTTTCAATTATTTTCATGATACATGTCCTGCTCTGATGGACCATGTATCCTCCCTCCTTTTGCTAGGTATTTACGTTGGTTTTTGCCTCGCTTATTTCTTACTAAAATGGTTGCTTTATATGTTTCTGGGGTGGACGTTTTTTGATAAAAATAAGACAAATATATGGCTGGAATCGTATTCTGCGCTCATATATTATGTCGGATTTGCCCTTTTTCCGTTCGTTCTTTTCCTGGTTTATTTTGATTTGAGTCTAACGAATTTGGTTATAATTGGGTCTATTATTTTAATTTTCACTAAAATATTGATGTTTTATAAGTGGATAAAGCTTTTTTTTCATCAATTTAGCGGGCTTTTCCTATTAATTTTGTACTTTTGCGCTCTTGAAATAGTACCTTGTCTTTTACTGTATCAGGGTATGATTCAAATGAACAATATTTTGCTAATAAAATTTTAGGACGTTGAAAATTAAAAAAGTACTAGTGTCGCAGCCTAAGCCTGCGTCAGAGAAATCTCCCTATTACGACATAGCTGAAAAGTATGGCGTTAAAATAGATTTCCGGCCCTTTATTAAGGTTGAAAGTCTTTCGGCGAAAGAATTTCGGCAACAGAAAATTTCGATTCTCGACCACACTGCCGTAATATTCACTTCGCGCCATGCTATTGACCATTTTTTCACTTTGTGTACTGAATTGCGCGTGACAATTCCCGAAACTATGAAGTATTTCTGTGTGACGGAAGCTGTTGCATTGTATATTCAGAAATATGTGCAATATCGTAAGCGTAAGATCTTCTTTGGAGCTACTGGAAAGATTGAAGACCTGATTCCTTCCATCGTAAAGCATAAAACGGAGAAGTATCTCGTTCCGATGTCAGACGTACATAATGACGATGTGAAAAACCTGCTCGACAAGAACAGCATTCAGCATACGGAAGCTGTGATGTATCGCACGGTGAGCAACGACTTTACACCGGACGAGGAGTTTGATTATGATATGTTAGTGTTCTTCAGCCCTGCCGGAGTGACTTCTTTGAAGAAGAACTTCCCGGATTTTAATCAGAAAGAGATTAAGATCGGAACGTTCGGATCTACTACCGCACAGGCTGTACGTGACGCAGGTCTCCGTCTGGACCTTGAGGCTCCTACGGTGCAGGCTCCGTCAATGACTGCCGCACTTGACATGTTTATCAAGGAAAACAATAAATAAACAGAGTGGGTATATATACTTTGTGTAAAGCCGAAAGGCTGAATAGTAAAATTTTGATCGGAAAGATGTTTGAAGGCGGTGTTTCTAAATCGTTTTCCATCTTTCCGATACGCGTTGTATATATGCCTGTCGAGCAGGGCGAGGCTCCTGCCTCCATATTAATCAGTGTATCGAAACGTCGTTTTAAACGGGCGGTGAAACGCAACCGGGTGAAACGCCAGATACGTGAAGCCTACCGGAAGAACAAGTCTCTTCTGGTGGATGAACTGCAACGCCGGGAGCAACGGTTAGCCGTTGCCTTTATCTATCTGTCGGACGAGCTTGTTGCTACTGCCGAGCTGGAAGAGAAAATGAAAATAGCGCTTGCGCGCATCTCCGAAAAACTATTCTCATGAAACCTCATCACTCCCGGATATCTACCGCATGGGTATTCGTTACGGGAATTTTGAGAAAGGTATTTTCCTTCTTCCTGCTTGTTCCCATCTATTTTTACCGGATTTGTATTTCACCCCTTACTCCTCCCTCTTGTCGGTTCACGCCTACTTGTTCAGTGTATGCGCTCGAAGCAATTAAGAAACATGGTCCTATAAAGGGGCTTTATCTTGCTGTGCGGCGTATTCTGCGATGCCATCCCTGGGGTGGTTCCGGTTATGATCCCGTGCCTTGAGACAACTGAAACGAGAAATAGGAAATGAAAAAGAAGGTGACTGATATTTTAGATATCCATACTCATAAACAGGAAGTTGATACCCAAGGAAAATCCATCATCAATTATCCGTTATTGGCAGACTCTCCATTGTATATGCCTCTGGCAGAGAATGTGGAAGTGGCTGTGGGTAGAGGATCTTATTATTCTATCGGTATTCATCCTTGGGAGGTGAGAGAGAGTAATGTCAGTCAGCAATTGAGCTTTCTTCAACAGCAACTGCAGAGAAAGCAGTTTGTAGCTGTAGGAGAGGCGGGGTTGGATAAATTGGCAAAAGCTCCGATGGAGCTTCAGTTAGCGGTGTTTAAGGAACAGGTAAAGTTGTCGGAAAAGCTCGGTTTGCCGTTGATTATCCACTGCGTGAAAGCAATGGAAGAACTGCTGGGTGTGAAAAAAGAATCTCGCCCCCAACAACCTTGGATATGGCATGGCTTTCGTGGAAAACCGGAGCAGGCAGTACAGTTGTTGAAGAAAGGGTTTTATCTTTCTTTTGGAGAATATTATCCCGATGAAACAATACAGATAGTCCCCGATGAACGCCTGTTTTTGGAAACGGATGACAGCTTGCTTGATATTGAAGATATCCTGTGTCAGGCAGCCAGGGTGCGTGGGGTAGAAGTGGAAGCGTTGCGTGAGGTGATTCGCCGGAATATCCAAAATGTCTTTTTTAGGGCGTAAGAGTTGTATCTTCCGAGAAAGAGTCGTACTTTTGTCGCACATGGAATTGAAATACAATAAAAACCAAATAATTAAAGAGTAATACGATGAATTTTGTAGAAGAATTGAGATGGCGTGGCATGTTGCAGGACATCATGCCGGGAACAGAAGAGTTGTTAAGCAAAGAGCAGGTGACTGCCTACTTGGGTATCGACCCGACTGCCGATTCGCTACACATTGGTCACCTTTGTGGAGTGATGATCCTTCGTCATTTCCAACGCTGCGGTCATAAGCCGTTGGCACTGATCGGTGGCGCTACAGGTATGATTGGTGACCCTTCCGGTAAATCGGCAGAACGTAACCTGCTGGACGAAGAAACATTGCGTCACAATCAGGCATGTATCAAGAATCAGCTTGCCAAGTTCCTCGACTTCGAGTCGGATGTACCTAACCGTGCCGAGCTGGTGAACAATTACGACTGGATGAAAGACTTCACTTTCCTCGATTTTGTTCGCGAAGTAGGTAAGCACATCACTGTAAACTATATGATGGCGAAAGACTCTGTGAAACGTCGTCTGAATGGTGAAGCGCGTGATGGATTGTCATTTACCGAGTTCACTTACCAATTGCTTCAAGGATATGATTTTCTTCATTTGTATGAAACAAAGGGGTGTAAGCTCCAAATGGGTGGTTCCGACCAGTGGGGAAACATCACTACCGGTGCCGAATTGATCCGCCGTACCAATGGGGGAGAGGTATTCGCATTGACTTGCCCCCTGATTACAAAGGCTGATGGTGGTAAGTTTGGTAAAACAGAATCCGGAAATATCTGGCTGGACCCTCGCTATACTTCACCATACAAGTTCTATCAGTTCTGGTTGAATGTAAGCGACTCCGATGCCGAACGTTATATTAAAATCTTCACTTCTATCGAGAAAGAAGAAATTGAAGCATTAATTGCCGAACATCAGGAAGCTCCGCATTTGCGTCTTCTCCAGAAACGTCTGGCTAAGGAAGTGACTGTGATGGTTCATTCTGAAGATGATTATAACGCAGCAGTAGACGCATCGAACATTTTGTTCGGTAATGCGACTTCGGAAGCTCTGCGCAAATTGGATGAAGATACGCTGCTTGCTGTATTCGAAGGAGTGCCTCAGTTTGAGATTTCCCGTGATGCATTGGCAGAAGGAGTAAAGGCTGTTGATCTATTCGTTGATAATGCGGCCGTATTTGCGTCGAAAGGTGAAATGCGTAAGTTGGTTCAGGGCGGTGGCGTTTCGTTGAATAAGGAGAAGCTGGCGGCCTTTGATGAGGTAATTACGACTGCCGACCTGCTCGACGAGAAATATCTGCTTGTTCAGCGCGGTAAAAAGAACTATTATCTGCTGATTGCAAAGTAATAATGCACGATTCACTCGATAGAATATAAAAAAATGAACGAAATATTTGGAGGTTTGCTTGCAAATCTCTATCTTTGCACCGCTTTTTAACAGAAAGCACAATGAGTTTGTCCTATGGTGTAATGGTAGCACAACAGTTTTTGGTTCTGTTTGTCTAAGTTCGAATCTTGGTAGGACAACAAGAGAGGCCCTGAAAGAGAATATCTTTCGGGGCTTTTTCTTTTTGTGTGGATACAAAGTCACCTCTTAAGCTAATACGATGATCTACTTATGGTCACGTGCCTACTTCCCGCCTTTTGATGAATCTTTATATGCCTTGAAGAAGTATCCCTCTATTAGGATGTAAGAAATTTGTTATAGCTTATTTGTACGTAATATTGACTGTTTCGATGTTTGCCTTACTCATATTTGAATAGACTTCTATATTGTTAGCAATAATATATTTACAGTTCTATAATAAATCCGAATACCGTTTTTAATAAATAGTGGGAGAGTTTATTAAGAACGGTATCAGAGTTTATTAGAAACTATTTTCAGAGAATTATCAGAATGTTTGTGATTTATATATACAAAATGGGAGAAGATCAGTGCTGATTTTCTCCCATTCGGTTCTTCCATATATGGAAATATATGTTTTGATAATGTGCTATTATGTCTTGATTTTTATATAACTCATATTGCTTTTTTCTTTTTCTGTTCCTCAAAGATACAAAATAAAAAGAGGAAAGTCAATAGCTAATCTTATTTTAATGGCAGTATAAACAGAAAACGTGCACCATTGGTGTAGCTCTTGTCTACTTTAACTTCTCCATGTAACCGTTCGGCTATGGTGCGGCATATATTCAGTCCCAGTCCTGATCCCTGTTTGAACTCATCCAACTTCTTGAAGCGTTCGAACACACTATCCATCTTATCGGCAGGAATGCCCGGTCCGGTGTCGCTGACAGAGAACGTGATTCTGTCGGGATGCTCGGTCAGTGAGCAATGCAGATGGATTTCCCCTTTTTCCGTGTGCTTCTCTGCGTTGGTAAGGAAGTTGATAAGCACTTGTTGCAGGCGTTGTTCATCTGTGGTGATCTGGAAATCGTCTGCCACTTCAGAGGTATAATAGAGTTTCACTCCTTCTGCTTTTCGATCCATTACGGTAGAGAGTATGAGCCTGCACATTTCGTTGCAATGGCAGGAAGTCAGGTTCATGGTGTATTTGCCGCTTTCCAGTGCGGAAAGGTCAAGAATATCGTTGACAAGCGTGGTGAGCAGCTCGGAGTTGTGTTGGACGAGCGAGCTGAATTCTAGCTTTTCTTCATCTTCCAATGGCAGATCCGGGTTGGATAATAATTGTGAGAATCCTACGATGGCATTGAGCGGGGTACGGATTTCGTGGCTCATGTTCTGCATGAAATGAGTCTTCATCTTGTCTGCCTGTTCGGCACGGTCGCGGGCAATCGTCAGTTCTTCGTTCTTCTCTTGCAGTTGTCTGATTGATTTTCTGCGTAGATAAAGGTAGAGTGTGAGGGCTATGGCAAAGAAACAGAAGAATATCAGGATGAATTTCAATATCATCAGCTGGCGTTCGGACTCTGCCTGTTTAGCTACCATAAGACTCTGTGTACGTTCGGTTTCCGCTTTGAATTGTGCAAGCTCCAGGTTACGGTTTCTTAGTAGTAGCTCGTTATTTTCGGCGTTCATCTTCTCGATTTCCACTTGTGATTTTGTTTGTTGCAGTTCGAGCGTTGTCTTTTGCAGGTTTAATTGTGTGTTTTCCAGCTGCAAGGCTTGCGCTTTTCTTTTCAGTTGTTCGTTGCCGATACGCACATTCAGTTCCGACAGGTCGGCAGTCTGTATGAGTTGGTTCAGAGAATCCTGTAAACTCTGGAGCTTCTGAAGCGCCTGGTAAGCGTCTTTGTACTTCTGCTCTTTTGCGTAAATATTTGCCTGAAAAGCTATTCTCTCATGTAAGATAGAGGTGGAGTCGGCGAGAGCATGCGCTTTATCATATTGTTGGTTGAGTATATAATTGTATATCTTCAACTTATTCAGTTCATTCCTTCTGGTTTCACCATGTTTTTCGGTCGCTTTTAAACATTCCTGATAATAGCTTTTGAATTCCTCCTCCCTGTCGAGCGCGTATAAAAGTGTGCATTTGCGCAGCATACAGGCATATTTGTTGGTTGAAGTCTTGGCACACTTGATTCCTTTCTCGGCATTCTCGTAGGCTGCTTCATATTGTTTCAGGTTTTGTTGGAGCATGGATATGTTCCAGTATATATAAGATATATCCTGTTCAGGGAGCTTCTCCTGTGTGTATACCAGTGATTGTTGGTAGTAATCCAGTGCCGTCCGGTTTTCCCTGCGCGCAAAGTAAATGTTTCCCATCATTCGCAGGCAAGTGGAGATACCGTAGGGATAGTCGTCGGCAAATGCCTGTTCTTTGGTCAATTCAGCCTCCTGGAGCGCACGCAGAGTATTACCTGTGTTCATCAGGTAATTAACTTTGTAGATGCTGCCAAAGTAGTAATATTGCAGGTAGTTGTTCTTTCGGGATATCTCCTGAAGCCTGCTGATCGCTTTCTCCAGTAATTCTGTTTTCCCATTATTGAAATAGTAGATTACCGGAATGGTAAGAGCGAGGCATTGTGCCTTTTTATCGTTGATCCGGATGGCTTTGGTATAGATAGTATCAGCTATTTCCAGTCCGGTTGCGTTGTTACGGTGTTTAGTTGCCTCCTCATAAAGTAGATAAAGAGAGTGGTCTATCTTGTACGGATTGTCCTGCGCCTTGGTTGGAAGGAGAGATCCGATAAAGGTGAACAACAAACATATACTGATGTACCTGACTATTTTCATCTTGATTACTATGGATTTACAGTGTTCTTATTGTTTATTTATGGCATTGTTATATTCGTATTCTTTGGCGGGAATCACCCACATCCAGTTGTTGGCGTCTTCCGGGTTGATAGTTACGGCTGCGTTGGTCATGTAGTTTCCTCCGTCTTCGAAGGTGTGGCGTACGATGGTGTCTTTGCGCCGTTTGAAGTCAAACCAGCTGAATCCTTCGCCCCATAGTTCGATGCGGCGGTAGAACTTTATTTCGTCGAGCAGTGCCTGATCGCTCTTGTCGCAAGTATATTGGGGGTCGCGTCCGCTGTCGCGGATCAGTTCTTTCAGTAATTGCCTTGCTTCCGCTTCTTTTGGAGGCGTCAGGTGACAGTTGGCTTCTGCTTCGATGAGATACATCTCCGAACTGCGGAAAAGATTGAAAGGCATGGCACCTACTTTGTCGATACACTTAAATTTGAACGACATATAAGCGTATATTTTTGCCGAAGTATTCAGGTCGGGATACAACCCTTGGGCGTAACTGGTGAGTGCACTTCCGCCCAGACCATTGTTTGTTATACCACCCGTGTTATAAGTATATTCGAGCGGATCGAGAAAAAGTCCCCTGCGGATATCACTTTCCGGTAATGCATCGTACAGTTCACGGTTGATACAGGCCGGATAAGTGCATACAAGAGTAGAGGAGGAGTTGTATGCAAGGCGTGCGGCGAGGGATGAGTTTCCCAGCGATTCTTCTTCACTGTCATAGATACTCCATATCCATTCGCGGTTGACGGTACTGAATCCGTCGAAATATTCATCGGCATTCATAAGCGGATAACCGGCACGTGCCAGTGCAGCGTAATGGGCAGCAGTACTCCAATCCTCACGGGTGAGTGCGGCACGGGCATAGGTGGCGTAAGCGGCATTCACATTGATTTTGTGATTCTCGTCTTCTTTACGGGCAATTCCGGATGCCTGATAATAGGCGATGGCCTGGTTAAGGTCGTTGTAAATCTGTTCGTAACAGGTCAGCATAGAAGAAAGAGGACAGTCGCCGGTAGAAGATGTATTGAGCCGGAGAACCACCCCGTCAGCACTGCCGTTTTGCGAATCACACCAGCGTGGCGAGTAGAACTGCAGCAGTTGCAGGTAACAATAGGCACGGTAGGTTAGTGCCTGCGCATAGATATATTTGAATTTATGACTACCTTCGGGGTCGACATAGTTTATAATAGCGTTGGCATTACTGATTACTTTGTAGTAATAATGCCACATATACTCCGTGTAACCACTGGTAGGTATGGCATGAGAAGCCCCGTTGAATATCGTATAGAAATTGTTGCGGGGACAATACATGTCAGCCCCCTGATATTCGGCATACATCAGTTTGACAGATCCTTCACCGTTGAATGACACGCCATCGAGTTTATTAGTAGGGTAAGTGGTTTTCATCAACTTCTCCAATCCGCTGACAGCATAGGCAGCGTACGCTTCATCCTTGAATAAATCGGCAGGAGATACCTGATTGGTAGGGGCGGTATCCAGATAGTCGCTGGCGCAGGAGTAACACAACAGCGTCAGGAGCAGGCAGAATCCTATGGAGTGATTCAGGAATTTCATGTGTATGGCTTTTTTCTTCATAAGGCTATAAGTTAATGTTGACTCCGAACGAGAAAACACGGGCGATACTCGTATAATTGTTGACGATTCCGTCAAAGGTCTGTACCGGGTTCAGCCCTTTGCGTTTGCTGAACAGGGCGACATTCTCTATGGCAGCATGTAAGCGGATGCCGCCGAGTGTCAATCGTTTGCTCCATGTGGCGGGCAGGCGATAGGAGAGGGTGATGTTCTTGATGCTTAGATAGTCGCCGCTTACAATATAGCGTGTAGATGCTTTCTGACTGTTATATCCATTGATCGTTGCATCCAGATTCACTTGCGGAATACCCGATGGATCGAGACGGTTGGGCGATGTGGGCGTCATGCCTTCGGGGATTGCTGTCCATGCATTCAGTAAATCGGGAGTCAATGAATGTACGCCTACCGATGTCAGAGTCTGATAAGGCTGGTCGAAAACTTTGGAACCGCAACTGAAAATCATCAGGGCGGACAAAGTCAGGTCTTTCCAGCGGAGAGAGGTGTTGACCGAGCCGTTTATCTTCGGTAACGAACTGCCCGACCAGTCTTTGCGTGCATATCTCGGGTCGCCTGTATAATATTGCCCGTTGATGTCCACCCAACTGTCTGTCGGAATCGGATTTTTGCCCTCGGTGTTCTCTTCTCCGTTTACGGGTGTTTTTCCATCCTCTCCGGCAATGTAATAGGCGTTGAAATCCGGCAGATATACACTGCGACCTGTCATCTGGTCTACGCCAGCATACTGGTACAGCCAGAATTCATAAATACTGTGTCCCTCTTTGAACTTCTGGAAATCTCCGTTCGTAATTCCCTCTTCCCGATCTTTATCCGGCAGTTTTCCGATCTTGTTTTTCACTTTGGAAAGGTTCAGACCTACATTCCATTCCCATTCCCGATTGCGGATGATATCCCCGTCGGCAGAGAATTCCCATCCTTTATTGGAAACGTCTCCAATGTTTCGCCAGACGGTGGAAAGACCAGTCGATGAGTCAGTGGCACCGGCAGATAGCGGTTGGATAAACTTGAACAGCAAGTCGTCCGAATGCTTGTTATAGTATTCGAAACTTAGGTTCACACGGTTGAAAAGACGAGTTTCCAGACCGATATTCAGCGAAGAATTCGTTTCCCATTTCAGTTCCGGGTTTTCGTTCTGCACTTTGTAGTAAGCGGCTTCCCCACCGTTGACGGCAGAGCCGTAGAGAGACATCCACTGGTACAGGCCGTTGCTGCTTCCGAAGTTATCGTTTCCCACTTGCCCGTAAGAAACCCTTAACTTGAGACGGTTCAGCCACGACACGTTTTTCAGGAACGCTTCGTTGGAAAGCATCCAGCCGACACCTATGCTCCAGAAGTTACCCCAGCGATGATCTGTATGAAAGATGGAGGAACCGTCACGCCGGAAAGAAGCCTCGGCAAAATAAGTTTCGTTGTAGTCATACCGGGCCCGTGTGAAGTAACCCTCTGTACGATAGGTGTCCTTATACCCCTCACTGTAAGTTGTGGTGGTGAAATTCGAAAGTTCGTCTATTCCGGGGAAACTCTCATTCTTTTTCTGTATGGCGTCGAAATTAAGCTTGTAATCATAGTTCTCGTGCCCCACCATCCATTCTACGAAATGCCTGCCAAACTGGTGTTTCCATGCCAGTAGCTGTTGCAGGGTATATTCCTTATATTCCTGATCGATCTTGCTGATAAAACCAGTGTCCTTGTAAGCGCCTATTTCCGCATTTCCGTATTGGCTATCCTCGATATTGCGCAGGCTGATATTGCCTTTCAATGAGAATGTAAAATCGCGTAGGAAAGAAACGTCCACATAGGCATTTCCTTGCAAGGTATTGGCAGCGTTCCACAACTTGTTCTTTTCGCTTTCCCACAACAGATGGCGTCCATTGCTGGCGGCATCCGATTCCGAACGGCTTTCCGAACCGTCATCATATTGTTTTCCGCCTTCTTCGTTCAGGATATAATCTCCTTTGGAATGAAGCAATGAGCCGTCGCTGGCAAATACATCTTCTGTATAGTGAAGGTGCACCGGATAGATCGGTGCTATTCTCCGTGCAAAGTAAAATGCATTCGACAGGTTATTGGATTGTGCACTTCCGGCGGCTCCTATATCCCAGTTTGTTTTCTGGTGCGTGCCTCCGAGCGACAAGCCCGTCTTGAGCCATGGGCGTGGGGTGAAGTCAGCGTTGAGTGAGCCGCAAAGACGATTGAAATCACTTCTCCTGGTATATCCGTCTTCATTAAGATAGCCTAGCGAGAAACGGATCCGGTTCTTTTCATTGCCGGATTCTCCGCTTAGGTTGTATTCCTGGCGGTGACCGTTACGTGTGTAGGGAGAATACCAGTCGAGATCGTCCTTATATCCGTCCAGTATCCGGGCGTCGGATACCAGATGACCGTTTGCGTCGAAAAGAGCATTATCGGCTTTGTTATAGATGTTGATTCCTACTTTGCTGATAATGTCATTGTTGGTGGCGATGGTCGCTTCTTCGGGGCTACTGCCGTTGCTGATAAGCTGGTTGCGATAGCCCTGCCACATCGTTTCCATGAATTGATTGGCATTCATACGCTCGTAATCACCCTGTCCACGCGCGCTGAAGCCGTGGCGAATGTCCAGTTGAAGGGAAACTCCCTGTTTCTTCGCCTTTTTGGTAGTAATTAAAATCACGCCATTCGAAGCCCGGCTACCATATAATGCGCATGAAGCAGCATCTTTCAGTACGCTGACACTTTCTATGTCTGCCGGATTAAGATCGGTGATCCATCCCGTATAGGGCATACCGTCTACCACGTAAAGCGGCTTATTGCTTCCGTTCACCGAACTGTATCCCCGGATCCGGACTTCCGCTTCGATGCCAGGCTGCCCCACTCCGTCAATTATTTGTAGCCCCGGTACTGCTCCGTTGAGCACGGAGATAACAGAACTGACCGGACGCATTTCGATTTGCTTACTGTCCACTACGGAAACAGCCCCGGTAATTGATCTTTTGAGGGCAGTGCCATACGCCACCTGCACTACTACTTCATCCAGTTCGTTCACGTTCGGACGCAACCGGATTTCCATCATATTATGCCGGGCAGGCACTTCGATGGTTTGGTATCCTATGTAAGAAATAACCAGCATTTGCTGTCCGGGGAGGGCTTGTTGAAGGGTAAACTTTCCATCCAGATCTGAAATACAGCCTTGCCGACTGCCTTTCACTGTGACGGAAGCACCTGTCAATGGTTCCCGGCTTTCCTCATCAATGATGATTCCTGTTATATTTTTTGTTTGGGCAAAAGCTAGGTTAATGGATAGAAGCATGTAAATACATATCACTCCTATCTTTATTAAAGTATCTTCTGTCCGTCCTTTAATAATTGTCATAAGTTGTATATCTTGACGTATTTGTTGATTTTGCTTGCTTATTTAAACATTTACAAAACTAATATATTATAATTAGTGTTATAATACATTGCCTCCTATTTATGCAATTTTAACGGTGTAGACTGCTAATTATTAGCTGAATTGGCAAATTAGATACTTTTTCTTGTTCTATATTTTATATTATTTGTTCTTGCGGCTCGAGAGATAGAGGCTTCTTTCTTTTTTTCATTGCATTAAGTAGAAATCTCTCCCAAAACGTATTATAGTTCGTTAAAAAAGTGTACATTGCACAGATTCTGGACATTTTTGGTGGATAATTGGAACAAAATTGCAAGGTAAACCCGTTTTCTTTTGCTATTTTTGCATCGTGTACGTAAACGAAGTGCACGTAGAAAGAGAACTTATTCAATAACTATAAATAAATAAGGTATGAAAACGAACTATGAAATTCGCTATGCTGCGCATCCGGAAGATGCAAAAAGTTATGATACAACAAGAATCCGCAGAGATTTCTTAATCGAAAAGATATTTGTCCCCAATGAAGTAAATATGGTATATTCCATGTACGACCGTATGGTGGTAGGTGGTGCGCTTCCGGTAGGAGAGGTGCTGACGCTCGAAGCGATTGATCCGCTGAAAGCTCCGTTCTTCCTCACCCGTCGCGAAATGGGTATCTACAATGTCGGCGGTCCCGGTATTGTGAAAGCAGGCGACGCAGAGTTCGAACTGGACTATAAAGAAGCTCTTTATCTGGGTTCGGGCGACCGCGAAGTGACTTTCGAAAGCAAAGACGCTGCTCATCCTGCTAAATTCTACTTCAACTCACTGACTGCACATCGCAATTATCCCGACCGTAAGGTGACGAAAGCCGATGCCGTAGTAGCCGAAATGGGTTCTTTGGAAGGTTCCAATCACCGCAACATCAATAAGATGTTGGTGAATCAGGTGTTGCCTACCTGCCAGTTGCAGATGGGTATGACGGAACTCGCTCCGGGAAGTGTGTGGAACACAATGCCGGCACACGTACACAGCCGTCGTATGGAAGCCTACTTCTATTTCGAAATTCCCGAAGATCATGCTATCTGCCACTTCATGGGTGAGGTAGGTGAGACGCGTCACGTATGGATGAAAGGCGATCAGGCCGTTCTTTCACCCGAATGGTCAATCCACTCGGCTGCTGCTACTCACAACTATACCTTTATCTGGGGAATGGGTGGCGAGAACCTCGACTACGGCGATCAGGACTTCTCGTTGATTACAGATTTGAAATAACAACTACAATAGTTTTCCTAATTTAATAACAAAAAGAATTATGAATCAGTTTTTGAATTTTTCTTTGGAAGGTAAAGTAGCTCTCGTTACAGGTGCTTCTTATGGTATCGGATTTGCTATTGCTTCTGCATTTGCAGAACAAGGCGCTAAAATTTGTTTTAACGACATCAATCAAGAGTTGGTAGACAAAGGTATGGCTGCTTATGCTGCAAAAGGTATCAAAGCTCACGGTTACGTATGCGACGTGACAGACGAACCGGCTGTTCAGGCGATGGTTGCTACGATTGCAAAAGAAGTAGGTACAATTGATATCCTTGTAAATAACGCAGGTATTATCCGTCGTGTTCCTATGCACGAGATGGATGCTGCTGATTTCCGTCGTGTAATCGACATCGACTTGAATGCTCCGTTCATCGTTGCTAAGGCTGTTTTGCCGGCTATGATGGAAAAACGTGCAGGTAAGATCATCAACATCTGTTCTATGATGTCTGAATTAGGTCGTGAAACTGTATCTGCTTACGCTGCCGCTAAGGGTGGTTTGAAGATGCTGACTCGCAACATCTGTTCTGAATATGGTGAATACAACATCCAGTGTAATGGTATCGGCCCGGGTTACATCGCTACTCCGCAAACTGCTCCTCTTCGTGAGCCGCAGGCAGACGGAAGCCGTCACCCATTCGATTCATTCATCTGCGCTAAGACTCCTGCCGGTCGTTGGTTGGATCCGGAAGAACTGACAGGTCCTGCTGTGTTCCTTGCTTCTGAAGCTTCTAACGCTGTCAACGGCCACGTTCTTTATGTAGATGGTGGTATTCTTGCTTATATCGGAAAACAACCGAAATAATATAAGATAGAAGAGATTCCGGTAAGGTGATAGAATGGCAAAGAGCATCCTCTTTTCATCTGTCACCTTATTTTTTATTATTCCTTTTACAGGAGCTATATGGCCGATTTATTGGACATATATGCCCAACGTGTTGAACATATAGCTCCAATACGTTGGATATATATAGCTGACGCGTTGGATCTATATATCCAACATGCCGGATATAATAGCCTCTGATTTGTAAAGTATATGTTATTCATTCAATGTAGACTAATTATGAGAAAGATATTAATTCTGTTTGCTGTAGCCTTGATCGGTTTTGCTTCCTGTGCCGACAGCAAGCAGTCAATGACAGTCACAGTGACCAATCCTTTGGCTCTTGAACGGGCAGGGGAGATGGTTGAAGTGCCGATGAGCGATGTGGTCGCTAAATTGAAACTGGCGGATACGGCACAGATTGTGGTGCTTGACGTCGACGGTCAGCAAGTGCCTTATCAGGTGACGTATGATGAGAAGGTGGTCTTCCCCGTTACGGTAGGGGCAAACAGTGCGGTTACTTATACCATTCAACCGGGCACACCGGCACCTTTCGATGTCATTGCTTGCGGTAAATACTACCCCGAACGTCTGGACGACATTGCCTGGGAGAATGATCTTGGCGGATTCCGTGCTTATGGTCCTGCTTTGCAGGCTCGTGGAGAACGTGGTTTCGGCTACGATCTTTTTACGAAGTATAACACTACGGAGCCGATTTTGGAATCTCTGTATGCTGAAGAGCTCAATCCTGAAAAGCGTGCCAAGATAGCCGAACTGAAAAAGACAGACCCGAAAGCCGCTTCCGAATTGCAGAATGCCATCTCTTACCATATCGATCATGGATACGGTATGGATTGCTATGCCGTAGGACCCACCTTGGGCGCCGGCGTTGCCGCTTTGATGACAGGTGACACTATTATCTATCCTTACTGCTATCGCACACAGGAAATCCTTGATAATGGTCCGTTGCGTTTCACGGTGAAGCTGGAGTTTAATCCGCTGGTGGTCCGTGGAGATTCTAACGTGGTGGAAACACGCGTCATCTCCTTGGATGCAGGTTCTTATCTGAATAAAACAGTTGTTTCATATACTAATTTGAAAGAAGCAATGCCGGTAACTACGGGACTTGTGTTGCGTGAACCGGACGGTGCGGTTGTGGCAGATGCTGCAAATGGCTATATCACTTACGTAGATCCTACAACTGACCGTAGCGGTGCAAACGGTAAGATATTTGTCGGTGCTGCATTCCCTGCACAGGTAAAAGAGGCGAAAGTGGTTCTTCTTTCCGAAAAGGAAAAGAAAGATCGTGGCGGCGCCGACGGTCATGTGCTCGCTATCAGCGAATATGAGCCGGGTTCTGAATATACTTATTACTGGGGATCTGCCTGGGATAAGGCTGCTATCAAGACTCCGGATGCCTGGAATAAATATATGGCTGAATATGCGCAGAAATTGCGTACTCCGTTGGCGGTGGCATATTAATTAATCCTGGGAAAGATGTAAAACATACTAATTTCCCTGATTAGGGGGCGATTATTTGGTAGAACATGGGTAGCACATAGAAAGAGATAATACTGAAAATATATGTGCATGAGTATTGTGGGAGTAAACAATATGGTAGCGAAAAAGTATATCAGATTACTCTTGCCCAATCATAAAAAGGAACAGCCGTTTTATCACAAAACGGCTGTTCTAAAATAATTAATGTAAAGCTAAATCTTCCTTAAGGGACTATACGATTTAACTTGTTGAAGCGCGCTCGCTTTATACTATCCAAAACAATGTTATTTCAAGGACTTCTGCATCGTAAAAGTGGGGAACAGAATCGGGTATCCCTGATAACTGCTGCCTTTGAAGAATCCGATGACAAAGAATAAGCCCGCATCGTCATAAGTCAGCGTGACCACTCCGTTTTTGATGGAGGGAACCAGAGCAATATCTGCGCTTAAATATAAACCTCCACCCTGATCTGCGGCAATGAGGTATCCGGACATTCCGGATGTACTTATAGGTTGGGCAAGAGGAGTGGTAACTACAAATTCGCCTTTGTCATAAACGGCGGTCAATTCCATCGTTAGACCCTCTGCAAGCATATCCATTGGAACGGTAATCAGATATTCACCCTCCGTCTTACTCTCCTCGACTGTTGTACCGGCTAATGAGAACAAACCGGAGATTCCGAAATCTTCTCCTATGACTTGTGTTTCTCCATTCCATCTACCCATGTAATCGGTAACACTGCATTGTATGACTGTGTATTCCACTTCACGATTGTTCATCTTGGCCTTGAAGGAGGCGGTGCGGCGACTGTCTGTCGTATTCTCCTGCACAGACAGCTTGAATCCGGTATCTGTCACTTCTCCTGCTATCCATTGCTTGGCACTTTCAGGAATATCTAGTTCAATAGGGAATGTTCCGGATGTCTCCACAAACACGTCACCTGCAATGTCTCTTACAAATAGCTTTGTTTCGTTTTGATTATAGATCCACACGGCACCTTGCTGTAAAACGGCTACCTTCCGGTTTGTTTGGCCATCTGACAGTATGATAGCAGCGGTACGGCTCGGATATCCTGCATTCACGTCCACTGTTACTGTCACTTTCTTATCCGTAATCTCCTTTATCCGGCACCAGTTAGCATCTACACTGGCTTTTATTTCCGCACCTTCGGATATAAACTCTATGGTTGCTTCACCCCCTTTAGCCGACAAATCGATATTGGTGGACTGGATGATCTCAAACTTCGGCGTAGGAATCAGATGGTCATTTTCTTCATCAGAGCATGCAGCCGCTATCGCTAAGCCACACAACGCCAAGCATAATGCATATATATTCTTTATTCTCATAACCTTTTATTGTTTAACCATTTTTTTTACGTAAGGGATTTGGAAAACACTTTGGTGTGTCTTAAAGTCATAAGCGATGAATGAATCTGTATTACCCCATACTCCGTTATCTTTAAAGTTAATGACACCATTATTGTCATTGATGCCAACCATTCCGGCTCCGGACAGATTGGTAAGGTTTCCGCCAGCAGCAAGCCCCCAGACACACAGATAAACATTACCGTACAGAGGTTGCGTCTGAAGAGTTATCCTGCCGTAGGCAGCATCATAAGTCATCAGAATGTCGGTGGGAAATCCTTTCATGATATAGAGTGTGTTGAAAGGATCGTTTTCTACGCGACTAAGAGTAACTTTTTTCGTACTGTTGTAATAAAACATGTACGTTCCCAGGTATTCATCGTATGGCTTATATCCTTCCGGAATGAAGGCTTCCATGGCTATATCTCCATTAACGTAGGCCTTTCTTTCTTTATCCCAAGTCAGTGACTGCATCTGCGCATTACCCAAATCTATCGGTTCGTAGAACTTGATTCCATCTGTGGTGTAGACAAACGGAAGATCTTCTTGTGTACCGTCTTCGTGGGTTAGCACAAATTTGTGGTACAGTTGTTCCACGTCATATTTCTTTTCAGTTCCTACTTTTACATCATACAGGGCAGGGGACGCCTCTTTGGAAACTGCCTTGACTTCGTCCAAATACTCTTTCCATGTTTTGTTTTCGGGCAGTGGAGTCATCAGCATCGTTGTACCGGTCTTTTTACCTTTGAGCATCACTTTCTCCGGAGTACACTCCAATATGAGGAATTCATAATCGCCCTCCATTCCTTTACCCGAACTACCGATACCCAAGTTATTGAGAGGCTCGGAGAACAGGTGGAATATCTCATTGTAGCTATCGAAAGTCAATGTCGGACCTGTACTCTGCTTTACGTCATACAGGCTGGTCACTTTCTTGTCGCTGGCAAAGAGGTCGCATGACACCGTTGCGTTCTTCTTATCGTCGAAAGAAGTCAGAATGGTGTATCCTCCATACATTTTTGTGGGAGAGGGGTAATATTCAATCACCCATCCGTTTTTGGCACTTTGCAATATGTTTAAGTCTTCTTTGATGGCTTTATTGATGCGCTCGGATGCTGTCTCGTTAAACAACTCATCCACTTCGGGAGAGCATGCCGCAAAAACAAATACGGCCAGCAGAAGGCTGATGTTATATAAATGTTTCATATAGTTCATACTTTTAATCGTTTAGGTTTACCAAATCCAAGTTTGTAATTTCCGAAGAACGTCTTTGAACGATGTCTCGCAGGCTATCCAAATCGATGTTCCACGTTTCTGCCATATAGGTACGTGCCAGTTCAAGCTTTTGCTCAATGTAGGGGGCTCCATCACCGGCAATCTCAATCTGCTCATTCCACCAAGCCTCATCGTGAGTGACAAAGTTGGATATCGTTTCGGCAAAGTCTTCATGCACTTCGTTGCTGGCATAAGCTGTGATGAATCCTCTTCTCAAAGCTTCTTCATCTGTGTAGTTCACCCAGCTTCCCCCCGTATATTTACCGGTGGATATTTCATAAAACTCCTGTGGAAACTCTATTGTCTGGTGCAATATATGCGCAAATTCATGGTGCATGGTTTTGAAATACCAGAAGTTAAGCACTTCTATGTCCGGGTTGTCCGGATCAAGAGCATTTACGTTGTACAGCGTGACTTTCAATCCGCCCTCTGCCGTACCCAGCACAATTTGCCCTTCTTCATAAGCCGGAGAACCGATTAAGTGAATCATCTTCGGACCGTATGTGCAGATAAATTCCCGATCGTTGTTCATCACTTCGATGTAAGCGTCGATCCATAGGAACTTCACCAACTTGGCTATGGCTACGGATTTGCGAAATTCAGCCGGCACCAAATTATATTTTTGGTCGGATTCATGGTCTTCCAGCCGGTATTTGAAGTCTACGTTATAGGGATATACGTAGTTGTTCAGTAGCCAGTTGTCAAATTCTGCTCTTTGGATGGCAGTACCTTCAAAGATACTCCGATCGTCCAGATCGTCTTCACTGCAAGCACTTAGCCCGCAAATGGCAAACAGGATGATAGTTATATATTTAAAATAGTTCATACGTATTCTCTTTTTTAATTGTTTCTAGGATTAGGTTGCATTCCCGCATTGATAACGTCTTGAGGCAATTGGATGGCACGCCGTGGGTCGTCTTTCTTCAATACGGTAGACGAGCTTGTGGCGTGGTTGTGAGAAAATTCAATGCCATAACGTTTCAGGTCATACCAGCGTATTCCCTCTTGGATTCCACCCAGGCGGCGTAACTGGAGAATCAGTTGTATCAGGTTCTCTTCCGTTCCGGCTGCCACGGTGAATCCTTCAGGGTTCAGTTTCTTCTTTACGCTCCGTTGATCACGTGAATCAATTTTTGCAGGAGCATACGGAAGGGCGTCGTAATATTCATTTAAGGCAGATAGTGTCAGGTCGGTTCCCGTATCTTGACTCATATCGCTGTTGTATACTATCCACTGATTGATGTCGGCCAATGCTTGTGCATAGTTATGCTTTCCCACTGCATAGGCTTCCGCGCGACAAAGGAGTGTTTCGTCACCGCTAAACGTCACATTTACTGCGTGGTTGAATCCGATGCCGTTTGCTTTGTCCGTATATTCAAAATACGTTATCAGCTTTGGGAATGGATTCTTTTGCTGGTTGGCGCCAATGAAGTACAGCAATCCTGAACCGCCTCTCCAGCTCCAGGGACCTTGGGTGCCGATCGTCTCCGTATTGTATATCTCTATCCCGTGGGCATAGCGCTCGTATATGCTATATGGTCCGGCTATGTAGGCCCATTCCGAATAAACCGGGGATATCAACAAGTTGGCAGCTACTTTTTCCGAAATATATTTGGATGCGATATCTTCTACTTGGCTCAACTCTCCGAAGTCTTCCGTCCAGTGCCGGAGAGAGGTGACGGGATTGCTTCCCAAGACGGCGTCGGCGTGTTCTATCACTTTGTTCCATTTCTGGTAAAAGAGGTAGAACCGTGCGGCGAATGCATTGGCTGCTTTTTTGTTGAAATGGTATTTGGGAACACTATAGATGGCATCTCTGATTAAGGGTAATCCTTTTGTGATATCTTGTTCTATTTGTTCATATGTCTGTGCCAGTGTACCTCGTTCATACTGAACGAATACCTCCTTTTCGGGTGTTGTGCAGTAAGGTATCCCCAGCTCCTTGTCTGCTGTCTGCGGATTATAGGGCATGCAGAAAATATTTGCCAGTACGAAATGCGCATACGCCCTGCACACTAGCGCTTCCCCTTTCTGGGCGGACAAGTTATCGGGGTCTCCCAATTCTTCAATGCTTTTCAATGCTTGGTTGGCCGAAGCAATGGCCTTGTAGCATGATTCCCACAGATCGTAAGGGCAATCGCTGGATTCCCTGTCTGTGGGGTCTTCCCATAAGTAGGTCTCTTCCTGTAATTTCATGTCATCAAACCGGGCACCGTTGTCCATCACATTGTCAGAGGACATTTCTGCTATAAAAAACGGTGACCTGTCCGGATAGGCGGATACCAATAAGGTGGTGATCTTGTCACCTTTGTCAATTTCCGTGCGGCTGTCGGGAACCGTGTCAAGAAAATCGCTGCATGACGACACGAATACCGATATTGAAGCAACCAGCAGGATATAAAGTATATTCTTTTTCATAATGTATTGTCTCCTGTTAAATTCCTAATCTTAAAGTCAAAGTAAATTGTTTAGCCATAGGTACAGCCACCCCACCTGTATTGAAGAACTCCGGATCTTGTCCGTTGAGTTTGTCGTCCGAGTAAATCAGGAATAGGTTAGTACCCTGAAGTTTTACTGAAGCCGTAGACAGCCCTACCCGATTTGCCCATGACTTGGGGAAATCATACGATAATGAAATTTCTTTCATACGAATGAAGTCTCCCTTTGCTATCCGTTCGGTAGAATAGTTGTATGCGTTGTAAGCGCGGCTTAGTCGGGTGTCTTGCGTGTTCATTCGTTTATCAGCAATGGAGGGAATGTTGGTGGTTTTTTCATCTCCGGAAGTCATCCACCGGTTCTTGAATTCCTTGGGTGTAGCATCCAAATCTGAATATTTATTGTGGAAAGCCGGGTCTAGGCGTATCACATTGCCGAAAGAATATGTGATGAACACATTTAGCTTGATCCCTTTGTAGGAGAACACGTTGCCGAAGCTACCGGTGATGGTGGGATCGGTTGAGCCTTCGTATATCAAATGGGCTTTGTGGTCACGGTCCTGAAAGTTAATGTCGCTTGTCGTCAGTTTACCGGATTCATTGATGAACGTTGGTACACCCTCTTCGTTTAGTCCTTGGAAATCCATTGAGAAAAGGCTGCGCACCGGATAACCCTCTAAAGCAAATCCGCTGCCGCTGATCATCTCCATAACGGTAGAATTGGATTTGAGATCGGTGACTTTATTTTTTGCTTTGGAGAAGATGAAATCCGTATTCCATTTGAAATCCTTTGTCACTATGTTTTGTGTCGACAAGGTAAATTCCACTCCATGTGACCGCATACTGGCCATATTGGCATACTTAGAAATCTGCCCTCCAACGCCGACTGTATTTACGACACCTATCAGGTCATAGTTATTGCGACGGTACCAGTCGAAGGCTACATTGATGCGATTGTTGATGAAACCTATATCTGCACCTATGTTCAATTCATGCTTTTTTTCATAAGTCAGTCCGTTGTTTTCCAACTCTTTAATTTGCAGTCCGGACTCTTGGACATTTGCGGTGGGTCGCCACGGATTATAGCTATTGATAATTGCCAGTGAATTACTCACATTAGCCGGTCCTCTGTCTGCCGTCAGGGAGTAGGAGGCTTTCAGTGTGAAATTAGAGAGTGTGGGGCGCAGACTTTCAAACCATTTTTCTTCGTGCATGTTCCATGCACCGGATATGTTCCATGTAGGAAGCCAGCGCGCAGCGCGGCTTTTCCCCAGTTTGTTGGATCCTTCATAACGAAGTGTGCCGTTAATGGTATATTTGCCTTGGTATGAGTAGGTAGCTGTTCCGAAGAAAGCCACTTCCCGCGAACGGGTTTCATCCACAGTATAATAGTTAGAATTTTCCTCGTTCGCTTGTTTGAAATAGAGATAGTCATAGGCCGGCAATAGTCCCATGCCATATTGCATACCTACTCCGTTGAACCAAGTTTTGTTGCGGTTGGTGGAGTTTACTTCCATACCTGCAAAGACGTTCAGGATGTGATTTTCGTTGAATACGTCGTTGTAGCTTACAGTGCCACGGAAGTCAAAGCTGTTCATGGCATATTTTGTTTCGCGATAGAACCCGCCGACGGGCATCACACTTTCTGGAAGTGTGTTCACCTTGTCAGGGTCGGTATATAGCCACGGATTGGCTTTCTGCATCGTGGCATCATCCATAGCGCGGTATGCCCATGCCTGATTGGAGTAATCTTTCACATAATGGTCTTGAGTCGTAGTAGAATATTTGTAAGCACCCAGGGCAGACAGTTCTACTTTATGAATAGGTTTCCATTTCAGTTCTGCCTGAAACTTCATATCTACTACATGAAGATCCATATAGTTATTTTCCAATTCATTAAAGATATTGAACGGGGCATAATTGCGTACATAATACTCATTTGGATCCATTGTGCGTGAAGTATTCAGCGCAAACGAATAGGGATTGATGTCGAAGTCGCGTTTCACTTCTCCGTTTACGGGGTCCGACTGCGAACCTAAAGCTCCCGGTGCTTCCTGTTTACGGTAAGAAGCATTGCCAATCAGATTCAATGATACTTGTTTTGAAACATTGTAGAGTGCATTGATATTGGCGGTATAGCGTGAAACTTTGCTTTTCTTTGACCATCCCGGATCTATCATGGCACTAAGTGAGGTGTAATAGGATGCTTTTTCCGTACCGGTGGACATACTGACGGCATGGTTCTGGGATATATTGTTACTGAACAACAGGTCAAACCAATCCGTATTGTTATATTCCGCTTGTTCGAGGAAGGCAATGCGTGCTTCCGGTGTATTTTCCAATCCGTAAGTCCCGTTTGTAGCATTATACTGGTTGATGAGATGATACATTTTGCCATATACTCCACTGTTAGAAGCACGGTACGAATCAGAGAAGTTCAAGTAGCCGGCTGCTTCCAAGTCCCTGTAAACACTCATTTGCTCTTGAGAATCCATGATGTTGAAGTTCCGGTACTGCGGCTTCAGGCGCATCGTAAATTCACCGGTGTAATTGATTTTGTTGGTCCCGGCTTTTCCTTTTTTGGTGGTGACTACGATGACGCCCGCCATGGCTCGTGCACCGTAAATAGAAGTAGCCGATCCGTCTTTCAATATCTGAAAACTCTCGATGTCGTCGGCATTCAAACCTGCAATGGCCGAACTGATCAATGTTTCCGCATTACCGGAGGATAAATCATCAGCTCCTACTTCCGTCACATCTTCCATGATAACCCCGTCTACTACCCACAGAGGCTTTGAGCTACCATAAATGGAGGTGGCACCACGAACACGAATCTTCGGTGCTGTACCGAATGTTCCTGATACATTTTGGACAGATACACCGGCTGCCCGTCCTTCTAAGGCACGGCTGACATCTGCGAGACCATCTAGCTTGGCATTTTCGGCCGAGATCTTTGTGGCCGCTCCCGTAAACAATCGCTTATCCATTTTCTGCATACCGGTGACGACAACTTCTTGCAGTATTTCCGCATCAGGCTTCATTACTACTTTCATTGTCCCTGGCTTAATGGAAACTTCCTCCGTTTTCATGCCGATGTAGCTGATTTTCAAAGTCCTTGCAGAACTTAATACTATTTTATATATTGGGGAATAATAGTCAATACTATTTCCTAAGTGTCAAACTATCAAAATGATATTTACATCCCTTTTATTTGTAAGTATGCTTCAAACGTATGTATCCTGACCTTTTTTTCTATATCGAATATTTATAGAAAAATGAATGTTGCCCATAATTGTATTTCTGTCGCATAATGATAGGGATGTTCCTCTTTTACTACCATTTCAGTATCTTCTAGTTTTTATCGCTTATTTTTATATTTTGGGAAACGTATTCAATACCTAAAGTCGGTATTTTTCATCCTTATTTATTATTTTACTAGTCTTCCAAATCTTAATTCCATTAAAAATACCAATACTTATTTTCTATATAATTAAACTTCTATTTAGTGGCAATTTTTTTCTCAATTTCCGCAAAGAAAACGTTTGGTTTTATTAATAATAGCAATATGTTGTTTGAAATTGATTATAAACTTTCTTTGGGATATAGCATATATAAATTGGCTTTCAAATTATCTTGCAAGTAAATTGGTGATTTTTTATTGTTTTTGTTTTGTTTTTAATAAAATGTGCTTATTTTTGCAAAAAGCATACAAGCGAATAAACAACTATTATATTAACCAAATATTTAGGGAGCGTATGAAAAAAAGATTTGTGTTGTTATTGGCCTGCTTATTGGCAGGAGTCAGTCTAGCGATTGCCCAAACACCTAAAACAATCACAGGCTTTGTCATTTCGGAAGAGGACAACCAGCCTGTTGTAGGGGCATCCGTACTAGTAAAAGGTACGTCTATAGGGACTACCACTAACATGGATGGAAAGTTTACTATTAGCAATGTACCAAGTTCTGCAAGAACTATGTAAATCAGCTACATCGGTATGAGAACACAAAAAGTTTCCATCAAATAGAAAATGTTGAAAGATTTTATGAAGCTGAATGTTTGGGAAAATTAACTTGTAGTTGCAAGTATGGCAAGAGTGGATAAATGTTTTTTATCAGTGCAGCCGACTGTTTGGCGGCAGCAAGTGGTAAAACTAGAGGGTCTACCCAATATAGTTATGGATTGAAAGGAGGATCTCTCGGAGTATCTATTTAAAATCTACCTGGTACTTTGGGTATAGGTTGTGAGCTAGATAAGAATTAGCGCAGAAAAAGATTCAATACGACCAATTGTATATTAAATCGCCCTATTTTTCAAAATATGTAACCTTCCGCAATTGGGGCGGGGAAAATCGCAAAATTTGCCATCAAGGGATTCGATAAATGTTATAATAGCAGTTTATCGTTCATTTTTTTATGTTGTCTGATATGTTTCTTTAAATGGAATGCCTTGTATTTCACCGGAAAATGATTACGAAAGGTTCTTCATTTATATATATCAACGATTTATTACGGGAAAATCTGATAAATGGAACATTTCCTTGTTGGGATATAATAAAAGTTTATGAAGGGAAGATTTGGTAAACACAGTTTAGGGTAAGCTTTTAATTCAGTTTCGCTCTAATTTTTCACAGAATCATAAAGTTCTTGAGATTACGGCGAATGAGAAAATAGATCTCAAAATCTAATCATGCAGATTAAATACATATTTCTTTGATAAAAAGAAACTTTTGCTTAATTTTATCTTTCTGAAAAAGAAAGAAAATTAAGAATGTGTCTTTATGGGAAAGAAAGAACTACTAAAACAACTGATTGCAGGATTTCAAGCCTCACTACCAGTAGAGATACGTCCTCGTGAACTCACTCTGCCTGTTGATAGCGGGAAGATCATAACAGTGTCTGGCGTGAGAAGATGCGGTAAGTATTCTTTTTTTCTTGATAATCAATCAGCTTGTTTATGAGAAACGCTAGAATGATATACTGTTTTGAATATTTTGCTTCCTTTACCATTTTCCAGTTTTACTTATGAGTGAAGTTTTTTGTTGCTACTTTTTTATTCATCTTTTCCTTCAATTTCCACGTTTGTTGCTGCTGTAGTCGCATAGGGTAAAGTAAATATAAATGTAGTGCCCTTACCAAATTCGGAGCTGACGGAAATTTTTCCACCGAGCCGCTCAATGATAGATTTGCAAATGGATAATCCCAGTCCTGTTCCTTGTGCGTAATTGTTCAATTTTGTAAAACGCTCGAACACATGTCCCACTTTCTCTGGTTCAATTCCCATTCCGGTATCTGTTACGTGGAAGATGATTTGGTTGTCTGTCAGTTTGTAGCCATAACTGATGTTTCCTTTTGGGGTGAATTTGATAGCATTTCCGACCAGATTTGAAATCACCTGAAATATCCGATCTTTGTCTGTTGTGATCATCAGGCTCTCGTCCGAAAGCTCGTAAATAAGGCTTACTCCCTGTGGAATACGGAATATATGGGCATTGCGCACTTCCAGACAGATATTGTGGAGACTGGCAGGTTTGAAAGAAAATTCAATAATTCCCGATTCAATTCTCGAGAGATCGAGGATCTCATTGATAAGCTGCAGTAGCCGTTCGTTGTTGGTGTTGACGATACTGTAATACTTTTTGCGTTCTTCCGCATCGTCGCTTTCGGCAATGAGGTATGAAAAACCGACAATGGCATTTAGTGGAGTTCGTATTTCATGACTCATATTGGCGAGGAAAGCCGATTTCAAGTTATCGGCCATCTCTGCTTTCTCTTTTGCCAATTGGAGTTCACGTTTTATTATTTCCAGTTCTGTGATGTTCCATTCGATGCTGATGATAATGGGGGAAGACAATTCGTCTCCGTCCACTCGAATTTTCCGTTTGTCAAGGATTATCAGATTCCCATTTTTGTCTTTTTCTTCAATAATCCAGTGTAACTCTTTCCCTGTAGTAGCTACCTGGATGTCTTCCAGTCTCTTCTTTTCTGCTACTGCGCGAGGATGAAAATCAAAGTCATCCTTACCAATGGGGTCATGTGGATAAATATCTCGATTGTATGATTCGCGATTTCGGTATATGTATCGGAAGTTGTTATTGATCTCTTTTACTACAATTCCGGCGGGGAGGTTGTTGATTGTGGTATCCATGATCCGGTTGAGTCGTTTAATTTGGGCTTCATATCTGATTCGCTCGGAAATGTCATGCGCAAATGACCAATAACTTTCCTCACCGTAGTCATTAGCTACATTATACATTGTGCCTTCGTAGCCTAATATGTTTTTATTAGTTTTGGAAGGATAATAGGAGGTGAAATTGCTGCTTTTACCGTATCTTATATCTTTACAGCGCTCTTCCCAAGCTTTTTGTGTAGGTATGTTTTCAGCAATATTATAAATTTTCAGTTGACTAAGGTCTTCGTTTTCGGTAATTCCGTGATTATATAAGAAACAACGATTGGCGAAGATAATCGTACCATCGGATTTGGCAGCGAAGATGCTCTCTTGGACATTGTTGATGGCGTGTGTCAGTGTATTGATATAGTTTCTATGATGTTGTATGTCCGTGATGTTCTGAATATATCCTTCGATGTTAAAGCTGCCATCGGAGAGTGGTTTGCGCAGGTAAGTCTGAATACGCATATAAAATATTTCCCCATTTGTGCGGACACGGTAACTGATACTTTTTATGTTGAGTTCCTCTTCGTTCGTGTGCAACCATTTTCTGAAACTTTGACGATCTTCTTTTACGATTAGCTTGATGTATTTTTCAATAGCAATATTTTGGACATTTTCCTCGTATGAGGCTCCTGTATAGTCCGAATAATGCAGCATCTTTTTATGCGTATTGTATGTCCATTGTCCGATTTGAGCTACTTTTTGAATCGTTCGTAGCGTATAGTTCGCTTGTTCCAGTTCACGTTTTACATTGCTTCTTTGCGTGATGTCACGATATTGGCAGAGTACCATGTCGTCATAAGGAAACATGAGGCATTTGAAGTAAAAAGTATCGTTTTTCAGCACTAGTTTGAAGTTCTTGTTAATACTTCGCTGTTCTTTGAGGACAGTCTGAAAAATAGGTATTACTCTCTTTCTTGTGTATTCCGGTAAAAGTTCGAATATATTTTTTCCTAAAAGTATATTTTCTTGCAGAAACCACAGGTCACAATGAGGTTCAATATCCATGCAGACGCCATGTTTGTCAATCAGTAACATAGTGTCTGCTGTCAGTCTCAAAATTCTTTGTGCGTTATTCGCATTATGTAATATTCTGCTCATTTTTATTTTATTAGTTGGGCGTACCGGTTGTTGTTTGTAAAGTAATATTGCATAAGTTTTGTTTGATATACAGCTCTTTGTATGTTTGATGGTTTTCAAATAGTATTATGCATATTTCAGTGGCTGTACTACTCTTGTAGGTGTATTTTTATGACTTTTATTAATATGCTGCAAAAATAGGTAAAAGAAACGTGTTGGCAGAGGAATGTGTAGTTCCAACAAGTAAACATAAGTGTATCCTATTTGGATACATTTGTAAAGTTGGTGCTATTAATATTGTTAGATAAGTCGTGGAAAAAATCATGGTCAAGAATACAGGAAATACGCCAAAGTAGATAAATGTCGATATTTTCTTTCTGGAATATCTTGTAGACGTTGGGGCGTGTGCAGCATAATTGAGTGGCGAACCAGGTGACGGTGCGTCCCTGTTCGTGAAGTATGTCTGCGATAAGTTGTCCCACATGAACCATATATCTATTCTGCTTCTGTGTACCTCCAGATTCCCTTAGGCGGACGAGTCATTCTAAAGTTGACAGATTATATAGAAAAGACGTGGGAATCTTACCTTCATCCGTTCTGTATTCAAGGCCTTCGCAATGCCCTACCCCGAGAACGAACAACGCAGAAAGCCCACGCCGATATGCATAACATCCGTAACCTCTCTTTGTTTTAAAGCGAGGCACGGATGTATATAAATACACATCAGGAGGACGTCTTAGTTGCTATTCGTCAATTCGGGGTCAAAGTTTGCGAAGTTTTGAATACGAAAGACAAACGCTTATAAACGTCTTCTCTATATATACGTCTCTTCTACCACCACCCGGAGGCTTTCTGCAGAAGAGACTGTTGCAAATGTATAAAAAAATATGGTTGGAGAGGGTAATGTGAATCAGAAACTTTTTGAAAGTAGGTTATTTTGTCCTCTTTTTGCCCTTTACCGGGTGAAATGCAGTTGTGCTGATATCTTATAAGAAAGAGGAGGAATCTTTCAATTTTGAGCACGAAACGGGCTTTAAACTACAAAAGCCGGGGCATAATACCTCGGCTTATGTTTTTTCTTCTTGTCAGGGAGCTTTTTTATTCATCAGAAACCTTTGTTCCCCATACATTTGCTGCGTAGGTTCACAACGACGGCGGGTTCCGAAAAGTCGGATAGTAAAGAGAGTAGGAAAACTGTAAATCATAAAGAAGTATGGCAACTATTGATGGAAAAAGTATAATGGATTTTCTTATCGGTGGGATGGATAATCCGTTACCTGGCTGGTTCAAACCTTTCGGACACGATCCTGTAGTCGGATTAGAAAAAAAATGTAGCCTATGATGCCCAATTTGGATCTGCCGGTCAAGATGCTAATTGGTCTCATGATGTGATTCATCTTGTAAAATGGACAAACGAGGGTTCTAAGGAGGTGCCTTACTCTATAGATCTAAATCTTGAAGGATTAGAACAATTGTGATGTGAAAAAGTAATTTGTTGATTCATTGTACGTAGGCGCACTAAGTTTCGTAGTTGCTACAAGAATCTTGATTTCAAAAATGGAATATACAGGGATAAACGCTTGTAATAAGAATGAAATTATTGCAGGAGTTTCCTTTATAAAAGGTTAAAACTTATTGTTTCTCCGGAAATAAGAAAGTACGCAGCTTTTCCAATCCCGCCCTGTGCTTTTTAGGATTGTCCTTTTTGAGTTTGGCGATATTCTGTAATTTCCATTTTACAGACGGATAGCTGTTTAAATCTCCTGCACAGCATTTCCCCCAGTCAGGTTCGTCGTTCTCGAATGACAGAAGAAATTCCCGGTCTGTTTCGGTCAGGCTGTCGTTTACCTGTTGAATGAGGTTATGCCTCGCCTCTTCATAATCGGAATAAGTGAACGAGGTATCGGACATTCCTTCAAACTGATTTTCCAATGCTTCCGTTTGGTCGATGGCATTTGGCTGCAATGATTCGATGAGAGGCTTGTCGCTTCCCAGCAGGTAAAACATGAAGCCGTCCTTGACATCATTGAACGATGTTATTTTCATATACTTCCAATCGAACAGGTCCCGTGGGTGTTGGCGGCTCAATGCCGCTGCTATCTTGCCCCCGTAAAGTTGTGAATAAGAAACGGTACGTGCTTTGCAGGTCATGTTGAACTCCGTTTCGGCCCGTTCGCACAGTATCCTGTCCTCTGTCTCCCCAATGATGCCGCGCTTTGTCCCGTTCACCTCGATTTTGACGGTCGCACTGTCCAAGGTACACTGCAATTTCCAGACATCGGGCTTGTGAAGCACTCTGATACCCGGTATGGATTTTTCTATGCTGCTTTTCAGGGTTCGCAGATGGCTGTTGATAGTCTCCAGACTCTTCGCCCTCTCCTGCACAGGAATATAGGTAAGGTCTATATCGACCGAATAGCGCGGCATATTCTTATGGAACAGGTTAATGGCCGTACCTCCATGCACCGCGAAATCTTTGATGCGATACACGGACGGTATAATGCGTATCAGCAGGGCCACTTGTTTTTTATAGATGTCATTCATATTCGTTTAATTCTTTGGGTACGGTTATTCTGTATTTGGCGATATAAGCCCCGTTTTTTATCAGTTGCAATTTGGAGGTTCCCAACTCTATTTTTGATGTATCGAGTGCTTCATGCCAATAGTGTCCCGCCTTTTCCGCCATGTAAAGGAACATACGTTTTACTTTAAGGCTCTTGGTCGTTTCAAGCAGTCGTTGTAGTATTTCGGGGCGCAGCGTTGTCAGTTGTTCCATCATATAGAATAAATCCATATAAGAGTATTGTTGCGGCGCAAGCAGCAAACACTCCAAGAATGCCTGTTCCGGAGTGGAAACCAGTAAATCCGCTTCGTCTTTCACGACCGTTGTGACTTGCGGCTCTGAAAAAGCATCGGTGGAAAATGGTTTTATCACTCTGTCGAAAACATCATTGCGCATCCATTCCGGAACACGTTGTTTGCTATGCGCTACCATCAGCAACGGTTTGCCCATAGGTACATAGTGATTGAAACCGAATAGCTCCAAGGCGGAATGTGCTGCAACACGGATTCTCTTGCCTAATTGTCTGTTGTAGCAGGACAATGCGGCGTATGCCGACAGACTGTCTCCTGTGCGGTACATGACTCCTTTTGACAACATCTCGAGCCAGCCAGATTCCCGGTATCTTTTTATCAACTGGTCGGAATAGCCGTTCCTTTTCAACCATTCGGAAAACAACAGCCCTTTTGGAGTGGCGGAAAGTAACAGTTGGTTTATCTTGCTTTTGGGTTCTATATTCACAGTATATTATTTGTTTTTTATTTCAACTGCAAAGATACTGTTTCTTTTGTCTTAAAAGTCAGAATAGTTAATTTTGTTTCGGTATAATATACTTTCTGTGTAGTATTGAATGACAAAACCAACAGCTACGAAAACCATTTTTTCTCTCCCTCATATCGGAATCCGCTTTTTACTTGGCGTTTCGTTTGTTCAGCACGTCCTTTATCATCTCCTTCACGTCTTGCCCCATCTGTACGAAATTCCTATATCAGAAATCCCTGTTCTTTTCGAAGTTTCTGTTTTCTCAAAGATTATAACACCTTGAATTCATAACCTTCCTCTTTCAGGAATTCGATGGCACGGGGGAGTGCGTATTGCAGGTTACCGTTGTTCCATGACTTCAGTGAATCGTGGAAAGTGATGATAGAACCGTTTCGCGCATAGCGTTTCACGTTGTTCAGCACTTGTTCCGGGCACATCCGCTTACTGTAATCGCGGGTCACGAGATCCCACATAATAATACGGTAATGATAACGCAATGTATAATACTGCCTGAATCCCATGTGTCCGTGTGGCGGACGGAAGAGATCGGAATGAATAATATCATCTACCTTTCTGGCATTTGCCAGGTAATCCGGATTGGAATATTCAAATCCACGGATGTGGTTGAAAGTATGGTTGCCGATGCGGTGTCCGTGCTCTACCACCATCCGGTATTCATCCGGGTGTTTGCGTATATTGTCGCCTACCATGAAAAAGGTAGCTTTAATATGATGCTTTTCCAGTATTTCCAGTACCCAGGGAGTTACTTCGGGGATGGGGCCGTCGTCGAAAGTCAGATAGACTGCCCGCTCATTCGGGTCCATCCGGAAGATAGCCTGTGGATACAACGCCCGGAAAAGCCAAGGTGGTTGTTCTATAAACATGAGAGTTTGCGTTAAACAAGTATTAAGTAATAAGTATTAAGTATTATACCATGCGGAAAACATGCCGGAAGCCATGATTAATACTTAATACTTAGTACTTGATATTTAATATTTATTTCCCTTTCATTCTCGTCACGTACTCGTTGTATAGCTGATCGAGTTGCGTAGAGTAATGTTTTGCGAGTTCTTCTGATTTGTATTTTTCCATTAGGCGGACTTCGGCGTCAAGCAAGCTGGCGTTGTACACGAAGTTTTCGCTGGCGATGGCAAGCTGGTTATCGTTTAGGCTAAGATACCAGATCATGTATTCGAGCGACTTGTTGGCAAGCTCGTCGATAATCTTGTTGGCTTTCTCGTTCTGTCCCAGTTGATAATAAGACTCTGCCATTTGGAAGGCGCCATTTGCCCAGTCATACGGTACGTTGATTGCCGGAATCATCTTTTCGGCGTAATCGAGTGCAGCGAGCGCCTTGTCCTTCTTACCTTCTTTGATAAGCTGTCCTACGAGTTGCGTGAAGATACGGCGGTGCGTGTAGCACATACGCATCACGTTCTCGTCGATGTAGATACCCGGCTTGTCGATACCGCCGAACTTGAACTTGTTCATCAGGTTGTCGTACATCTTTTCACTATCGATCTTGCTGTCCAGCTTGTTCGTATCGAACGGAGTGAAGCGGTAGGCGAGACCCTCCTGTGTGAAGTGATTGCCCATGCCCAGATGGTTTTCGCTTCCTACGGTGATTGCCATATAGATAGGACGTTCCCAGTTAGCGTTGGCAAGCATTTCGAGCATCATCAGTTCACTCTTGTAGAGGGCGCGTTTCGGGCTGCCGTTGGCGTCTCTAAGGGTGATTGTCATGTATTCGGGGATAGAGTCGCCCAGAGCTTCCGGAATCTTCATGCCGGAGCGGCGTACGGCTTCCTTATCTATCTTCATGACGATGCTGTCCGTAGGGATCAGCGGGAGCTGTATCTCTTTTCCTGTCTTCTTGAGAAGCTCTTTCAATTGGTCGTTCTTGCCAAGCATCCAGCGGTTGATGATTTCCTTCAGTTCATAAGGATTTTCACCGAAGATGGAGTGAACGAGTGACAATATGGTAGTGTCTCCTTGTGCAGCCAGTTCGTTTGCCTGTTTGAAATAGCTGTCGATAAGAGCTTTCATTTCCGGACGGATAGAGATATATTCGTTTTGTCCTTCCACGTATTCCACACGGTCCCAGGTGATAGGGAGTGACGGAGAATCGTAGGCCGGACGTTTCATCTGGTCGATATACCAGTCTGTTTGCAGGTAACTTAAGTTACAGGTGCGGGCATCCGTACGGAAACCTTCCGTTTCCTGATTGTACCACAATGGGAAAGTATCGTTATCACCATTGGTGTAGATAATCGGGTTGCCTTCTTCCTGCAAAGTCATCAGGTAGTTCTGTCCGAAGTCGCGGGCAACGAAGCGTCCGCTGCGGTCGTGGTCATCCCATGTCTGTCCCGCCATCTGAATGGGGACGAACAAACAGAGAACAGAAGCCAGAATGGCTGCCGGAAGTTCCTGCATCTTGGCGTAATCCCGCAACATGCGGATGATGCCTGCCACTCCCATACCTACCCAGATGGCAAAGGCATAGAACGAACCGGCATACGCATAGTCTCGTTCACGGGGTTGTGCAGGAGTTTGGTTGAGGTAGAGTACGATAGCGATACCTGTCATAAAGAACAGGAAGAATACCACCCAGAATTGCTGGATACCTCGCTGGCTATGGTAAGCCTGCCAGAAGAGTCCGATCAAACCGAGAATCAGCGGCAGACAGTAGAATACATTATGACCTTTATTGTTTTTGAGATCTTGCGGAAGCAATTCCTGGTTACCTACCAGCAGGTTGTCGATAAACGGGATACCGGTGATCCAGTTGCCGTGCTCGATTTCTCCGCTACCCTGTATGTCATTCTGCCGTCCGGCAAAGTTCCACATGAAGTAACGCCAGTACATGAAGTTCAACTGGTAGGAGAAGAAGAATTTGATATTTTCCCATTGGGTAGGCATGTTTACCATCACCATTTCTCCACATTGGTCGTAAGGAACATCATATCCCTTGATGTCTACCCATTGCTTGTAGAGCGGTGCGTGTGACGAACTGTACATACGCGGGAAAAGCATATTCTGTGCATATTCATATTCCACACGTCCGGGAAGTTCGATATAAGAGTCTTTTTCGTCGGGCGAAGTCTTTTCCTTGCGGACAAACTTGCTTCCTGCTTCCGACTGGCGCGGAATACAATATCCGTCTTTTACGTCGAGTGCCACTTTCGAAGAGAAAGCAGGACCGTAGAAAAGAGGACGGCTTCCGTATTGTTCACGACCGAGGTATTCGCCCAGTGTGAATATATCTTCCGGTGAGTTTTGGTCCATCGGAGTGTTGGCAGTAGAACGGATAACGATCAGTGCGTAAGAAGAATATCCGATTACGATCATCATGGTGCATAGCAAAGCCGTGTTCATGGTGCGGGCGGTGATACGCCATCTCTCTTTGATCTTGGCCTGTACACCCGGAGCGAGGTAAAGTCCCAGTGCGGCGATAACCAGAATACCGATGATGATACTGCTGGCTCCGTGTCCGTAGAACGGGATACCCAGTAGAGCAATCGTCAGAATAAAGGAGATAGCCATGCGCGTCTTGTTCTTTTCGGTATAGCTTTCGTATACGCCCCAGATCAGAGCCGCTGCAAGCAGAATGATATAAACCACTACGCCTGAATTGAATGACATTCCGAGTCCGTTGACAAACAACAGCTCGAACCAGCCGCCTACTTTCACAATGCCCGGTACGATGCCGTAAAGCACGGCTGCAACGAGTACCATTGAACCGAATAACGCAATTAACGAACCTTTGGCGGTAGCGTTTGGAGTTTTCTTGTAGTAGTATACCAGTACGATGGCGGGCAGACAAAGCAGGTTCAGCAAATGGACACCGATACTCAATCCCGTCAGATAGGCGATGAGGATAATCCAGCGGTCGCTATGAGGCTGGTCGGCCACGTCTTCCCATTTCAGAATCAACCAGAAAACGACAGCGGTAAACAGAGAGGAGAAGGCATATACTTCACCTTCTACGGCCGAGAACCAGAATGTGTCACTGAATGTATAAACCAGTGCACCGATCAGTCCGCTACCCATGACCGTGATAAGCTGTCCTTTGGTGATATTGTTTTCGTCAGTGATAATCAGTTTGCGTACCAGATGGGTGATGCTCCAGAAAAGGAACAGGATACAGGCACCACTCATCAGGGCACTCATGTAATTCACCATTTTCGCAACGGTTGTTACGTCGGAAGCAAATTGAGTAAACAGGTTCGCCATCAGCATGAAGAAAGGTGCGCCGGGCGGGTGTCCGACTTCCAGTTTATAGCCGGTGGTTATGAACTCCGGGCAATCCCAGAAACTTGCGGTCGGTTCTATTGTCAGGCAGTAGACGGTTGCCGCAATGATGAATGTAAGCCAACCCATAAGGTTGTTTACGGTTCTGTACTGTTTCATTAGCACTATCGTAGTTTATTCGTTAAAAACAAATTATGAGGTCGCAAAGATAGTGATTTGTAAGGATAATGAGGAAGAAAGTAAGAAATATTAAGTAACAAAGGGGTGATTTACTATCTCTTTCACTCTTCCGGAAGGCGGCAGAGAGGGAAGATACATTTTAAAACAAGGTAGCCGGATATCTATATAAAGTCTATGTTTAATGATGGTGATGATGCTCTCCTAAAACCCGGTGAGGCAATGTACCGTGTCCCAATAGCTCGATAGGGCAGTTGAAGTTTCTTTCCAACCATTCGGTAGTGACGCCTGTATCCGGATGGTAATCCAGCGTTTCATTGACACAAGCGATGGATTTTACCTGTTGCAGCACAGTGCCGATATCATGGCTGACAAGAATGATGGCACACTCTTTATTGATTTCAGCCAATAACTCATAAAGACGCGCTTCGAAACGCTTGTCGATATATGTGCTGGGTTCATCGAGAATCAATACCGCAGGGTCGGAGATGATGGCGCGCCCCAACAGGGCACGTTGCAGTTGTCCGCCGCTTAATTGTCCGATAGAACGGTGTTCGAGTCCTTCAAGCCCCATACGGGAAATAATCTGTCTGCCTTTCTCTCTCTGTTCGGGAGTGAATCGGGAAGTGAGCGACTTTTGTATGCTCAATCCGGATAGAATCACTTCTTCCACGGAGATAGGAAACTTCCGGTCTATGGTGCTATATTGTGGTAGATAGCCGAGGAGAAGCTGGGATTTTGCAGAAGAACTTTGAAAGGAGACTCCTGTAGATGTTGTTGATGAAGCCTCTTTGGGAACATTGAATATAATTTCCCCTCCGGTTGGCTTCAACAGACCGAGGATGCACTTTATAAGCGTCGTTTTGCCGCCTCCGTTCGGACCTATAATACCTAGAAAATCCCGTTCGTAGATGCTTAGATTAACATCGTGGAGAACAGTGCGACCGTCATATCCGGCGGAAAGATTCTTTATTTCGATTATTGGTTTCATCGTTGGAAATGGCTTGATAGGTTCTTTCTTTATACGTTTATTTTGTTGCAGCCTGTGGCGCGAGGGCTTTGGCTACATTCAGCATTTCTTCTTCCCAGTCGTAACTTAGCGGATTGATAGGGATCACTTTCGTTCCGGTTTGCTGCGCGATGGTTTCCGCATTGCGTTTGTCAAATTCCGGTTGAACAAAGATAACACGTACATCTTCTGCTTGACACAGGTCTATCAAGGCTTTCAGATGGGCGGGAGAAGGTTCTTTACCTCCTTCTTCGATGGAAATCTGATGCAATCCGTAGTCGCGGGCGAAGTAGGAGAGAGCCGGATGATAAATCATGAAGGCTTTGGCTGCTTCGGGAGCGGAGAGTTGACGGCGAATCAGGCTGTCGGTGTGCTGGATACGCTGGCAGAGCGAATCGTAGCGGTTTCTATAGTATACCTCATTTGCCTTATCCAGTTGGCTAAGGGCTTTGTAGGTGTTTCCTGCAATGATTAAAGCATTACCGGTGGAATTCCATACGTGAGGCTCTACGGCGTGGATATGCCCGTCGTGGCTGTTATGTTCGTGGGCATGGTCGTGGTCATCATTGTTGAGTATGAGGTCGATTCCTTTGGAGGTGTCGAACACTTGAATATGGGGGGTATTGTTCATTAAACGATCCATCCAGGTCTGTTCGAAGCCGATGTATCCGATGCGGAAATAGGCTTTGCTGTCTCCCAGAGAAACAAGTTGTTGGGGGACAGGATCATAGGTTTCCGGGCTGGAACCTTTGGGGACCATGCTGACTACTTTAAATTTATCTCCGGCAATAGCTTCCGTGAAATAACGTTGCGGTTCCAGGGTGACGGTAATCACCGGTTTTGCTTCGTCATCGTTGCTTGCTTGGGAAGAGCGTCCTGTGCAGGCTGCCATTAGGAGGCAGGCACTAAGGAGGAAAAGGGTTCTCATATCTTTTAGTTGTTTTTTCATGACTTCTTCTATTTCGGGGTTTCTTTCTTATCTTATTCCTATTCTTATTTTCGGGCCCGTAATATTTCCCGTTTACCACCCGGAGGTCCGGGCAGGCGTTCTACTGTGAATCCGGCTGTCTGCAACATCCGGCGGACGACACCTTTGGCGCAGTAAGTGGTCAGGATACCGTCTTTATCTAATAAAACGTAGAGGCGGTTGAATAGTTCTTGCGACCACATTTCCGGTTGCTTTTCCGGTGCAAAGGCATCGAAGTAAATGAGGTTAAATGAAGGATTCAGGGCAGGTGATTCGGCGTTGGTTACGCTATCATTGACATTGCTCATTGTCCGTTCTCTGTTCTCAACCCATTTGTTTACGTCTGTCTCTACTTTCTGTAGGGTGAAGTGTGGAGTGAGTTGCACGTCTTTCTCCCAAGGTGATGTATGAAGTTGCTTAAACAATTCGATAGCCGGTTGCTGCCGGTCGCTCGTTGTTAATTGTTCATCATTGGAGATATATCCTAGTTGCTCTATCGTCTGCCATTCCAGCGGATAGAGTTCCAATCCTGTATAGTGTATATTCCATCTGCTTCTTTCTGCTTCTTCCAGGGTGAGCCAGGCGTTTAGCCCTGTCCCGAAGCCGATTTCAAGAATACGCGGAGTAGTGGCGGAAGAGGCTTTAAGTCCCATATCGATGAAAATATGTTGAGACTCCGTGCGTGCCCCTTTCGTTGAATGATAATGTTCATTCAATTCCGGAACAAACAGGGTAGCGCTCCCGTCGTCGGTTTTCTCAATAATCCTTTTCATCATACAATCTCTAATACTTACTGTCTAACGTCTAATACTTTATACTTAATACCTAATACTTATTTCCTATCCTGCTATAGCATCCCAGGCACTTTCGAGTGCATACAGGAGAAGAATATAACGTATCAGTTTGCCGACAAACATGGAAACTATGATGAGCCATGTGTTGCTTCGCATAAATCCCAGTGCAATGGCTATCACTTCCCCAATGGCGGGAAGAAAGGTGAAGAAGGCCATCAATGCTCCTTTCCCTTGCAGGAATTTCACCATTTTGTCTACTTTCTCTTTCTTTACCTTGAAATATTTCTCAATCCAGCTGATTTTGCCCAGACGCCCCATGTAGTAGCAGGTCATTCCGCCTACTGTATTGCCCAGAGTGGCGGAGATCAGACAGGCTATCGGGGGCAGCCCGAGTTTCACCAGTGCCACCAGTACCAGTTCGGAACTGAAAGGCACGATGCTCCCAGCCAATAAAGCCGAGATGAATAATCCCGGGAGTCCCCATTCTATGAGGAGTTGTATCGTTGAATCTATAAAAGCGTCCATATATTAAAAGCGAATAAGAGGATGAGACCGACCAATGAAATGATAAAAAACACATTCGAACTTTTACTATTGGTCAGTACAAAGAAATGTCCGATCAGGATGCTGTTGCTTATGATAAGCAAAGGCAATAGGGCACTGCAATATATCGGTTGCAGGGCAATCAGCAGGAACAGGAAAATCGTCAGGTCTATCAGGAATTGGAGATAGGCGCGTGTGCGTATCTTATCCTCAAATCCGGCGGCGATGCAATGGACGGCACTGACGATGAACATCACCAACAGATAGCCGAGTATTGCCAGTTCCCAAGGCTGGAGGATTTGTAGGTTGAAGAATTCTCCGAAAGTAAGTAGCTGATTGAAAGGACGATAGAATAAATCCATCTCGTTGTAGAAGAAGGCGTGTCCGAACAGCATCCAGTATGGCAGCATCCATCCGAGCAGCGCACCGCAGAAACTACGCGGAGTGAGCGACTGGAAACGGTAGGCTTCGAGCAACCAAAGCACCGAGAGGATGGTGAACTGTGGGAACAGAATACTTCCCGCTCCAATAAAGAAGAAGGAATAGAATAAATAACCCGCAGCTTGAGTTTGCTGATAGCTTTTAAACAGAAAATAAATGGAAATGAGAAAGCCCAAGGCAACAATATCTCCTGTATATAGGAAATGCATTTTCGGGCAGACGGTGACCAGCAGGAAATAGATAGCCGTCTGCATGGAAGCCCTCATACGGATAATGCTGAACTGATTGTTCAGCTCTATCAGAAAGTAGCCGATAGTTGCATAAATCAGGAAGCTGACAATCCGGTCTGCCCATCCCGGAAGCAGAAAATCGCGGGCGGGTTGCCAGGCAGAAGGGCTGTCTTCGAGTACGGTTGAGGCTATGGAACCGGGAAATAAAAAGTAAGTCAACACCCAGCATAGGGCGCAGATAAAGATAACGGCAGGCAGGGTCCACCGTCCTGCCGTCACTTGACTTTGTAGTCTTTTATTTCTCATTGATCTGTCAGTTCTGTTGTCGCCCGGCAGGCATATATCATCGCTTTGTTGGATCTATATGCCGTGCGTGTTGGATCTATATATCCTGCGTGTTGGAACTATATGTCCTGTACATTGGATCTATATGCCCTGCAAATAGGAGATTTATACCTGCCGTGGCGTATCATTATAGGTTGTTTTTTACAAATCGAATCCGATATCGCGGCGGAAATACTTCTTGTCGAAGTCGATCATGTCTGTCACTTTGTAGCTCTGTGCCAGTGCCTCTTCTTTCGTTGCACCGTAAGAACAAACGGCAATCACACGTCCTCCGTTCGTCACGACTTGTCCGTCTTTCATGGCTGTTCCGGCATGGAAAATGATGCTGTCGGTAGCGGCAGCCTGTTCCAGTCCGCTGATAGGGAATCCTTTTTCGTAAGCTTCGGGATAACCGCCGCTGACAAGGATGACACAGCCGGCTGAACGTGGGTCCATCACCAGTGTCTTTTCGTTCAGGTTGCCTGCGGCAGTGCCTTCAAGCAGTTCTACGAAGTCGCTCTGGATACGGAGCATTACACTTTCTGTTTCCGGGTCGCCCATGCGGACGTTGTATTCGATCACCATCGGTTCACCTTTTACCTTGATAAGGCCGAGGAAGATGAAACCTTTGTAGGTGATGTTTTCTTCTTTCAGGCCGTTGATGGTTGGTTCGATGATGCGTGTGCGTACTTTCTCCATAAACACTTCATCGGCAAACGGAACGGGGGTTACGCTACCCATACCACCTGTATTCAGTCCTTTATCGCCTTCACCGATGCGTTTGTAGTCTTTGGCTACCGGAAGGACTTTATAGTGTTCTCCGTCTGTCAGTACGAATACAGAGCACTCGATACCGCTTAGGAACTCTTCGATTACAACGGTTGCCGATGCAGAGCCGAACATGCCACCCAGCATTTCTTTCAGTTCTACTTTAGCTTCGTCCAGCGTAGGGAGGATCAGTACTCCTTTTCCGGCACAAAGACCATCAGCCTTCAATACATAGGGAGCTTCCAGCGTTTCGAGGAAAGCGAGACCTTCTTCGAGGTTTGCAGAAGTGATGCTTTTGTAGCGGGCTGTCGGGATGTTATGGCGCATCATGAAGCCTTTGGCAAACTCCTTGCTTCCTTCCAGTTCTGCTCCTTGAGCCGAAGGGCCGATAACGGCAATATGCTTTAGCTCCGGACGGTTCTGGAAGTAGTCGTAGATTCCTTCTACCAACGGATCTTCGGGGCCTACTACTACCATTTGAATGTTCTCTTTCAGAGCGAAAGCGCTGATGGCTTCAAAATCGGTTGCTTTGATGTTGACATTCTCGCCTACGGCAGTTGTTCCGGCATTTCCCGGAGCAATGTACAGTTTTTCAACTTTCGGACTTTGGGCAATTTTCCATGCCAGTGCATGTTCGCGGCCGCCCGAGCCAAGTAATAATATCTTCATCTTTGTGCTATTATAAGTTATACTGTTATATATGATTCGTAATGGATGCGGTGGACTTTGCAGGTTTTATAAATTCTGCTCAAAGTACCGGGTGATTTTCTCGTGCAGATGTACACGGTCACGGCCTGCTACGTTGTGCTTGTGGCACGGGTAGATAAACAGGTCGGGATAAGTGCGGGCATCTACACAGGCTTTCATAAACGACAGGGTGTGTTGTGGCACGCAGGTATCGTCATGATCGTCGTGAATAATCAACAGGTGACCTTTCAGTTGGCCGGCAAGATTCTTCAGGTTACATTCTTTGTAGCCTTCCGGATTGCTTTCCGGTGTGTCCATATAGCGTTCGCCGTACATTATTTCATAGTAACCCCAGTCGATTACCGGACCTCCGGCAACGCCTACTTTGAATATCTCCGGGTAACGGAGCATCAGGGCGGTAGTCATGTGACCTCCGAAACTCCATCCGTGTACGCCGATGCGTTCGCTGTCTACGTAGGGGAGGGATTTCAGGAATTCAACGCCTTTTACCTGGTCTTTGCCTTCTTCGATGCCGAGACGGCGGAAGGTGGCATTTTCAAATGTTAGTCCGCGGTTGCTGCTACCGCGATTGTCGATGGTGAACATTATATAGCCTTTGCCTGCCATGTATGTGTCCCATCCGCGTGCGCCGTTCTGCCATCCTCCGGTGACGCATTGCGCGTGAGGGCCTCCGTAGACATATACGATTACGGGATATTTCTTAGCCGGATCGAAGTTTGCCGGCTTCATCAGGCGGTAATGCAGGTCGGTAGTGCCGTCTGCCGCTTTGATTGTTCCGGTTTCGATGCTTGGCATCTGGTATCCGTCGTAAGGATTTTCGGCTGTCAGCAGGTTGACTGTTTCTTTGAAGTTTTTGGTGTCTACCAAGTTGATGACGCGGGGTTGATCTTTGGTGGAATAACGGTCGATAAGGTATGTGCCGGAGGCACTAAGTGTTCCGCTATGTTCGCTTTCCTTGCAGTTTTCGAACGGCTGGCTTATCTTTCCATTACTTACGTTTACTGCAAAATGGCCGCTTCTCAAGCCTTCTACGGCAGTGAAGATGATCTCTTTACGCTTTGTGTTGAATCCCAGGATTTCGCTGACCAGCCAGTTGCCTTTGGTTAGCTGTTTCACTTTACCGGCCTGGAAATAGCTGCCGCCGTTGGCACTATTATAGGTTTCACCTTTCATGTTTGCTGCATTTGTCTCAAAGAGATAAAGGTGATTGTAGCCGTCACGCTGACTTTGATAGATGAACTTGGTAGGGTCCCACGGCAAAAATACGATGGGGGTTTGCGGTTCGACGTATTTAGGGTGCATTTCTTCATAGAGGACTCCCATGGGTTCTCCTGTCTCTGCGTTGTACTGGCAGAGTTTGGCATGATTCTGATTGCGGTTTACTTCGATCAGGCAGAGACTCTTTTCATCTGGTGCCCAGCTGATGTTAGTGAAATAACGGTCTGTCGGATCGCCTGCATTCAGATAAATGCTTTTACCGGTGGTAGGGTTGTAAATGCCTACTTTTACCTGATGGCTCGTCATTCCTGCCATCGGATAGCGTACGTTGTTCACTTCGCCCACACGTGCAGTGATGTCTACAAGCGGGTATTGTGTCACCATGCTTTCATCCATACGGTAGAAAGCGAGCAGGTTACCTTTCGGACTCCAGAAAGTTCCTTTGTTGATACCGAATTCATTGCGGTGCACTGTTTGTCCGCAAACGATGCCTTCGGGTTCATTGGTTACTGCTTTCTCATTCACATATAGATTGTTATCTATCGTGTAAGCCACATTTCCACTGGCTGCGCAATAGTCTTCATTATTTGCCCCGTCCTTTGGTTTGAGTGTGCTGACAACCTGATTGTTCTTGAAATCATATACAATGAACTTTCCTGCTATCGTGAATAGCATTTGTGGCTTGTCTGCCCATGGAAAACGGACGGAATACAGGTGTGATAATTTTCCTGCCTTGTTTTCTTCAAGCACTTTGTTGATTTGCTCGCGAGTGATAACCATTGTTTCTTTCCCGGTTTTGGGTTGAATTGAATAAAGGGTATCTACTCCTGGCTTGATACATTCGTCGCCCCACCATTGCAGCCCGTACAGGTTTTCTGCATAGAGGTAACTCTCGCCGCCCGGAATCAGTTCTTCCAGTGTCGGTTTTTTGGTTTCTTGTGCCATAACATTGAATCCGATTGGTAGTGCCAACAATAACAGAATGGCTCTTTTTCCAATTTTACTCATTGCTCTTTTCTTTATTATTTGTTTTTAAATCCTTCTATTTTTACTCTGTCCAAAGGAGTCTGCTTTATTTGAATGGCAGCACTCAATTTGGCAAAAGCGGTGAATAGGTCGTCAAATTGCTTCTCGTAGCTTTCTCTGTCGGAGGATATGTCCTCTTCCAAGTATTCAATCCTTTTCCTCAATTCTTCCAATTCCTGTTTTGGAGCATGGGAGAGCAGGTATTGGCGCATGTGGACGAAGGCTCGCATGATGTTGATGTTGACTTCGATGGCTTTAGGGCTTCGAAGTACTCCGGAAAGCATCGCGACACCTTCTTGGGTGAAAGCAAAAGGTGGATATCTAAACCAATCAAGATCTAAGGTCACATTTTGTGACCTTATGCTGTTTATCAGATAGTTACATTCTTCATTTGTTAATCTGAACATAAAATCTTCAGGAAAACGCTCTATATTTCTTCGTACTGATTGTTTGAGTACCTTCGTTTCAATCTCATACATCTCTGCCAAATCAAAGTCAAGCATAACTTTCTGCCCTCTGATCTCATATATCTTGTTTTCTACTATGATTAAATCATTCATATTTCGTTTAACTGGCAGCTTACTGTCTATGACTGTTGATTAATATGGTTATTTTTAGGTTCAAGATCGCAATTTGCGACCTTGAACTATTTATTCTGTGAGTTAATGATTGCTGAAATAAGTCATTAACTATTGAATCTTAGCCTATTCCTCTTCCTTCTTCGGAATCCTCGGCTCCCGGTTCCCCCTAAATTCTCTTGGCCCTCTCGAATCTCTTCCTCCGCGGAATTCTCCCCGTGGCTTTCTATCTCTGTCGCCGCCTTTGAAGTCGCCACCTTCTCTGCGAGGTCTGGACTCACCATCCCGGCGTGGTTTGAACTCACCTTCTCGACGTGGCTTAAACTCTTTTCTTTCTCTGAATCTTGGAGCCTGTTCACCTTCACCCTCTTTCTTCTCTTCGCCCTCTTCCTGGCTCTTGAACTCTTTATATTTTCCGTCAAAAATCTCATATTTGCGGAATTCACACTCCAACGGTCCATTGAACAAAGGAACTTTCTGGCTTGCCTTCAAGCCAATCTGGTCGAAACACTCTTCCCGATAAGAAAGCACCCATGCTTCGTTTCCTACAAATGCATGTTTCAGACGTTCGCCGATCATCTGGTAAAGACCGAGCAAATCATTCGTAGAGATACGTTCCCCATAAGGAGGATTGGTGATGATGATTGATTTCTCCTGTGGCTGTTCGAACTGCTGGAACGGTTGCAATTTCAGCACGATATCTTTCGATACACTGGCAGCTTTTATATTGTGAGTAGCAATTTCATTCGCTTTCGGATTGTTGTCATACCCATAAATCTTATGAGTAAACTCACGTTCCTGACTGTCGTCATTGTAAATCTCATCGAACATATCCGCATCGAAATCCACCCATTTCTCGAAAGCAAACCCTTTACGGAATACTCCCGGAGCGATATTCTTAGCAATCAGTGCGGCTTCTACAGGGATAGTACCCGAACCACACATCGGATCGATCAGATCACATTCTCCACGCCATCCGGTCATTAAAATCATGCCGGCAGCCAATACCTCATTCAACGGAGCTTCTACCGCTTCCTGGCGATAACCGCGACGGTGAAGTGATTCTCCGGACGAATCCAAAGACAAGGTACAGGTAGTCTGTGCAATATGAATGTTCAGAAGTACATCCGGGTTGTTGATGCGTACCGACGGACGTTTACCCGTTTTCTCGCGGAAGTAGTCCACAATCGCATCTTTCACCTTGTACGAAACGAATTTCGAATGGCGGAACTCCTCACTGAATACTACTGCATCGATAGCAAATGTCTTGTTCACATCGAGATATTCTTCCCATGGAATAGCCTGTATTTGATTGTAAACCTCGTCAGCATCTTTGGCCGTAAAGTTCTTGATGGGTTTCAGGATACGGATGGCGGTACGTAGACAGAAATTAGCCTTGTACATCATACGTTTATCTCCTGTAAATGAAACCATACGACGTCCTATTTGAATGTCGTTGGCTCCTAATGCTGTCAGTTCTTCTGCAAGTATCTCTTCCAGTCCCTGGAAAGTCTTGGCTATCATCTCGAATTGTTCGCTCATATAGATTCTTTTGATTTTATTTTTTTGCTTTAGTTTGTACGATTCTTGCTCCTGCGGGCACGTTTTCCGTTACCCAGATATTACCGCCTACGGTTGCATCACGTCCGATGGTGATTCTTCCCAGAATAGTGGCGTTGGAATAAACAATCACATTGTCTTCCAGGATCGGATGGCGGGGGATTCCCTTGATCGGTTTTCCGTCGGCATCCAGCGGGAAACTCTTGGCTCCCAGTGTGACACCCTGATATAGTTTGACGTTGTTTCCGATGATACTCGTGGCGCCGATTACGACACCCGTACCATGGTCGATGGTGAAGTGAGTGCCAATCTTTGCGGCCGGATGGATATCAATTCCCGTTTCGCTATGCGCCATCTCCGTGATGATACGGGGAATCAGAGGAACACCCAGTTCCAGCAATTCATGCGCGATACGGTAATTGCTGATCGCTTTAATGGCCGGATAACAGAATATGACCTCTCCATAGCTTTCGGCAGCCGGGTCACCGTTGTAGGCGGCTTCCACATCCGTTGCCAGTATCCTCCTCATGGCGGGTAACTTACTGATGAATTTAGCAGCAAGACGTGCAGCTTCTTCTCGTTTGGAGTCGGAACAGACGTTGCATTTCCCCTCTATGGAAGTGCTAAAACATAATCCGGCCAGGATTTGCTCACAAAGCAAATCAAACAATTTTTCAATGTTTACACCGATGTGATAATTGATAGTCCGGCTGTTAATAGTAGAATTTCCGTAATATCCGGGGAAAAGAATGGAGCGTGAAAGCTCAATAATTTCATACAAGACTTTTGCAGAGGGCAGTGGTTCGCCATCTTTGTGCTGATGAAACAGTCCTTTATAAGATTCGCTTTCCGATAGCTCATCGACTGCCTGTGTCAAAATGTGGGTGAAGTTCAGTGGACTCATTAGGTCAGTTGCTCATATTTATATGGGCACAAAGGTATTAAAAAAATAATAAAATTCGCTGGGATTCAGGATAAATAATGTATTTTTGTCACATTCAAAACATGACATGAATAAGGGGAACGGATGAATCAGAGGACTACTATGAAACTATTTGTGCTATTGGGACTGTTGATGTTGCTAAGTTGCGGATACGCTGATAGACATCACAATAGCTCTTCGTGCGAACAGGTTTTGGTCGATTCTTTGGAAGTTCGTGTGCAGGACTCGCTGTTCTCCAATCTGCATTATTCCCGCTCACAACTGCTTGAGGCACTGATGCAGACGCAAGATTCCCTGGTTTATTATCGTCTGCTCGCCCTTTACGGGAAAACATTCTTTGTCTCTTCCGATTTTGATTCTATACTCTATTACAACCGCCGGGTAAAAGAATTTTCCCGCAATGCTTCCCAATCTTCTGAATCTCTCCAATCTCCGCAATGGAATGATGTATTGTCCGATGTCTATAATATCGAAGGCAACGTATGGATGCAACTGAACCGCCCTGATTCTGCAATTATCGACTATAAAAAAGCCTATGGATATCGCCTGAAAGGAAAAAGACTACACCTGCTTTCGGATCTTTGTATCAATATCGCTGATGCCTATCTGCATCGCAGTGACTTGGCGCACACTGCTTCGTATTACCGGCGCGCTCTGTTTCTCTGCGATTCTTTGAACTTGTCCGAGCACACGAAATTTCCTGTCTACTACGGATTGGGGCAGACTTACATGGAACTGCGTGATTTCGATTTATCCAATCATTACTATGAATTGGCCGGGCAGTTCTTCGATGAAATGAGCGTGAGCGAGCAATGGACCTATCTCAACAATCGCGGCAACCATTATTATTACCGGAAAAACTATCAGGAAGCTTTGAAATATATGCGTAGGGCCAATGCACTCGTATCTTCTTATCCGCAGATGGTGTTTGAACAGAACTTTATCAAAGTAAACCTGGGAGAATTGTACTTGTTGACTGACAAACTGGACTCCGCACAGATCTGCTTGGACGAAAGTTATCGTTTCTTCTCCGATATACAGCATAACTCGGCCGTTCATTACATTGAAACCCAGATGATTGAACTGGCATTGAAAAAAGGTAATATAGCCCAAGCGAAGACTATGATCGCCCGGACTGCTCCTGTGGGGCATCTTGACGCCAATATGCTGACTATACGCAATCAGTATCTGCAACATTATTTTGAGCATACCGGTGATTACCGCCGTGCCTATGAATACCTGAAACGTGATCGCCATCTGGACGATTCCATTCGGAGCGAACGGATACAGATGCGTGTTGCCGAATTGGATATGCGTTATCGGCAGGATACGATAGTACTTCGTAAGGAAATGAAGATTCAGCGGCAGGCAGCAGAGATGAGAGTGCTCAAATTGAGCGTATCTATCTGGGTACTTGTCTGCGTGTTGCTTGTGGCAGGGGTAGTGATAGTTGTCTGGTATATGCGTAAAAAGAGGGAGTTTCTTCGCCAGCGTTTCTTCCAGCAAATCAACCGTGTCCGCATGGAGAATTTGAGAAGCCGGATTTCTCCTCATTTTACTTTTAATGTACTGGGACGTGAGATCAATCAGTTTAACGGCTCGGAAGAGGTGAAACATAATCTGATGGAACTGGTGAAATATCTCCGTCGTAGCCTCGAACTTACCGAGAAATTGAGTGTATCTTTGCAAGACGAACTGGATTTCGTGCATACATACATCGAACTGGAACGTGGGCGTGTCGGAGAAGATTTTGTCGCAACAATCACGTTGGAGGAGGGTTTAGATGCAACCCGCATCATGATTCCATCTATGATTGTGCAAATTCCGGTGGAGAATGCTATTAAACATGGACTGGCGGGAAAGGACGGAAAAAAGGAACTAATGGTATATGTTTCCCGTGAAACAAATGGGATTCGTATAACGGTTACCGACAACGGACGCGGGTATCTCCCGCAGGTAGTTTCCGCCACACGGGGTACTGGTACAGGATTGAAAGTGTTGTATCAGACCATTCAATTACTGAATACAAAGAATAAGAGTGATAAAATACGTTTTAATATAACCAACAGAAGCGATGGACAAACCGGTACGGAAGTGTCGGTATATATCCCGTTTCGTTTTTCTTATGATTTATGATGGAGACAGGAGAAAAGTATAAGGTAGTTATCGTTGACGATGAACGTACAGCGATTGATGCTTTGCGCCGAGAGTTGGAGCCCTATCGTGAATTTGAAGTAAAAGGAATCGCAGGGAATGGTGCAAAGGGTAAAAAGATGATTATGGAGTTGCATCCGGACTTATTGTTTCTTGATGTGGAACTTCCGGATACGTTGGGACTCAATCTATTAAGTGAAATCAGGGAGGATATTTTGTGGGATATGAAGGTCGTATTTTACACCTCTTATGACAAATACTTGCTTCAGGCGTTGCGTGAGTCGGCTTTCGACTTCCTGCTGAAGCCTTTTGAAGCGGAAGACCTGAAAGTAATTATAGACCGTTACCGGAAGGCTATGACCTCTACTTCGCTTCCTCTTTTGCCTTCTTTTGCTTCTTCCATTAGTGCATTGATGCCCCAGCAAGGCATGTTTATGATTAGCACAGTGACAGGCTTCAAGCTTTTGCGGCTGGAAGAAATCGGTTTTTTTGAATATCTGAAAGACAAACGTCAATGGCAGGTGGTCTTGTTTAATCAAACTTGTCTGAATTTGAAGCGAAATACCAAAGCAGAAGATATTATCAGTTATTCACAAGCTTTTGTACAGATTAGCCAATCTGCTATTGTAAATGTTAATTATCTGGCAATGATTGATGGTAAATGCTGTCAACTTTATCCGCCTTTTCACGATAAGAACGATTTGGTTATTTCCCGAAGTTATCTAAAAGAACTGCAAGAGCGTTTCTTTGTTTTGTAATGTAGACCTCATATTATGAAATACGCCACTTCTTCAGCAGAAGCGGCGTATCCTTTTGTTAGAATATTAGAATGAGAGAGTTTATGTTACATATTTGTATTATCCATCGTAACGGTCATTTCGGGTACCAGTACGTAGGCTTGTTTTTTAGCGTTCCATTTATAATAATTCGTAGTAACGGTCTTGCCTTCATAAGTATAATTGATGCGTAGGTCTTTTTCCCATGCGTCCTTGCTATTGTTCCATTTCAAGGCTTCGCTTTCAATCATACGTTTGTTGTCATCGTACTTGTAATTGTACTTCATGTAGTTGGCAAGTGTATTTCCGTCCATTTTGTAAACGGTTTGTCCCACTGTCATACCATTCTCCTCGATTGGATTATAAATCAATTGATTATCGTAGCTACGTGCAGAAGTAGCAAGCGATACAACAAGAAGAGCTGCAGATAAAACGAACATTTTTAAAGATACTTTTGCTTTCATGGCTATTTAAGTTTTTGGGTTATACTTTCATTTGTCTACCAAATGCATTGGTTTTACGCTGCAAATCTACATATTAATTTGGTATTTATGCATTTTTGAAGATAAAAGATTGTCAAAATGTCAAGAGTGGAGGCGGGTGATAACTAGCTTTTTGCCAATATTGGTGACAAAAAAATATCCGGCAGTCAATCTGCCGGATATAGAATGAATCACTTCGTCGAAAAAGGAATCTTTTTTCTAGCTTTCTGGATACAGAGTTAAATAATGTTATTACCCATACTTGCTTCTATTTTGTAAGCGAAGGCCCCTGATAAGATGGAGTCTCCTTGTGCAATTAGTGTCTAAAAGATAGCAATTCCTTATTGAGGTGGCCTTTATTCACTTGATGGTTTAATGTGCCTCAAGCCAGTTTTTGCCCCATCCGCAATCTGCTTTCAAGGGGACGTGCATGCGGTATGCTTTCTCCATTTCTTCGATGACGATTTCTTCTACACGCTCTTTTTCATTGACAGGAACGCTGAAATTTAATTCGTCATGTACTTGCAGGATCATTTTGGCTTGTATTCCTTCAGCCTGGAACCGTTGATAGATACGTGCCATTGCTACTTTTATAATATCTGCCGCGCTTCCCTGGATAGGGGCGTTGATGGCATTTCGTTCCGCATATCCGCGTACAACGGCATTCCGCGAATTGATGTCCGGTAAGAAGCGCTTCCGATGGAAGATTGTTTCCACATAGCCTTTTTCCTGGGCCACCTGAATGCTTTTATCCATATATGCTTTCACTCCCGGATAAGTTTCAAAGTAACCGTCGATTAACTCTTTGGCTTCTTTGCGGTCTACATTCATTCGTTCGGCAAGACCAAATACGGATATGCCATAGATGATACCGAAATTGGCAGTCTTGGCTTTACGGCGCATGTCGGAACCTACGTCTTTCAGGTCGATCTTATAAATTTTGGCAGCAGTGGCCGCATGAATATCGTGATTGCTAAGGAAAGCATCAATCATATTCTTATCCTCGCTAAGGTGTGCCATGATGCGCAATTCAATTTGCGAATAGTCGGCAGAGAAGAAGAGGCAGCCTTCATCGGGGATGAAAGCCTTGCGGATTTCTTTTCCATTCTCGTCGCGGATAGGGATATTTTGTAAGTTCGGATTGCTTGAACTAAGACGTCCCGTAGCGGTTACAGTCTGGTTGAAAGAGGTGTGCACCCTTCCTGTGCGTGGATTGATAAGCTGGGGGAGTGCGTCGATATACGTGCCCAATAGCTTTTTCAGTCCACGATGTTCCAAAATCTTTTCTACTACCGGATGTTTGTGCCGGAGGCTTTCGAGCACTTCTTCCGAGGTGACGTACTGGCCGGTCTTAGTCTTTTTTGCCTTCTCTACGATTTTCAGTTTGTCAAACAGCACCTCACCGACTTGCTTGGGCGAAGCGATGTTGAAAGTCTCACCGGCCAATTCGTAAATCTCTTTTTCGATTTGCTCCATCTGGGCGGTGAAATGGGCGGACGACTGCTTCAATGCTTCCGTATCCAGCAATACCCCGTTCCGTTCTATATTAACCAATACGGGAACTAGCGGCATTTCTATATCATAGAACAAACGTTCTGCGTCATTTTCTTTCAGCTCTTTCTCCAGTACATTTTTCAGTTTCAGAGTTACGTCTGCATCTTCGCAGGCATACAGATATACATCTTTCGGGTCGAGATCGCGCATGTTCTTCTGATTCTTTCCTTTGGGACCTATCAGTTCGTCAATGTGGATAGTCTGATAGTGCAGGTAAATTTCCGCAAGATAATCCATGCCGTGACGAAGTTCCGGTTGAAGAACATAATGAGCGATCATCGTATCGAAAAGCGGACCTTTTACTGTTGCGCCATAATTTTGAAGAACAATCATGTCGTACTTGATATTTTGTCCGACTTTTAATGAATTCTCATTTTCGAAGACCGGACGGAACTCATTTACGATTTTTAACGCTTCGTCTTGGTCCGATGGTACGGGAACATAAAAAGCTTCATTTTCTGCAATCGAAAAGCTCATTCCGACTAATTCGGCATCCATTGGTTCAGTTCCGGTAGTTTCCGTATCTAACGAGAGAATTTTCGATGTAAGCAACTTTTGAATAATTTCCTGCCTTTTATCCTCTGTATCAATGAGTTGGTAGCTGTAAGTGAGCGATTCTAACGTCTCTAGGTTCGATTTTTTTGCTTCACCCGGTTCATCGGGCGTGAAATTCGCAAATAAATCGCCTTGCATTCCGCCTCCTTCTTCGGGAAAAAGTGGAAGAGGAGAGGGGGCGCTTTTTCCAGTGGCAACTTTGCTTCCGGTGGCAGAGGTTATTCCGTTTCCGGAAATATCTTTTTTGAGCACCCGGTCAATGAGTGTTCTAAATTCTAATTCCTCGAAAATGCTACGAAGTGAATTTTCGTCTGCTTCTTCGCGGACAAGAGCATCCATTTCAAGTTGGATGGGGACATCGATTTTAATGGTGGCGAGAAATTTCGAGAACGTAATCATTTCCCGGTTGGTTTCCACTTTTGTTTTCAATGCTCCTTTCAGTTGGTCGGTATGTTCCAATAGGTTTTCGATGCTTCCGAATTCGGAGATTAGTTTTTGAGCAGTCTTTTCTCCTACTCCGGGACATCCGGGGATGTTATCCGAAGAGTCACCCATTAGTCCGAGCATATCGATCACCTGTGCCGGAGACTGAATGTCAAACTTGGCTTTCACTTCCTCAACGCCCATCACTTCGAAACCTCCTGTGTGTTTAGGGCGATACATAAATACTTTGTCACTTACCAGCTGCCCGTAATCTTTGTCGGGAGTCATCATATAGGTAGTGATACCCTGGCGACCGGCTTCGGTAGCGAGCGTACCTATCACATCATCGGCTTCGTAGCCTGCCACTTCCAGAATAGGGATGCGGTAGGCGCGTATAATATCCTTTATAATAGGTACGGAAAGACGGATTGCTTCCGGAGTTTCTTCGCGTTGTGCTTTATATTGTTCAAAAGCCTCGTGGCGGAAGGTGGGACCTGCGGGGTCGAAGGCTACTCCTATATGAGTGGGATTCTCTTTTTTCAGTACTTCTTCGAGGGTGTTCACAAAACCCAGTATGGCTGAAGTGTTGAATCCTTTGGAATTGATTCTTGGGTTCTTAATAAAGGCGTAATACGCCCGATATATCAATGCATAAGCGTCTAAAAGAAATAATTTATTACCTGAATCCATAGATTTAATTAATTTTTCATGGTAAAAGTACAAAAAAATACGGTATTAAGCGTTTTATTATTACTTTTGTGCTCAAATTGTGTAATAAATGGACAGTATCTCACTTATCAGAACTCCGATTGAAGCGGAACTGGGCGACTTCAAAGAACTTTTTGATAGTTCTCTCTCCAGTTCAAATGCATTGCTCGATAGCGTCGTATCTCACATACGGCAGAGGAATGGTAAGATGATGCGGCCTATTCTTGTTTTACTCGTGGCACGTCTTTATGGAGCTATATGTCCTTCCACTCTTCATGCGGCTGTTTCACTGGAACTCCTTCATACGGCCAGCCTGGTACATGATGACGTAGTGGATGAAAGTTCCGAACGTCGTGGACAGCTCTCGGTAAATGCTATCTTTAATAATAAAGTAGCGGTGCTGACGGGTGACTATTTATTGGCAACCAGTCTTGTACACGCCGAACTGACAAACAGCCATCGTATTATTCAGCTGGTGTCCACTCTTGGACAGGATCTTGCTGACGGTGAATTGCTTCAGCTTTCAAATGTAAGTAATCACAGTTTTTCCGAGGAAGTCTATTTTGATGTAATCCGCAAGAAAACTGCTGCTCTTTTTGCTGCCTGCACAAAGGCTGCCGCTTTCTCGGTGGGTGTGGGTGAGGGAGAAGCTGAACTTGCCCGTTTGCTGGGCGAATATATTGGTATCTGTTTCCAGATAAAGGATGATATTTTCGATTACTTTGATAATAAGGAGATTGGTAAACCTACGGGTAATGATATGCTTGAAGGTAAACTGACATTACCCGCTTTGTATGTGCTGAATACGACGAAAAACGAGGAAGCGCAAGAAATTGCAATCAAAGTAAAGGAGGGTACGGCTACTCTCGATGAAATAGCTCATTTGATTTCGTTTATTAAAGAAAACGGAGGTATTGAATATGCGGTTCAGACTATGAATGTCTATAAGCAAAAAGCCTTCAATCTATTGGCTTCTTTGCCGGATTCCGATATCTGTGCAGCTCTCCGGGCTTATCTGGATTACGTAGTAGACCGCGAAAAATAGTTACTTCCGGTATTTTGCCAGAAGTGAATAGCACAATAATAACCGGTCCCAATCTTCTATCTTTTCCGATTTCATCGCTTTTCCTAAAAGGAAACTCTTGTCTATTTCTTCCGCTGTATGAAGATCTAAAGAACATAATTTGGCGGCTTGCTCTATGTAGTCCCAGGCTTTCTCTTTGGTGATGTGACCACATGCTTGGGAGGCGCGCGCCAGGCTCACAAGCAGTCCCATATCCCATCCGATAATGCCTTTTTCCAAGTCATTTATCCATATAATAGGGTCCCTTCTTTCCTCTGTATATTTCACGAATTTGTATAGATTCTTTCCTTGACGGATAAAGCGTTCCACTCCGAAAAAACGCTTTTGAATGATGTTTTCGAACTCGTTGATGTTCTCTGTAGAGAGTAAATAGGGGAGCATAATCTGGTAGGAGACTCTGTCTCCTTCGTTGATAAGGAACTGGAATAGTCCGGTGACGGACTCATTATCGGTGCAGTGAAACTCCTCTGTCAGCAGTTTGGATAGCTTTTGCGGATGGATTCCGGTCTCCATGGAGTTGAGATAGAAGCCTTGCAGTCCGGCTTCCATATAACCGATGCGTAGCCCCTTCTTTTTCTCTGCTCCGAGGATGAGGTTCAGAGGGTTGTGATTGAATCTTAAGGTTCTTGTATATGCGTCCATCCTAATACCTCCAAAGGTTCATGAAAAGCGTGAGAACTGTTGCCATGTATTTTCCTGAGGCTTCGGCAAGCCGTTATGAGTATACAAGCAACAGTCCCACGCTCCATTCGATATATAACAAAAGTATATACATGAAGGTGCGTGAGACCCGTTTGCTTATTACCATTCATAACTTTGAATTTTGCCGAATTCCAGGAATTGGTAATAAATGAAACGTTCTCTAATATAACTAATTAGCTATATTTTCATCGCTAAACCTTTTACAAAGATAAGTATTTTTCTGAATTCTCCTGTAACTATCTTTAGATTTTCTTAAATAAAAAATACCGCGTCGGTTCCCGGAGTACGGGAATCGCGCGGTAAGGCGTATTTGATTGCTAATGTAGCCTTTAGCTTAGAAGAACTTGATTTCTTCCCCTTTGATGTCAGAAAGAAGGAGGTTGGCTAAGCGGCTGGTTCCCAGGCGGAACAGTTGATTATCCAGCCATTCTTCACCCAATAGCTCTTTTACAATTGTGTAGTAAATAATCGCATCATTAACGGTATTGATGCCACCCGCCGGTTTGAATCCAATCTTGATTCCGGTCTTCTGGTAGTATTCTTTGATGGCTTCACACATCACATAAGCGGCTTCCGGAGTAGCGGCAGGCTGTTGCTTGCCGGTGGAAGTTTTGATGAAGTCTGCGCCCGAATACATGGATAGGATAGAGGCTTTCTTGATGTTGGAAGCACTCTTTAGTGCACCAGTTTCGAGGATCACTTTGAGGTGGCGTTCCTTGCAAACTTCCTTTAATTCCTGTATTTCTTCACACATTCCTTCGTAGTCTCCGCTTAGGAATTTGCCGATGGAAATGACAATATCTATTTCATCTGCGCCTTCTGCGATTGCTAATGCTGTTTCTGCCACTTTTACTTCAATAAATGTCTGTGAAGAGGGGAAACCTCCTGATACACAGGCTATATTGACTCCGTCTACCTCCAGCGTATTCTTAACGATGGCTGCAAAATTGGGGTATACACAGATTGCTGCAACATTTTTCAGATCAGGATATTCGTCGTCAAACTGATTGACTTTTTCGGTAAAGTGCATAACACTTTTGTCACTGTCTGTACTATTCAAAGTAGTCAGATCAATACAGTTGAACAGGAACTTCTTAACATCTTCCGTGTTGTTTTCCGGCACTTTTTTCTCAATCAATTCAGCTACGCGAGCTTGAATATCTGCATCGCTCAAATTGGTATTATACTTTGCCAATGCGGTATTGTACTTGTTGGGCTGTGAGTTATTCTCTTCCATGATCTTTCAGTTTTGGGTTGTTGATATGTCTTTTATTATCTCGTTTCGTTTTCTTTTCCATACTTTTCCGGAAAGCAGTGGTTATGTCTACACCTGTCTGGTTGGCAATGCAGAGAAGCACCCATAAAACGTCTGCTATCTCTTCATCTATATTATCTTTCTCTCCCTCTTTAAAGGATTGATCTCCATATTTGCGGGCCATGACACGCGCCAGTTCTCCTACCTCTTCCGTGAGAACTGCCATATTGGTCAACTCGCTGAAGTAGCGGACACCGTATGTTTTCACCCATTGGTCCACTTGTTTCTGTGCTTCTTCCAGAGTCATAATTGTTGATGGTTAGTTATTATTCTTTGTTTTTTGTATCCATGCATATAGTAACGGGACCGTCGTTTAAAAGTTCAACTTTCATGTCCGCTCCAAAGATGCCTGTACCTATTTCTTTTCCCAATGCACCGCTTAAATCTTTGCAGAATTGTTCGTAGAGTGGGATAGAGACATCTGGCTTGGCAGCTTTGATATAGGAGGGGCGATTTCCCTTCTTGGTAGAAGCGTGTAACGTGAACTGGCTGATAACCAGAATCTCACCTCCATCTTCTAAAATAGATTTGTTCATTACACCATTCTCATCATCGAAGATGCGTAGATTTACAATCTTCTTGCAGAGCCAGTCGATATCTTCCTGCCCGTCTGCTTCTTCAATACCGACTAATATCAGCATCCCTTTTCCAATGGACGACTTACAGTGTCCTTCAATGGTTACTGACGCATGACTTACCCGTTGTATGACTATTCTCATTGTTATTTATTCTGTTTCATGATTAGGAAAGGCAAATTTACAAAATTCAGAAGAGAAAACGGTGTGTTGGTGGGAAAATATTGTGAATTCGCTCCGTAGTCAATATGGCCATTCGTTATTATTTGTTGTCAATTCGCTATCTTGGTAGTGATAATCAACTTATTGATTGTTATGGCTTGAAATTTAGAGCGGCACTGCTCGAAAGTTCGAGCAGTGCCGCCTTGGCTGACGTGTTTCCTTATTGTTGTTCGTTATCCAAACCTTCTTTTACAGTCTTGGCTTTCGCTTCTCCAATCACAGCGGAAATCTCCTCAAAAGAGGCTTCTTTTATTCGTTTTACGCTTTTAAATTCTTTCAGAAGCGCTGTTTTTGTCTTTTCTCCAATCCCTTTGATATTGTCTAATGCTGATGCTACCTGCCGTTTGCTGCGTTTATCACGATGGAAACTGATGGCAAAGCGGTGCACCTCATCCTGAATCTGTGTCAGCAAACGGAATAATGGGCTTTGCTGTTTGATGCCGATAGTCTGCGGAGGAAATCCAAAAAGCAGTTCCGATGTGCGATGGCGATTGTCCTTTGCCAGTCCGGCAATCGGGATTGTTAAGTTCAGCTCATCTTCAATCACCTCTCTAACGACCTCCATTTGGCCTTTTCCACCATCGGTGATAATCAGGTCGGGCAGAGGGGCGTTTTCTTCAATAACGCGCTGATAACGTCTTCTGACGACCTCTTTCATGGATGCATAGTCGTCAGGTCCTACAACCGTCTTTATATTGTATTTCCGATAATCCTTCTTTGAGGGTTTAGCCTTTTTAAAGACAACGCAAGCGGCCACGGCATCAGAACCCTGTATGTTTGAGTTGTCAAAGCATTCAATTTGCAAAGGCGGTCTGTCCAGATGCAGCTCTTGCTGTATCTCTTTCATTAATCGCATACTTCTTTGCTCCGGATTCAGCTTTTCCGCCTGTTTTAGACGGTCGGCTTTGTATTGCTTCACGTTTAGAATCGAAAGATCTAGCAATTTCTTCTTATCTCCCCGCTGTGGAACGGTAAATACGATGTTGTTTAGCTCCAAATCAAGTTCAAAAGGCACTATAATCTCTCTGGATTGACTCTTATAGCGTTCCCGCATTTCGATAATACCCAGTGTCAAAAGCTCCTCTTTTGATTCATTCAGCTTCTTTTTATATTCGAATGTAAACGCCTGGTTAATGGCACCATTTGTAATATGCAGATAGTTGATGAAAGCGGAATTGGACTCGTCCTCTTCAATAGAAAATACATCTATGTTGTGCAATACAGCGCTTACTACCTCCGATTTAGAACGGTAATTTTCTATCAGAAGATATTTCTCTTTCACCTTCTGTGCTTCTTCAAACTTCATCTCACCAGCTAATGTCTGCATCCTTTCCAGTAGCATACGGCTGATTTCTTGTGTGTTTCCTTTCAGGATTTCTTTGATTTCATCAATGTTTTTGAGATAATCCTCCTGTGATTGTAGTCCGATGCATGGTCCTGCGCAGTTCTTTATATGATATTCCAGACATACTTTGAACTTTCCTGCCCGTATATTCTCCGGAGTTAGGTTTAAACTGCAAGTTCGCAAAGGATATAAATGCTTTATCAGATCCAGTACCGCATACATGGATGGTATATGACTATACGGTCCATAATACGAAGAACCGTTTCTGATAATTTTCCTTGTTCTGAAAACTCTGGGAAAACACTCGTTTTGTACGCAAATAGAGGGGTATGTCTTGTCATCCTTTAATAGAACGTTGTAGCGCGGCTTATATTTCTTTATCAGATTATTCTCCAGCAATAACGCATCTTCTTCCGTGTTGACTACAATATAACGAATATCGGCGATTTTGCTGACCAGCACTCGTGTCTTTCCCGGTTCATGCTCTTTGCTGAAGTAGGAGTAGACTCTTTTCTTTAGATTTTTAGCCTTTCCAACGTATATAATTGTACCCTCCGTGTTCAGGTATTGGTAAATACCCGGCTTCTCGGGAAGGTTGGCTACAATCCCTTTCAAATATTCATTGGCTCTGCTTTCTGGTTTTGTATTCATAATCATTAGGGATGAAAGACTACTAAAATAAAAAAGGGGACTGTTTTGAAGCTAAGCTTCACTATCTTATTGCTGTTTAGGCACGGATTACGCGGATTTCGCGGGAAAATAAAAACCGTGAAGTCCGCGTAATCCGTGCCTAAAAGATAAACCTTTGGAGCTGTTAATACATTTTCTGCAAATAGATGCAACTCCTTTATAAAGTCAGTACGGATTCTACTTCTACATCATCTCCGAATACCGATTTTCCATTCAGGTCTTTCAGTTCGATGATGAAGTTTACATACACCTTTTTAGGCTTTAATCTTTTCACCAATTCGCAAGCCGCTTTCATGGTGCCTCCTGTTGCCAGCAAATCATCATGTAGTAGAACTACGTCATTTTCGTCCAGTGCATCTTTGTGAATTTGCACCGTGTCTTTGCCATACTCCTTATCGTAGCTTTCTTCAATCGTTTCTGCCGGGAGTTTGCCCGGCTTGCGGATTGGAATAAAACCGGCGTTCAGACGGGTTGCCAGAATCGGTCCCATAATAAAGCCTCTTGATTCTATACCTACCACTTTGGTGATTCCTTTATCCTTATACATATCGAACATGATATTGGATAATTCCTGCAAGCACCATGGATCTTTGAATAGAGTGGTGACGTCGTAGAACAGGATTCCGGGAATCGGAAAATCGGGTACTTCCCGAATGCTTTTGATTAGTGTTTCTTTGCTCATAATCATTGAATTATATCGTTTCTTTAAATTCTTTGTTTCACGTGAAACGTTGCCGCTTATCGTCCCGAAAGTACCAGCAGCACGTTGATGTCGCTAGGAGAGACTCCCGGGATTCTGCTCGCTTGCGCGATTGTTTCCGGATCTATCTTTACCAGCTTTTGCCGAGCTTCGGTGGAAAGGGACTGAATGGTAGAATAATCAAATTTCCCTTTAATCTTGATACTCTCCAATCGTGCTAGTTTTTCAGCTATCATTCTTTCTCTGTCAATATATCCTTGATACTTGATTAGGATTTCCGCAGCTTCGAGAATCTCTTCTTTCCGGTCTTGATCCGAACTTGTCGCTTTTGCCAATTCGCGTTGAAACGCCGGAACATATTCTGCTATATTTTCTATTGTCACTTGCGGACGGTTCAGAATCTCTATCAACTTACAACCTTGACGTAGGGGCGTTGTCCCTATCTTTTCGAGAGCATCGTTGATTAGTGTCGGTTTCATCGAATAGTTGCGCGCGAAAGAAATGATTTGTTCCACAGCTTCTTTCTTGCTTCTTACTAACTGATATCGATCTTCTTTCGCCAACCCAAGCTTAAATGCTTTCTCTGTTAAGCGCATATCGGCATCATCCATGCGAAGCAGAATACGGTATTCCGCACGCGAGGTAAACATACGGTAAGGTTCATCCACACCTTTGGTAACCAAATCGTCGATTAATACGCCAATATATGCTTCATCGCGAGCCAAAGTAAATGCTTCTCCGCCGTGGCAGTTAATGTGTGCATTGATACCGGCTATCAATCCTTGTCCTCCTGCTTCCTCGTATCCGGTGGTTCCGTTTACTTGTCCGGCAAAGAACAAGTTTTTGATAATCTTCGATTCCAACGTATGTTTTAATTGAGTCGGATCGAAATAGTCATATTCGATAGCGTATCCCGGGCGGTAGATAACCAGATCTTTGAAAGCCGGGATTTGTTTTAATGCTGCAATTTGTATTTCCATTGGAAGCGAAGAAGAGAATCCGTTAAGATATAACTCTTGTGTCGTTTCTCCTTCCGGTTCGAGAAATAACTGGTGCTGATCTTTATCCGGGAAAGTGACAATCTTGGTTTCGATGCTCGGACAATAGCGTGGCCCGATACTTTGAATCTGTCCGTTGAACAGGGGAGAATCCGGCAAACCTTCACGCAGAATCCGGTGTACTTCTTCATTGGTGTAGCATGTCCAGCATTGAAGTTGCTTTAAGTGGTGCGTGCTAGTATTCATGAATGAGAACTTGTGGAAGTCCGATTCACCGTCTTGTGTTTCCATCTGGTCAAAATGCACACTACGCGCGTCGATTCGTACCGGAGTACCGGTTTTCATCCTTCCGTAAGAGATACCGTGACGGGCGATGGATTCGGTCAGCTGATAAGAAGCCGGCTCGGCCATTCTTCCTCCCGGCAATTTATGACGTCCTACATGCATCAGTCCGTTGAGGAAAGTTCCTGCGGTGAGCACAATGCATTTTGCTTTGAAGGTGACGCCCCATGCGGTGACCAATCCGGTGACCTCACCGTTTTCAACGAGCAGTTCACATACGGTATCTTGCCAGATATGAAGGTTGGGTGTATTTTCCAGTTTCTCCCGCCAGGACCAAATGAACTTAGCCCGGTCGCATTGGGCGCGGGGGCTCCACATGGCTGGACCTTTCGAGCGGTTTAGAATTCGGAATTGAATGGCAGTCTCATCTGTCACTAATCCCATCTGTCCACCCAGTGCATCTATTTCACGTACAATTTGTCCTTTGGCGATTCCTCCTACAGCCGGATTGCAACTCATCTGTCCAATCTTGTTCATGTCCATAGTGATGAGACAAGTTTTGGAACCTAAATTAGCAGCAGCTGCCGCTGCTTCACAACCAGCATGTCCGGCACCAATTACAATTACGTCGTACTTAAAATCCATTCCTATCTTATTTATTATCAAACGCTGCAAAGTTACAGAAAAGTTGCGAGACTTGTATCTTCAAGCTGTTTTTGCTTCTGAAAATCCGGGGAGGAATCCAGCTTAATTGAAAAAATCGCCGTAATTTTGAGTTAGAAATATGCAGATTGTTCGAGATTTGACTGTTCTTCGAGTTTTGTAATCGTGCGTTTTTGTGGAAAATAGTGATATTATGCTCTTTTATATCTTGTTTTATTGTCTTTTTGTTAGTTGCTTGTCTGCTCAATAATGGATGAAACTAGAAAGCAAAATGGAGAATTTGTTCAAAATAGAGGCTATCGTCAGAATAAATGTGAGGTTTACACTTAAAATTTGCTTCATGTCTTGACATAAGTCAAAAAAACAAGCCCAAATGTATTTTTTAGTATCATGGACTTTGTTGTTTTCGCAAACAGCTATACCTTTGCAGTGTAGTTGTGAAACTGCTTATATTTTTAGGTATTAGAAAAAAGGTTATAATTAAAAGGTATTAGTTTATAAAATTAAGGTATTAGATTTTAAGATTAGTTTTTAGGAAAAGAATTGTTTTGATTAGGTATTAGGAAAAAGACGTTTTTAGGTAACGAGTAAATGAAAATGAAGAAAAAAGAAGAATCCCATTTGTGGGGATTCTTTAAAGGTGGGGCGGAATGATTCGCTCTTTTTTTGTGCCTCTTTTAAATATATCTCGTAAGTACTTTACTCTCAGTCATGTTGGGAAAGTTTGATTTCATGCCTTTAAAAAAAGTGTTTCATGGTTTGAAACCAAATGTTTTGTATCGTGAAACTAAAGTTTCAGCATTGGGAAACTGTAGTTTCAACACCGAGAAACCATAGTTCCAACGGCATGGAAACTATGGTTTCAAGCCTTGAAACAAATAGTCTTAGGTTGGGGAACAATTTGTTTGAAGGCAGAAGACTAAAATTTAGGCCGTTTGAACTGACTAAAAAGTTTTCTTTTACCGTTTCCTTTAATAGATCATTGCTGTATTCAGCGTCTTATATTGACTGAAATAGGTGGTGATAGGTGATAGGTTAGGTGAAAGATTATTTTCAACCTATCACCATGCTTCAATGTACGATGAATAAGCCGATTGGAGAGGTGCGGTGATAGGTGATAGAGGGTTTTGTGTTTTTTGATTGGGAGAGCGAAGCCTTTTATTTTCTATTTTGTAGGTTAGTTGGGCCTGCGTTTCTGAAAAAAACAATATATTTGCATTTATAAATGCCGCTATAGTAAGTGTTTATAGCGATTTCAGAGAAATCTGTTTCGTTTTTTGATAGGTAGAGTGACAGTATGGACGATAAGATTGACATCATAGTAGCAGGAGTCAACCGGAAGGATGAAAAGATATGGGGCGATTTCTACGATCGTTTTTATGCTGCTCTATGCGTTTATGTCGCCAAAATATTGCCCGTTCCGGATGCAGTGGAAGATCTGGTTCAGGAGGTTTTCATTTCTGTTTGGGAAGGTAAGCGTACCTTTTCCGATATCAAAGAGCTCACAAATTATCTCTATCGCGCCTGCTATAATAATACTTTATTATATATACGCAATAATCAGATTCATGATACAATTTTAAGTTCTCTCGCCGAGGAAGAAGACGTGGAGGATGAAGACGTAATCTATGCGTTAACGGTAAAAGAAGAAATTATCCGGCAGCTCTATTGCTATATTGAAGAACTCCCGGCCGAACAACGCCGGATCATTTTAATGAGAATCGAAGGGTATACATGGGAAGAGATAGCCGAACGTTTAGAAATAAGTATCAATACTGTTAAAACTCAAAAGACCCGTAGCTATAAATTTCTTCGTGAGAGACTGGGCGACTCTGTACATTCTATAATTCTTTGTTTATTTCTCTAAAAAGATAAAAAAGTCAAATTGATACTTATTTATCTTTTTATTGATTGCTTAAGATTTATTTTCTTTGTTAAAAGCGAATAAATTTCTTTCAAATCGTGACATAATGCTATATTCTTATCCCTAAAATCCTCTTCTTTATGCTCTTATTTCAAAAAAATATCATCTTTTTGTCACCCCTTTCTATGAGTTATGTATATCTATAATAAAGCAAATTAAACAATTGTTTAATTTAAAAAGGAGAAATAAGATGAAGAAGTTCGAAAATGTATATCAAGATGCCGCTTTAATGAAGAAAGCTCTTTTAGGAGAAGCTAACGAATCGGAACAGCAAGAGCTTGAAAAGCGATTGGCGGAATGCCCGGACTTGCAAAACGTGTTTGAGCAGTTGCAGAATGGTGAGACATTAAGAGTTGCATTTGAAGAATATAAAAATTATTCATCAAAGAAGACCTATGAATCTTTCCTTCAGAAAATCGGACAAACGGAACCGGCGATAAAGAAGCCTCGAGCTTTCCGGATTTGGTGGTATCTCACAGCAGCTGTCGTTTTTTTAGTAATCGGCTTGTCTTTCTATATGTCGAATTATGTTTCGATTGAGGAAGAAAGTAAACCCTTGATTCAGCCGGGGATTCAACAGGCACAATTAACCTTACCCGATGGCAGTGTCATTGATGTACATAAGAAAGAAGTAAACGTAATAGTAGACGGCGTCCAAGTAAAATATAAGAAAGGAGTGCTGTCATATGAGCCAACCGTCACAACACAACATGAAGAGAAAAACGTCGAAGAGAAGCCGGCCAAGTCAAATGAACTTATCATACCACGTGGAGGGGAGAATACTGTAATCCTCGCCGATGGAACAACAGTTCATTTGAATGCTGGTTCCAAGCTGACTTATCCGGTACGTTTTGCAGGTAAACGCAGGATCGTAGCTTTAGAGGGTGAGGCCTATTTTGATGTTGCCCAGGATGAAGCCCATCCGTTTGTGGTGCAAACTCATCTTGGAGAAGTGATGGTGCTTGGTACGGCATTTAATGTAAATGCTTATGCCAATGCTCGCGTTTGCTACACTACATTAGTTCGTGGAAAAGTGCAATTCTCTGCGCCGAATGTAGGAACAGTAACCCTTCAGCCGGGTGAACAAGCCATAGTTTCTGCCAATGGCACAGAGAAACGTACCGTCGACCTAGATGAATATATCGGATGGGTAAACGGTGTGTACAACTTTAAAAACCGTTCTTTAGGGGAGATCATGGAAACATTTGAACGCTGGTATGATATACAGGTTTATTATGAAACACCGGATCTGCGCGACATAACTTACAGCGGCAGTTTGAAACGTTACGGAACGATCAACTCGTTCCTGGATGCGTTAGAACTGACAGGTGATCTGACTTATAAAATCAGTGGACGGAATATATTGATATACGACGGAATGAAAGATTAAAAATAAATAGAATATTAGGAAAAGTTTAATCATTAATTTATGAGAGAAAGACGATGGCTACTATGCTTTTTAGTGGCAATGTGTTGCACATTTAGCACATGGGCTTTACCGTCACAGGACAAGACGGTAACCTTAAATCTGCACAATGTCTCTATTGAGACAGTCTTGGATGCAGTAAAGAAACAAACAGGAGTGAATATGTTGTATAATTCACAAATGTTTAAAGGAGTTCCTCCCGTATCGATTAATGCAAAGAATGAGAAATGGGAAGTAGCTCTGAAGTTGATATTGAATCCGCAAGGATTTGACTATGTGATGAAAGACGGTATTGTTGTTATTCGCAAAATGCAGTCGGAGAAGCACGAGAATCGTATTCGCGGTTTAGTGACTGATACACATGGTGAGCCGATCCCGGGTGCCAGTATCATCGTGAAAGGTACCCGTACAGGTACTTCAACGAACATTGAAGGTGAATTTACGCTAGACGTGAAAAGTGATAAAGTAGCCTTGGAAATTTCTTTTATCGGCATGAAAAAGCAAACTCTTCAAGTGGATGCTACTCGCAAAAAGATGCTTGAGATAGTATTGGTTGATGATGTAAAGACATTGGAAGATGTGGTTGTTACCGGGTATAGTAATGTGCGTAAATCCAGCTTTACGGGTAGCTCGACTCAGATTTCAGGTGATGATTTGCGTAAGGTTTCACAAACGAATATTCTAGGTGCAATTCAATCATTTGATCCTTCTTTTCGTTTAGTAGATAATACTCAATTTGGCTCTGACCCGAATACAGTTCCTGAAATGTATATTCGCGGGCGTTCAGGGTTTGGAGTTAAAGACTTGGATAAAGACCTATCTCGTTCAAATCTTGAAAACAACCCGAATCTTCCGACTTTTATTATGGATGGTTTTGAGGTAAGTATTGAAAAAATATATGATTTGGACCCTACACGTATTGAGAGTTTAACGATATTGAAGGATGCTGCTGCAACTGCAATGTATGGATCTCGCGCTGCAAATGGAGTCGTTGTTATCACTACAGTAGCTCCTAAAGCTGGTGAGGTTCGTGTCTCTTATAATTTTACAGGAACATTGGAAATGCCGGATCTGCATGACTATAACTTGGCAAATGCCGCAGAAAAATTGGAAATAGAACGTTTAGCTGGATTATTTGAAACTGGAACAGGTAGCAATATTAATACAGGATCTGGATTAAATGCTTATTACAAGAAGTACGCTTTAATTCAGAAAGGAATAGATACGGATTGGATGTCATTGCCTTTGCAGAATTCATTTAATCATAAACATAGTATCTACTTAGAAGGAGGTACGTCTAATTTACGTTATGGTGTAGATGGTTCTTTTAATTTGTCGGATGGTGTGATGAAAGGAACTGAACGTAATCGGTATAGTGCAGGCTTTTCTTTAGACTATAGAATGAAAAACTTTCAAATAAAAAATTACGTATCTTTCACTCATACAAAATCAAAAGCGTCTCCATATGGCTCTTTTAGTGATTATACGAGTTTGCAACCTTATGATTCTCCTTATGATGATAATGGTAAGTTAGTACAAGGATTGAAATTTTCTAAACCTTCAAGCCGTGATATAAATAATCCATTGTATGAAGCTACTTTAGGTAATTATGATTGGAATGCTTATGACGAATTAATTGATAACTTAAGTTTTAACTGGTACATAGACAATTATTGGACTGTTAAAGGACAATTTAGTGTAACAAAGCAATACTCAAAAGCTGAGAAATTCATGGATCCGTTGTCTAGTAAAACAAGTGTATATGGAACAGATGATAAGAATCTTTCCGGTGACCTATATACTACAAAGGGAGAAAGTATTAATTGGAATACTAATGCGTTCCTTTATTATACCCGCACATTTAAAGAAAAACATAATCTGAATGTTTCTTTAGGTTGGGAGGCTTCTTCCGGTACAACAGAAAATACTAATGCGCATTATCGTGGTTTTCCTTCAGGAGAATTTCATTCATTGAATTATGCGGCAGAAATCTATAAGAAGCCAACTCGTTCTGAAAATACGACTCGTATGGTTAGTGCGATCGCTTCTTCCAATTACACCTTTAATGATATTTATTTAGCTGACCTTTCTGTGCGTTTTGATGGCTCTTCCGAATTCGGAACTAATCAAAAATGGGCACCTTTCTTTTCTGGAGGTTTAGGTGTGAATATTCATAACTATGATTTTTTAAGGGCTAATCCATATATCAATAAATTGAAAGTTCGTGGTTCTTATGGACGTACAGGTAAGGTCAATTTTGCTCCTTATGCAGCATCTACTGTTTATGAAGCATTATTTGATGAATGGTATAAAACAGGATATGGAGCAGTTCTGAAAGCACTGGGAAACAAGGATTTGACTTGGGAAAAAACAGATAAGTTCAATATTGGTATCGAAACTCAAACGTTGAATAGGCGTTTGACTATAGATTTTGAGTACTATTATGATAAAACTATTGATCTTGTAAATGATGTTACGCTTTCTCATACTTCCGGTTTCTCGACCTATAAAGATAATATGGGTGAAGTAGTAAACAAGGGGGTAGAAGTAGAAGTACGTGCGGATATATATCGTGATAGAAACTGGAATATCTCTTTATGGGGAAATATGGCACACAATAAGAATGAGATTCTAAAAATATCAGATTCTCAGAAGGCTTACAATCAGAGAGTTGCAGAATTTTATAAAAAAGAAGCTTTTAATCAACAATTGACAGGTACTTCATTGACCGATGCAAATTATTCTGTTCCTATTCCGCAGTATGCAGAGGGAGCGTCATTGACTTCTATTTGGGCTGTACGTTCTTTGGGGATTGATCCTACGACAGGCAAGGAAATCTTTTTAAATAGAGATGGTACTGTTGCTGATAAATGGGATGCTACACAAGAAGTTGTAGTGGGAAATACAGAACCGAAATGTAATGGTGCGTTTGGTGTGAACATGTCATATAAGAACTGGACATTATTTGCTTCTTTTCTGTATGAATGGGGTGGACAGGAGTACAATCAAACTTTGGTAAGTAATGTAGAAAATGCGGATTTGGCTAATAGGAATGTTGACTTGCGTGTTTTAACTGATAGATGGCAGAAACCTGGCGATGTTGCTCAATTCAAAGATATTAAGGATAGAAGTCTTACAACGCTGCCAACTTCTCGATTTGTACAAGATAAAGCAGTAGTTCGTCTGAATAGTTTGACGCTAAGTTATGATTTCGATCGTGAGTGGCTGAAGAAGCATCTTCATATGAATTTACTTCGTTTAGAGGCATCTACAAGTGACTTATTGAATTGGACATCTATCAAGCAAGAACGTGGCTTAAGTTATCCAAGATCTTGGAAAGTAGAGTTCTCTGTTAAAGCACAATTTTAAAAGGAAATAGAGATGAAAAGAATATATAATACATTATTTATAGTTGGCTTTATAAGCTTATTTATGTCCTCCTGTAACGATTGGTTGGATGTGCGACCATCAGACGAGATAAAAGAAGAATATCTGTTTGAAACAGGAAATGGTTACCGTACTGCTCTAAATGGTATTTATCGAAAACTGGCAACATTTGATTTGTATGGTAGCAATTTAAGTTGGGGACTGATTGACAGCTGGGGGTTAGTCTATAATTTAGCTAAAGCTCCTGATGATGGTGGTGGAAGAGCAATGAAAAAAATGGCAACTTTTTCATTTAAACATTCGGAATTGACTCCAACTACAGATGCAATGTGGGACGCAGCGTGGAATATCATTGCTAATTGTAATAATTTGGCTCAACAAGTTGAAAATGAGGATACTTTGTTGTTTTATGATCGGACTCATGAACGAGATATGATATTTGCTGAAGCGATTGCACTACGGGCTTATATGCATTTTGATTTATTGCGAATTTATGCTCCTTCTATGCTCATGAATCCTGGTGAGCGTACTTTTATTCCTTATGTTGACAAATATCCGTCGTATTTGAGTGATAGGCAGACTGTCAGTTACTGTTTACAACATGTAATTGATGACTTGAAGAAAGCTCAATCCATTCTGTTGTCAGTGGATAAATCTGCAAGTTTCAGTATGGAGAGTCGTTTTATCCAGAATTATAATGGTGAGTCACGCTTTTTAGGTTATAGAGGTTATAGGATGAATTATTATGCTGTTACTGCAGAGTTAGCACGTGTTTATTTGTATGCTCAAAAGGCTGATGAGGCTTATGTAGAAGCTAAAAAGATAATCGATGTGGTAGAATCAAAAAAATGGTTTGCTTCTTCTACTAGTTCTTCTGGTTTTAACAAAGGAAATATGAAGATGATGGAGGATATTATTTTTTCTTTATACTCGACAGATTTGACTGATTGGGATCAAAAAATAAATCATTTATCAGATAATCCGGCAGATGAATATAATGAACATTATTTGTGTTTAGGAGATGAAATGGTGAATGAATTTTTTGGTTCGGAGAAATCATCGGACTGGCGTCTGATATATCAATTGGAAGGTAAATACTATGACACTTATTATCGTACCTTAAAATATAATAAACAAAAAGAAGGAACTACATATAGCAAGGTAAATGATGAGATGATACCAATGATTCGTATGTCTGAGGTATATTATATTGCTGCTGAGGCAATTTATAAGACAAATTCAGATTTAGCTCAAAAATACCTTTCATCAGTGAAAAAAGGAAGAGGTATTAAAAATGTAGATTATTCTCAAGTAACATCTGAGGAAGAATTTATCAATATGATTGTTAGTGATGCCCGTCGTGAGTTTGTAGGTGAAGGTCAAACGTTCTTTATGTACAAACGTTTGAAAAAGAATCTGCAGGGGATGGATGGATATAATTGGAAAGAGGCAGAAGCTAAAGAGGAAAATATGGTATTGCCTCTGCCTGATTCAGAAAGTAATATTTAAGATAATGAAAAACGGAAATGATATGGAAAGAAGATTTCTCTATACAATAATTGCTATTTGTCTGATATGTTCGTTTTTCTCTTGTGGACAAAATGACTTATTGACAAATGCGAATGATGTTTCTTATGTCATCTTTGATAAAGATATGACAACTGATACCACAGCTATATCTTTCAAGTTTTATGACGAAGGAGAAGATGCTAAAATAGCATTAGGAGTAAAGGTGTATGGTAAATTGCAGGAGAACGATTTGACATTCTCATTAGGGTTTGATCCGGTTCGTACTACTTTACCTGAATCTCAATTTGAATTGCCTGAAAAATGTGTAATCAAAGCTGGTGAATTGAAAGGTGAGATTATTATTACTCTAAAAAACTATGATATATTAAAAGAAAACACCAAGTTGCTGGCTTTAAAAGTTAATGAAGAAGGTGAAGTACGTGAAGGAACCGCTAAATATACTAGGGCTATAATCTCTGTGACTGATAGAATCTTTAAACCTGTTTGGTGGTCTGTCGGTAATATTGGTAATATAGATGACCGATTTAATATTGCCGAAACATATTATTTGGGAGTCTATTCAGATACGAAATATTTAATGTTTCTAGATGAATTGAAGAAAGATGATATTGTTTTCGATGGTAAGGATATGAATATCCTACGTAAATATTCTCTACGTTTAAAGAATACTTTGAAGAATATTAATGGAGATAAGCCGAAAGATAAGTGGTTGCGTGACGAGAACGGAGTGATAATAGAAGTTCCTATTGCTGGATAAAAGAAAGGAAATGATTATGAAAAGGATATTATTATATACTGTATTATTCTCATTGCTATGTTGTATCAGTAGCTGTCTAGATGATAAAAATGATTTCAACTATAAGCAAATCAATGAGTTGAATGGTTCAATTGAGAATATGAATGGATGGTATACAGTATCTGTGGAAGAAGATTTGTATTTGAAGCCTGAATTTAAATTTACAATTGATAGTATTCAACCAGATGTTAGTTACGAGTGGTATTTAGATGGGAAACTGTTGGATGTAAAGACTCCTGATTACACATTTAATGCTGCAAAAACAGGTAAGTATGAAGTGACGTATTCCGTTGTGGATAACAAAACAGGGGTGAAGTTTTCTAAATCAGCGGAAATAACAGTGCGTTCTCCTTATTTGGTTGGTTGGTTAATACTATCGGAGAAAGAAGGAAAATCTGCTCTTTCCTTTATAAAAATGAGAACGGTGAAGCGTGATGATATTGATATGGAGGGGAATCCTATTGAGCGTGATTCTATTGTATTCTATGATGTTGAAAAGTATTTCCGTCCTGACTTGGGAACAGAGCCGAAAGGATTAATGGAGCATATTGGAGTGGAAAATGATTTTGGTTTTTCGGATGCTGTATATGATGAGATTGTAGTCATGCAAGGAAAGGGTAATTGGGTTGAATTGAATGGAAATACAATGGAGCATGAAGTTTATACAAAGGAAGAATTTGGAAATGATCTTCCTGAAAATTTTAATCCGGTAGAAGCAGCTATGACATTTTCTTCAAAGCTAATCAGAGATAAAAATGGGTTTATCTATTTGCATAAGAAAATATTGGCTAATGACTATCACGCAGGTTCATATATTTCAGTACCATTAGCAAATAGCACAAAGTTTAAGGGATTATATCAGGCTCATAAATTATATAATCGTAATTATTATGTAATTCCTGCTTGCACAGAGGACAATTCTTTGGTCGGTATTTGGGATGTAGGTCGTTATAATGAATATTCTCTTGACGGAACTCCTTCTGCAATCACTGAGAACTCATCTAGAAACGATGGAAATATTGTTGAGCTCACAGAGACTACGGATGAGAAACATTTTAAACAGATGAGTAAAAATATCGTATCAATGGTACCTGCAACGTGTGGACGTGATAATCGTTTTGATGTGACAGATTCATATCTTGTTCCTAAATGGGTTGCATTAATGGAAGAAAATGGTACATATAGTATACGCTATTTTGGACTTGAAGGAGATACAAGTGGAGGTATAGTGACTGTTACTGACTTTAAAGAGGTCCCGGTTAATGCCGGGGTGTTTGCAGCGGGCTATGTTGATATGGCTGTATTCCCACATAAAAAGTATGTTGTAATTGCTAGTGGAAAGGAGATATGGTATTGCCCATATGGCGGCTCTACTAGTAATGCTGTATTGCTGAAGAAGTTTGACCAGAATATAGTTTCTATATCCAGCCATGATGTAGAAGAGTATTCAAGGGATGGTGATATATATCATAATGGGCATCTAGGGGTTGCATTAGAGAATGGTGATTTCTTTATTTATGGAATAGTAGAGGAGGATAAAATGTTGGACAAGGTTATCGTGAACCAACTTTATCCAAGTCCGGAAACTGAGGGTAAAGATAATAATAACTTTGGAAAAATAGTGGATACTTTGTATAAGTTTGGTAATGCTACTGGAGTGTTTACTTATACTTTCTGATAGAACCTTTTTATAATTCCAGACTCACGCTGAAAAGCGTGAGCCTATCTTTATGATAACTAAACTTGTGTATGAATAAAAAAATATTGTTTACTATCCTGTCAATGTATTGGAGTTTTCAGTTGGGGTTTTCTCAGCAGCAAGCTAATTATGAATTGGCACAGAAGTTTTATGATTTCACTTTAGGAGGTAAACTATCTAATAATAGTCTGTCGATTTACCCAAGGGAAATCAACGATACAGATAATTTCTGGTTCGAGTTTCAAACGACAGCTGGTAAAGAATATTATTATGTGATCCCTGCTGCGGGAAAGCGTGAGCTTCTTTTTGACAAAGGGAAGATGGCTATGCAGTTGAGCGAATTCACCAAAGGTGTAGTAGACAAAAATAAACTAGATATTTCATCTGTAACTTTTTCTAAAGACCAACATTCATTTGAATTCGATTATAAGGGAAAGCAATATAGTTATAATCGTCTGACTGGAAAACTCAAATATGCAGAAAAGAAGGAAGAAAAGAAAGATGTGTCAGAATCGGTCTATAGCTGGATGACTTTCTCTCCTGATAAGAAATATATTCTATATGCAAAGAATCATAATCTGTATGTAAAGGGAAATAAGGCACTAGGAGTGGATACAACAGAAGTGCAATTGACTACGGATGGCATGAAAGATTTTTCTTATGCTCGTGAGGATGATTACGAGCCTGAAGAAGGGGGAGAGATGCCGACATCGGCGCGATGGTGTCCGGATAATCGGCACATATATATTATACGTGATGATAATCGCAAATTACGTAACTTTTGGGTTATTAATTCTTTAGGTGACTATCCTTCATTGAAAGAGTATAAATATGAGTTCCCGGGTGACAAGTATGTAACTCAGAATGATTTGACGGTGATTGATATAGTGGAGAAGACTGCGAAAAAGGCTAAGATAGATAAATGGAATGACCAATATGTAATGCCTTTACATGTTACTTCTGATAGTAAATATCTATTCATTGAACGTACTAAGCGTACTTGGGATGAGGTGGATGTATGCTCAGTTAATCTTTCTACTTTGGAAGTAAAGGAAATTATTCACGAAGAAGACAAACCCTATCGTGATCCACATGCCCGTAATGTCGCTATTTTGAACGATGGAAAGGATATTCTGTTCCGCTCGGAACGTACTGGTTGGGGACATTATTATCATTATGATGGAGATGGAAACCTCAAGAATGTAATGACTTCCGGTGAATGGGTGACAGGTTATATTAATTCTATTGATACACTGAAACGGAAAGTTTACTTGTATGGATATGGAAAAGACAAGAAAGTTAACCCTTTCTACTATATGCTTTTTGAAGTCGACATTGACAAAGAGGGTGCAACTCCTTTGAGTACGGAAGATGGACAGCATAATATTAACTTCTTGAAATCTCATAATTACTATGTCGATACTTATGGCAGAGTTGATATGGAGCCTAAAATTATGTTGAAAGATAAGAAGGGTAAGGTTATTATGGAACTAGCAAAACCTGATTTGAGTCAAGTTTATGCCGCAGGTTGGAAGAAACCGGAGCGTTTCGTAGTAAAGGCTGCTGATAATATTACCGACTTATATGGAGTGATGTGGAAACCGTCTGACTTTGACCCCGAAAAGAAATATCCAATAATTTCGGTTGTTTACCCTGGCCCGTATTTTGGCTTCGTACCTACTAACTTTACTCTTGATGACAGCTATTGCACTCGTATGGCTCAACTTGGCTTTATTGTTATTACAGTAGGCCATAGAGGAGATACACCGATGCGTGGCAAGGCTTACCATCGTTATGGTTATGGTAATATGCGTGATTACCCGCTCGCGGATGATAAATATGCTATCGAGCAGTTGGCTCAACGCCATTCGTTTATTAATGGAAAGAAAGTGGGAATTTACGGACACTCAGGTGGCGGGTTTATGGCTGCGGCTGCTATTTTTACATATCCTGATTTTTATACGGCTGCAGTTTCCTGTTCGGGAAACCATGATAACAGTATCTACAATCGTGGTTGGGGAGAATGTTACAATGGGGTGAGAGAAGTCGAAAAAGTCGTAAAAGACAGTTTGGGTAATGAGAAAAAGGAGTATGAATATAAGTTTAGCGTAAAATCGAATGCTGAGATAGCCAAGAATCTGAAAGGACACTTGATGCTTGTGACAGGAGATATGGATAAGAACGTAAATCCTGCACATACTTACCGGGTAGCCCAGGCGTTGATTGAAGCCGGCAAGGATTTTGATATGTTGGTGATTCCGGGTACAGGTCATGGATATGGCTATGCCGATAAATACTTCGAAAAAAAGATGTACCGTTTCTTTGCCAAACATTTGTTGGGGGATACCCGGGCAGACCATTGGGGAGATATTAACCGTTGCAAATAAAATTATAGATAAGGTTTTATGAAAAACTCTCTCTTTAGATACTTGTGTATGGCAGTTGTTGCATTCATATGCGGCACTGCCGGCGCACAGCAAAAAGCAAATTACCAGTTAGCGGAGAAATTCCGTTTGTTGACACAGAATCCTGTTTCGAAATACTCTGCGGAAGTCAGACCGACATTTATCAACGATACGGATTGTTTTTATTACTCTTTCACTACCCGCGAGGGAAAGAAATACTATTATGTAAATCCGAAGAAAAAGGAAAGACGCTTGTTGTTTGATACTCCTGAATTATTGAGTAAAATTGCGGCATACACCAAAAAGGCCTATTCTCCGGCAGATCCTTATTTATCTTTCACTTTTATGAAAGATAACGAGACGATTCGACTGGATTTTGACCGGGGACTCTATACATACAATATTCGTACGAAAGTATTGAAGAAGCTCGATGAAAAACCGATTTATAAAGATGGTGAACCTTATTGGAAGAAGTATTCTCCCGATAGCCTGTATATGTTGTATGCGAGTAAGGATAATCTCTATTTTGTCGGAAATCCTAAAAAAGGCCAGGATACAATTCCAGTACAGCTGACTACGGATGGCGGACCGGATTATACATTTAATCGTGAAGATGAGGGTAAGATGGAGGGGCGTTTCGGCGCTGAATCCGCTCATTGGATTCCGAATAGTCACCGTTTCTATGTTGTTCGTGAAGATAACCGGAAAGTACGTGATTTATGGCTAATCAACTCTTTATCTACTCCGTCCCCTGAATTGACAACTTATAAAGCGGAACTGGCCGGAGATAAAAATGTGACTCAATATGAACTTCTGCTTGGCGACGTAGATAAACGGGAAGTGAAGAAGGTCGATATAAACCGTTGGCCGGATCAATATATTGATGTGCTATATTCATCAAAGAACGGCAAATACGTTTATTTCCAACGTTATAACCGCACATGGAATCAATCGGATATTTGCGAAGTAGACGTGCAAACCGGAAAGGTGCGTGTCGTGATTCATGAAGAGAATAAGCCATATCTTGATTATCAGATGCGCAGTGTGTCTTTCCTGAATGATGGAAAAGAAATTTTGTTCCGCTCGGAACGTAACGGATGGGGACATTATTACCTGTATGATACGGCAACCGGCAACTTGAAAAATCAGGTAACGGACGGAACTTGGGTGGCTGGCCCGATAGCGAAGATTGACACTGTTGGCCGCAAAATGTATTTTTATGGCTATGGTCGCGAGAAAGACATTGATCCTTATTACTATATTCTTTATGAGGCTAGACTGGACCAACTAAATTCACTCCGTTTATTGACACCGGAGAACGCATCGCATGAAGCCACCGTATCCCCTTCCAGTCGTTATATCGTAGACTCTTACTCTACTGTATCGCAGGAGCCTGTCAATGTCGTCCGTAACCGGAATGGAAAAGTGATTATGACATTGGATAAACCGGACCTGCAACCTGTCTATGATTTGGGATGGAAAGCCCCGGAACGTTTTAAAGTGAAAGCTGCCGATGGTGTGACCGACCTTTATGGGGTAATGTGGAAACCTGCTGATTTTGACTCGACGAAGGTTTACCCTATAATTTCCAATGTCTATCCAGGACCATTCTTTGAGTATGTACCGACACGTTTCACGATTAATGATGTGTATAATACCCGTTTGGCACAACTTGGATTTATCGTTATCACAGTAGGCCATAGAGGTGGTACTCCGATGCGTGGAAAAGCTTATCACACTTATGGATACAATAATATGCGCGATTATCCGTTGGCGGATGATAAATACGCTATTGAGCAACTGGCTGCGCGTCATCCCTTTATTGATGTAACCAAAGTAGGTATTTACGGACACTCCGGTGGAGGATTTATGTCGGCTGCCGCTATCTGTACTTATCCCGATTTCTATTCGGCTGCCGTTTCATCAGCGGGCAATCATGACAACCGAATCTATAACAAAGGCTTTGTGGAAATTCATTTTGGCGTGGATGAGAAGGTTAAAACAGAGAAAGACAGTCTGGGAGTAGAACACACTACTTATGATTATAGTGTTCGTGTACGTCCGAATCAGGAGCTGGCAAAGAACTATAAACATGGTTTATTACTATTCACTGGTGCAATAGATCAGACTGTAAATCCGGCTCATACTTTGCGGTTGGTAGATGCTCTGATTAGAGCGGATAAGGACTTCGATATGTTCGTATTGCCGAAATGTACTCATGGATTTTTTGGTGAATCCGAAGATTTCTTCGAACATAAAATGTGGCGTCATTTTGCCCGCCTGTTATTGGATGATAACTCGGCTGATGCGGATGTTGACCTGAATAAATATATGATAAAAGATGAAAGGAGAAGATAAAATGAAACAGACAATAATGGGAATCGCATTAACGATGGGATTGTTAATCGGTATTATCCCAAGTGTCGATGCTCAAACACAGAAGAAACCGGTGGATATTGAAGCCTGTATGTCGTGGAAGCGTGTTGAGACACCGGATATTTCTCCGACAGGACGGTGGGTTACCTATCGGATTGCCCCTATGGAGTATAATCCTGAAAACAAAGAGGCAAAGACTCTGCACCTGTTTGATACACGTACCCGCAAAGAAATCCTGTTGGATGATGTGGAAAACATAGAGTTTTATAATTCGGATCAGGCTCTTTCTTATCAGAAGGCTGATTCTACAGGAAATATGAAAACGATTCTGATGGAGTTGCCTTCGGGTGTAAGGACTGAATGGGCGTATAAGGAATCTTTCCGGCCGGTAAATGGAACTCCTTATTCGGTTTCAGTAACAAACGTTCCGAAAGATACAGTCAATCATGTTCCGTCTTTTGATCGTTTAGTGGTTCGCCATATGAAAACGGGCACTGCTTTCCAAATTGACAGTATTGGCTACTATACTTTGTACAACGAGGGACGTTCTATCATCTTTGTACGCAGACAGACGAAAGGAAACGCATTGTGCTATGGCCCATTGGCGGGACCTTATCAGACTATTTATCAAAGTTCTGTAAAGAAAGAACCTACTACCTTCAGTTTGAATGCAAAACAGATGACAGGGGAGTTCAGCATTAAGGATTCATTATGGTACAACTTTTCTTTAAAGAAGAATACCTGTGATTTGGTGTTCGACCGTAAAGAGATTGTTCTTCCTGCCGGAATGGAGCTTGCCCGCGCCAGTCTGTCACGTCGTCAGAAGTTTCTGACAATGGAAATCAGACCTTACCAGGAGAAAGTGGATAGAAATAAAAAAGAAGAGGAAGTAAAGCCGGATAAGAGTTTTGAATTGGAATTATGGACTTGGAATGAAACTGAAGTTCCTCCTTTGCAGACTCGTGGCCGTTATTTTCGTCCTCAATATTCGAAATATATCTATGATATTGCTTCCAAAAAGTTGACGGAAGTAGCTCCCGGTCATGCTGATTTGCTGGAACCGGACCGTGCGGAAGAAATTCATCATGTGCTTTATACGGACGAAACTCCTTACCGCATGCAGAAGGAATGGCTTAATGAAGTGCCGTTTGACATTTATTCTGTAAATGTGCATACGGGAGAAAAGCAGTTGGTAGGACGTAGCTACCGGATGAGACCGAGGTGGTCGATGAACGGTAAATGGGCTGTGATGTATGATCCCATTGCGCAAGTATGGAATAAGTTTGATGGAGAAACGGGTAAGGTTGCCGATATTTCAACAGCCATTGGGTATCCTGTGTTCGAGGAGACTTATGACAAGCCGAATCCTGCACCTGCTTATGGCATTGCAGGCTGGACTGCTGATGGCAATAATGTGCTGATTTACGACGCTTATGACTGGTGGAAAATAGACTTGACTGGTGAACGTCAGCCGGAATGCCTAACCAAAGGATATGGTCGCAAAAATAAGAAGTCTATTCGCAAAATGACGAGCAATATCGATAAGGAAGTGTTTGAACCGAACGAACAGGTTATAGTCAGCGTATGGGATGAAAACACGATGGACGAAGACATTTGTGCACTTGACATGAAAGGTCGCTTGAAGGAACTTGCAGGCGGTCCTTATATCTATGCAATTCATCGTTTTTCGGACAACCAGAAGTATTGTATCTGGAATCGTCAGAATATATCAGAATTCCGTGATTTGTGGTGGAGTAAATCAGATTTCTCCGATCCGATTCGTATAACGAACGCTAATCCCCAACAAAGCGAATACAAATGGGGAACTGCCAAGTTGGTGGAATGGACTAACTATGAGAATAAACCCAACAAAGGAATACTTTACCTGCCGGAAGATTACGATCCTCAAAAAGAATATCCCGTACTGGTACAATTCTACGAGACACATTCAGGTGGGTTGAATACTTATCATGCTCCGATGTTGAGCAGCGCGATGGGGGATGTGATGTATTTTATCAGCAATGGATATATCGTATTCATGCCGGATGTGCACTTCACCATAGGAATGCCGGGACAGAGTTGTTATGATGCCGTAGTAAGCGGAACGAAATATTTGATAGAACAGGGGATAGCACATCCGGGAAAGATAGGGCTGCAAGGACATAGCTGGTCAGGATTCCAAACTAGTTATTTGGTGACAAAGACCGATATTTTCACTTGCGCTAATATTGGTGCTCCTATTACGGATATGGTAACCGGATATTTGGGTATTCGTAATGGAAGTGGTTTGCCGCGTTATTTCATGTACGAAGAGTGGCAAAGCCGCATGGGTAAATCATTGTGGGAAGCTAAAGATCAGTATTTGGTTAACTCTGTTCTTGTAGAAGCCGATAAGATACATACACCGTTACTAATTTGGCACAACGATCAGGACGAGGCTGTAGCTTATGAACAAGGGCGTGCCCTGTATTTGGCTATGCGCCGTTTGCAACGTCCGGCATGGCATCTCAATTATAAAGGCGAAGGGCATTTTCTCAGCAATCAGGCTGCACAGAAAGACTGGACAATCCGAATGATGCAGTTCTTTGACTATTATTTAAAAGGAACAAAAGAACCGCGTTGGATGAAAGAGGGTATTCATTTGAGAGAACGCGGAATTAATCAGAAATATGATTTACTAGAAAAATAAATAAAATGAAGAAACTATTAATTACAGCTATGGTTCTGTCTTGCTTCGCATTCAATAGCTATGGACAGGACAAAGTGGAGAAACAAATTATAGGTAAATGGTGTAATCCTTATACTTATAAATCTACAGGTGAACTCAAGGGATTCGAATTTAAAAAAGGTGGGAAATGCTCTTCAGTTAATATCCCTTCTTTGGATTTAAAGACCTGGAAAATAGATAAGGAAGGCTATTTGATTATCGAAGGATTCAGCAAAGAAGATAATGGAAAGATGGAAGTGTATAAAACGCGTGAACGTATTGGGAAGTTGACATCTGATTCATTAGAGTTGGTCACACAGGACGGGCCTCCGCGATTGGCTTTTCTGTATTTGAATACGAAATCAATCAAGAAATTGGTTACTCCTGAAGTAGCTCCTGACAAGAAGTAATAAATCTCTCTCTTAATAATTTAGTGTTAATATTAGCATCGTATTGCTAATGAAGCGCCCCACCGTAGTGATTACGATGGGGCGTCTTCGTTATAGTGTGCGTTACAGTGTATGTTTTAGTAAATCGATAACTTTTTGAAATCGTTTGCTGTTGAGGCTTGCTTACACTTGTCGCATAGCTAATGCTTTGTTTTCCGCAGCTTCCATAATTTCCCGTTCTCCGGGTCCTTTATCGTTAATACCGCAAAGATGAAGAATCCCATGGATAATGACACGGTGCAGTTCGTTATCATAAGAGGCACCAAATTGCTCCGCATTAGTGCGTATTGTGTCCAGGCTAATGAATAAGTCACCTGATAAACGATCGCCTTCACAATAATCGAAAGTAATGATATCTGTGTAGTAGTCATGTTGCAGATATTGACGGTTTACTTCCAGAATTTTTTCGTCCGAGCAAAAGATATAAGCGATTTCACCGAGTCTTTTTCCGTAAGAAGCTGCTACGGCTTTTATCCATTCCGTAGTCTCACGTTTCTTGATATCAGGCATTTTTACGCCTTCTGTTTGATAAGTTACAGCCATAATTGAATGTTATGATTTAAAAGAAAAATAAATAACTGATTAAGATAGCGGCTATGATACCCGAAAAATCTGCAATCAGGCCGCAGGTCACCGCATTACGAGTTTTGGTAATTCCCACACTGCCGAAATAAACGGCTAAAATGTAGAATGTGGTATCTGAAGCTCCGCGTACGACACAACTCATACGCCCAACAAATGAATCCGGTCCTAGTTCTTTCATCGTATCGATCATCAGGCCATTTGCGCCGCTGCCACTAAGTGATTTCATCAATGCAGTAGGTAAGGCTCCGACAAAGCTTGTATCAACTCCACATAGACCTATTATATAGCCGATACCTCCCACCAGAAAATCCATTGCTCCCGAAGTGCGGAACACTGCAATTCCCACAAGGAAAGCAACCAGATAAGGAATGATGCGTACAGCCGTTGTAAATCCCTCTTTGGCTCCTTCTACAAAAGAATCGTATACATTGATTTTCTTTCTGACTCCCGTTAAAATAAACAGGATGATGACACTAAACAACAGAATATTCGCTATCAGAGTAGAGTAAGTGCCCATATCCTCCCGCGATACACTTAGAAACAGATAGATCAATCCCGAAAAGAAAAGGCAGATAACACCCATTAAAATGAGAATTGGTTTATTGATTAAGTTTATCTTTTGAGCGATGCTGACTGCTATAACTCCGACTAAAGTTGAAATGAAAGTACTTATCAGGATAGGAATAAATACATCCGTAGGCTGTGCAGCCCCCATTTGTGCACGATATACCATGATACTTATCGGAATAATGATGAGGCCGGAGGTATTAATCACCAAAAACATAATCATTGGATTGGAAGCGGTATCCTTTTTCGGATTCAGTTCTTGCAGTTCTTTCATCGCTTTCAGTCCCAGCGGGGTGGCGGCATTGTCCAAACCGAGCATATTGGCAGACATATTCATAAAGATGGAACCTAACACCGGATGCCCTTTAGGAATGTCCGGAAACAAACGGCAAAGCACCGGACTAAGAAAGCGGGCCAGTGCATTAATCAATCCGCTGTTCTCGCCAATCTTCATGATGCCCAACCAAAGAGCCAGTACACCCGTAAGTCCCAGCGATATCTCGAATGCCGTTTTGGAGGAGTCGAATGTAGAGTTCATGATAGCCGTAAATATCTCCGTATCTCCCAAAACAATCACTTTTATAAGAGCGATGATAAAGGCAATGACGAAGAATCCTATCCAAATGTAATTTAGAACCATAGTTGATAACGTGTATATAGATAGTGCAAAAGTAGTTATTACGTTTCAAATAAACTAAATCTTCGTCTTTCTTATACTGAAAATGAATGTAAATCTCTATCTTTGTCTCCTACTTTCAAGAAATAAATGGAACAGGAAGATTTTAACATACGCGAACATCAGCTTACTTCAAAAGAACGGGATTTCGAGAATGCACTCCGTCCGTTAAGCTTTGAAGACTTTAGCGGGCAGGACAAGGTGGTGGAAAACCTTCGCATTTTTGTGAAGGCGGCACGTCTGCGTGGCGAAGCACTCGACCATGTGCTGTTGCACGGCCCTCCCGGATTAGGAAAAACAACTCTTTCGAATATTATCGCTAACGAATTAGGAGTTGGCTTTAAAGTAACTTCCGGTCCGGTGCTCGATAAACCGGGTGATCTGGCAGGAGTGTTAACCAGTCTCGAACCGAACGATGTACTTTTTATCGATGAAATTCATCGGTTGTCGCCTGTGGTGGAGGAATATCTTTATTCGGCCATGGAAGACTACCGCATCGATATTATGATTGATAAGGGACCTTCGGCTCGCAGTATTCAGATAGATTTAAATCCTTTCACGCTGGTTGGCGCAACCACCCGTAGCGGTTTGCTGACAGCTCCGCTTCGTGCACGTTTTGGCATTAATCTTCATTTGGAGTACTATGATGACGATATTTTGAGCAATATCATCCGTCGCTCTGCATCCATACTGGATGTGCCTTGTTCGGTACGTGCAGCATCGGAGATTGCTTCCCGTAGCCGTGGAACGCCTCGTATTGCCAATGCATTGCTCCGTCGGGTACGTGACTTTGCGCAGGTGAAAGGCTCCGGCTCTATCGATACAGAGATCGCCCAGTTTGCATTGGAAGCACTGAATATCGATAAATACGGTCTGGATGAGATAGACAACAAGATACTTTGCACCATTATAGACAAGTTTAAAGGTGGTCCGGTAGGTATCACTACCATTGCTACGGCTTTGGGAGAAGATGCGGGAACCATTGAAGAAGTTTACGAACCTTTCCTGATAAAAGAAGGATTTATGAAGCGTACTCCCCGTGGACGTGAAGTGACCGAACTTGCCTATAAACATTTGGGAAGAAGTCTTTATAACAGTCAGAAAACACTGTTTAATGACTGATAAAAACGGTATAAAAGAACCTTATAAAGCATAGTTGGATAATGAAGCAATGGACTACTTTACTTGTTTTTTTCTTTTTGAGCCTCTCTTTATCGGCTCAACAGGAATATGGGAGGGATATTTTTGTCTCTTCTAAAGGAGACTCTTTACCTTATCGGATGATTCATCCCGAATCGGTGAAGCCAGGTGAAAAGTATCCGCTCGTACTGTTTCTGCATGGAGCCGGCGAACGGGGAAATGATAATGAGAAACAGTTGACTCATGGTGGACAGATGTTTCTTAATCCGGTCAATCAAGAGAAGTATCCCGCTTTCGTTCTAATTCCACAGTGTCCGACAGACGGTTACTGGGCTTATACAGGACGTCCGAAGTCTCTTATCCCTACAGAAATGCCAGTGGGACAGGAGATCAGTCCTATATTGCAGACGCTTAAACAGTTGCTCGATTCTTATCTGGTAATGCCCGAAGTGGATACACAACGGGTTTATATTATCGGTCTTTCAATGGGAGCGATGGGAACGTATGATTTAGTCGTGCGTTATCCGGAGATTTTCGCAGCTGCAGTTCCTATTTGCGGTACAGTCAATCCAAGTCGGCTATCGGTTGCCAAGGATGTGAAGTTTCGTATCTTCCATGGAGATGCGGATGATGTAGTTCCCGTGAAAGGCTCTCGCGAAGCGTATAAAGCACTGAAAGCTGCCGGTGCAGATGTGGAATATATTGAATTCCCCGGTTGTAATCATGGAAGCTGGAATCCAGCTTTCAATTATCCCGGATTTATGGATTGGTTGTTCAAACAAAAGAGGAAACGTTGAGCCAATCTGAATGATAATCACTAATAAAACATGGCTGGACTAAAATCATTAGCTAAAGATACTGCAATTTATGGGTTGAGTAGTATTGTTGGACGGTTCCTTAACTACATGCTGGTGCCTTTGTACACAGCGGTATTGCCGGCTTCCACCGGAGGTTATGGAGTTGTTTCAAACGTATATGCGTTTACAGCCCTGATGCTTGTACTGCTTACGTTCGGTATGGAAACGGGATTCTTCCGTTTTGCCAACAAATCGGGAGAAGACCCGATGAAAGTATATGCCAACTCCTTGTTATCGGTAGGAGGGGTATCTTTGATTTTTGTTTTCCTTTGCCTGTTATTCCTGCAACCTATTTCCAATTTACTGGATTATGGCGATCATCCGGAGTTTATAGCGATGATGGCTGTTGTGGTAGCTTTAGACTCTTTTCAATGTATTCCTTTTGCCTATTTACGGTATAAAAAGCGGCCTATTAAGTTTGCCGCTATCAAACTGCTCTCTATCGTTGGTGGCATCGGTTTGAATCTATTTTTCCTACTGGTGTGCCCGTGGCTGAATGTACATTGTCCGTCAACGATCTCCTGGTTTTATGATCCGGATTATTTAGTGGGATATATCTTTATTAGCAACCTGATTATCTCGGTTGTCCAGATGTTCTTCTTTATCCCGGAACTGACAGGTTTTGCTTATAAGTTGGACAGGGTATTGCTGAAACGAATGGTCGTATATTCTTTTCCGGTATTAATCTTAGGTTTGGTAGGTATTCTAAACCAGACTGTAGATAAGATGATCTATCCGTTTCTCTTTGAAGACCGGCAGGAAGGGTTGGTGCAACTGGGTATTTATGCGGCAACCAGTAAGATTGCGATGGTGATGGCGATGTTTACGCAAGCTTTCCGTTATGCTTACGAACCGTTTGTCTTTGGCAAAGACCGAGAAGGAGACAACCGGAAGATGTATGCCGCTGCGATGAAGTATTTTCTTATATTTTCCTTGCTAGCTTTCCTTGCTGTCATGTTCTACCTTGACTTGTTGCGTTATCTGGTGGCAAGGGGTTACTGGGAAGGCCTGGGGGTAGTAGCCATTGTAATGCTTGCAGAGATCTGTAAAGGGATCTATTTCAACCTCTCCTTTTGGTATAAACTGACGGATAAGACCTATTGGGGAGCCTACTTCTCGGTGATTGGTTGTGTTATTATTGTCGTATTGAACATCCTGTTTGTGCCGGTTTACGGTTATCTTGCTTCAGCATGGGCTTCTGTTGCAGGCTATGCAGTCATCTTGTTGCTATCCTACTGGATAGGACAGAAAGAATACCCGATTCATTATGACTTGAAGAGCCTCGGACTTTATGTTCTGTTGGCAGCGGTACTTTACGTTATTGGAGAGCAGGTTCCTATCTCTAATATAGTGCTCCGTCTCGCTTTCCGTACCGTACTCTTATTGCTATTTATAGCTTATATTATCAAGAAGGATTTACCATTGAGTCAGATTCCTGTTATTAATCGATTTATAAAGAAGAAATAACTATGAAGACAGATGAACGAAATAAGTTTGCTATCAAGTCCTTTCTGGGAGAATATCTGGACTTGAGGAAAGATAAGGATAACGAACTGGCCACAGTGGATTCTATTCGTAAGGGGGTAGAGTTCAAAGGTGCCAATTTATGGATTCTGATCTTTGCCATATTCATGGCATCACTCGGATTGAATGTGAACTCCACTGCCGTTATTATCGGTGCCATGTTGATTTCTCCATTGATGGGACCTATAATGGGAGTAGGACTGTCTGTCGGACTGAATGACTTTGAATTAATGAAACGCTCTTTGAAGAGCTTTCTCATAACGACTGCTTTCAGTGTGACTACGGCAACAATCTTTTTCCTTCTTGCCCCTATTGCCGGTTCACAGTCAGAGTTGCTGGCACGCACATCGCCCACTATTTATGATGTATTCATCGCACTTTTTGGTGGATTGGCAGGTGTCGTAGCTCTCTCTACCAAAGAAAAAGGAAATGTGATTCCGGGCGTTGCCATTGCTACCGCATTGATGCCGCCACTTTGTACGGCAGGTTACGGACTGGCTTCCGGCAATCTTATTTATTTCCTGGGAGCTTTTTATCTTTATTTCATCAACTCTGTTTTTATCAGTCTGGCTACTTTCCTCGGGGTTCGTGTGATGCATTTCCAACGGAAGGAATTTGTGGATAAAACTCGTGAAAAGACCGTACGTAAATACATCGTTCTGATTGTGGTGCTTACCATGTGCCCTGCAGTTTATCTGACATTTGGAATTATAAAGAGCACTTTCTATGAAGCAGCAGCCAATCGTTTTATAAACGATCAGTTGAGCTTTGAGAATACGCAGGTACTTGATAAGAAAATCAGCTATGAACATAAAGAAGTACGGGTTGTTTTGATTGGTCCTGAAGTGCCTGACGCTTCGATATCTATTGCTCGTAGCAAGTTGAAAGAGTATAAGCTGGAAGATACGAAACTGATTGTATTACAGGGGATGAACAATGAGGCGGTAGATGTATCTTCTATCCGTGCCATGGTCATGGAAGACTTCTATAAAAACAGTGAGCAACGGCTTCAACAACAGGCGGTGAAAATTTCCCAACTGGAGACAACACTGGAGCAATACAGAACGTACGATGCTATGAGTCGTACATTAGTACCCGAATTGAAGGTGCTTTATCCTTCCATCACTACTCTTTCCATCGCTCACTCGCTCGAAGTGCGGGTCGATTCGATGAAGACGGATACGGTAACATTGGCTGTCCTTAAATTCGCCAGACATCCGTCTGTTGCCGAGAAAGAGAAAATCGGCGAATGGCTGAAAGCCCGCGTAGGAACGAAGAAGTTGAGGCTGATTACAGAATAATGAATCTAAAAATAATAATATGAAGTTCAGACTAACCGTCTTGATAGTCTTTTCCCTTTGTCTGTCGAATGTATTTGCCGATGAGGGAATGTGGTTGTTGGGAAATCTCCGAAAGAATAAACAGACTGACCGGGTAATGAAAGAACTTGGTTTGCAGATGCCTGTGAATAAAATCTATGATCCGAAGAAACCATGTCTGGCAGATGCTGTTGTCAGTTTTGGAGGCTTCTGTTCAGGAGTGGTGGTTTCCGAAGACGGTCTGGTGTTTACTAATCATCATTGTGGCTTTAGCAGTATTCAGCAACATTCTTCAGTGGAACATGATTATCTGAAAGATGGCTTCTATGCACGTAGTCTTGAGGAAGAACTGCCGAATCCGGAGTTGTATGTTCGTTTCCTGCTTCGTACGGAGGATGTTACTAAACGCGTATTGTCTGCCGCCCGGCATGCTAAAACGGAAACAGAACGCCGTGTGGCTGTCGATTCGATTATGAATGTAATCAGTATGGAAGTCTCCGAAAAGGATTCTACATTGACTGGTATTGTAGATGCTTATTATGCAGGGAATGAATTCTGGCTTTCTGTTTATCGTGATTATAACGATGTCCGCCTCGTTTTTGCACCTCCTTCTTCTGTCGGGAAGTTCGGATGGGATACGGATAATTGGATGTGGCCGCGTCATACGGGCGATTTCAGCGTATTTCGTATCTATGCTAATGCCAAGAATGGTCCGGCGGATTATTCTCCTGAAAACGTCCCTTATCATCCCGAATATGTAGCACCCATTTCTTTGGATGGATACAAAGAAGGTTCTTTCTGCATGACGCTTGGCTATCCGGGCAGTACGGAACGTTACCTTTCCTCGTATGGTATCGAAGAGATGATGAATGGAATCAATCAGGCAATGATTGATGTACGGGGAGTGAAACAAACCATCTGGAAACGGGAGATGGACCGTCGTCCGGATATTCGCATTAAGTATGCTTCAAAATACGATGAAAGCTCCAATTATTGGAAGAATAGCATCGGAACGAATAAAGCCATCAAGCATTTGAAAGTGTTGGAAAAGAAACGGGTGGCTGAAGCAGCGCTTCGTAACTGGATTCAGTCTCATCCGGAAGAGAGAGAGAAACTGATTCGTTTATTCTCTTCTTTAGAATTGAGTTATAGTAATCGCCGTGAAACCAATCGTGCGTTGGCTTATTTCGGTGAATCGTTTATAAATGGTCCCGAGTTAGTGCAGCTCGCTCTTGAAATTCTCAATTTCGACTTTGAGGCGGAAGAGAAGTTGGTGATAACCCGCATGAAGAAGTTACTGGAGAAGTATGATAATCTCGATCTTTCCATTGATAAAGAGGTTTTTGCTGCCATGCTCAAAGAGTATCAGTCGAAAGTGGATAAAAAGTTTTTGCCTGCTATGTATGAGAAGATAGATACGCTCTACAACGGGAATATTCAGACCTATGTAGACTCTTTGTATGCAACTTCCAATATAACGTCTCCTAAGGGCTTAAAACGCTTTCTGGAGCGAGATACTACATATAATCTCATAGAGGATCCGGCTGTTTCCTTGAGTCTGGATTTGATTGTGAAGTATTATGAGATGAATCAAAGCATTTCCGAGGCTTCCGAGCAGATAGAGGAGGGGGAGCGTTTATTCAATGCAGCCATGCGCCGTATGTATGCTGATCGTAATTTTTATCCGGATGCCAACTCTACCATGCGGCTTAGTTTCGGAACGGTTGGAGGGTATACTCCTTTTGATGGGGCCACTTATGATTATTACACAACCGTGAAAGGCATTTTTGAGAAAGTGAAGGAACATGCGGGTGATATTGACTTTGCCGTTCAGCCGGAGTTGTTGAGTTTGCTTTCTTCCGGTGATTTCGGAAGATATGCCAATGCGCAGGGAGACATGAATGTTTGTTTTATCTCTAACAATGACATTACAGGAGGTAATTCCGGCAGCGCCATGTTCAATGCCAAAGGAGAATTATTAGGCTTGGCTTTTGATGGCAACTGGGAAGCAATGAGCAGTGATATCGTATTCGAACCAGATTTGCAGCGTTGCATCGGGGTAGATGTGCGGTATATGCTCTTTATCATAGAGAAATACGGCAAGGCAGCCCATCTTATTCAGGAATTAAAAATGGGCCGATGAAGTAAATATTCCGATGAAACCGGACTTTTTATCGTTTTAATATAATAACGATTACGGCAGCGATAATCAGTGCAATACCTACACCAATGCTTGTGGTGAAGGCTTCTCCGAAAAGAAAGATACCTACACATACAGCAGTTACCGGCTCCATAGCTCCCAACACAGAGGTGAGTGTGGAGCCGATGCTTTTTACGGCTCTTACTAGAGCAAGATTAGAAACTACGGTAGGGATTAAAGCTAATAGAATCAAGTTGCCGGCAGTATGCCATTCGCTGATGGGTTGAAGCTGGCTGATGGTTTCCGTTCCGATAAAAAGGAGAATACCTCCGAATAGGAATACATAGAAAGTAAGCAGTAGCCCTTTCATCTGTCCAATCTTTAATTGGCTCATTGTGACGAGATAAAGCGCATATCCGAGTGCCGACAGAAGAACAATGAAAAGTCCCAGGAAAGAAAAGCTCCCCGTTTTTGTATCTCCGCCGGATAAGAAATAAACTCCTGCCACTGCGGATGCAATGGCAGCGATCCGCCAGCCGGATTTCTTTTCTTTAAAAAAGAGCATCATGATTAACGTAGTAAGCACCGGATACATGAAATGAATAGTGGTGGCAACTCCGCTAGCCATAAACTTATATCCCCAGAACAGGAATACGGCAGACATTAAATAAAGAAGCGCAAGAAGAAACAGGGAAGGAATGTCCTGCCTCTTGATGCGAAATGATTGACCATTCACCAATAAGATTCCGCCTAACGCCAGACAGGCAAACAGGAAACGATAGAAAAGTATCGATTCAAATTGCATCCCTGCTTGCATGGCAGGAATGGTAAATAGAGGGATAAGTCCAAAAGAAGCCGATGAAAGCAGCCCATATAGTAAACCATTAACTTTATTCATAGCCAAGTATATATTCGGGCCGCAAAGATATAGCTTTTTTGAGGCAAGTAGATAAAGCGTCCATACAATATTTTTCGTAAATTAGCACGCGATATAAATATGGCATCCGATTGAAGGAAAATACAAACTAATTTTTGGATAAAATGAAACGATTGACACTATTACCGGGATTACTATTTTTAATGCTGCAAGCAGTATTTTCACAAGAGTCAGGCAGCTGTAAACCAGTGAATCTGGTTTGTGATTATTTGGTGAATCCCTTGGGAATAGATAATCCTACTCCCCGGTTATCATGGATGCTGAATGATGCCCGAAAAGGAGCACGACAAACAGCCTGTCAAGTCATCGTAGACAAAGACTCTCTTGAATTGATTGCAGGGAAAGGAACTATCTGGGATTCGGGCAAAAAGGACTCCGAACAGATTCTGATTACCTATTCCGGACAGGAACTTCGTCCTTTTACCAAGTATTATTGGAGAGTGAATGTATGGGATAAGGATGGAGTGAAATCTTCTTCGGATATTAATAGTTTCGAAACGGGAATGATGGGGATGGAACACTGGCAAGGAGCTTGGATTAGCGATAACAAAGATATTAATTACCGTCCTGCTCCCTATTTCCGGAAAGTGTTTGATGTACGAAAGAAGATACGGTCGGCAAGGGCATATATTGCCGTAGCAGGTTTGTATGAACTGTATATCAATGGTGAGAAGATTGGAAACCACCGGCTGGACCCGCTATATACCCGGTTTGACAGGCGTAACTTCTACGTCACTTATGATGTTACTTCCCAAATACAGAAAGGGGAAAATGCGATTGGTGTGTTGCTGGGCAATGGGTGGTATAATCATCAGTCAATGGCCGTGTGGGACTTTCATCGTGCACCTTGGCGTAACCGTCCTGCTTTCTGTATGGATGTGCGGATTACTTATGAGGATGGTTCCGTTGAAGTCGTTTCTACGGAACGGGACTGGAAAACTTCATCCGGCGCATTGATCTTTAATAGCATTTATACAGCCGAGCATTACGACGCCCGTTTGGAACAGAAAGGCTGGAATACCGTGAACTTTGATGATTCTAAATGGAATGGAGTAGGATATAGGGCTGTTCCTTCACAGAATGTGGTGTCACAACAAGTGCAGCCGATTCGTGCAGTAGAAACAATCCCCGTAAAAACCTGGAAGAAACTTAATGACACAACGTATGTATTTGACTTTGCCCGCAATATGGCAGGAGTCACCCGCATTAAAGTGTCCGGGGAAGAGGGAACTGTGGTGAGGTTGAAACATGGTGAGCGGTTATATGACAACGGACGAGTGAATACGTCAAATATTGATGTGTATCACCGCCCGGTAGACAACTCCGATCCTTTTCAAACGGACATCCTCGTTTTGAGTGGAAAGGGAGAGGATGAATTTATGGCACGATTCAATTATAAAGGTTTCAGATACGTGGAAGTAACAAGCACTAACCCCCTTGTATTGAATGAGAATAGTCTGACTGCCTACTTTGTGCATAGTGATGTTCCGCAGAAAGGGACGATTCATACTTCGAACGCGCTTATCAACCGTCTTTGGTGGGCAACAAATAATGCCTATTTGTCCAACTTGATGGGGTATCCTACCGACTGTCCCCAGCGTGAAAAGAACGGATGGACAGGCGACGGTCATTTTGCTATTGAAACGGCATTATACAATTATGACGGTATCACTGTTTATGAGAAATGGCTTGCCGACCATAGAGACGAGCAACAGCCCAATGGTGTACTTCCCGATATAATTCCTACAGGAGGCTGGGGATATGGCACGGATAATGGACTGGATTGGACAAGCACTATCGCTATTATTCCATGGAACATTTATATGTTTTATGGCGATCATAAACTGTTGGCAGACTGTTATGAAAATATAAAGCGATATGTAGACTATGTGGATCGTACCAGTCCGACCGGATTGACCTCATGGGGAAGAGGAGACTGGGTGCCTGTTAAATCACATTCTTCCAAGGAACTGACCTCTTCTGTCTATTTCTACGTGGACACCAAGATACTTGCCAATGCCGCAAAGATGTTTAATAAAACGGAAGACTATAAGTATTATTCTGCTCTTGCCAATAAGATAAAGAACGCGATTAATGACAAGTTTCTGAATAGAGAAACGGGCATTTATGGTAGCGGCGTTCAGACGGAACAGAGTGTTCCTTTGCAATGGGGCATTGTTCCTGAAGAGTTGAAGAGAAAAGTAGCCCGGAATCTGGCAAAACAGGTGGAAGCAGCCGGCTTTCATTTGGATGTAGGTGTGTTGGGAGCAAAAGCTATATTGAATGCGTTAAGTGAGAACGGTGAAGCCGAAACGGCTTATAAATTAGCTGCACAAGACACTTATCCATCGTGGGGTTGCTGGATCGCCAATGGTGCTACCACATTACTCGAGAACTGGGATTTGAATGCTACACGTGACATCTCGGACAATCACATGATGTTCGGAGAAATTGGAGGATGGTTCTATAAAGGATTGGGTGGGATCTTTCCTGATCCCGAAAATCCCGGATTTAAACATATCCTCCTTCGGCCTAATTTCCCCAGTGGATTAAATGAGTTTGAAGCCAGATATCAATCGCCTTATGGGGAAATCTGCTCTAAATGGGAACGTAAAAAGAACCGTATTGTTTATCATGTAACTGTTCCGGCAAATAGCACTGCTACCTTTTATGCACCCGACAATGTGAAGGGAGAGCGTATAGTAAATTTAGAGGCAGGTGAACATGTCTTGGAATTGACTATAAAGAAAGTTGTTTATTGATAGACACTGCTGTCCGGCAGACAATCCCGATAGTGTTCCATGCTTTTTCCCTTTTCGTAAGATAATATGTTAGGGTATCTGTATTTCGGTCCTGCAAGCTTGACAAAGGGCTTTTTATTTTGTATCTTTGTGATCGGAGAAGAAACTTATTGATTGGAAATTATGTGTATGAATAGTATAATATTAGAACAAAAAGATCGACGATTAACCTCTTTCTAAAGAAGAGGAGGGTCCCTTATATACCAAAGGTTGCAGACTTATGATGAGTTTGCAACCTTTTTTGTTGTATAAAATTGAATAATTCGTGGCAAATGCACTTCTGGTCGTTTTTAATAAACTTGAGTAGCGTTTATTAAAAACGATCAGAAAGTTTATTAAAAACATAAATGCAGATTCTGTATGAACAGTTGTCTTTTTTCAATAGACCAGAATAGAGGTAATGATATTCCTTTTCATTTGAATATGAAAGAGGTAATTTGTCACAACATATGCACCTCTGATTAATAATGTACAAATCTACAGATTATGCTTACTTGACATTTATTTTTTCTTAGGTTTTCTGCGAGCCCATCCTTCTTCGCTGAAGTCAGGTTCTTTATCTTTAAAAAACTCTTGCCAGTCATCTTTCTTTTTCGGACCGCGCGCATCAGAGTATCCCCGATCAGCACGACTAGGTTTATCTTTTTTTGTTGACTTTGAGTCTTTTGCAGAAGCATCTTTCGGTTTTCTATCCTTATTCTCATAGCGCGGTGCACGTTCGTCGCTTTTGCCGCCGAATCGTTTACCTCCCTTGCGCTCATTTGAACCGTTTTCACGTCCTTTTCCGCTTTCTTCACCGGCACCGGCAATCTCAACAACTACCTTGCGTCCGTTCCATTTAGCCCTATTCAGTGCCTTGATTACATTTGTCGCTTCCTTTTCCGGTACTTCAAAGAAAGAATAGTTCTGCATTAGGTCAATGCGTCCCAACTCGATACGTCCCCGTGTATTGCTGTTCAATAGTCCGATAAGATCACTAGGGAAGAAACTGTCTGTTTTACCCAGATTGATAAACAGGCGGTTAAAGCCCGGTGCAGCTTGGCGACTTCTTTTCTCGAAACCACCTTCTTTGCGATCACTCCGTCCGGTACGTTCTCCGCGGATGTCAGTCGGTACTTCTATTTCTGCACGGTTACGATAATACTCGGCAAAACGGTTAAATTCATGAGAAACCATTCGTTTAATCAAGTCCTCTTTGCTCAACCATTCCAGTTTACGGTAGATTTCCGGCATAAAGTCAGCAATCTCTTCCTCGTTTACTTTTACTTTTTCGAGATCATCAATAACCTTAATCAGCTGCTTCTGACAGATTCCTGCTGCTGTTGGCATTTCTCCGACAATGAATTTTTTGCTGATAATTCGTTCGATTTCTCTCATCTTTCCTTTTTCGCGAAGGTTGATGATGGCTATGGAAGTACCTGTTTTTCCGGCACGTCCTGTACGTCCGCTGCGATGTGTATAACTTTCTGTATCGTCTGGTAATCCGTAATTGATAACATGTGTCAGATCGTCTACATCAAGTCCGCGGGCAGCCACGTCAGTTGCAACGAGCAGTTGCAGGTTGCGGATACGGAATTTCTGCATAACAGCATCCCGTTGTGCTTGAGAAAGTTCACCATGCAAAGAATCGGCATTGTAGCCTTCTTGCATTAATTTGTCTGCAATTTCTTGAGTCTCCTTACGGGTACGGCAGAAAATGATACCGTATATTTGTGGGTAGTAATCGACGATGCGCTTTAAAGCTTCAAATTTGTCTTTAGCCTGCACGGTATAAACAACGTGTTTAACGTTGTTAGTACTTTCATTCTTGCGGCCAATAGTGATTTCTTTCGCATTGCGCAGGTAATTTTTGGAAATGCGTGCGATTTCCGGACTCATTGTTGCGGAGAACAATAGAGTGTTGCGTTCCTGTGGTACATCAGCCAGAATGGCGTTGATACTTTCTGTGAATCCCATATTAAGCATTTCGTCCGCTTCATCCATTACCACATTGTGGATGGTAGATAGAGATACGGTTTTGCGCTCCATCAGGTCCAGCAGGCGTCCGGGAGTAGCTACAATGATGTGTACCCCTCGTTTGAGGCTGCGTATCTGGCTGTCAATGGAAGAACCACCATATACAGGTAATACTTTTAGTCCGTCAATGTATTTGGAATAGTCATTCAAATCTCCTGCTATCTGGAGACAAAGCTCACGGGTAGGGCAGAGGATAAGCGATTGTGGAATTCTGTTTTTTACGTCAATCTGTTGGAGCAAGGGCAAACCGAATGCGGCTGTTTTACCTGTTCCTGTCTGTGCAAGAGCTACTACATCATTATTTTCTCCTAAAAGGTACGGAATCACTTCTTCTTGTACCGGCATGGGATTCTCGTATCCCATTTCTTCAATTGCTCTACGTATCTCCGGAGAAACGCCAAGCTCTTCAAATGTCTTCATTAAATCTCTGTATATCTTTTATTTCGGCTGCAAAGATAGAGAATAATTACGAATTACTAGTTACGATTTGCGATTTATTCCAGTAGGATGCTACGTAACTGTTCAATTTCTTCTGCAGAAAGTCCGATTCCTTTTTTCAGATAGGTCTGTACACTCCCGTATTCAGCCTCAATTTGTTCTTTAGCAGCGTTCAGGAAGTCTTCTTTTGCAGAGTAGATGGTTGTAATGGCTTCTTGCGAATTGACCGATAGCTTATATGCATATTTAGAAGCTTTCGGAATATTAAAATAGTCATTACTCAAACGATAATCTTCCATAATGATGTCTTCGTTGACTCCAAGAGCGGCAAGCAATAAGGCGGAAACGACTCCTGTACGCCCTTTTCCGGATGTACAATGAATCACAACCGGATAATGGGTACGGTCGAGAAGAGCAGTGAACAACTTCTTGAATTCCTTTTGGTAGTTTATGACTAATTCCCGGTTCATTTGTTCTACCAAACGATAAATGGTGTCACTTTTTATCTTCTCCTCTTGAATTCCTTGCAGAATTTCTTCCATGTTTCCAGTAGGAATAGGGATATGTATGATGTTAAATTCGTCGTCATGTAGTTGCGGGTAGTTGTGACGTTCATTTTCAGAACGTAAGTCTATAATCGTCCGTACGCCCATATTCTTGAGTTCCCGGCGTGAGCAGGGAGGAATACTGTCTATTTGTGCGGAACGGTATATCATTCCCCAGCGAAGAGATTTTCCGGTACCGGCAGATTCGTATCCTCCTAAATCGCGGAAATTCTGTATGCCGGGGATGTTAATGTTGCGGGTGGCCACTTTAACCCGGTATTTGTTATTAAATACCATCATGTAGTAATAACGTTGAGATGGATCGTTGGTTACGATTGTCATTTTACCACTGGAAATGTTTGCCATTGCAATGGGAGAATCTTCCGGAATAGCTTCAGGAGAAGTAGAGGTGTATACTTTTACCTGTCCTTTTAATATCGGTGCTGTTTCCCATTTGATAATACAGTTTCCTACGTTATTTTCTTCACATACCACAGATATAGCAGGTGATGTGCCAGAACATGATGGGAGCACTAATAAAACAGTAAGCCAGCTTAACAGGTTTCTATACATAGTTTCTTTGTCTTGAATCGTATACTGCAAAGATAAGAATTACCCGAAGATGTGGTAATTCCTTTGCTATAATTAGCCAAAGTTAATAGTAATTTACGTGTTAAAAAAGGGCGCTTCTTCGTTATAGAAGAGCGCCCTGAATGAGAAGTAACCTAAGTTTGCTTTATTGAATATTGTTCAATAGATCTATTTTTCCTTCGTTGACCAACTTTAAAATGAGCTCACCAAATAAGGTGTTTTGCCATGCAAACCAAGCGCGTGTGAAGTTTTTAGGGTCATCCTTATGGAAAGATTCGTGCATGAATCCTGTTCCTGCGTCTGTATCCATCAGCATTTTTATGCAAGACTTAATTTCCTGGTCGTCCTGACTGGTGAATGCTTTCATCATGATACTCATAGGCCATATCATATCATAACCGATGTGAGGTCCTCCAATACCTTCTCCTGCCTTTCCTTTGAAGAAGTAGGGGTTGTCTTTGCTCCATACAAAACGACGTGTGTTTTGATAAATAGGATCGTTAATGTCTACATCCCCCAGATAAGGCATTGCCAGTAGGCTTGGTACGTTGGCGTCGTCCATTAAGAGATGATTTCCGAATCCGTCTACTTCAAAAGCATAGATTGTACCATATTTAGGATGATTGTAAGTTGCATATTCTTTTAATGCGGTTTCTACTTCTTGTGCCAAATCTGTGCACTGTTTCGCCAGACTGGTGTTTTTGTTTACAACATTCAGAATTTCCGCAGCTTTCTTTAGAGAAGAAACAGCGAAGAAATTAGACGGTACGAGGAACTGTAAAGTTGTCGCATCGTCAGACGGACGGAAGGCTGAAACAATGAGTCCGACAGGATTTACAGGAGCACCTAGACCGTTATTGTTTAATGTGTCGAGTGCGCGTTCTGTCTTACGCTGGAATTTATAGGGACCCACTCCCTCTTTGCGCTGTTGTTCCTTGAAAGTTGTCAGTATGTTGGCGATGGCCTGTATCCATTCATTATCAAAGATGCTTGCATCACCGGTTTCTTTCCAATATTGATAGGCCAGACGTAATGGATAACATAAAGAATCTATTTCCCATTTACGTTCGTGCAGTTCCGGTTTCATATCGGTCAGGTCGGACATCCAATCTCCTCCCACAGCCCCGTCATTGAAAGCATTGGCGTATGGATCGATATTTATACATTTAAATTGTCTGCGTATCACTCCTTCGAGCATTTTCTTCAATTCCGGGTCTTTATTCGCTAATTGTATATAAGGCCAAACCTGTGCTCCGGAGTCACGCAACCACATGGCATGGATATCTCCTGTGTAGACGAAAGTATCAGGCTTACCGTCTGTTGTACGGTAATGAACTGTTGTCTCAAGGGTATTTGGAAAACAATTCTCGAACATCCATGCCAATTTTTGATTAGTAAGTAGCTTTTTCACCCTGATGATTTCTGCTTCCACGGCTTTTGATGTAAAAAGCCGCTTGTTTACGGGTGGACGATTACTTTTATAAGCGGCAATTTCAGTTGCTTGATTGACCACATTGGTATGATCCTTAGCCAGGATAAGTTCTGTAGCTTTGGCAGGACCTCCCATTAATAGGGTGGTCGTGATGATACATATTCCGATATTTCTTTTCTTCATATCTCTATTGTTTTTAAGAGGGTTATTAAAAGTGATTATTGCAAATCGATTCCGCCTAGTCTTCCATACATTTCTATGAAAGCAGCTTGTGTCAAGAGCCATTTTTTCTCGTTTTTATCTGTGCCGCTCCAATCTGTCTGGAACAAGCCCCGTTCATCTCTGGCATGATGCCATGCGTAATCAAGACTTTTCTGGAAATCGGTTAGATAAGTCTTGTTATGGTCTATCTGATAAAGTTCAATAAAGCCTCTAAGCATAACGGCTGTGAACCAAATATTTCCTTTTTTCAGTAATTGGAATGTTTGTCCGTCTGGAGAGGTGAACTGAGTGAAGAAGTGCTTGTGACACGCTTCTGCTATATTTTGTGCATCTTCCAGATAACTTTTCTGTTTGGTAATTTGATAGAGTAGGGCAGCTGCCTGCATCATTTGTCCACTGTTATAGGCAAATTTGGCACGACCGATTTTCTTGTTAAGTGAGATGTTGTCAAAGTATAGATGATCTTTTGAATCTTCCAGGTGCTTTTTAGTCCATTCGTATAACTCTTTTCCTTCTTTTAAATAGGCATCATCTTGAGTAGCCTGAAATAGTTTGAGAGCGAATACGGCTCCCGGTGCATTAGAACAAGTATTTTTAGATTCCTTCTTTTGTTCGCACCAGTAGATTCCTCCCCCGAGTACGTCATCTTTACCACTAAGGATAAACTTCCATATTAGTTTAGCTTTCTCCAGATGAGCTTGTTTTCCTGTCATTCGATAAGAATCGGTAAAATCAATACCTAACCAGACGTTATCATCATAAAAACGATCGGAGAGAGGTTGACTGCTGATATAAGATGAGTAAGCGAATGGTTCCCTTCGTGTGTCGAAATACTCTTCTAATCCGGGTAGTACTTTGTTTTCCAAAAGTTTTTTATACTTCTTATTTTCAGTGCTCTCCAGTAGTGCATTTACCGCAGAGAACGTGCCCGAATACGGCCAAAGGTAGGAATATTCATTGCGTCTTTTTGCTTGTTCTTCTGATGCCAGGTAAGTTGCCTTATTGTCTTGGTCAAAAGGATAATTCTCACGTAACAGACAAGTGTTGGGTGCTGCATAGTTTTGGTAAAGAGCATCCAAAGTTTGCTGTGCTTTTTCTATGTTAGGATTTGCGTTTGCAATGGTGAAAGCACAAATAACATTAAGTAATAGGCCGTTCATAATTTTTTATTTAAGTGGTGTTTATATAAATACTAATTTGAATGAGTTCGCAGGTTTTATTGTGACTCTACAAAAATACCTTATTTCGGTTACTTTTTAAATGGGGAGTGAGCAGATTGTAAATGATTGTTTGGGGTATGTTGTTGATAATCAGAGAATCTTTGATCGGAGAGTCTCTGATAAATGTAAATGATGCTGTATGATTAATACACTGTTATTCCCGGATTTGTTGTCCGATTCGAGCTACTTTTTCTTCAAATTCATTCCGGTCTCCATTTGCTTTGATCCGCATTTTTGAGCGGTAATTATAGATGGTCGATAATGAATACTGTAAGAAATGAGCTATTTTCACACTGTCTGTAATTCCCAGTCGGATAAGTGCGAAGATCCGTAATTCGGGTGTTAAGAGTTTGCCGGGTCCTGGAATGATTGCATTTTCCGGTAAAAGTAATGCGTTAAAATCTTCGACGAAATTCGGAAAGAGATTCAGGATTGCTTTGTCGAAGTTATTATAAAATTCAGCCAGATCTTCTTCTGTATTGAGAGAGGAGTGGAGGAAAGAGGTTACTTTCTTTATATCTTCACTTTTGGCTATTTTGAGTGCTCTTTTCTTAAAATTGGCAATTTTACTGATGTAACTGGTATATTGTTCCATATACAGCCCTACATATTCTTCTTTGATTTTATTGTTATCTGCCAATATTGAGTTCATTTGTTGTATTTCGTAAAGATGATACGACAAACTCTCATTAGCTTGTTCCACTTTACCTTTTTGTTTTTTCAGTTGTACGGACAGGATGAATAGCAGAATGCAGACAATGCATAATGCAATGAGCAATGCCGTTATGATGATAAATTTATGTTTCTCCTTTTCTTGAAATGCCTTATCTATGAAAAGATACATATCTGAGGCTTCGATGGTGTTAATTCTCGCATTACATAGGATAGCGTCCTCCATTGCATTTTTCATATATTTAGATGCCCGGTCTATGTCCCCACTCTCAAAGATCAGCTTGGCTAATATTTTTAAAGAGAGGTTTTCTCTAGCTCCATTTAATACATCAGAAATGGCGGATATTGCGAAATACTTAATCGTATTCTCACGATCATTTTTACCTTGATAGGCAGATGCCAGAGAATATGCTATGATTCCGGCATTTCTTGAATAGGGTGTATAACTTTGATAAGTGCTGTCCAGTATATGAATAGCATCATCATACTTTTTATGGAAAAGAAGAGTGGGTGCAGTCATAAAAGCTCGCACATTCGTTGGGATTTCTTTGCATTGGAGCAGCGAATCGCGATAGATTTGTGCTATCAGATCATTTTCTTGTGAATCGTCCTCGTTGGAAGCAAAAGCTTTCTGGTGATTGTAGATCGTGACTTGTCCAAGAAAATATTCGGCTTTGAGTCTAGGAGATAGTTGCTCTTGTTGCATCGAATTGGTAATCGCCAGAGCTTCTTTGAAAAAGCCCATCGAAGATAATATTCTTGAATAATCCAGTTTAGCTTCAATTAAAAGTTCTTTGTCATTACTTTCTTGAGCGAACCTGTTCATGTGGATGGCATAGGCTAAAGCGGAATCTTTTTGGAAAGATGAATACTCAAAACAAAGAGACTGTGCTGTCCCAACTTTCTTTCGAATATCCCTGGATTGCCTTAATATTATTTTCAGGCTGTCTATCTGTCTTTGCTTTTGTTGGGTATAACTAGCTTTGTTTTGTAGAGATTTATCTAATACTTTTAACAATGTTTTTACTTCATCGTTTGCTTTTGCTGGTAAACTGATGAAGATAAAGATTATCAATAGAGGTAAAATAAATCTTTTCATATATTAAGTAAGATTGCTTATTGAATATGGTTGTTTGCAAAGATAAGGAAATCCATATTAAGTTAAGGTTGACAGATTAACTTAATATGGATTTTATGAAAATAGGGATTTCGCTGGATGAATTACTTATATCCAAATCCTTATTTGTAATATCACTTGTATTTTTGTGCAAACTCCACCGAAACCGAATTGCTGAAACTTCGGCAAACTTCAGCTGCGAAGTCTTTTCCGCATTGGATTATTTTATCCCAGATTTCTTCATTCAAGTTATTTAGATCGCGGTATCGGACATCGTATTTGAGTAATCCGTAGATCAGCCCTGCATTGAAGTTATCACCAGCTCCAATGGTACTGACTGCTTGTAATGGTTCTATCGGATAATCTTTATTGACCAGATTAGTGCGTAACGCTACCTTTTCCGCACCTGCAGTACAGATGAACCGGGGACAGTAGAATTTGATTTTATCCTTGTAAATCTTGTCTATATCCTGCATATTATACATATATAGAAAATCCTCTAAAGAACCGCGTACAATGTCTGCATATTCCAGATTTTCAATAATGATCGGAGCCAGCTTCATGGCCTCGTTCTTGTGTGAAGAACGGAAATTCGGGTCATAATAGATAATGGCTTTCTTTTCACGTGCCTGATCTAGTAATTCGAGAATCTTCTCCCTTAGAACCGGATTCAGTGCGTAATAAGAACCCACCATGACAATGTCGTCTTCCTCTAGTTTCGGAAACAGAACATCCAGACGTTGCTTCGGGTAGTCTTTGTAGAAGATATATTCGGCATCACTCTGCTCGTTCAGGAAGGCTAAAGATATGGGTGATTTTCCATCCGGGAATACATTCACATGGTCCGTTGGGATATGATTCTCACGCATGAACTGCAGGATAATATTGCCTACACGATCATTTCCGGTTTCACTGATGAAGCCGACGTTTATTCCCATTCGTCCCAATGAGACAATACCGTTGAATACAGAACCTCCCGGTACGGCGGCAGAAGGCTGGTCACCTCGAAAGATGATATCGAGGATGGTCTCTCCGATACCGATTACTTTTCGCATAGTGATCTTGATTTTTCTCCCAGATAACCGCCGTGGTGACGTTTTGAATATTCAGCGATAGTAAATCCAGTTTCCTTCATGGTTTGTACTACCAATATATCTCCGATCACTGTCATGGCAGTAGTGGATGTAGTAGGAGTCATTCCTAACACACAGACTTCTGCAGGCTTGCCGGTACTTAGACAGACATCCGATTCTTTTGCCAGCGGACTATCCGGATTTCCGGTGATAACGATAAACTTCAGATCCGGGTCCAGATTATGGGCCAGGCGGGTTAATTCCACAATCTCACGTGTCTTGCCAGAGTTAGAGATCAGCAGGAGTAGATCGTTTTTTTGTAAGATACCCAAATCCCCGTGTTGCGCCTCGCTGGGATGCAGAAAGACGGATGGAATACCGGTGGAACAGAAAGTCGTAGCAATGTTCATAGCAATCTGCCCGGCTTTTCCCATACCGGAAGTTACCAGTTTTCCCTTTTTCTGATGTATTTGTTCTACAATCAGTTTCACCGCTTTTTCATAAGCGTCTGTTACGGGGATGTTGAGCACAGCTTGTGCTTCCTGTTGCAAAAGTTGTTTGATGGAGTCTATCATATAGGATCAGTTTATTTTTTCTTTTAATTCATTTAATGTGTTTGCTACTTCGTAATAGGTTGAGAAAGGCTGTCGTGCAAAACCTTTGTCCTCTAGGGTGTGGAGCGCTTTTAATAGCTCGTCATAAAAACCATGTTCATTGTAGAAAATGACCTTCTTTTGGTGATATCCGATAGAGGCAGCGGCTATTACATGGAAAATCTCATCAAGAGTACCGACGCCTCCGGGGAGTGCAACTAATACCTCTGATTTCTCCGTTATGATATCTTTGCGGTCACTCAAGTTACGGGTATGAATTTCTTCATCTAACAAAGTGCTTACCTTGCCGTTCTCTTCCAGTTTGGCAGGAACTACTCCAATGACCTTACCGCCATTTTCTCTCACGGCACGGGCTATGCATTCCATTAATCCGAGGCTGGCTCCTCCATATATCAAGGTTTTGCCTGTCTGCCCCATCCATTTGCCTATTTGGCTGGCGCTTTCGAAGTACATTTTGTCAATGTTATCGGAGGCGGAACAGAATATTCCTATCTTTTCCATATACGTTGTTGCTGTTATAGTCCACAAATATCTGCAATTTTCTATAAACAGCAATAAGTTTTATTGTATTTTTGTGGCATTAATTCAATAAGGAAGTATAAAACGATGCAAGGTAACGAATATACATTGCCAAATGGCCTGCGTATTATCCATGAACCAACCCTCTCAAAAGTAGCTTATTGTGGTTTTGCGATTGATGCCGGAACCCGTGATGAGGCGGAGAATGAGCAGGGAATGGCCCATTTTGTAGAACATCTGATTTTTAAGGGAACGGAGAAGCGGAAAGCCTGGCATATCCTCAACCGGATGGAGAATGTAGGTGGTGACCTGAATGCTTACACAAATAAGGAAGAAACTGTTGTCTATGCCGCTTTCCTGAAAGAACATCTGGAACGTGCGCTTGAGTTGTTGGGGGATATTGTATTTCATTCAACCTTTCCGCAGCATGAGATAGAAAAAGAAACGGAGGTCATTATCGATGAAATCCAGTCGTATGAAGATACTCCGTCGGAACTGATATTTGACGATTTTGAAGACATGATCTTCCGCAATCATCCATTGGGAAGAAACATTCTTGGTAAACCGGAACTTCTGCGGAGTTTTCGCACGGAAGATGTTCTATCGTTTACCCGCCGTTTTTACCAACCGGGAAATATGGTGTTTTTTGTTCAGGGGCAATACGAGTTCAAGAGAATCATCCGTCTGGTAGAAAAATACCTGTTGGATATTCCTGATGTGAAGGTAGAGAATCGCCGTACACCTCCGCCTCTGTATGTGCCGGAACATTTGACAGTGGCCAGAGATACACATCAGGCGCATGTCATGATTGGTAGCCGTGGCTATAATGCGTATGATGACAAACGTACTGCACTCTATCTGCTGAATAATGTCCTTGGAGGTCCCGGAATGAATAGTAAACTGAATGTGTCCCTTCGCGAACGCAGAGGATTGGTCTATAATGTCGAATCCAATCTGACTTCCTATACGGATACGGGAGCTTTCTGTATTTATTTCGGGACGGATGTGGATGACATGGATACTTGCCTGAAATTGACCTATAAGGAACTAAAGCGGATGCGCGATACGAAGATGACTTCCTCCCAGTTGGCAGCAGCGAAGAAGCAGTTGATCGGACAAATCGGAGTAGCGTCCGATAACTTTGAGAATAATGCGTTAGGGATGGCGAAAACATTCCTGCATTATCATAAGTATGAATCATCCGAGCTTGTTTTTAAGCGTATAGAAGAGCTAACAGCAGAGATGTTGTTGGAAGTTGCCAATGAGATGTTTGCAGAGGAATACTTATCTACGTTGATTTACAAATAATTGATTGACAGATTTGCTTTCATTGCCAGAATTCGTATTTTTGTAGCAGATACGTATGTGATAACAATCTAATAGTAGAAATTGTATGTTGGTGACGGGCAGAAAACTCCCTATCGGGATTCAGACTTTCGAAGATATCCGCAATGACGGATACTTGTATGTGGATAAGACCGCATTGATGTGGACTATAGCAAACATCGGTAAACCTTTTTTTTTAAGCCGTCCGCGCCGATTCGGAAAGAGTTTGTTAATTTCTACGTTTGAAGCCTATTTCAAGGGACGGCGTGACCTTTTCACAGGACTTGCCGTGGAACAATTAGAAAAGAAGTGGGAAGAATATCCCGTACTGCATCTGGATTTGAATGCCGAGAAATATGATTCACCGGACAGATTGGATGCTATTTTAAGTAACCAGCTAACTCAATGGGAAGCTATATATGGCAGGGGAGAAGATGAAACCACTTTGTCTTCCCGTTTCTTGGGTGTCATTCGTCGTGCCTCCGAACAAGTAGGCAGGGGTGTTGTAGTCCTGGTGGATGAGTATGATAAGCCCTTACTACAGGCTATTCAGAATGAACCGCTTCTCGATTCTTACCGTTCTACTTTGAAAGCTTTTTACGGTGTGTTGAAGAGTGCAGACCGCTATCTTCGTTTTGCTTTTCTGACAGGTGTCACCAAATTCTCGCAAGTAAGTGTGTTTAGTGATTTGAACCAATTGAATGACATCAGTCTGAATTATGACTTCTCTACTCTTTGTGGAATCACCCGCGAAGAACTTCTTGCTAATTTTGAACCGGAGATTGCAGCTTTATCGCAAGCAAATGACATCAATACGAAAGAAGTTGTAGAAACAATGACCCGGCAGTATGACGGTTATCATTTTCATCCTAATGGAGAAGGAGTGTTCAATCCATTCAGTGTTCTGAATGCATTTTTCAGTAAAGAGTTCGGTAATTACTGGTTTCAGACCGGAACTCCTACTTTCCTTGTGGAGTTATTGAAAGAGAGCGATTATGATCTTCGCTTGCTGATGGATGGTATAGAGACAGCTGCTTCCGCTTTCACTGAATATCGTGCGGATAGGAAAAATCCTATTCCGTTGATTTATCAGAGTGGTTATTTAACCATAGAAGACTATGATAGAGAATTTAGACTTTATCGCTTAGGCTTTCCTAACGACGAAGTACGTTATGGCTTTCTTAACTTCTTACTCCCATTTTATACGGCAGTCACGGATGAAGAACAAAGCTTTTATATAGGTAAGTTTGTTCAAGAACTGCGTACAGGCAATGTTGATGCTTTCATGCACCGCTTTGAAGCTTTCTTTGCAGATTTTCCTTACGAGTTGAATGACCAGACTGAGCGTCATTATCAAGTCATCATTTATTTAATATTCAAACTGATGGGACAATTCACACAGGCAGAAGTACATAGCTCACGGGGACGTGCAGATGCGGTTGTACGAACCCCAAAGTTCATCTATATTTTCGAATTCAAGCTGAATGGGACTGTTGAGCAGGCCATGGAGCAGATTGAAGAAAAAGGTTATGCTTTTCCTTATACGGCAGAGGATCAACAAGTGATAAAAGTTGGTGTAGAGTTTAGCGCAGAGAAACGAAATGTAGAGCGCTGGATGGTAGCGAAAGAAATTTAATATAAAATTGATTATGAAAAACTTAATACGAAATGTCTGGGTTTGCTTGGGGCTGATGGTGCTTCCCTTCACAGCCTCCGGACAACAAAAGGATAACATTACCTATGTGCCGGCTCAAGAGCTTTTACTGGTAGGCAAAGCAACTACCGAAGGCGAATACTTCCATCGGGTAGATACAGCCAAGTATTCTACAATGCCTCCCACAGTGAAGAAACTATTCACAAACTCTGCCGGTCTGGCTATCTCTTTTACAACGAATAGCCCCGTCATAAAAGCCAAATGGACGGTTCCTGATAATTACCAGTTACCCAATCTGACCAGAGTTGCTCAGAAAGGTCTGGATTTATATATCAAACGGGATGGAAAATGGCAATTTGCCGGAGTAGGGATACCGGGTGGTGTGACTACGGAAAAGGTGCTTGTTGATAATATGGGTACGGAAGAGAAAGAATGCCTGCTGTATCTGCCTTTATATGATGAACTGAAAAGTCTGGAAATAGGCGTTTCTTCTGATGCACACATACGTAAAGGAGAAAATCCGTTCAAAGAAAAGATAGTGGTATACGGGTCCAGTATTTTGCAGGGAGCATCTGCCAGTCGTCCTGGTATGGCTTATCCGGCTCGTTTGTCCCGTAGTAGCGGATATAATTTTATCAATTTAGGATTGAGCGGAAACGGCAAGATGGAGAAGGAAGTTGCCGAGATGTTGGCGGATATTGATGCGGATGCTTTCATTCTCGATTGTATTCCTAATCCTTCTCCCAAAGAGATAACCGACCGGACTGTTGATTTTGTAATGACGTTGCGTCAGAAGCATCCGGATACGCCTATTATTGTAATACAGACATTGATACGTGAAACAGGTAATTTCAACCAGAAAGCTCGCGAGAATGTGAAACGGCAGAACGAAGCCATCGCTGAACAGGTAGAAGTTTTGCGAAAGAAAAATGTCAAGAACCTGTATTTCATAAAAGAAGACCAATTCTTGGGAACAGACCATGAGGGAACTGTAGACGGGACCCATCCGAATGACTTGGGATTCGACCGAATGTTGAAGAAATATAAACCGGCTATCAGTAAGATTCTGAAGATCAAATTCAAGGCTGAATAACAGGAATGAAAGATTATAACAGAGACAGATGGAAAAAATAAAGGTCAATTCATGGGGGTGAATTGGCCTTTTTCTTTTGCAAATGTGTTAAGTTGTTCCTGAAAATAAGTAGTTTGTTACTTTCTTAATAAGATGTTTTTAATAACTTGTAAAGAGAGTTATTGCAGATTTCTCAATCCCTTTTCTTCCAGATAATGAATAAGTTCCTGTGGACGGTCTGTTTGTATCATTGTAGCTTTATGTTTTAACATCCAACCCCAATGTCTATCTTTACCTTCCAATAGTGCATTCTCATCATCATGTCCACCACATAGGCTATCCCATAAAGTATTCATCCATATCCGGCTGCCTGATTTAATGATCTCATCTATTATTCTTAGGCTCGGGGTAGTATCATCTTTGAAGCATAGTTCGTAAGCGATTGGAGTGAAATCTTTGATAAAAGTTTGTATGGTAGCAACCGCTTCTTTATCCCATAAATTAACAATAGGCATATAAAGTATACTTTCACTGGAACCATATTCTTTTTTCACTTTCTCCACAGGATAGTATCCCTTGATAATGACTTGTTTTTCCATTCCACATTCCTTGATAATAGGCATAATTTCTTTAATGTAAGTCCCTCCTTTGTCTATATTGACAAGGATACGGTCTTTGCAGACATTTAATACCTCCTTTAGGGTGGGAATTGGTTGGCGGGTCTTGATTCCGTTGCCACTGCGTAGGACGAATTTTTTCAGTTCTTCAGTCGTATAATTTTTTATTGTTCCCTTTCCTGTAGAAGTACGGTCAAGAGTTTCATCGTGCATACAAATAAAGTTGCCGTCTTTAGTAGGCTGTATATCAAGTTCTACCATGTCGACTTTCATGGCAATTGCTTTTTCGATACTTTGCAGAGAGTTTTCTGGTGCATTACGCCAGTCTCCTCTATGAGCGATAACAAAGATATATTTCGATTTATTATCATGTAGATTCTTCAACAATTTATCGGTCCTTGTTTGTGCACTGATGGAGAATGCGGTTAATAGGATGAGTAATAAGGAAAAAAGTTTTTTAGTCATGACTTAGTAAGATTCATTAATGATGATGAAAGTAGCCCGGGGTAGTGCCCCGGGCATTTATTTATTTGACGGTAATACGTCGGATCAGATAATTAACGGCGCCTGCTACATACATTGTTTTGCAGTCTTTTGTAATTATAATCTCATACGGTTGGTTGAAGGTAGCCTTTAGTCCTTTCCCGTCAGAAAAACCAGATTTTCCAGAACCTGCAATGGTTTCTAACGTACCTTTTGAGTAGTCGCCACTTGCATCAGGAGTCAGTTTGCGGATACAGTTGTATGTATTATCCGAGAGATACAGGCATCCGTCTGAACCGGCAGCCACTCCGAAAGTAGCCCCCACTTTTGCACTAAGCGGATTGCCGGGGGCTCCATCATAATACTCTTGTCCTTTTACCCCATCTCCTGCGATCGTCTTTTGTGTGCCATCCGGGCTGATTTGAATCAACACATATCCATTGGAGGTACCGACAATCATGTTCTTGTTTTTGTCGAATACAATGTAGTTGGGTGATACGTTAAGAGTGGCAAAAGTAGTTTTCGCACCTGAAGGTGTGAATTTATAAACCGCCTTATTATCACGTGCCGATACATATATGTTGTCTTCATCATCAAAAGCTACATTCATCGGACTTTTCATACCGGATGCTATAGTTGAAACGGTCATACTGTTAGTTTCTATTTTCCGTAACATACCTTTTCCCTTGTCGATGAAATAATAGTTCCCTTTCGAATCAAATCCACCTTGCCAGATAGCGCTGCTACCATCTACTGCTACATCGAGGAGCGAAGTGACCAGGAAGTCCGGAGAGATACGTCGTATATAGTTGTATCCACGTTCTGTAAACCATAAACTGCCATCCGGGGCAAAAGCAATGCCTGTGGGGAGTTTGGTTGTAGCTTCAGTGCCTACTCCATCAGTCATTTCAAACACCCCCTTCTGACCGACAATTGTTTGAACGATATATTCCTGATCCGGTGTTTTCAGATAATTGAGTTCAAGACCTGTCAATTCACCAGAGGGAGATTTGACACGGATGGAATACTTTCCCGGAGCCATTTCAGGCAATATTATTTTTAATTCGTCTTTGAAGGCTTCTATAACGGTTGCCTGTTGGTCATTGATGAAAACAGCATTTTCTTCCGGTACCGTACTGAAATTACGTCCCAATATTGTAGCTATTTCACCGGAATAAACATTGGTGGGTTTCACAAGTACCAGCCTAAGTTCTGTCACTGACGCTTTGTAATCATTATCATTGCAGGCTGCAAATAATGATAAGAGTGAATACGCGAGCAGTAGTATGTATATCTTTCTCATAGTTCTTTATTTATTTACAGTTATGGAACGAATCAAATGGTTTTGTTCATCAGCGATATATACTTTGTCCGAAACCAGCACGCTGGCAGGGCAATTGAAAGTAGCAGTCAGGGCGGAACCATCTATTTTACCTTTTGTCCCCGGAATACCAGCTATTGTTTTCAATGTTCCTTTCGTATAGTCGCCTTCTGCATCCGGAGTTAGTGTACGTATGGTATGCATTGTATAATCGGTGATGTAAAGTATCTCATCCGGTCCAAATGCGATACCGAATGTTGCCCCCATGGTTGCCTTGGATAAATCATTCTGTTCACCGTCGGAATAAGTGGCGACAGTGGGTACTACCCCGGTTCCAAATATCGTTTTTAGTGTACCGTCCGTATCAAACATATGTAACTGATAAGTACCGCCGGTACCTACAAAAATTCTTCCCTTCTTATCTACTGCCATGCAATTAGGCCCGGCTTTGAGTGAAGACATATCGTAGTTGGTCACAGCTCCACCGGACGTTATCTTCTTCACGGCCTTGTTATCCCGGTCGGCTATATACATATTCCCGTTTGCGTCAAATGTGATGCTCATTGGACTTTTAAAGGTTGTTTCAGCAGAGAATACAGAACAAGTTCCGTCTTGCGTAACCTTAATGATGTTATTCAATGCTTTATTGGCTACATAATAGATGCCCGAGGGATCAAACCCGCCTTGCCAGGGAGCATTAAATGTAACGGTACCGCTTTTGGCAACAGTTGACACATTATATTCCTGATCCATTTTTCTGATGGTGTTGTTTCCTCTTTCTGCAATCCAAATATCACCATTGGGCGCAAGAGCCAGTCCTTGCGGGAATTTGAAAGAAGCAGCTGTTCCTTTACCGTCAGTGGAGGTAGTTGCCGAGTTGCCCGCTACGGTTTCAACAGTGTAAGACAAATCTTCGTAAGTGAAACTTAGATTCTCTACTGTTTTATCTGCTACGGTGACTTTGACGGAATACGTACCGGAAGGATTCTCCGGGATAATAATAGAAAGTGTTGTTGCGGTTACTGCCTTTACAGTTGCCGGTTTTCCATTTATGGATACGATATTCTCTTCAATTGTCATACCGAATCCCTCTCCTGAAATCACTATTTCCTCTCCGGCTTTTCCACGTGCAGGAGCTAAAGAAGAGGTTGTCAATGTTACTGTATGGAGATAAGTAAACAGGGGACTTTCGGCTTCTTTGGTACCTACTTTCACCCGGATAGGATAGCTGCCTTCCTCGGTGTCGGGAATAATAATTTTGAGTTGACTTGAAGTTGCTTCTTTAACTTCGGCAACTGCTCCATTGATTGTCACCTGGTTTTCTGATACAACTGTACTGAAACACTGGCCGATCAGTGTTACCAAATCTCCTGCATAGGCGGAAGAAGGCATCACCTGCAATACCGTCAGTTCTGGTGGGGCTTGAGGGGTTGCATAAGTAAATTTGAGTCCTTCTACAGTTTCCCCTTTTACACTTACTTTAATTGAGTAAGTACCTTCCGGATTATCGGGAAGCGTAATTACTAAACGATTTTGGGTTGCATCAGTAATCTCCGCCCTCACTCCGTTGATAAACACCTCGTTATCAGTGATTGTTTCAGAGAAATAAACTCCTGAAATAATAGCGGTACCTCCTGTTGATCCTGCTTTCGGAATAATGGAAATGAGCTTTGGAGGAAGCTGCCGGGAATCAGAAGAGTCCGATTCCGAGCATCCACAGAACAAGTTACAGCAAAATAGGATTGATAAAATAAATATTGAGTTCTTCATACTTTCAGAGTTTTAAGGTTCATTGACTGTTACCATCCATGCATTCACAACAGGTCGCTCCTGTCCGTCAGAAGGCCGGTTCCGTATTTGGAATATGTCTGCTATCGGGTGTCGTATAAGCATTTGGGTAGAACCGCCACCATCCAGGTTCACAGCCCACGAGCATCCCAATGCTTTCATTATCGAACCCATTTCCGGATAAGTGAGTCCGTAAGAGTAGAATTCCACACGTCCGTCAACCACCATGAAGTAGACATGACCGTCATCCGAATATCCAAGACAGGTACGCGGGTCGATACCCGGATAAGTTGCACCGGATATTTCCCCGTCGCGCAGCACGATAACTCCGCTTCCGGTCACTTCTTTGAGGTTGTATTGCATACCCCGATATTCCACAGAATCGGCAATAACCATCTTATTATCTTTTGTCAACGCGATAAAACTTAAAGCTTGTTGAGGAAGTGACTCCTTAAAAATGAATGAGTTTTTTAAGATCACTCCGTTACGGTGAATGGGGCCTCTGATATCCATTGTGCTGACATCCCAAAAATCAGCATTAATCATGGCGGCTACCCGGTGCCACGGACGGTCGGCATAATCTGCCATCTCCGTCAATGTCTGTCGCTGAAAGTTATTGCGTACATCGGCATCATACGGCATACCTACTTCTAATGAAACTCCCGGTTCATTCAAATCAATATCGATTATAAATATATGCGTGGAGCGACTGTCTGCTTTCTGGAAATGGACATCTGTTTCCGTAACTCCCAATGCGACAACAAAGCTGGTATCAGTATATATGCGTGCCACTGTTTCACTGCCTGCTAATAGTTTCTGACCGATTTTTGTCTGCGGGATAAAGTGTACGTCTTCAATTGTATCGTTCGAACAGCTTAAGAAAGCCAGTGGTAATACAAATGACAGAATCTGCATGTATTTTAATAAGTTCATCATTTTCATCGTTTTAGTTAGCCCAATATGAATTTTGATTTAAAAGTTTATTGAGAGACCTCTCTTTCGCAGGAATAGGTAATCTGTTGTACTTACGTTCAAAGCCGAGATCACTTTCCAACCGGTTGAGGCGGACAAGGTCGAACCAGCGGAACCCTTCTGCTAGTAATTCCGTATGTCTTTCATTCAGAATTGCATCTATGAAGTCTTCTTCCGTAGCGGGATGTACAGAGGGAAGACCGCGGAAGTTCCGAAGTTCATTCAGACGGGGCAGTCCCTTGGAAAGCCCTTGTGCTTCGGCACTAATCAGATACATCTCTCCCAGACGGGTAATAATGATCGGATCAGTGGTAACCTCTCCGCCGGGATATTTATTTATGACCTCATTTGTTTCCTGCATGTCGATGGATATGGCAGTGCGTTTGTCGTCCGGTTCAAACATATTCATCACTTTCGTAGTCGGTGCATACGTATAACTACCTCCATTGGCGGAAGCGCGTGAATAGAGGGAAGCACTTAAGTTTACGCTCGATTCATTGAGCAGATTTACAAACGAGAATATCTCTTCGCGATTTGCTTTTCCACGGAAGATCTGGTCGAAGTCGGCAAGTGAGAAATTGGCATCACCTATCACTTCTTCGGCAAGTTTGGCAGCCTCAGTCAGTTTGCCTTGTGCAAGTTTGGTTCTTGCCATTAAAGCCTTTGCAGCCTGTTTGGAGACGTAATACTTGTCGGAGAAAGTTGGAGCGTAATCTATTGCCACCTGAAAATTCTTTTCTACAAAGCTCCATCCTTCTTCTTCTGTAGATGCTGCGATATCGCCCGAAAAAGGAACTTCGAGAATGGGTACCTCTCCATAGCGGCTAACCAAGTGATAGTAAATCAGACCACGAAAGAAGCTGGCTACTCCCAATATCTCGTTTCGTGACTGGCTGGCTGCTAATTTGTCAAGTGCGACAATCAGTGAATTCACTTGGTAGAGAGCCGTATAAAATCCATCCCACGGTCCACTGACGAAGCCGCTTTCAGGGGTGACAAGGTCTTTCACTAGCAATACGGGGTCTTTCAATCCTGTGGCCCCGCCACGAACGAGATCTCCGCCGACAATGTCTTGTGTGAGATAGCCGTTGACTGTCGGCTTGTTCTGTATATAAAAGTAAAGCCCGGTAAGCAGTAATTGAGCATCCTCTTCTGTGAGGTTGTCGCTGGATACTGCATTATGCGGATATTGGTCCATTTCGTTGCAACTAGTGGCAAATACCAATAATACTGTTAATAACGATATAATAAAATTCTTCATATCTGTTAGAATTTAAGATTGACACCTATTGTAAACGTACGTGGTTGGGACGGATAGAGATAATCATATCCCATGTTGGTTGCAGAGAGGCTTACATTTACTTCCGGGTCCAGATACGGCCACTTCGTCAGGACGAAGAGGTTATCTGCCTGGAAATATATGCGGAGATTATCAATATGTAGCCGGTTAATCCAACTCTTTGGGAGAGTATATCCGATTGAAGCTGTACGGCAGCGGATATAAGATGCATCATGTAACATTCGGGTATTGACAAATTTGGTCGAGTTCCATGTATAACCGTAAATGGCACGCGGATTCTTGTTTGTACTACCCGGGCCGGTCCAACGGGATTCTGCTGACGATTTCAGGATTGGCCATGTACCGTTGCCCATTCGTAAACCTCCGGTCCACAGTTCATAAAGTTTGTTGCCAGATGAGAATGTAAAGAACATGCTCAAATCAAAACCTTTGTACTTGAATGTATTATTGAAACCACCGGTGAATTTCGGATTAGCGGAGCCGACAAACTGCTTGTCGTTTTCGTCTATGACATCATTACCATCTACATCTTCGTAAATACAGTCGCCTGCTCTTACTCCCTGGTCGTAAATCTTGGCGGGAATCTCATCATCCGATTGATAGATACCTTTCCATTTAATCATATAAAAAGAACCTATCGGTTCGCCGACTTTGAGGGCATGCATAGAACTAGTTGTCAATATCTCGTTATTATCGAGAAGAGCGGTCAGTTTGTTTCTGATAAAGGAGATGTTGAAATCCGAATGCCATGAGAACGAGCCTTTGCCAAGGTTGGCTCCCAGTGTAAATTCAAGTCCTTTATTACGCATTGATCCGATATTGCATACCTGACTAGTATAACCTGACGTAGCGGGAGTCGGTTTCTGGTAAAGTAAATCCTTGGTATCTTTGATGAATGCATCTGCTGTGAATGTGATTGCACCTCTGAAAAAAGAAAGATCCACTCCGATGTCACCTTGTTGGGCTTTTTCCCATTTAAGGTCGCGGTTACCTGCAGTAGTCAGTCCTAAGCCATTCTCACCATTATAGTTGTACCCTCCACCGGCTAATGCTTGATAGGCATAGGAACCGATTCCTCCCTGATTTCCGGTGCAACCCCAGCTTGCGCGGAGCTTTACATCGGTTTGTGGAAATTTCCACCAAGATTCTTCTCCGAGATTCCAACCCGCACTGACAGATGGAAAATATCCGTAGCGATTGTTGGATATAAATTTGGAAGAACCATCAGCGCGCATTGTTCCTGTTAGTAAATAGCGGTTCTTGTAGTTCAGACTTAAACGGCCGAAGAATGACTGTAACAAGAATGAGGAAAGCCCTGTACTTACATCTGAAAACTCGGCGGCAACAGAGTTGACATCAAAAGAAGGAGAGGGGAATCCAATACCCGTTTGGGCGGCCGAAGAAGTTACGTCTTTTTGTATGGAGTGTCCCAACATCACGTCCAGAGAGAAATCTTCTAAAAAAGAGTGCTTATAAGTGAGGACATTTTCCCATAACGTACTCGCATAGGATTTCCGTCCGTCAATCAGTTTTCCCACTTTATTGCCATAAGGGTGGTCAGCACTGTAATAAATATGCTCTTCCGTATAGTTGAAATCTTCTCCGAGTGTAGTTTTGAAGTTTAAGTCTTTCGTAATGTTGAACAGCATATAGAGTGACCCCAAGGCACGATAGTTGTCGATATATACATCTTCTTCGTTAAGTGCCTGTATCGGGTTATGGTTGGCTAGTTCCTGTCCTCCGACAGCATATTCCCCATCGGGACGATAAGGAGAATCCCAAGGGCGTTGTTCGATGGCACGGGTGATAACACTGGTTCCTATGTTGTAACCGGTAGGAACACGGTTATTGCGCGAATAACTTAAATTCAGGGAGGTTCCTACCTTGAGCCACTTTTTGATTTCCGTGTCCAGATTAACCTTCAGATTGTAACGTTTAAGCAGGTTATTGATAATCACACCTTCGTTGTGTTTGTAATTGGCGGACAGATAATAGTTCGTTTTGTCCGTTCCACCTGACACAGACGCGGTAGTTGTGTAGGTAACAGCCGTACGGAGCACCAGATCAAGCCAGTTTGTCTGCGCTTTTCCCGGTGCAGGGTTATCGATACGTGCCTGGGTACTGTTGGTTTGCAGGTTATAGTTGTCGATAGCTTCATTCAGCACCTCCAGAAACAGATCAGTGTCGGCCATGTCCAGTTTGTCTGTTCTGGTCAAATTGGAGAAACTGACATTCGTGTCAATACTCACTTTCGCCTGTCCTTTGCTTCCCTTTTTGGTTGTTATCAAGATAACGCCATTCGTCGCACGCGAGCCGTAAATAGCAGCAGAAGCCGCATCTTTTAAAATCTGTATAGATTCCACATCGGAAGGATTGAAATCATTCAGACCATTCATCGATTGTGCACCCCAAGCACCGGTATCTCCTGACGTATTGTTGATTGGTACTCCGTCGATTACATACAACGGTTCGTTACCTGCGGTGATTGAACCGATTCCACGGATGCTCACTCGGTTTTTACTTCCCGGCACCCCGGATGCTGACGTAATATTCACTCCGGATACGCGTCCCTGTAACAATTCGTCGACACCTAGCACTTGGCGGACATTGACTTCTCCCGGTTTGTAAGTTCCAATGGAAGACGTGACATCTCGTTTGGTTTTGGAACCATATCCGATGACGATTACTTCATCCATGACGTGTGCATCCTCTTCCAATGCTATCCTGACTGTTGGTGAGGCACCGATACGGACAGATTTCTTTTTGTATCCGATATAGGATATATCCAGCGGTTTAGATGGGTCTGCCGTAACGGTGAAGTTTCCGTCAACATCTGTAATTGTTCCGATTCCACCTTCCTGTATGACATTGGCTCCGATAATCGGCTCACCTCTTCCGTCTGTTACGGTACCTTTGATCGTTTTCTTTTCGCTTTTTTTCTGTTGCTGTAATTCTTTTTTCACTAATACAATAGTGTTGTTATTAAGCGAATAAGAAACATTCAAAGGAGTGAACACTTGCGACAGGACCTGGTCGAGAGGCTTGTTTTTACAATTGACGCTCACTTTCGCCTGGTCGTTGAGGACATTGTTCCGATAAACGAATGTATACCGGGTTTGCTTCTCGATCTCCTTTATAAATGTTTTCACCGTACCATTATTGATGTTTACCGACACATTTCCTTTTTGTGCCGATACTCCTGCGGGTAATAAAACCAACGCAACAAGTAAAATGGTAAAGTTTCTAAAAATAAGGAGATTCTGCCTCCTCTTTCTAAAGGAAAAAATTAACTTTGTGTAATTCATAGTTGATACTATTTTTCATGTTTAATGGATTAATTTTATCGACTTACATACAACCAAAGGATTGGGCGATTCTTTGGTTGTTTCTTTATATAATTACTAACTGTTCTTCATAGGCTCCTTTCTTTCAAATGGTTAATAAATAGTGATTTTATCTTTATGTATCTCGTATTTGAACTTATATTGCAGACTCAATGAATGAATCACATTCTGTATGTTTTCGTGGCGGAAAGAGCCGGATAATAAATCCTGTCCGATTTGGGGGCATCTTAGCTCGATCTCTACTCCATACCATCTCTCTATCTCCTCAATGACATCTATCAAAGGTTCGGAGTCGAATATCAAATAGTCGTCGCACCAGCCGGTTTCCACATGAACGTCAGCTTGGGTTATTTTGAGTGCATTGTTGATACTGGAGTAGGTCGCTTTCTCGCCGGGAGTAAGAATATACTCTTGTGGAAAGGAGCTGCCTGATATTTTAATCTGTCCGGTGAGCAGGGATGTTTCAACAACGCCTTTTTTATAAGTATTTACATTGAAACTAGTTCCTACTACCTCGATTTGCAGGCCGTTGGCTATCACTCTGAAAGGACAGTCGGGATTCTTTGCCACATCAAAAAAGGCTTCTCCCGACAGTTGTACTAATCGTTGTTTGGAGCTGTTTACATCGTACGTGATAGTGGTGGCACCATTCAGTTGCACTTTTGTTCCATCTGGCAATATGATTTCCGATTTACTGCCCGATTTTACATTGGCAGTTATCATTTGTTGTGTTTCCGGGGTATTCAATAAAGAATAAACGCCGAGAGAAGAAGTCACAAGCAGGGCGATTACAGCAGCATATTTGGTAATCTGTATCCAACGCCGTCTCCAGATAATCTGATGCATTTCTTTTCGTATCTGTTTTTTCATCATGGGAGGCATCCCGATTTCCGTCGTAGCATCCTTTTCCATATCTATCATGACATTCCAGAGTTCCTCATCCGGAATGTGATTGAGTTCTTCCTTGAACTGCCCGAAGTCTGTAGGAGAAACTCCTTTTTCAAGGTACTGACGGTATAAATCTTTAAATAGTGCTTTCATATTTATGGGTGTTTCTATTGGTTATACGTGACTGAAATAGGGGAGTACTATGATTTCTTTATGTTCTATAACATAAAATTAGGAAATGTGAAATAACCTGTTAGGTGGTATCTTGACTTGATGGGATAAAGAAACTACTTCTGACAGCCGTTATAAAGAATACTATTACAGGAAGAAAATAAAGAGAATATTATATTTCATCATTTCGCTGCGAAGAATCTTCAGGGCGGAAGTCAGATAGTTTTTCACCGTTTGTTCGGAGAGATCCAGTTGTTCGGCTATTTGCTTGATGGGGATATGTTTCTCCTTGCTTAATTCATAAATCTCATGTTCCCGTTGTGACAGTACTTTTTTCGATTGTTGGAGTTGTTGCAGGAATTCGTCGTACAATAAGATATCTTCCGGCGATACGTCAGTTGCCTGGTTCTCGCAGTACTCCATAAAATCCTCGAATTGCAGTTCGTTGACCTGTTTGCGGAAATAATCAATGACCTGATGTTTGGCGATGGTGAAGATGAAAGCCTGCAGATTGCCGAAGCTATTCAACTGGCTACGGTTGTCCCACAGGCGTAAAAAGGTATCCTGAACAATGTCCTGTGTCAGGGAACGATTTTTTAGTTGTTTAAGAACAAAGCTGTAAAGTCGGTCGGCATAGGCTTCATAAATCTGTGTAAAAGCCTGGTAGGAGCCGTTGCGTAGTTCTTTTATGCACTGTATTTCGTTTATTTTCATGCTTCCTGTATAGATGTAGGCGCAGACAAATGTACTGAAATAATTTAAAAATCAACAAATCTATGCGGATAAATAAAAAGGAAGCGGTATCAGTGGTTGGCAGAAGCGTTTTCATTTTGCAATTGCATTACATTTATAGATGAAGTTTTATGGTACCCCCTCTTGCTTTTCGCCTCTTAATTTTGTACCTTTACAGATTTTCCTCCTTTCACAGGGCAGACGCATTAAAAATCATTATCCTGTAAAAGTTTTGATAAATATTTTTCATCCCACCCAGCTTTTAGCCTTT